>JAABUU010000097.1_pt1 | contig 208068 bp, 185 predicted proteins | sample 5559301 | NCBI WGS metagenome assembly JAABUU01 (sample SAMN10711884, study PRJNA513360) | rock metagenome | isolation source: Antarctica rocks | place: Antarctica: Victoria Land, Richard Nunatak white | reverse complement strand
ACACATACAATATGGATGAAAAGGGCTTTCTACTTGAACTGCTTCAAAAGACTCGAAGAGTCTTCAGTCTAAAGCATCTTGACAGTGGCAAATTGCTGGGTGCTGGTCAAGACGGCAATAGAGAATGGATTACCTTGATTGCAACCATTTGCATGAATATGACCTATATACCCCCTTCGATCATTTATCAGGCGATATCAGGTAATATTCAGGACAGCTGACTTACTGAATATGATCTCAAAGAGCAATTCTGCTTCTTTGCTTCCTTCGCTACTGACTGGACCAACGATGAATTGGTCTACTCTTGGCTCACTACCGTATTTGACCGAAATACGAGGTCAAAAGCCAGAAATTCACGGGATTATCGCCTTCTATTTGTTGACGAGCATGACAGTCATATCAACATGAAGTTTCTTGACTGGTGTGAGCAGAACAAGATGCTCGTGGCTTTATATTCTTCTCATTCTACGCATCGTCTTCAACCTCTGAATGTGAGCTTATTCAATCCTTTGGTCAATTACTACTCGCAAAACCTGAACGACTGAATCTTTAAGAGTCAAGAACTTTCTCGAATATCAAAAAGAGACTTCTTTGACCTGTTTTGACCTGCATATCAAGCTGCTTTCACGCATGCCAACATAAAAAGTGAATGGGAAAAGACAGGATTGCTGTCTTTCAATCCGTCACAGGTCATAAAGCAGATTAAATCGGACGCTAGACCTGTTTCAAGCCATTCTTCTTCTTCAGCATTGTCAGAAGCTGATTGAAGAAAGGTTCGACGATTAATGAAGTCAGTTGTAGGAGAAGTAATTGGTTCGGAAGCTCGTAAGTTGAACAATACGATGGAAAAGCTTACTACAGATGTTGCTCTTCTAAAAGCAGAAAATGAAGGCCTTCGACGAACAGTACGTATTGAAAGAAGTTGCAGACGACGTGGAAAGTCTTTATTTGACGATTTAGAGGTTAATGGTGAGGCAAAGGGGGTGTTTTTTAGTCCTAATAAGATTCAGGCGGCTCGTGATCGTCAAATCCAAAGAATCGAAGAGGAACAGCAAGCTGCTATTCAAAAGGCTGAAGAAAAGGAACAAAGGAAGCTTAGAAAGCTAGAGGAACAGCGTTTAATAGCTGAAAGAAAGGTGGAACGGGAAAAAAAGAAGGCGGAACGGGAGGAGGAAGCGAAGCGAAAAAAGAAGCTACGGGCGAAGGAATTGAAGCAACGACGTCTAGTTCAGGAGCAAAAGCTGAAGGCTAAAGAGCTTCAGAAATGGCAAAAGAAGAAGTCTAAAGAGGTGAAAGTACAGCAATTCACTGATTTTGTTGCTATTGAGGAGGTGGAAAGGGGGCCTAGTCAAATCAGGTCTACGCGAGCTGGAAGGCAATTCAAAGCTCCTAAGCGATTTGATGATTAATTCTTATAGCTTGGAAGCTTCATATAGATATCGACAACTCTCTATATTAATTGCAATTTGATTCTATGAATGGTGGTTGAATAATAATAAAAATAGTATTGGTTACTAATCGGGTTTAGGGTGTGCACGGGACCAGAACGTGCACGGGCCCGGGAGTACTCCTAGATCAATCCTGGTCCGAACTTTTCTTTCTTTCTTTCTATCTTTCTTTCTTCTTTCTTTCTTTCTGTGCCGGATAGAGAAGTTCAGTAAAGGACAATTGCGAGATTTGGATGCCTCGGATTCCCTTCTCATGACGCAGTAGTTCTAGTACTGTAGTCTGTAGTACAGTGCTACCACACACAGCCCTCCTCGTCTAATCTCTTGCCGCCATCCGACCCGAGCACCAGGAGGATGCTAACGTTTCGAAAGATCCCCCACCAATCAGTCCCCACAGTAAGGTAATGCATCACCGGCGGCAAGGTCGAGAAACACCAATGATACATACCTCCGTAATAAACCAACAAGGTAAGGTATTCTGTAAAACCTTCCAGGTTGGCATGAGAATGCCGTCGACTACCTTAAGCATGGGGAACGAAGCTCGACATGGATGCCTGGCGAGTCACAGATGTCCAAAAGGTTCCGGTGTCTTACATGGAAATCATGACAGTGCGTGAAAGTCAGGAGAGCGGCACCTCTGATTGGTTCTACACACGCAGTCAAACGTTTGCCGTGGTCCTTCATATCAGTTTCAATGACTTCCGCTCTTTCTGCTGTGCTGTTGTGACTTTCTCCTTCTTCCAACGGCATCCATTCCTTAGGTACCTCTTTACATTCATTACCAGTTGTCCCACCGCAAGACGGTCGAGATAGCCTTTGTCGTTCCTTACAGCTTACCTGAAGCCATTCTTTTCAACCTCTATCAACGTTCTTGCCGAGTGTCAGTACCTCATTTGCATCGCAAGGGAATCGCTGGCGAAAGAACCGCAAAAGCACAGAAGCAATACAGAACCTTGAAGTATCTCAAAGTGCGACATCTGTTGCGTGGAGACAAGTGGAGACAAGTGGAGACAACGTTTGTATTGAGAATATAAAGCTTGCGAGAGTCTCCTGGAATTGAAGTCGCCTGGCGCCGCTTCGCTTTGAGTATCAGACGTGGCCAACATCCCGAAGATATACCCACCGATACTGATTTGCCTGGATCACATCAATTGAGTAGAGACACACAACATCATTTGATCAGAGCATACTCGCCGTTGGCTTAGGGACGCTGGTTGTCTGTGGAAGAGTAGGTAGACCTCTCAAGGTGAGCACGACCATTCTCTAGGAATTCACAACACTTGACCCGAGATAATCCTTTGATTGATTCTATCTTCGACTATCTAATTGGTCTAACGCCTTATCGCTGTAGTGCCGGATCAACGTTGTTTCAGTGACACCATTCATCATATAAACAGTTCATCTTCAGTTTCGACCTTACTCCTCAATCACCTCACATTGTAGCGACCGACAACGACGATCACTTTCGTCCAAAGCTTGACAGCATCTTGTTCGGTGTCTCAATATCTCTAGATACATTGCATCACAAACTTTACATCTAAATACTCTGTTGGCAGCCAGTGGCTGTCCCGAACCTCTTTGGGCGGTGATATTAGCGTCAACATGAACATCGCAAAAATCGGCCTGGCGACCGCCAGCAAACTCGCTGTCGTCGCGTCGATGGTCATGGTCTTCATGATCGGTAACGTAAACGCCTACTGGCGTTTAGAATGCGATGGATCGGTTGGTCTCGCTCGCTTGGACCCACTTATGAATTTTGGGACTGCTGGGGACCACGTTCACAGCATCAAAGGAGGCAGTGGTAAGTTCTTGACTTCTTTCGCTTCGAATCCATGGTTCGTTTCTATTGTATATGTAGCATTATCCTAATTGTATTCACGTACCACTCAGCATTCTACTATCATAACTGAACAGAAGCTAAACATATCCTACTATCAGCCTTTACATCTACCTCCACCGCGGACGATCTTATGAAATCCAAGTGCGCAAGCTGTGGAGTCAAACAAGATCATTCTGCATACTGGACCCCGGCGCTTTACTTTATGAATAACGACAACGATACTTGGGAAGTGGTGCCGGAGAAGCCACCGCACAAGACGTAAGTCCTGATTCCTATATCGTCTGGAAGCATCTTCAATTCATCCTTGAGGTTGAGTTTGTGGTGTACAGTATGTTTACACATCGTACAGATACTATCTTCTGAACAGCGGGTTAACTTCTGACGGAAAATCACAAAACATTGAGGCTTTCCCGAACGGATTTCAGATGATCTCAGGGCACAACTTTAACCGCAACTCTTCTCTGCCAACTCCCCAGGATCCTAACATGCGTTACCAGGCGCCCCTGGCAGATATGGGCCCATGGAAGGAGCCCCAAGATGTTCTTGCGCAGAGAGCCTTGGGGTTCAACTGCATGAATTATCAAAAAGGTGTTACGCCTGAACCGACTCTAGCTCGCCACTCATTCCCCGACAAAGCATTCCTCGATACTCACTGCCCCGATGGTCTTCGTCTAGAGCTCATGTTCCCAAGCTGCTGGAATGGCGAAAATGATAGCGCAGACCACAAATCCCACGTTGCCTTTCCCGACTCAGTCATGAGCGGAGACTGTCCCGCAGGTTTCGATCGTCGCCTTCCGTCTTTGATGTATGAAACCATTGTTGCTACAGATCATTTCAAAGGTAGAAATGGCAAGTTTGTGATTTCCAATGGTGACCCGACTGGTGAGTCTAGACCTTTTCGCAATCCTTTCACGGTTGCCACCCATTTCATAGCACTATGCAGGGTTAGCAATAAAAGCTGACTTGGTCAATCAACAGGGTTCGGTTACCATGGTGATTTCATCGCAGCTTGGGATGACGGTGTTCTACAGCAAGCTGTTGACACTTGCAATGCCATCACCGGCCCAACCGCCGGCGATATGAGGGCATGCCCTGTCTTTGAGATGGCGCAAGGAACTGACCAATGTCACCTCGAGAAACCACTGCCAGATGCGATTTCGTCGGAGAACTGCACAGGCCCCATGTCGTCGTTGCCAAATGATATGCAGGTCTATCCAGGTCCGGAACCGGCCCCCAAACCGGGCAAGAAGCAGCCAGAAGCACAGCCGCCGAAGGAGACTGTCTCAAAGACATCAGCACAAGTGGTACCAACCATCGCTGTATCGTCGCATGCCGCTGCCGGCTTTGTTGATGTTAAGAACAACGTGGCCCAAGAGACTCCATATCCGTCCTCGACCGCAGCACCTTCGCCGATCTCTAGCAGTGCTGACGTCGCTCAAGCCAAGAATTATGTGGCTCAAGTTTCAGCACCCACTCCTTCATCGTCATCTCCGCCGCCGCCCCCACCCACTTCAACTCCCGCTCCAGAACCGAGCAAGGGCTCTCCGACTGGGGGGCAAGAGCAGGCCATTGCCACCACTTACTCAACCAAGGGTCATGAAGTGTATGAGGATGTCGTCATGATGACAGAAACCACTGTCACCGTGCCTGCCGCTGCGAAACGCACCCCGGAAGCTGAGAACCAAGCGCACAAACGACACGCACACCGTCACCTCAAGCACCACGGCGTTGGGGCCCGTCGCTTGCGCTGATGGCTGACGTGACGACGGACGCGAGAGCTCCTGGGTCTGTGAAGGGGTAGTGGATTATATCTTCTCACTCTGTAAAGGATACAATGGGGGCAATGCTGGTCCGTTGCTTCAAGTTATAGGTCACTTTGGTGTATGATTGGTTTCCATTGGAAACAATCGATCCTGCAATCAACACGGGGCGTTATGTGCATGAAGGCGGGGATGGCTGCATAGCGGGGAACACGATGTCGTACATAGGTAGGTACTTACATACAATGGCGAGAGAGAACACATGCAAAGTTTCTCTCCCGTACAGCTTTGCTCACTCATCACACACATCATCTACCTTGGTGAACCAGTAGTCTCAAAGCCTTATCAACCTCGCTCTTTTGCCTTCCGTTCGGGATTCGAAACATAAAATAGGCACCGTGACGTCACACATACTGTACCACAACATCCCTCATCCACCCCACACGCGACCGGCCACGCTCGGACTCGGACTCGGACTCAAGAACACTCTACTGACCAATCAATCAAAGGAGCGAACCAATCAATGATGGGGTGGAATTCTTTCATTACGCAAGCACAGGGTGCAGGTATTACCACAGTAAGGTAAGGTAGGTAGATATGGAGATGCTTCATGTGATTGACACGAAGCCCGTTAGGGCTGTATGAGTAGTATGTAGCACAATAGAAAGAGGACTGTCAGGTAATCGATAAGGATGAATGCGGTAAGGTTGTCGGTTCGGCTGTTTAGATCGGCCCCGAGTCGGGCCCGAGATCCTTCACGAACGCCTAGAACTAGTGGGAAACCTAATCATCTCCATTCACAACATTTCAGATCTCCCCACTACTGTCGCATTCACGAATCGCGGCAGGATCAGGATGTATTCAACGCATGCTACGTTCTACATTCTACATGACCCCATTGGCCCCATGGCCCCCCTCGGCCCCCAGCAGCAATATATTATGGAGGTCGATGCACAGACGCGACTGAATTACATGTATAAACTCCCACTTTCCACTCTTTCCACTCTTTCCACTCTCCAACGTTGTAAAGACATCCCCGACCACTCTACACTATGGCCGCCATAACACAGAATGGAGCCTCCAACGGAGCGACTGATGGAACGCCCAATGGGGCATCCAGTGGAACATCGGTTCATAGAAGGATCTTTCTCTTCACCCACGGACGAACTGCCTCCAACCTCTTGATGAAGATGTTCGCCAAGCACCCTCAGCTCACCCAGTCCGACTACAATTTCCACAATGCATTCATGTTTGGGCCAGAAAGACTGATGCAAGTCGGTAACGCGGATGAGCTGGTACCTCCGGAGCGTCTTGAAGCATGCAAGTATGCTACCTACCAAAGAGGCTTCGACGGAGTACAAGAAACCATCGCAAAGATAGAGGCAGAGGTAGGGCTTGGCCGACTTCAACTCTAATCGTCCGCTCTAACACTGCTACTTTGGCAGGGTAAAATTCCATTCGTCAAAGAACATTCGTATTTCATCTTCGACCCCAAGATCATTGCGGCAAACCTTCCAACCTCGTCCGATCGCAGAGTTGCAGCGAAACCGGTCGTCGTCGACCACTCCATCACCCAAGCAAATGGCACCACCAATGGTACCGCAGACCACATTTCCACGTCCTCAGCCACAAGCACCAACCCCACCGTCCTCCCCGATAGTTTCCTTAGAACCCTGTCCCCCGTCATCGTCATCCGTCACCCCGCCCGCATGATCCCGTCCTACTACCGTGCCATGAAAAATTCTATCGGCATCGATCTGTACGACGGCGATTTCCCTACCATAGCTAGCTTCCTCTGGTCTAGACTAGTTTTTGACTGGTACGCTCAACACGTATGCGGCTCCCCCTCCCTCCCTGGCCCGAAGAAAAAGAGCGAACGCACCGGCCCCTCCTGGCCCATCGTTATCGACGGAGACGATCTAATCAACGACGAGAACGTAGCCAAAGATTTCTGCAAACAGATGCAAATCGATCCGCAGTACCTTCAAACATCGTGGGACATGATGCCGGAAGAGCAAAGGGCGAATCAAGGAATAATGCTAACGGCGTTTCTGTCCACGATTCAGAAGTCGACGGGCATCGTCAAGAGCCAGGAGGTGGATATGAACAAAGAGAAGGAGAAGTTGTTGGCGGAGTTTGGCGAAGAGGTGGGGGGGACGTTGGCTGAGTTTGTCGAGATGGCGATGCCGGATTATTTGCTTCTGAGGGAGTACCGACTTTGAGAGGGTGGAGAAACGGGGCAGTGGGAAGTGAGATGGGGGTTTTAGCGGCGAGTATTGGAGAAGATACGCATTATGCTTTCTCGAGGTATGAAATTCTGTAGCTAGTACACAGTACTTATCGCATCTAGTTGTTGTGAGCTGCTGCTTATAATTCCTTTTATCTGGAAAATCACCTTTCCATCGCAGAACAGCCAATCCTTCCAACATGATTTTAACAATCCATTATTCCGGAAGCTTCTCACACGTGGCGAAGAATGCGCAGACTCTTGTTTATCACAATGTGAACACTTGCACCTTGCAGCATTACTCCTTTTCTCCACTGGAAGGATCTCCCATCTTCTATTCCACATCCACTACATACCTTATTCCTCCCCCCCAACCCCCACCCCCACCGGCGGGCCAAATCCGCTCACATCTCTCTCCACCCCGGCCCCTTCACTCCATCATTCTACCCCAGCCCACCATCACCACCACCACCACCTCCCATCTCTTCCCTCCAACTCGCTAAACCCCCCCCTCCTTCTCCCCTCCAGCCGGCAGACTATCCCCCCTTAGCACTAGAGCACTATGAATACATCGATAAACATCCCTTTGAAATGATAACAATGGAACTACATAGATGGCCATCTAGCGGAACGATCAAGAAGCTACACGTCTTTGCTGTCGGTTTTTGCTTTTTTGAGGTTTGAGGAGGGGGGGGGAGGTGGTGGGATGGAGGAGGGAGCAAGGGGAGGAGGAGTTGGAAGGAATGAGATATGTAGGAGAGGGAGAATGGGAGAGTGTACTGTAAGGAGTGGGTGCTTATAGGTAGGTGATGAATGTGGGCAATGAGATTGGATGATGTGAAGGGAGTGGGTGCGAAGGGGTTATGACTGGGTTTTGGTGGTGGAGTAGGTATAAAGGTGAGGAGGTAAGGACGTGGGGGGGGGGGGGAAATGTCACGGGAGGGAAATGTTGTGAATCAGTACCTCTTATTTTCTTCCCTCCCTTATGTCGCCCCTATCTCCTCGGTCCTCTTCTCTCATTCCCTGCTTTTCTTTTCTTCTCTCACGCTTCTGCACGATCGTTATGCTCTTTTCGAGCTTGCAGGGTTGGATGTATGGTTGAGATGTATTTGGTTAGCTCGGATGTGAGGATTTTGTGATGGGGGAGGGGTGGATACGAGAGGGTAAAGGGGTTGGCGGGGGTTGGAAGTTGGCGGGGGATAGGGGGAATAGGAGCGATAGGGCGATGGTATTGTAGATCAATACGATAGCGAAAGCATTTTGCTTCCGATCATTCCCACTCTCCGAGGCATTCCACGATATCTTAACCATCCCTCTGAAATCTTGCGTAAAAACGTTGATTCAACCCAATGATATAAAAAAGAAAACTGTTGTTTAAAAAACGAAAACGATGATAAGCAGAGTTTGACAATGTCTAAGAAAGAAAATGATCAAGTGCAAGAGTAGAAACAAAAATAAAGTGAAACAAAAAAGTCAACTGACGAAGATGACGAAAATAAAAAAGGCAGCGACTGAATTCGAATATTCTACTGATCAAGAATACCAACGATAAGATAAGATGGATCTTCAACCCCAACTCAAGAACAAAACCAAGACGAAGAAAGGAAAGATCAAACAAAACTTATCCCACATCAGCAAATCGCTGCGTCGGAGGAAAGTAGTCTTCGAGATCTCCCCCCTCAACACTCAACTTCCATGATACATATTTGCCCTACCATCAACTATGCCTCATCCGCTTCTCTTCTCTTCTCTTCCCTTCTCTTTTCCTCTCCTCTCCTCGCCCCACCCCACCCCACCCCATCTTCTACCCTCCCCTAACCTCCCCTACCCTCATCCCACCCTCTCCATCCTTACCCCCCCAATACCATCCCATACCATCCCATCTACTGTATACGCGCGACCTCCAGCTTTCACGCTTTGCGGGGGGAAAAAAGTCGGAGCGAGAGAATGGGTTCGAGGATGGAAAATTCGGGGAGGGTTGGAGGACGGAGTGATGGTCGAGGGAAAGGGAGAGGGAGAGGGGGAATGGTCGTATAATGGTAGGTAGCGAGGGTGCTGAGATGCGGGTTTGTAGGTTGCGGGGGTTGGGCTCTAGACGGGGAGGGTTGCATGTGCGGTTGTGGGGGCTTGTTACCGAGGGGGGATGAGCAAAAGGGGGGGAGTCTCAAGCGAACAATCAGCTGGGTTCTCAGCACTGCCATTACGGTCTTAGCAGTGAGCTAACAAAAATTTGTTGGGCAACTACATCCTATAGAGCTGGGTATGGGATTTGATTGTCGTTCAAGCATCTTCCAAGAAATTCCCCGTATGATCCCGGAATCCCATCTCAATATTAATCTCACACAGAATGAAACCATCTCAAGTGGGTAGCGAGGAGCTCACCATACCAGTAAAGCAAGTCTCATATCCTTGGAATGTCCAGCATCACCTAAAGCAGATTCTTCCTCATCGAAAACTTGATCCAGCTCAGTCTTTAGCCTGATTCAGCGCCCCCGAATCCATCCTCATCGCCGTCTCCTTGTACAAGCTATTGTTACTCTTCTCGTAATGACATAGCACCGTCCTCAACATGCCACCCTCCCTCCCACAGATCAGCGCTACGGAAGGCGGTCGCACAGCGCTGAAAATACTCACTGTCAGCGCGCCTGTGTCAACCAGCGTAAATAAGCGGTGGCCTTTGAGCAGGTGCAGTCGGGGATCTTTGGCGCATGGGTCAGCGACGGAAAGAGGTTCCTGCCCGATGCGTTCAATGGGGTCGCGGTCGCAAAAGGGGGTGCGGCATGGTTCGTAAGTGAGACGGCCAGGGTTGGTACAGTTGCCAAAGATGACGCACTCGAGCTTCTTGATCGGCATGGTACCTTCGAAGCCGACGAGCCACGGGGTGGATTGCATGGCGCTGCCACCGTAGAGGCCTCGTACGGAGAAGGGGGGGCGAGGGAGAGGAGAGATGCGAAGAGCATGGCGAGCGTGCCCAGAAATATTAGGTCGGCATCTCGAACCCATCGGTCATCTGGGGGACCAGAAGACTTTTGGTATAGTTTCTAGAGATCCTAGACGTAAAAACTCAAAAGACCTAGCCCAACACCTGCCCAGTATACTCCCGAGCGAAGCACGATTTCCGCTTGTATTTCATTTCGGGAAACGCCTTCTAGCGAATCGAAACGCCGCGGTAACCATCTAAGATGAATTTGCCATCGCTTTGGCCAACACCGGCGACCTGGCATACAGGCTCAATGTCCCAGAGCTGAGTGTCTCATTGATCGGGCTCTGTGGCGGCGATGAAGATATTCCGGTCTTGTTTGGAGGCATCGGGAAGCATGCAGACCATGCGTTCCATTAGGAGGTCTCTGTTGTTGGCCAAGGATAACTGTGCGAGGGCTTGGAAGAGACTACCAGAAGGGTCAAGTTGGATTCTATTGTGAAGAAGGCCCATTAGAGCATAGGCTAGATCTCCATTGCTGAAGTTCCCGTTCTGTGACCTATTCTGCAGCGCCTCAATAGGGACGGAGAAAAGCTCTAAACGGCCTAGAAAAGCTCTAAACGGCCTAGAGAGAGCACAGAGAAGTGATGTTCGGCTAACAGGCCTGTTGGCTGATTGTGACCATCATCTAGATTGCCATCATCACACACGCATCGCTCATATCCAATAGGCTTATTGTTTGCGACGTTCCATACGGAGCGCAGACTTTAAGACTATGCTGAGCTACGAGCAAGGCTTCAGGTAATGTCCACATCCGAGATCCCCATTCTGCTTTCCTCTGAGGGGATGATTCAGGGAGAATAACACAAACTCGGTGCGCTCCACGGATAACGTCGCACATTCGAGTACGTCTACAGTATGGAGGTCCACCTTTGCGTCCGGTGCACAGCATTTGTAGTCAATCCAATACGCGTTCAAGCCCTCTCCTTCAGTCTTGGCCTGAGTCATGAGTTCGAGTCCGCCTTGCACAGCCTTTGCCTCAGCGTTACGTGTTGGTGTCACGACTTGGGCTCTCCGTATGCGAACTGGAAAGTGACCGTTGAAAAAGCTAATGAAGACGTAGGGCATGTGCTTCGCCGCTTTAGAATCGAGGACCTATCCATCGTCCGTACGCACCACATCAGCTGGCGGGCCGTAATAGTCTTACTTTATTTGAGAGATTTTGAAGTCTATCGCCATTCTTGCTCTGATCAAGATTCTGCTTGAAGTATGGTCCTACATCAAGGCGGTTGCGAGCATGCTTAGGGTATTCCAACAATGATTAGGAGAATCTGTATAAATCTCTAGGAATTCCTCGTCATCCAAGGTCTTCGAAAGGTCTTCGAAAGTGGCAAGGAGAGCAAAACTAAGATGGTCGGAACAATTGTGATGACCCGCAGAGACTTATACAACCAGTTAGAGGGCGCTAAAGCCCATTCCGAGACCTTGAGAGCAATGAACACGTTGCCTGGGAGCTTCACACGTCCCCAATCACCGGCTGGTTGGTTCTTATAGACCTCACGTGTTGCGTGGACTAAAAGAGGCCTGGGCGCGGATCCAGTAGGACTGATGTATTGGAGAACATCCCTTTTTCTTGTGGGAACACGACCGTATACGTCACAATGAGGGTCTTTGGTTTGATCATCTATGAGCTTGCGACCCTCGTTGAAGACTTCTTCAAGGGTTTGTCGGTCAGGGCGTTTGTAAAAGTACCCACTGTCGTAGTAGCTTTTGCCGCTAAGTGTGTCTTGGTTACGTTTGTAGAACCGTGCAGGCTTCTAAACTGGACATCGTTTCCGCCTTCCAAAGATAGTGATACAACGTTGCTGTTGAAAGCAGCCTTCCCGTGGGAGTGGTTAGCGGAAAGCCCATGCTAGACCAAGTTTGAGTGAAGTTATAAAGATTGCGATATCAGAACACAGCGTGGGAGAAAAATAAAATTGTTACTCGAGATAACGACAAGCGCAAAAGATGTCAGCTTCAATGTAAAGAGGGGAAAAGGAGAGGTTAATTAGATATGAAGCCCCTAAGGTTCAATTAGCTGAACAACCATGAGGCTCGCGATGTCCAAATCCTTTCTGCAATCTCCTTAATACGAAAGGACCGGCAAACAAATGAGTACTACGTAGTTGTATCTGTGCAACCACGACGAGCGCTTGCGGAGACAGCCTCGTTCTTTGAAGCATGGTTCCGTAAAGATAGGAATAGAAGGGTAGTTCTATCAAGCGATCGTATACATTCATATTTCTCCATCGTTATGTCCTGTAGCGATAGGGATCTTGAAGTATTTTAATTTGATCTTGTTGGAATCAATTCGAGGTTTTTTCATATCATCAATTGTCTTGGCCTTGGGCTCCATGTCTGCTTCTGCTAAACCTGATCGACGACTTTGGTAATCTTAACCTGCATAACTGTAGGTCTTTACCGCTAGCTGTGAACTGGTAGTGACCAGTAGAAACATAGCCGCTACCAAAGGGTTGCAAGACCCAAGTAAAATAATGGATTTTCCATAACCGAATTTGATTCCAGTCTTTAAGCGGACAATTATCGACAGAGCCCGATAATAGACAATTCGTCGACCAGTCAGTTCATCAGAATACAATTCCGATGATAGGCAGGCACGCAGGGACCAATCAAGTCCACGTATCCCGAGGCTGCCAAGAAGAAACAGCACAGAACTCAATTGCCTTTTTTTGCCTTTTCTGGTTTTGTCATTTTTTGACAACCCTTTCATTTTAAGTTGCCCCAAGTTTCTTACTCTTCTCGTCTGTCCAACCGCCGGCGACAATCGCCTCCCTAGCCGCAGTGTTGATAAGCCTGAACCGATCTGGCCCCAATTTAACCCCTCCATACCATCTACTGACGACGACGACTACATCCCAAACATTCATAACATGTAGCAGATGTAGTAGTCGCCCTCCCGCAGCGGTCTCGCCATCATCGTCGCAATCTTGAAAAGTGATTTCAGCGGCGTGGGTGGAGGAGCTTGGAGAGCGGATGCGGTACGCGGTGATGTTGTGGGTTGCCTTTGCAACGCGTTTGTCAGTAGAAAGGAGGTGGGCGATGTAGACTTTGGCTTTGGCGGCGGATTTGGCTGTGCAGGCGCGTGCAAGAAAGATGGATTTCTTCTCGGTGACGGGAGAGGAGACCGTCCATTGAGGCTCGTCAGAGGTGGAATCCGTGATCTCTGGGACGGTAGAAATCGGCGAGCTATCAGCTATGAATTCGTCTTGTGTCGCTGGACCAGTCGGTGGACGGTCGTTGTTGTCTGTAGGTGTCTCTTTGGCGGTAAGAGTATTGTCAATCTCTTGTAGCAGGTCAAAGAAACACACTGAACCTGGTGTGAAGACTGCCTGTAGAGTTTCCTTGGCTATGTCGAGCACATGGCTGCCGTAACCCTTCCTTGAGCTATCCCCAGTCGCCTCTGTTCCTAGGATTAACATTGGAACATCTGGATATTGAGGAGGAATTGACAGGCGCAGGGATACTTGATGCTGGGGGATGGAGAGGATGTAGATGTCATTATTAGCATTGTTATTGGCTTGCTGTATTGTTTCATCTCCGTAAATGGAATTGATAGCTTCAATTTCGTTGCTGAGATCTTCCGACATGAGGGTAAGTGATGTTCAATTGCTGGGATGTTCAGACATCGGGATCAATCAAGCTCCAGGAGCTTGATTCGGAACGACAAGCCGCAGCAGACCAGAGTTGAAAGCCTGGATATCTACATTGTTCGTGTCTCCCGCCAGCGGAGTGGCCCATTTCCGTATTTAAGCAGAATTGGTAGGACGAAGCGACACCCCCCTGACCCCGCTCTAGTCCTCCCTGTGCTCCTCCACCCTGCGAGCCCGCCCACCTTCGGTGTGATGCATGCTGGCACGCTGGTAAGCTGCCTTATTAGCTCCGGATTGGAAAACATGCCTGGCTCTCGTCGAGATCATCGAACCACCCGTAAGACTTCTAAGAATTTGTTACGGTTTGGTGTCACGAAATTTGTGAAAGCAAAATCGTTGTTTTCTTTCGCCCACCCAAAACCCTCGTCTACTATAAATCAAGACTCCGAACTTGCTCTATGCTGTCCTTCGTTATGTTCGTAAACATCTTATAAGTTCCCAGACACTTTGTACTTCTACACATGTGGAAGAACTGCTTCATTGTTCCTGCGCACAATCTCTTCAATGTCGTCCAAGCTCTTCTTTCGCCAGAAACTCTTACACCCTTCCACAAATCGATGGCTGGTCTTTTCAACGTCCGGCAAATCCACTGCCGCGAAGCATAGCCGGAAATACGCCCAGCTCTTCGTATCTCGAATTTCCTCTGTGGAACTGAATATCTGACCCGGCGCCACAAGCACCAGAAACTTATCGGTTGTCAAATACACCCATAGAGCATGGCTCAGCTTCCCATGGCTTGTTTTCTTCCACAGCGGATGCGATTCGAGATTTAGCTTAACCCAGATAAACATTCCACCTAGAGGCCACACAAAATCATACATAAGCACTTTGTCCACGACGCTCCACTCGTCGGTCATGCTCTGCCTCCGTCCAGACTTAACGAGCTGTTTTCCTGATTCCAGGATGCCGCACATAGTATTCATACGTCGCTCATAGTCGCCGCGAAGGCCCTCCAGCCAACGAACCCAACCAGCGACTTGCCAGCCGCTACCATTCTTTTCACCACCGCGGCCATCGTCGCTGGAATCATGCGGTCCTATAATCAACTCCGCAATCATTGCTTGGACAAAACCTGATGGCTGTTGTGTTGAAGTTTCCGTGATCCGTAGGATGCGCTCACAAAGAGCTGGCTGTGTGGTGATCCAGCCCAGCCGGCATCCAGGAGCCACCGTCTTTGAAAATGTATCGAGGCGGACAACGCGGCCCTCAGTGTCAACAGACAAGTACGACGGAACAAGAGAATCTAGGAATGGGAAACCTGACGACTTTGGGGCGTTGTAATTCCGAAGTCCTGGCTCGGCGTCTTGAGAAGTGGGTTTACCCCTGGCTGCCAATGAAGACTTATTTGCTGAAGGATATTGAAGGTACCAGTAGGGGTCATCCTCGACAATTATGACGTCGTATTTGCAGCAAAGTGCATAGATCTCCTTGCGACGTTGGACGCCCAGGGTGCCTGATGTAGGATTTTGACCGATCCTAGGGTTACGATTAGTTTCCAGCAGATCCACTTATCAATAAGATGACCCACGTCACTGTGTAAATCAGATGCGGTCTTTTGCCTCTCTTATAATCCCAGTGTTCAAGCACGTCCTCGAGACCGCCTTTACCGCCAGCCAGCATCCCTTCGGCATCAATGGCAACCGGCACGATATTCAGGCCCCTGGGTCTTCCAGTTTGTATGGCATTCATGTAACAGAACTCCTCGACAAGCAAGCCCTCTCTATCCCTAATCCAGTCTCGATCTTCATTCCAAACATTACTCAGTGCTTCGATTGTCTTCGCAAACCCATCAGTTGAACCACAAGTGACGATTATCTCAGGACCTCCAGCATAGGGAACATTTGGATGCATGTTTTCTGTTGCAAATTGACGAAGAAAAGAATATAGCGGTGGGTAACCTTGCGCTGTGCCATACTGCAGGGCAGACTTGAGATCGATCTTGCGGAGTATGTCAGCTGTTTCTGCTGCTTTTGGTACGACGACTCGGGAGGACGTGGAGTCGCTTGATAAGGTCGTGGCTGCGAGCTGTTCAGAAGGTGGGTCCACCGGTTTGTTCGGCGTTGGAGTAAAGCGCTGCGGTAGGGCGGTTGTTGCTTCGAGAGTGTCAAAGGGAAAGTTGTTATAATTAGGGAGACCTAGGGCTATCAGTGTCTTGGTCTGTGATGGGCCATATAGTAGTAGCACATACCTCCTGCTAGGTTGCCTATGCCGGGGATGGAGAAGTATTTGTAGAAGTCTTTGACGGCGCTCGTATCTCTATTCTTTGTTACATGGGAATAATGATGGGAAAGGTCGATAGGAGCCGGTCTCTTATCAACGCTGCCAGTGGATGGATTCATACTTTGTGACACGAGGTGGTAAGACTTGAGTAGATGGGACTTATAAATTTAGAATCATTTAAGACTTTGTAGGAGGAAACTGACTATGGACACGTTTATCGTCTATACAACGATAAACGATATCTACAACCAATTCCTGGAGCATTTCAAAGCAACGGGCCCGGGAAGTCCAAATGGCCGATAATGACGAAACAGATCCGCCAATCGGCAAACGATAGAGTAAGGTAAGATCCCTGACCAACGCCATGCGAGAGACTTGACCCGATCTAGAAGCTGGCCGAGGTTGATTGGCTAGCGCAATGTGAAACGCGTAACTCCATTAAACTGCCGTCTAGCCCTAAGGCTGGCGACCAGAACACCGATTTACTATGGACTCGATTTGGAGGTCGGGTATGTCAATTGACACTACCCATACTCATACCTTCTTTTGACCATGGCCCGAATCGATATCGACAGGCAACTCTGAGCGTATGCTACCACCAGAGCAACCACCATGAGCCCCTCCAACAGAGATGACCCCGAGTCTGGAGCCTCTCAAAACGGCCAATCGCAATGGCATTATGATGAAGATGACGGTCTGGAAGCCTCCGCCTCCGAGAGCTCGGATTTACACATCGGATCCGATTCTTCGGACAGCGATGAAGGCCAGCATTCCCTTCCCGTCTGGCTATGGGAGTCTTCGAAGAATTTCCACTGGAGATGGGTCCCACTGCCCATCCGAAAGGCAGCTCGTGTGACCACGGCATGGTGCAAAGGCCCGGAGCCACCGCAGATGCAAATGATTACTCCGTGGTTTCCTGAGATCCAGCAGGCGCCAGCGAGGCTGATTGAACACTACCTACCAAAGAGGAAGCATAAGGCGGCCCTCTTGGTGTTTTTCTACTTTGCCTGGTTCTTGATATTCTCACTGGTTCTGGGTCATTCTGCCACGGATGGCTATATTGAGGGCTATGGAAAGCCGCAATCCATTTGGTGCGGTGCTAGTTACTGGTAGGTTCATATCATCCAATCTACGAACTCACCGCTAAGAACAGCAGGTCTGGAGGCAACAATTGTGGCCTCAATGGGAACAGATGTCGCCCTTTCGCCAATGCAACGGCTGCTTTTCGATGTCCCGGAAACTGTGACAGTATAAAAACGTACAATCCTTATGCAGTGGGCGACCAAGAAATCTTTCTCGAACCTCTGGTAATAGGCGGACCCAGCACCAACCATACTGATTCTCCATTGTCCGAGTACGTCTACCGCGGCGACTCCTTCGTATGCCAAGCCGCCATCCACGCTGGCGTTATCTCCGATAAAGGTGGTTGCGGCGTTGTCGCACTCACCGGCACCCACAGCAACTTTCACAGCACTACACTCAATAAAATCACCTCCTTTCCGTTCTCCCCGTCGTTCCCCAAATCCTTTACCTTTGTCCCTAATGTCTCCTCTTCCTGCGTCATCGACCTCCGATGGCCCCTTCTCGCCGTTACAGCAACCTTCACCGTCCTCCTCTCCCTCTTTACCACTTCCCCAGCAATCTGCTTCTCTTCAATATTTACTATGCTATTCCTGCATGTCGGACTTGTCTCCGACCCGCCTAATATTTCTTCCTTGCCACCACTGACCTCGCTCCTAACCGAGCGCTTCCTGCCCGCCTCCTTCGTCGCCTACGTCCTCTACCGCTACTGCGTCCGCCCACAACAGCGCGACCTAACCGCAAACGTTGAAAGGACCCTCCTCTGGCTTGGTGGCGCCTGGATCGGAGCGCTAAACAACTACACCTTCACCTGGATCCCCGTCTCTCGTCTTACGCCGCACGACCTCCAGAACCAGCCTTCTGCGCAGATCGCCGTCGTTCTAATCGTCTTGCTCATCTTCTTCATTGCCTGTGGGCAGATATGGTACCTCCGGCTCGAAGGGCGGCTGCCACGGTATCTCGCCATCTATAGCGCCATGGCCGTCTTCTTACTCATCTGCGTCGCCATCCCCTGGCTAAACCTACGCATCCACCACTACGTCCTCGCTCTCCTCCTCCTTCCCGGCACGCGCTTACAAACCCGCCCGAGCCTTCTCTACCAAGGCCTCCTCCTCGGCCTCTTTATCAACGGCATCGCCCGCTGGGGCTTCGACTCCATCCTCCAAACCACCGCCGCCCTCCGCGGCGACGGGCTCCTCGATTCCCTCCTCCCCAACATCACCGCCCCCACACTCATCAACACCTCAAGCATCACGTTCTCGTGGCCGCCCGAGCTGCCGAGTCCGTACGATGGTGTTAGCGTGCTGGTGAATGATGTGGAGCGGTGGAGGTGGTACCGGGGGGAGGGGGAGCCGGGGTATACGTATGAGAGGGTGGAAGCGGAGAAGGCCTTTTTTAGGTTTGGATACATGAGTGGGAGTGAGACGGGGGATTATACGGGGGCGGGGGTGTGGGATATTGGGGGCGGGTGGGAGGGGGAGGGGATGGTGGGGAATTAAGTGGGGCGGGGCGGGTTTAAATGTATATGAGTAGATGAGATACGATTTTGGAAATAGGATAGATGTGTCTAGACTAAAATCGAAGGAGACCGTTTCTGGGCTGCAAATCTAATAGCCAAAATCTGTACCACCAAACTCCCACCCGCACTCCCCGAATAGCCGCTTCCATTCCCCGGTAAGCGGAGCCTCTTAGCAAGTTCGAGGTGGAGTGTTCTTTCCATCTGGCACCTCGACTGTGGCTGTAATAACCATTTGGCCTACATGTATATTAACGAGGATTTTATTATTTTAGGTACGCGTGGCAACATCTCATCTGATATCCTTCGCTTGCGCTTTTGCACTGGGAGACTTGGTTCTCGTGCTCTAGTCTTGTTCACGCTTCTCTGATGTCTACCTCGTGCATGGGTTTTTGATTTGGATCCAGGAGTATCTGCGTTCCCACCCCCAAGCACCCCCATACTAGCTCCCCGGCTCACTACTACAACAGCGCCCATCAGCCCTTCCAAATCCCTAACACTTAAACATCCCCTGACCAACCCCACCCCCTCAAACCCCCAACATCTCCCCCAAAATCTCCCAGCACGCCTCCCCGCCCGCTCTACCAACCCCCCGCAGCCCCGCCGTGACAAAAGCATGCAACTTAGAAAATTTATCGTGCATTTGCCTTAGCTGGCCCTCGTAGGGGGTTGAGGCGAAGGAGGGAGCGCTGGTGGCGGGTTCGTTGTCGGTGTCGGAACGGGATGAGGAGGAAGAAGAGTCTTCATCTGAGGCGTCTTGATGGCGGTTCTTGCGCCGTGTTGTGAGCTGAGGGGGTTTGTGGTTGGGATTTGTGTATGCGGCGTGCATATCGGAGAAGAGGACCGCGAGGTCGAGGAGGGATATAATGGCTTGATGGATTGGTGCTAGACGCTTTGAGATGAGGCATTGTTCTTCGAGGCGCTCGATGTAGGATTCGTGCACAGCAATCATTGCATCCACATCCTCTGCCCTAACCATGTGCGCTCGCATCTCGGCGGTGCTGACTGAGAGTACAATTTCTGTTAGGTATGTGAGGAGAGTGTTGGTGACAAAGAGTAGGCGGTAGCGAAGGGAGTAGGTGAGGGTGCTATAGGTGGACTTATGGTTCCAGCTAGAACCGATGGTGGAGAGGAAGGGCTGGCATTGGAGGAGATGCTTTGCGCGGTGGGTTTGTAGTAGGAAGGTGAAGATGCGTTGGTAAGTTACGAGGGACGAGGGGCGGAGGATGTTGGCGATTGGCCAGGGGAGGGTGTAGGTGGTATGGAGTGTATCGAAGGTCTTCATGGATCGCTTCTGAGTTTTCATGTCTTTGTAGGAGCTCGCCGTTGATTGGATGGTCAGTCGTTCCGCATCAATGCATGTCAGCGGCCCGAACACATATCGAAATCGCTCTGTCAAGATTGAGCCGTCATTCCAAGTTCGATTGCCTCGGTCAATCCTATCAAAGATCGTACTTGTAGCAACGTCGCTCAGGGCGCCGTTTCGGTGGAAGTAGATGTATTCCAGGGCGTCAAGAGACCTCGATAAGCCACACTGGGATTCAAGTCCGTTTCGGAGAATTGAGGATACTGAGTGATGCATGCTGGCGATCCAGGTGTCTAAGGCCTTATCGAGAAGTTCAGAGAAGGGGCTAAACATATCTTCGTCTGCCTTTCGGCACACAGTTGTATAATCCAATTGGAATACACCTAAATTTTGTTTCTTCTCTAATCCTAGCTCCTTCAAGAAGTTGATGCTTTTCCCAGTAGTAAAGATCTTCGTCGCGGCAACATGAAGGAAATTAGGCGCATATAGGCTACCGTCGTTATCATACCGGAGGAAATACTGCTTTTGCCATATAGAGTCAAGAGATGCATCTTCCTCATTCTTTGCTATAAACATGACTTGATCGTGCTTGTTTAACTCACCAGTCTCCATCCACGTTCTCAAAGGCTTCAGATACGTTTGAAAACATTCGAAGAAAAGCTGTGCAATGAACTCGTATCCTTCTGTATTTCCAACACTCTGACATGTACATGTCCGCTCGAAGAGACCTTCTAAGATCTTGAATGGCATCTGCTCATTGGGTGTAGATTCTAACCCCGCGACAACTTCGGATATTGTCTGTATGAATCGAGTAATGTGCGATATCTCGTTACAAAGGTCTAGAAGGCTTATCGTCATGGGTTCGACGGGCTTCAATATTCTCGCCTCTATCGCCGACAAGGCGGCGTTGACATCCCTCATCCGGGAGACGAGTCCCGCTTGAAAGGTCTGCTTTACTGGCACTTTTTCGTCTCTTTGTGTCCAGCTACGGATGTTAAATAGTTGGTTGCCAATCGTAGTAAAAACACTGAGCAGATGCTCGATCGAGGATCGAGAGACTTGACGAATGCCATATTGTGAGCTATGCTCCAATTTTCCATCTTTACTAGACTTGAAGATTGATGTCGGTAGTCCATGTAGCATGAATATCACCTCTCGTGTCATCTGTGCCTCAGTAACCATGACTTTGGGCGGTTGGCATCCATCTTGCCCGCTGTAACTTTCGTCAAAGGGATCAAGTGCTGCTTTGTTTCTCCAAAACTGAGCATTGATGGTTTCATTCAAGATTGTGCTGTCGGCAGGTACGGTTAGGATGTCACCATCCAAATCTGCTTGGGCATCATCAAGGTGAATGCTTGAATCTGGCGTTAAATCTGGAGTTGTGGATTGCTCAAGCACGAGACCCTCGTCATCGCCCGAACTGTCTGCAGCATAGTCTATGCTGTCCCATATTCTATCCGGGTCGTCCAAGAGATCATCTGCCAAGATATCGGACCACTTCAAAAGTGGTGATTGGAGCTCGGGTTCAGTTACAGCCAAGTCGTAAATATTGGTCTTTTCAACAGGTTTATCAGACAAATGCAGAAGAAGAGACAATACTTCAGGGGTCCATCTACTGGAAGACCCTGAAAGCTCGACCAAGCGAGCCTCCAAGACGTCAGCTAATTCATCATTGTTAAGAACTCTGAATTTCTCCTCTAAACCACGGAGTTGATCTAGAACTTCAAATTGATCGGTACGCGCTGGGCGCGGGTCTGCGAATGCGCGTGATGCGAACAACTTTGATCTCTCTGTCTCCGATGCATCCTGTTGGTCAGAGAAGCGGGCTGAGCTGGACGGAGAGGATGCGTACTTTGGGACATCCTGTAATTGCTTGGATGAGGTCGCTAGTCAGAGAGCCAATCTTTGCTACATGTGTCATTTCGGACTGCTTTTAGGACGCTATACGTCCTTGCAAGTTGGAACTACATTTGCATCACAGAGATACTATACACAACAACCGAAGTCTGTGCCACTCAGGAAGTCCAAAGGCCTGCAGGCCAAGGGAAAGACTTCACGCCGAATATGTTAGGCGTTTTGGTCGCTTTGATTCAACAAAGTGAACGCGGTCGAGTGGATCCAGTACCGCGCGCCTCGGTTCGTTGACGCAAAGCGATCAGCCCTACGAATTGTCTTTGATCAAGACCAGAAAACCCATAATAGTAGCGCCTCAGGCCTCATATAATACTTTGAACCTAGATGGCGGCCATTCTCCTCCAGTGTCAGCCCTGGACGACCAGATGAGAGCCTTAACCTATCAAATCATTTTCCAGCATGGCTATCCCAAAGCCGATGCGTGTGTTGGCAGGCGTATCAGCCTGTCTACTTTTCTTCCTTCTCTTCGAGCTCTATAGATCTCCGAGATTACTGAGTGGACCTGAGGAAAAGGTCCCTGAAATGAAGAGTGACCCCAATCTTGAGGGTATGCTGTGCAGAACCCCTGTACGCCATACGCTGACAATACGATAGGTACGGGAGAACCAGAAGGAGTCCTATGGCGAGCAGACGACTATGCGGCGGACAACCCGAACGCACCAAGGATAAACGCTACGCTGCTGGCACTGGTCCGAAATAGCGAAGTAGATGGCATGATTCAGTCTATGAGGGACCTGGAGAGAACATGGAACTCAAAGTTCAACTACCCCTGGACCTTCTTCAACGACGAGCCCTTTACGGAAACATTCAAACAAAGGACACAAGCCGAGACCAAAGCGAAATGTTTCTACGGCACGCCTCTCTCCGACCCCCCTTTTTGTTCCCCCTCCTAACCTCCCCCCGTAGAAACCATCCCGAAAGAACACTGGGCCGTCCCCCCCTGGATCAACAACGACCTCTTCGAAGAATCCGCCAAAATCCTCAAAGAACAAGACGTACAATACGGCAACCTGTACTCCTACCACCAAATGTGCCGCTGGAACAGCGGCCTCTTCTACCACCACCCAGCCCTCCTCAATACCCGCTACTACTGGCGGGTCGAGCCCAACGTCCACTTCTTCTGCGACGTCGACTACGACGTTTTCCGCTATATGCAGGACCGCAATAAAACCTACGGCTTTACCATCAACCTTTACGACGCACCCCAGTCCATACCAACGCTGTGGCCCGAGACGGAGCGGTTCATGGCGGCGCATCCGGAGTATTTGCACGAGAATAATGCAAAGGAGTGGTTGACGGATAGTCAGCGAAGGCCGGGGCATAACAGCAAGGCCAATGGGTACTCGACGTGCCATTTTTGGAGCAACTTCGAGATTGCGGACATGGAGTTTTGGCGCAGTCAGGCATACGAGGATTATTTCGCCCATTTAGACCGTGCCGGCGGGTTCTTCTATGAGAGATGGGGCGATGCCCCGGTGCACTCCATCGCGCTAGGTCTCTTCGAGGACTCCAGTAAAATCCATTGGTAAGCTCCACCTCCACCCCTTAGTCACCATCCCAATCAAGGCCACCATGACCGCAAACTTCAAAACTAACCCCCCCCTTTTTACTTTTGTATGCAGGTTCCGCGATATAGGCTACCAACACATCCCCTACTTCAACTGCCCCAACTCCCCCAAATGCAAGGGATGTGTCACGGGCAGGTTTACGGACGGCGAGAAGTTCCTGTTCAAGGAGGATTGCCGCCCGAATTGGTTCAAGTATGTAGGGATGGAATGATGAGGGGGCGGAGGGAGTTTTTGCGAGTTTTATATTAGTATTCGGTACATAATAATTCATCGTTACCTTTTATGGTGCTACTGGTACGTGGTCTGCTGAGAGTCGGTCCGTTGACTTGAGCGCATGGCAATTGATATTTGGGTTTTCTGCTTTCTAGCGGTTGAAGGAAAAGGTACCTATTTCGACGTCGGTTCGTAGCCCATTTCTGAACCTTGGCAATTACACGCATTGCAAACCATACACAGCTCCTATGACTGTATTGGAGATCACGCAACCCGAGCTCCTTGTTTGTACGCTGCAAGAATAATAGAAGAAGTATTTATGTGCACGTCTCAATAAAACCCCTCCACATACGCATTAAGCGTCCTTACAGCCACCCGCACCCCGCAACTCCCTTCTTTCCCTCCCTCCCTTCTTCCCTTTCCCTCCCTCACCCTTTCCTATCCCGTCGCACCTTTACCCACACCTTAACAACTGTCCGCCCGCCCTATTCATTACGAGTTCTGGGCATGCACCGACCCCGAGTACTACGGCTCAGGATACAGATCCTCCTTCAGGCTAACTCCTAGTTCCTCCCTTAGAGGCTTCAGCTCGCGCAGGTATTCGTCGTATTGGCCTTTGTTTTCGACTTTGGCTTTGATACCTGGGTGGAGAAGGTGGGTGTTAGTTGTGTGGGTGGTTGATGGGTTCGGGATGAGGGGAGGCTGAGGAAGAGGAGAGGGAAGGTGTGGAAGAAGGGAACGGAGGTGGGAAAGAGGTGCTCGCACCTTCGAAGACCCGGACAGCGGTTGGGAAATCGTTGACTCGCCGCGCGGCTTTGAGGGCCGCGGTGATGACGGAGGGGGAGGGGACGAGATCGTAGGCGAAGGCGTTGTTTAGATTGCGCTGGGGGGATGAGGATGTTAGTTTGAGCAGTTGCAGAAATGGTTGGGGAGTGGTTTGCTTGTTGGAGGAATTGGGGAATTGCTATACCTGTAATTCGAAAACGTCTTGCACGGAATCAAACTCTTTTTCGTATCTGGAGATCCAATGGGGAATGGGTTAGCTGTTTAACATGCTCCTCGTAATTCCTCCGTGGATATCATCCCAATTCCTTGCTAGAGGAAAAAATCCCTCGGACAAGGCCCGAAGTTACGACAATGGCTCCCTACCTGGCCGTAAACTCCTCAAAGCTCTCCTCATGATGCGAAGTGCTAGCTTCCTGCCCGTCCTTATCCATCGCCCTTGGCACACTGGTGCTGAGGCCTCTACTGCATCCCACCAAAGCCAACGGGACTCCTCCTTTTACAGGCAATCGCGACCGGAGCAGACTAGATGGCGGTGTGCGCGTCGCGAGGCGGATGAGAATGATAGACGACATGGGTAAATGGTGGGCGTGGACCAGCTAACAAAGGAAGCTTGGAATGGTGAACAGGTACGTAAATACTTATGCGGTTGCAGCTCCGGTGAACTATCACGTGACTGCTAGACGGGAGGGTTTGCTGACGTAATATTCGACCAGGGCTGGTGGGCTGTACATACTACGGTACGTAGTGGATGAAACTGGAAATCGTTTTTTACAAAATTCGGGGGACCTCAATGTGCGTATTTACATAATACGAGGTCGTGCACTACCGATTCTTCGAGCGCACATCTTCGAATCTGCCTTCTTCCCACTTGGATTTCGAGCTCACAACCTTGACGACGAGATGAGCAGCCTTCGTATGAACGTCTCGAAGGCCGAGGCTCGAAGACTAGCATCCTGAGAATGATGAAAGATGGAATAAATTTGAAGTTTGCTGCTTGTCTACTTGTCCGCATGGATTATTTAAGACATGCGATAGCATAACTCGGCTCACCTTTACAAGTTTCAAATTGCCCATGACTCTAAGATCTCCTGGAGGAACCGAGATTCATCTAAAAAGGAGAGTGCTCTATCTAAGATGGGGGATCAGTGTAAGAAGGACAACGTGAACGACGGAGGGTTGAATTTGACGGAATGGAGGGTTGTATAATCTGCATCGATCGTCCATGAAAACGGTAGAAAATAAGAAGCAGGCTGGTGTACAAAGGTCATAGGATAGATGATTGACGGAAAGCTGATCTGCGTGCTCATCAGTTGCTGGGTCCTTCATGGACGCGAGTAGTGACTCCTTCACATCGCAGCCTGGATCATCAAGGAATCATGACCCAGTGAAGGACGCAGCTAGGGCTGCAAAGTAACGTTGAATTATGCATGGATTGTGGCAACGGGATCACAGAGATACATATCATCGGGTCCAGCAAATTTGAAAGACAAAAATCAAATGAACAATTTACCTGATATTAAGAAAAATGTAAAGGCCACACACAGCGCCTCCGGTTGCTCTACCGTCGTGCGATGCGAGCGACAGTCGCGAAAAAGAGGGTGATCATGTGATGAGCGCCCCTGACCCAATGAGAGCGCTCATATGTACACTCCCTCGTCCTAAAAAATATCCTGCGGCTGCTGTCTACGTAGAGCGCTCGGCGCCGTGTAGTCCACGAACGTTCTTTGGGCATAGGAGATATCATTCACCTCCCGACATCCACCAAGTTCCGCAAGGGCATGTTCCAAAAGAATTTTCGGGCAAGGAGAAACTATGTGGGATCCAGTAGATTCCAGATTTGACCGTTGATGTGGGTGGTACCCTTGCCATCAAGCCAACTACTATGGAGTACTCATCGCAGTCATTTTGAGCTGTTGACGATTGACAATTTCCCCCCAAAAGGTTGCAAATCGACTACCAAAATGCGTTTTTCAGTACCGCTTTGAACAGGTTCAGCCGCATTTTTTTTTCCAGATTTTATCTGTTATTCGTGTATTAGGCTTGATGGAGCTCAAACGGCGTTCCATTCTATCGTTCTGTTGCATATGTACAGCCTTGAATGGCCATGTGATAGCAATGGTGCTACAATGCTATATGTCCCGCGCCAGAGATGCGCCAATGGAAAAGCCGACGTCGACCAGTGCCATGTATGTATGTACGGCCTTGAATGGCCATGTGAGCAAAGGTGCTATAACGTTCCATGTCCCACGCAATCAATGCACCAACGGAAAGCCCGACTGCGATCGCTGCAATATCAACCGAGCGCCCTTGCCACATAAACTCACCCTCGACTCCGTTGCCAATGCAGTCATCCTTTCCTCACCGATTCATCCAAGTCAACCCGTTCGCCGCCTCTTCCAACGGAAAGACCTCCTGCGCATACTCCTCCATGCCACGGTATCCGGCCCACAATTGCAATGCTTCGTCCGGCGCTTGAAGGTCAGGGCCAAAGTAGGGGGCGTTGTACCTGCCAAACAAAACCTCAAGTTTGGCGAGCTGCTCTCGATAGCCGTTGGGGATCGGGACTTCAATCTCAATGGGGCCCTGGACATAGCGGACAGGACGTTGGACGCCTTTGGAGAAAGCGGCGCAGACCTGGCGGGGGTTGAGCATTTCGTAAGCGAGGGCGATTCTGTAGGGAGGATCAAACGTCAACGGTGTCTTCGGATACGGTGGGAGATGACTTGTGGGCTTACCGATGCCCGGACCATTTCCTCGGACCATCTTTGAAGATTTGCAACAGCGCTGGTCCGACATCATGCTCTGCATCGAGCCATGGCTGGGGCGTGTCTGGGTCGAACGGCGCTTTCCATTCGAAGCTGCCGTCCTTTTGCAATTTCATGCAAAACAGCGGGTACGGGAGACTGGTGAAGTTGTTGTTGTAGATGCCTGTATAAACGAACGTAGCTGGAAGATCAATCTGTCTCAGGATAAGTACTGCTTTTGCTTGTCAAGTCTGATGTCGAACCTGCCGAATGTAATTTTCCACTGTAAACTTGACACTCCACAAGGGTAAAGCTGGCCATTCTTTACCAAACACGCTGTGATCGGGCATGCTACTGTAGATGTAGTGCTGAACGCCCGCCTTCTTGGCGGCGTTGGCCAGCGATTTTCCGATGGCGGCTTCATCCCCCCATGACAATGTATTGATAAAGGCTTGCTTGGCGCCAATGAAGAGGCCGTCCACGAACTTTTTGTCCTCTAGAGAGCCTTGTACGACGGTGACATTATCCAAGTCGTCCAGCTCATGGGCAACAATGCCACTGCGTCCCTCTCGTGAGTGAACATGGGCGCGCACCGAATAGCCCACGGCAGCCGCGACGCGGGCGAGGGAAGCCGCCTGGCGCCCAGTAGAATTGACAAGAACAAGCGTTGTGTTTGGCATGTGAAGATAAAACCACAAACAGTCCCAAGGTAATGTAGGTAAGCAGCTCTCTTCGAGCTTTCCGTTCAAGTAGCGAGAATATTGAGAGGGTAGTCGGACGTTGAAGAGAGAAATCTTGCTCGGAATAGAAATTCCAGATGAGGCAACAGAGATTGGAATGATGAAATGCTAGATGTTGGAAAATCCGGGGATAAGGTTCACTAGGGTCAGGGAAGGGAAAGTGTGTTCCCAGTGTGGGAGAAGAAGAAGAAGATGAAGAAGAATAATACTAATACTAATACTAATACTAATACTAATACTAATTAATAACAACAACAACAACAACAACAACAACAACAACAACAACAACAACAACAACAACAACAACAACACAAAAGTATGGAAATAAAGATAGAGTAGGTAAGGTAGGTAGGTAGGTAGGTAGGTAGGTAGGTAGGTAGGTGGGTGGGAGGGTAGTCAACGCCCTTACCAATCTGGCCGTAGCACGTGGTCGACCCAAGAAGGAACGACAGCCAGAGAACACAAGCACGAGCACTAACACAGTGTGGAGGAGAAAATGCGCAACGCATCAGGTAATAAGGCATCATACCTTAGGTAACTAGGTGTTTATGGAGTGGCAGTCAGGCTGTCGTCAGTTCAAGCTTAGTCGACCAGCTGCTTTCGGAAATCGGAATGAATGCCAGCCCGACACTGCCTCCTTTCCCATCATGAACGCAGTATCCCCGCGGAGTTGAAGGAACAGTCGAGTGACTTGGACGTTCTCGGTACCAACATACCCAAAGGGTGAATGAGATATAATAAGAATCAGGTAATGACGACGGAGGGGGGTTTGCAAGGAGAGGACTAGGTACTTAAGTTCATCTGATGAGGGGACGGCCCAGCCGTCACTTTACGTAAATACGGAAATCATGACGAGGGGGATCAAAGGTCGGTGTAACGTAACTTGTACGGAATACGGTAATACTTCCTTTACCGGGAGCAGCGCTAGCACTTCGGTTGGGGCCGGTGGAGACGGTTTGTAGTCAGCCCAGCCCTGGAAGATGAGGGGTCGTCGGTCGTCGGTCGAGTGAAGCCTTTCTTCCACCATACCTACCTACCTACCTACCTAGTACCTACCTTATCATCGACGAATGGCGTCACTGTCATCAACTCTGGGGTGATGATCATCAAGGGATCATCTGCAGCCAAAGATCCCAAAGGGATCGAAGTGCAGCGGGAGAAAACGGACACCCCCGCCGTTTAGCACCGTAAGGCGGATGATCCATGCCACTTGGCTGGATCGGGCCATAGGTACATAACATTAAGGTAACATCCACAATCATGGCCTGGCTGCGTCCAGAGAATTTCGTAGAAACAGAATGCGCTAGGCGCGTGATGCACAGAAGAATCATAGCTCGTAGCTGATGAGACACGATATCTGGAGCCGTGGAGTGCGAATCCGTAACGGAGGGCGAAGGTAGAGTGGGCTTGCAATTCGAAAGCGCCCGGACTGTGGGGTTGAGAAACCCCCACCGTCGATCCTCGCCAAGGTAAAGACCTCGGGTTGGGGTAAAATGATGTCCGCAGCAGGTCTGAGATACCTCCCGTGTTCGATGGCTTGTCTCAGACAGACCATCCACCGCCGGAGGTCACGTATGAAGGAGCCTAGGTCATAGAGCTAGGTGCGTCGCTGACGTTATTGTTGACTCTCGGGACACGTTTCATCTTCATAGGCCCGCGGCCTGCCAGATCCATGGCTGGTGGCGAGCGAGCAGCCTCGCGGTACCAGTCTCGTCGGCGTGGAGATGCGCTCCCGAGTCCCGCAGCAACGACACATGATCAGCCAAGTGGGCATTTGCCGCGAGGAACAAGGGACTTCGCCCCGTTCGGTTGCGCAGGTGGACCGAGGCTCCTTTCGATAGCAGGATCCGCAGGATCTCGAGGGAAGGTCCAGTGGCCGCAATATGCTACTTTCATGAGCCAGAGATTTCAATGTGCGCGGCGGAAGACTCACCAATGGGGTGTTGCCAGAGTAATCTGCCTGATTCAACAGCCATTCCTTGTCAGCCTTCATCAAGCCCTGCAATTCGGTGAGATTTCCTTGGGCAATTGCATAACTCAGGGCTGTGAGATCCGCTAGATGCTGTGGCAGATACCCATTAGGATGTTCAAATTCCATGTGGGTATGTTCAGTGAGCTCTCCACGTAGAGAAACGGACATCTGCTGTCGAACATCCTCTGTTGTCAGACCTGGCAAGCCAAGAAGGTATGATAGTTTTGCGAGTGCCGCCTCCGACGTCAAGTCATGGCCAAAAACCACTCCGACACGTTCCAGCAATACCGCAGGCTCATAGAGCGGGCTGACTGTGCCGGTCATGCCTGATCGATATTTCAGTATACTCAACATGAGATGCGGAACTGAAAGACCAACACTGAGTAATATTGACAATGACTATTCCTCGCTTGATTGCTTCAGCAAACACGCGCGTCAGAGCACCATCTTGCCCTCCTGGTGCGTTGCCTGGCCCGAAGGTCTCTAGGACAAGGCCCCGTAATCCCTGGACCTTCAGCACCGCATCGACCATCTCAGGTTTGATGCCGGGGAAAATCCGAAGGCACGCGACATGACTCGTAGCTCTGTTGGTTTGGATACTGAATGGCTCGATGTGGGTCGGCCTGTAGATTAGTTCCCACGATACATGAGTCTTGAGCGATGTAATGCTAGCCAACGGCGGAAGGTTTGGTGACGCAAAGGCAGCAAAATCGCTGGCGGAGACTTTCGTAGCTCGATTGCCACGGAACAATTTGTAATTGAAAAAGAGACATACTTCGGGTATCATGAAATGACCCGCTACAATCAAGGATCCAAGAAGGTTATCTGTCGCATCGTTCTGAAGCTCCAGCATTGGTGCCTGGGAGCCTGTTAATATCACAGGTTTGCCCAGATTCTGCAGCATAAAACTTAATGCAGAGCAAGTGTATGCGAGACTGTCTGTGCCATGCAGAACCACAAAAGCATCAAAGAATTTGTAATTCCTGTAGATGGTCTGAGCTATCTCCCCCCACCCTTTCGCGTCAATGGAACTACTGTCGAGGAGTTCTTCGAACTCGAGGACAGCGTAGCGTACGTGTTTCTGATAGGTACTGACTGGTGTACGAAGACTGCGGTAGGATTTCTTTGTTCCGTCGTCTATCATGACCTCGATGTCGCTAGGGTTGGATCCGTCATTAAACGAAGGCCTCGGAGCCATCCCAGATTCCAGAAAACCTCGGGCTGGAACGAATCCATTGGCGCTTCTCTTCATGCATATGGTCCCACCGGTTACAACGACAAGGACTCGGGATTCTGAGGCCATCCCATTTGGAAGGTAGTGTACCATTATGTCATAAAAGTAGGACGTCTGTCGGTACGACAAGTAACTGGAGGTTTAGAAAAGCGGTGAGACAATAGGCAAGAACCAAAGCATCGCAATCAAGGTTGAAACTTTTTGGGTTTGAGCACCGATCCAAAAGTCTTTATCCAATTGCACACCCAAGCCAACCGTGAGACAGGACAGGAACGCAGTTGAATCGACAGACGTGGCACGAGGGCTTGAGCGACTTCTAACGATCCACAAGGCGTACAACTGCAGATGGCTGGGCAAATCCAGAACGGAAGCAGGCATGCACAGGGAACGATATTAAACAGAATTGAAAGTGGAAACTTTCTGCAGAGAAAAGAAACGAAAGGGTCAATGCGTTGTAAAATTTGAGATCTCGCTAAACCAATGCCGGATTAGGCTTGGTGCATTTCCTTCACTTCCTTGCAATGTTCGCAGAGTCTGACTGTCAACCTGTCTCTCTGTATTGTGGGTGGAACTATCCCTATGAAACACTAAGAATTAAGCTTGCTAAAGAGCGTCTGTAAGTAGGTGATATCTAAAGAATGTTCAAGGTCGATAGACCGAAACCTGTCTTGAACTCCTTCGGAATGGGGGACCCCGACGGTCACAACAATTGGGTGTTTCTTTTACCCATGAGCCAGAGACTTTTCCCTCACTAACCCACGGCAATTCCTCCATCGAAGGGAAATGGCGGGATGAGCGGCAACTCCTCCCTCTCATTTGCGGCCCTAGCCACCATCTTAGGCTTTTTCGCCGTCGGGCGTTGCTGTTGCGTACTCTGCCGTTTTGCCATGCTTAGTGATCGCGTGAGACCCTTCCATCCCGCCGTACTGATTGTAAGCGGTGGGTTCGAATTTACGCGTGCGCGGACGACGTCGTTGGTGGATGTTGGAGAGTTCGTCCTTGACAAGCGCGGTGGTTCGAGCGAGTACGGATCGTAATCACGGTAGGCCGGCGTAGGGCGGACATCAAGAGGGAAGTAGTGCTCGTTGACTTCAAATGATTCTGGATCCTCCTCTGGAAGCCATGATTCCGGCGCTTGCATTTGGGGCAGACTATCTTTTCGCTTTGGCGCCGCAGGCTTGCGAGCCGGGACATGTCTGTCAGCAGAATTTCTGACCAAAGAGGGCATGTTTTCCACATCCATAGCCGAGACTCTGGAGGCGAGCTTCTTGCTGGTGGGCTGAGGTGCCAGCGGTTGGCTCGCGCGCTTTCGTTTGTGCATTGGTGCGAGATTGGTGATGTCGATCAGCTTCGGACGACCAATTGCCATGATGGGAACGGCGATGGCAATCTCGGCCTTTGACTCGGTGATCTCCGAAATGTCTACAGTATCGCTGGCGCTTTTTTTGGACAATTTGTGCTTTACCTGCTCGTCATGGTTCTCGATATCTTCGCTCGGGCTGGGCGAGGGCTCTTCTTCGCTCGAGAGGTACCGTTCGTGAAGCTCGTCCCTCGCGTATGTGTTGATACGCAGAGTGTTCCTTGACTTTTGCCTTGGAGGTTGTCTGCTGAGCTTCGCGGTAGGAAAGTCCATCTCTTTCCGAGGTTGTTCGTAGTCTTCTGCCACGACCCACAGATGCTCTCTTTCCTCGCAGTCGATACTGTCTCTGTCACTGGCACCTTGGCTGGGAGCCAGCATTTGCTGACGACGCTGGAGCACTGGCATTGCAGCTTTATTTGAAAGAATTTGCAGGGATTTTCGTCTTTGTCAGGAGCGGTAAAACAGAAAGTGGGGGGCCTTGTTGATATAGATACCAGTTCAGGTCTGGGCTCAAAGCAAATAATGATTCAGCTCAGTATCGACTTGGGTGACATCAGTGCACATTGAAACAATTTGATACAGGAGCAACGACATCAACTGAATATGCAATGCGACGGAGACAAGACGTAGAAGCTTCGAGGGTCATGTGGGGCTATATCACTCAGCGCTGCGGCGCAATGCTGTACCTAGTACAACAATTCCGGCTTATCAGCATTACTTTAATTTAGCTCAAAATCGGGGGCGGCAATTTTGATAGTTCAGGGCCCCAGAGATCATGCAACTCCCTCATGTGGATGATTGACGTTGGTTTTCGACCGACTCAACCGATGTGGTGTGCAGGTTTCAGACGTGCCATTGGCTCTTTTGCAATTTAAGAGCACCACACACCGGAAGCGCTCCTTAACTCGAAGCGGATGGGTTGACCGTAGATTTGCATCCCCAACTGCAACATCTCTTCCGCACGCCGCACGGCAAGTCCGCTTTTTGAAATTATCCGACCATCAGGAAACGATAGGTATTCCTCCCACATGAAGACCCAGCGTTCGGGCTTGAGGACTCTTTGACTTCGTGGGCGAGCAGAAGTCGCATAGGTAGGATAATTTCATGGAGGGCAAGTTTTGCATGAACGCATGAGGAGGAAATTCAAGCTTGAGCGTCCTACCCCTCATCAACTCCACAACAACGTTAATGCCATTCAGTTGGCATTCCAACTTTCCAAGCCTGAAGTAGCAGGAATGGTAGTCGTAGTCAGAAAAGCGAGGTGTGGCACATGATCGACGGCTTGCTCGTCGTAAAAGGTACACACCGCGACGCCTGAAACAGCGCAGGCTGTCTATGCCACGTTTCAGTTGTCTGGATCAAGCATCCACATAATCCTGTGCCACCACCACACACTGTTGGGGGCGAGGAAGTATCGGGTCCAGATTATTGTCGAAAACACACGACATCTGCCGGATCATCCCGTTACCAAGCTAACGGCGAACACGTACGGAGTACACAAGCTATCAAGGTATCGTCGTCGCCATTGTCATCTCGTTCTTGCGACAGCGGAAAACCTCTGGTGTAACTTTGCGCTTCCAGTACCACCAAGGACGGATCGACCGCTGGTTCGTCGTCAAGAACAACGAGAACGCGTGGCTAAATTTCCGTTGACGGGATGCATGATGGGGGGTGCATTAGGCTGAGTATCTAAGGTTACAGTATGGGGCCCCCCCCGGGAAAAGAGGGGAAATGACTGGAATTGCTTTGCCCACAACGGGCAAATTACCTTCAGGCGGTGAGGCAGTCAAGCACCGAATCTTCGCTGCATCGCTAGCGTTGGGGGTTTCGTCCGATGGAATATCTACGCTTAGGTGGTTACCTAGTGGTGCATTCTGCAAGTAAACACTGAAAAGGTCTAAGGTACCTTTAAAAGCACTCACGTGGCGTGCTGGCCGGTATCAAGATTTGCAATGCATGCGGGTGGAACAGCAACAAAGTTTGATTTGCTAGCCGTGAGCTGGTCGGGTGTTTATTCCAACGGTTATGAGCCTCTCGGAGCGTTGTACGAGACATCCAGACATCCAGACACCAGACACCAGCCACGAGCTCATTTCTTTTCGAGGCTCGTCGTCGTTAGGGAGAGCTGCATCAGATTATATGCTTCCGCAAAAGCTCATCATCTTCTCTTTGAGAAAGCTGAGCTTCAATCTATACATTGGCTCTACAGAATACGCTTTCTCTTTCTGAATGTGCATCCTCTGCCGCGATCTATCTGCTATGTAATTACAAGCCCAAATCGGCGGTTTTCATGTTTCCATGCATCCAAGCGCACAGCCGAACCCAGCATTACAGAACGGTACAAAAAAAACCACCAGCATTTTGAGAACACATAACGTACAAGATAAACGAAAAGGGCCCTTATGTACAAACCAAAGCCCATGGCAAAGATCACGCATAGGGCTGTCTATACGCGCGAAAAGGCTACATTGAACGATCTTCTGCGGGATCTGAAGCGCATGCTCGTCGAGTAGAGGTTGCTCGTATCAGCATTGGAAGGATTTTAGAACATTCCCATATTGATGCTTAACTTTTCTTGGATCTCGTGGTTCGGCCACTAGGGCTTTTGACAGAACCGTTGGCATTTCCATTAGCCGTTGCTGATCCGTTAGCATCCCCATTCTCCTTCGCAAACCCGTTTGTATGGCTTATAGCTTCCTTGGTCGAATCGACGTCTGGGACCTCCATTTTGCTCATGTTAATGGCAGCCCTCGTGGCAGTACCACTTCGCTTCCTGCCCTTGTGCCCAGTCTTCTTGTAGGTAGCTAGGTAGAATGAGATAAAGAGAAGAAGGTATGAGGTCAAGATGCCCATGCCCGCGAAAGCAGCGAATTCCTCACCAGAGCACTTGCCATAGCTGGGCATGTTGGGAAAGTAGGTTGAAGTAAAGTATGTGTAGGAAGCAAAGTAGACGAAGCCTGGTAATGATATCAGTGATGCTTCTGCGGGTTCATATAAATTTAATATCATACCAAGGTCCAGCACAAACTGCGCAATTTGCAGTCGCGTAATCCATTCTTTCCACCAGATTCGGATCCCTCGTGCGCTTTGGAAGTAGTACCAGTACATTATGACATGCACTGTAAGGTTGAGGGTGATGGGCACCCATGAGACAGAGGTGATACCGATAAGCTGAGTGTAGCAAAGCAACGCGGTTGCTCCATGATGATATGTGTGCAAGAAGGCTAGGGAAAGTAAGCTTCTTGCTCGAGGAGCGTGTTGAGGTTGCTAGTACTCAAGGGCTTCTTCTTTAGAACTAGGAAAACAGTGTCAAGAAGCTCGACATATTTGGTAAGATAGTTCAACTACAACTAGTCAGCTCAATTTAAGTACGGGATCTGTTGCTTCAAGACATACGTAGTAGAGTGTAACTAATGGTTTCGTCCACCCTCCTGCATGGTCACAGATAGCAAAGAATGTCCCTTTTCGCCATAGCGTCGGCAACAATTGCTCAATAAACAACGCCAAAAGGCCCCCACTTATAATTGTAAGATATAGGTTATGTATCATGAAAAGACCGTTGAGTTTGAAAGGGGGTCGGTTCTTCATGAATTCTCGGCCTGCGAACACTGTGATGTAGTATGTCACCAGCAATGCTGCCGTTGCTTGGAGTGTTGAAATTGGCGTTTCGCCAGGAACGAATTTGAAGTCTTGTGGAGAATAACCCTTGACTGACGAGAACAGCTGGTCGAATACTGGCCATAATTCGACGCCGAAGGGTTTATCGAGGGTGGGTATAGGGAATGGAATCGATTTCAGCATATCGGACGACATGGTGTAGTTCAGCGCCTCCCAAAGTCCAAGCTCTTGAGAACCCGATTATCCCTAATGTGGTTGAGAGTTGATGTGTTTCTTAGGAAAAGCCGTTGTCGCCGTTAGAAGGTTGGGTCGAAAGAGTAAAGCCTCTACCAATGATAATTAAAGGAGTGACGAGAAGAAAAGCGCCCTACGACCACTTAAGGGCTTAGAGCTGTCAATCGCTTCTCACGGTCGGAAGGGAGAAAGAAGTTTATGGAGATGGAAAGGAGATTGAGGTCGGCGTCGCGAAATATTTTGTTCCCTCGGCTGGTCAACCTTGAATTTTGGGAATGAAACTCTGAACCAATCAAAGATCGCACACTCCGTAAGGTAGTTCAACGGTCAAAAATGCCGCTTGCAGCTATTTTGGACATGCTCCGATCCTCATTTATTCTCAGCAATAACAATAATAACGAAAGCAGCTGCGATTCATTCAAATACTTCACATGATTACATTTAATCAGTTGTTGCCAGTTCATTGACACCGCTAAATGACACCGTGGCAGTGTCAGTGCTGACAGGATGCTTCGCGGCTCCCTTCACTAAATATCCAGCTGGCTCATGTGAAGAGCTTATTTTCCAGTATCATCCCCTTACTCTGACGCTTACACAGTTGCGCAAACGCCTTGGACGATCAACATCAGGTAATAAAGCCTGAAAGTCGGCGGTTTTGCCATGCAATAATTAGTCCCTGAGAGCTACATGACTTCCCAAGCCCCTTTCCCAAGCGTCGTCTATTAGGAAGCTCGATATCCGTAGTTCTACGAAAGCATAGCACACAGCCAAATTTTCGCATCGAGGCATATTGCATCATAACTTTTCTTTTAGGATGAGATACTGGTTTTGGTGCCTCCTAACCTTTTAGCAAACCACAGTAATCACTGTAGCGATGGTGGGCTTCGGGAGATCCCCGTATTCATCAGGCTCTATGTTGAGAACTCGGAGATAGGAATTGACGCAACAAGCCGCAGAACGAGCTCCTGGTCTACCTTGGCGTGCCTGTCGGAAAAGCCGCAAAAGTGGCTTATGTAGACACTTTCGCAAACGTTTGTCTTCCGATGGTTGAGGCTGCCGTCGTCTTCATAGACTAGTGAAGCTTGTCGTTGTTAGCCTCCTGCGTAGAACTCTCTGTACAAAGATTGGCGTCGAACGACTGTTGATTGCTTGTCCACCGCTGGTTGTGGTGGTGTTTTGCACAGCGGCTGGCCTGGCGAATTTTTCTAAGCACAAGTGGAACACCACGTAGCTGTAGAATTGTGCTGTCAAAGTGCGATGACAAGAATGAGAAGAAGCATCAATACTAGGATCAAGATACCAATACAACAGCTCGACATCGTATCTACACTTGCATCAGCTAATGAATTGAGGGACACGTATATTGTAGCCACTGGTCTAAGCACATACCTTCGTTCTTCTTGATCACCCATCCAATCTTCTTCATTCCCGTCTGTAACTTACCCTCAACCCTGGTAGCGACGTTACTCACATCCTCAAGCAGCTCCCCCTGCTCCCCGAGTTCCCTTCCCATGTCATCGGCCTGCTGCCTCAAATTTCCCACCGTTTGAAATACATCATCTAATGCCTCATCCTGCTCATGCATCATCTCTACTTGCCTTTGCTGCTCAAACGCGCCATAGTCATCGTCATCCGCCGGGGAATCTGGATCAAAGGTTTCAGGGTGTGGTAATGCCTGGCCGTTCGAGGCGCTCGCTACAGTCTTCGCAAGCTCCCGTCTCATCTCTTCCACCTCCGCTCCAACCTCATTGACCAAATCCTGCCGCCGCTCAACCTCTTTGATTCCGAGGCCATAATGGAACTGGTCGTCTTTAACTTGCCGGACGGTTTCCACTAAGTCGTGGAGGCCTGTACTCAGATTGTGTAGGTTGGTTTCGAGTTCGGTGCGCGCTTGGGAGAGTTCAGGAGAGGCAGCGGAGGGAGAAAGGGAGCGAATGCGGATGTAGGAGGACAAGAGGGACCGGGTTGTGTTGAGATCGGAGAGGACTTCGCTAGTGCACCGACTTAATTCGCATTTAGGGCAGTTGAGAGTGGAGCTTACGTTTGCGATTGAAGGAAAGGATCATCTGTATTCATAGAGGCCATCATTTGGTAGGACCTTGGAGACCCCCAAAAGTTTGGAGAATGATGGAGAAGGAAAAGAATTCTAGAATGCTGCCTACTGAGGCATTGATGATTTGCGTTGGTGGCTAAATCGGCAACTGTAGACCGGGGTTCGAAACTTCCTCTCGGTAAACCTCTCGAGTCGTTAACCCTTTGAAGTATGAAGACAGTGGATTTTATAGGGGCATGGGATATCTCAAATCCGGTCTCGAGAGTATCCCAGGCAGACCGTACTCAACGCAACAGATTTGTCTGTAGTAACAGTCAGCATGGCAAAAGCAAAGCCACTACCTTTATCTCCAGAATGGGATAATGCGGAAGACTATACCGAATCGCTGTTGGCTTTCACTACAAATTCAGACCTCTTCCAAAGACTGTGTGGAGGAGTTCATATTCTAGACTTCTTCGTGCAGGACCCGGACCTTTACACCAGCTTACTTCCAGAAGACTGGAGAGATTGGTTTCAAGACCACCATATCTCGAATGTTCTTGATCTACTGATGAGAGAAGATCTCAGTGCTTTCGGAAATCTCAATCTCTTAGATGGATGTTTTAAAAGTTTTAATCGTGAGCGTAGCTGGCGGAATGGTCCGATACCACCTCCAAGTCTACTGAAATACATCCAGGCAATTCGAAGTCATGCACTGGACAGGACATTCGGAAAAGCTGCCGGCGAAGGAGATGGAATGGCTCTTCTCAAGGCCCCTACACTTTCCCACCATGTATGCAGTGGCATGAAACCTAAGAAGATTCATGAGGTGGAGAGATTTGCAAAGTATATTGATGATCTAACATCCTACATTGCGATCACTAGCCCTTACTATGTAACCCATATTGTTGACTTTGGTTCAGGTCAGAATTATCTTGGAAGAGCTTTGGCCAGCCCACCATACAATAAGCATGTTGTCGCTATAGAGAGCAAGCAGCTCAACATAGAAGGAGCCATGAGTATGGATGTGACAGCAAAGTTGGCGAAGAAAGAGGCGGTATCGCGGAACAAGAAACAATACCGGAGTGGGACAGCAGAGGAACGCCTGCAGATGAGGTCCTCGAAAGCAAATAATAGATTTTCATCTCCGGAAGCTTTAGGACTTATATCAGAATTAAAACATCAATCGTCAACAGAAGATTGCAACTTGAATGTACCACGCGGAGAAATACAGTACATTGAGTCCAAAATACAAGACGGAGACCTTTCGAATGTCATAGAAAAGATCGAGACACAATCAGCAAGATTGAACGATATTACGTTTACTGTGCAAAGTTCCACGTCACACCCACAACTGATGGTGATCTCTCTACACTCTTGCGGGAACCTACTGCATCACGGACTTCGCTCAATAGTGCTTAACCCTATGGTGAAAGCCGTCGCCACGGTAGGATGTTGCTACAATCTGGTAACAGAGCGGCTTGGGCCGCCTACCTACAAGCTCCCAAGTCTTCGATTTCAAAACCTTCGTCTCGACCGTACTTCTTGTGTAGGTGATCCTCATGGCTTTCCCATGTCCGAACGCTTGGCTTCGTTCAAGCATGATGGTGGCGAAGGTATTCGATTAAACATCACAGCTCGTATGATGGCTGTGCAGGCGCCTCAAAACTGGACTGATGCCGAGAGTAATGCTTTCTTTACGAGGCATTTCTACCGGGCTTTGCTTCAACGGATATTCTTAGATCGTGGTGTCTTGGACAAGCCACAGAAAGCCACCGATTCATCTGATCGTGGAAACGGTGAAGAACGGAGTGGATCCGGCCAGCCAATCATAGTTGGATCGTTACGGAAAGCCTGCTACACTTCTTTCACAGCATACGTTCATGGTGCAGTTGCAAAATTGAGCACTGACAAAGACCATGGAATCAAGATCAAGACATGTATGACCCACCTTACCGAAGAGGACATTAGGCGCTACGAAGAGAATTACAGAGAAAGGAAGAAAGAGCTCAGCATTGCATGGAGTTTGATGGCTTTCAGCGCTGTCGTGGTGGAATCAATCATAGTTGTGGATAGATGGCTTTACCTCCGAGAGCAGAAAGAGGTCAAGGATTGCTGGGTGGATGCAGTGTTCGAATACAAGAATAGCCCCCGCAATCTCGTGGTCGTAGGTATCAAACGTTGAGGCCCGCAATCTCTTATATTCAGCCCAGCTGTGTCGTGTCCACCCGAAAGTGGTTCATCTAATATATCGGCGTATCTTACATGCTGGTATGAGACAAGTAAGCGGCCTCAATTAAAGACGAAGAGAAGGGAAGCCAAGAACCATGCAGTGACGAATACTATCGTTTAGGTCACTGTACCACCAAATGGCCCATATATCTTCCTTGTGGAGCGGCTGAGCGGAAAATGAACTCATCATCAGAGTACCTTAAGAGGATATAACGATATCTACTTAAAAGTGTCTATACACCGTCCATTTACTTTGATGCGAGATACCGTCTATTTGCTGAGAAGTCCGGTACACTTGTCACATATGCTGCTGAACATCGCTCTTTGTTTGAGCTAGGCTATATCTATAAGGCATCTAGCAACAAGCATGTAAATGGACAATGGAATCGTTGATTTTCATGCTGATCATAGTGGACAAGATCCCGACTGAGTTATCTTTCAAGCATGGCCCTGAATCGGGATGTCTCTTGTTCCAACGATAGGTTCAGGGTCTCATGAGCGGGATAGCCCCAATTCAGGACTAAGCGTGGGGGCGGGTCCTCAGAGGGAGGACTTTGGACTTTTCCTTCTCAGCTAAAAGATAGGAATAGATTAAGAAAAGTTGAATGTTGAGTACTACCACTATCGCACCCACGAAATATATATGCGTCGACTAACCTTGCGCAAGTATTGTAGCAGTCCACGGCCTTGGCGGTGACTGGGAAAAGACATGGACTGATGGTAATGGCAAGCTCTGGCTTCGGAACTTTCTCCCAGTTGAAACACCAACTGCTCGGATCCTGTCGTACGGCTATAATTCCCAGACAGTTCTTTGGTAAGGCTGTCACAGATATTAACGTTAAAGCTACTATACTATTTGACCAACTCATGGGCGAGAGAAGGAGAAGAGAAGGCCGATCATTTTGATTTCCCATAGCCTTGGTGGGATCGTGGTGAAGAAGGTAAGGTCTACTTCTACAGTACAGGGTGCTATTCAACAACTACCTATACAAGCTGGACTTCGATGCTCTTTTCTTTTAATTTGTCTCACGATGTTTATACTTATGGTTCACTGTTCGTCATACATTCTCGGGACACACAAATAGAAGCTGACAGATTTTAGGCGATGACACTGGCTCACGAGCGGTCATATCACAGATATCCTTGACAGTGTTCGAAGCTTGGTTTCTTTGGGGTACCTCACAGAGGTTCTAGCACTGCTGTCTGAGTTGCGTTTGCTGCCAGACTTTTGAATTACGCACAGCTAGGATTGGAACCAAAACAAACTTCGTCAAAGCTTTGCATAATAATTCGCAAATATTCGTCGGCATCACTCAGCATTTTATCGAGCGCGGAGCCAAGGTTCCAATCAGAACGTTTTTCGAAATAGTGAAAATGGGCAATCAGCTTGTGTGTCCATTCAACTTGTGACTCTTCTAGATCATGGATAAAGACTCCGCCCGCATGGATCTTCGGAACGAAAGTGCCGTTAGACTTGCAGGCGCTAACCATAGGAACATCTGTAAAGTTCAGCGACCCAGATAGCCAAAATTATATTCAAGTGTGAAATGCCATAGCACAGCTGGTCAAGGTGGCTATTGCAAGTTCTGCCACAAGTACGTAGAATACCCAAATCGAACGATTTCATTGGCCAAGCAATGATACCATTTTTCTACGGAGGAAATACATTGTCTACAAAGCCTGTATACGTTGAACTATGAGGTATAGAAGTCGAGAGCTCTTGCACGGATCCAAGGTACCTGTGAATGGTTCTTAGAACATTCTAAATACCTTAGGTGGCTGAAGGACAAATGTTCGAGCTCCTTTGGGTCTCGCCGATCCGGGCTGTGGAAAGATTGTCTTGTCGTCTTTCCTGGTCGATGAACTAAGAGGCATATCGAGACCTGAAACATTATCTACTACAGTCTGCTATTTTTTTTCTAAATATGTTGATGAGAGTCAATGAAGCGCCAGCTCTGCTTTAAGCTCAATCCTTCACCAGCTTTGCACGGCAAACCAGACCCTGCTCCGATATGCTCTTGATGAACATTGTCACAATATTGACAAATTTCTTGCCGAATTCGACGCACTCTGAAAGGTCTTCGAAGCCGCTGTTAGCTCCAATACTTGTGGTAATGTAATATGCATTTTGAACGGCCTTGACGAATGCAATGAGGATTCTAGAAATCTTTTGATCGATGCCTTGGTCGCGTACTACAGTCGAGGTCCCAGAACGGCGGAAACCAGCGAACAACATGTTAAATTTCTGATCACTAGCCGACCATATCCTACAATTGAACGTTTCGACAATCTCCAATCAAATCAGCAATATCGACTCAGAGCTGAAAATGAAACGACTTTAGTTGATAGCGATATTGAACGGGTAGTAAAAGTCAGAGTCCAAGAATTTGGTTCGGCTAGGGGTATGACGCCCTTTGCGTAACAGCAATTTGTTAGACTTTGATCGACAACGCTGATAAAACTTTCCTCTGGGTCGCCCTTATACTGGATCTCGTCGAAACCAGTGTAAGAGTATCACGAAATGCTCTTGTCAAGATTATGGATACGATTCCCGGCTCTCTGATTGCTATGTACGAGGAGATATTAACACAGAGCTCAGACGCCGTAAATGCTAGGAAAGTTTTACATATTATTGTCGCGGCTACGAGGCCGTACTCTTTGAAAGACATAAACGTGGCTCTGAATATAGATGAGAAAGTTAAGTCTTATGACCAAAGTAACCTTGAACCAGTGAAGGAGTCTGCTATTCAACGTCTTTGTGGGCCCCTTCTCAAAGTGCTCCACAGTCATGTGTATATGTCACATCAGACAGCCAAGAAGTTTCTGATCAAAAGATTGGACGCGGATGTTACTGAGGAAGGCGTATGGAAGCATTTGTTGGATGCTAGGAAGTTAAATTGTGTCTTAGCTTGAAGCTGCGTTTGGTACCTTTATCCGTTTTCGAGAACGGAGTACCTCCAAGCGTTGAAGAGGACGACCGAGAAGCTCTATTCGGGTTTTGGTCTACCAATACCTTTGCCTACTCCTGCTTTTTGGCATACGTGGCGACTTTATGGATCACGCGCTACAAGCCTCCGGGGGCTAATAAAGAAGACTTTCTTTCCATGCGTGCCAAGTCGCTTTGCCGTACTGTTTCTCAACGATTCTCGACATGGCACACCATATATGCCCAGTTTTGGGAAGAGCTTGAAGAGGATCAAATAGAGAGAAAATACACAGACCTAACGCTTGCGGCAACATTTGAAATGCTATCCGTTCTAATTTTGCTGGTTCAAGATGGCCAGAATGTCGGTTTGTTTGATGATGATGGCTACACTGCGTTTCGAACAGCGGTGAATAAAGTACTTATGACAGTGGTGAAATGCCTCCTCGACAACGGTGTTTCGATCAATACAGCTTCAGAGGACGGAAATACCTCCTTACGTTACGCCGCAGACGTAGGTCAAGAAGAAGTTATGCAGCTGTTAGTAGACTGGGGCCCGGACATCGACCCTATCAACAACAAGGGCAGGACGCCTTTACATCTGGCTTGCACATTCGGCAGAGACGATATAGCCAAGCTTCTCTTGAAAGCAAACGCAAACATACAGGCAACCCATGTCGATAGGTCTACTCCGCTACATATGGCAATTTATAGCAACGCTAATACATACGATGTGTTGCTTGCAGAAGGAGCTGATCCCACTATTCGAGAACATAACGGACGAACGGTTTTGGATCTGTTGGGTCATTTCACGGGACACGTGATTTGGAGTGGTAATCGTACATTGGGAGCACGGTGAGTAAGGATGCGAGCTTAGAAGAGCCATTGAGGTATGTCGTGACCAGTCTACCCTCAACGGGTTCATTGTGAATTCCATCTAGGGTTAATTACCTATCTTATCCGGTAGAACAAATCACGAGCTCAAAGACATGTTTCGAGATACGATAATCTTGAATCGAGTTTCACAAGTTCTACATGCAACACGGGCGTCTCAAATATAGACAACCTACTTAGCCCTTTCGTCATCTTGATGTACTAGTCGATAGGTTAACAAAACATCTCTACTTCTATTTAAAAGTATTAATCATATTTAGCTTTCGACAGAATTTCTCTTCATCAATCAAATCGCTACTCGAACTCTTCCGCGTTAAAGCCTTACGAATGGTTCTCTCTCTGCGTCTATAGCAGAACTCGCATAAAAATGAAGAAGGAGAAGAAGAAGAAGAAAAAGAAGAAGAAGAAGAAAAAGAAAAAGAAAAAGAAAGTTGTTTGCCGACTGTCTGTACATCGTGGTGTATATTCAGAAAATAACAAGAGAGATGAGGAGTCGGAATCTGTACAGGGTAGGTTCGACAAGCAAGGTTTGATACTTTCCACCTCTTCCATCTTCGCTTTCAGCTTGGTAGAGAGTCAGTGCTGTCGATTGTCGAAGAAAGGATGTCGAAAGTTGGGGAAAACCAATTAATAGTCAACTACGTTGAACTACTAGTAAAACCACGTTACTATTGGGTATGAAAAGGTCGTATTGAATAGCTTCACAATCAGAATGTCAAAGCTAATGGTTTATTGACCGTTTTTCAGCCCGTTGTTTTAACATATAGGTTTTGAGAACGCCCAGTAAATCACTGTTGACACAGGAAAAGGTTATTTTCTAGGTAATTATCATAGCTTCTTACCTTACACTATCTACAACCAGTACATTTTCATCGAAGAGCTTTCCACTTAATGTATCACTCTCATGACTCCTCCTGAAAGTCTGTAACGATATCTTTCAGTCTTCTTAATCAACATACAACAACACTTGGCTCCAAACCTAAAAATCTTGAAGTAACCACAAGTTAGCATTTACATATGAATCTACAAATATCCCAGACGATTACATCGCCTCCAAACTAACGGCGACTCGCAAAGTTGACACGCCGAATATTCACCTGTTCTCCCACTTTCACAAACAAACATCCCATCTACAGTCACATCTCTAAAGAATACCACAATGGGCACTGCCGATCCCAAAAAGGACATTGGGACTACGTCCAGTGAATTTGGAACGTAAGTCGAAGCTTGTCTCAATGCTGTATCGTACGCTCCGACTGACAATCTCATCCCCAGACAATATAACTCCCCTGTCTTCACCCTCCTCGTAGGCTCTCCAGGCCAAAAATTTGCCGTCCACGAATCCGTGCTCTCCCAGTCGCCCGTCCTCGCCCGAATGCTTGCTGAAAACCCCCAAGCGAACGCTGAGCGCGAGCTCAACCTGCCCGAAGATGCGGTGGAAGAGTTCGGGAAGGTGCTCATGTACCTATACTCGAAGGAATTCCCGATTAAGAATGCCAAAGACCTCGAAAGCACCAGCAGCGAACTGGCAAATATGTATCTTGTAGCGCACAAGTACGAGTTGGACGGCTTAAAGAAGCTTACACTAAAGAAACTCGAGGACACCATTGGTCCCGTTGATCACCCAGAGCGCTTCCTCACCATTGCTCAAACCATCTCCTCAGCCATCGCTCCCTCCGACCCGATCCTACACGACTTCCTCCGAGGCGAAATCTGCCACCTCCTGGGCCTCAAGAACGCCTACAACAGCAAGATCGAACTCACCAAAAACGTGCAAGCGAAGCTCCAGCTCCTGATTTCGCAAGGCGGGCCACTCGCTGTAGATATCTTTGAAGCGCAATGCTCTGTGGGTTCGTCGAGAACAAAGCAAGCAAAAGAGGCTTCGGCGAAGGATAAGCGGGATATTGAGGAATGCCAGAAGAGCGTGGAGAAGTATAAGGAGAGCGTGGTGAAGTGGAAGGAGAATACGGAGAATTGGAAGGGGATTGCGGAGGAATGGGAGGAGCACCATGCAAGTTATTGCGGGGAATATGAATGCGATTTTTGGAGGGGGCGTTGTTGAGGGGAGGGGGTTTTGGAGGCTTGAAGTGTGCATGTGGTAGATGTGGCAGTAAAATTATTAACTGGCACCGCAAGAGCATTTGATTAGTACCACCATCTTCTATCCTCAACTTTCCTCTCATAAAGGTCTCATGCAGCTGCTCTAACCACCCACACCACCCACCACAACCCGCAAAACCTCACCCTCACACACACTCTCTTCAACCTCAACCAACATCTAATCTTCACAGAGCCATACTTTCCAACCTCCCAACATCCATTTCATCCCACAACAGCCCTCTTCGACTCCCCTACTCATGTACTAAACCACTCCCATCATCAACCCTAAACCAGAAAAAATCCTCGTCATCTAAACCCGCACTTTCATAATTTTCTCTCACATCAAAGTTTTCATCTTTTCCCACATTTCCTCATCCAATACAAAAACATCATACATATCCCAGTCCGTGACGCAAACTCCACCATGTCTTTCATTCAAACCCTTGATCATCTTAAACACCTCGAGTTTTTCTAAATCAGTAATCAAACCACTCTCATCGAATCACAATCATTACCCACTCAAACATAAAGACCCCCTGTCATTCAAATCACACACACACCACCACCCCACCAAACCTATTAAACCCACCCCCAACCCCCCACATAACCATTACCCCTCACGCTCCCCTCACTCAAACCACCACCACCTCTCTCCCAATCACCCAATCTACCTTCTCACTCCACTACATCCCAATCCCCAAACGCTCAAAGCCAGTCCAACAAACCTGACACAGCCCTTTCGCCACTATCTCAAACCCAAAAGACCCAAAAAATCAAAATCAAAGATCCCTCCCTCCCTTCCTCCCTCCCTTCCCCCCTTCCCCCCCCACCACCACCCCCCCCCAAAAAAAATTCCAAACCCTTACATCTCCAATCTCGCTATCGCCCCCCATTTCTCCAAGTCCCACACCACACCTTCCATAACACCTTCCCTAAACACTCAATCCCCAACTACTTCAAACGCGAATTTAAAAAATTCAAGGCAAACTCTTCGGATGTAATGGATAAAACTCGAGACAACGACGACGACAACAACAACAACAACAACAACAACAACAACAACAACAGAGAAAAGGGTTTTTTTTATCAGAGAAGAGAAGGGGTAAAGGGGGAATGGTAGTCGTCAGGGATGCTTTGCTGCCTACCTACATGCCTGCATGCCTGCCTCTTTCTTCCTTCCTTCAACGCAAAAACCGAAGCAAAATGCGTTGCGGCAGGTGGGTTTATGTAGTTGTGATGTTTTGCATAGAAGCTTTGTTGGCTTGTGAGAGTTTTTCAATATGGTATCTGGAATTTGATTTGGGGGGGGTAAGATGTGAAACCTTGGGTTCGCCGATCTGATAAGGTTCGAAGGGGGTGTAGATGTAGGGAATTAGGGTGGATATGTAGGAGAGGAGGGATGTACGACCGATGTTGATGTAATTAGTTAAAAGACTTTCCTGTAACTATCAAATGTTTTGTCTATTGTAAGGTTGCTTGATACTCGCCGAAACCAAGCACCCCCAGTTCATTCAAGCTATGGCTTCCTGCAATATGCTAACCGCTAAGAGCGAAACCTCCCAATCACGCTTTCTAAACCCCAAACCGAAAAGAAACATGCCCCAATGCTCAAACTCCACATAACGCCAATTTGACCTCTGTTTCCGAAAAAGCCACCCCAAAGCTTTTCAATCTATATCCCCAACCCCTACTGCACAGGCCCCAATTTGCTCTTCTTTTCCCGCGCCTCAAGCGCCGCGTCCCTCCAGGCCTCCACCTCTTCCAAGGCACGCATCGGCTCCTTCTTTCTCGTCAAGAGATATCCTTGGATTTCGGCTGGCGTGAACATGCTGTCGGGCAAGCGTGCCGCGAACTCGGCTGCGATGTCTCTGAGCTCGGAGAGAGGAAGTTTGGAGGTGGGATTAGGATGGGGACTCTCTGGGGGTGTGGGGAGGTGGTCGACTTTCATAGGGATACGAGGAGCAAGGCTTTCGTGTTTGACGGCTCCTTTTGCGAGATTAGCGTTGGAGCGCTCACGCAGTCCCTTTGCGGTAATCTGCAATGCATCCGTCTTGATAGCTTCGGGGAATGGCTTGGCGGGAGAGTCTGGGGAGTACATGCGAGTGAAGAGCTCGCAGATCTGGGCGCGGGTGGCTTTGGTGAAGCTTACTTTCATATCGATCCTGCCCGGTCGAATCAAGGCTTCGTCGAGCTTTTCCGGGAAGTTGGTCGTCATCACTAGTACTCTACCTTCGTGGGAGGCGACCCCATCAATGGCATTGAGAAGTCCTGAAAGGGAAATGCCTTGGTTATTGTCTTTGCCTTTGCCTTTGTTTGACTCCTGGGCGGTTTGGATAGCTTTTGTAATTTCGGCGCCGATTTTCGCGGCGGCGTCGGTCGTATCGCTTTTCGTGTCTTTTTCAAGATCCTGCCGCTTGGACAGGCCGGCGCTGTCGATGTCTTCGAGGAGCACTACACAGCGCCGCGGTAGACTGGTGAACATGAGACCAAGATCCTCTTCAGTGAGAGTGGGCTCGACAAGCGAAATACAATAAATATCCAGACCAAATACACCAGCAATAGCCCATGCGAGACTGCTCTTCCCTGTTCCAGGAGGACCAAAAAATAGGTAGCCTCTTCTATATGGAATTCCTCGGTTGGCGTACCACCTAGGTGTAGAGGGATGTAGATATTCGTTAATATCCGCCAAGACTGCATCTTTCTGACTGCGCTCCAAAACCACCGTTTCCATTGGCCGAGATGGCCTGGTCGCAACCCTGTGCCAAACACTGCGTCCCCGTCCCCGTTGGTCTTTGGGTGCAGGCCTTCGCACCACTGTACAAGCTTTTTCCTTGTCTAGATAATGGTCACGGGTTTCCTTTATCAGATCTTTAATCGGCTGAGTCGATCGTCCGATGCATGTCAAGCTAATGCTTTCATCTTCTGTGAAGACATTCCCTCCCCAGCCAGCAGTCATCATCGTCTTGTTTGAACGTTTGAATTTGAAGAGCCGTCCGCAGTGGAAGAACCAATGAGTACCAAAGTATGGCTGGAATTTCGGGGGTACCTTGGCGTCCCAGTTGCTGAAGTTGATGTAGCTTTCGGAATCCATCTCTTCGTCCACTTCAACACCATCTTGCAGATCCCAAGCGCTTTCGTGACCAGTCTTCGCCATCAAGCTGCGGGATTTCTTCGAGATGTCCTGAGCGGCAAGCCACTCCATGACATGATCGTAGATGTCATCATCAGAATTAATACTAACGAAACTCATAAAGTATTCTTCAAACCAATTTGACGCATGGTTCCATCCGTATTTGCCAGCTGTGAAAAGACCAAATGTTAAAAGACATATCGAGACCACCAAGGTAACGTCGAATCCCAAGACTTCCCACAGAAACTTTGAAATGATAGAATAGCCCGGAATAAAAGCTTCCAAAATGTTTGCTGGTAGTTGCGTGATGCTGGTCGTTTGGTTGACATCAGAAGTATTGACGCCTTGCAGGTTTCGAAGAGCGTTGAAAGCCATAGCTTGACCTGGGACTTAGGATGCGTAGAAACGTTTCCTGTAAGCAGATGACGACCTGCGGGTTGTCGAGCAACTCGTACAAGTATCAGACGTTTGCCATCTTCGCCTCTTTCACCACCATGGATTGCTGATTGGTGAAGAGATTGGTGAAGATGAGAGATGTAGGCACAGAGTAAAACTGGTGCTTTTAGTGAAAGTGGGGTACTGCTATTGGTGTGAATCTGGCCCTTCTCCCTTCTTCATTCTCATTCTTTCACCATATCACTTCACGGTGGAAACAAACAGCAAAGTAACACTTCGCTTACAACGAGAAGAAGCTGTAGATGTGTCTTCCAAACTCTAGCTGTACAGAAGGGTGAGTCATTCACTAGACCACGTGTTGGCTGGTGTTGTTGCGGGCAATGCTGCGTCTAGTACAGAGAAAGAACCATGGCGAGCTGAAAGAGCCCAACTGGGCAGTCACAGGTTCATTGTGCTTGGGCTGAAGGCAAGAGCGAGCCCTATACCCTAGTAACGATCGTAACGTCTACATCGCCGCCACTCTCTCCAAAACCTCGCAAGGCACTCGGTGGCCTGCATATAGTAGCGTTTGTTCCATTCTTCTTGCCGAATCTAGGTTGAAAGCTTTGCCTTCAACACAAACTGCTACGGCTTGACGGCGATTCTTCAGCCCATTTGGGGACAAGCCCTGGAGTCATTGGACTCCTTTGGAACCATTTTAAGAGTACATTGTGACACATTGAGGTGAGAATTTTCATACGTTGGAGAACTGATGATTTTTCGCTATGACTGCCCTGGTCCAGCTGCAAAATTACTTACTCTGCCAAGGCTGCCCTGTCACCGTCTGTGTTACACAAGAACTAAGATGCCTTACCATTGGCCGGGAGTTTCCAGGTTCGCGCCACCACGCTAGGTAGAAGTAGTTTTAAGTGGCGGTGCAACGCTGTGCCGCCTGCTGCATGCAACCCCGTACGGGAATAACAAGTGTCATTGCATGAAGAAATCAGCGGCTCAAGCATTTATCATCTATCATATCCATCATCCGTCACAAAAAGGCGGTATGCCACCATACAGTTAGAGGACGTATCGGGCTGCGGAGTGGCAATATTATGAAGCGCCTACGGCTGCGTCAGCCGGTATGTTCACCCACCTCAGCTTCCACAAGAACTACGCTCTCACATGTAGTAATATTGTTGAGCATTCACCATCTTCAGCGCTTCCTTGTCATCATGGCACAGTCGGACGCGCAACCTCTGAAATTCCTGCATCGACGCTGACGATACCCCCAATGTCTCCGAAGTAACACATTCCTGCCCCCTCTCTTGTCTACCTCTCGAGTGTATTATTACCATGGTGCCGTCTCCCGTTTAATAATATCGATGTTGTCAGCTAGGGGAAAGGGGGTTTGGATTGGCCCTCATTGTATCCGAGGTTTGATCAGGGGCTCTGCTTGACAAGAGACCACGGCGGACTCGTGTCCTTTTCGTGTCCTTTTCTAGCAGTAAGGAGGGTGGCATGCAGATGACTCTCGGCGCATTCGGACCGAATGGCGGCTTCTTTCTGACTCATACATAGTCTAATTCGTACGAGGATTGCTCTTGTCATCACAGGCATCAAAGATGTCGCGTATTCCCATCCCCTTCCGAGGTCTATAGATCGATCTATCGTTAGCTTCGTCGTATTCCTCCTAATCATCGTCATCTTTGGGTTTTCGAAGCGCGAATTGTTCTAGGCTGGCGACTAGTCATTCAAAGCCGCCACAAGTGCTCGGACGCTACTTGTCCTGACTGAAGAGATTGAGCGGAGTTCAGGTTTGCTTTTGATGCCGTGCTCTGGAAAGGTATGCATGTCATTGTTCGAATATTCGAACAGTCGAATTTGAAAGCATTTTCCGGACGGGGTGGAATCGATAAGTAGGTCACGGCACGAAAAGGTATATCATTGATTTGACATATTTCATTCATTTCGCGGCGGTTGTATCGGATTCACATAGCGTCTAGCATATATGACCTTACCCTCCTTAGGATCCATGACGACTGCGAAGTGAGTTTCTTCATTAGCAGTCGGATACGATTCAACCCAACCAACCACTTTTTCTGTAGTAAGGAACACTGGCTGGCAATCCGGACCATTTCGCGAAGCGCTCTTCGCCGCCTCTGAGTGCTGTTCCCATCTTCCAACAGCCACTTCTTTCCGTAATATGCTGTCCTCAACTACCCCTTCCATACCAGTAACTTGTAGTGTTCTTCCTGAAGCGTCTTGGGCGGCAATTTCTGACTTGGGTCTCAATTCGTCGGATTGGTCGTGGTTGGTGGTCACAATGAACTCTTTCGAAGATCTGACAACTGCTGTGTGGTTATCCTTCTCCATAGTAACAGTCCTGTCACCGTCGCTAAAAATCAGGTAGGTTGCAGTGGTCTTCATGGAGGGCAAATTGCGTTCTATCGAGTCCAAGGTCCCACCAATAGATCTCACATTGCTTGGAGATTCTAATGTAGGTATGAGAACCTGCCGGAGTATTGACGAGATCGCTGGACGAATACCCAGTAGCACAAGAAGATGATGCGAATAGAATCGTACACTGGCAAGCCAATTGCTGGAATCATGAGTGGGTCGGAAATTGAGCGACACACTCAAATTTTTCTTTACACCTGTTAGGAATCCCACGAATCCTAGGTACGTGATAGTAGTTGCAACCACTCCTCCTCCGGCTTTTTCGACGAAGTCATACTCCACAACTACCTTCCTCAGAGGGTCCATACCCCAGTCCAGTGTACGGAAGTGTAACATTTTCGTCTTGCCTTGCCCGTCCTGCACTCTGACACCTCCACTTGTACAACCCATGAGCACATCTAGGATGACGTTAAAAGCCACCAGGAGGTACATATCCACTCCAGTACTCTGGTGAAGGCCACGTAGTTCTTCAGTCTGCTCCCTATTGTGGACACGCCGGAGTAAGACACGCGCCAGCCTCCTGACATTACTAACGGAGATATTTGGGGATAGTTGGCCTACTATCTCGTCGAAAAGCCCGGGCAAAGATTCGATCTCCTCTGTGAAGTCTTTGGCCACATGCTGGTAGCGTTTTGCCGGGGGAAGAGAAAGATCGATCGTGTATTTGGGAGGCCGAAATTTGTCATAGCTGCTGTGACCTTGCTCTTTTTCTGCCACAGTGCTCGTGCCATTTGAGGAGAGTCTCTCGCGGCTTCGTAAACCTGCTGATTCCATGGTTTGCTTGGCGTAGACGGTTGTAGCTGGATTCAGATGGATATTCTTAGTAGTGGTATTTGTGGAATGAAGAATATTAAATCACAAGTGCCTTGAAACACGTAGTAATATGCACGACAATGAGCTTGGCATGGCTGTGCCAAAACTTCCGGGCGGTGGACGCGCTTACATATTTCAAGCGCTGAGACACTAGAGTAATGGCGACAATTTTGAATTTACAACGCTTCATCATTATGTCGTTCACGGCAGCTACAGCCAAGCCTCCTAAGAATAGTTCACGGTACTGAAGAAACCGATTGCAATCCTGCAGGCTTCCGTAACAAACTCCCCGAAGCCTTCCCACCTTACAGTGGCCACCTGTAAGATTAATCGCAATGACAGCAGTAGGGCGATTTCCGCAGAACCCTGTACGAGTAAGATTCTTGCCGATGTGAAAAAAGAAACATAGAGTCGGATTACCTTAATTGCTGTCGTTTAATATATGTGGTTAGCTCGGTCAAAATAGCAGCAGACCAACGCATCCTTTTCGAGGTAAAATCGTGGTAGCTCCCAGCTTCTCGGGAATATGCGCTGTAAACAAAGCTTTGTCTCACTTCTGTATGCTTTTTCTGGCACTGTGGTGTTCTGTACTTATTCCGGAAAAGACCTACCTGTTACCAACGAAGATGCTGTAACGATGCCATACCCGGAAATTGACACTGTTGACTGACTCTTGACTTTAGCTCTGAGTGGTGTGGTGTCATGTGCTTGAGGCTCGTCTGATTCTCGAATTCAAAGCCCAAGGTCCAGTGGCCACGTCTCTAATCTGAACCAGAGTAATAGTAATATATTGAATCTGGACGGTGGTTGAGCATCAACACTAGAGTTCGAACGAATCAATTCATGACGCTTCAGAGTACTGAAGGTCTAGTTGCATGGGGCTGTGTAGTAACACAGGATCGAGTCACCAGTGTCTGATGATTCATTTGCTATATTCCGTGAATGGACACCCGCAGCGGGATCCTGTAAGCCTTGAGATTTTCTCTCGACCGTTCTAATCATCTCACCCAAGTACTCCACAACAAATCAAGTGCTTTCAAAAGTCGAGACAAGATCGAATTGATTGCAAGATGTGCTGTTGGCCATACGCAGACGTTGAGCTTGAAGACGCACCGCCGCCTAAGAAGAAGGAAGAAAAGAAGGAATACCAGCTAGTGTCCGACCAGTTGCAGCTTCACCCGTTGGTAAGTTTAATAATCGGTTTCTTACACTTCCTCATATTCACCTCGTGATTCTTCCACCCCATAACATCTTCGATCCTTTTTCATCCTTTCACAACACACCTCCGACAAACATCATTCTTTTCATCAGCACACGATAGCAAACCTAGAATGAGCTTCCACTACACCTACGTGCCTCCCGCACCAGCGCCCCACCCGTGGGATCCTAAGCCCAAGAAAGTAGAGGTTGCCAAAGCACCTGCCCAATATGTCTATGGCTACTATGTAATGGTCTTAATTCATATCCCCTTAACATCATCCCCTTCTCACACACTAGCTAAATTCACCTCACAGACCCCTCCAGCAATGATCTATCAGCCGCCGACTGCCGCTTGTTACTACGCCCCTCAACCTGCCCCTGAGCCCGTCAAGACCAATTACTGGTACGGTGCCAGCAAAGCAGAAGTAGACAAGCGCAACATTGAAGCTGCACACGCTACCGGCGCTACCAAGCCTGTTCAGTTAGTTCCGCACGGTACAAGCGCGGATCAGCAATTCTACGTGAAGGAGCTCGATGGCAGTTGGACTTTGCGTACGACAACAGATATCATGGGCAGCTGTCTGCCGGGACATTGGGAGTATGCTCAAGGCGGATATCCTTTCTTCGTACGCAAGAAGAAGGATTGAGGTAAGCTGGAATCGCATTGCCAAAGCGTGCTATGCTAAATTTAGTGCAGCTTTGAGCTTCTGGCTTTTGCTACATGGGTACATCTCTGCAGGTTTAGCTTAGGCTCAACAATTTTTCCATTTGTTAGAAGCGCTAATTATCAAGCATGATTCAAGTTCGCACAGAAGGGTTACATATCTCGGAGTTGGCAATTGGTACTGAGAGGCAAAATACAAGAGCCTGTGCTGCTCAGCATCCAAATTGGAGGTACAGCTACTCTCGTGTACCACAGCAACCATAGGCTAGATAGATCACAACAACCATTTCTATCTTGCTTATCTCCGAGTGGGCAAATGCATGTGTTGTGCTTCCAGCTGTTTTTGGTGCATAACGGCGCCGTATGGAGAGCCTCGAACACTCTCCTTTTCGATCCCCACCACCCACGCCAACCTCAAAACTGCGCAATATCATGCTCTAGCTCTCCGTAAAATCTCCCGTTGCCGACGTCATTCTACCCTCGCCACACTCCCACCCAAACTCTCCAACCCCTCTACTTCCCACCCACCTCCCACCCAATCAACCCAAACCCGGGCCCATCCCCCACAACAAAGATGCCCTCCCCAACCTACACTACCACACCCCTAACCCTCCCCCTCCTCCCCCGTGGCTCCCACCTCATAACCCCACACATCACGAAGACGCTCTCTTCGCAAATCTCAGGCATAAAATCCGGGCTGCTGCACTTGTTCCTGCAGCATACGAGCTGCGCGCTGAGCTTGAATGAGAATTACGATGAGGATGTCAGGAGGGATATGAGTGATGCGTTGGATGGTGAGTTGGGGGTTTGAGTGTGAAAGGGGGCGGGGAAAAGGGATTGTGAGAGTGGGAATTAGGGCGCATGGGCTGACTGTGTATGCGCCGAGCAGGCCTAGTACCGGAAGACACCAACTCCAAAGGTCTCTACCGCCACGACGCCGAAGGAAGCGATGACATGCCCGTACTTCTCTCCCCTTCCTCTCTCCCTTCCTGCCTGCCATCCCTCCCTCCTTTTCCTTTCCTTTTCCTTTCCCCTAACGCACCACAGGCCCACATCAAATCCGCCCTGATAGGCGCGAGCGTGAGTGTGCCGATTATGGATGGAAAACTAGCCCTTGGCACATGGCAGGGAATATGGTTTCTAGAGTTTCGGAATGGGAAACAGAGGAGAAAGTGCGTTGCTACTGTGCAAGGGGTTGGGGTTTAGGGGGTGCAGGCGGTGAGGTCCGAACATGGAATAGCCCTGTTTACGGACGGCAACCATGCAGTTTTGCTGGGTACTATCATAAACATCAGACACGAACAACAAATAACACCGCCCACCGCCCGTCCACAGCGCAGCCTCCGCAGCTCTGAGTGTCTATCGAACTCTCCAAGCACCCCTATTCCTACATCTCATCCGCTCATACTGACATGACGCCTCCGACGTCAAGCACTCGCAGACCTCCAAACCTCCTGACCTTGGGGAGAAGCCGTGGCGAGCTCGCGAACGGCGGTAAAGAACGCGAGCTTGTACAATACTTGATGCGAAGAATGCAAAGAAAGAATGCGTTCTAGCTGTTTTTAACTAGCTATAGAAAGTTGATATCGATCCTACTCAGGCATGCGTCCGCTCATGTTTGCGGCCAAGCTTCTGAATGTAACTTCACAAGCATTGTCAAACTTGATCCAATCAAAAACCCGAAAAAATGATATGCGTAGGAAAACTCTGACAAGGAGTGTGCTTTACTACGATCAGCCGAAAATTATGCCCTGAGAGTTTCTTACCCAAAGATTTCTGGGGTTATGTCACTCATTTCTTCTCTGCATATACTTGAGATAGCGGTATATTGTGCGCTCAATTCTCTCACTCAAAATGATTTAGAAAGGGCTAGTTGCCTTTTCGCTCAACTCCTCCCCGTAATACTTTTTCATTTCGAAACGTTCATTTTCTCCCCTGCGTCTATATTCTCATCATTGTCTGATACAAGCTCGCTACCAAAACCGTAAGCTCTACGGCTTTACTCGACTACTTCTCGCGCTTTGTGGGAAGGACATACTCGCTATTAGAGCTTTCATCACACTCAAGTCTCGTCATACTTTACTCGAACAAGTTTGTGATTCGCATAAGATGCTATATTGAGAAAGACAAATGTCAGCAGCTGCATCAGGCCGTCACACACTCCCGTTCAAAGAACCCGTCGACCCCTTCTTTTCCACCGAACCCTCGAATCACCATCGGAATGGCCCGTCTTCCCGGAAGCCATACTGAGCGTAACCATAGGCCTTGTTAGTAGCTTCCATCCAATACTGCCGCCATGACATACACTAGCTCGGACTTTTGATACTTGGGAAGAGGAAGGAAGCCAAGAAGATTTGCAGGAAGAGGACAGATTCCACGGTGCTGATCTGCGAAATACGACGGGGGCGAGATGGCTTCTTGGAGCTGAATGGGAGAATAAGGGGTTTTGATATGTTTTCATAGGCAGTTTCGGCCGTCTTAATCAGGGTTGCGATTTCCTGGCTTTTCGTTTGGCTCGGAGGGGTTTAAGCCGATTAGAACCGAACAGGAGGATACGGCTCTGGTAGACGAAGATGGTGGGACCCGTGGAGTTTTAAATATTGCGGTGTGTTGACAGTTCATGAACCTTGGCAGCATACTGCTCGCATCACTACTCGTGACAACGCTACCTTAATGATTGTATCATACTCCGTCCATGACGTCGAGAAAATATCTGGGAATAGTAACAGGGGTCTACTATGTTGTTCTTCATGGCGTTTGTTAGAATACCATCGTTTCTTTCGAGTCAGGGCTTGCTGGGTTTTATGAAGACTTCTGCGATGCTCCGTTGCTGAGAAGAACGGAGGGTTTCGCTGTTCATGACTCTTTTAAGCAGCTGGACACTTTGTGTTTATGAAGAAATCTACCCCGCGGGCGACTGATACATCACAGCGACACTTTCGTAAAAGCGTTCCTTTACGTCGTCCTCTTTGTCTGCTCTTCTGTCCTTTATGGCAAGCTCGAGAGTATATCTCCGAAGCGTAGGGGCGCTGTTGCGAAATGTTGAGAGGAAATGGGTAAAGCCGGTCACATTGGAGGGAAAAACCCCCCTTTTCCCGAACTCGTAAAGCATCAACCTTCTCAAGACAAATTACCCCAGTGCCACAAACCCCTCCACCACACTACCCCATCTCCCCTTTACGACCTCAGTATTAACCTAGAGAAAGCACCCCAGAATTAAGCTCTCTGTCACCACTAACAACCTCGAAGGATCCCACACGGCTTCGCATCAGGTCCAGCAGAGCCTGAGCCATCGCATCGAATGCTTTCATAGATACCACGGGCAACAACAGAGCCCATGAGGCGAAGTTGTAGTGGATAGCGAGTGCGGTCAACATTATTAAGGATAACGAAGGATTTACTTGGACGAGCGCAAGAGCTGCGCATGTTGTCAACCCCCCCCCTAGACTACCTAAATTATCCCTCCCATCAACGGCCTAAAAGTCTTCTGATTCAACACAACCGCAACGCAATGGAAGCACTACCCCGAATCCGGGCAAAAGTAAAAAGATACAATGAGATTAGGCAGCGCTGTATGATTTTGTACGAGGAGTGGGGATGATAGATGTGGGATGTCGGAAAGGGGGGGATTTTACTAGGAATAGAGAGGAGGTGAGGAAGGGTCGTCGAGTTATGTGCGGCCATGGTGCGACTACACTACAGTACCTCGTTGCCAAACTGCCCTTTGCATATCCCCCCCGCTCTCTCCCCCTTCCCTCCACCAAAATCCATCGACGTACATAGTATCATAAGGTACCTTACTCCCCATGCGCAATAACACCTACAAAAAACATCACCACACACCACCACCAACCACCACCACCAACCACCAAAGGGTCCCCGTATGTAATAGCCGCCCACCCCTTAGTTACCCCGTGCTAAGCGCTCAAACTCCCAAACCCGCAATGTTTCACACAACACCAGGACACCAGCGCAGCGCGTGGGTAAAAGTAAAAAGTATTTCAAAACGGGATCAGGATGGTGGAGGCCCTAGAGTATAGATCTTTTGTTTTCGGGAGTCTTGGGTAAAGCTTAGTCTATTTTTGTGGTATGTAAGGTAGTCAGTCAGTATAGGTACTACATATGTAGCTCAAAGAGGGTCAGTTTTTTGCTTTGTTCGAGGGGTGGATGGGGTTTTGGGGAGTGGTAATTAGGTAGATTTTTGAGAGGGATTGGGGTTTGTTGTTTTTAGGTGTAGGTGAAGGGGGTTTTTTGGGGCTTGGGAGTGAAGGTTTTTGGCTTGGTTAGTTCACGGAGAGACGGTCGCGCGAGGTATGGTGGTAGGTGTATTGGTAGAGACTGTGATTGATGGATGTGTAGAGAGTGTTTTTATGTAAAGAATGTCATCTTGAATTCAAAATCCAATTCTAAACACTTAGGAGAATGTAATGCATGCACGCCTGTATCCCATATCCAAAACTTTATCCCAAACCATTCTATTCAAACCGTTCCCTCAATCTCTATTCTCTTAGTTGTTGTAGCTGAACCCCCAAGGAGCAGCGCTGCCACCCCGCCGAACACGGTCGCGACCAGCGAATTTGGCAGATCGCTTTTTACTGCCAGCCATGACCATTTGTCCACCGACACACTTGGTTCCGCCGGCAACAGGCTGGAAGACGACGTGGGATGTGCTGTCGCACATGCCGATCTGGGTTCCGTCGGGGCTGCAGACTTCAGTGCCTGGGGCACTGCAGGAGGAGGATCCAGCTGCGCCGGCAGCGGGAGCGGCACCGGAGCCGCCGGTTGCGGGAGCTGGGACAGCTGCGGGGGCAGAGCCAGTGGAGCCGGAGGAACCCGAGGAGCTTGATGATGAAGTGTTGCCGGGGGCGACAGCTGGGGCTGGGGCGGCGCTTGGGGCGGCGCTTGGGGCGGCGGAGGCGACAGGTGGTGATACAGCTGGGACGCTGCTAGGGGCTGGGGGAGAGCTAGGAGCGGAGCTTGCACCCGCAGCGAAAACGCCGCCGGACGAGGAGGGTTGAGGCGCTGAGGCGCTGGACGAGCTGCCGGACGAGCTGCCGGATGAGCCGGATGAGCTTGAGCCGCCAGAGGCAGCGCCGCATTTGGGACCAGTTGGTGGCAGGGCCTTAGCGGACTGCATTTGGACTGACGGTCCTGGGTTCGGAAACTGAACGTCTCCACCTTCGCTGGTTGTGCAGTCAGATACTGGAACGTTGGCAACGAACATGTCGGGGAACGAGGTGTCTCGCTTCGTCGTCTCGATCTCCTCTCTCTTCTTAGACCCGCCGGTGACGGTGACGGGAGCGCAATTCATGTACATTTCGCGGTTGCCGATCTTGTTGAACCACGTCCATGCCAGGCTGTAGTCTCCCGGAGCAATGCCTTGGGGAATAGAGTACTCGAATTTTGCAGCACCGCTGCCACTGGGGTCCTCACCAAGATTTCCGGCTGCACTGGCTGGGCAGCCGCCGATGATGGAGTGAATGACCATCCATTTGGAGTCTTTGGTGGGCTGCTTGTCCTTGGTGAGAGAGATCTGGCAGGAGCCACCACCGTGGACAGCACTGCCGATAAATGAGAGTGTTTGGTTCACGCCGATGGGCATGATGTTGCTGGCTCCTTCTGCATCGAAGGCTCCCGTTCGTAGCTTGCATGGGAAATCTGCCCCCGTCGCAATAAGGGGGGAGTTGCTGAGCGAGGATTTGCCGTAAGGCGTTGGTGTTGCCAGCTTCATGTGAGCGTTAGCAGTGATGGAGAAAGCCATGGCGGCTGCCATGAGCGTGGTGTTTGTGAAATGCATGTTGTTCGATGTAGGTCTTGCCGGAAGATCTATGTGTGAAAAGATGGTTGGTAGATTGCTTTTGATGTTGGTTGATGGTTCTGGGAAAGGGAGCCGATGTTTCGAAAGAAATCTTGTTGTTGATGATTTAGTTTGTGAGTCTGAGGAAGTTGTCTGGAGAAGGAAGAAGAGAGAGAAGATGAGGAATTATATAGATATGGAAAGCACTGGAATGCTTCGGACCTGAACAATAACGAGTGATAAATCAAAGGAAATGTACATCGGTGCAACGCACAATAGGATAAATTTCTTTGTGCATCGACTAGACAATTGGGTTAGGTGGACGTAAAATGACGATACAATAGACAATAGGGACAATGGCGAATGTTCACCCTACAATTCGGGATCGTAGGACACATAAGAAAAGGAACAAACAATTAGTGAGATAACAATCAGGGCTAAACTGAACAATGGGAACCTACCTACGAACAGTAAAACTGACAATAGCAATGTCCGCTTATCGTAATATGTGCATAAAGAATCTTTGTACAATGAATGGAATGTCTGCGCCGGGCAAGACAATGATAAGGGACTGAGAGAAAGTAAGGTCTAGCCTGACGCGAAGATGAACGAAGCTGGTTGGAGTTGAGTAGATGGAGGATAGAAAGAGGCAGCATCGAGCATTATATAGTATCTTTTATCGATGACGATGCCAGCAGAGTGTGACTCCTTCCGAGGGACGATCAATCACACTCCGGACAACACAATCGTTCATCAAGACCAAGGTCCATAATCACGGCCATTGGAGTAGCGACCGCTGAAGAGTCAGGCTTTCTGACAGCGCCTGGAGCATCACCATTGATTTCAACGAAACAAGGTGCACGTGAGACGTATTGAGACGTTAGAATGCCGGGGTGAAGATTGCGGGCCAGTGAGACCACAGTCACGTAGATGCATGTGAAGCAAGGCCTGAGTAAGGGGCTTGTTGTGGAATATGAGGCTCTTGGGAAGCGCGTGGGAAACAACGATTGATATCTGCAAGTCGATATGACGGTGATTGGCCAGCTGAAGTTGAGGACGGTAAGTAAAAGCGAAACGTGGTAGGCCGTGCATGGGAAAGGGCTTTGAGAAGCACGCTTCCTGGCATACGTGTACCACAGTCGATTTGGTGAAGCAGAACAAAGAGTGGTATGGGAATCGTTAGTGGTTGAAAGAAAGGGCAGGATGTCGAGTAAATGCGAGGCATGGTAGCCAATGGCGTGGAGGGACATGGCCTTGTCTGACGAGGTCGGCCAGTCGGTGTCTATGCGGGGTTTGCTGTCTACTCTAATCCGAAAGAGGGAAAGCTTGGCAACAACCCCACCACGCCCACTTCTTTCCTGGCACCACAACCACTAAGGTACAGTACCACTGAAATCGACAGAACAGAGTGTTTCATCGCCGAAACACTCCTGGTGAGTTGCACAATATATACACCGTCCCTCGAAGGACTCAAAACCAATACTCCGTATGCGCTGACCAAACAACGCACAGGGCAAGCTTGCCACTGACTCAAAGTAAGAATACTATCCATCAGCCCATACCAGTGGATACCACGCTCCGCTACCTTTCCATTTCCAAATGTTCGTGGATCAGCGAGGATGCACGTTAACGTCACGTACTTTATCGCCAATCTAGAGGCTTACGCGCGTCTCTACAACGTTCGTACGTCCCTGCTCCCCCCCTGACCCATTGGCCCAGGGTACTACGAACGACCTCTCGATACCTACAGTAGATGCGGTTTTCTGTCTAAACCCATGAATCTTCCATAGCCAATTTTCCAATCCTCGCGCCACCCGTTGTCCGAGCTATCAGTCCGCTCCCTTTGAACAATTGCACTACGCTAGCAATCGTATTCGGCATCTAATCCAGCATCCGTCTTGGCCAATTTGTGTAATATGCAATGGCAACAATCACATTGAGAGATATATCAAAGTCGTGGTAATGATGAGCATTCGCCGCGACATGAAGACACGGGAGCAAGGAACGAGCATCGTTCCCGGAATTTCGGTACAGTCAGGGGCCGGGGAGAACCAGTCCGGATGGAGTCCAAGTATGATTGCAAAAAGACGAGTGTAAATATCTTCGACCAGTGGGGCTATAAGGCCGGGAGCCGGGAGTGGGGCCGATGGATCTACGGGGAGAGAGGAATTGGAGAGGGTCTTGATAAAATAGCCGAACCAAGAATCAACAAAGGTGTCGTTGTGCCAGTATGGCGTGGTGTCTGGAGGAGTCGTCAGTAGCCAGCTAGTGCCGCTGATAAGTCTAGTAATGTTGAGACTAACAGAGAAGTACGGGCCTAGATCACTTGAGTAGGGAGCTTGACGCGTGTAGGTTTGGATGCGACCGTTGGTATCGACAGTAATTTTGTATGGAGTGATAAGGAAGGTAGGTCGGCAAGTTATCCAAAGCGAAGAGATTGTGTTGATGCGGAGGACTTCTGGATAAGGATCAAGAATTGCGTTGTCGGTTTTGTAATTGTTGAAGGATACCGTAAGGTTGGCACGAAGAAAACCTGCGACCAGCATCGTGTCGCATACTTCGCGATCTTCTTGCGATGCGTTCGAATGAACAGGTGATAGACCTTCGAGGACCTCGAGCGCAGCCTTTCAGTTGTTTTGACCGCCCATAGGTTGGGATATACCATGGCACCCAACGCTGGGTCCACTAGGAGGGGTACGATGAATCGATCGACTGCATTCATAATATAAAAGACTGGGTCTAGGTCAGCCGGTTCACATTGGACCTTGATTCCAAAGCCCTGCGTGGTAGCTCTGTATGCTTGTACTTCTCCGATACTAGACTGGGTATCCAGACTGAAAGGGAGGAAAAATCTACCACGCGCCACCTAAGGTGGAAGAGCTGTCCCATCACTGAAGTTGGATTTCGCAACGTAAATATGATCTGAGCCTGTAGTTCTATGCCTGACTTGAAGATCGGTAAGTACGGCACTGAGAATGTGGAATTCCCCTGAATAGTAACGATTTCTGTCTGGAACAAGCCGCTCAACGACACAGCAAGGACGTTGGCCGATACATAATGGCACATACGGCTGCGAGGAGAAAATGCCGAGAACGCAGAGCTCTGTAATTAACTAGCTGTGGCGGTAAGACGTGTATTTGAGGTCTAATGATTCCGAGGCCGTTCCATCGCCTTCCCGGAGTTCCTCAAAAGGCTCTAACACACAAAGTAGTCGATTCAGTAGGACCCAGAATGGATCGAGAAATGTAGCGAACACCACAAGGATATAGTTCAGGACGATATTGGTCACCACAGGACTCTTCGACGGCAACGGCAATCCAAGGTGCTTTTGGATTCGAAAATGTAAGGCCACCAAGCTTGTCAAAGCGAGTAAAAGTACGGCAATGAAAATGCCGGCTACAGTCCACGTCATCTCTAAAGGCCGAAACAATCCAGATTTCTTGTTGACAGGATCATACTCTTCAGCGTAAGTTTCTGGCATGGTCTTAGGAGTCTTTCGTCGAAATGCTTGCTGTTTCAGGTCGCATTCGCTGACTGTGAGGTACATTTTCCCGTTCCGGATAAGTGCTGAAAGCTCTCTGTCGTCTCTGACTTCTCCGTCAGTCAATTGGGGCACTGCAGCTCCAACTGATTTCATTCCTGTTGATATCTTAGGAGGCGTTGCTCCCCGAGATTTTATTGGGAGTTTGTTGATTCCTCCCGGGCTGATGCTCGGCGTCATTATGTCTACTAAGTCAGTCATCGATGCTGGATCTTTGCCAAGCTGGCTTCGACGAATCCTTGAATTAGCCATAAGAGCCAGAGCAAAGACGGTAATCAGGCCAAGAAGGGCCTCGACAATTATCGCTAAATCTCGAATTACCACGACGGCATTGGTACTGCCTTGAACTATTCCAAGTCTTGGACCAGCAATACGAGCATCCGTGGTGAAGAGGTTTCTGACTGCAAGCGCAAAGAGCAGCTTGTGCGCCTTTTCAAAACTCTTACCCAATGTCTCGGCGTCTAGATAATCAGCCAGCTCTAGACGACTGGCACCAACGGCAAAGCCAACCATATCGGTGATTGTGGAATTTATTCCTAACTTCTGGAGTCGTAGTCGCTGATCAACAACGGAGGTGGTCCGGGAAATATCAGACCTTTGGGAATTGGTCATTGCACCTGTACCGATAATGTACTCAAATTTACTCACGTTGAACATCTCGCTTGCCAGCGGTACCGGCGATGCCTTAGGTACAATATTTGAGACTGCCATGTTCGGAACTGTTATTGTGGCATTGACACTTTGGACCCAGTAAGCTGGTTCACAAAACAGTGCGGTAATATTCGGAATTTGAGATTTTAAGTTTGCCGCCCAATGGGCCAGGAAAGTGTGCGAATTGTTTGGCGCTGCACAGCCAAGTCCATACAACGAATAATCTATACGTTGATCCGAGTAGCAGCCAATATACAAACCAGCGAACGGTGAAGAATCCTCAAAACCGATATTCCCAGGCGTAGATACACATCCTCTTCCACTGTCATAACCCTGATCGATTGCCTCATCACTCTTGGTGACTATCGCTGGTTTGCAAGATAAGGGTGTGCTGTACATGTCGGTTGCTGCTGTCTAACTTTCGTTAAGTAAGGGCGGCTAGATCTTTTGTTCTACATCAAATGGAGCAATCGCCGCATCAGCGGTCGTGAATGCTGGTAAGTCTTGCCCTAGCCACAGAGTTTCATAAGCTGTCATCATGAAGTCGGCATTAATGGCAGAGAATTGGTCGTTGAGAGGTCTTAGCCCGGCGGTCGTTGTGGCCACTGAGAGAACAGTACGTTTGATCTCGGATTTCGTAAATATTGCACTCGCAATTGGAGTGACAGACCAGAATATCACCAACGTTATTGCACCCGCAAAGAACACCGACCAATGTCTAGCAAAAGAGATTAGTGGGTATTAAGTGGAGTTTGCCATCTAAGTTACCGTCTTTGAAAGGCTCTGGGAGGACCCCATGCAACAAAGTCAAACGGATAGTGAAGGAATAAAGAATCTTCTGCAGTGACGCCGCCATCTTTTGACATCTGAAAGTATGGCTCAAGTCGTTTGGCATCAAGATCGCCCCAGGCTCAGAACATACTGTAAGACACCGCCACCAAAGTGGGGAAATACAAGTAGCCGAAACTCGTTGTGGGGGAGAAATTGCCGGCAGCGAAAGCTATTCCACCGTCCCGTTGGCTTCTTCGTGATAGAAACTCAAGAACTGCGATCAAAGCATGGTAAAGCCAATAGTACTCAATTAAAGAGGCGCTCGAAGAGTAACAGGTTTCCATGTTGAACTAGCATCTTCTACCAGAATCGTCAACAAGGTCCACGTTAGGGTTTTGCTGAGATACCTTTGAGAGTTCTTTTATTTCCACGAAACCTCATAGTGGCATGTGCACAGGTCTCTTTCAAATCCCCAATATTTTTTTGGTAGATTTCCAACCTGACGGGTTGCTTCTCAAAATTGTGAAATAAGAAAGCTATTCGGGAGTGATTACTAATAGAATAGGATTACATCCAACGATCGGATTGGGAGAAAGATGGTCAAGTACGTGCACATCGCTTGAGAATCAGCTTGGGACAAGAATATCAAGGACATTCGGAGAAGGTACATAATGACATGTGAGATGGTAGGATATTTGAGTATAGACTGAGGTTCGGAAGCCGGTTTTGGATAGCCGCCTGCTGTGGCAGTAGCATACTGGAAAGCTAAGACTTTCAAATGGGGCACAGCAAGAGGCTTGCCCCGAGAGAGCAATTTAGTACTAAAGCAACCAGGGATTTCAAGACAACGAGTGTCTTTTTATGGTCCAGCAAACATGAACTTGAATTGGAAGCCTCTGATGGGATATATCACTATCACAAAAGAAAATAGATATGATTCAAACCGACGCAGTGCATGGCCGTATACCGACAGCTAAGACTGGATGTTTAACATCCATGATATCGTACGCGCTGAGGCTGCATAAGCGAGATGATGCTAATTTAGCGCAAGCGTCAGGGTTACGAGCCCTTGCCGTTCCACAATCCGAGCTAGGGTAAACCATCGAACTTCAATTGCTTGCAAGACTGAAAGGTCCACACTGGCACAAAATCACCTCAAGATGACAACCCGACCCACAGTCACCATTGCCTCCGCTGATGGCACCGCAAGTGGATCAACTCACCCTCTTCCGGCGGTGTTCAAAGCGCCAATCCGTCCGGATATCGTTCAGTATGGTCCAAACATCCGTCCTACACCTTGCTCGACTCAAAGAGGCTGACGGCATTATAGGACAGTCCATTCTGGGATGGCCAAGAACAAGAGACAGCCATATGCCGTGAGTGAGAAAGCTGGTCATCAGACCTCCGCCGAGTCATGGGGAACCGGTGAGTTGCCCTTGTTCGACCTCTTTGATGGTTTCACTTGGTATAAGGCTTGTAGGCACGGTCGCTACATCTCCACGTGGAATAGAGTGGTTTGTGTATCGAACTGAGCTGACGCACCGCCTTCGCTAGGTCGTGCCGTGGCGCGTATCCCGCGTGTCTCTGGAGGAGGAACTCATCGCGCTGGTCAAGCTGCGTTTGGTAATATGTGTCGCTCCGGCCGAATGTTCGCACCTACCAAGGTCTGGAGGAAATGGCACCAGAAGATCAATCTTGGTCAAAAGTACGCACATAACCGAAACCATTGGTGTCTTCGATCTGACCGTGTCCTAGACGCTTCGCAACCACATCTGCTTTGGCAGCCTCCTCAGTCCCGTCTCTCCTTTTAGCTCGCGGCCATCAAATCTCCACCGTGCCCGAGGTACCCCTTGTCATTGCTTCAAAAGCTTTCGAAGGTGCTGCCATCGCCAAAACTTCTGCAGCCCTCAGTCTTCTCAAAGCCGTGGGCGCAGGTCCGGACATCAGCAAAGTCAGCAAATCTCGCAAACTTCGTGCCGGTAAAGGAAAGCTTCGAGGCCGCCGTCATCGCCAACGTCGCGGACCATTGATAGTTTACAACCCGGACGAAGATGGCAAAGAGCTTGTCCGTGCGTTCCGCAACATTCCAGGCGTGGAGACCTCCTCCGTCTTCGCACTTAATCTTCTACAACTTGCTCCAGGTGGTCACCTCGGTCGATTCATTGTTTGGACTTCGTCAGCTTTTGCTGCGCTAGATACAATCTACGGTTCTACGACCACCCCATCTGCGTTGAAGAAGGACTTCCTGCTTCCGTCGAATGTAGTCTCTAACGCTGATATCAGTCGTCTGATCAACTCGTCCGAAGTACAAGCTGTAGTCCGTCCAGCAAAGGGCGAGGCTCGAACAAAGAGATCTCGGGTGCAAAAGAAGAATCCTTTGAAAAACAAGCAGGTACTACTAAGGCTCAACCCATATGCAAAAGCTTTCAGCGAGAAGAATTTGGGGTCGGAGAAATTGGGAGAGGGCAAGCCGCTGAGGGCTGCAGAGTCATTCTCGAACGTGTTGAACGAGAATTAGCGTGGAGAGTGCCAACGTTTCAGTGGTGGGTTCTTCGGGCCAGCGGGTTCTATGTATGCGAGCAGGGTAGTGTATTGCACAACGACATTCACGCATTACCTACGTAACGGTGTCTCGAACCTAGATGAAATTCTTTGATTTGCTTGCTGTTCCGGTTCACATGTGCGGAAATGCTGATGGTTCATTGCCCATACTCCAATTGCCCTCAGCCCGTCGCCTTTCCCTCTTATGCTGCCTACTATTCCAACGGAGAAGGTAGGTCTTAGATATTGTTGGGCAGTTCCACGTGCGATCTACTCTACTGCTTAGTCTCAGCAACCAACAGACACGTGGGACGCTTTGACGAAGCTGCCCATTAAGATAACTTGGGTCATCATCTATCCGGGTAGTGCACCATTGGTGAAGATAGGTTTTTGACACCCGGTCATTAACATACCTAGATCTGGCCATTTTAGAAAAGCAAACGCAGAGTCTCTATATTCAGTCTACTTAGTGGAGGTGTAATTCTGTGAATGTCATTAGAACTGCCCATCTTTTTTTGCATATCATAGACAATGTGATATCGACATGAAGACTGAGATGTAGACTCGAACTCCAAAAGGATTGAATGCTTGTGCATGTGGTTTCACCAAGCTATCAAATGTCCTTGGATGTCCCAATCGGGTATGGTCAAATAAACTTCGCGACAACGCCATCCATCAACTAGTATTCTTAGGATCTTCGCATTTTAGGTACTGATTGGCGAAAATGTATGGTTAGGACAAAATCCTCTGGGAACCCTGGATCCAACGAGCTTGCAATCCATAGCATGGACCAATATCTGACATGTTTGGGTGCTTCTGCCTTGTCGGATTTCCGTCGCCAGTTCTTAGCTGACAAGATTGGTGCTATTGACGTCCATTCAAGATATGTACATTACGTGGCTCTCCAAGGAGAACCTCAGGGCCATGGAAGCCTTCAAGACTACAATCGGGAAGCACTGGACCAGCTTCTGGCCTACGGCGAGGAAATCGATGACATCCAAGCGCATGGTGATCAATCGAGTATGACATTCTTCATCACGCCAAGACTAGGTACGATATCACCCTGGAGCTCGAAAGCGACTAGTATTGCTCATGTATGTGGCTTTGGTAATGTCGTTAGGAGAATCGAGAGAGGGACTATTGTTACCGCCATTTTCGACAAGCAGATACCTGAAGTATCTTTTGCCGATCTACTTCATGATCCAATGACGGAAACTTTCAGCACAAGTCTCCCGGATCTTACGGCTATGTTTGGAGAACATACGCCGGCACCTGCAAAGATAATTGAACTAAGTTCAGAAAAAAAAGATTCGAGGCGTGCACTTGAAGAAGCAAACATATCTCTGGGCTTGGCTCTCGACGCTTCAGAAATAGACTACTTGGTGTCCGCCTACGCAAAAGGAGGCTCATTATCGAGATCCCCTTTCGATGTCGAGCTATTCATGTTTGCTCAAGTCAATTCCGAGCATTGTAGACACAAGCAATTCAATGCCAGCTGGACTATCGATGGGACCAAAAAGCCACATAGTTTGTTCGACATGATTCGAAACACCCACGAGAAGAATCCCAAATACGTTATTAGTGCTTACAGTGATAATGCAGCGGTACTACGAGGACTTAGCGGAAGTCACTTTGCACCTAATATATCCACAGGCGAGTGGACTCAGACGAAAGAAGTCGTTCATTACCTGGCCAAAGTCGAGACTCACAATCATCCTACTGCAGTCTCGCCTTTCCCAGGTGCTGCTACAGGATCAGGTGGAGAAATCCGGGATGAAGGTGCAGTAGGCCGAGGGTCGAAGCCTAAAGCTGGAATCTGCGGTTTCAGCGTCTCTGACTTGCTTATACCAGGCTTTCGGCACCCCTGGGAGTTAGATGAAGGGAAGCCCGCACACATTGCCAGCAGTCTTGAGATCATGCTTGAAGCTCCTATAGGTAGCGCAGCTTTTAACAATGAGTTCGGAAGACCATGCACTACGGGATATTTCCGTACTCTGCTGACAAGATTGCCTATTGGTGATGGTGATACGGAAATCAGGGGTTATCACAAGCCAATTATGATAGCTGGTGGTGTCGGTACTGTAAGGCCTCAACATGCAACCAAGAACCCTGATATCGTAGAACCGGGTGCCTATCTGATCGTCCTGGGAGGACCAGCTATGCTTATTGGCCTGGGTGGAGGGGCTGCCTCAAGCGTCACATCAGCAGAAGGATCTAAAGATTTGGACTTTGCTAGTGTACAAAGAGGAAATGCTGAGGTGCAACGAAGAGCACAAGAGGTAATCAATGCTTGTGTTGCTCTGGGCATGGAAAATCCCATCAAATTTATTCATGATGTGGGTGCCGGCGGTAAGACAATTTTCATTGACAAATGGAAGTTGAACATAGCTAATTACTAGGGACGAATAGGCTTGTCGAATGCTCTACCAGAATTGGTGCATGATTCCCACCTTGGTGCCACCTTCGAGCTACGAGAGATTGACAACGCGGACAGAGGCATGAGCCCCATGCAGATATGGTGTTGCGAGGCTCAAGAGAGATACGTCATGGCAGTAGCGCAAGATGGATTGAGCATTTTCAAGAAAATAGCAAACCGTGAGCGTTGCGGTTACTCGGTCGTAGGCAAGGCCGACGGTGACGAACAGGAAGAGAAAAGACTTGTGCTGATGGACCGTGAGTCAACACAATATCCGAAACCTATTGATCTTCCAATGTCAGTCTTGTTTGGGAAAACGCCGAAGTTATCAAGAGTAGTAGACTCGAGAAGGCTACGACTACCACCGTTTGACAGCAGTCTTGCCATGTACATGCCTAAAGCGCCAATGGATACTTCGTCTATACTCAATGAAGCCATTCGCAGGGTGCTTGCACTGCCTGCGGTGGGCTCGAAATCGTTTCTAGTTACCATTGGTGACAGGACAGTAGGTGGAGTGACCGCAAGGGATCAGATGGTTGGCCCTTGGCAAATCCCTCTGGCAGATGTCTCTGTCACTGCAACCTCGCTCACACTCGGTATGAGGTCTGGCGAAGCAATGGCTTTAGGTGAAAAACCAACATTGGCGCTGATCTCGCCAACGTCCTCTGCACGTATGGCCGTGGCTGAAGCATTGATGAACATTGCTGCTGCGGATATAATTGACGGACTTGAACGAATACGACTCTCGGCAAATTGGATGGCCGCGAGTAGTCATCCAGGCGAAGCCGCTGCTTTATATGAGGCTGTCGAGGCTATCGGCGTAGATCTGTGCCCAAAGCTTGGAGTCAGTATACCTGTCGGCAAAGACTCGATGTCTATGAAAATGAAATGGACAGACCTAGAGACGAAGGCACCGAAGGAAGTCATTGCCCCTCTGTCCCTGGTAATCTCAGCCTTCGCTCCAGCGGCGAATATAAGAAAAACTTGGACACCGGCGCTGCGCCGCTCCGAAGATGATGGCGGTAGCGAGTCAGTATTGCTGATGGTGGATTTGGCTGAAGGACGGAGGGCGCTTGGGGGATCTGCCCTTGCACAAGTCTTTGGCCAAGTTGGTAATGAAGCACCAGACGTGCGTAACGTGCAACGCATTAAAGACTACTTTGATGCCATGCAACAATTGCAAGAAGCAGATATTGTGCTTGCCTATCACGATAGGTCAGACGGCGGCCTCTTCATAACAGTAACAGAGATGATGTTTGCCGGAAGATGTGGTCTCGAGTTGATGATCGACAAGCTGTGTCCTAGCGCGGACACAAGGGATATTGTCGAGACCCTCTTCAATGAAGAACTTGGTGCCGTATTTCAAGTCCGCAAAGAAGACGAGCTTAATTTCCACCGATGCTTCGCCACCTGTGGACCCCCAGAGGGGCTTATTACTAAAATCGGTCGCGTCCCCCACTCGTCTAAACAAGATCTCACGATTTATCACAATGCGACTCTCGTCTACCGTTCCTCCCGTCCAGAACTCCAAGAGCGCTGGGCCTCCACCTCCCATCAAATGCAACGCCTTCGCGATAATCCCTCCTGCGCCGACGCCGAATATAGCCAAATCCTCGATTCCTCCGATCCAGGTCTCTCCTACAACCTCACCTTTAAGCCCTCTCAAAATATCCTTCCATTTTCAACCTCCTTGTCTGCCCGCTTGTCCCTCACATCTAAACCCCGCGTCGCCATTCTCCGCGAACAAGGCGTCAACGGCCACTCAGAAATGGCCTTTGCATTCCTCACTGCCGGTTTCACCCCAATAGATGTCCATATGACAGATCTCCTGTCCGGTCGGGTTTCGATTAATTCCACCTTCGTCGGTCTCGCTGCATGTGGCGGGTTCTCGTACGGAGACGTCCTTGGTGCTGGACAAGGCTGGGCAAAATCCGTGCTTTTGCATCCCACAATGCGGAAGCAGTTCCAAGAATTCTTTGCCAGGAAGGATACCTTTGCCCTAGGGGTCTGTAACGGATGCCAGTTCCTGAGTCGTATCAAGGAACTCATCCCAGGCGCGCAGGGCTGGCCGATCTTCAAAAGAAACGTGAGCGAGCAGTACGAGGCTCGCTTTTGTATGGTGGAGGTCTTAGATACACCGTCATCACCTTCTGTATTTCTCCACGGTATGGCCGGCTCCAGCCTCCCAATCGCAGTCGCGCACGGCGAAGGTCGTGCTTCCTTCCCTCCGAATTCTCGAACTTCAACGCCTGAAAACCTCCTTTCGCAGAACCTCGTCCCCGTCCGCTATGTGGACAATCACTTGAAACCCACGGAGTCTTACCCCGCAAATCCGAATGGAAGCCCGCTGGGGATTGCAGGCGTGCGAACGCCTGATGGGAGGGTGTTGGCTCTGATGCCGCATCCGGAGCGGACTGTACTTGGGGGAGTAGGGAGTTATATCCCAAGGGGAAAAAGCGAGGAGTGGGGAGATTTAGGACCGTGGAGTAGGATTTTCCAGAGTGCGAGGAGGTGGGTTGGGTAGATGGAGGGTGAGAACGGGACTGTGATGTATTTTGGTAGGTAACTTCTAGAGGCTGAGAATGGGCTAGTAAAGCGGTATTTGAGAGTACCATAGTACAATTCTTCGCTCATCATAAGTTTGAAAAGAAAGGAATCAAGAATGGGTCGAGGTGAACCCCCTTTCGGTGGAATAATACGAATATTCAGCATCACGCAAACACCCCTACGACTTCTCTTCTCAGTCGCAAGAATGAGCTGAGAATGCTCGCCTGTTCATGCCATACGAACGAGTCGGCCAAGTTGTGTGAGACTGTTTTGTTGCTGGTTACCCTTGGTCAAGAAACCTGGTGCTCTGTTCTTCCATACGCCGTAGCGAAGTCAAGATGGCTTGGGCGGTCTTAACCAATAGCCATTGATTAGTCGATGGAACACGGGTAAGGCTGCAACGGTTGGAACCTCGGCTAAAACCTTAATACTTTAGCGGCATTTGGATTTGGCTCGCGGCTCGCCCAACCTTTCCTCGAAACACTTCGCGATCACACAGTGGACCTACAGCAGCCTGGAGCAGCAACACCACCAATGCTGCCACAATCACGAATTTAATGACTTCTGAAAATATCTAAGCACGGGTAAACCACCTACCACATACGTAGTTGTAATTGGAGGTCCTCTGCTTATGAGACCTTGCGAAAGCCCGCTATCAGTCGCTGGAGCTCGAATATTTGAGATCGGATTGCATGACCACACCCATCGTACATCTGGATGAGGAGCCCAATCAGTGTCACTGGGACTGAGTTTCCGGAATCTTTCCGCCATCCCAGCTGGCACGTAGCTGGCGGTCAGCAGCAATATGGCGGAAAGAAATATAGATGCCTTTGTGGCAAAGCTGGGGGATCCAAATCTAGGTATGATATGGATCTGACTTCTGGGACTACTCTGCTTTTCCATGGTGTTAGATCGTCAAGAATATTGCTAAATGTGATGAGCAGATCTCAAGGTCAAGTTCAATATTGCGACGGAGCTTCGAGACAACATCGACCTCATGTGCAATGGACCCACTTACTCGATATTCCTCAAGAAACTTGTTCCAACATTCATGAAGCTCTTAGAAGGACCGCCAGTCTTTACGAGCACGTCATGGGAACAGGTATGGTTTGACTGATCTGAGCGCGAAATCCAGTTCATGATTCTAATTGGTATTCCGTAGAGACTACGCAATTGCGTGCTCGAAATCTTCCATCGACTACCGATGAATCATGCAGAAGTACTCAAGCCATACGCTTCCGGGATCGTGGACGTTCTGATGGGCTTGGTCAAGACGGAGAATGAAGACAACGCAGTTCTCTGCATGAAGACGATCATGGACCTAGAGCGGCATCAGCCAGAAGCTACTGCGGGGAAGGTACAGCCATTCTTAGACCTCATTCAGGAGATGTTCGAGATCATGGAACAGGTTGTGAAGGATACCTTCGACAGTCCGGCACAAGGAGGGGGCCCCGGCACGACCCCTAATAATACCCAGATCTTTCAGTCGCCTCGGCCAGGCTCTCCATCAGCGTCTGTAGCTTCCGACCTTGGGATCGATCTTCAGACTGCCCGCCCGTTACTGAAGGGGATGCAATCGTTCAAGGTCTTTGCAGAATGTCCCATTATTGTTGTTTCCCTGTTCCAGGCCCATCGGAACTGCGTCCCCGCTAATGTCAAAAAGTTCGTGCCACTTATAAAGTTGGTGCTTATGCTCCAAGCTAAACCACAAGAGCGTGCACATGAGGAATCTAACAATAGAGGTGAAATATTTACTGGAGTTAGCAAGGACATTAAAAATCGGGTTGCATTTGGAGAGTTCATCACAGCGCAGGTCAAGATGATGAGTTTTCTAGCTTATTTGCTACGAGTGTACTATTCGCAACTCAACGACTTTCTACCGAAATTACCTGACATCGTCGTACGCCTTCTGAGAGATTGCCCAAGTGAGAAGTCTGCGACCAGAAAGGAATTGCTGGTAGCCATACGACACACCATCAATTTCAACTTTCGAAAGATCTTCTTGACCAAGATCGATGATCTACTGGACGACCGGACACTCATCGGAGATGGTCTTACCGTCTATGAGACAATGCGCCCTCTTGCATACAGCCTCCTTGCAGATCTCATCCATCACGTCCGAGAGTCCCTCAACCGAGACCAAATTCGGCGGACGGTGGACGTTTTCTCTAGGAACCTGCACGACAACTTTCCAGGGACCAGCTTCCAAACCATGAGCGCAAAGCTGCTACTGAACATGGCTGATAGCATCGCAAGGCTTAGTGACAAGAAGGATGCCCGACATTTCTTGATCATGATCTTAAGTGCGATAGCAGACAAATTTGCTGCCATGAATCATCAACATTCTAATGCGGTGAAACTGTCCAAGCAATATGAGCAGCAGTCCATAGATGCCACACCTGAAGATCATTTAGCCGATTCGAAAACCACCCCAGACTGGGACGAGGTCGACATTTTCACAGCCACGCCCATCAAGACATCAAATCCGAGGGACCGTGGGGCAAACCCCGTGGAGGACAACAAGTTTCTATTCAAAAACCTGTTAACCGGTCTGAAAGGCATGTTCTATCAACTGAAAGAATGCAACCCCGAACCGCCAGCTATGGATCCTGGAAATGCCCCTGCAAACTGGCAAGAAGTTTCACATGGTTACAATGCTGAAGAGGTCGAGGTCATCACTAAACTCTTCCGAGAGGGTGCCTATGTTTTTCGGTATTATAGCTCGGAGCAGCCTCCCACGGAGACGCACTATTCCTCCCCAGTTGAGTTCCTCGCAAATCACTATATGGTGCAAAGTGGCAAAGAAGAAAAGGATCTCCTCGAGACTTTCGCGACAGTGTTCCACAGCATTGACCCAGCGACGTTTCATGAAGTGTTCCACTCTGAGATTCCCCGCCTTTACGAGATGATGTTTGAGCATACCGCTTTGCTCCATATACCGCAATTCTTTCTTGCGAGTGAAGCCACGTCTCCAAGTTTCGCAGGCATGCTACTGCAATTTCTGATGGATCGGATAGGAGATGTTGGTACCTCAGACATCAAGAAGTCCTCAATTCTGTTGAGGATGTTCAAGCTCTCCTTCATGGCGGTGACGCTATTCTCCCAACAGAATGAACAAGTTCTTCTACCACACGTTACCAACATTGTTACCAAGTCTATCCAGCTCTCCACGACCGCCGAAGAACCAATGAATTACTTCTATCTACTACGGTCTCTATTTCGAAGCATAGGTGGCGGACGTTTTGAGTTACTCTACAAAGAGATTTTGCCTCTACTGGAGATGCTTCTTGAGGTGCTAAACAATCTGCTGATGGCTGCTCGGAAACCTCAGGAGCGTGACCTCTACGTTGAATTATGCTTGACGGTTCCCGCACGCTTGAGTAATCTTTTGCCACATCTCAGCTATCTTATGCGTCCATTGGTCGTAGCGCTCCGCGCTGGTTCTGACCTGGTTGGTCAAGGGCTTCGAACACTAGAACTTTGTGTCGATAACCTGACGGCTGAATATTTGGATCCTATAATGGCTCCTGTGATCGATGAGCTTATGGCTGCATTGTGGGACCATCTTCGGCCCAATCCTTACAGTCATTTCCACGCCCATACCACGATGCGCATCTTGGGTAAACTTGGCGGGCGCAACCGTAAATTCATCCACGCTCCTCATGAAGTTTCATATCGGCAATTTGCAGACGACCAATGCAGTATCGACTTGAAGCTCATCGGATCTAACAAAGAACGTGCGTTTCCTGCAAACATTGGTATCGATCACGCAATAGCCAAGCTAGCGGAGGTCCCAAAGGCGCCTGGTCTGAAGAAAGTAGACCCATACTATAAACAACAGTCATTTCGATTGATTTGTGCTCAGCTTAAGATCTACATCGGATATGACGGTCTTCCAGATGATTTCACACAGTTAGTACGATTGCAGGCTACTGACTTGCTCGAGAGCAAGTATGACGTGGTATGGGAAGCCCTGCAAACGGCGGATCGGGAGAAGTCTGTCCCAAAGAGAGACTCGCAAGAAGACACTTTGAAAAAGTTGCTGAAGGCTTGCATGCTCGCAGCGACATTCCAGGATATCCCCGATCTTGTCACTGCCGCAGCTAGTCTACTTGCTGATGTTTGTCGTCACTTCACCATTCTCGAGATTGGAAGAGCTCTAGCACATGCGACCCAGAAAGAGAAAGAGTTCGATGTCAAAGCCGGAGAAGGTCCTGTCTATCTAGACAGTCGAATTCTGGCGGAGGCTATTGCAGAAAGTCTATCCTCGGACAATCAGGCTGTTCGTACAATAGCAGAAGGAGCTATCCAAACTGTGTACAGTGCATTGGCAACCATCTTCGGATCTGGAGACAGCGTTCATAAACTTCCCTTCTTCTTGCACCTGGCCGACGTTTTCTGTCACAAATGCCATGAGGAAGAGTGGTACACTAAAGCCGGCGGAGGCTTGGGTATTCATATCTTTGCAACCAGAGTCGATCTCGGCGACAATTGGATGGTCGACAGGCAGGTCAAATTTGTTCGAGCTCTTATGTATGTCATGAAAGATATGCCTCAGGATCTATCAGCAAATACACGTGTTCGAGCCCTTGACACCGTCGAGATCCTGCTCCGGAGATGCAACAAAGGGATATCAAAGGAGGACCTGGCTTCACCCAATAGCAGACTTTACAATATATGCGGCTTCCTCGTCTATGAGTTAGCGCATATGAATAGACATGTCCGTGATGCCGCTCAAAAGGCTTTCGCCACGATTGCCGAAATCATTGGCGCAGAAATCTACGAGCTCATAGCTCCGGTTAAAGATAGACTTCTTCAACCAATCTACAACAAACCGCTCAGAGCTTTACCCTTTGCGACTCAGATCGGCTATATCGAAGCAATCACGTATTGTCTGGGCCTACAGCGCAATCTGGTGGAATTCAATGATCCGCTCAATCGGCTGTTGATGGAGTCACTGGCCCTGGCTGATGCCGAGGACGAAGTGCTTGCGACGAAGCCTACCGAGTTTAGGACTGCAGAATCTATAGTTAATTTGCGAGTCTCATGTATTAAACTTTTATCACTGGCCGTAGGCTTCTCGGAATTTGCAGGGCAACAACACACTCAAAGCCGAAGTCGGATAATCTCTGTTTTCTTCAAGTCACTCTATTCGAACTCCTCAGAGGTTATTGACGCCGCCAACGCTGGTCTCAAAGGTGTTCTATTACAAACCAACAAGCTGCCCAAGGATTTGTTGCAGAACGGCTTGCGCCCAATACTCATGAATCTGCAGGATCCTAAGAAGTTAAGCGTTCAAGGCCTAGACGGACTTGCCAGGCTCTTAGCTTTGCTTACCAATTACTTCAAAGTTGAAATTGGCGAGCGACTCTTGGTCCATATGACTACCATTGCCGACGGACCAGCCCTGCAGAAATCTTCTTTCTCTTTGATCGAACAGAATCCCCAGATGAAGATCGTAGTCGCTACCTTGAACATCTTCCATCTGCTCCCGTCCACTGCAGCAAACTTCATGACGGATCTGATTAACAGAGTACTGGAACTCGAGGAGTCACTTCGTAGGACACATTTCAGTCCGTTCCGGGAACCTCTACTCAAGTACTTGAACCGCTACCCAAAAGAAGCTTGGGCTTTCTTCTCCGTGAGGCTCTCTGAGATGAAATATGGAAGGTTCTTTGCACAAATTCTTGCTTCACCTCGTAGTGCCCCACTTCGTGATGTTGTGATTGCAGATATCGAGGGTTTGATCAGAGAGTCTATCGACCTTCAAGAACCCGAGAAAAAGGATGTAGCTTCTGTCAACGCTATACATATCGTGCATTCGCTTTGCGCTCATACGACTGACTGGTTACTCCAGAATGGAAATTTGCGACAGGCATTGTTAAGCGTAGGCAGGCAATTGTACCACAAGAAGAAACTGGACAAGCTTGCGGCTGACTTGCGTCTTGGAGCAGATCAGGCTGGGGAACAGCTGATGAGTATTTTCGTGACATCGTTGAAGCTTGATCCTCAGGATCTCGATTTCCTCTTTCAACTAATCGATGTCGTTACTGCCGATGAGATCAAGTCTCACCCCTCTTTGCTAGCTTTTATCTACAGTCACATAATCTCGAGCGAATCCCATGAATACTGGCGGAGTATCGTCATGCGAAGCATCGACCTCTACAGCGTTCGTGGGTCGTCACAAAGAACAAAAACATTTGCTTTTCGAAACCTAGTCAATCCAATTTTTGCGATGGACGTTATGCGAAGCTCACAGCAACTTCTGGTCTCAGGTATTGAGCGACGCTTCATGGACAAGACTACGGTTGAAGCCGTTCATAACAAGATCTGGAAGCCTCAGCTTAATGATATCAGCGAAGACAACGGGCAACCCGGCGTCGATCATTCCCGCCTCGAGCTACTTCAGATGTCGGCGTTGCTTCTAAAGTATCACCACAATCTGGTGTCTGAAGCTCGCAAGGATGTCATTAAATTTGGCTGGAGCTACATCCGACTCGAAGATACGATCAACAAGCATGCAGCTTATGTGCTGATAGGTTATTTCATCGTACAGTTCGAGACGCCCTCGAAAATCGTCAATCAAATCTACGTTGCACTGCTCAAAGCTCATCAAAACGAAGGCCGAGCTCTAGTCATACAAGCGCTAGATTTGATGGCACCCGTTCTCCCCAAGCGTTTGACTGGACCTGGGGACATGAGGTTTCCGATGTGGGCAAAATGGCCTAAGCGAATTCTGTCCGAGGAAAGTTCTAATTTGCAGCAATTGATTAGCATTTTCCAATTTATGGTTCGACATCCTGACTTGTTCTACGAAGCCCGGGAACATTTTGTTCCTCACATCATTCCTTCGTTGTCGAAAATCGCGCAGCTTCCAAATCCATCGAATGAGCACAAAAAGCTCGTACTTAGTCTCATTAAGATGATCCTCCAATGGGAAGAGCAGCGTGTGCGCGGTCCAGAACGTTCACTTTCGCAACCGATTGAATCTCCGCAAGCTAAGAAACGTAGGCTAGAACTTGCAAGAAGTGGCTCTGCTTCGCCAGCACTAAGCCTGGCGCCTCCTCCAACTATTGAAAAACCAGAGTATCTCATCCCCGCGCCTCTACGGACCGTACTCATCAAGTATCTTGCGCAATTTATCAGTACCCTACCTGAGAGATATCCAGTACCTGCAAACAAGCTAAGAGATCTCCAGTCTACCACGCCACAGGCGGCGCTGCCACCCAATGAAATGTGTAGGAAAGCCATTGGTCTTTTTCACGACTTACTCGCGCCCCATCTCTGGGCTGATTTGGAGGTTGATTTGTTTCCAAGGTTGACTGAACAAACCTTGGTTTCTGAAAAAGCCGACAAAGCTGACGAAAAGACGGCAACGAGCATAATCAACACGCTTCAGATAGTTCGTGTCGTTTTAAACATGAAAAAGGATGACTGGGTCCTATCACAGCTCGTTCAGATTCAGAAATTACTTGAGAAGCCCATTCGTTCTGAGAACCCTGAGATCCAAGATTGTCTTCACACAAGCGACGAAGAACTCGACGGTAAGCGTCGCATAAGACCTTTGCTGAAGCGGGTTCTTGATGCGCTTCCAAAAGAAAACCGAGAGGAAGATGAAATGGATGTCGAAACGCCGTCGACCGAGTTTACCACGTTCCTATCCGCCGTCGCTCTAGAGATGATGACCGCAGGTAATCTCGTTTCAAGCATCAATATATTTTGGACTTTGGCAGCAGTGAAGCCGGCTGAGATCGAGCAACATATCCCTCATGTCATGCGTGCATTGCAGCAGAAATTGGCGAAAGATCAAGTGGCGCCACAAGCCGCGTTACCAGGGCCGATGGGCCTGCAGCAGGGAATGAGGCCAGGAGAAGGAGCCGTTGGACTTGATGCCCGAGAAATGGAGATTTCGACGCAACTAACCTTGAAGACCATTCACATAATATCATTGCGCATGGCTACACTTGGCGAACAGAGGCGACCCTTTCTCAGCGTCCTGGCCTCTTTAGTCGAGCGGTCCCCTAACCTAAAGCTGTGCGAGAAGATCCTAGATATGGTAGAAATGTGGATATTTGACTCAAGTGAGCCATGGCCTACGCTCAAGGAGAAGACTGCCGTTCTACATAAGATGCTGCTTTGGGAGAATCGTCCTGACCCGACACTTTTGCACAAATTTCTGGACCTTGTCATCCGCATCTACGAAGATCCGAACATCACGAGAACGGAGCTTACGGTCAGGCTTGAGCACGCATTCTTGGTAGGCACGCGAGCACAAGATGTGGAAATGCGCAACCGATTCATGAGTATCTTCGATCGCAGTCTGACAAAAACCGCGAATGCTCGTCTCATCTACGTCTTAACTTCGCAGAACTGGGATACACTGGCTGAATCCTTCTGGTTGAGCCAAGCAATCCAGCTTATTTTCGGGGCAGTCGATATGGGAACGACTATCCAACTACATCCAGAGGACTTCAAAATGGGCCCACCCATGGCGTTCTATGGACGATCACGCACAGACCCGCGTAAAGAAAGCCTAATGATTGAGGATAACTTCGAAGACTTCATGTCAGACCATCGACGTTTCTACACGGAACTCGGGGAAGTCAAGATTCGCGAAATACTCGAACCTCTCTGTCAGCTGCAACATACTGACTCGAACGTGGCCTACGAGATTTGGGTTGCTCTGTTTCCGCTATGCTGGTCTTTGTTACCGCGTGACGATCGTAGTGAACTGGAGAAAGGGATGGTCACATTACTCACAAAAGACTACCACCAGCGCCAAGTCGATCGAAGGCCAAATGTTGTGCAAGCATTGCTTGAGGGCCAAGTCCGAGCCAGACCAAAGTGTAAGATGCCAGCTCATGTCATGAAATTCCTCAGCAGGACATATGACGCTTGGTACACCGCTGCCATTTCACTCGAGGAAGCTGCAATGACACCCCTGATCGATACGCCATCTGTTCGCGAGAGTAACCTCGACGCTTTGGTTGAAATATATGCTGGATTACAAGAGGATGATCTCTTCTATGGGACGTGGCGGCGTCGATGCAAATTTGTGGAGACAAACGCAGCTCTATCGTATGAACAGAACGGGATGTGGGACGCGGCTCAGAAGCTATATGAGGCTGCTCAGATTAAAGCACGAACTGGAGCAATACCGTTCTCACAAGGTGAGTATATGCTTTGGGAAGACCATTGGATTCTATGTGCCCAGAAACTACAACAGTGGGAAATACTGAATGATTTCGCAAAACACGAAAACTTCAACGACCTCTTATTAGAATCTGCCTGGAGAAATCTTGAGGCGTGGTCAGGACAGGAGACTCTTGAGCAGCTCAACTCTATTATCAAGGCCGTATCGGATGCGCCAACGCCACGAAGAACCTTTTTCCAAGCATTCATGTCATTATTGAAGTTCCACGACAAACAAGAAAGTCTTCAAGACTTTAGCAGAATCTGCGATGAGTCGATCCAGCTTTCTATCAGGAAGTGGCATCAACTTCCAAAGTGTATTACGAATGCCCATATTCCAATCTTACAGAACTTCCAACAGCTGGTTGAACTCCACGATGCAAACGTTATCTGTACCAGCCTCTCCCAAACGAACCAGACGAATCTTGACCAAAAGTCTCAAGAGCTGAAGCTTCTGCTAGGGACTTGGCGAGACCGATTACCTAACGTTTGGGATGACATCAACGCATGGCAAGACTTGGTCATGTGGAGACAGCATATCTTTACGCTCATCAATCGGACATATCTCGCTCTCCTTCCACCCCAACAGAACAATGCCACTGGAAATTCCTATGCTTATCGAGGTTACCATGAGACTGCTTGGATTATCAATCGATTTGCCCATGTAGCACGAAAACATGGACTGCCTGAGGTCTGCATCAATCAGCTAAGTCGTATATACACTTTACCGAACATTGAGATTCAAGAAGCGTTCCTGAAACTAAGGGAGCAAGCGAAATGCCATTACCAGAATCCGAATGAGCTCAGCAATGGCTTGGATGTCATCAACAACACAAATCTCAACTACTTCGGTCAACAGCAGAAAGCCGAGTTCTTTACCTTGAAAGGGATGTTTTTGGCTAAGCTGGGTCATAAGGACGAGGCAAACGATGCTTTTGGCACAGCACTTTACTATGATATCCGATTACCTAAGGCTTGGGCAGAGTGGGGTTTCTACAACGACAGGATGTTCAAAGAAGAGCCAGACAACATGGAACGTGCCTCTGCTGCAGTGAGCTGCTATTTGGAAGCCGCAGGTCTTTTCAAAAACGCCAAGTCAAGGAAGCTGCTAAGTCGTGTTCTATGGCTACTAAGCGTAGACACTGCCGAGAACAGGATTTCAGCAGCGTTCGAAGACTTCAAAGGAGAGACACCTGTATGGTACTGGATAACGTTTATACCGCAGCTACTGACTAGTCTTTCACATCGTGAAGCCAAATTATCGCGTGCGGTTCTCGTCAAAATTGCGAAGATCTACCCGCAAGCTTTGTACTTCCTTCTGAGAACTAATCGCGAAGACATGTTGGCCATCAAGAAGCAGCAAGATCAAAAGCAAGAAAGGCTCAATCGTCAAAAGCAGAATTCTCCCAATGTCAAACAAGGTTCTCCAGAGAATAACCAGGTTACTCCGAATACTCAGATCAACAGTCACTCGAGACCTAGCACAGCAAGCGGTGATAATGTCCCTACTGGCACCCTTAATGGAACTCAAGGTGTGGCGAAGACGGAGCAGAACGACGAAGGTCCTGCTGGCGCAGACCAGGAAGTGGAGCAGCCTCAACCGAAGAAGCCTTGGGAATACTCTGAGGAGATCATGTCTGTACTTAAAACGACTTTCCCCTTGCTTGCACTCTCGATGGAGACTATGGTAGACCAGATACAGAAACACTTCAAGTGTCCACCAGATGAAGATGCCTATAGGTTGATCGTTGCTTTGCTCAACGATGGTCTCTCGTACATCGGTCGCACGCCGGTCGCTTACGCACAAGACTTCAAATTACCTCCAGCTACCGAGGCAAATATTAGAAAGTTTGCGGAAACAATACTGCCGACCCACATCCGTGGCTCTTTTGAGGAAGACTTTGTCGCAAAGAAGCCAACCATGTACGAGTACGTGCACAAGCTACGGAAGTGGAGAGACAAATTCGAAGAGAAGTTGGATCGTAGACCTCAGCATCAGAGTCTGGAGACCTATAGCCCACATCTCAGCGAGTTCAGATTTCAGAAGTTCGATGAAGTTGAGGTGCCTGGACAATATCTGCAGCATCGCGATAAGAACCAGGATTTCATTAGAATAGAGAGGTTTCTGCCAAATGTGGATCTGGTGCGAACTGTAGGCTTCTCTCATCGGCGATTAAAGATTCGAGGCCACGATGGTAGTGTTCATCCTTTCGCGATACAACATCCTGCGGCAAGGCACAGTCGAAGAGAAGAAAGGATCCTACAGTTATTCACCATTTTCAACGGTGTCTTGGCAAAGAGAAAGGAGAGTCGACGGCGTAATCTCAGTTTCCACCTGCCACTCATGGTACCTCTAGCGCCTTCACTTCGGTTGGTGCAAGATGATGCTTCTTATATCTCTCTTCAAGGAGTGTTCGAAGACCATTGTAGACGAAACGGGGCAAACAAAGACGATCCGGTGCTGTTCACTATGGATAAGATGAGGGCCTTGACCGAACAGCGCACTAATGTAAGTTACTCAGAAGCCGAGAAAAGCCATTAAGCTGACAATCTTGCAAAGAAATTCCCAGACCAAACACTGAAACTGGAAACCTTCACCGCCATCCAAGACAGATTCGTCCCCTCCACTATCGTCCTCCACTACTTTCAACAAACCTACCCCTCTTTCTCCGACTTCTTTCTCTTCCGTCGTCAATTCTCCTATCAGCTTGCCGCCCTCACCTTCATGACCTACACCATGCACATGAACTCTCGCTTCCCCCACAAACTCTCCATTGCGCGCGGTACCGGTTCTGTCTGGGGTTCGGAGCTTATCCCTGCCATGGCTTCCACTCGCCCCCTATTCCACAATCCCGAACCAGTCCCTTTCCGCCTGACGCCCAATTTGCAAACATTGATGGGCCCATTAGCCACTGAGGGTATCTTCTCCTGCGCTATCATGGCTATTGCGCGGTGTCTCACAGAACCGGAGGGCGAGCTCGAACAACAACTCAGCATCTTCGTGCGCGACGAAATGATCTTTTGGTTCACGCAGCAGCATCGTGGCGGCCTGCAAGAGGCGCAATTGAGGCAGACGGTCCAGCAAAACAGCGATGTCGTCGTAAAGAAGGCGATGAGTCTTGCCAGACCGCCTGAGGGGAACCTGCCGGCGAATCAGACAGTTATCGATTTGGTGTCGAGGGCGGTGGACCCGGTCAATTTGAGCCAGTGTGATGCGCTTTGGATGCCTTATCTATGAGGGCTCATAAGGAGAGATGGTTTTGGCAGAATGGGAAATCGAGGCGTTTTGGGGGTGGCGATTGGCTTTATTGCAACTTTGGGCGTGCAGCGAGGTCTTTGTGGGTTTAGCAAGGCGCTTGGTGGTGGTTTCGAGGCCCTTCTTGGTTCTTTGTAGATCAGGGTAGTTGGCGAGGTATCTTCTACGGATTATGTTAATTCGATCACAACCAAACTCTGCTGAGGTATAATGTTTAGCAGAGGGGAATCGACGTTGGCAGCCATGGAAAACAACAATCGTTGCAGGAACTCCTCTCGAGAGTGGGACATTTAAAAGAAGAAAGATTGCGAAATAAATCCACGGGATACACCACAACCTTCTCACCAAACCATCACAGTCTGCAACTTCTCGAACCCCTCAAACCAACAACATCCCCCCTCGTTCATTCCCACCACCCACTCCACCCACTCCACCCATCCTAAATCCAACACTAATCTCCCCCACAATCGTAGAAGAAACCCGCTATCTACCTACAAAGAAGAACAGAAAGATTAATGTAGTAGCCAACAGCAATTCTTCTAATCTAAGATTCTCAACGAGAGGAGATTTCCTATTGCGTGACTGTGATCTTGGGATCAGGGGATACTGGGGGTTTTGGGTCCTGGTATACGGAGTGGGGGGGATATAGAGTCTTTGAGCAGATGATATGAAGATGTGCGGGTTGAGTACGGCAATTATTTTTTCGAATGGGAGAAAGCGGTTTTATGAGAAGGGGTGGCTATTTCTACGCTTGAAATAGAGAATAGCATCAGTATTGAACGTGTTATTGTTTGTTCGGTCTTAATGATTAAAGGAGAAATTCCAACTACACACTTTGTATAGAATTCATTCACTTGAGTAATTTTTCTGTGTCGTTTCTAGTGTATCTGTCGAAAGTTGAAGAGTTATATCTTGTAGATCGGTATTTTGACTATGTATGAAGAAGATCAGTTGAATTCATCTCTATACTCGAGTATCTCTTGTAGCTTAGCCACTTCTAAGAGCTGAAATAATGCGGTACTTTATCTACGTAGAGATCTAAGGAAAATTTGACTTGTGACTTGCTGCCTGACGAAGATGGCAACCACATCTGGCCTAGCGTCAGCCTTGCGGCACTGCTTAAACGAACCAACTTCTGCGTACCAGGTACACTGAGCTTTTATTTTTTCGCTCTTGTGTACTCTTCAATACTGCTTCCCTTCTCTGTCCTCGGGAACTGATAGCATACTGGCTTGTCTTCGTAATGTCTAGATCTTCGCTTTCTGAAAACAAGGCGACAAGGCTACGAGGCAATATGCACGCTTCATGCAGGCTCCGAACCGAATCGTGGCTTGGAGGAGTCAGCCTTGCCTTCGTATCGCGGGGCTTTTGGGTCGGTTGAAGTTGTGTCTCTGCTTGTATTAAGCTCTGTTGTCTTTTTTCATGATTTAGATAGGATGTGGACAGTTCGTACCAAGTCGAAATTACTACTCGACAGGTCTTCTATTGAGGATATTTGCTAGTAAATGTACAGCCTTGAACTTAAGACTCTTGAACTGTCGGGGTTGGAATCATGTCGAAGGTAGAACCACCCGAAGATGTTAGGGCACCTGAACGTTCGATGTCCAGCTACTATGATCCGATACCTCCAGGCTCCTCTCGGTAAGTGTCGTTGTTTGGGCAGCTGTCTCTGAGCTGTTAGTAACATGGCTTCCTCATAGCTCTCCGCCCATAAACGAAGCATACCGAAATCGCAGGTGAGGGTCGTTGTTTGGGCCGCTGTCTTTGAACTGTCAGTAATCAGACTTTCTCATAGCTCTCTGCCTAAAGACGAAGACAACCAAGCATACCAACGTCATGGGTAAGTGACACAATGCGAATCGTTCTCCCAAAAGCTACTGACTGATGTCTTTGCAGATATTCACCGAGTCCATCATCCAGAGCTTCCTCAGTTCACTCTTATGACTCAGGATACGGGTCAGGTTCATCTTCGATGGGCCATCCGGATCCCTTCGAAACGTTTCCGGGGCCACATTCTATCTCGCACCTGTCTACTACCAAGGCAGTACCAAAAACAACACCCTATCACTGTCTTCACCCCGGCTGCCTGCGCCAATTTAAGAGGAGCTATGACTTAAGCCGTCACTCAGCCATTCACAGGCCGCAGGACTTATTATATGACTGTCCTAACAGATGGTGCCGCAGAGTTGGCGAGTTTGGCTTCAGACGAAAGGATCATCTACATGAGCACTTGAGAATGATGCATCCTGCGGCAAAGATAGATAACAGACCACAGGGTAGCTTTGACCTCGGACAACCTCTCTATGTCTGTGGATCTAAAGATTGCTATCGCGAGTTCACTAGTAGGCCTGAGTGGGAGAATCACGTAAAATCCTGCGCTCCGAAGGGTCCGAGGCAATGGGCGGAGTATAGGAGACCGATGCACTTGGGAATTGCACCGCGAAGTACTCGAGAAGCGAGAGCAGACGACATACCTGGCTTTGAGACGAACTCTGACCATCTTGAAAATGTGACCGAAGCCGCAAAAACTGTGAGAAGTTCAGAAAATACGCTAGGTGAATTCAGTCCGGCTGTCCTCTTCGAGAGGAGTGAGGATTACACAAAGAGGGGCATCTCAACAGACTTGAGAGCACCGAGTGGTATTAGTAATATGATCAACTGTGGAATTACATCAGTTGGTACATTCAGTGGGGGAGACAACACGGCGGCTGGACATGCTAGCGCTGAGCTGCCTGCAACTGCCAACAGTGGCTGTTTAAGTCCTAATCTACAATTGCAAGACAATGGCGTCATCAGAAGCGAATCGAAACAGCGAATCCAGTGGCAATGTCACTGCGGGCATGCATCGCATGATGACTTCATTGAACTTCGGCCGGGAGCAGTGAAAGAATACGAGTCTATGCTTCGTAACCGGACAAACACTGGAAACAGCCGCAGTGCGAATGCAGGTGGCAATGGCTCGGTTATGCATAACATTCCCGGATGGAATCGTTTATCACGATATGTGAACAATGTGATCAAAGCGGAGACACCCTCTCTTCCTCGATATCAGCTTGAGAGCGTTTCTGTGAGCCAGCCACAGCCGTCGACTTCAGACATCGAAATCCTCTATCTCTTGCTATGTGTCCCACATCAGAAATTTGCGACAAAGCTCCTTCAACTCGACCTCACCAAAGTCACCTCTGACCAACATCTGTTCAGTCTTCTTCGAGGAAATTATTTCCAGATGCGTGGGCGCTTCAAGAATTGTTTTTCTTTGAAATCGCTGCGAAGCATCAAATTTGTTCAATTCGAGATGTACAGATCAGACCTGGTCGATATCCAAAAGCAGGATGATCTTCCGCCGGCGGATCTGAAAGATACATATCGCTATAACCCTGTTCCCGCAGAAAAAATCCCGCCAGTCGGCGAAAACCACATGTTACATCTGTGCACCCATCCTGAATGTGCCGACGAGACGGGGATACTGTTTGATCGCATACCGAAGAAGCTGAAAGAACGCCTCGCAGTCTGCCCACAAAAAGGATCGAGCCTTGGATGGGGTATTTATTTCATCGAGGGCTGGCACATTGGTATTGTCACTTTGCTAGCTTACGCTATCTTGGTACTTGTGAGTTTCGTCTTCTTTGTATGTTGGGCTGTTCTCGAACAGGATGTTCAAGGAGCTTCGGGTGTTGCGACATATGTGCTGGCGTTTTTGACTTTGGGGACTGGGAGTGTACAGGCTGCTTTCGAATTTCAGTAATTGACGAGAAACGCTGTGGCGGTACATTGGCTCGTGATGCTGGATGTACGTATTCTACATGGAACGTGTATGCGAAGACGGCAAATTCCGCACATTTATGATAAGAAAACAACACTTGAACGATCTTTGAAGTAGAATATATCATTGTAAGAAAGTCAAAACTGGGAAGACAAAGCATTAGGGCAACCAACAAGCGAATTTCTAAGATGTGGACATCTCGACACAGAAATAGCACCAAGAGATCTTCTGAACACATAAAACCCCTCCGACTCAGCCAAAGTCAATAAAGTAATCAGCAGCGCAAACTTGACATTTCGCAAGGGTAACATGTATGGTACAGTACATCCCCTCTTCATACATGTGCCACCCCAATACCGTCGCTTGTATTAGCCCCACCGCCCTCTACTAAGTTTAATTAATACCTTCTACAGTAACCTCGCTATAGCCCCCTTCCTTCCGTCTCCACCATCACTCTCGTCACCATCGCCGCCATGAGCCAGGATGGAAAAAGAAAGGGGAGGGGAGGGGAGGGGTGAACGCTGTCAGAATGACACCACACTCTTTTCGGTGCCGTTTGGAGCGGGTTTATATACAGCGTTGTACGTGTAATCTCAGCAGAGACGAAACGACGTAAAGCCACTGGCAATTTATTATATCATCCTCTGATCAAAACAAAGATACACGTCAACAAGACCGGGGCCATTCTCCAAAACAAAACGAAACCAACAGCTACCACCTCCCCTCTCAAAACCCTCCTCCATGCCGTCCAAATCTCTCCTCTGCCATTGTGTAGCTCCGCCTACCCCCCTTTGTTGGATCAGGAAGGCTTTTACGAACTTTTCGGATGTTCTATGAGAAGATCATCCAAGGGGAGAAGGAGGAGGAGGAGGAGGAGGAGGAGGAGCGAAACGGGGTTGGAAGGGGGGAGGGGGAAGAAGAGGGGGTTGGTGGCATGGGGCCATCGCTAATAGATCTTATTTAGGGAAATGAGACTACTCTGGGGGTGGTTGGTAGGTTGGTTGTGAGAGAAGACCGAAGCACAAGGCGAGATATGAGGGGGTGCGGTTTCCAGGGATAGGGGTTCTGACAGGTGGAAGTGATTAAGAAGTGTTTTGCAGTACATAGTACGGGCATAGGGGTTTAAGGCTTTTTCTTTTAGGTGGAATCCCCCGGTTGGGAGTTCTAAGGAATTCGGCTTTTGGGTTGTTGGGACGTTGGGGTGGTGAAGCTGGTGGTGCAAGTGGTAAGGAGGGAGAGTTGCAAGTTTGAGTTCAGGTGTGGTTGGTTAGTTGTCAATCAATGCTGGTTCGCTAGGCGTGGGCTCTGGTACCGGTGTCCAGCCGTCTTCCATTCCTCGATTCCATCGTTCGTCTTCCTACTCCTCGACTTCCTCTTCGGCAGTCATATCAACTTCATCTTCGCCCACATCTGCGTCGCCAAGCTCTTCGTTGTCATCGTCTTCAGCCAAGTCCGCTTCTTCAGCACTGCTACTTTCTCCACTCCCTATCCCCTCACTATCAACGAGATCTTCTAGTTCCTCGTCTTCTACCGCGCTAAGTAAGCGCTCGTCTTCATCAGCGTCCATTGCATCCGCTAGGTCCCGGGGTCGGCTTGGGCCATCGCCTGCGCGCTCCAATTTGTTCAACTCCGCTAGCGCGTGTGCAACTCTGGCGTCCCTCTCTAACCCGGATGGTGGGGCAGGGTCTATAGGAGCGTCATTAAGAGTCTCTCTCTCACTATCTGCAACCTGTCTCGCTCTTGCAACATCCAGTACCCTCTTATCGTAATTCCTACCATACTCATGTCTCGCGGCCGTGGTTCTCATCTCACTAATAATGCGATACTCCAGCGATGTAGCCTTTCCTCTTTCAAGATGCGCTGTTCGCTTGGTGGTCTGATCATACACGTCGGGGAAACGACTGATGACGTTGAGGAAAACGGCGTCATTTGGGATTTCCCCGGTTAGGATCGAGTGCATCTTGTTTTTCATGATGGTTTTGGCTTTGGCCCAAGTGCCGTTGTGGAACCAGCCGTCTCCTTGGATCTGCGGGGTATGGGTTAGTGATAGATTGGGGTTATGAGGTGGATAGGTAACGTACGTGACAGGTATCTCTCAGGTTTGCTGTTGATAGCACAGACTTTAAGAGCGGGTCTGTGATATCACATATCTGCCATACTTTCCCATCTAAGCTGACATTATTCCCATCAAACAAGTGACTGTTCCTTATCATCGCCTTCGCAGCTCTGGAACTGTCTTGCTTAGTCCGGCTCTCTCCAAGCTTGTTCATTCGATTGTCCGCTGGTTCATTCTCAAGCATAAACATCATAGTCTGGTAAATCCCATAGGAAGGGTCAGTGCGGGGGTCCACGCCGAATCTCACGATGGCGTCTCTCCAAGGTCCAGAGCCGTACATATAGCCAACGTATTGGTAGACATATTTGGCGGTACTGGTCCCCACTTTGTCCCAATCGGCAACTGAGAGATTGTTGCGTAAAGCTCGTCGAGTCCAGATGGGTCTTTGTTCGAAAAGGCTGCGAGCTTGTTCGACCAGGCGCCGAAATGCTGGATCTAGAGTCTCGAACGCGGGCAGGTCCGAAGTGGAGCCGGTGGGAATGGTAGGGATGTTGTAGGGGACGGGTCGGTTCGAGAGTCTGGGTACGACGGAGATGTTGGCCATCTTGACATTGCCTTGGGAATCAACTTGTGGCTTCACCAATGGGTTCTGCTTGTACATGTAGTTGAAGGGGATGGAAAGATGGGTCCACTTAGGCGGTGCGATCAGTTCGGCATTTGGTTTTACCCCTTTACTCATGTCGAATTTAAACTTCTTTAGTTTCTCATCTAGCAGAATTAACCACAGGCCTGATAATCGATCCTGGGTCTTTAACATACATTTGAAAGGTAGAATGTCCTGTCTCAGTTTATGCATGAACTTGCTATCTGGACCAGTGGTCGAGGTCACGAAATCGGGCATATCTAATGATGTCAGGGTTGAAACAATACATGCAAGCTATTCGATGTGTCAGACTTACTTCGAAAGCGGTGGGTTTCATGAACAACCCCAACAGGTTGGATCTCATACCTGCCAACATTATCTCGTAAACTGCGAAGCAAATATCGAGTATCTCTGGATGTCAGTGACGGCTGCGTTTGGGTTTCTTCAGGGCCATCATGATAAGGTTCAGGAGCTCCTCTCTTGCGCCTTCGTCCGGTCCGCTTAGGAACAGTAATCTTTAAGACGATGTTATTTGTATTCACATTATGTGAAGAAGTCGGTTTACTATTCCAATCTCCTGGATGGAGATATAAACTTGCGACAGAGCTTGGGTTGCTACCTTGAACTAACTGTAAAATCTTGAGTCGTGATATCTATACCATTTATAACGAAATGTATACCTTCTGCACATTTGCTTCGCCTCCTAGCGACGCAATGCCTCTGTCAATATTTTTGATAATGTACGGATGCTCCACGTTAACGACAAGCTGGTCAGGCACTTTATACCACGGTGCAGAACGTGGTGAAGTCATTTTCGAAGACCATTGGCGAAATTCTAGCTATTGAAAAGAAGAATACGTCTAGAAAAGCGAAGAATTTAAAGTAATGCGTAGACTTCGCCAAAGGCGGCAAATGGCAACTCTATGTTTAAGTACGGCGGCCTGCAACGAGATAGACGCTGCCAAGAGTGGCAGGGCTGTAAGCTTAGCGTGGGAAAGGCCTGTTAACACACCAAGCGGTTAAGGGGCCAAGATATATGTAGGAAACAAACCAGACCTTCTTTTAGCATCTAGTGGTCGACTCAAAAGCTGTTACTCCAGCAGTCTGTGCTGTAACGAGTGTTGGTGGGATTTGTTTCACGACAAACGCCCCGCAGCCTCTTCCCGCATTCGCTTGGCACCTCCATTCTAGCTTAGCCGCCAAATCGCATTGGACTCCAACCTCACCACCAGCTCGAACCTCACCGTCGCCAAGATCACACGCTCTTGACCAGATAACACAACTTGACACCGTCATCCTCACTGCCTCGGGGACGCTACCCAAAGAGCCGCATGATCTCGTGATCTTGGGGGTTTCAACAGAGGTAGGGGAGGGGCGTATTCAACATCAAACCTATCAACACTCCTGTACGGACCCATCTCTTACAGACATGTTCTAATGACGCATTACTCTTTCTTAGAGTAGTGGAGGAACAGACAAGTCTTTGAGTGGCCTGTCGTGAACTTGCACCGCCCGGAAGTCGTATAAGTAACGGTAGTTGTTTGATAAACAACAAGCGCGCTACCTACTGTTCCACTTTGGACACCATAACACAAAACGGACTCGGAGTATCTTTTCACCTAATGCCGATAGATATGAAGGGGTTCAGGCAAAGAGTAGTATGAGACCCTAATGAGCTTGCTTTCCATACTTCCATTGCCGCGCGCCTTTTGCCAGCTGCTGTGATCAAGACATCGCTAACGCAACCAGCATGAACAGCTCTCGCGAGCTAAAGACTCCAACAAAACCTCCAAAAACAAAAAGGACTCGGCTTCAGGTACAACATCGCCCTCCCAGAGTTCGACTTTAGCGCCTTCCGGCAACGCGCAGTCTCCTGGATCCTCAAATCATGGCACTCCAACTGGATCTACCACAGCTCTGAATGATCCGAGAAACAAACCATTGCCTCCTGGGGAGAATGGTCCGGCAGGGTCAGGCCTTGGCAGCTCCCATCATGCGTCCTCGCAAGGTGCACCCAACACATTGCCGTCTGGACAACCGTTCATACCCTCTCAGCTTGGGATTATGGGAGGAATGGGATCCCAAGGTAATGCTGGAGGGCCGGGTACACCTACAAGATCGGGTCATTCTCTCGCACCAAGTGTGGTCATAAGCCCCAGCAGCGCGCCGGTAGGTACCCCTCATTCGCGGCTAGTCGCAGGATTAACATCCTCGACATTCTCCCCCAAGCTCATGGGCGATGCATTTTCATCATTTTTTAGAGACTCGCGCTAATACGAGGCATCAGCATATTCCACCTCCCGGCGCTGCCGAGACTATGCCCGGCGATTTAGCCCCACCTAGACATGGAACAAAGTCAATGGCGTTCGATCGGCTATCATCCACTCCGAAAGACGTGCCCGAGGGGATTAGAACGCCGAAGCGGCAACATTCGTCGAGGTTTGATATATCGGACCAGCGTCAGAGGGAACTGGAAAAGCTTCCTGGTTTTCACGAGGTACCTCCAAACAGACGACAAGAGCTCTTCATGCAAAAGATTGACCAGTGCAATATCATCTTCGATTTCAACGACTCTAGTGGGGACATGAAGTCGAAAGAGATAAAGCGATTAGCTCTCCACGAGTTGCTTGACTACGTGGCAAACAATCGACAGGTCATTACAGAGCCGATGTACCCAAGAGTTGTCGACATGTTCAGCAAGAATCTTTTCCGTCCCATACCACCACCAATGAACCCACAAGGGGAAGCGTTTGACCCTGAAGAGGACGAGCCGGTCCTCGAGGTTGCATGGCCTCATATTCAGGTTGTGTACGAATTTTTTCTTCGATTCATTGAAAGCCAAGACTTCAACACGAACATCGCAAAGGGCTTTATAGATCATCGATTTGTCCTTCAGGTAATTGGATCATACTACCTCCTTTCTATACTTTGCTAATTTCTTTCCAGCTCCTCGAACTCTTCGACTCGGAAGATCCTCGAGAGCGAGATTTTCTCAAGACCACTCTTCACCGGATATACGGCAAATTCCTGAACTTGCGTTCGTACATAAGGCGGTCGATAAATAATGTTTTCTTTCAATTCGTCTACGAGACAGAGCGGTTCAACGGCATCGCCGAACTCTTGGAGATTCTCGGGTCAATAATTAATGGCTTTGCACTTCCATTAAAGGAAGAACACAAACTGTTCCTCACAAGGGGTTTGATCCCCTTACACAAGGTGAAGAGTTTGAGCATGTACCATCCGCAACTGGCGTATTGCATTGTACAATTTCTGGAAAAAGATGCTGCTCTAACTGAAGAGGTAAGGACAGCGCTCTCTTTTGACTTGATCTGAGCTAATGTGCGATGCTAGGTTGTCCTTGGCCTGTTAAGGTACTGGCCGAAGGTCAACAGTACAAAGGAAGTTATGTTCCTTAATGAAGTCGAAGACATCTTCGAAGTCATGGATCCTGCGGAGTTTGCAAAAGTACAGGAGCCTTTGTTCAATCAACTGGCCAAATCAGTCGCAAGCCCTCATTTTCAGGTATGTCCAGGGGAATTTTCAACGCGGTAGGGCCTAACGCTCTACACATAGGTGGCAGAGCGAGCCCTATACTTTTGGAACAATGAGTACTTCTGCAACCTTATCAGCGACAACGTCGAAGTTATCCTACCTATCATGTTTGCTCCCCTTTACGAAAATTCAAAAGGGCATTGGAATAGGTTCGTCCGTATTATCTCATTACTCCAGATCAATGGACTGACTCATCAGAACTATTCACGGCATGGTCTACAACGCAATGAAACTGTTCATGGAGATCAATCCTCAACTCTTCGATCTCTGCTCCCACGACTACACCGAGCTACAAAATACTGCCGACGAAAGGCAACAAGCCCGGGCAAGAAAATGGGAGAGGCTTGCCGAGCAAGCTAAGGCAAGGAAGGACAGCCAGCAGGGGGCAATGCCATCATCGTACAATCCTAGAGGGCAGAAAATCAATACGCCGGTACGAATAGACGAGGTAGATCCGATGACACAGGACAGTCAGAGGAAGCTGGATGCCCTGAAGCTTCAGGATGAGAGTAGTATCGGAAGAGATCAGAGGAGACCAAGAGAGCTGGATAGGCAGAACTCGGTACGTCCTAGCTATGCCCATTTGGCATACGCGTTTTTGTGCACCTCACGGATACTAATGCTATTCCAGTTCCCCCATTCGTCAGAGGACCCGCGAGGAGCCTCCGGCCAACCCCGTCTCGAGCGAAACGGCTCCGGCGGCGGCGTGGGGACGCCTCCCGTGATGTCTCGCCAAAATTCAAACCCCAACGTCCCACGAGCAGGATGACAAAAGTACTATAACATTCGGGGACGAGGATTGGAGCTGTCAATAGGGTATCTTCTTTCTCCTTTTTTTTGCAAGGGAACGTTTTGCATCCGTGGGTCCAGAGTGTGCAGGTTACGGCAGGTATCTAGCACTGCCTTGTATCACAGCCCGTGACTCAAGCGGGCTTTTGTCTCTTTTCCCTTCGTTTACCATATGCCCCCTCCTAAACCGGGGCTGGGTGTTTAGACTTGCATCTTTAGGTAAAAGGAAATTGTGGATATACGAATCTTTCTGCTGCGCAAGATGAGCTGATGTGCTCTGAGACCTGCCTACAGTATTCGCTGTCAGCATTGCTTTTGCCGCTAGCGGTTCACGCCTAATTCCTGCTGCCTCGCCCGTTCCTTTTTAGAACCCTAGTCCAACCTTTTTTTTCACTCGGACTGCACGACTGTCTCATCTAACTACCTTACCTAGCCATCCATCTCCACCTAACCCGTTTGCGGAGTAGGGAATTTTCCGTATGCCAATTCCGCCATTCCTAGCCGTCAAGCGCCACGATTATGACAAGTATTTTCACAACATTGCAGGCCGCACAGCTTTTCCATGCTGCCGCTGCTGCTGCTGCTGCTGCCACCACCGTTGACGAGGAAAACTGTGTTAACCATGCTGGCCTCGGCTACTGTAAGTAAAGTTCATTGGGGATCGTTGTTGTATGTATGTAGTTTGATTGGTTAGGTAGGCACCACTCTGAAATTCTGGGCTGGCTACCGTATCCGCACTTTGTGTTCCTTTTGTCGTTCTTTTCTGGATTTTTTTTATTTTATAAAGCTGTGCTGCTTGGGCTAGCGACACTTTTTCCAAGACCGCGGTTTGTGTCTTCTAGTTTCAGTGGGCGATTGGGAGTGGTGGCTCGGTGGTGGTGTTTGTGTAGGGATGGGTATGGTACAAAGTGCTGGCCTATTGCTGGTGTTTGGGGGGATGTGTTTTGCGGTGGGGCTGTTTTTTTTGAATAGACGGTGTGTGGAACTCATTGCTTGTAACCTAACAGATATTATCAATAAAAGCAAGCGCAGCAATTCAGGCTACTACCGCAACCCCAGCTTTGCCAAAGCCTTTCAGAGCACCTCCGAACCAAGGCCCCTCAAGCCCCCACACGGGTCAAATTCCCCATGCCCGCTGTCGACAAGCTCGGCGGCAAGTCCCCGGCCCCAGTCCCCCAAGTACTCTCCTGCGGCCCAAGATACAGCACCAACTCCTTCCCCTCTAAGAAAAAATTGTGATCAATCCAGTTCTTAGTGTACGGTTTCCCGTCCAAGGTAGCGTTTTGGATATAGATGTTGTTGTAAGCGGCATCGAAGTTGATGTTGCGGATTGTGGCTGTGTTTCCTGTCTGCCCGTTGGTAATGCTGACGCTTTCGAAATAGGGAGGGATGATTAGGTAGACGTTTTGGCCGGGGTTGGGGAAGAGGCCGAGCATGCTGAAGGCGATGAAACTGCCCATTGCACCTGGGAAAAAGGTTGGAGTTAGTGGTTCGGGGTTGGCATATGAGTGTGAGATGGGGACATGTGTATTTGGTTTTTTTCCATGATGTGTAACAATTCTCAAAATTTCTTTCAAATTAGTAGGGAAAACTTTATAACATGCTTACCTGAATCGTCATTGCCCGGCAAGCCCGAGGTATTCGTACTGAAGTATGTGGGAATATATGTATGAGAGCGGTAAGAGGAGAGGCCTGGGCGACCGGCATAGTGGTATTGGAAGACGGTCAGGAATGACGGTTCGTTGCCGATGTAATTGAGCCCAGACTCGTGGAGGTAATTTAGACGGGAGACGAAAGAAGTAGGCCCCCCCATTAGGGAGATGAGGGAAGCCATATCGCCAGGGACAAAACTGGAGGAGTGACATGGATTCAGTACTTGGCTAGCAGAGATATTGGGTAGGAATGTCCGGGGTAAAAGCGAAGAGAAAGTCTAGGGAAAGGCTACTTACAAGCTATATTCCCAGATACTCGACTCGAAAGTCTCTTGGCCTGTATTCTGTAGCGAACAAGCAACGTTCGGTTCATCAGGTAGGTTGCTGCATAATGCGGGATCCTGAAATCCAAAAGTCTGATTGAGGTATTTTGGCTGGAAGAATCCGGTATAACCTAAAGATGTTTGATTGGCTTTGAACAAGTTCTTCCAATTCTCAGATCGCTTTTGGTATTTCGACGCATCTGCAGTCTTACCCATACGCTGGGCCATCGCAGCGATGTTAAAGTCGTTGTATGAGTACTCCAAGGTACGAGAAACGCTTCGGGTATAAGTGCCGAAGCCTAGGTAGTCGAAATCCTCGGCTGGAATATAGTTCAAGCTTTTCCAGCTCATCAGCCCGCCTCGTCCCTCGTTTGACCAATCCAGCGGCTCGTCTTCTGCGTCGTGCACAACAGCTTTATATGCAAGTTCCCAGTCGATATCACCAGTAACGTTCTTGGAATATGCATCTACAATGACATTGTCGGCATTTGAGCCTCCTTGAGTAAAGCCTTTACATAGGCTCATGCGGCAGTCTGGAAGATATCCTCCGTTCTTGTAGATATTCAGGAGACCTCGGATCATGCGAGACAGAGATGTAGGGTCTAATACAGTCAGAAAAGGGAGTTGAGATCGGAACGAGTCCCAGAGACTGTGATTGTTAGCCTAGAGGCTTCCTAGTGCTGCATTCTCTTCAACCGTGCTTACCAATAGAAGGAGTCGAAATAGGGCTCTGTACTCTGCCATAGCGGGTTTTCACCTGTATAGTCTTGTGGATTGATCATCCTAGATGGCTGTTAGTATGGAATGAAGCATACAATCTTCCGGTAGGAGACATACGTCCGGTAGATTCCACTCCAGAAAATGGTTTGGATATCGTCGCTAACACCAGGTCCTGGCGTCACCGTGATCGGGCTCAGCTTCTTCCGCCATGCATCCTCGGCGATCTTCTTGGTTCCCTCAAAATCCCAATTTGGAATCTCTTGTGCGGCGTTTTGACAGGCTTGATCGTTGCTAATAAAACTCACTCCAACCCGGGCGAGAATAGTGCCGTTAGTAGTGGGTGGCTGAAATCTCGTGAAGGCACCGCCTGGGAGTGGATAGCCATTGATTCCGCGGGTGATGAACAGTTCTTTCGGTTCAGTGCCGGCTCTGTCGTTCACAAATATACCACTATCCCGAACGGGCGCTCCTTGAAACTCCGTGCAGAAGTGTAACGAATACATTCCGGAACCAAAACTCGGAAGGAAAGTGGCATTGCCTGTCATCTTTCCACTATCGGCGTCTACAGATATAGATCCGTTTTGACGTGAATCGGAAAGGTCTGTCAAGTCCAAAAGAATTAGGGGGCTGAGGGGGCTACCATCGACCGGCGTAGCTGGGAATCGAAAACGAAACAAAGATGTGTGATTCGACACAGTCATGTCGACATTGATATTGCTTGCTAGCTCAATATTAAAGTAGCCAGGGCTAGCTTCCAGCGAGCCGTTTAAAGTTGGTATGTCTCTCGTTTTCTTCGGAAAAAGACAACCGTCGATCTGGTCACCTTTACAACCGGCGTGAGGGAACAGAGCAAAGTTGCCAAGTGAGCCTGCCTATGTATGATGAGCAAGCACGCTCACTTAGTGTAGATAAACTGCGTTTAATCGAAATCGCTAAACACTCACTCCGCCAGTTCCACTGTCGTGCATCTGCGAGAACCCGGTTACATTGCTGCCTGTTGGAAATAGTTTAGTACCGTTCCATGCAAATTTCAATCAGTATGATTACCGTCGGTTGCAAATCCGCCTGTTGGGATGTTAGTGTGATAGATCATTTTCTCGACCATGCTTTACAAACCTGTATTTTCACCATTTACATCTGCCACAGCTTTTGCCATCCCTGTAGCATTGTCATGTTCGTTGTCCCATTCTTTGGTATCTTTCTACCATACCATAAGGCAGAGTTGCTCCACCAAAGACGTTCCCTAAGATGCATAAGACTTAGTAAATGCCTACATTGACGTTCCGGAGTGTGAATGGAACTTGCTTACCGTAGTTGTTGGTTCCAATGAGCTGGTCAACATATTTGAAGACGTCAAAAGTACTGTTGGTTGCGTTATACGGAGCAGCCGCCGCTAGGGAGGTTGTGTACAGTGAGGAGAGGAAGAGCAAGCAAAGAATAAAGGTCACCATTGTAGCTAAAGCCTAGCTTGGTAGAACCAAAAGAAGAAACTTAGAGTCAAAAGCAACAGGACAGCTAGAATAAAGAAGGAAGACGGGGAGAGTTAATAAGAACCTTATAAACTTTTAACTCTAGCAACAATGAAATGCCCTGCAGGAGTGAGTAGTGGGGAATTCATCATCTGGGCCATCTATCTTGATCACGGAGGAAATGAATGTACGGGGAGGTCGATAGTTTTTCGGTCATAAGATTTGCTCATGCAGTGTTCCGAAAGATAATCTCCCTTGATGTAGGGTATCTCATCGAGGTCAGGGATAGCAGAAAACAACAGAGCTCATACATTATGCCCAATGCTTGGGAGTTGCGTCGCACCTAAGAATCTCAATACTCGAACCAAGTCGCCTGTCTTAGCGAAAATGCAGAGGTTGAAAAGTTGAACAGAACGGCACTGCAACGTCTTTGGACCCAATATTCAGCTATTATAATTTCAGTAGAAATACGCTACACGACTCTTTGATGCTGCCTGAAGATGATTCCGGTTTACAGTTGGGATTAAAACCGTTGGAAAGATGCGAATAGAAAAGGGGGGATGTTCATGCGTCCTAGGCAAATGACTCGAGCAATCACCAGTTCAGATGCGTCAGTTGCGACATGTACCAAAGCGCTGGAAGCACCAGTAATTTCGGATCATGACTTCTCTGATAGATAACAGTCCGTATGGTGAGCAGGAGCCTGTGTAACCTTCTTGATGGAGCAATATCCGCCCAAGGTTGCGTCGCAACGAAGATTGGAGTCTCTTTTGGGTTGGGGTGCCGTACCGTAATAAAAGGTAGTGTGTAATCTTCAACACCGGTAGCAGCGGTACGGAGTACTCCGTAGTATCTAGTCCGTAGCGTGCGTATCACACAGCAATACTCCAACGACACTACAAACTCAAAGGTCACGGACAAACCCTAAATCAAAACCTCTCGTACTTGACAAAATATCAAGAAACGAAAGTCCGCAACTCAGTACCAATCTCGATCACCCCCTAGGCGATCTTTACCCCAGGCCAGCCCCTCAAGACTTTCCAATACCCCACTTCAGTATCCCTCACTTCCAGTCTGCAACTCTCTATTCGTGATTCCTCTCTAAAGATCTTTTCAAAGCTCAGTCACCATGTCTGAACGTAAAGTTCTAACAAAGTACTATCCGCCTGATTTCGATCCCTCCAAGATCGCCCGCACCCGTGGCCCCAAGGCCCCAGGCCCCAAAGTCCAAACGGTCCGCCTTATGGCCCCCTTCAGCATGAAGTGCATTACCTGTGGGGAATACATATACAAAGGCCGCAAATTCAACGCCCGCAAAGAAACCACCGATGAAAAATACTTTAGCATCGCCATATACCGCTTCTACATTCGGTGTACGAGATGCAGCGGTGAGATCACCTTCAAGACGGACCCGAAGAATATGGACTATGAGTGCGAGAAGGGTGCAAAACGAAACTTCGAGGTGTGGAGGGATAGTTCGAAGGAAGGACAGGAGAAAGAGAGCGAGGAGGAACGACTGGAAAGGTTGGAAAGGGAAGAGGAAGAGAGGGGGGCGATGGAAGAGTTGGAATTGAAAGTGGTGGATGCAAAGAGAGAGATGGAAATTGCGGATGCGTTGGATGAGATAAGGACGAGAAATGCGAGGAACGAGAGGTCTGCAAAGGAGGGGACTAGAGCAGGTGAAAGTGAAGAAGATAGGCTTGTAAGGTTGGAGAGGGAAAGGGTAGAAAAGGAGATTGAGGAGCAAGCAAGAAGAGCGTTCGTGACGGAAACAGGAGAGAGGGTGAGGAGGATTGGGGAGGGTGGTGTTGATGGCGAAGGGCTGGAGAATGTTGGCATTGCATCGACAGGGGGGAACACGGTTGGGGAGATGCTGCCGCCGCCACCGACGTTCAAGCGTATGCCAAAGAAGAAGCGGGATCTTTCGGCCGCGTTGGGGATCAAGAAAAAACCGGCTCTGGTGTGACGGATGTGCTGACAAGGAAATACATTTTGTATTACTCTGGGAACGAAAGCAGTGTGATAAACTCACTGATCCATCTACTGCTCCAAAATAAATTTTGCGGCGCTGGGCTGGGCAACAGTGGCTACGAACGCTGTTGCGAAGCTCCAAGTTTGGCGTTGCCGTGGGAGATGTACCGGCACTTGATCGGCGAACCTTGCAACTTAAGGACGTTGTGCTGCATCATTCTTAAGACCCTATTCGGTTCTGATGGAAGACAAATAGACTAAGACGCTATGTTGAATAGAAGCGCCGTGGAGGAGGGTTTGGCCCCCCAAACAATGGCTTGGTTGAGTTTACGTGTTGGAGACTTGGCATAACATAGGTGCCGAAGCAAAGTCTTCTTACTGTATGTTCGCTGCTTCGCTTTCATTCCGGTCAGGAAGCTCTTATCGGTGTCTATGCCAACCCGGATTCACTGACGCTTAGATTCCTTAGCATTCGTCATGTTTTACCTAGCTCCTTTCAAATTTGGATGATTTTTCAACTGGTCCTGAGCTTCTTCCGCAGAATGTATCTTTGTCATGCATCATTTAACCCGATCCTTTTAAGTCAAAGCAGCGAGGCACGTTGATTTCACCCACTCCCAACGACGTCTCGTCTCAGGGTCAAAGAAGACACAACCACAATACTTTCGAAGCAGGGAGCAGAATCTAATACAAACAGAAAGATTTTATTTGCTAATCAAGGAAGGTTGAAGCTTAACACAGGTGTTTCGCTCGTCTTGGACACCAGTATCGGACTAATTATACTTCCCTTCTCATACCAATCCCCATCACAAGAACAAGATGCCGTCAGCCAAAAGACCCAACAACCAAAACAAGATTCATAAAATGAGTGTGGGCCCTCAAGCATCCTTCTTTTCCAAAACACGTGTATCAATCTCCCAGAATGCTGGTCCCCTTCGAAACAATACGGTAACCCGAAGGTCGATAGTACGTTAGCTAATGCTCGGGCCAAGCTAGGGTCCTACTCCGCGGCGTTGCGCTGGTAGCCAGAGCCTCGTCCGGCTGGTGCCACTTCGCGGCGTTGATAGCCAGAACCTCGTCCGTCTGGTGCCACTTCGCGGCGTTGATAGCCAGAACCACGTCCGTCTGGTTCAACTGCTCGGATTTGATCTTGGTAACCGGAGCCGCGACCATCTGGTGCCACTTCGCGGCTTTGATAGCTAGAACCACGTCCGTCTGGTTCAACTGCTCGAATTTGATCTTGATAACCGGAGCCGCGTCCGTCTGGTGCCACTTCGCGGCGTTGATAGCCAGAACCACGTCCATCTGGTTCAACTGCTCGAATTTGATCTTGATAACCGGAGCCGCGTCCGTCTGATGTTGGCACTTGTCGGGATTGGACCGTGTCAAGATGGCCTTGCACAACTGCAGCGGAACCTATCAGGGTAGAGACGATAGCAGTGGAGAACTTCATGGTGATGGCTGGCTTGTAGAGTGAGTAAGCGGTACTGAATTTTGATAATGAGTGAAATTGATATTGACAGCTAATAGCCTAAGTCTTATTGAAGATGAAATGTGAGGAAAGGGAAGAATCTATCTCTTTTATATGTCAGAAACTCCTTGGGCCTAGCTGAGGTCTCTGGGAATGTTCTTTACGACCAGGGTACAAAATGGTGACATTCTAGAGCCCTGGGCGATCGGATCTCCTAGCCGTGCCTTGTCGAGTGAGTCCCTGCCCATGTTCTCAGCGCCACCACATGTTGCCGCTGCTCTGGCCCACCAACGTTCTTTTGGGTCTGGGGAAGGGCCCTCTGATTGGACAGCGTACCTCTTTCAGTCCCATGATTCCATATCGACCTTCTAAACGCGATCTATATTCTCCCCGATTCAACTCAATCTGACATGTACATGTAATGCTTCACCTCATCTTGCCAACGGAGAACTAGAATTCAGAAACAAGTCGTCAAATCAGATACGGCTCGACGAGTCTGGGACCTCGTATCGATCTCTTCCACGTCAGCAGTGGAGAAATGCAAACCTTATACCTCAAGTACTTGCAGAATTTCTATCGTAGCAATATACTATCGAATCATAGCAACTTCAGCTGACTAGACCAAATCGACATGTGTGTGCTACGTATGTCTGCTATACGCAAACACCGAGATACAAGCACAAAAGCGAGAAGAGGCATTGGCGGACCTTTGGAAGAACAGATCCGAGTCAGCGAACCAAGGTACACTTAGCAGGGGCGATAGTGTATCGAGCAGTGATTTTTTGAGCACGGCAGCTTCCTAGCACAAGTGTCGAAGGACTTCAAGGATTCAGTCATCGTCGCTGACCAAAGCGTGGAACACCTTAATAGGAGTATCAGATCACACACCTTCACCAAGTAATCAAATTGCATATTTCGACTACAACTAACAGAGCTTACGGAAGTCGATACAAGCTCTCTTCATCCGTTACTCTATGAATCTTGTGCTATTAACGCTTTGGCTGGTGTTGTACAACATATGAGACCAGATTGCTTATAGTAGCGATGAGCAAATCTAGATCTCTCTTATTGTCTCGATCTGAACTTGAAGACTAAATTCTATTGAATAGTCACGGTCTTGTGAGGTCGTTTGAAGGGCCAAAGCACTGGCGGCATACGTGTGACTGATACCAGCTGAATTTAGTATCCTCTCTTCTCTTATTACGTGGTACGCATACGGTCCGATTTAAAAAAAAATAGGCCCAAAGGACCACGGCAGGGGGTCGGGTAGATCAAGATCCCCGAACACTACACGAGCATTTGTGGAGATATTCTCTTCTAGCTACTCGCCGATCTGGATCCCACCGGTAATAATACCTGGACTACTTTGCTAGTTAGTCTCTCATTCGACCATGTCCAACGAAGTCTAGAGCTGTTAATACATTCATAGCTTCCTCCACAGATTTGCGGCCTGCCAGCAATCCAAGCCCGAAAGCTACGATCATACCGCCGCCACTGGGGGGTTATAGCGCTTTCCGAGTGCTCAAAGAGTGCAATTACAGCGTCGATATAGGCCGAATCTTAAGATGGTGGTTCTCGGCTCTAAATGTAGGGCCAACTCACATATCATCTACTTCGGCTTCATTCCACGGAGCTTTGACCCTTGGCGAGCCCTTGTTGCCCTGTATCCATCCTAAGTACTTGGAGTTTGAAGTAATATCCCATAGTCCACACTGAAGGATCGATATGTTGTAAAGGACCACTCTCGTCATATATCCCACGGTGCTCTTGAGAGTAGGGGTTCTGCACATACTTGAAATGAGCCTCTAATTCAACCACCGAAGTTCCGACCGCCCCTTGAGCGGACACACGCTTTTGCGGCAAGACATCAAAGGATATCTCTCCCGCCAAACCTAGAGATTCTCTTCTCATCCCCAAAAGGAAAATTCCCTCCGAACTGTAATCCATCCCCCACTTTGTTCTCCACCTATACATTTCCCAACTCTACACGTTCCTCAGCGTATTAACCCCAACAAGCCATGACATCGAGGCCGCCATCACGCCCGAACAAGGATCTCAGTCAGCCCTGAGTCATGATATGGAATCTCGGGGCAATGTCGCAATTCAACATCACTAGAAGGTCTAAGCTCTTTGGAGGAAATCAACAGCGTGTGATCGACAGGTGATGAGAACTTGTGTTTACTGGGATGGTTAACCAAATCAAGTAAACCGTGCGGTGGCTTCGTGTCAAGGGGATGATGTTTTCCACGACTGGATGTAGCTTATTGCGACAAAATCCCCCGCCGTGCTTTTGAAATCTCGATACCATCTCTCGATGAACCGCTGACGATGAAAAAGTGCTAGATGAGTTGCGCGTGGGTTGGGTAGGGGTTGGGATGTTTTGGGAAAGGGGTTTGAGGAGGGTTAAGCCACATCGTTGATAAAGAGACGAGTTGAAGAAATAGATAGAGACTAGACGAGGGCTTCGAGAGGGAAAGAAAGAACGGAGGCAGGAGATTCAATCCCGAAGATATGGCGAGATACATAGCATCCTTAGCATAAAAAATCAGTGACTAGTAGCAAGCTATAAAAAACCCAGGACTGACTTCATCACCAATCAAGACAAGCGCCTCAGCAGGGAAAAGGGAGGAAGATGGAGATTAGAATAGATATAGATATAGCGCTATGGCTAGTAGAACAGCTCTCCATGTATGAAGAAGAAGAAGAAGAAGCAGGAGGTATGGCTACTGTGAGTGAGAGTGGTCAAATTGCAAGAAGCGAGAAAGGGGTGTTGAAAGTTTAGGTGTGTTAGTCAAGGGGGATGAGGCAAGAAGAGAGGGGGAGAAAGGGGATGAGAGAGGGTGGTGGGCTAAACTGAATGGGGGGTTGCATGTGGTGCTTCTTTCCATCAGTTGCGGCCATAGGTATATATGAATAGTCTAATGATTGATTGACTTGCAGAATGGGTAAAGTATAGTCAACGTTTTATTATCGACTGTAGATATGCTAATTGTTAGCACGCCCTGAGTGTCGGACCACAAAGACAATGGACAGCCTATCCAAGAGTCAGTATGGTAGACTGCCAGGGAGAGTCGTGGTGGCTCGAACATTTCCTGTCAAAAATATCCGGACGGACGGTGTCCTGAAGAGCAAGCTCTGATGGTGGGATCCACAAAGGGGGTGAGTTAGAGCGCCTGTACCGTGCTCGTATTCCCTTTACCTAGCCATGGCTCGTTCCTGGGTCTGGCCCTAGAACTGAATGAAATGGCAGACAACCTAAACTCGAGTCTATAGTAGACCTTGCTTTTGCAAACTATCCCTAGATTAGCAGGCCGTCCAACAACTGTCAATCAAAAGTGACTTACTCATAATAAACCTTCTCCGGCATAACATTCCCATCCGCATCCTCCATCTGCACCACATTCTCACCTCCCGTCTTCTCCCTCTTCTTATCCCGTTGGATCTTATCCCACAACTTCAACGCATCCTCAATCCCTATAATTTCCCTGAACAGCGTCGTGTTCGTGATGCCCAAACATTTCAAGCCGTATATGTGCCGCGCTTCGTTGAAATGCTTGTCAAAGGCCCGCCGACCCATGTAGACAAAGTTACCGCAGATCTCACAAGGAAATTCGACTCCGAGGCCGTGAAGCTTGTAGAGCCAGTAGGGGATGGGTTTGCCGTCCCAGGCGAGCGGAAGTTTGAGCGGGTTGTAAATCTTCTCGTCGCCGTCCGAGTCGGACTCGTCGTCGCCGGGACGGGGGGCGACTTCGGTTGATTCGGCAAAGAAGGCGTCGAGCTCCATCTGTCTTTCTCGCTCCGTCATGCCTTGCTTCCGCTCCACGTTGACCCGTGTGTCGTTGCGTACAGTTTCCATTGTTGCAGCTAGCCTGTGGACTCGGTACTCGCGCTCTGCGATAGCACGCTCCTTTAACCGTAATACTGTTGATCCTCTGCTGTTCAGGTGGCCGTTTGCATCTCCGTTCGCCGATCCATTGGTTGCCGCGCCCACTTTACGTGCTTCGGCGGCTTTGATATGCTTCTTGCCACTGAGATGGCCTCGGTAGACATTGTCGTTGTTGAATTCCTTCTCACAGTCTGGACACCAGATCCCCTCGCCAGTTCCTTCGGTTGTTGGTGCGGCGGGACCTGATGGTTTTGCGTCTTTGCTCCAGCCTGGCACTGCATCGACTTCCCATACCCGCTCAAAGTCTTGGTCAAAGGAAGTAAAAAGACTGTCTAGATCCTCAAGTGGTCGTGTGCGCCGTAAGAAGCCCTCTAGGTACTCTGCTAGCCGTCCCACGTACTTGAAATACTGATCAGTTGTCTTGTCCGCTCGTTTTATCGGATTTGCGGGGGGTACAAAGGAGTCGAAGGTGTTCAAATATTGGAGGTATGATAACCTCTTTACACCCGGCAAATTTAGGTACTCTTCGTGCAAGGTCGTAAGATCCAAAAACCGGCCAAACGCTTCCTCACCGGTGAACATGTTGTCAACCTCCATGGTGGCCGATTCGCCCTCACCAGGCGCTTTGCGTTTGTAAGCTCTTTCTAGATTCTCAACCGGCTCATTGGGGTATCTCCTGTGGAAATCTTTAATCTCGTTCAACTGTTTATAGAACTCGTCAAAAGGGTCTCCAGTTGAGATGGATTGTATCTCGCGTGCACGCAGGCCTTCGGTGTCATTGTAGATATCTACAAGGCGTTTAGATTGCTCTTGTATGCGATTGAGGAAACCCGATATTTGGTGGTCGCGGTTTAATCGGTCACGAATCTAGATTATATGATCAGCTATGATACCCTCCCAAAATATATGGTAAGAGAGCTTAAATACATGTCTTGGATCTTCCGCCCCTCGATCGCTGATTCCTTGCTCTAATCTCTCAAGGTCCTCGTGAAGGAACCTCTGCTCTTCAAGAAGCATTGTCTTGGGGTAATGCGAGTATTACTGGTTGCGAGGGAAATACTGTGAGAACTCTTCTCCTAAATCGGGATTGTGGGTTTTATTTCGCCACTTGAATGGTGCCTGTTGCGAGCTATGTGTGGTTATACGGGAAGACTTCGAAAGTCGAGTTGATGTCGGCCGTGAATGGTTTGACCAATCAGAAGCTGCGCTTGAAATTCGCTTTTGCAACTTCGACACTCCAAGCTTGAACACTTCCTCAAGCATCTACTCTCCGTCTTCGATTGCACCTGGAAATTAATACAGACAAGGGATTTATCAAACTGACCATCAAGATGGCGGACGGTATTGACAGGAAAGCTGAGGGTAGCTACAATCGTGCCTCTCCCCAATCAAAGCTAACAGGTCGTAGAGAAGATGGAGTTCTCTACATCGAAGGAGGTCACTGTGGCGCCCACGTTCGAAGCTATGCACTTAAAAGAGAATCTTCTGCGTGGTATTTATGCCTACGGATACGAGTCTCCTTCCGCGGTACAATCGCGAGCTATCGTCCAGATCTGCAAGGGTCGCGACACAATCGCCCAGGCACAATCCGGTACTGGAAAAACAGCTACGTTTTCGATTAGTATGCTGCAAGTTATCGACACTGCAGTAAGAGAGACGCAGGCTTTAGTGCTGTCCCCCACCCGAGAGTTAGCTACCCAGATCCAGTCTGTGGTCATGGCACTCGGCGATTATATGAACGTACAGTGCCACGCTTGTATTGGAGGTACTAACGTCGGAGAGGACATCCGGAAGCTGGACTACGGGCAACATATCGTCTCAGGGACGCCAGGGCGTGTTGCTGATATGATTCGTCGCCGCAACCTTCGGACTCGACACATTAAGATCTTGGTATTGGACGAGGCAGACGAGCTGCTCAATCGAGGATTTAGAGAGCAGATCTATGATGTATACCGCTATCTTCCTCCGGCCACTCAGGTTGTTGTCGTTTCTGCCACGCTACCTTATGATGTACTTGACATGACTACAAAGTTCATGACCGATCCTGTGCGTATCTTGGTGAAGCGTGATGAATTGACCCTCGAAGGTCTCAAACAGTACTTCATTGCTGTGGAGAAGGAGGAGTGGAAGTTCGATACTCTGTGCGATCTCTACGACACACTCACAATCACGCAAGCAGTCATTTTCTGCAATACCCGTAGAAAGGTCGACTGGTTGACGGATAAGATGCGAGAAGCTAACTTCACGGTATCGTCGATGCATGGCGAAATGCCTCAGAAAGAACGCGACAGCATTATGCAGGATTTTCGCCAAGGCAACTCGCGTGTTCTTATCTCCACGGATGTATGGGCTCGTGGGATCGATGTTCAGCAGGTTTCACTTGTTATCAACTACGATTTACCTAGCAATCGTGAGAATTATATCCACCGGATCGGTCGAAGCGGCCGATTTGGAAGGAAAGGTGTGGCGATCAACTTTGTCACAAGTGAGGATGTGCGCATTTTGCGTGATATTGAACGTAAGTCGAACTACATATGATATACCGTATGCCACGACTGACTGCTTTTAGTCTACTATTCTACACAGATTGATGAAATGCCGATGAATGGTATGTATCGAAGTCGACCATGATTTTCCAAACTGACAAAGCGTCCAGTCGCCGACTTGCTTTCATGAGTCTCAGTAGCGGAGAGGCAATTTGATATTACAACTAGGGGAAAGCTTCTCTCGGTTTAGCCCGTTGTAGCTTAGGAATTTCTAGAAGAATAACTCGGCTTAAGTTTTCAGGAGCCTTGTTTTGGTGGAGGAAATGGGCGTTTATGCTATGGGTACGTAACAGCTTCGGAGTTTGAGATGCCAACCTACTAATAACGGCAACATACAGCAAATTAGCTAGGAAGCAACCTGAATATTTTCTCGATTCGTAATTCTTCGACTTATACAAGACCTGAGGGAAAAGCAACGACCGACTTCTGAACAAGTTCTCTTTGCTAACCACTAGATAAAACTTTCACCATCAGTACTGCACCTTGAAACCCTTGGCCGAGTGCAACCTCTTGCAGTGGCAACCTCTTACATCTCCCAAAAATAAGGGCGCTTAGCACTCCAGATTTCCCAAAAGCACCCGATTGTCCTGCCATCTTTGGACCTCTCATCTTATCGTAATTATTCTTTTTCGACCTGTACATTCACCAATTTTCACCACTTCATTCACCAACTGCTTTGCCGACTTCACATCCGGTCGCCGACGCCGGCTAGTATAGTACACTTGACCTTCTTGCAACATTCAACTACTCCAACCCACTTCCATCAGGGAAGCATTATCCTGGGCCTGCAGCCTAAAGTTGTTGCTACTTCCTCCACTCAGACTACATTGCTCAGCGACTTGAAGATTTCAAAGATAGGGCCGGCAGTCACCGACCGCTCACTTCCTCGCTGTCGTTGCTACTCGAGCCCACTAAGTTGCCCATTCAGCCGCAGCCGACACCTCTTACTTCCGAACATCGCGCAAAACGCAACGAATTCTCCTCTCTACGTTAAGGGAAGTGTACGACTGACTTCCTCTTCACTTTATTCCACTAAATATATGCCATTTCATTCTCCAATTGGAAGTATCGGTAATTGGCTATGGGCCATATTGATAACGAACCATTGACTCCCCAAAGGTCGACATCAACTTCTATCTTGTCGATTCCTACTGTGACGGGACCTGAACCTAAGCCTTCCGGCTCCGGACAAGATAGTCAAGAAAATATGGAGACTAAACCTCGCTTCGATGGCATGTAGGTTTACCACTAGCCTACAACCATTATCCGTGTCAGCAGATTCGTATAGCTCACCTTGTTGCAGGCGCTTCGACTCTCAGATATTCGACCTCTACGTTGGGCCAGAAAAGCGTCACTTTGCAGTTCATCGAGCTGTTCTAAACCAAAGCCCTCAATTCAGATCCTTGTGCAACATTCAAGCATTGATTAAGAACGGTGGTGCTAAAGCTAGAACCACAATCTTAATAGAACGTGATGACCCCAGAGCAATAGGACACCTTCTGGAGTATCTCTACACGAACAAGTTCACCGTTCGAGGTGCAGAGCCCTTGGACGAAGCCAAGCAGCTCGCGGACCTTTACTTGCTAGCTAGTAACTACACACTCCCGGGGTTGCAGGAAGCTGTCATCACACAACTGGAGTCGAGCCACACATCCTCCAAAATCACAGCCATGCAATTCTTCAACATGGCGGAAGACCTTTACAGTGAAGAACCTCATGTTGCCATGCGGGAGTACTTCGCGAAGGTAGCACCTGGGCTTCTCCGGACCGTTGCCGAGGATGAGCTTCAGGAGCTGCTTAGGATGATCAGCGAGGGAGGAGACTTTGCCACAGATCTATTTGCAGCTCACCATCAAGCTTTTGGCCCAGGCCATCTGCCTGCAAGTCATCCTGAGAGTGAGACCCAGGATGGACCACTACCAAAGAGCGAAAAGACTGATGAGCCATCAGCTGGGCCTGTCGATATCAGGACTGCTTGGGATGATGCGCATGAGATACCTAGCTTTTGGCACGAAATGACCGCGGCTGATCAGCTGCTTGTAACAATGAGAGAAGAAGGCAAGACCTGGAATGAGATTGATCATGCTCAAATGGAGAAGCATGGAAAGAGTGGATCCATAAGCGAATGGGTAAGTCGATATGGGCGGATCTCGATCAATATGGCGCATATGCGTTTGAAGAAGGGCGATGTTGGTTCCCCAAAATAATTCCAAGGTATGATCTATGCTGATAAGAATCAATCAGGTGGACCGCCTCTTCGCTGCCAAAGAGCAGATCGAAACAAAGTTTCAGCTCGACAGGTGGTCTTCGATTGCAGATTTGATGGAGCAAAACGGGGCGGAGCGTTATCGACCCGACTTTCTCCGGAAGAAGTTCAAAGATCTCGAGCTTGCACTCAAAGCTAGGGAACAAGCAAAGGCCATTTCTATAAGTAGCACTCGCGACGACACGTATAGAGCTGTGGCCGGTAATGATAAAGACTCGACGAATGTAGTTGTGGATAGAGCCACCGTTGGACCTGCGAACGAGAACGGAACCGCAAATAGAGCTAGGAATCGCGCTGCAAGTGTGATTGTCATCGATGAGGTTGTGCCTGCCACCCAGATTGGAGCCGCGACCGGCACAGCAGGTGTAGGCTCAGCTCGTACCATGTCAACACGGCAAAACTCAGCAGCAAGCGGGACTGCTCACGGGCCCGCGAGCAGACCTTCAATAGGAGCTACCCACAGCAGAGCCTTGGATAGAGCCCACAGCAGAATTCCCAAAGAGCCATCAGACAAACTAACCACTGGGGCTACATCCTACCCCGCGCCTAAAGAGGCGAAGAAACGCACCTTCACCGCTATGGAAGACTCAAACACCGGAGCTCCACCTCGCGGGAATGCAACAAGCACCAGAGCTCCAGTTGAGGTCAAAGCGGAAAAAGTGCGGAAGACAGCGACGGGCGAGCCGGAAATTGCGGCCGGCCATAACGTTGGCAAGGCGAAAGGGGGATACAACCAGAAGGTTATTGAGGCCAGGGGGGGTGGGTCGGGTCAGAGGGTCGCAGATCCAGAGATTGCGGATCCAGAGTACGTCGCGCCCAACGACGACGATTCTGATGATGACGATTCCATGAGCGAGAACGATTAGCTCTCGGTGCGGTTGTTCATGCAATGGATGACATACTGCCAGTCGGTGTGGCCCCTCTCGCTTGCGCAACTGCCTGCTTTCCATTACGCTCCGAGCGTGGAGGGGAAGACTATGTTCCAAAACGATCATTTCGACGACCCAGATTTCTATTGCGCATGGGACAGAGAGCACGGTCGAGTTTCTCTCCAGGGCTGCATATTATCCATTTTTGCCATTTTTACAAATCCCCTCTCTCGATCTGCACCACACGCAATCCCCGAGATTTTCGACCTGCAATTCTCTGCACGCAGCCTTCCTTCTGCATCCCCCCGGGAAGACAAAAAACATTGGAGCCTAACAGCGCGGGTCCGAATCCCTTTCAAAATATATTTTTAGCTTTCTCTCATCTTCTTCGCAAGTTGGGCATACTCTCTCGGTTGGTTTGAGCAGCTTTCGGCATCTTCCTTGACATGGCCCATACTTTGCTATTTGGTTAGCTTTGTACAATCAATTCCGGTGTTGACATTTTCTTGAACCTTGAAGTTTGTCTGTACTTCAGAGGGATCCTTCAGCAGCGCAAAACCATTTCCATTTCCATAGAATAGATTTATTCAATTCGTTAAGATACATATTGCGACGTTGTAAACGTCTCACAAAACGTATTTTTGGGTATCTCCCAAAGCATGCCACGATCCCCTTTCCGGCGCCAAAAATGCATTACCTTCATTGCGTTTCCTGAATCTACTCCTCGTCACTCATAACCATCCCGCTATCCTCCCCCACCCCCCTTCCCTCGCCCATTCCACCCAACCCCTCAACCCCATTTTCACCCCTCCCCCTCCTCCTACCCCTCTTCCCCCACCCATCCTCCATCCTCCTCCTAACCAACGCATCCGCCTCCTCCTCCACATCCTCCGCAAAACTATTCCCCACCCCCACCCCCGCTCCGCCCGCCTGGCCCCCCCACCCCTGCTCACTCGCGTTCTCTTCCAGCGCTCGCGACAGCAGATCCGTAGCGACCGGGTCCTGCGGCCCTACAGCCAGCGCTTCGTGCAGCGCGCAGACGGCTTCCAAGCATCGGCCCATTTCCAGCAACACGAGGCCCTTTGCAGTGAAGATGCCGACGTCGCGACCGCCTTGGCGTAGCACCTCTTCGAATTCAGTGAGGGCGAGGGCCCAGTCGCGTTGGCGACGATATGCATGGCCGAGGTTTGCGCGGGTCGAGACCCAGGCGCGCGGGTCGGAGTCGATTTCTTCTGCGATGGCGAGCGCGCGGTGGAAGAGGTGGATGGCTTGGGGGAGGTGGTCGAGGTGGTAGAAAACGACGGCGAGCTCGTTGAGGAGGAGGGGGTCGGTTTGGCAGAGCTGGAGCGCGGCGTTGAGGTATTCTTGCGCTAGGGTCATGTTGTTAAGCTGCAGGTTCTGCATTCCTAGGAAGAGTTGCGGAAGGTGTGTTCCCTGAAAGAGGCGAGCAGCGGTGCTGTAAGCCGAGATGGCCTGGTCGTGCTCGCCTTCTGCCGCGAATGTGTGCGCAAAGCCGATCCAGGCGGGGCCGAAATGCGGGTCCATCATCGAGGCTTTGGAGAAGAAGCGCCGGGCTTCGGCGATTTGGTGGATACTGAGGTAGTAAATGCCTACTGCGAGCCAAGTGGCAGGTTCATCAGGGTGAAGGTCCGCGAGACGGTGAGAAAGGAGGAAAAGGGTATTTGTCTGGTTAAGCTCATGGAGGCAAGCGAGGTGAAGGGGGTAGATTGCGAAATTATACTCGTCTGTATCGAGGATGGAGGTTGTAATGGCAAGGGTTTGTTTGAAGCGGCACTGTGTGAACAGAAGTTCCGCTTTCGAGAGTAGGAGGTCTGGATTGGAGGCGAGATTGTAGTGAGTGGAGAGGGTTTCGGTAGCGTGATTGAACTCGTTGGGGTTTTTGTATTTAGAGAGGCGGGTGGTGTAGAGCATCTTTGCAAATTGAGCGGCTTCCTGGGATGTGTTTGGGCCGGACGATGGGGACATGGAGTCGAAATCCAGAGATTCGAGAAAGGTCCATTCTTCATCAGGAGACATGAGGGAGTTCTTCATCAGTTGATCGAAAGCTTCGAAGCATTGAACATCAATCCGGACGGCGTCTTTGTAGCATTCTTTTGCTCGGTCAAAGGCATTTTGCTTAGCGTAGCATATCCCCCGAAGGTAGCACATGGCAGCTTCATGTTTTATATCCGAAAGGCTCTCTCTCTCCCTCTCTTCGCTCACATCTATCCGGTCGGGTCTGTCATTGGCCTTGCCATGCTTCTGTGCACCGTTTCGTAGATTTCCACTAGTATGCTGTAGCTTCCGCCTTGCTTTACTTGTTGTGGCAAGAAGATGTGTCGGGTTCTTGTCCCCCAAAATATTGAGGGCCTCATCGAACTTGGACTGTTTGATCTGACAGTGGGCGGCTAAGTATTTGCATGCTGGGCTGTGATCGATGAGGTTATGCTTCACGAGGAAGCTTTGAGCTCTTGTGTAATTGCCCGTGGAAAAATGAACCTGGGCAAGCCAAAAAGCGTCGTTGGCATCGCCTAGTAAGCATCAGCATGTTTTTTGGGAGTTGTCTTAATAGGCTTATTAGAAGTATACCCGTAAGAGCAAGTAGCTTGTCTCCGATGTATATGGCCGATTCATATTGATGCTTGTGCATGGCATCCTGCCTCCAGTCCTTCAGTAATTTTTCCATAGTCATCTTGGGGATTCAGCATTCTTCTTCGGACAGTGATAGCAGTAAGGTAAAGTCGGCTTTTTGTTTGACGGCTAGAAAGTATCGATCGGCAGTCGCGTACCTCGCGTAGGTACCTGACCACGCTTCCTTACTCGGTTACGCAATCATGTGACTTTGTAAATTGCCCAAGCGCTTAATACGGGACACCCCAAGAATCAAGATTGAATTTCGAGTCCTCGACGTAGGCTTTTCATAATATGCACGCCGTTCATATCGACGGGGTCGTTACAGAAGCTACGGAGGAGTACTTGTCCATTTTCTAGGCATTGATCTATGGTGGTAGAATCTATAGGCTCGATGCTTGTTTGTTGGATCGTGAAAACTTGCCACAAATTCATTGATTGACCCACCACCTGCTTCATCATTAAGATCATCAACCCATGTGCTGGAAGGGCCCGCCGATAACCCCGCTCGTTATCTGCTGTCCGGACTGGATTTCTTGAGCCTGAGACTTCAGCTCATCGACGTCCCAATTCGCCCAGACCATAAACTGTGCGGGAAGCTGGACTATTGAACGGTAATATAAGCATCTGGTTGCTGGAGACGCTTGAGATGAAAGAGAAAGATTGGCTAGTAAACATCAGAACAACCTTCATCTATTGGCAAGGCCTCAGCCTTCGCCCCACTCTTGCGAAATAGAGACGTCTCAACCATACCCGGGTGCACACTCGCGACGAACACATTCGGGTTCTCCGCCGCCAGGAGCTCCAGGAACTGTACCTGCGCTAGCTTCGAGCCGATGTATGCCGAGAGTCCGGGCAACATTGCTGGCGGGAGACCGCTAGTGCCAGTGGTCATTCCGAGGATCGCGGCGTGCGATGGATTTCCGGTCGGGAGGAAAACCTTTTGCTGCAACCATTGTGCCCTTCATATTGGTCTGATGGGGTGATAGAGCTAAGTGAAGTCGTTGCGGCGTGGAGATGGATAGAGCCTACTTCAAAGCTTTGCCACCAATCCTCCACAGGCGATTCGGCGACCAAGGCGGGGCTCGACACGAACGCAGCACTGAGAACCAGGATATCCCAGGCCCCCACCTGAGCAGCAACGTCCATGAGCGCCTTCTTGTCGGTGACACTAACGGCATGAATGGAGCAGCTCGCGGAGTTTGGCGCCAGGGCGCTTTTTGTTTCTGAGAGATTGGCTTCGTTGCGGCCGAGGAGGACGATCTTGCTTGCGCCCGCGTCGGAGAAGGCGGATGCAGTTTCGCGGTCGATGCCACTGCCCTTTCGGCTGTGTTAGTGGGCGTGTTCCTGTCATGTTGGCTGACCTTGCAGCGAAGAAGAGCCCTACCGTGCCCGCTATCACCACAGTCTTGCCAGCAACGCTCTGTTCGAGGCGTGAGGGCGAGATTGACGGATAGGTGTCGTTGTGCCAGGTTGGCGTTGCGGATGGGAAAGGTGGTTTCATGACGAGCTGTTTCTTTACTTCTTCGGTTCTGACAAGTTGACGAACGGGGCACAGACCGCTCTTTGGTCGATAAGGCATCTTCGTGCTGAAATGAATCTACGTCCCACTGCGGGGGTAACTTGCAGCTGGCTACTTGGTCTAAGTAAGTTCCAAGGTCGCTTCCAACCAACTTGCATAGAGTTGATCCTGCATCTTTTGAGCCCATACGATTAGAGAGTATACCGTAGCCGATGGAGTGCTATCAACCAAGCGGCCTTTGGCGGGCTATTGAATGCGGTGAGTGATGCAAGCCATGTTTGATGCTCAATCCTACCTTACTATACGTAGGTAGCGAAGCTCGTTTGTAGTGAAGGATTCAAGGTTGCAACTGTGCTGTCCCATGACTATTGTGGATGGCGGGCATTGTGCAGCCTCGTCTTTGTTCTGCTTTGGACAAGGCTTCCATGACAGAGCAGAAACCAAGCTGCTGTATCTCATGCAGATTATTCAGGCTAAGGTTGCAGCTTTGAAGAAAACGAAAGGTGGCTCGTCGATTTCACCAAGTCTGTCGAGTCCTTCTACTTTATGCGACGTTGGCTTTCGCCGCACTGAAAGATCCTGACACACTGTCTCCTCGCCAGCGACTATTACAGAGGTTGGAGAACAAATCGTAATGCCGCTGTTTTCCTGGGGATGACTGTTGGCCAACTGAACACGAATGGAACATATTCAATCAAACTTTGGGGGGAAAGCTCATCGCGACGAAGCCGATTGCTAGTGTTTGCCATCTGGATCCATTCGCAGCCTATACCGCTTAGAAGTGCACAGATTTACAATCTATGTGGGATTTCCCACAGACGCATTTCCGAACCTCTTCTTCGATCATGGCCCCATTCTTTGCAAACGAAAGCTGTGACCCGTTTCTTCCGAAAAGCGCGGAATGTGTTATTGGTTCTTATATTCAATGCGCCGTGAACGCTGGCGGGGCCTCTGATTATCAAAATGTTTTCCAATTGTTAGCTTTCAAGCGGGAAAAGATAGTTGACATGTCTAAGTTTGACTTTTACAGATGCAGGTTTCTGAGGTGGATGATTCGGTTGGTTGGTGTAACAGTCCACTTTCTCTAGATGCTGACTTCTTGGCTGGAAGATGGCATCCCAGGGAGAGAAAATTTTCGGTAAAATATCTTGTGAAAGATTAGAGAAGGATCCAGCAATCTCGGTGGGCATAGACAATGCAATACCGGCATGGTTTCTCGGCGCTATATTGCGTCTTAGCTAATCGTCAACACTGTGGACAGACCCCTTTGCTCTTATTGCTGCGTTGGAAATCATATGGCCGAGGAATGGACCGGACAGCCAGGCTGTTATGTTAGGCTTGCTGTAGGGTTTTGTGAAGCAAGGAAAAGTAGACGTCCTCTCCTGGTAAACGAAAGAGAGACAATCCTCAGAACTGAAACGTCTAATAGTGAGATGGTCCGCTGCACAGTCAAATCTTTATAGGAAGATAAGGAGACTTGTTTTGGTTGAGACGGATTCAGGCGATTTAACTTGATGAACGCGGTAGAAGTATAAGGACAGGGTGAGCCTTGCCCTGGTTGGGGGACACCGGAGAGAGGAAGCAGGGCTTGAAGGTACTTGACGGTTGGGAAGACGCGTTGAGGTGAACATCCACCTGACGCGTTGGATGCTGGGCATAGCCACCAATCTAGACAATCCATTGCCTATAATTCCTCAAACCTAAGGCAGAACAACGAGCATGAGGAAGCACAGCATTTGCATAAATGTAGAATCTCAGCCATAGAGAGCAGCATAGTGATGCATGGAGATCGTGCTCAAACATCCTGCACCCCAGATCCCATATTCTCTCATCTGAAGGTTATCGAAGCCACAAGAATGACAGGGAAGTGTAGGACGCAATGGCTAAAGGAAACTGTAGCTGTGTAGATCTGTGAATAGATGCCTAAGGCAGACAAGCGAGAGGCTCGGACATGGTGAAATATGCTCTCGACTCGAACTTGATTGAAACATACACGGGGACTGCAGGACCGTAGATTGGAACATCTAAAGCTTCAAACCGTGTTTCTATATCTTCACATTGAATGTTGAGCGAAGGCGATGTGTGGTCCTGAAGCAGTTGTAGAGCGGCTCAAGCCGGGAAGGCAAAACGCGAACTCGGCGCGTAGGCTAGTGGTGTTGCCCTTGGATCCCCACCAGAGCAAAATGTTAAAGTTCTATCCAATCATCCACTCCCTTTAATACTTGCCTAGATTGCAACCAAGACTCCAAACTTGTCCTCAAGCATTGGCACAGCAATTATCATCGTCATCCAGCATAAATCAAACCTCAGAGCTAAGGCAACATAGCCAATCCTCCCAAGGACGCCTGGACCAGACTGGAAAAGCCCCGCCAACTCACGCTTCAACGCGCTCTGCCAAGTACGGCTACGCACTTGCAGTAGTGCTAAATCACGCTCAGGTACTTCCGGTATACGTGTAGCGTGTCCCCCTCACCCACGCTCTACGTGCTGCCTCGCTGCGCCTGTGAAACTGGGCAAGGGGTCGTCGGAGCAATAACATACAACTGTCTCCTCCTTTTCTTCCTCGCTCCTCAGGCATTGCTTCCATCTATCGTTCGCCTTTGTTATTGTTGACTGTCACTGCTATCTTCAATTCGACAAAGGCTTGTGCACTTGTTCCCTCCTGGTTTGTTGTTCAGAATATCAACATTCTACGAGTATCATCGAGCCTCCACTCTCCATACGGCATTCCTCGAACAACAACATACGCTACTCCTTAATTAACCCCAATCATTCGAAATGGCAACGACCCAAATGTCTCCAGCAAGACAGCCTTTCGCATCTTTGAATGGTGCGAGGCTCCGTAATTTGGGAAACGTTAAGAACAAACAGAATGGTATGATAGCTTGTCCACCCAACAATCTGACCCCTTGCCTAGAATCCAATTCAACTTATTAGATATGGATAACGTACAGTGATCTGATTTATGCTTACATTACAATTAGCTGTTTCCGCTACACCATCCTCTCTCAAGCGAAGCGCTCCACAAGAATTCGATGATCACGATTCTGAGAACATCGACCCTTCCATCTTCCTGTCGTCTAACAAGAAGTCCAAGAATAACGACATCGACCTCGTAAAGCCGAACAAGGCATCGCACTTTGTTCTTACAAACACTCTCTCTACCCCGAGCGCGATCAATCGGCCCATAATCACCCCAGCTAAGCTCCTGAAGCGTAAGGCAGAGGTTCCATCAACACCAGTTGTTCCAGATAGAGCAGCAAAGAGCCGACGCGTCGGACCCTCCTCGGCACCGACCGTTACGGGTAGATCACCCAAGAGCAAACGCATCGGCATCTTGTCACGTCGTCGTGTGTCTTCGAGCCCTTTTACCCGCGTTGATCCTCCGGCCTTTTCGAAAGGCGGTTCTCATGGTGGTGTGCCGTTCTCACTCGATGCTGCTTTGTCCGGCACTGTTTCGTCTTACAAGCCGGTTCAGCCTGTGGACGTACCCACCTTGGAGGAGTCAATCCCTAAAACATGGATATTCGACATTCATGAAGACACAGCAGGAGAGGAGGCATCAAACCTGATGAACCATTACACTCTCACTCTTGACATCTCTTCGGATGACGAGAGCCGCGCTGCCGCCAAAGACGATAGAGGCAAAGAGAACATTCCTCCCGTTGACGGCCTTGTATACTCTTCTGCCGCTGTTACTACATTGCGGGCCGATATGATGACCGATGAGCCTCGTTCTCCTCTCGGCACCCTCGACGCCAAGGACTTTTATGCTGAAGGCTGCGATGCATCCTCTTACATTATCGTCCCTGCCGAGAAAGACGTTAACCAGGTCAAGGAGAAAGTCATTACTGCCACGGAACCCAACGAGGTCTCCTCCATGATTGAACCCACTATCAATACTGGGGTTGAGCACGCGGATGGCTGGAGAGAGTTCTTGGCTCAAGTTGAACAGTCCAAGTGTGACTCCAAGAGTGCTTCCAACACGTCAATTGATATTCAGAGCCCATCGGCCTTTCAGCCGGAGATCGAGATCTGGGAAAGCGAAAGCGCAAAGGGTGACAATGACATCACTGCTCAAGAACTTTCTCGAACAAACTCACCACTTGATGCTCTGCAGCCTGTAACGGACCTTCTCGAGATCGTGGATGACGCCTGCCTTGCCAAGTTGGCTTGAACTTGATTATATCAGAATTGCATGTCATACCTTCGACTCGGGGCGCTGGACGTTACCACAAATCATTCATTACTTTCTCGAGTGACCTTACATCATGGTCTTCGTTCCAATTTATATTCCCACTTCCATAATAAGGATCACTTCTACGCTATCGTCAATTTCTTGACCCTTGCTTGGCCAAAGACTCCGCTCATCAACTCCCAATATACCGTTAGACGCTAATCGCACCCTGGACAAATATCGATTAGCCGCCGTCATCTCCGTGTACAAACTTCTCTCGCTACCTGCTCTGCCTCAATCGTTTCTTGATGCTCCTTGTGTTGACTGACTACGGTGTATGTCCACAAGTTGAGTTCGAAATGTGTTGAGTGCGGCGTATTCAACGTGAGACTAACTCGTTCTACGGGTGGAGCTCCTTCTGCTTTAAGGCCATGCGTATGCTTGCGACTCGAGCTGTTTCGGCGGCATAAAAGCAAGCAATGAGAAGAGCAACTTTTTGGGGACTGCTGATCGAAGGGTTATTAGGACATTCCTTTGAATTTGATGATGGACTGGAATCCTAGGGGTGGGGGCTGTATGAATCTTGTTAGGAGGAGACAGCTTGTCGAGAGGATTTGCTGTGGGGCTGTCAGAGCGGCAATATATTAGGTGAAATGGCGCATCTCTGTAATGGTGGCGTTGGAATCTTTTCTGGGGGCTCTGCGTTGGGGACTTTCGACCTGTTTGTTATCGGTAATAGTGAGGATGTTTGACGGCTCTGGCGCCCGGATGAGTGCATTGGGAGTCTTAGTGCTTGCGGATTGCAATCAAATGTGACTGTTTGAACCAATTTGTCTGCAAATATAACCCAGTCAATGACTGCCTGATTGCTTGCTTTGTCTAATTCAGCCAAACACCTGAGAGACATGTGGTACAATTGCTTGCATTTTGCTTGTATAAGTCGTACGCAGGTGATTTACGCTAGCCGGAAGCATGTGATCACGCGCATTACGCTACGGAGAACCACAAACAAAGACGGGGATCGCGTGAAGTACTTCATCCCTTCACCTTCACCATTTCTTCATAAAGACAACAGTGTTACTCGCCTCTTATGTAGGTGTTGCTCAGGAGTGACGTACTTTAGTATGGCTTATATGTATATATACCGTGTGCTTTGGAATTCCTTGCATTTCCTGTTCAGCTCGATAGACTCCCTGAACGCTTTTGAAGTACCACGCTTTCGTAATGCCTCTCAAGTTTTATGACTTATGCACGTTGTTGTCGGACATAGAATCGTACTGTGCGCATGTTCCACCCTTGCTTCCTGTTGCTCTTCAGCAGAAGATTCGGGACAGGACACGGCAATGGTTCCGAGGCCATAAGGTCACCATTGATTCACCTGGGGTTGATCCGGTAGCACTTCTTTCTGCTTTGTTCCCAGAGAAAAGGACCGACCGTGTTTATAGCCTCAAGGCGCAATCGCTATCCAGGAGATTGAGAGGCTGCCTGTGTCTTGGCAATGGCAGATGGCAGCTTTTAGACCAATGGAAGACGCCGGGCCACGGGGACCTTGGAGATTGTGTAGAACGGGCGCTCAAGCAGTCCGAGTTCCCTAAGCAAATACCTGAGAATGAGGTCACTCTAGACCAGGTAGATGCCGCATTGGCCAAACTGGCCGCAAGGAACCGCTTCTCTGGGCCTGATGTCCGGGAAAGTAAAGAAAACGACGAACCAAAAGATGTCGACAGGATCTTGGAGCGAATCTACAGAAGACTACAATCCAGAGAAGCCAAATGGTTTACAAGGATATTAGTCAAGGACCTTGGATCCCTGGAATTACCTCTGCCAATGGTTCTGGCATGCCTTCATCCCGATCTTCCGCAGTACATCAAGGTTTACGATAGCTTTGAGGGGGCGATTAGTATGCTACGGGGTCGTGGTGTACCCAGCCTTCTTCGAGAAGGTCATAATGACAGGATCCCTCAGCACACAAATACAACTGGCATTCTTACTCCGAAGGTCGGGGTTAAACTAGGCAGAATAAAGTATATTGTGGGACGCAGTGTCAAGCATGCGGTAAAAATGATAGGGCGCCAGAAGATGAGCGTCGAGAGGAAGTACGATGGCGAGTATTGCCAAGTACACATTGATCTCTCAGCTGGAGAAAACTGGATCAAAATTTTCTCTAAAAGCGGTAAAGATTCCACCGCTGATCGTGCTGGGTTACATCATTCAATTAGGGATTCTCTTCGCATTGGCCGTCAGGATTGCGGCTTTTCTGGAAAGTGCATTTTGGAAGGAGAGTTGGTCGTTTGGAGCGACCGCGAGAGGGATATACTGGACTTTTGTAAGATACGAAAGCACGTCTCTCGGTCAGGAACTTTTTTGGGTACTACTTTTGATTCACAGTAAGTCTTACCCACTCTTTGCTGGTTCCGAACGTATAATTGACTCGTCTTAGGCCTCATGATTTCGAGCATTTGATGATCATGTTTTATGATGTTATGCTTGTTGACAACGACCCTATCATTAACCAATCACATACACGCAGAAGGCGTCTCCTAAAGAAATTAATAACTCCTATACCAGGGCGCGCAGGGTTGGCTGTACGAGATATAATAGACTTTTCTTCTTCAAACGGTCCAAGCCAGCTGCAACAAGCCCTTGCTCGCACCTTTGCAATGCGCTGGGAAGGGCTTGTCTTAAAGCCCTGTGACGAACCTTATTTCAGCGCCAGAAAGCCGTCACCTGGGCAATATCCAAGTTGTTGGATCAAAATGAAAAAGGATTATATCAAGGGTCTGGGAGATACAGCTGATTTCGCAGTTGTGGGCGCTGGCTACGATGTCAACGAGGCAAAGAAGTTCTGTGGCCTCAACCCAAACTGGACGCATCTTCATATTGGATGTCTTAATAATAAGGACGAGGTAATGCAGCATAATGCTAAGCCCAAGTTTGCTGTTATTGATTCTCTCAACCTCTGTATCAAGCCGGAGGATATAAAGACCCTTAATCAACTAGGTCAGTTCAGAGCTGTGGACATAGGGTCCCGGAGCGAAGCAGCGGCATATGGCATGATCCTCGAGCAGGGCGTTCTCGACATGTCAGTAACTTTCAAAGAGCCCTTTGTTTTTGAGGTCATGGGTGCGGGCTTTGACAAACAGCCAAATCGAACAACTTTTTCGTTGCGATTCCCACGAGTCTTGAAGATTCACTGGGATAGGGACTGGAAGGAGGCCGTGACCATTGAGGAACTACAGGAGCTGGCCAGCGTCGCCAAATTGGTACCATCTGACGATCTCACTAAGGACGTTGAGCAGTGGATCGAGCAGCTGAAGAAAGTTGATAGGGGTGTCAAGGGAGTCATGGCACCATGGGAGAACTCTCAGGAAGACGAAAAAGAAAATGAAGAAGTTCGTATCGCCCAGACTGCAAGAAATGCTCGTCGTGGTCGCAGCAAGTCTGGAGCTCCAACTATGATCCGCATGGACACCAGGGAGATGAGCCAGTCGGAGTATCGAGTAGAGGATGGTAGTGTCTTGCGAAGGCCTACATCAAGGCAATCGCAAAGTAGCGTGGCCACCGAAAGCACTGTGCCTACACCGCCTGCTTCATCACCATTTCGAGCAGCTCTGAATAGCGTTGCCAGAAAGCATTTCTCAGCCAGTCTTACCACCGAGCCTAGTCAGGATTCCCGGAAGCGAAAGATTGACGAGGCGGCGGGCGGAGACGTGACCTCTAGCGATGAAGCAACACAGTTTAAAAGAGCGAGGCGGTTCTTCAAAGCTCAGACCAAGCTCAGCGACCAACCGTCTACCATTGGTTGTACAATCGCACCAGTACAAGCCCTTCAAAATCTCACCAACTCTGCTCGACCACGAGATACACCTTTAATCAAGCCAGCCAGGAGGAGAAGCGGACGATCATCAACCCCTGAATCATTCCTTGTCCGCAAAATTCCAATAGGTGCTTCAGAAGCAGCATACCTGCAGCCAAGACAAATCTTTCAACTCTCTTCGCCTGGTCGGGAGACTACAGCTTCGGAGTACACTAGCCAAGGGACATCGCAGTTGACTATGACGCCTGCAGCCGGTGCTAGACCGCCTTGTTCACCTATAAAAGAGGCCACCCCAACGCCTATTTCCAACGATCCACAGTCACCTAAGATCTGCTTGAGTATTCCTCCTATTTGTCAGGGATCCGACTTGCCCATGTCAGAAACCATGCCAACGCCTACTTCCAGCAACCCCGAGACACCCATGGACATCCCCATCCCCGACCTCAAACACTCCCAAATCTACCTCAGCCCCTGCATCGCCAAAACCCCCTACATCAATCACAATCTCATGCTGGATCTCGGCATCGCCAGCCTGCCCTACCACTCGGAACACCTCCCCTCTTCTCCAACCCTCCCCGCCACACCCGTCCCCACGGCTCCCTCACTACCCACCGCCTCCAACACCCCCATCCTCATCCTTGTCGAATCCAGACGCAAAGAAGCCACCCTCAACGTCTTCAAAGCCCTGTCCCTGGACGCCCCACGCTGGCCCCCGGGTCGGAGCGTGGATATCTGGGATTGGAGATTGCTTGAGCTTCTTCGGTATGGGAGGGCGGAGGGGCTTCTTGGAGGGGGAAAGGGGGATGTGGAGGGGAGGGTAAATGGAGATGATGTGGGGGAGTGTTTTTTGGGCAGTATGAGGTGGGATGGTGAGGCTGGGGAGATCGAGGTGAGGTGGCAGGATGGGGGCGTTTCGAGGGGGGGGTTGCCGACAGGGGAGGGGGTGTGAGGATGGGACAGCTGTGTGGGGAGGAAATAGAGAGAGAGGGAGGACTGTTGTTAGTCTTACTATCATACACTTATCCTACTAGATCATAACACATTCTTAAACTTCAAGATACCATCTCCAGAAACCGCATTATCAACTATCAGCTTTCGCTAACAATAATTCCGTTTTACAATTTTTAAAATACAGTCCAAGTAAGAAATTTTTTACACAGTAAGTTATTCATCAACACGACGAACGCGCCGACGGGGGAGGGGGGGCCGTAGAACGAAAAGAACCAGTAACGGTAACGGTGGTTTAGGGAAAGCGGGAGTTAGAAGCCGAGACCATGTGTAGAACGAGTAGGCCAGCCCAGCTAGGTACGAGGGAATTCGCATGGAGATCGATTGGGAATGAATTTCTTTTCTCGCCCGACTTTGCTGAAGGGGTCTTGGAGTTCTGCGAGTTTTGGTTGCGAGAGGTATCGTGCTATGAGAAGGGGAGGGGAAGTAAAGGGAAAGGAAAAGGGGAAGGAAAGGGGAAGGGGAAGGGGAAGGGGAAGGGGAAGGGGAAGGGGGGGGCAAGATGGTCATAAATGTCTTGATGAAAATGCAGTTTGGGTGATGCAGTAAGATAGGCTGGGCGCTCGCGGTTGCATGCTAGAAATCCAACTTTCAGTGTCAACCCCGACGACATTCAACCACCCCAACTACAGATCCTCGGGCGGTCTTGTAATCTTTGTTAAATGATCCCCGTTCAGCGTTTTCATCACCTTCCCCAGCCCCGCGTGGCTATAATCCTTGTCATTCCACATATCCTTGTGGTATTTGACCTTGCCTTGCTCATCGAGCGTCAAAGTCACTAGGCTATTCACCGGCTTTGTGAAATGCACGAGCCGCGGTGTGTATTCCTGTTTCATTTTGAAGATGATTTGGTTTGGGTTGGCGGTGGTGTTGGAGATGATTTCGGTGGCGAGGGTGCGGGAGGTGGACATTACTTTGGGGATGCCTGGATAGTTGGGGTGGTTAATTGGGGGTCTTTGGAGCTTGAGGGGCCAAGGGCTTTTTCATGTGCGCGGAGATGGTGGGAGATTGGGAATGTTGGAACTGACCATACCACTGCCCGGCAATCTTGTACCGCGTATCGCAGTAGCTCCATGGGTCGTCGTACATGCTCTCTGCCGCATAGACTTGCATGTCCTCCTCGCTCGCACTCCCGCTGTACAAATTCGTGATCGCCTTTAAGATCTTCTCGCGCTCCGGCGGGAGCTTTATTGAGCGCTCGGGATGCGGTTCATAGTCGACGCCGGTGGAAGAGTTTTGCGAAGGGTCCGCGTTGGAGGTCAGGGCTTGGGGGTCAGGGCGGGGCTCGTAGTTGTCTTGGAGCTTTTCGGCGCGGGAGGACATGGTGGGGTTTGAGGAGGGGGTGGTAACTGGCGTGGGTGAGGTTAAGAGACATTTTGGGTGGGCGTTCTGGGAGTTGAGGATCTGATGGATGGTCGAATTGGAATGAGGTCATCGATTTACGCGCTTCTGAGGTCGGTGTGGATAGCCGATCATTGGGAGGGCGGGAGTGGCCCTAACCCTAGATACGCTACAGCTTTAATGGGCCCCTATCTCGGGCAAAAGAACCGCCTAGGGGCCTGGAGGCCGCTGGATGGAGTTCTAGCACCTATACACGCTATACAAAGTACTCCATGGTTTGCAGCTTGCTGAGTCTCTAATTCTTAAAGCACTTATCTAGATTGTTTTGACTACACGATTTGACAAAAAATATTTGGCCATATTAATTGAAGTTGTTCATGATAAGTACCGGATCAGGATCGGCGTTCATTATCTTTGAAACTGTAAGGATCCGCTGACGAGGCTGCTAAACATGCGAGCAACAAAACTTACGGCCTAACCATTTGCCTTGAATCCAGCTCAGCTGATACTTTGGGCGTAGAGGTTGCAACCTTGCATGCAGATCGTTTTATGCGGGTGGGCGGCGCAGCTGTATGGCATTGTGCCAGTTCCCTCAAGGCTGCCGCCGATGAATTGTAACTCTTCTCCACTTCCACACCTCCCTTCTGCACAACGAGCAATACAAGGTGGATATCAAGAGGGTAAGTTTGCGAGATGCAGTAATAGTCGCAATGACTGCGCATATTCCAACTTGAAATTAGCTAACGTTAATTATATAGATCCTTAGGTGTACTTGAAATACTTAGGTCTAAATCAAACTCCAGCTGCTCGTAATGGAACCCTTTATGACCATAGAAGTAACATCACGGGATGATTTTGATGCGCTCATCGACGTGGTATGGAAAGCTCACTACAATCCCTACGATCCAGCATTCTCGGCTTTCTTCCCAATATTCGGTCCCACAGCAGCAGATCGCGAAGCCGCCATCCAAGAATCGAAAGACCGTCTCTGGCAGTCACATCAATGTGATTCCTCGAGCCATTGGATTTACATCCGGCATCTAATAACAGGAGAAGTCGTGGGCGGTACACAGTGGCTGATCTATAGAACCAATCCCTATGCCAATGGTGCACCGAAGATGGAGGCTTCTTGGTGGCCTGAGGACAGCGCAGGACGGATGTACTGTAATGAGTTGCTTCGTCTATGTCACGCGCCGAAACATCAATGGATGAACAGGCCGCATCTCGGTACGTCGAAATCCCACACTGATTTTGAAATAACAAAAATGGCGGCGGTTGACTAGTACCGCACAGCCCTGAATCTTCCCTCCGTTCATCCAAAGTATCGACATCGGGGTATCGGAGAGATGCTGATATATTGGGGAGTTGATAAGGCCAAGGAACTGGGTATTGAAAGTTTCATAGAGGCATCAGCAAGCGGCAAAGATCTGTATGAACGATTTAGTTACCATGTTCTGTTTAAGATTTCTTTCCATGCTTCGAAGAAAGATACAAGCGATGAGTGGAGGAAGCTGGAGCATGAGCTTGGACCGGTTGTTTATTTTGCTATGTGGAGACCAGCCACCGGAGTTTTTGAAGACGGAAAACCCGTTCTGCCGTGGGACATTGGCACGAATGTACTTTGTTAGCAAATGCCAACTTTGACAATCTCAGTATTCAACTCTGAGCTTCACGCATGCATGCATGGACCTCGATGACTACAATTGCACCACCCACAATAGTCTCTATATCTATAGAGGCGACAGTTGGAGGCGTTGATATGAGAGTAGAAACGAAGCCTCATCGCTCAGGAGCAATCTCAAGAGTTTTAACGCAGTGTTGCACAAAGCTTGAAAAGAAATTTGAAAAAGCGCAAGACTGCCAGATATCAGATGCCAGATCATTTCTAGGACTGCGATGGAATTCTTCGCTTATAGTCTACATATAGTATCAGTTTATACTGTTAGGGTGTTCGGAAATTGGATCAATTCGGACACGATAGAAGGCTATAAACACATATGGACAACCGGAGACTGTGGTTAACAAGATATGGACAGGGCCCTGAGTACTTGCCACTTGAGGAGTGTTCCTATTCTGCTCTTCGTTCATAATACTGTCCATGATTACTTTCACAAAAGCGCAATGCCGATGGTGCTAACATTGACGTAGGCACCCTCGAAGGACTGCTGTACCGTTTTCAGGGCAGCAAAGATGATTTTCAACTACAGCCACCTGGGTCTTTAGCCAAACATCATTGCACTTCGAAACACGTTATGTAGCTGTGTTACCCTATTAACCTTGATCGATAGATAGACAAGAAGCAGGGAACTGACAAGTTTGATCCACGCTCTTCTAAATGCATTAGTGGCGTCTGGATTTCTTTTCGGGGTTATCTGATTATAGCCATATTCCAGATATCGACTCATCGTAACGTAAGGTCTGAGAGACTAAGAAGGTTTCGACAGCGTACTAGCCGTCGGGCTCGGTGTCGCTCCGGCGCTTTAATTATCCGCAGGAGCTTCGTATACTATCTTCTCGAAGGTGAACGGCCGTACTTCGTTCAGCCATGGAATTGCACTCTGCGCGCCTTCGTTCTCGACTGTTTTCGCCGCACACTTGTTTGCCCACTTCACGGCACTCAGGATTTGGTTGGCAGAGAGTTCTTTGGTTCTGTATTTGGCTATTGCCACGGCGTACGCTCCCACAAAGGTATCCCCTGCGGCAGTGGTGTCCACGGCGTCCACTTCTTCGGCGGGGAAGCGGTAACAAATACCTGTTCGTATCGAGACGAAGACGCCGCGGGCGCCGAGGGTGATTATGACGACATTAACGCCGAGACGGTGGAAGATTTTCGCTGTATCGATCAAATGGGGAAGGGTTGGCCCTGAGTCCACCGTTGCATCTGCCATCATCGACGTCGTTTCTGATAAAAACGAAGAGTCTGATATCCGAGATCCGTTGAACCTTGCAGGATCAGTAAACATGGCTGAGTGGGACACTGACCCTGCTGGTGTATTCGACAGTATAGGTGAACTAGATACACTCATTGTCTCTGAGCTAGAAAGCCCCCTTACATTTGAGGGTCGTGATTGTTCTAAGTCTTGAATTCCACTTTGGACCGTCGCAGGTTCGGAAGATATCGAGTCAGTTGATAGTCTGGACGTATCTGACAGTGTGGGTGTATTTGGAAGTCTTGGCGAAATTGGCAACGTCGATGTCTGTGAAGGTGTATCTGGCAGTGGCGGTAGGTCTGCAAGTCGGGGAATCCGAGATCTGAGTTTTTCTGATAGCACTGCTTCTGATAGCATCGCTGCCTCTGACTCATTGACGATGAGGTGCTCTATAGTCTTGTAAAATTTCTTAGGTAGTCCCTGTGCTGGCGCGGGGTTCAGAATGACAGGTATTTTCTTATCGTTGGCGACTTCGAGAATTTTTAGCACGGTCTTTAATGGAATCTCTAGCTGTAGCACAAGCAAATCCGGTATCGGTCCTGGTATGGTGGTAAATTGTGCTGGCTTCAAGGCATAATTCGCGTTGGGAGACAGAAGTATCCTGTTCTCCCCAGTAGCCTCTTCTACTATAATAACAGCAACACCCGTCTTATATCCCTCTTTGACCCAGACATCACTGATGTCAATCCCATTGCTCACCATTGGCCATCTAATGTCTCGGCCAAAAGTATCATCACCAACCATTCCAACCATCTTTACTTTGACGTTCCCTCTTCCCACACTGTCGTTACGGCGAGAAAGTCTTGCGCATGCTGTAGCTTGGTTTGCGCCTTTGCCTCCGAAACCCGTATCGAAGGACTGAGATGTCAGTGTCTCTCCCGCAGAAGGAATCCGAGAGGTTCGCGTGATCAAATCAGCGTTGAGAGACCCAATGACTGTGATCAATGGTTGAGCCATTGCGGAACCACGATGTGGTCAAAGAACTACTCACTCCGTATTTTCTGCGGCACAAGTTGAGACTCCCATTGGGAATGGTGGTGATCTGGCGCTTCTTCCCGGCGCTAAGCGCTTGTATTGGCGCCTATGAGGTTTAACGTAGCCTGTAGATTCGAAGCACTATTCTCTTGTAACTCAGATGATTGCGCTTTGAGACTTCTATCGACAATACCCGTCCACAGCTCCTGAACCATATACGATGTTTGACCGACCCATGTATCTGCAGGATACATGCAGGTCTCCCCAAGCGACTCAGGTTACATCAAACCGCCATATCCTCAACCACTGCGCATACTAGAAACAGATAAACCCATTAAAAACACTTCAAGACGCCAGAAATTGCATTGATCCCACTTGTATTTTCTATTAAAAATCTGTTTCCTAAGCATTAAGTCTCCAGGCAGACCCAGACAACATTAATCACAACTTGAGAACCTCTCGCCGCAATCAACCTCAACATTGCCGGAATATTGTGCTCATTGAGCAAAGTACCTTCGCGCGGCCAACCGTGATCCACAGTCGCTGCCTGAATCCATTTCACTTAAGGCCCGGCAAACCCTTAAGATTAAATAGATCTCTTATCTGGTACTGAAGACCGATGGCGACATTGCCCAAGCTTCCGTAGTTAAGAATACGTGGTTTGTAGACCCGTGATCAAGGGCCACTATAGGGAAATCTTTATCTACACTGGTGTGACTAGCTCTAAGTGTAGGATAAGATAATATTGTCTCGAGGGGTTGATACGGGATGTTGGGATACAGGTTGGATATCGAGATTTATGCTCAAAAGATTCTATCTGTCTTCTTGCTATTCTCTTGACTTAAGAACGCGCAGGACAAGATCGGGCGAGGGAGAAAGAATTCATATGATCTCGTACAGATCCAATTAAGCCAATGACGTGGCTTTTGCGATCTGACGCTCTGAAGGACTCCACCTCAAATGTTAAGAATCATAACAAACATCTCTAACTGCTCTGCTATATATGATAGATTATTCGCTCTTGAGAAAGAATCCCAGTTTGGCGAGTTCACACCACCATGGTGTTTTAGAGTTAGCACTGTTGACCGACATAGGTAAATCGTGTTAAGGCTACTCAAGTCAAATTGCCACAGATGTAGAAGACGGAGAAAAATCTACGTGTTCGTGTCATCTCATGTGCCGGGTTGTAGGAGCTCGATCATTGTGCTGTGTGCAACAAGAACTCATGGGTTTGTAAACACAATGAAGGTAAATTATTGAGTCATCGAATGAACAGTGTCTCTGACGAAATCCTAGAGCTGCACAGCCAAAGGACATTGCTCTAATTTCTTTCCGCGACATATCACCCTTGTGAAACTCCCCATCGCCTCAAAACTCTAGCGTCTGCTTATCGGATCTGAATCGTGTCCATGCTTCCCCTTGCCCTTACCAACCTCAGCATGGCATCGAGGTTGTCTTTGTCTAGAGTTTGCGAGAAAAGTTGCCAATCCGCTTGCCCATACCACTTTACGCTTAGATTTGAGATGCCCTGAATATCGAACAACCTTCCAATATCCACTATCAAGCTATCGAGATTCTCTTGATGAGCGACGATAAATGGTTTGCAAGTTCCGCTGTCGGATATCATCACAGGAAAAGTGCGGGCCAATAGCTCCGAAGGACGTATGTAGCCTTGCGAGAGTAGACGGTAATGTACTGATGCGTTGGTGCTGCGGTGGTGATCGGCCATGTTCTTTCCAGGATACAATCGCGGCACTGTTCAAAATCTGCAGGCTTAAGTCACCGTTGGAAGCAGAGATGGTTTTTCCTTGACCCGAATAAATCTAATGATTAAAAACAGTAATGATGAGAGAGACGTAAGAGATATTCATAGTCGGTCGAACCACGCTGGATAAAGGGAAAAGATTTGGTTCTAGAATAAACGGAGTTGAGCATGGAGGTTTCCAGCCTATTCCAAGCATGCTCCGTGCATTGCGTCTTCTTTCATACTTTCACATCGGCTTATTCTCCGAGGCGGGAACATCGAATAGACGAATCGACAATTCTAGAGCTGTCTATTTGCATCTTTAAACAAGGGTATAAAGAAGGGGCGTTCAATCTTCCCGCCTCTGATTGCTACAGCGAAGCTGTGGCTCTGACCTTCCCGCTTGACACTAGCCTGTAATCTTATGTCACGTAAGGGAAGGTGGAAGTCGTTAACCGTGGCTTCCAACCATTTTGGGGGAAATGTCTCTGTTACCTGGTCGACCCAGATTTCTCTATCTCCATCCGGCTTTATGCAGCTGCGTATAAAGCAGATGAGGATATTCTGCTTCTTATCTTTCAGTAGGAAACCACGAATAGGACTCGCTTCTTCCATTCCCGCCTTCTCCTTCCGTCATGATCCAAACCATATCCTTTTCTTTCGCTTCGTTCTCAATGCCCTCCCTGCAACGTACCGAAGAGCAATCTTACCTGATCATTCCTTATTCGGTACATATTCGAGGTTCCTCCCCTTTTTTCTAAGCTTCGCAAAGTATATCCGGTCTCCAAAAAATTCGAACAATAGTAGCCACCAGAAGGCCCCACAGCCCAGACCTTAGAGCAAAATGTACGATCTATCATCTCCAGAATTTATCACATGGCAAAGCTGGGCTACTGCAGAAGTGGGCCAACTCATTCGAACCGCCGAAAGCACTGCTCCCCATACCCCGGACCAAGCCACCTTGGATTTTCAGCCAAAGGAGCAAGTTGCCCAAGGGGATAGGACGCAGTTGTTTACAATCCTGGTATGTATTCTTGCTCTGCAATCCTGCCATAAATATTCTCATGGACTGTATGTACAGGAGAAAATCTACACTGACCACGGGCCACTCATCCTCCAACTCGGTGGCCAGGACGAAAACCAAAGAATCTGGATCAACCTTACGAAACCACTCCCTCCTGGCTCTGAGGAAGACAGCAGCACAACCGGTACAGCAGAGCATGTCACCGGCCACAAGGAAGAGCTCGTATACGTACTTTGGATCTCGCCCAGAGGTGTAGGTCGATTTCCCAAGATGTGAGGCGACAAAGCTTATATTGGCAGACGCTTCAATCACCATTGCGAGTGGCGAGAAGGTGCGGATCACCAGGTTGGGACGAAGATGCGTTTCCGACATTCAAAGGAGCTACTGGGGATAGGAGAGGAGAGAAGGTGGAGTAGGAAAATAGCTACTGCGTTGGATGATGCTGCTATTCTAGTCTAAGAAAGCGAGCAAAGTTGATAAATGATATACGATCTGCCGTCTTCACAATCTGTTTACCAGGCAAAACTGGGCTATTGCTAGAAACTCTTACTCGCTCACATAGCTATGGCTATTCTTCACGGTAGAAAGAGAAAAAGCTTCTCAGAAAGTTGGCGAGCCATGTCGATCACCCTCGCATGATCTTTCTTCCTCTCTGTACTGGCCAACTGGCCATTGAATTGTCCGGTTGTGCAAGAGCTTTCGGCATTAAAACGTTCTTGCTTAATTTGCAAGACTTACTTTCGATGTTTGAAGTTTATTAATACAGAATACTACGAATTCAAAACAACTTCAGTGGGTACTGTAATAGGCAATGTGCTTACGTTTTAGATGTACCATCAAAAATTGGAAAGAGATGATGTTGTCAATCTCTTTTTTCGAGCCAAAGTCGCTAAAGAGGAGGTTTCCAGTATAAGATAAACCTGAAAGCTTCCCGTTTTTGCCGGCCGTGGTGTAATATGTATTCGTTCTCGGCAAAACAGCGTTTGTAAAATTTTCATGGACCCAAGTTCATCCATTTATCCATACTGCATTCTCTACGGCTATATTTCCCTTGTGTGGCCATTCTTCCTCCTTCATAAGCTTAATCGCTTGCTGTACTGTATTTGCACTCTACCATCACTCTTAAATTTTGTAGCATTACCGCAATAATCTTACAGTAGAATCTAGCCTTGCGTTTCACTCACGTGGCTCGACATATAACTTGTCCACACTTCCCCTTACTCTCAGCAGCCGCAGCACAGTTTTTAATGTTGTGATCGCCAATCAACACGTTTTCCATACCGCTACCGGGAGCCCAGTTTACCCGTAGATCTGGAACACAATTGAGAGGGAAGGATTGCATCATATCTAGACGTCAACCCTCAAAACTGTCGTTGTTCGCGACTAGAAAATGGTTTGATGGCTGGGAAAAGGGGGGGGGCTTTGGTTCGCAATTCGAGGACCAGCGGGAAGGGTAAAGCTCTGGAATGTTTGGCCGTCACCGATCAATAAACCGATCATCGAGGCTTTGAGTAGATTGTTGATGGTGAGATGGAATAGGAGGTGCCACCGACCCTCAGGAATGTTGTTGGCCATTGAGACTTGTGAAAAGGGGAGATATGGGGATTTTGGGTTGATAGCTGATACCCAGATTGGCTGAAAGGTTTTACTGTTTCCTGTACAATCAAACTCAAAATAGCTCCGATATTGTAGATGGAGGGCTGCCGCTTGGGTTTGTATTTGAGAGGGTCACGATTCTGGATCGATAATAACCGGGAATGAAGATTACCGGCTTATAATGGCCTGTTCACGGTTCCACAAAAGCCAACAGTCATTCTGCCAGCAGCTGGCATGCTTTAATTTACTACTTGCCAGCGTGGCCGAAAGGCTCATGACGCGTGAAGATTTCCGGCCGCCAATATGAACACATCGAGAATCTGAATTGGCTCAAAAAAATGGTACAATCTGTGAGAACACTACTAGTTACTGACACCGTACTAGTTGCTGAAAATTGTAAAGCTTGATTTGTATTGAAATGTCAAAATATTATATCGGAACGCACACCATTGGTGAGTCGTAGTCGAACACAGTAAGCAAAGAGATCTGAATGCCAACACAGACGAATGACCTGTTATGATCGTCATTCATGACAGATGAGTAGGAAGCGCAACGATGCAGAGCCGAGGGTTTTACAGAAGGAAGTAGGTCAGACAATAGCAGCACTTCGACTTTGCCCATACCCCTGAGGAGACCTCGCCACTGGGGTTTCGGAAATTTTGGTGGGATCTACATCTAATAAGGATTTATACAGCAAGTCTGCCGATAAGGAATCCAATCGAGTATCCTCGCGGCGAAAATTCTGCGGAAGGTAAAGGCTCAACCTTGAGTGGTTACTGTCAACGCTGAGAGGCCGCAAGAGGAGATCCTATGCTTGGAAAAGCTTCGTAATTCTGCGGGTATGTTTCTGCTCAATCTGCCAGATGAATCTTATTAAGAGACCTTTCAAAGCAATTCAATGCAAGCCGAGAGAAGCCAAGGTGAAATCTTTGAAGGCGCAAAAAATTGAAGCAAAAAAAGCTTAACTTTGCTCTAAATACTGTTTGAGAGGGAAAGCTTGCAGAACCTAGGAATAGTAGTAGAGACATCAATAGAAGATAGCTTGTCTGCGGACTAGTCCATATCAGATAGGATGCAGTTTTCATAGACTTTTGTTCTGGTACAGTCTGTTATGCTCTTGTGACCCTTCCAGTCTTTTTCCAACTTTCACAAGCACTTTTAGAAAGCCAGCATTGAATCATGTCTGAGGCTAGACCAATTCCATATTTTTCTCACAAACTGCTGCTTCTCCTCAACCCTTCGATCGAATTAGTCGAAGTACTAAAGATGCTCATTCTTGCACCAAAACCAACAGCTCACTCGTACCCATTATATCCATATGCCTTTTCGAAAGCAGTCAAACCCATCTATAAATACGTATTTTATCTATACTTCCTCTTGTTCTCAGTAGTTGCAGTAGGTGAATGATATTTTGATCATCTATTCTCGTCTCCTCCTCACGGCCGTTTAGCGAAAGCCATTTTATTCGTAAGATTGGCAAGTAATCTAGAGCAAAGATGCACATAATATCTGCGCATAGCCCTAGAAAGGTCTCCTTGTTCGCTACAAGGAACGGTTTCTTAATTGAAACCAGCTTGTTCCGTCCATTGTCCAAGCGGGTTTTGAGTTGGCGTTCGAAGATCAACAAGAAGGTATTCCTATGGCTTGATTGACCATCACCGACGATCGACTTGATTGCTGAGGCTCGTGTAGACTGGTGGGTCAAGAGGGGATCAGAGGGGCGGTCACCGATAAACGATTTAAACTCTGAGGCTCGTGTCATACGTTGCCAAGCGAAAGGGTCCGGGCCTATGTCCATGATTCGGTACACTGGGTTGTTGATTCGTGCACAAGTCAAGAAGCCGGGACGGCTAGGTTTGTGAAACTGTATTATTGAGATGTTGAAGCAATACCGTGAGAGCTGTGACTTATATGTAGCCTGCTTTGGTGCTCAGATGATTCAACACCTGTTGCTGGCAAAAGCTGATGCGCTACAATCTGCTGTCTGACAGCAGGGAATCAAGGATTCGCTGTTAATCTGCTCTATTTGTTGTCCAGACAAGTCGCCACTAGGAATGTTTGATTTGAGCCGAATGCAAATCTCAGATCTTGCTATCAGGTTTCTTGGAGGGATACTGCACCAATCCGCCGTAAATACATCTGATGAAAATACATAATTGTTAATATTTCAAATTTATTCAATGAGCAAAGCTTGCTGATACAGACTTGAATGTAAATTTATTTTTCTGTGGTCCACACCACCAGCCGTGGTTGACACCAAAAGTTGTTCACATAGTACTCACCGAAAGTCTTGTTGGCCAATCACAGTAGCGTCGAACTCATTGACCATCCAAAAGATCTTGCATAATCGAAGAAAAACCCCTATTCGTGGCTGGATAGAATACTTTGGTTTTATCTACGCGAAAGCTGATTTGGCTTCTCACGAATTCAATCATCCTGTTACCCCTTATAAGTGTGCTATGTACTCCAGATGACTTCTGAGTGCCAACAGTACATATCGGGCATGATTCTCCCTAGTACGCGCTAGTGATTTAGCGGCACGTGATCAACTAGGTTTCAAGCAGGGGGTTCAAAATTAACGGTGATGGAGACCCCAAAGAGACAGCGGCTTTCACGCGATCAACGTCTACAGATTCAGACCCTACGTTCTACTAATATGACCTATGAAGCAATTGCTCGTGTTCCCAAGAGCATATCACTTCTTCGAAAAACGTTGGAAGCACTTCTTGTTTAACTGACGCTCAGGTAGAAGAGCTTATCGAATATGTTTGCTTATCGAAATCCAATCGACGCTATTCTTGATTATAATTAAGTACCGTTTTCGGTTCGTGGTATGTATCCTAATATGCTATTCGAACTGCCCTTCGAATTTCAATAATATATCGCCCGTACCAAACCTCCTATCTCTGAATGCAATCGACAGCTTCGACTAGCTTGGGCAGGCGAGCATCTAGATTGGACTAAGAAACAATGGAACAAGATACTTTGGACTGATGAAACCTGGGTTACTGGAGGCCGTCACACGAGAACTTGGGTAACAAGACGACCAGGAGAAGAGCTTGATTCTATATGTATCGTGGAAAAGAGACCAAAGAAACAATGTTGGATGTTTTGGTGATACTGTAATAGCAGTTTGCTACTCCTTCGAAGCTTGGGCGAGTCTTTGGAACAGCCCAGCATGAACAAGACCGTATCTCTCATTATCAGCATCTTCCAAATACCCGACCTTCACTTTATCTGTTATTCTGCCCTCTTGTCTCAATCGCCTGCTGACACTCGAATCTTTTGCAAGTGTACTGCCGTTCAACAATTCTTCTGTCATGGGCGTGACAATCTGAGCAACATTCTGCCATGCGTTTCCAATCATGGTGTAACGGGTCAAGCGCCGGAACATGACGACGATGGTGACAACGATGATAAGATGCAGAAACAACACGACCGCTAGCGCGGCAAAGCCTCGAGATTGCTGTGGAAACAGGACTGTTTCAAAGTAGACCTGGCTGACCTGGTCGGAAGTTTGGAACTGGGCGCTTTGGTCATAGTAGGCCATGCTTGACAAGACGGTCAGAAGCGAGGACATGCTACCTGCAACAGACTGGTTCTTTACCATGATCTCGGTGAAGAGCGCAACGAGCGAGGGATCAGCCTGGTCATTCCCGTCGCCATGTACCATAGATCTTCTGTGTCCAGAACACTTGACTGGTTTCCAGACGGATGGCGATTGATCAATTTTTGAGAAACAATGGCTACACTTTTCATATCCGTCATGCCTTGTAGCCAAGACTGCACACCTGCAGGACGGGCGTCTTCAATCGCTGGGATCCATGAGTTACGCTCTTCTATCTGCAGGATACCACGATTGGCAGCTCCTGTTTTAGTGTCGTTGTTCCCAAGCTGAATGAGGATGTCATTGAAAGTATAACTTTCTACAGATGGTTCGAAGTGTGGAATTGGCTCTGTATTAACCGAGTCGCCGTACAAATTGACGTCCAGACGAGCCGTATCAAACGCCGTGTAGCACAACGTAATGTTAAAGTCGGCGACAACGCCTGAGGGATTGCTTCCGTTGGTTTCGTAGGTGGGTACCTGCCAATGACTCCAGACCCTAGAGACCTCGCCCTGTACAGCGGTTTGGCCGGAGACCAAGTCAAGCGGAGGCTGTCCTTTAGTAGTGACGGTGATGACGTCGATAGATGAATTGAAGACTAGGTACGGAGCCCCGAATATGCTCATGGGCGAAAGCGAGTACGGAGGGGGGGTGTAGTCTGTAGCATTTATGAATGCACTTTGCAAAGCTCCTGCGGGATTGCCAGTACGATTCCCAAAGCTCTGCAGCTGGCAGACCGTCCATCCATTCGAATAGAAGTAGCTAGGACACGTAAAAGGTACCGGACTAGAGGGAACTAAGAGCCCTTGGCTAGAGGTGGAATTTGTATAACCGCCATTCATACTGAATATGCTGCCGCTGCTTGGATCCCATGACATTTGTAGACCTGTCAAAATAGGTGCCTGACAAGCAACTCGCGAGTCCAATACAAAAGCTTTACCAGTGTAATTGCGTAGGATTTTTTCGCTGCGCACTATCTGTCATGGGCAAAAAGGCTCGTAGGAGGACCCCGGTGTCGTCAACATCGCTACGAGCAGGGGCAGGAGAAGAAAATCTGCAAAAGTCGGGTAAAATTGGGAATTTCTCGCCCATGGTGTTTGTCTTCGTATCATAGGAATAAAGTTCAGCTTCTGGCTAAGTCCCGTCGTATTGTACTGGAAATCGTGGCTAAGAGCGCTTGAAATAGAAGACCCTGGGAGAGGACCGAGCTGTAGGTCTGACAAGAGAGCCGTAGAGGTCAGTTGAAGTAAGCTGGTCGTAGCAAAAAGCACAAGAGCCAAGAGGGTATAAATCCAATGTAGGTTCTTTGGTTTCATCGCGAAGCCCAAAACAGTCTCGGTGAAAAGTGTTTGGGGTGTCGTCTCGCCAGATCTCATCACAGCGAGAGCGGCGGCATCCGCTAACGGAACTCCATAAAACTCCAGCGCAAGAGCAGCGAGCATAGCAACGGCAATACCAGCTTGTAGACTGGTGGCTAAGCGCAGGATCAAAGCCGAGATGGAAACCGCTCGAGTGACCCACGAATGGACCATGAACCGGCGCCAGGTCTGGTTATCGTGATTTCCAAACCATAGAAATGTAATGAGGCCAAGCGTTCCTAGGATGACTGGAGGAGTTAAAGCAAGTATGATCATTGAACGAACTCCTAGACTGTTTGCTAGGCTGATTCGGAGGGATTGTTGGGAAGTTGAATGCATCTTGTCTATAATGACATGATTTGCAAACGCCGATCGCTGTTCTACTGATTCTACTGAATTCGGTATATTCTTTGCTATAAAAAGTTCTAGAAAGCTTGCCTGATTGACAAAGAAATGCTGAGAAGATGAAAGACTTGAATAATGAGCCGGTCAGAAATTGATGAACATGGATTTATGTGCCCCTGCACTACCATGCCAAGAGCTCTCCTCGGCCTCGGCACGCTTACCTAGCTTACTTTAAAGCTCAGGCATGCTCACCCCTGTTCACCTTAAAACCCCATATCAGGCGGTATTGGACATGATCCTAATAATATACTAATTATACACCCCGAACTTAGGATCGGATGTTGCCGTTTCCGATTAGGAAAGGGAGTAAGGCTACTCGTATGCACGGGGTTTCCGTGCACACTGGGTTTCCGCGCACTCTAACTAGAAAGGTTAGTTACAGATAGTATCCCGGGACACGCTAAACCCCGGGATACTAAGGTATCTGGTGCCCCGGGATACTATCTGTAACTAACCTTTCTAGTTAGAGTGCGCGGAAACCCAGTGTGCGCGGAAACCCAGTGTGCGCGGAAACCCCGTGCATACGAGTACCTTACAGAGAGTAGTAAGAGAATAAGAGGGCGTAGTAAGAGAGTAAGGGGGAGTATGAAGAAAGTATAGAAGATTCTGCTGTTGCAAAGTTTTCAAGATCATTAGAAAGTCATAAGTGCATGCTGAGAGCTGGCATTAGGTCAGTCGCATTCGATAGTAATCTGATTTTGCTCTTGGAAGACTGTATCTTCGTTATCGTCTTAATTTAATTACCTATTTAAAGTACTTCCATTCTTGAGTCTCGTAGCGCATCAAGTATTCTTCACAAGAAACAGTTTTTCTTAACTAGAGGAATGAAATGACTGCGAGCGTTGTTGAAATGATGGGAGGTTACGCTCGATCGAGGCCAGATACCTTGTACAGCTTTTGGGCGGTACAAATGCCTGGCCGCATAAAGCCTATTGGCCGATGCAACTTACTGGAACATATAGCTCTTTGGGACGCCCTTGCATGATCACCCCTCGTACCTTTTTGTGGCTATTCGACTATCTTCTGGCTAAGTGATCCAGCCAGATGGTAAACTATAGCAATAGAGATCCACCGAACGTTTCGAGTAATCCGGGGACTGCTAGGGACTACTTGAGGATTTCCGTTTGTATCCTGGAGAAGCAAAAACGCGTGGAGTCTTTCAAGGCCTACACTGGATCAGTAGGTCTGGAATTGTACCCATTGGAACCACCTCTAACGAGTGACTGGAGAATCGAGAAATTCGAGTAGGATGGAGGACATGGAATCGATGGTTTTCTAATGATAGAGTCTGTAGATTCGAATGAAGGTACCTTTGAAGTTGTAGATGGGGATTGGGTGGTGGTGCGTCGATGAAAATCGAGGGTGTGGAACGTTGAGCGTGGGGCTCGTATCCTGTCAATTGATAGTAGGAAGGAAGAATAAAGTCCGAGAAGACGCATTGAAGAGCAAGCTGGATAGCTCGACCCTAGACAGTCAAGTCAACCCACCCGCGGCCATACTTAGACTCCTTAGAAATCTAGTCCAGATCTTGTATCATTTATCCTGGTACAGATAAGTCTCTACCAAATAGCGCATTGCCTGTTAATCATAGGTATCTATACAGAGATCTCATAAGCTAGCAAGTATCGACAGATTCCTTGACGCATCTGGAAGGGTCGTAGATTTCAAAGGCCGCTCCTGGGATTGGCGCATATGAAGTGCCGCAAAATATTAGTGCAGAGTTCGACGGCTCTAGCAATCTAGAATTTCTTTTGCATTACGATTTAAGAGTGGAAACAATCTCGAGGCCAAACTCTTGGTGCGGTCTTTACGGATCGTATACGATAGCCCTTACAGTACATAGGAAAAAGCAATTCACGAAAACCCGATCGTGAACATGATGTTTGATCTTGACAAAGTAAGGGTCGGGGGGAGAATGCTGTGTCAAACTCATGAGAGCAAAAAGAGAATGCGTCATGAGGGAATCGAACTGGTTCTTGTCGGTGAACGCTTTCAGAAGTGAATATATGTGAATGCTCACCCCCTGGCTCGTCGAAACTTGTATAGGTTTAGCAATGACAAATTTACCACTAAATTATTAGGGTGTCAGTCATTGCTACTCACGACAGAGGAAAGAAGAGCGTGTGGACCTACTGACGCTGCAAGTTGATGCTGCTGTAGATGGGAATGTTTGCTGGTATTGTAATAGATAAATTGTGTTACAGTTAGCCAATCATGCTTCCTGAGGCTACCGTTCGAATTTTAGCCGCAAGCGCCAAAAGTCTGCCTCTAGGCTGGTTTTGATTGCTTCCATTTCAAATTACTCACTTCCAGTTGCTCAGTCTGAAAGTCACGTCGTGCTCAAAACTACTTGCGTCGCAAATAATTGATGTGCTTAGCTGTAGTCTATGCGTCACTCCGATGTTCTACTATCCTCTCATGATGTATCAACGCCTGATCTGATTACTCCAAGCACGAACATCGAGAGCTACCTTCCATAAAGCCCACTTATGCCTCGGGAAGCGCCAGTGACCTGTCCTTCACAAGGTCTTAATATCGCTATGATAAGTCAGCAACGGTGCCTGAGACTTTGAGCACATATCTGACCAAGAGAGCCTCCTTTTTGGTGCCGCATTAACCACTGCCCACTCATCTTCTATGGCCTCCGTCATGGTAATTCTTTCTTCCTTTTTGCCTTCTATTTGCTCTCTCGCACCATCGCTTTGGCAGTGGCTATGCGGCTCTTGCGACTTATTCTGCAACTTGTCTAAGCGAGCATATCCTGCAAGCCTACGGATGGAAATTACCTTTCCCATGTTCAACCACAGATAATCTTTGATGTCACTCGGTCCCCTCTACTCTTTGTCAGCACACTCGCTTATCTGATAATGAGAGGTATGAGTACTACCTGGTAGCAGGCGACGAGAATATTCGAGTTCACATCATGCCCAGCAAAATGTACCTTGAAAGCGCCATGCTTCGTGTACATCTTCTCCTGAGCAATTTCAGCCTTTGCGCCTTGATTTCGTTGTTGTCCCAAGTACCAAAACATCGCCCATAACTACATTATCGGAATGCTTCATCTGGTAGTACTTCAAACCTTTGGCAGATATTGCTACGCCACGTACCGGTTCACCAATGGGAGACTGATTGGCATCAATGATGCCCTTGATATCTTTCATGGTCATATCTTGCCAGTCTGAGAAGTACAGAACACCGCCCGACATTTCGAGCAATGTTCTGGTCTGCTAAAGACATGAATGTTAGTGTGACGATATGAAGAACGGGAAGGGTGAGCCGGATGTTTGAAGAGGAAAAGCTGCACAATGAAAGACAAAGAGATGAAGGATTGGGCTATCACCTCTGATGAATTTGGTTCAAATACGTGTGTTTTCCACATATTAAAAAGGGCTAGGGAATCGGTGAGAATGGTTAGAGGGATTTAAGCTACTTTGAACGATATAAGTAGAAGTATACCTCAGGCTCTGGAGGTTTTACCAGCGCCAATTCCCGCGTGACCGACACGTCAGTTTATATGCCATCCGATGATGTTTGTTGTACGTTACATTCTGTTGATCAAACAGCGATTGAACACATCAAGCAATCGCTATATATGAACGACACGCGATCTTCATCAACACAAGATCATCAGAGTCTGGGTCGATGTCATCATCAACAAGGAGAATCTCCTGATAAGAATCCTTTGACTAATTGGTAGAGATAGAGCACCTGATTGATATGATCTACGAAGCCGACTCCCTTCCCAGCTCTTGTTACAGTCACGATGAGACTATGTACGGTCAGAAGGTGTGAACGATTATACTTAAGCTTTCCCTTCTGACAGGCCTAACAAAGTTCATTCTTCCTCCGTGTTCCCACTACTCGCATTCGAATAATTCATATCCTCTCATTCTTCTTCCTTAGTCCTTTCGAGACTCTTCGGACTATCAGCAGTACGTCTATCTGTATGATTACGAGATTTGTCAAACTTGATTCTATTCTGAAAAACTTCTTGAGAACTCGCAGTCACGTCCTAAAATAATTATTAATCAACTTCTTTTGTTTGGGTCAGAGGGTCACACATTACAATGATCAGTGAAAAGAATGTTCTTCACGTCCGTCGAATCATGATTTAGCTGACCTCCATAAGTCAATGAGTTTAATAGTCAATCGGGGAGCGGGCGGAAAACCTGATAACACACAATGAAGGGGTCTTCATTACTGTTACGACCTTCATAGACGACGTGAAAGGAACCATACAAAGAGAAGAGACGATCCTGAAATCAAAGGTCAGTATATTAATGTACAGGAGAAGGATGTGAGACCGAACGATGTCAATCTCGATATCCACACGACTGAAGCTCTCAACTCGTCGAAAACGTTTCATTGACGTATCCTTTGTCTATGGCATGATGTGCTAGTTCGAGGTCCGCAACACGCACACAAATGACTTGAAGCATAACTTTACCGAGAGGGATATCAAAACGATAATTGCCTGGTACTATATAATGAGAGTTATGGGGTTAATAACCCTCCCTCAAAAAAGGAATTCACTGGTGTACATCAAGAGTATATCCGAATTGTTAAACATTGACTCCACCAACACAAGCATGTTCTAGATATGTGACTCATGACATCTCTAAGCTTGAAAATATTGGTGAATAGAAGTGTTGGCAAAGTAAACTTCGCTGGGTGTTCAAAAACTATAGGATCATTAGCAGTGCTTCAGGGTCGCGGCTACCAAAGGGTTTTGTCGACGCTAAAGATGGAATGGAATATTTTTGACTTTACGAACCCAATTAGTCGAATCGAAAGTCTTTGCTATACGTATTGGATTTGCCAAACCGCTCAATAATAAGACACAACAGTCTTTTTAAGGGCATTTCATGACACTTAATCTTCATGATTGATTCTTCCAGGTTACCAGTACAGGAACCCTGGGTCTGTTGTTATCCAGTCAACAATTCGAAAGCCTATTACGAGTGGTATCATAACAATCCGAAGAGTCTAGCACTTCACTTTTGATAAATGATTTCAAGTGCTCTTACTCAAGACTATCAAGCCGGTTCTACAACATATTTCGCATGCAAGACCTTACTCCCAAATTTCAATCCAACACATCAACAAAAAAAAAGTTCAGGCCCAAAGGTCCTCCATAAACTCCTTGAACCCCCAGACTAGCCAACTTGCTACCTCTATCCATATTGGTAGACAGTACGAGAATTTGGAAGTTCAATGTTTTCCAGGACGGAGTCGTCCCTCTGGTTGAGTTGGGCGCTTAGTGTCAATGAGACTCTCGTCACTGCTCGATGAGTGGTATCTCCCGGGTGGTCCGTGTTGCCAGTTATTCTTCGTGCTTCGCGACGCCTCTTTCCCTTCCATCGAACCTTTCCACTTTGCAACTGGGTTAAGCTCTGTCCAATGAATCCCTTTCTTCAGTGCCGGCGCGTCTGGCCTGTATTTTGAAGAAACTTTTGCTGGCAATACTGGGCATGTGGATGGCGAAGACTTGCTGTGACCCTGAAATGGTTTATCCTAAGATCCCTCATTAGCAATGTCAAGTCAGAGATCCTCTCAGAGCATCATACATCATAGATATCCAGCCAGAGGACAGTCTTAAGTTTTTTAGGATATGCCTAGCACTTTGTCAGTCTTCGTCTCGGTGCCTAGAAGACCCTCAAAAGCAAAGGTCACCTCGAAACACATGATGCAAACGTTTCCCACGCTATCAAAGCCCCCAAAAGTAACGTGGAAAGCGCCAACTTCGCGGTAGAGACGTTCCTGCATGAAGTCAGCGACGACCACTAGTTTACGAAGAGACATTCTCACTAGCACATCATCCAAAGCTGGTATATCACATGGATCTACATGGTTTCTTGTGCTTTCCCCTCCTTTTGGAAGGGGAGAATCTTTTTGCTCGTCTCTGTGGATGGCGATGCGTAAGATCTCTTCAACTACCTTAGCTTTCCAGTTCATGCAAGTTCTGTCCTTGGAGAACATGGGTTCTTGTGGTTCCGAAGACCCAACTAGACTTCTTCTGATAAATTTATAGTTCAATTGCCGAGGGATCCTGGGAGTGATGAAAATGCCAAATAGAGCGGGGTTTTGAAGGATTCTGCAGGTTATCGGCTCCTCTTGAAAGTCGAAGAATTGAGCCATCCTTGAGAGAGATGAGGGGGCGTTAAGTATGAAATGTTATAGCAATGAAGGTAAAAGAAATGAGTCAGAGATGCTTGAATCGATGTGCTGACATCAAAGACCCCAGAGAGGGGAATCAACATATTCCTTTTTCGTTTTAGTGAGTCGAAAAACAGCATTCGCTTGCCGTGAAAGATATAAAAGGCCGCGAACAGCAACCAGAACGGTCTCACATGGGGATAATTTGAAACTGCTGACGTTTCTTTTAGAAGTGCGACCATGACTTTTAAGCTAAAGCGTGATCTTGACATGAATGATGAATCAAGAGGCACGAAAGAGGGAAGGATTGCATGACAGGTATGCCCGAAATGTTGAATTTTCGATGCATGAGTGAACGCAACACCGCGTCGCTCGAAGGACTCCTTAAAGCGCGTTCGAGGATGCAGAAGGCGATAGGATACACATGATTCGTGGATGCACTTGATTCATGGATTACATGCTCTAATCCGTCTATTACCGTTTGATCCACGAATGGATGTTATCAACGGTTCGCGTGCAACACGTACACCACTTGATCATACGGATTCTCGACCCACAAAATGTCATTCGACATTATTGTTCCAGCATGCAATTACCAAAGTATGCCTCCACGCTACCATAACACGTTCTCGACATCTGGCCCGAAATACACCAAACCGATAGCGGAATCTAATAACTAACCGAATTTTGATGTGTGGATAGTGACTGAGACCCAATTTTCCTGGATGTCATCAGTCACTACCACATACTCGTCATCTCCATCACTATCGGTCTTATCCACCAACTCGCTTCTTCCCTGCTCTAACATTTTCTCACTCCCACTATTTTTTTCAACCTCTTGAGTTTCTCCTTTGCCGCTCACACGAACTGGCGCAGATATTGTGGGCTCCGCAGTCTGATCCTTGATCAGCCTTTCCCTCATCCACCTTCAAGGCGTCAAGAATCACCTACAACAGAATCCACAACCCATAAAACTTCCAGCGTCTCCATCGTCTTCCCCCCAAACAGTCCTCTCTCCAACTTCTGTATGATCATCAGTCGCCACCCAAAACTCAAGGGAGCTCTCTTTCTCATACCCGACAGACAGAAACCCAAACATTTCCTTCCCCATCACATCCCCCATACAGAAACCTCACCTCTCCATACCGTTCATTAACCCTATTCTACCACACCCATCTACATCAGCCACCACCTCCCCACACCACCACCATTCTTTGCCAAAGCACCAGGGAAAAACATACCACAGCATCCCACATACTAGCCGTATCTCCTCTTTTAACGCAGCGGTCCTTCTCCCGCGCATGCACCAAGCTGGCAGCTGCAGCCGGGATATCCTGAGTGTTGGCTGGTAAAGGAGGCGTGAGGCGGGAGATCCAGCGGAGGTCTAGGAAGGCCTGGACGCTCCAGAAGCTGAAAGGACGGTTTGTGGAGGGCATCTCTTTGGGGAGGGAGCTGGGCCGGAGGTGAGGAGGGTATTCTGGGTGGTTTGAGGTGGGTCTTATGGGGTGGTGCACAGCGCAGAAGGCCTTGGTTGCGGCTCAAGAGATTTGAGAGATTTAGAAAGGATTCGAAGAGAGAGGGGGGGGGGGATTTTATAGCGTTTGGGAAAGAGGGAAGGGGGGGATGTGAAGATTTTGGTGAGTCTTGCTATATATGTTGTTCACACAACACCGTGATCGACTAACATGGATAGGAAATCACCATGTTCCATTACTCATCTTTAGAAAAGGCCATTCTCTCTGTTCGATATCGTACATCGTACAATCATCAACGAATAGAATTGAGACACATAACCAAACAAAACAATCTTCTTGTTTCTCTCCATTCCGAGAAATTTCCGACTCGAGTATTCGTGTATTCCTTATCCAAGATAATCCCGCCAACAGCGTCAAAGGCATGACCATAGTCCTTCCAAAGGAAAAACCCGCGAGTTCCCGAGTTTGTAGGGGTTTTTTCTTTATGAGCATTGCTGAGTCTGGGATACTTGGAGATTCTGCAACTAGCTAGTAGTAGATGACCTTGCTTTCATCATTCCTTCACAACGCTCATGCCGCATTACATATTTTTCTTCTTTCCAGATTTGACCATAGTTTGTGGAAAATATGAAAGGCTTCGGTTTTACATAGGTCCAAGTCTTTAGAGGTCGAGATTATAGCGTTTTTAAAATAAGCGAAGGATTTTATACTGTACATAATACGAGGAAAGGCTCGGGATAAAAGGGAAATTCCTAATACATACATAGGAGACGAGCTACTTTAGTGAACGCGAAGGAAGGGCGGAAAAAAGGGGTTAGATGCGCTGAACAGCGGGAGTTTTCTGTGACTTTTATAATTGACCGGAGAAGGGTTCGAGGTGGTGGGATTGAGGGGGTTAGGGGCATGGATCACCAGAAGAACCTTGGTGGTCGCGAGTAACATAACATTCGACTCGCGAAAAACCCTCTTCTGTGCTCCAAAACCCTCTCCCAAAACCCCTTTCTCTTCCTCGCACCCCCATCCCACCCCTTCCATCCCACCCCCTCTTCGAACCACGCACCAAGAACTCTCCTCCCGCGCCGCAAACTCCACTCTCAAACCATGCCCCCCCCTTCCGCCACTTCCCTCGCCCCTCCCAACCCGGCACGGCCTGCGCCCCAAAAGGCGATATACCAGAGCCATCAGCCGTGTACATGCTGTATGAGCGGGCCCATGAGCATCAGCGATGCATGCTACGAGGGAGCTTCTCGGAGCCTTGGGCGGGCTTTGGGGTATGTGGTCGTCTGGAAAGGGGGTGGGGTGCTGACGCTGATTGATGGTGGGTGGGAAGTGGGGGGTTCGTAGGGATTCTTCTATTCCGGGGGGTGTATACATAGCTGATGGGGGAGGGGGGGGGGGTTGGTGAATGCGCTGATAGGATATATTGGGGGTAAGGTATTCCCGGGGAAGAACGGGCGCGGGGAATGAGTGCTGTGTGTGGAGACGGAGGAGGGGGTTTTGTGGGTTGTAGATCGTGCTGGATGTGGAATTTTTTTCCGGTGGTTGGAATGAGAGGTGAGCGCTGAGGCGTGAGTGGTTGTTGGGGGGGATGATGTTTATCAGTTGCGAATGGTTGAGTGGGAAACGGAGACGCGAGGGTGGGGACTGCGCGGGGAGGGGTTGGTTGAGGGGTTATGGGATGATGGATGTGTTAGAAAGATTCTGGGATTGGGAGGATGGGTTTATCGGAGGGGGATTGAGAGATGACGGGCGGGGGATGGGAGGGGTTTGGGGCAGAGAGGTGTTTTGGGAAAGAACTAAGGGTAGAAATTTTTCAAAGGAATCAGTGGTGTTGGGAAGGAAAATTGGTATTTCGCTGTACTAATAAGGTGAAAGATATGAGAAAAGCTGTAAATAAGATGAGATCGCTAGACGTCGTTATGTCAGTTACGAGGGGTGCGTGAAAGGTTTGGATATGGAAAAAGTCAGGATTGATGTTTCCTTATGCGAAACGCTCTCCGTCTCACACAAAGCTGTGGGATCTCACACTCACCGTCGTTTATTAGAAGTGTCACTGGGGGGCGGGGGGCGGATAGTTGACTTGGTTGAAACCGGTGGTTTTTTGCTGGTTTACTGGAGCCGTGGTAAGTGGTAGTGGATGATAGACGGTGGGGTGGTTGGTGGTGGTAAGGTGCGTGTAGATGCTGGTATATGTCGTTGTTGGAGCTGCCGACACCTTTTCCTCCATCGAGGTTCCTCCTATATAGAAGGGAGAAAAGAAAAGAGAAGAAGTAGGGAAGAGAATCTATCGGGAGAGATTATATGACTAGTAGTTGTGGACAATGGTTGACTGGAATTAATAATTTGGAAACAAGTTTGATGTAGAAGCTGGCAAAATCCGAAAACGAAAAACGCCATCTGTCATAGTACTACCCACCGATTCGCAGTCTAAACCCCCAAGCTCTGACTTGCCCGAATACCCATCTCTACTTCCCCCTCTCTAGCTCCTCACGCCCCCACCTTCACCCACATCCCCTCACTAGGTACCCCCTCATAAACTACAAAAAACAAATACACTCCCGGCGGCATCACACTCGCATCCCTCGGCGCCGCCACCGTAAACCCCGTAGAGTTCACCGCCGCCGGCGTCGCGCTCGCCTCCTCAATCACCGCATTCGCACTCGCCTCAAACCCTAGCATCACCATGCGCTGCCCCATCGCCACGCCGTGCGTATGGAACCCTGGAGCGAGGAGGGAGATCTGCACTTGGCCGAGCAAGGGGGAGCCAGGGGCGATTTCGGCGCGGAGTTGGAAAGAGGTGTTGTAGGATAAGGTTGGGGGGAGGGATGTGATGAGGGGGCGGGGAGTCGGGGCGGAGAGGTAGGGGGGCGAGAAGAGCTCGACGCGGTATTCGGTTGGGTAAGAGGAGGTTTTGAATTGTTGCTGTTGGAGGGCGCATTGGTGGCCGTTGTTGTAGAAGTAGGGCCAGCTGGGGTGGGATTAGCCGGTGAAATAGGGGGCAAGAGGAATAGGGACGCCTACCCGCTTGGAACGTTGCCGGTTGTGGTATAGAAGACGCTGGGGTTTGAGCCGGCTACTAGGACTTCGCCGGAAGGAAGTAGAGTGGCTACGGAGTGGTAGAGTCGAGGGATTTGGGTACCGGGCATGGTCGTGAATTTTGCTCCTGCTGGGGCTGTGGAGTTGTAGATGACAGGTTGAAACACTGGCTTGTCGGCCATGTAACCTCCACCAGAGCCTACACCTCCGCCATTGAGGATCAATACCGTTCCGTCCGGGAGGAGAATCCCATCGGACATTGTTTGAGGGCCGTTTGGTAGGTTGTCGGTAGGTGTCCATATTGGGGAATCGTCCTGTGGATTAATGGTGTAGCAGTCATTCAAGGCCAGAGGGTTGGGCATATCGCCAGAAGATCCACCGCAAACGAGGACTGTTGGGCTGTATTTGGGGGCAAGGAGGGGTAGAAGTACTGTAGTCGCAGAGGAGGGAAAGGTGCGGGGCTGACGAGGCGTATCTGGCAAAGCCTTGACAAGGACGTTTTGGGTGTAATCCCAAACAATCGTACGATTGCCGGCTACTGTAAAAATCTGGTTCGCGACTGATGGATTCGGCAGAAGGTGTACTAATCTAGGGTTAGTCACGAGTCTCTCGGGGTTATCTGCTTAGACCCACGCATCGGATACAGATTGTAAGATTTTCCAGGTACCAGGTTCTCAGCGTCAGTAAAATTCAGAATTGGAAGCAAAGCCGCTGGAGGTGGCGTCCTCCCGTCCTGGTAGATTATTTCATAGGTAGGCACATTAATACTGGCTTCGTTCAGAACCAGCCCTCCTACGTAAGATCCACCAACCACTAAGACACTTCCGTCTACAAGTGTCTGCGCAGTCGGATACCATCGTCTGTGCTGCAACGTTTGGGCTTGTTCAACCCAGTCATGAGCACAATCACCGTTGCATGGCCCCGGCGCATATGTACGGATTTTGTCGAATCCCTCATCAACACCCGCTGGTCCTGGTTCTGCTCCAGCGATATTCAAGAGAGTTCCGTCAGCGAAGAACGTCCCAGCTGAGCAGAACGTGTTGCTTCGAGGCCGCAGTTCCCGCAATCCATTAGTCTGAAGGTTGTACTCGGCTCCGAAAACATAGATACCAGATCCGTCATCGTAAACCCACGACGTTGGAGAATGTGCGCCAGTTGTAAGATTAACACCTGGTCCGCCGTGGTTCTCGTGGTAGTTGTCGACAAAGACGACGGTTGTGGTATTTGGCGGAGTGAAGACCATCTGAGCCGCGACGCCCGAAGAACCGACTGTTCGGAAGCCGGTCGCTTCTATCAGCGGTAGCCATAGTGTGAGGATCGCGTGGACCTAATTCCAATAGAAGATTTAGTGTATGTCGCAAGGATCATGGAATGCTAAGAAACAATTTGCAGTCGAGATCACATACCAGACTTGTAGATTTCATATCTGCTGTTGTTTGATAACCAATTCTATGTTGAGCTGTCGCTGTCACCGCTCGATATTAATACCAAACGCCGAGAATGCCTACGGATATATCCCGAGACAGCCTTCCACAGAGCACTCATCAGCATCTGTATCATGCCACAGACTCTTCAACTGTCATCGTTTTTCAGTGTATCCACCTCCCTAAACGAGTGTTAACCCCTATTCTCTTAGCTTCCACTCATACACAATCGAAATGTAAATATAGCAAACTTGCTGTGGTACAGTATTCCCAAAGTCTGGTTGGTTGCTCAAATATTCCATATCGATAAACGGCGTACTGATCTAGAAAACCCCTTAAGTCGGGACGCCCTTAAGGACTATATTCGGGAACTTTCTCGGTCTTCATCGCCTGATACGGCAATTATCGATCGAGTACCGACCTGAAGTGGGGGTTCGGCATACCCGACGCCCGTCAATATTTCAGAGGCGCACCACACGATTTTGACATGACCGTTATGATTGATGTTGGTTATCTTGGGGTACCGAGTTTTCCGGCGATATGTACTCTAAAGCACACTTGAGATGAACAGAATAACAAACGGAGCTTGGAAATTTCAGAATTGGCGAGTACCAGACCTAGGCCTGTGATTCGAATAGGAGGTTTGCAGAATGCTGGAATGGATTGAAATTCTCTTTTCGGGACACGCAGACGCGATTAGCGACTTCTCACATGCGCTATGCTTTGAATGAGTGAATGAATACACGCTGCTCCGCAGGGTTCATGGTCTGAGCAGAGAAACAATGTCAACGTTCCTAGGTAGTTCTCAATACGCGCCACTAACCAGGATCCTTCATGTCGGCTTCAAAGGGTACCTGCAATACATGTTCTCTTAGAGGCCTTTCTCGGAGTCCCAAACGGCGTTCTATTCACCATGAAGGGCATCGGCCCCTAACAACAGTGGAGTATCCCAACCAGATGAAAAGCCTTGAAAACAGAGAATTAATATTTTTGACATATTGAAGACGCTCTGATAACAGAAAAATGGACGTCGATAGTAGAAAGAAAGCACATCGGGCACAAAAAAGAATAATACAACCCTCTGATGGAGAGAATTCCGTTCTATACGATCCGCAAGGAGTGATTACAAACAAAGCTTGCGAGGAGCAAGGGAAACTCCGATGCGCAAAATCTTGATGGGAGAACAGTCACCTCCCTGGAAGCGGTTGGAGTTGGCGGGATAAAGAGGGAAAGTAAGAAAGACCATTCAACCTTGGCTTGGATTCAAAAAGAAGCCCCCATTTAGGATTACCATTTACCCAAAAACTTCTTTGGGTGTATTTAAATACAAGAATATAGGGGCATATTTGTATTCGTGGTTGCTGTCGTAGGTAAGGTAAGGTAGAGAGTAGGTGAAAACCCTACTAGCGGGCCCAGCCCTATGACACAGAGATTACAGTACCCACACCTACTCTCTATTTCCAACAGCGTGCAATCCGGCTTGAGCATTCTATATCTCTTACATTAATACCTAGCCAGCGAGGTATACTTCCCAGCCACTTCCTTTCGTGTCTTCGACTAAAGGTCTTTTCCAACCTCGAGTTTCCTATTTTTCTTTAGCCAGATCGATCCACAACAAACAACAGCACACAGGCACATGAAATCCTCATCGAAGAACTATCTGAACAAGTTCAAACAGCCCACACCCAGCTTATTTGCGGCCGAAAAGCCGCAACCAGATCATCACGCATGTCCTCTCATCCCCGAACCCAAGATTACTGCAAAGCTCTATTCCCCCAACAACCAGCCCCATCGCAGCAATTGCGACTTCGGCGCGTGTGCCGAATCAACATATCAATCAGCCAAAAAACCCCATCTACGTAGATTTTGCGGAATCAGCCCTACCGTGCATCAGTCTCGTAGAATTGTCTCGCGATCGTAAAGAGTATCTCAGACCACCAGCTCTGAAAAGTTTCTGCGAGGAGTTTGCTGGAGGGAGCATGTAGAGCGAGAGAGGAGTGAAGTAAGGGAAGAGACGGAGAGTAGATGCTGGGGTTATGTAAGTAAAGAGAGAATTTTTCAAAAAAAAAAAAAAAAGCTGCAGGATGTGCGGCTCGACGGAGCAAAGTCCCTATCAAATCATGCCGGTGAGGGACTTCTGAATGATAGAAAAATATGTGCATGGCCGGAGCAGCGGTTCCAGCAGCATCTCATCCACAACTTATCCAGGCTCTGCAAATGATACATGGGCAACAAAACAGCGCGCTTGACGTCATTCAAAACCGAGGGACTTTTCCACGACGAGTGCAACGGGCGAAGCATGAACTTTTCTTTTGCATCGGGACTTTGACAGTGGGACGCACCCTCCAAGCCGAGATTCTAGAGCAAAACGGTTTATGTAGATGGGCAGTCCTCCAACGAGGATGAGGGGAGGTATGTTAGTTGGATAAAGGTTCTGACGGACTGAGGGAGTAAAGTGATGGGGGAGGATGGGGGGCCACGGGCAGTTTTTGAAGTAGAATAGGAACCGAGTGGGTTCTGAATAGGTAGCTGTTACATTTCTACGAATAACATGAACCTGACCGTTTTCAGGAGCGGTTGTTCTGCGCGGACGCTCATTCGAGAGTAGGTCTACTGGGGAAAAGACTAGAGAGTGTGATGGTAGGAGAAGGAGGTGTGCGGGAATTGGAAACCCTATTCTAGAACCCGTTGGTATAAAACACGCGAGATCTTCAGATAAAGGAGCGCATTGATTCAGGCTGCGGAGGTATGTAAGACCGAAAGAGTTGTACTATGAGTGGCGCTAGGAGGAAGCCCCAAATCACATCATTGAAGCGCCGCCTATGCGCTGCAGATAGGACCCAATTGCACGCATCAAGCGTGGGGGGCAAAGGATATCGAAGGTTCTGCCTGGTTGAAGACAACGTAATGCGAGGCGAAGAAGGCCGTTCCCATGCTTCCACGATCACGACCGCCCTGGAGTGCTCCGGTGCAAACTGTTCCGCAGTGTCAGCAAAGCAAAGCTGGCTAATGCCCCCGGAACAGAATACTTACGATCATGGGGACTGTGTGCGAATCTGCCACCATTGAAGTATGAACCACTTATAGTGTGCTTTTTGCCTCCAGCCTCGAAAGTGTAATCGGGCAGAGTAGTGTTGCAGGGAAAATACCAATCGCTGCCTGATTTCCCTTTGCCGTAATTCGAGTCTATGGCTCCTCGGACTTGAGCCCAATATGCTGCTGCGACCGGCATCTGAACGGTCATCCATACTGCTCCAGTGTCTAGATAAAGTTTTTGTTAGTGAAGAACATGAGTGAAAGCAGATACCACTTATGGGAGGGAGCAGACGAACCGAAGAGCATTCCCTGTGTGACAGTGCGATCGCCAGCAGGAAAGGTGACGTTATCTACCGTCCAAGAACCATCAGTATGGTTGTTCACAGGGACAGTGGTGAGTGGGCCTGTGTACGCGGTGCTGTCGATGGCGCCAAACTCCAAAGTGCCCGGCGATTTCGTCCTGAAGTTGCAGGCCATGACCGGCATGGCGAGACTCTTCTGGACGGATTCCATAAAAGTAGGCTGCTGATTTGGTTTGACTATGACGAAATGTTGTTAGTGAATGCTCAAATGATTGGTATTGGTTTAGTAAAGCAGGGGAAGATGATGAGACAATCCCAAAGCAAAGTCACTTACTCGAGTTGCCATGCTTAAAAGCTAAGCCCAAAATGCCGTCTTCTTTTCCTTGTTGAAAATACTTACTGACCTTTGTCGCAACACCTATCGCCAGTTGGTCCACCACAGCACCACCGATGTTGACTTTATCCGTAACCACATGGCCCGAGGCACCCTCTACGGAGTAATTGATATGGAACGTTTCCCCAGGCAGGGCCTTAGAAGTAGGACTGGCTGCAGGATCATATAATTTGTGCTTGCCCCGCTCAGAAGCTGGAGTATCAGAACTGATGACCCAGCTAAACCAGTGTCAGAGATTGTTATAGTGGTTCAAGATTGCAAAAGCAAGGAGGAACTTACAAATCAGAAGATCCAGTATCTATGAGTAGCGTGTATGTCTGGGACCCTATGGAGACTTGAGTACTCCATTGAACCCCTCCTGAATGGACCCATGTAATATTTCGACTTTCTTTACGAAAAACATTAATCTTGAACGACCCTGTATTGTCTTTCTGAGATTGTTCCTGAGTCGGTAGCGCAGGTAGAGCCGATGTCGTGAAACTGAGAAATGAAGTAAGCAGTACAAAACATGTTAAAGCTGATATATGCATGTTTAAAGAACGGATATCTGGAAATCAACAGTATCGAAGGTCTATGCGGGAAGATTTTGTAAGAACGAAAAGAACAAAGTAAATTGTGAGCAGGTCAAACAATGCCTTGCGCTGAAAGAAAAGATGGAGATGAATTAAGCACCGTGGCTTCCTTCTTTGTCTCTGTGAATTAGTCTTGTACCACTTGTTGCAACGAGACCTATGTAAAGCTGGGTTGACTTTACAGTCAAGCACCAATCTTGTATAGTCGGAGAAGGAAGGTGACATGACCCTGCGGGTGGTGATGTTGAATCAGGAACCCAAATTGAAAAGCTATGAGCCCTGCAGAGATGAATAGCAGTCAATTCATTCACTACGAATTTCCCTCTCCTCGTTCGAGTGCCTCACTATCGAGAGTGCTTGCACCCTTGAGTGTCTCTCAGACGTCGAGGTGGGAAAGGAAGGCAACCCCCATAACCGCAAACTGTCACCAAGACTAAACCAACCATCAATCCATCATCCCATTCACCGCATGTTCTCCCCATCTCTTCGTTCGGGTGAGTCACTGCCAACGCGCTCTGCACTTTTGACAGCCTTTTGGACGTCGAAAGGGCCGTCTTGATTCAGGAGCATGGTGCTAGTGCGGCGACGAGACAAGATCAATGCAACCCAGGCACATATCTTGTTCTATGTAAAGCAAAGATGGTGCATCTGTGAAGAAGTGCCCGGCTATTGTTGACGCAAAAAGCATTATCAACAAGAGGATTTTGATTATCGCTTTGTGAATGTCGAGATAAAGGAATGGAAAGCTGCGATTAATTGGTGACGAGTTAACTAAAACACTCTAGTGGTGGAATAAATTACCGCTAAAACTGCATACACCAACTAAGGTAGTGCTATTTGCAGTAAGCAACGCAATGCAATAGCTCGTCCACTTCATTGCATCGGTACACATCTATCTCCGCTCTCTACCAATAGCAAATCTGCCCTCCGATAGGCCGGATCTAAACTACCACCATCATGTTCGCGAGAAAGGAGGATCTAAACAAACACAAAACGCCGTGAAAAGGTATCAACCCAATGTGCCCATGACTAAACCACTGCATGAAGAAGGGCGAAAGATGCTTGCATAGAACAGCAAGCCTAGTATGGACCGTGCCCGAATGCTGCAAGGAGAGGGTTCGCTAGGGGTATCGTGGCCGACATATGGGAAACGGAGATCTTTCATTGGACCTGGTTGACGATCTCATTCGCTTTCGTCAAAGACTCCACCATCTGTGTACACTCCTTCCTCCTCCGTATCGTGTATTCGCTCTCCTTGAGTAGGTCGTCCAGTTCGCTGGCCCGGTACATATTCTCGAGTAGCTCGCGCTGCATCTCCTCTTTTGTGAACCTATGAAGCATCAGTACTTCTGTCATGATCTGAACTTAAGGAGACCCGGTAGATGCTTACTGCACGAGGTTTAGCATGATGGCTTTTGGGACCATGTCAATCATCGTTCGTCTAACAATGTTGTAGTACGAGGTGATAAGGAGTTCTGGAAGTATCATTAGCACGAAGTCAATCAAGGTCTAGCATCGGGGCGTACTTATGACTTCGACCTCGTTAGCTTCCTTCTCCGACAAGGTCCCCGAGGCCTTAAGCTGAGGAGGTGGGGAGTCCATGGCGGCCATCTTCTTCTTGTTCTTTGGCGCAAAGAAGCTACCAAAGAATCCCGAACTATTGTCCAGTTGAAGGTCCATAGAGGGACTTGCTGCGCGAGGTGGCACTGAAGGAGGTAGAGGCCTGCCTGTCTTCGGATCCACCTGTACAGGTTTGGCTGCGCTGTGTCGGTCATTGACGATTGCCATAGCCTGCGCGGAAAAAGTGTTAGATCTATTAGGAGAAAGGGTAATGATATTGTGTGGAGATGGTATAATAGTAGATTTGGAACGCGCCACAGGAGTAGGGTCTAGAACTGGGGTATTTTGCCCTCCCGAATAAATCTGAGAAAGTATATCACCCACCCTGTGACCGTTAAGGAAGTCTGGATGCCCTGTGTTAATGTAGCAAGATTCCATAGAGACAAGATCCTTGACTAGCTTATTTGTGGGGTCGATGGCTTTCTTAAAGAAGCTGATTACAACAGTGTGAAACTTATCCTTGAGCGATGGATATCTCCGGAACATTGGCTTAGCCAACAATTGTGTAAGAATGCGAACGAGCTCGTCATATACCAATGAAACGCACTTCAAGCTTGGCTCATCCAAACGCTTGATCTGCTGCTTGACTATTAATTCGAATGCGGTGGTACCAACAAATAGGGCTGGTGAGGAACCTGAGGAGTTGTAGAGGATGGTACGAATATCGATGTCCTTTACCTGATCAAACGGATCCACTGCCTTGACACCGTTGGAGTATAACTCATGGAAAACGAAGCTGATTCGAGCACCGCCGGAAAGCTCAAAGCTTGAAAGTTCCTGGTTGTTACCGTCCAGCACTGTTCGCCACTCATTGCAAAATTCTGTGATTATCTGGAGAACAACATTCGCGCTGTTGCCAAGCATCGAATCGCCCAGCTGATTCAATTCCAAGGCATATTTCTGAAGAGAGGATTGGATGCGGGCTTTGATGTCGGGTAAGGTGTTTTTGATGTGCATCATGAGAATCTAGCGAAACATTAGTATAAGAGACCAAAACGTAGTGAGGTCATTCGGCCATACTAGGTTGAGTTTCCGAGCCAGATATGGTGTCCCGCAGTAGGAGCTTTTATTTCGGTATGCTTTATGGTTCTCAAAGTAATTCTTTTCATTTTCCAGAGCATGTGATATAGCCTTCTTACTCTCGATATCTTTTTGCCCACGGTTTACCACAGGTACATAGCCAAGCCGCAGCGGGATAATTCGTCCCGCCAATATGTCCACGACGTCTGTTCCCTCATCCATCAAATCCACTTTGGTAAGCACACCAATCGTTCGCTGACCTTCTGGGTCGACTTGTCGTGCTAGCTGGAGACCATCCGAATTTGCAAGATCCGTGTTCGCTGCCGTGACAGCTAATATGATAGCATTTGGCTTCATTATCTGCTTTAGTACCATGTCCTTGATTTGCTTTTCGATATCCCGCGGCTGGTCCCCAACGGGTACTTTTGTCAATCCAGGCAAATCCACTAGGGTCAGGGTGAGGACATGTGGGGAGTAAATTCGAAGGTTTATCGGAGCAGGTGAGATGCCTGCATTGCGCCCTGTTTTCGATTCGGTCTCCTTCACAATTTCATCCCTAATCTTATTGAAGTCGTAAAATTTCTGGCCTGGTATATGTAGGAATTCGCCCCACTCATCCGTGTTTGCCTCCTTATCAGAGGTCTTCATGTCCCCGTTGACACCATTTGTTTGAGGTTGGCTAGTAGCCGCTCGATTGATGAGTTGTAAAATGAGCGGTCGTCTGGTGACAATTCCAGTCCCTCGGGGTAAGCTTTAACCACAACGTCAGCTTGCGTTCGTGCTGCCGGGCCATAGGTCGTACAAATCCCTGCCAACTATGTTCTCCAGCACCGAACTCTTTCCACTGGATTGTGATCCCACCACAGCTATTTGCGGCAAATCTATCGGGTTTTGGACCTATAATAAAAGTGCCGTTAGTGTCCTAAAGGCTCAAGCTCTGCAGGGGGCTGCTTGAACACCAGTCACACACCCCAACGGTTGTAAAGACGTCTTGCAATTTGTTGACTAGAGTGATGAGACCCGGGTCATTGACACTGATCCTGCGCTATGGGTGAGCTTAGGTCCCAATACCCAGGGCAACAATTACTCACGAATAGCCAGCCGGTGTAGCCATGACCCCAGAGACAAGAGAGCACCAGATGCACAGAGGAAGCAGTCAAATGTTTGAGGTTTCACTGTCAATTTGCAGCTCTCTGTAGGCTGCAGTTTTTGCAAGCTGGTTATAGGGAGATCTCGTGTCCAGGTTGTTACGTATCGGGCACCCTTGTTTGCGACGCTTAACCTAAATAAGCCAGCGTTCCTGGCGTACAGGTTCGTCTTTATGCCATTTAATGGCATTATTTCAAATACAAGATATGGCTTACAGGAGTTACAAGATACATCGACATATAAGTCATTAATTCGATACATAAAAAACATGCTATGAATCTATCTGACACCTACTCTACTATTTTCTTCCCTCGTTACAAACTTCATCTAGCTACAAGATATGACTGAGGCAAAAAGATAGACTCGCGTATGTTTTAAGCGATGATTTCAATTGAACTACATACAACAAACAGGCTTTGTGCAAGACAAGAGTATTGTATCTGAAATCAATGTTTGTCGACTTCAGAACGATGAAGTTGCCACTAAATCACCTTTGCGGGTTGTAATGAGTTGCTGCTATCTTCACCGATCTAGCTACAATGCTTATAATGCTCACAATGCTTACCGCGCTTCGGAGAAGCATGCAAGGGCGTGCTATGTATCAATTCTGCTCATAACCTTGAGCCACCTACTTCTCCCTGGAATACATCGCTGGCAGTATCGAACCTCGGGCTATCTCATTCGTCTGTCACAGAAGCAAATTTCTCCGTCATCTCCTGGAGCAAATCATCGTACTAACGTCCTTGTCAGCTGATAATTCATCCAGGGGCAGCAACGTGTCACACCTTTTTCGAGATCTTTTGTTCTCCTTCTGAAGGCACCTCGAACTTCATGCTCCTTAATCCATTCTGGATGCTGGCTGTCGATTCTCTGACCTTAGCCCAGGTATGGCCTTGCGCAATTGCCTTCTGGCTTTCGTCATGATAGCCCATGAAAGCTTTCATCATGTACTCGGTCTTCCACATGGGACAGAACTGGTCGTAGTCGCTGTAGCCGTTTTGTTGGAGAAAGTCGTCCTTCAAAAGGCTGGCAATGTCTAGCGTAATCTTATCCGGGTCGCCAAGCGCAGACTTACCGACAAGCTGCACGACTTGATCCAGTTCCTCTGAATTGGATAAGAGTTCTCTGATGCGGTCTCGGAGGCGTGGGAACTCGGGATGATCCTTCTCGTAATATTTGTCTAGGATATTGGTGTACTTACTATAAGACATCGACGTATTGATGGACGGGAAATGTTTCCTCTGGGCCAGCTTCTTGTCGAGACCCCAGAAAACTTTGGAGGAGAATTGAGATTAGCCGATTTGAAGATGTATACAGAAAGCTGCGCCCACGCGACTTACCTTGTACGATACCTAGTGTAGCACTAGTCACAGGATCTGAGAAATCACCACCTGGGGGGCTTACGGCCCCAACAATACTGACACTCCCCTCGCGCTCTGGACTGCCAAGAGCAGTTACTTTACCTGCACGCTCGTAGAATGAAGCCAGTTTGGCACCAAGGTAAGCGGGGAATCCCTGGTCAGCCGGCATCTCTCCCAGACGTCCAGAAATCTCTCGGAGCGCCTCTGCCCATCTGGAAGTTGAGTCTGCCATCATTGCCACGTTTTTACCCTGATCGCGGAAGTATTCGGCAACAGTGATACCGGTATAGATAGATGCTTCTCGAGCGGCCACGGGCATATTTGATGTGTTTGCGATGAGTGATGTGCGCTTCATGATTGGTTCCTGTCGACCATCTATATTGATAGAGAGCTCCGGGAAATCCATAAGCACTTCGGCCATCTCATTGCCTCGTTCACCACATCCAACATAAATGATGATATCGCTGTTAGAGAACTTAGAGACCGATTGACTGATGACTGTCTTTCCGCAACCAAAAGCACCGGGAATACAGACAGTACCCCCTTGAACGCTAGGAAATAGGGCGTCCAATACACGTTGACCGACGATGAAAGGTGAATCGGATGGAAGCTTCTCAGTTGTAGGCCTAGGCACACGGACAGGCCATGTGTGCATCATAGAGTAATCGGACTTTTTCCCATCGAACTCGACTTCGAGTACTTTCTCATCGACCGTATAACTTCCTTTCTCTGCGATGTGTGTGATTGTACCTCTTGCCCGGGGAGGCAGCAGGATCTTGTGATCATTCAAGAGACTGTTTTCAAAGACACTTCCGAAAATGTCACCTCCTGTAATATGGTCACCGACCTTCAGCTTCCCAGGTGTAAAATCCCACTTTATTTCTCGGTTAAGTGAAGGTACAGAAATCCCACGGGGAATGTAGATACTGTTCGCGACCTCTGATATGGATTTTAGGGGCCGTTGGATGCCGTCGTAGATGGTCTCCATCAACCCTGGGCCCAGCTCGACCGACAACGGCTTTCCTGTCCGCATAACCGGGTCTCCCACCGTCACACCAGCTGTTTCTTCATAGACTTGCACCGTAGCTTTATCTGCGTCGATTCGGATCACCTCCCCAACCAGATTGTCATGCCCCACTCGGACCAGCTCGTACATGGCACACCCTATCATATGTTCCGCAACAATAACAGGCCTTGTCTTGTCAGAACCATTCATAGATCCGGCGATAGTATGTAACGTACCCAGATATGGAGAAAATCGACCCTAGAGACAAGTGTTAGTAAAGCCCGAGAGGATTTATACGATGGCATTCCATGACCAGAGGCAACGCACCATACTGTTCTTCGCCAGCCTCCATGCGTTTTCTGCCTGCATCCTTCTGTAATCAGGAATGGCCGAGTCAGCATAACAACAGCGCTCGGCCTTTCGTATGATCGAGGTCTTACCGGAGCCATTGAGAAAAGTGCAGGAGGTGTTCTGGGTGCTTCGGTAGTATCTATAAAGGACGGCGACGTTGACGATGGCGACGTTGGCAGAGGGGGCAGACGGGCAACTGCGTCGTCGACGAACAGGTCCCGCACAGGCACGGGTGGGGGGAGTTGATCAAGATGAACTTTGGAGACGAGGTCCCAGAGTGAATTGCGAGCTTTGAGTCTAGGTCGAAGACCAAGCATGCACGACTTGGATAGGATAGGCTAAGATCGCTAGCTGTGTAGGTACAGTACTGTAAGGTAGCTCCTCCCCTACGTTAGCTCAACGTGGTGGGTGGTGTGGATGCGAATGATATGTTAGTGGGGCAATAAATCTGTATAGTGATTTCACCATTTCACCATTTCACCATTTGACTCCGGGACCGTCGACATCTGCTTCCAGATGGATTTCCAGGCAACCGTAGCGCCCTATCGCTAACTGGCGTGCCCTGTAAAACCTCCCCCTCCCCAAATTCAATTCCTGGAATTCCTTTTTAACTCTACAGTATCTGCAATCGCCGACTTAATCGTCTATGTACTTTATATATCTACCACAAGACCTCTGGTTGTCTTGGGATTGGACCTGATAATGCTTCCAATTGTGCGTGTGGTTTCCATATTGATAACTTCGAACCAGACCATCTCCCTCCTCCAGCGACAAACCGCTCCGCCTAAATGATATGAAGCTACCTTATGTGGATATATATCTAGCATCGGAGCTTCTTAGAAATCCCTTCATAACAGTCTATAAACAGATCAGAAGACGCGGTACTTTGTATTTACATGCTATCGTCTTTGCTTTGTTTTATATTGAAGCCACCAAGCCGATTGGTTCTCTCCAGCACTACTATAGGGGCTAGAGTAGGCTGACGAAGTCGGTCATGCTGCCCCTCATGCCCTCATGCCCTCCTGCCACTCAGCCTTTGGGCTGCGAACTGAAATGAACTGTCAATTCCCAGGCTTCGAGATGGAAGGAAGGAGAACGCCCATGGCGGGTGTTTCAACAGGTCCCTGTAGCAATTAGATCAGAGGTGTAAACGAATAAACGATTGCAAGTTGATCACCGGGTTCTGACCGCCGTCCATACTCGAAACATACGCCATGCCGGTTTAGTGATGCTGGGAACTAAGCGGATCGGATGACACTACAACTCGATCAAGGCAAAGTGCCTCAGGTACCTCTACCACCTTGCAAGACTCTGATACTCTCGCCACACCACCGCCCAGTACCCTATTGCTGCTCTACATAAACTCCACCAGCATCGGCCTACTTACCCTTATCCAACAATTCTCGGAGGCTGTCCGTAGAACGCGTCTAATTCCCAGCCTCGGACCTAGACTGCTACCTATCCCCCAGGTCCAGAATTGTCTCGGTTTTTCTCTGAAGCTCGATTGCAATAACAGTTGCCGCCGGATCTGAATTCTGGAATCTTCTCAGATCTAAATCAAAGCTTCAATAGAAACTTTGAAGCTGTTCAACTGCGGGGCAGTGGCATCTTCCGGATATATACTACAAAACGTCTACTACCACAGAGGCTCTTCGAATAAGCTTTGATTCGCGACAGTTGAGAGCTCTGCTATCAGAGGCTCAGCCAGCATAAGCGGTAGCCCCGCTATCTTCGTCCTGGCAGACGAAGCCCCCCTCCACCAACTATCCCCAACCACTTCCGACCATCCAGCCAATCCCAGTCCCCCAGAACCTTCCTCCATCACAGATAACTCAGCCCCATATATAAACTCTATTCAAGAAACGCAACGAAGTTCTGCTACAGGAGAAGCCAGTACAACCTCCTCCTCTTCTCACACACTACCTACCTCTGCGGTTTTCGATCCTTCTCCCGCCCGAGTCAATCCGCGGCGTCGTCGTCGAAGTTCTTCATCAGAGGTGGTGGTTCTAGAGAATCCGGCTACCCGGCCAGGGTTGGACAATACAGAGAACAGGGAGCTTCCAAGGACCGAAGCAGGGGGCATCGATCCGGGGCCTCAAGGGGTGAAACCACCATCGCCGAAGCGTAGGCGCCTCATGAGTAGAACCATGCGTCTCGACCAAGATTCTTCAAACTCAAATGGCTCACGGCCATACTCAAATGGTTCACCCCATTCGAACCACAAAGCCGGGTTGTCAACTTCGACAAACGGCCATTCCTCTGCGACCAACGGCACATCATCTCCGCATAGAAATGGGAATGGGTTTTCGCCACCAATAATAAGAGCAAAGAATACGGACTTTTTTGGGCACGACAGGGAAGAGGTTACTCGGCTTCTCATACAAGGACTGGGAGACCTAGGGTATCACGGAGCTGCCGATAGACTGAGTCACGAAAGTGGCTACGAGGTGGAAACGCCAATAGTTGCGGCATTTCGGCATGCCGTATTACAGGGAGAGTGGTCAGAAGCAGAATCGTTACTGTTTGGTTCGAACAGCATAGATGATGGTGGAGGCGTGAGTATAAGCAATGGATATTCACATGAGCATGATGGCCTGAGATTGATCGAAGGGGCAAATCGGGATGAGTTGAAGTTTCGTATGCGGGAGCAGAAATATCTGGAGCTCCTTGAGAAAAAAGATCTCTCAACTGCACTTGTGGTTCTTCGTCAAGAGCTCACCCCCTTGAATCAAGATACCGGGAAGCTGCATAATTTATCGAGGTAACGAGACTTTTCTTATACGCTAGTTACTATCTCCATAATCCTAGACTAACATTCCCTAGTCTAATTGTATGCCAATCACCGGATGACCTAAAAGCACAGGCTCATTGGGATGGTGCTTATGGGCAGTCGCGACGGATTTTGCTGCAAGAACTATCTAGTATGTATTCTTTTTTCGCTTCTATATATTAGCTAAGCCAAGGCTTTAGAATCGATATCACCCTCCGTTATGATTCCGGAGCACAGATTAGCAGTCTTATTGGATCAGATAAAGCAAAACCAAATATCAAAGTGTCTCTACCACAATCCTTCAGCAAGGCCCTCATTGTTCTCGGACCATATGTGTGACCGAAGTCAGTTTCCATTGCGGACTGTTCTGGAATTGAACCACAACGCTGGTGAAGTATGGTATCTTGAATTCTCGCACAACGGTAGAAGGCTAGCTACAAGTGGCCAAGACTGCGCGGTGGTAATTTACGATACGAGCACTTTCCAAGTCAGGCATACCTTGACAGACCATACTGCTCATGTTGCGTACGTGACCTGGAGTCCAGACGACAGGAGACTCATCACTTGTTCCCATGACCGTAAGGCCAAAGTATGGGATGCAGAGGTATGTATGTTCTTGTTTGGTTCCGCAGTCTGCTAATCTTTAATTACAGTCGGGACAGTGTATATTGACAATAGACCATGACACTCAACCGGTAACTACAGCTTCTTGGGCACCCGATGGCCAAAGTTTTGTCACCGGGTCCTTGGATAAGAAGTCCCAGCTCTGCTTATGGGCCTTGAGTGGTCAGGCTTTACACAATTGGGCAACAGATTATCGAATACAGGACTGTGCTATTTCTCCAGACGGGCAGCGACTGGTGGCCATCTCCTCCGAAAAACAAATCTTTGTCTACAACTTTGTGACCCGGGAAGAAGAATACAGCATTCTGCTAAAGACCAAGATGACTTGTGTTAACATTAGCCGAGATTCAAGATATATGCTTATCAATATGGCTGATAACGAAGTTCAATTGATTGATATCGAGACTGCCGAGATAGTCAGGAGGTTCCTTGGACAGAAACAAGAAAGTTTTGTGATACGGAGCTCGTTCGGAGGCGCTGATGAGAATCTCATAATTAGTGGCAGTGAAGGTAGTACACGGTCCAGCATATAGAGGTGGGATATGCTAATTCGCCCCTCAGATTCCAAAGTCTATATATGGCACAAAGAGAATGGAACCCTGATCGAGACTCTCGAAGGCCACTCCACGGGCTGCGTCAACGCTGTTGCTTGGAACCCTGCAGATCCATGTATGTTTGCTTCTGCAGGCGACGACAGAAAGGTTAGAATGTAAGTGCACTGCTCGATACATAATCATCATCATTCTTGACTGGCTTGTTAATTTCAACCGTCACCAGATGGTCCAAAGAAACTGACCCAAGCCCAAGACGGCGGACCAGCCAGAACTCCACTCGTCCTTCAACCTACGAGGTAGCCGTAACAATCCTATAAACCGCTCAATCCCTTTTTCCTATGTCACCCAGCACAGCGCTGCGATTGCATTCCCTCGGCGAACAACGGTCATGGTCATGTGGATAAAGAAACCTATGAGAGACGCCACGTTATCAGTCGGGAATAAGTGTCTCTGGCGTCACGGTTGTGGGAAAGGGTTTCTAGAGTGCACTCAGCCACCCCTTTTTGTATGAGCAACATTGCATGGCGGGTGGAGCAGTCGCTGGTCTGGGCTGGGCTGGGCTGGGCTGGGTAGATAGAGGGGCCTGCTGATCCTGGGGGATTGAATTGAACCATATCTTACAGTACCCTGCAAAAATTCACGGTCACTTAAGCGAAAACACGTAAAATCGCGTACAGTACCTTCAAAACAATCAACCTTCTTCAACCACATTCACCATGCTCAGAAGGGCTCCGTTAGCTACAATATCTGGTAATAAGACCCTCAGAAAGGAGCTCGATTTGTTGACTAAAGGGAAAATTACGGGGCAAGCTGAGCTAGGAGCTACATCCACCCAAATCAGTCGAAATTTGAACGTTCCCCGCACCGCCATAAATGAAGTTTTAGAAAGGCTTCGAAGTCAATAAACCCAGATCAGGAAGGCCTTTATCAATTACCCCTCGAGCAGCTAGGATACTGTTACGTCAGTTACGATCGAAGCCCAAAACCATCTGAAGAAAGCTGAAAAAGAACATCGGAATCGATTTGAACTCGCAGAACTCTCAACGCAACACTACGAGCTCATGGAATTTCTCACTGACTAGCTCTTCAACGATCGAAATTAACTGAAAAGCATAAGAAATTAAGAATTCAACCGTGAATCAATGAGAGCAAGTCATATTCGCACGACACGCGGAATCCATCCGGCACCCGCCTGCGACTCCTGAACGCGTGCGACGAACTGCAAGCGGCTCGCAGCATGTGAGAGACCGCGTTGACGCCCTCTCTGTACTGCAGTCCACCATCGGCAAGAATCCGCTCTCTTACCATTTTCATAATTTATCCCCTAAACTGAATATGAGGGGCATCAAGATAGAGATTATCAAAACGACGGAGCAAATCGGTGATTTGGTCGACTGGCTCGTCTTCCGCCACGCACCACCAGTCCCATACTCGCCAACCATGTACATCGATCTCGAAGGCGTAGACCTCTGCCGTGAGGGCTCCCTTTCCATCCTCACCCTTATGATCGATACGGGAATCCCGACCATACGCGTCTGCATCTTCGATGTGCATTTGCTGGGCGCACAAGCGTTCAATACAGCCGGCGTAAAAAGGAAGACGCTGAAGGATATCCTTCAGGACGACAAGATCTCAAAGGTCTTCTTCGACGTTCGCAACGATTCAGATGCCTTGTTTGCGCATTTCGGCGTGGCTTTGCAGGGGGTGGAGGATGTCCAGCTTATGGAGAGTGCTACGAGGAGGACCACTGAATCCAGGAAGTTCTTGAGCGGCCTGGCCAAGTGTGTTGAGAAAACTGTGCTCATATCGCTCCATGGTATTGACCTAGCGAACTGGAAGGCAGCGAAGAAGAAAGGGGAGAGATTGTTCAAGGCTGAACATGGCGGTTCGTATGAGGTTTTCAACCAGCGCCCGATCCCGGAAGAAATTATTTTATACTGTGTTGGTGATGTCATGTGCCTTCCTGAGCTGCGGGATAGGTTCTGGAAAGGGGCCGATGGTTGGCGAGACCTGATCAATGAAGAAACCAAGAAGCGCGTCGCGGCATCTCAGAAATCAGAGTACCAGCCCCACGGCCGAGATAGGACGGTGGCTCCGTGGACCGAAGATCAGAATAGGGCTTTGGATAAGTGGAATTACGTCCCTCCTCCTTGCGACTACTTCGATGAAGATTGGTTCGACGAAGATTGGCACGATGACGGGGGCGACAACGATTTTGAAGACTGGACGAGGGCGCCCTGGCAAGGGCCTCCGTCCTGATTAAAGGCGGGCTTAGAAAGATTGGAGGTAGAGGGGCTTGAGAACTGACGTGAATCTGCTTGGGTGCTTGGACGCTTTGTTACAAGTTATCACTTCAAATCTGAGATGACCTACGGTGTATATGATCTGCTTGTTCTCAAGTCCCAACTATTTACTGGCGCTTCATGCGACCATGGGTGAAGCTCACGATGAGTCAAGGACAAGGCCAACTCTCTACTGTATTCGAAACCCGCGCGAGCCTGCCTCAAGAAAACGATCCGAACTGAAGAACCGAGTTGGATTTACCACTGGACCAAAATACGAATCCGTACCCAGTCTAGTGTGTGGTGGTTTATAAACAACTAACCGAGCACCGATCCTCCATCCCCAGTGCTACAATCTCATCCTCCGTAACCTGTGCTTCGCCCATCCGCGCCATTTTGGCCTTCGCTGACTCTGGCGCACCTGCCTCTTCTGCAGGACTCTTGCGCTTCCGACCACGTTTTCCCTTGCCTGCGGCAGCTTGTGCTTTCGCAGCACGCTTCGCTCGTGCCTCTTCGATGTCCTCATAGCTCATCACCTTCGCCTTCCCTAGTACCACTGACTTGGTCGATCGACGAACTTTGGCTTCGTTGTTCATTCTAGTCAAGAATCGATTTTGATCCTGAAGGAGGGCATGTTCGGAGAAGGATGTTTGGGCGGCATTGGCGAGCTTCTGTTGGTGCCTCTGTAGGCGCTGTTTGCTCGTCTCATCAAGCGCGTGAGCATCCTGTTTGATCAGATTATGCAGCGACATAAGAGCCTCTAAGATACTATTGGCTTTGGGCCTTCTGTTCTTTCGAGCGTCGTCCGTGTACACGATGATAGAGGGTAGAGAGAGGGACATCGCCCCGTTCTGCTAGGGCAGCGTATGTTCTAGGCACGTCTGGAGGAAGGCCTTGCGCCAGCACCTGGCTAGCTCGGTTCATATTAGCTTATTGTGGTGATGAAGTCAGATTACTCAATATTGTGATTCAATTGCAATAAAATACAGACTTAAAAAAGCTATCAAGGATTAATTCAGATGTTAAACTAAAATCAATAGTTGAACGTATGTTGTTAAATATGTTGATGTTGAATGTTAATGCATTGAAAAGTTAATTCAAAACTTTGTATGTAAATACATCAAAGTTAACCGGTATTTGGCAAAAATACAGAATTCTGTCCTCAGACATGCTGCACAGGCACTAAGCTCGCGAAAGTAAGCAGAGCTAACTCAAAGGGGCTTAGCGACTGTGGCTCACCCGCAGGGGCTTAGTCACGCATGTCTGAGGTCCTAAGGCAAGGAATCTGTTACTCGTAATGAGGTCTGGAACGAACCGACCTATCGTGCAACATGTTCTGCCGCTTCTCGTGTTCTTTAACAAGGAGAATCATTTATCGTCCTTCTAGCAAGATCTTCAGTCTACCATGGGAATCTCAGCGAGCCATGTCCATAATCTCCGTCCACTCCACCTTCCCCGCCTCGCTGCTTCATTTTCAACCTCTCGAGAGTTCCAGCCTCTTCGACTTTAACGCATCCCGTGGCCAAGAGCGTGTCCTCGAGGATGAAGTGACTGTTTCAAAAGATGGGCTAGTCTATTCAACAGTATGAACAGATCTTTCGTGTGCGTATTCTTGTCGGGTCATCAATACACAGTATTCGCTGATGGTTCGCAGTCTCCAACGGAGCCATTTTCTTACCCAATACCTTCATGATGCAAGAGATGATCCGAGCGCAATACGATCAATACCTCGAAGAGCTTGAGAATGACGGCGCCCTCAATCCTTCACTGATATTCTCTATTCTCAAGGGTTGAAGTTTTCCAAGAGACTTTGCATCGTGGTGTTAATTTCCTGTTAGGAATATCAATCCCTATTACGCTCACGCTTTTCCGAGAACACTCGTGTCGATTTTCTCTGCAACCTTCATATCGAATGCCGTTGCTTAGTAGGCTGAGTACGCAAAGTGTGTGATCAAAGAGTCGACTGACCCTGTTCAGAACTGAACTCTCTGTTGAATACATTTTACTTCGAACATGTGGTCAAAGATAACTTAGAGCAGTGGCTGGACGACAATCCGTTCGAAGATGCCGTTGAGGACGATGTCGAATCGCAATGAATGGCTAAATGATTTTGCGTCTCGACCTGAATTCGCTTCTTTCAGAGCGGGCTCTCAGCCCACATTGGTGTTTATGAGAAGAGAGCAGGGGTACATCCGCAGCATAATATTTTTGTTCCATGAAATCATTCTACACAGCTGATGTATAGGGACAGAATTACTGATCGACCTTCCACAGCCCTTCTTGGAATCACCACGTGTACAACAGCAGGGTTTAACTTGACAACCGAAACCTTCTAGAAATCTGATAAGATACTCTAAATGTAGAGATCTGCCTCAAACTCGAATAGGGTTGATATAAATGTTGCCGCACAGTGCGGAAGCTTCGGGTCTGCAAAATTAGATTGATCCATGTTTGATGTTTCGACTTTCGATGTGTTGAATATCGTGCTAGCTTTGTTGTGGTGTGTGTCAAATTGAGAAAAGAACGTGATTTGGAAAGCTGTATGGAGGCGGGTTGTAGTAAGGTGGGTTTCTGGTAAAGGGCGGCAGCACTAGGTTTACCCGTCGAAAGTCGAAGCGATGACACTGTGGCGATGTTGGAATAGTAAGCACATTCTGTCTCTCATGTATCGTTATTTCGGGTTCGGCCGTTTTTATAATCGGTTGATCTTTGTTGTACATATACGTAATGCGGTTTCCCTGGAACAGCATCGCGATTTACACTTCGGTAAAAGGCTCTGTTCCTTTGCAACATAGCGTGGACGTCTCAAATGAGCTTCTGCCTCTTCGCCTGCAGTGCGTTCCGTGTCATATCCTCGTATTTTAAGTCCAAGGCGCTTCTTTCGTTCGACGAATGGATCTCTTATCTTAGATGACAAGGCAAACCATGTTCCAAAGCCTTAATCGATAAGAATCATCACTCACTCAGTTTCTCATTCCTTCCGCCATATTCGTCTACTAGCAACTCACTACGCAGTGCAGTACAGCTGTTCTTCGCTCGCCAGCCTCCTATTTGTGAAGAGATCGGCGGAGTTTTATTACCTACGAGGATGAATATCAGATTGTGATGAGCGTTGAATATGATTTCACCGCGGCTGCGGTTTGCAATCCTTTCTCTCGTGGTCGAGTGTGAACTTTCGTTCTCCGTTTCAATAGCAACTCCGCAACAACATTGCTATATATGCAGTCATGGGGCCTACCGGTTCCTTTTCGATCAGTATACAAGACTTCAAGCTCTCTTCTCCAAGTACAAGTTCTACCCATATATTAATCAGTATCTTCATCTCGACGTCCCGGCGTTAATACAACAGTTACGATGTCATCAATCTCATCACAAATTCACGGATCGACCACCTCTTTCACGTATTCGTGCCCCAATTGCCCTCGCAGCTACCAAGGGTCTACTTTAGCGCATATCCCGAGAGTGTGCCATTGCAATCGCATTGTAGATAGCCAGCGCATTGTCACTAACGGTAACGGTAAGCTTCCAGCCCTCGCCTATAGTGACTCGGCATTAGGATTAATTAGTGTAGGGAACGGAGCTGCCTCTCAACCAACATCCGCGTCACAATTAGATCGCCAGAGTATTCTAGAGCCAGAACCTTCCCAGAATCGTTTCGCAAACCCAAGGCTAGGTCCACCTCAAGCTCCACCTCAAGTTCGCAATCAATTGCAGGTCGCATCCGGGAATTCAACGGAGAATCCACCATCGTATCACAATGACACTCGTCCCCCATCATATCGTTCGCCGCCACCCTCGTTCCATTCGACAGATCCACTAGACCCGGTGTATAGACAGTCATCTAACTCACGGGCACCATCGCAGCATTCAGGTCGCTCTGGAAACTCTGGCGGTTCAGGGAACCATGCGAATAGGTGATGGGTACCAAAACACCACTTGTTTATTTTACTTGCATTTTCTAGAGTTGTATGTACGCACGCGTTCGAATTTCTTACCTTTCCCTAATTTTAGGGTGAATAATGATAGACTAGATGCGGAGATAGGGGAAATGTGTGGTAAATTCTTTTTGTAGTTAGACTGTATCATAGTTTCGGTATATTATTAAAGAATCATCGGCTGAGGGATTTCTGACATTCTATACTTGAAGTCGTCTCAGTGACGATTGCTGAAAACCTGAAGTTCTTGCCGTGAAAGAATCTGCATTGAATGTGTGCTTTGACACTATGCCGATCTGTAAGAGGATATTCGTAGAACGTTGTGTGAACAACGATGCTCTAGATAGCTGTTTTATAGCGCTAAACCTAGTGAATACTCTCTAGAGATGAATCGCTTTGAAATCCTCGTTCATTTTTCGGTCAATTCTTATTGACGAGACGATGGCAGTAAACGATCGCTATCGGTTAAAAAGATCAGAGGTAGCTTGCGACAAAGATGTTTCGAGGATGCTTGCAGTGACTGAAGCAGTTCCCATAAAGAGTTTAGGACGCTTCGTCTGCCGAAGAGTCCGTATAATTGAATGAATGATGCTAGTAATGTTGCTTTACGAATCGGCCAAAATGTGAACACACTTTAAAACAATTCTATTCAGGTATGTATAGCATATTTCAAAGAACGTCGGAAGATATTGGAAAACAGAAAAGGCGAAAAGGCCTTATTACCAACAATCGCTAGCCGAAAAGAATCACGTGATCGATCGCCTAGGAGTATTCCCGGCCCGATGCACGTTCCGGTCCCGTGCACACCCCACTTTACTACTTTCATCTTTCTTCAAAAATCAATTACAAATTCAATATGGCTTCAATTGAGGCAGCGCTTGCAGATCTAGCTTTGCAAAAGTCACCTAACTACACTGCAACTGCAAAGAAATTCAATATCAATCGAAGCACGCTGTCGCGACGACATAGGGGTATAACCGCCTCCGTCAAGGAAAGCAAGCAAACGACGTCAATTCTTTCGAACCAACAAGAAAAAGAGCTTATTCGCTATATCAACAAGCTTACCGAACGTGGTATACCTCCTCTCAATGCCATGATTCGTGTTTTTGCGTATAATATATCTGGAAAACAGCCAGGCAAAAACTGGTCTTATGAGTTCGTTCGACGTCATTCAGATATACTACAGTCAAAGTTTCTACAAGGAGCTGATCTAGAGCGAAAGAAAGCTGATAATGCATATCAATATCAGCTTTATTTTGACCTAGTAAGTGCCTTCATTCCGTTTAGTTTCATACTAATATAAGGGTAGGTAAAGCAAAAAATCGAAGAATATGAGGTTCTTCCTAAAAACACATACAATATGGATGAAAAGAGCTTTCTACTTGAACTGCTTCAAAAGACTCGAAGAGTCTTCAGTCTAAAGCATCTTGACAGTGACAAATTGCTGAATGCTGATCAAGACGGCAATAGAGAATGGATTATCTTGATTGCAACCATTTGCATGAATATGATCTATATACCCCCTTCGATCATTTATCAGGCGATATCAGGTAATATTCAGAACAGCTGACTTACTGAATATGATCTCAAGAAGCAATTCTGCTTCTTTGCTTCCTTCGCTACTGGCTGGACCAACGATGAATTGACCTACTCTTGGCTCACTATCGTATTTGACCGAAATACGAGGTCAAAAGCCAGAAATTCACAGGATTATCGCCTTCTATTTGTTGACGAGCATGACAGTCATATCAACATGAAGTTTCTTGACTGGTGTGAGCAGAACAAGGTGCTCGTGGCTTTATATTCTTCTCATTCTACGCATCGTCTTCAACCTCTGAATGTGAGCTTATTCAACCCTTTGGCCAATTACTACTCGCAAAACCTGAACGACTGAATCTTTAAGAGTCAAGAACTTTCTCGAATATCAAAAAGAGACTTCTTTGACCTGTTTTGACCTGCATATCAAGCTGCTTTCACGCATGCCAACATAAAAAGTGAATGGGAAAAGACAGAATTGCTGCCTTTCAATCCGTCACAGATCATAAAGCAGATTAAATCGAACGCTAGATCTGTTTCAAGCCATTCTTCTTCTTCAGCATTGTCAGAAGCTGATTGAAGAAAGGTTCGACGATTAATGAAGTTAGTTGTAGAAGAAGTAATTGGTTCGGAAGCTCGTAAGTTGAACAATACGATGAAAAAGCTTACTACAGATGTTGCTCTTCTAAAAGCAGAAAATGAAGGTCTTCGACGAACAGTACGTATTGAAAGAAGTCGCAGACGACGTGAAAAGCCTTTATTTGACGATTTAGGGGTTAATGATGAGGCAAAGGGGGTGTTTTTTAGTCCTAATAAGATTCAGGCGGCTCGTGATCGTCAAATTCAAAGAATCGAAGAGGAACAGCAAGCTGCTATTCAAAATGCTGAAGAAAAGGAACAAAGAGAGCTTAGAAAGCTAGAGGAACAGCGTTTAATAGCTGAAAGAAAGGTGAAACGGGAAAAAAAGAAGGCGGAACGGGAGGAGGAAGCGAAGCGAAAAAAGAAGCTACGGGCGAAGGAATTGGAGCAACGACGTCTAGTTCAGGAGCAAAAGCTGAAGGCTAAAGAGCTTCAGAAAGGGCAAAAGAAGAAGTCTAAAGAGGTGGAAGTACAGCAATTCACTGATTTTGTTGCTATTGAGGAGGTGGAAAGGGGGCCTAGTCAAATCAGGTCTACGCGAGCTGGAAGGCAATTCAAAGCTCCTAAGCGATTTGATGATTAATTCTTATAGCTTGGAAGCTTCATATAGATATCGACAACTCTCTATATTAATTGCAATTTGATTCTATGAATGGTGGTTGAATAATAATAAAAATAGTATTGGTTACTAATCGGGTTTAGGGTGTGCACGGGACCGGAACGTGCACGGGCCCGGGAGTACTCCTATCGAGTTAGTGGAGTACTTTAGCCGCTCCAAAAGCCCTTTCCACTTTTCCACCTGCACTGAACAACTGAATTTTCGAAGAATCCTCATCATGTAATCCGAGATAGGATGCCAGACACCAAAAACAGATAGCCAGGTTCGTCAGGCCAACAAATACACTGAATAGCAGCTCGGGTCCGCAATCAAGATGAATCCATTTCACGTTTTCTGGTTGTTCCTATTGCACAAGCTCTGTGTTGGAATTTCAGGTATGATTTGGTTGGTAATCTCCGCATCCATCCGGCGCTAGTGAACTCAGGGGATTCAGGGTATTTGTGACCTTCCTCCCACCTTTTCCTTCCTCCGAAGTTCCTACCTACTAGATAGCTTCAACCCCATATACTATATGCCCCATATGACCTCGTATTCCAACAATCTGCAATTGGACCCAAATCAATGATGTACTGGGTCAAGGAATCATGAAGCCTATTTGGCCGATTGAGTCTCTATATGGACATCGATTTCTATGGATTCGCTTTGGACACCTTCTGATTTAAATGCAACGTCCACGGTCACTAGGCCTAATGGGGTCAATGCTTTCCAAATCGTGATAGTGGCACATCGACATATGTATCATTTCAAAGGACTATCGCATGGTTGCTTAGTGTACAGAAAGGCTTCTAAAATCAACAACCCGCATACTTCCAGTCACGCTCGGGCAACTGCCTTACTCGAAGGATGTTCATACAAGCATTTAGAAAGGCTCTGTCCAAAATAAGATTTCCTGCAACAAGTCGCCACAACTCCAATTTAATAAGCTAGAAGAGGTGAGTCAAACCTTTCACGGCCCCTAGATGGTGGACTCGGAAATGCAGCGGATAACGCCCCAACTGGTGAATTACTGTGAGCACGCCGAGTGATTCCTACACATGTTTCTTCCTTGCTCGAGATCTTACTCAATGGCACAGCGTCCTTGGATCTTGGGGACCGCTCAGATATTATTGCTTTGCTTGTGCTGCATCTAGAGGTGCAGCTTCTCTTTCAGCCTCTTTACGGCGATGCGCTTCTGCTTCCTCCCGCCGAGCTGTATGGTTGCACATGGCGCACGTGTATCCCTTTCTGACGTACTTTCCTGGATGAACACTGCATTCTATCATATGTCCCTTCTTCACACACGCAGGTGTGAAGTGCCTGAAGCATTCGCCGCTGAAGGATCGTTAGCTGTACAGGTTCTGCCTGCTTAAAGTTCAGGAAAACCAGAATACCAATGATGGGTGTTGGTGCGAGCCATTTTAATGGTTCTTTCAACTCTCCAAAGACTCGTTCTTGAAGGGGCCGCCAAAGAATTCGGTGACTTAGATTCTCGCAATACACGAGTCTGCTGTGTCTAAACCTGCTGTAGTAATAGAACTGGGCTCAAGAACTTAATGCTATATCTTGAGAGGGCTGAAAAGGACTTGAAGAGCCAGCTGAACAGTTTGGGCGGTGGTTTGATAAAAGCTTTGTGTACGATGAGAGTGCGAAGGGAGAGGAAAGTTGTAACGCCATCGTTCTTTTATTCTCCTATCGAGTCACATCCTGATGCTGGAATTGGCGATATGGTCTAGTGATCGTGTCACTTCTGTACAAGTCTAATATGATTAATCTCGAGAGGCAGAAAATGGCTGATTCGTACTTTGTGGTGAGTGAAGACCTGTTTTATTCCATGTATAGCCAAGCACACCACATACTTTTGCAGCCATTAAGCGACACAGGCGAAATCCAAGCTCTTAGATAGCAAATAAACCCCTGGCCAACGGCCAACGTGGCTATTGAGCCGCATGCGGAGGTCAGCAAACAAATTCCTTGGCTACTCGTGTTTGTGGTAACAATAGAATTGGTCTTATTTTACTTCACTCCACTCCACGAACTTCATTTTACGAAACATTTAACGTTGCATTGTCAGTCATACGTTAAGCAAAAGGATATACTACATCTCGACACCTATCAAGGCTCGTCGTATTCTTTGTGCGACTCGTAGGGGAATCCTCTCGAATCGCCTCTACTATGTCTATCTCAGGCTCAAGCGCGCTGCACGACGAGGACGAGTGCCAAGACCACATTGCTCTATTTGCACGCGTTCTCACCGGTATCAATGTTGAAGCTTTACCAGCTGTCGCACTAGCCGCTCGGAAGCAAGAATCAGGTCCGACAACTACCACTATTGAATGTAAAGTTCTATCGCCCCCATTATTCGGCGCATATAATATCCTTTTCCCTTTAGAGTTTACTGATGGATGCCGATGGATTCTCAAGGTACCTTCTACAGGGTACCTTGAGTGTTACGATGACATCGCTGCTCGAGCTCTTACCGCCGAAGCGTTGACCATGCAGATGCTGAAACGGGAAACGAGTATACCTCTTCCCAAGGTCCATCAATTTGACGCGTCCTTGGACAATGAGCTCAACTGTCCCTTTATACTAATGGATTATATTGAAGGTGTCCCTCTGAGCGAGCTCTGGTTCAATCACACATCCACAATGACAACGAACTTATTAGTCAAGCAATTCCGGGCCGTGATCCTAACAGACCTCGCAGAAGCCATGGTTCAGCTGAGAAAATACAAGTTTGACAATGGTGGCTCTCCTCTGTTTGATGAAGAGGGAATTCTTACAGGCGTTGGACCTGCAAAGGTTGCGGACCTGCCGGCGATGCTTGGTCGAATACCGAAGGGTGACCCGGATCAGTCCGCGATATTCTATGAAGCAGGGCCCTGGACTGATCCTCAACACTTCTTTTTCGAGATGTTAATTCGACACCAGCCATCACGTTACAAGTTCGACAAGGGGATACGCAAACTCTTGCGTCTCTTTATTGATTGGATCCCATACAAGGATCACCGTATAGAAGATTCAAAGTTCGTCTTAGCACATCCTGACTATAGTCTCCAAAATATCATGGTATCTAAGGAAGGCCGCTTATGCGGACTAGTTGATTGGGATGGGGTTGCGGCTGTACCGTGTTGCGTTGGATGTGAGCAATATCCCAACTGGCTAACTACGGACTGGGACCCAGCTAGATACAATTATGATACTACCGGGCCAAATTGTATGGACGACTCTCCAGAAGAACTTGATAATTGCAGAAAGATGTACAGAAGATCGATGGAAGCAGCTTTCCAGATTAAGGGCATTGGCTTTGGCAAGCTAAGAGAAGATGGTGACCGACGATATGATCCAAACTCTTCTAGCGGCCTCGGAACGACTCGAATTTCCCTCCTAGCTGCGAGCTTGAGTATAGCTGCGAAGGATTCGATGAGTATCGACGAGATCACAAGCTCTTTGTTCGACAGAATAACCCAGATTACAGTTATGGACTGGAATGAGGTAGCGCCCAATACAGAGCAGCAAGGGTCTTCCACTGCTAGAGTAGAAGATGGCCACAGCCGTAACACTGAAGCTACGGAAGAAAATAGGGAAAGCCGTGTAGATGTTACCGAAACAAATTCTCTGGACCTACGCAGTGGTCAATCCCAAGAGACCAGTGACAGCCTCAGCGCTTTAAGCAGTAATATCGATCATTCTCTAACATCCATTTGCACTGCTGAAAACACGGAGGGTACACCTCGCTTCGGCTCAATTCAAAAAGCTCTTCATTACGCTATTGAATTATTCCACAGGGAGGATGCAAGTCAGGAACAAACTGGCAGCAACTCTGGAATAAAACTCAGCTACAGGCAAGGCTCCTCGACAACAGAGAACTCGCAAACCCTCACAGACTTAGATCCTGACGCCGTGCAGCGTGAAGTCTGCCGTAAATTCGAAGAAATGTCTGGTCATGCTAGCTGGCCCGCGGAGCACCGCGATGTGATCAACGTACAGACTAGCCAATCATTTCCGGAATCGGACCAAGCGCAGGAGTCCGAGGCCACAGAAGCCACCATTCAACCGCTTCCCATAGCAGGGCCCCCTCAAGAACCTACGACATTCTCAACCGACCCCATCGATACACCTACTGACGAAATCGCTGTGGACGAGAGTTACGGCCAAGATTTCATACTCTGGGACATCGTTCACGCCCTTGCAGATGACGTTCTTGACGATGTGCGAATGCGGCGGCTGAGACAGGGGTTCGATGTTATTGTGGCGTCACTGCAAAAGCGTGAGAATTTTGAGGGGTATCAGGACTTATTTAACCAGACTCCTGGGGGAATATTATGAGCTACCTCGGGAGGAGTTCGTTTCGCATACGACGGATTTGGAGGTACTGTCTGTACGGCGCACGGTTCTCGCAGTATCCAACGCCAAGGTCCACGGCTAGAAGGAGCGTAACGAAGATAGTATATACCCCGGAATTTCCTTGCGTTCTCGCGTGAGGGACTCGGACGTGTCCTAAAGAAAACTTTGGTAGACTTTGTATGCCTGTTTGTCTATTGTTGGCTGAAACTCGGTCAGACTGGAGATCTGTTGCGGAAAAACTGATTGTAGAGGTTTTCCACTTGTCCAGCTGATTTATTTACCAGTTGTCTTCCTTCGGTACAGTGCTTATAGATAACCATCTCCTCGGAAAGTCTCAAGGGGCATCATTCTCTCATGCGAGCGCTCTTTCCCTTAGAATTCCAACTTTCCTTCAATTTCTCTGTGACATACAGGGCCAGTTCTTTCCTCTCGTACGCGCCGCAGCCCTCCCCGCCGCCCTCAATCATACCATTCTTTACCCCACTCCTGCACAACAGAGAACTCAAACATCCCAAACCCCAATTCCACACGTACTCTAAGCATCTGAAGCATTCCTGAAGATTCCGAATTTCCTCACGACCTAATGAGCGATCATTAGACCTTAATCGACCCATCCCTATCTAGTTAATATTACCCACTACACCCACCAGCATAGATTGACGCAGAGCTTTTGAGAGTGTGAACCGGGTATATTTTTCCTAATAACGTGGGCATATTTTAAACCTGAAATCCATTCGAGGTAAATGCCCTCAAATAAGTTGGCGTAGCCAACTTCGCAGGACAAGATGTTGACACCGTTGATAATAATGGATTAATGCATTTATGAATAACACATAAAGGTTACGGACCAGTACTGGCGGGTTTGCGAACAGGAGTGGAAGAGGCTTGGTGTAGTGAGAAGGGGGTATGGGATGCATGAGAGGTCAACGTAACATAAATCGAAGTGCGTAGAGTACAACAAGGATGGAGTGAAAGAGCGAGGATTGGTCGTGCGTAGACGAAGGCTTTCGATTGCAGAGAAGAAGAAGATGGGCGGAAAGGGGTATAGTATTGGGCCAAGTAAAAGCAATGAGTCAACCTGAGAGAGAGAGAGAGAGGTACACACCGCATTCTCTCCATCTCCAGCATCCCGCTCCACGGCCGAACAACCACCCTTCATGCCCCCTCTATTCTTAGAAAGCCAGTATAACAAATATCATCACTATACCATTTCCCTCAAATTCGCCATTCCTAAACGCAAGTCCCGTAAAAGACACCAGCAGCGGCACGCAGCGCTGATGACACGATCTCTCAGGCATTTTTCCGGAATATTGCCTTTCTCACAACAAACCCCTCAAACTTCTCCCACACCCCAAAATCCGAACCCTTTCGTACAAGCCCGTTGTCTCAGTAACAAAGCAATTATTTCCCCTTTGTCCCGTTTCTTTGTCCCGTTCCCTTGTTATACTTTCTTTGTTGTACCGGCTTTGTTTCTTTGAGTGTGGTAAGACGGGGATTGGGTTGGGGATGGTGTGATGGGAGTTGGGGTAAAGGGGGTGGTGATAAAGGGAATTGTGCGTAAGTGTTTGGGGGAGGAGTGTGCGGTGGGGTGTGGGGGGTGGATCGTAGGGTGGTGGGGGTAGATTTTGGATTGCGGGGAGAGGGTCGAAAAGCTGGTTTGGGAGATGTGAAGGGAGGGGGTGATAGTACGGGGTATGGAGAATAGGCAGGGGGGGTGTAGATGTTGGCGAGGAGGCGAGAAGGGAGATGGTAGGATTTAATGATTAGGCAGAATGGGATGACATGGTGGAATAAGAAAAAGGACTGTAGGTAAGCTCGCACTATTGATTTCGTATACTAGATATGTATTGTATATACGATCGGGAAGGAGAAGAAAGATATCTAAAAGCTATATGAATTCCGCATCTTAGTGGTCTGTTGTAGTCCCAGACAACGAATTGTAGTGTCAGTGATTAGTACCATCAAGCAAGGTAAAGTAGTAAGGACGCAAATACCATGGTAGTGGGTTAAGAGGCATACTACGAGGTTTACAGATGAGCGAAGCCTAGGTAGAGACACTTGGACGAGTAATGTCACAATCACTCACACACATCCTACTCAACCGGTCAGTACATGGAACAAATCAAGTATCACTATCAAAACTCTATCACAAACTCCATCACTCCATCAACTTCCAAACGCCACCATCAATGCACACAAACGCAAGTGAAAAAAACAAATCCGGGCACAATCCATCCAAGCCCTACAAATACTCACATGGGAAAATCAAGTGCACTTACGCACTCAGGGAACGTTGACAAACTCTTGTGGAGAGGGTATGGTATTGTTCTGCTGTAGCCACAGCGCGGCGAGATGTCCTAGACTCGCAAGTCTGGCTGCTCGGCGGTGCCGAAGGCGAGCGGAGGCTTGGTGTGGGATGACAAGAGAGCGCTGTCGTGGAGTTTGAGGGGGGGAGAAGCTTTGGTTGGGGACGGGGGAGGAGGCTGTGCTGCCACTGGTTTGGGTCTGGAGTGGGACAATTGTAGCTGTGTCAGGTATTGTCGAAAAGGTGTTGTTGCCAACGCTGATGGCCTCACGGACCATGGTGGGGGATGTGAAGGACGAGATTGTGTCGCCGCTGGTAGCATTCTGTCGTGCGATAATCGCAACTGTCTCAGTAGTTGGTAAAGCATTGGGCACGCCAACACTGAAGGGTACATAGCTTTGTGTAGCGGCTGCGCCGCCGATGGAGTTCTCGCGCGAGGACTCAATGATGGTATAGTCGTTCCATTTGCGACCAGACTGGAGCATAGAGTTGTACATGAAGGCGTGGTGCTTGCGGACCCCCTGTGAGCGACTCGCAGGCCTGGTACTTCCATATGATTGAAGCTGCGATTGGCGTCTACTCTTAATGCGCTTGAGAGTGTGTTCTACAGGACCGACCCTCGCTTTTGTCAATCTTCGGCGACGAGGTGCGCTGACGAAGGAATGGGACACTCTTCTACAGAAAGGCGGGGAGCTTACTGGACCTCGCGATGGGAAAGGAGCCCCGACAACGAGCTGGGAGGGCAGATGACGGGGGTAGCGCGTGTGCATGTAGGTCATTGGAGGACGGTGGAGTTTTACAGGTCGCTGGTAGATGTCTTTGTCCGGTTCATCAGGGTAGTCGACAAAGATCGATGAGGAGTTGGACTTCCGGTAGATTTCATAGTGGGCTATCGCAGGGCGGGTAAGGTTTGCTGACATCCCAGAATCAAGATCGCGGTCTTGGCCCGGTACACCCTCGTTGGGGAACATAAATGGCTCGTCGTGAGGGAAGTTGTAGGCACTAGAGCGTTTGAACTCTGGAAAACGAGCGTAAGGGCCCAATGTCTGCAGAGTCTCGGGGAACTCGGCAGTCGTGAGGGGACCATGGCGGCCACTGAACCGACGTTGTCTGATTCGTGTTCGCAGATGTTCCCCTAAAGGCGTGCTCCGATACGGTCCAGAGCTGGACGATGGCCTACGAATAATGGGATGGTCATCGGATGCCACTGCATCCTCTCGAGTTCGTAGGTAGGATTTTACACTAGATGATCGTCGAGATATGGTTCTAGAAGTAGTAGAATTGGGCAACAACCGAACGCCTTCTTGATCGCGGGCTGAGGGTAAGAATCCCGGTCTTGAGGACTGTCGAGGATCCATTGGAAGCGGGAGCTCTGCGGCGGCAAGTTCTCTGTTTTCTTGCCCATCGAGCGGAGAACAGGATTCTTGTCTTGGAGTGCTGGCCATCGGCACACTTGGCGGATTCAGTCTTAGGGGATTCTTTGCTGATCTTGGAAACTGTGCCTCAAATAAGTGTTCTTCAGGCTCTTCGCTTTCATCGGAGACCTGCGTGGTGAACACGGCGGCTGTGAGATCGTCATTCATTGGGGAGAAATCATCAGCCACTGAAACATGAGATGAATTGGGCACGGCGGAAAGATTGGACTCAGATGGAGGACTGGGCTTTCGATGGTAGGCGGCTGTCATCAAATCATTGATTGGGGAAGGGTTGTAATTTGAGAGGTTCGAAGAGGTCAAAGCAGGAGAGGTATTGGACGAAGCTGAAGTAAAGTCAGGGTTGGTGATTCTGACATCTCCCAGACTTTGCGTGTATGCATAAGGTGAGCCGGTGCGGCGCTTTTCCATCCTTAGTGCGCAGTCTTCAGACGCGCCATTGTAGACCCGATTGCGTTTATGGAACGGGTATGGGCCAGAATTTTGAGGTCGACGAGGGGTGGATGATTGCGTGAGGCCCGGCGTACTTTTCGCCCAAGGTGCAGGCGGAGCGGAGCTTGAGTCGGCCGGCAGACGGTCTGCTTTGCCTTTGGCGTGGTGGACGCGGTTCTTGACAAACTTCCTGAACTTGTCGAACATGGTCCCGAGTGTAGTGGAAAATTGATGTTTCTTTGATGCACAACACACACTTAAGATCAAAGATAGGTAGCTCTCTGCTGAAGATTCCCAAAGCTAGTGGGAGCGCAAATGGTGAGCGGAATTCCGTTTGAATGATGAGTCCGCGAATCTCAATCTCAGGCTGAGGGGGGAGTGGGGAGGGGTGGGTTTATACCTAAATGTGGATGCAATAGGAACAATTCCTTTGATAGATTATCACCAAGAAAAGAATGCTTTGCTAGACTATAATGAAAAAGGACAAAGGAAAAACAATGGATTTTGTTAAAAAGATTCTTTTGATGAAAGACGAGGTAAACGGTAGGCACGAACAGATACGATTTTTGACCCTGAGCGCCGGTATTGCTTAGTAGTAGCTGTATGAAGGTCTCTCAGATAGTCTACTTCATAGGTGGTTTAGGTAAGTGCCGCGACACTTAGGTAGTGCAGAGCATCACAGATTGTAACAACGTAACAGATAGAATAGACCCTGTGAGAATACTTTAGACATTAGTCTCCGCAATTTGATCGATGGATGCTCACGTAGCTAAGTCTTGGCTTCCCATTCGATGACTCCCAGGTTTTTAAAGATTGATTCCACTTAGTTTTTACGAATTGGGACACCTTAAAGAGCCAACGGGGGCGAACAAAAATGTAGGTCCGATAACATTGATCATCTACGGATTCTCCGATGCTGTAGAAGTGGTGTTCGAGGATTGTACGGTAAATGCAATCTTGAATATGGTGAGATCAAGCACCATACGGCAATTGCCATCGAATACCTTACCAAAAGGCATGAGTGCCATCCTAAGTAAAATGAGTGATATAGACATCGGTATTACATACTAATCTGAAGAAAACACGCATGCCATTAACAAAGAAAGTCAACGAGACACGTAATATGAAGACTAACGGTCATGCAGAGAATGAGTGGCCCAAGTAAAGTTACCACTTCCGTTTAGCCTAATGTTCTCATCCCAAATGGATTTACATTGATGAAGTAAATCAATGGGAAAGAATTAGAAGTCAGCGACTGCCTTTTCTGTTACTCTGCCCTGAGCTTCCCCACGGCTCTTCTTCGAGCGTTTTACACCAGCTGCCAAGACTCGAAGGCCTTCTTGTGGACCAACAGCCACAACACTTGTGTTCCATCTAGACTGCCATCCTCGTCAAGGATCTTAAGCGGCCAACAGACCATCTGTGTGAGGCATTGTCCCACCGAAGGAAGGGACTCAGCCGTAGTCCAGCGGCTCCTTCTCGGTCTTCAAGACTCCTTCGTGCGGTAGACCACATATCAATGGCTTCATTGCAATGTGCTTCTCGGTAATGATCTGCTCGTCGTGTTTGGCTCAGCTGTGACTTGACAATGTCACTTCAACTCCGGCAAAGACTCTTCTGCCAGCCTCAAACATTTCCTGTTTACCATAGTATACTGCCTATTTCCACTGTGGCGAACCGCAATTTCACAATAGAAAGGTCATCCTTCTAATGGAAGGCGCTGCGGATATGTAGAGTCAAGCTGAAATTGGGACTCGCTTGCTAAAACAACACGCTAGTACGAATTTGGCCTTGGTATTTCGACGGCAACTGTCATATCTTAAGGGGCATCATAAGAGATAACAAGGCGCCGCTAAGGCAAGGCTGGACTGCGATGCAAAGTATCCTGCACTGTAACCTCATAAGACTGACAGTAAGGCAACACACACCTGAACAAAGGCTGAGCAAGCAGCCTAGCACTTACGGCCTGCTACGTTTTACTACTCGGACGCACGCTTCGCACGCTAAGCACTGGAACGAATGGCCTGAGCCGATCGCACCCGATTAGAATTAGAGTGAGTCTCTGCTCATCTTTCTAAAGTTATTCAACATCAACAGAGTCAAAAAACTCAAAGCTCATAGCAACAGCGAGCTTATTGAACAATTTTCGTGTCGAGATGGTCATTTCAGGCCGAGAGCTTCTTCAATCTTCATCGTTGAGCGCAGCGACAGCGAGAATAAGCATCGTCAGTTGTTGAAGGCGTGTCTATGTAGAGGGCGCCGACGAGGTAAGAAGTAGGATTTGGTGGAAAGTAGCGATGTTGGTGCAGAAAGGTGATTTCGAAGGTCATTTGGGAGGTCATTTGGTAGATCCAGGCCTTTCAGCTAATCTGCACCAAACGTTAGTTATTGCCTAATATGGAAGCTTATTCAGCCTCACCGGCGGCCTTATGATTGGTGGAAATTGGTATGGAGGGTCCTTGTAAAGGTGGCTTGGCTAATGCAATGTTCGACCCGCAGTGCAAACACCCTGTGGAACTCTCCGAGTTCTAGAGATGCGTCCCTTGCGATAGAGTCGATGATGGGAGGCTATCGGCAGCAGCGGCGCCTACATCAGCGAACGCTCGACTACTGAGGAACAGGATGAGGAGCAGTACACGCCCAACACCAAACCCAACTCCGTGGCGAGCTCAGAAGTTCGGTAGGACCAGAAACCCTTGCTCGATGATAACAGTACCACCAGAAGATATTATGCATCTGGACTTACTAACCTCCACAGGAAATTCGCACAGTCAATCTCAAATATCCCTCCTCCATCCCACGATAGCCTCCTTTCGTCCACACGAAGCAAATCGACGAATAAGTCCAATTACAGAGTTCACAAGGATCCCGAGACCAGCGGCACAGAAACAGAAGAAGTAGAAAAAGAGGAAGGAGGAGGAGGAGGAGGAGAAGAAGAAAAATAATGCGACATTAAAGGGAAATGAACAAGGCGAACGAGATATTATAACGAATTTTGTGGGTACAACGTGATCTCATCGGCGCAATTGATAACTTGAGGCAAATGCAGCTGTTACATCATGTAACGAATAATGTATTGCTCTAGAGTTCTCAGGTCAAAGCCATCGAGAGAGTTTGGACACCGTTAAGTATATTTATCGACCAGTTTGCATAGTGCTGAACTATGTTATCTTTTAGATACGATCAACGAGATATGAATCGGGCCTATCTCACGTTGACTTCACTGCCCGACTACTTGAGACTCTCCTTTGCTTTGCTTTTCAATACGTCCAAAACTCGGTTCAGCTCTACGTTTTTGTCATTGGCGTCTGTGTTGAACGTCGTAGTGGCCAACTTTCCATGTGTTGAGTTCTTCTTAACCCAATCCACCAACCCAGGACTTTTGGCTTGGGAATTCACCTGCAGCACGACATTGAGGTGTTTCGTGGAGAGGTCAAAATGGCCTGCATCGATGCGGACCTGGTATTCGGCGTCCTTGGTCTTAGAGGGTACAATGCGGTTACCTTCCGCGGCTGAGGCTGAAAATTTGGAGGCGGCGTTTTTAATGCCCTTCAATTTGGTAAAAGCGGCGTCGATAGCTTTAGACATTTTCGAGTCCGCTGAGGATTTATGATTTACGATACAGATAATAGGTAGTTCAAACTTGATTAGAACGCATTCGATGACGATGAGAAAAGGCGGAACGCAGCAGGTATTGAGTGCTTTATATATACAATATCGCGGCCTTTTCATCCCGTTACAGCCTTGCGTTCTCGAGTACATGCTTCAACTTGTCGTTGCAGTGCCGCCTGCTGCCTACGCCTCCTTGAGTACGTTCATTCATGACTCAGCAAGTCTGCTCTAACTCAAATAAGTTAAGTCAATATGTGATTTCGCTTCGCACCACAATCTCCTTCAGACCTACATAAGAAGCCCCACCTTACATATGAACTCATCGTGTCTGAAGCTTCATCGCTTGATCCAACGGGACGTCATATGGTTTGCGTCACGTCGCAATGGTTGCATCGCGCAGCAAACCTCAGTCTTCCTGGTGTTGGTTTACCCTTCACTAGGTCCGTCGCCGCGAAAACGAGATTGCTTCTACGTCGATCGACATCACACGTCTTGATGAAACATATAGCAGAAGTCCATACTCCACAGCCAGCAATCAACCCACCGTCAGAAGATCGTAGGCTCCTTCTCTCCTAATCTATATATTTCACTTGATACCATTTGAGCTAACTCCTATTCAGCTCTCGACCCTCGCACTTACACAAGCGGCCGGTGGCTCCGTCGTGACAAGCTAGAGCGCGATGCGCGCTATATCAAATTTGACTTTGATGAGCTCCGCAAAAGGGTAATCGAGCTGTGCCATGGCGCAGCTTCCATTGCGAGCTACGAGAAGAAAGAAGGGGGTTTCAACAGAGTTTTCATTTTCACTTGTGATAATGGGCAGCGTGTTGTCGCGAGGCTACCTACTCGGGTAGCAGGGCCACCCAGATTGACCACTAATTCGGAAGTGGCCACCATCAAACATCGTGAGTCTGAATGTCCTTTCCAGGCGGCGTACTACGGCTAACCCTCATCTTCGTGCTAGTTCAGTCTAATACTACTGTGCCAATACCAACGATCCTTGACTGGAGCGACAATTCCTCAAACGCCATCGGCAGCGAGTATATCATTATGGAACACGCGGTGGGCGTTCAGTTGCACCAAAAGTGGCCAATGATGTCTGGAGAGCAGCAAATTGTCTGTATCCGAGCCATCTCTACGTATATTCAGCAAATAGCAGCAATCAAGTTTCCAGCATATGGAAGCCTGTATCTTGCCGACATCCCTATCGACTCCGCTTCCAAGGTGCCATTAGGCCAAGGCTTTTGTATTGGGCCCCATTGTGGAACTAGGTACTGGGATTGCAGTATCGGCGAACCGAGATACTACAATTCGATGAAGCCTAACAGAGGGCCGTGTAAGTTCTCGTTCTCCCTGCTGCCAGGACAGTGCCGCTTACAGGTCTGTGCAGGGTCTGATCTCGCGGCATACTGCGACGGCCTTATCGATACTGGCCTTTCCAGACTTCCACCTGTCGACAAACCCCTCCCCGAAAGTCCACACTTTCATGGATCCGTTGCAACGCACACTCGCCTGCTGAGTTCCGGTCGCGATGTAATCCATAAGCTTTCTGAGGATCCTCGAATTGGGAAACTAGCTGCTCCAACCCTGTATCATGCCGATCTACACAAAAGAAATATATATGTTTCCGACGATGACCCCACTATCATCACAGATCTTATCGACTGGCAATCATCCAGCATCGAGCCAGCGTTCGAGTACGCCGACGAGACACCAGACTTTGCGGCCCCTAGCCCCAACCTGTCGTTGGAAGATCAGCACGCAGATATCAGCGCCGACCTCTGCAGAGAGGCTTTTGAAGCCTGCCTGCAAGGCCTCGTTCCGAGATTATCCGCTGCGAGGGCCCTTGACGAAAACCTGCTACGGCCTTTCCGCTATTGCCATAGGACCTGGAGAGATGGTGCAGTGGCTTTTAGACAAGAGCTGATCGAAATCTCGAGTCGCTGGAAGGAGCTAGGTCTTCCGAATCATTGCCCTTACCCCCTCCCTACGTCGGATGAATTGGTCGTCTATCGGAAGGAATTTGAAGACTTTGTGGCCGCGCGGAAATTGAAGCAAAGGCTGGTATGCCTCTTGGACACAACTCCTGATGGATGGGTTCCGACACGATCATGGGAAGCGACAAAATCAGCCCACAAGGAGGCGTTTGATGAACTTGTCCAGGCTGTGAGAGATGCGAACATCACCGACGATCAATCTATGAGCGAGGAGCAATTAAGGAAGATGTGGCCTTTCGATATTGAATAATTGCTAAGCAAGAAGCCTGCTCGGAATTTCGACGCTGAGTGCAGACAGGCGACGAAGTAGCAAATTGCCATTATATGAAAGTCCGGGGCGCCGACGGAGAGGGCGACACGGGTCCTGAGAATTATAGTCGTGCTGGGCTTCCTAACAAGGAATGCAGGATACAACATATGCAGGGCGTTGCAAGTTAGCAATTGATGGCGGGCAGTAATTGCAAGCAAAGTCTGGTATCATTTAGGTCTCGAAGAATGCGGCGGCAGGGTTCATTTCTCACCAGAAGTCGGACGAAGTTCGGACGAAGCTCGACGTTGACTAATCTACCTTTGCGGGGGCGCACCTCCTAACTACAGCGAGACAGACAGGCTTATTAGATATGAGTCACCAAAACGCTATTATTCCGCCCGGTAGAGCCCGCCCTTTCTGCACGAGGATTGGATTGTGGGGCTTATCGCTCTTGCTCGGATATAAGAAAGATATACATATCCGGTTGACTCTTCTCAACCCTAAAGACGGAAGACACTAGTACAATAAAAGTTCCTATCCCACCTTCCTTCATTCAGGGTTCTTGGCAAACAGCAAGCAAATATGGCCGAAATTGAAATATCCTCCGACTTCCCCTTCATCCTCCACCGCGTCAAAGTCCTCGACGCCGAGATGGCCTACGTAGACACTGCACCGACAAAGCATTATAAGCAACAACAACTACCTGTCATGGTTTTCCTCCACGGCAACCCGACTTCTTCATATCTGTGGCGGAACGTAATTCCTCACGACTCTAGCCAGACGCGTTGCGTTGCTCCGGACCTCATCGGTATGGGTGCATCCGACAAGCTTCCCCATTTATCATACCGGTTCATTGAGCATGCCCTTTATCTCGATGAATTCATCGCCGACGTTATCCCGAAGGACCAGACGGTCGTTCTCGTTTTGCACGATTGGGGCTCCGGATTGGGGTTTCATTGGGCACGTCGCAACGCGCATCGCGTGGCCGGCCTGGCCTTTATGGAATTCGTTCCGCCCATGCCAACGTGGGAGATTCTCGACAAAGGTGGAATGACAAGCACGTTCCAGGCGTTCCGAGGCCCTCCAGAAGTCGGGCGGAAGCTTCTGATTGAGGAGAACGTCTTCGTTGAGAAAGTTCTCCCGGGAGGTGTCGTCCGAGCCCTGAGTGAAAAGGAAATGGAGCATTATCGAGCCCCATATTTGGAACCGGTCGATCGCGAACCCGTCTATCGCTGGCCAAATGAGGTACCTATCGAAGGGAAACCAACGGATGTGTACGCCATCGCGGAGACGTACCATGCCTGGCTACTGAAAACTGATATCCCAAAGCTGTTCTTCTGGGCCACTCCTGGAGCAATCATCGGGGAGGAACTGGCTGGCTGGTACCAAAAGACGTTGAAGAAAATGACGGGTGTGCACATTGGACCAGGGAAGCATTACTTACAGGAAGACAATCCGCATTTGATTGGCAAAGAACTTGCGAAATGGATGGATCAGGTCGTAGCTGCTAAAGGCGGAGAGAGTAAGGTCTGAACGTAATCGATTCTTAATTCCATGTTCCAGGTCTACGGAACAGGTCGTAGAACGCCCGATGGCAGGCTAGTGTTGAATAGAAGAATCAGACGGGGAGAGTGGGATCCTCAATCTCTTCGCGCTTCCTTCCTTCTTGTTGTCCATGCCCTGGCGATCTCCCACCGTTGGGGACTAAGTCCCGAAAGGAAGGTCTGTGTTAGTTACTGTTATCGCGTGGAGACCAACTCCAATTATCAGCCATGCTAGAGTCTAGCATATTCCAATTATCAGCCAAGTTTGAGTCTAACATGTGCAGCCAGCTCTCATCTGCAGCTTGCCAGGGCTGAGGACCCGCAGGCATGGGGAAAAGGTAGCTATCATCTGACACCGCCGGCTCAACGGAGCCCCCAAGACCACCCATAGAGTTGTGTTGAATTTGTTGTTGATTGATCGTCCGAGCAGCATCATGAGCGTACGGGCAATGCTCGTTGGGACGAGAATGAAGCCGTTGAATCTCAACCCTGCCAAAGTATGGGATGTCAACTTTGCAGATCTCCTCAGCAGATGCTTTATGTAGACTGGAAAAGTCATTCAACACGCGAGCACCCAGCGCAGCTACTTTGCACCCTTTCGTCGAGTGGGAGAATCGTCTGAGTTCCGCTGCGGTCTGGAGGACTAGCTGCCAATCGCGTTCTTCGCGGTGCAGGTCACTATGGTCGGGCGGTTGCGAACAGGCTAGGAGATTGACCACAAGTGTCATCGCTGCGGCAAAGACCTGAAAATCGACCATCTCGCAAGTTTTGAGAATGGGTTTCTTCTCATCCCGTAGGACATTATAAACATTGATCATCTCTCTTGAGCTTTGCAGGGAGGCCAATCTACTGCTTAGGTATTTCGCGTTTTCGAAAGCTTTCAGCAGAAACGGGAGATGGAGTAGTCGTCGAACGGTGTGAAATCTCATCTTAGCCACATACATACCGCAGAGGACGTCCGTCGGCGTGTCGGGACTGGGCGTAAAGTCCCACCATTCGGCAGACATGATGCTGTGGCACTCTTCGAGTTCTTCTTCGATCTTCAGCGTGATCGAGTAAGTCATACCATTGGGGTCTTGGTCGCGGCGAATGATGTGTCCCATCACTATACCTAGGTCTCGCAAGAACAGGTCGGGGCTCTCGAGATCAGTGTCGCCGTTGCCCAAAGTCAGTGGGGGAGCTTGAGATTCCAGCGTAGTATCGGGCAACCCCAAGATAAGAGAGAAACCCCTGTCTCTCTGCCACAATTCTGACCAGACAGCAATCCGGCGCCGTGCTAGCTTCGGTTTAATTTCAGCATCAATCTTATGCTGCAAGCCCAATAGCTGAGCAAGGCTGACAGCTCGGCGGACAATCAGCCAGACCTTGCGCAAGTTGCCCTGATTGATGTAATAATCTGACTGTAAAATCATGCATTCTAGGCCATCCAGAGTCCGGGCAGGACCTTCATCCGAAGCCAACAGGCTCTCGGCGGCAGTCATGTAGGTTTCTTGCAGACTGTGCAACGGCACTAGGAGGCCGATCTTTGTGGTGTCAAAATCTGTGGGCAGCTGTTGAATGTGCAATGCAAGACAGAGGACGACCTTGGCTGCGTCTGTCATGCTGTCCGAGTGCAAACACCCGTAGATATGGTCTCGTAGTCGCTCAAGTAATCCATTTTCAGCATTCCCTAACTTATCGGGATATGCGCCGCTCCATATATTCAGGTTTGACTGTCCGGCCCGGAGTAATAACATGAGTTCTCTGGCATTGGGAATTTGGACTCGCAATGTCCGGAGGATGATGCGATACGCTGGTTCGTCAGCCACAGGCAGGCCTGACTGAGCACCTCGAACACTGCCTTGAAGATGGCAATCTCGCCTCTCACCCACGTCAACGTCTTTGAAAAGCCCTAGCAACGGCTCATCACTGAAGTTTTGACTCCTCGTGAGACGTGCCTCAGGAAAGTTGGGATCAAGAAGGTCCGCTTTTCTATCATTCTCCGTACTAACATTCTGGACCCCGGTGGCAGGGACCCTTGCCTCAGCTACAACGAGACCCTCAGATGGCTCAGGAACAGCATTATCAGGTTTGTGAAACCCAATTGCCCTATCGATTTTGGACTGGTTGTATAGCACTTGATCAAGCATGCCTTCGAGTTCTCGAACCCGGTCTCTGGTACTCTTTCTCTCGTCCAATTTGGGGGATCTAGATCTGCGAAGCTCCTGATCGGTGCACCGCAGGTCCCTTGCCAAGCAAGCATTACATTTGCGTGCATGAGGCCCGACGATGCAGCGGACCTTCCGCCGTCGGCATTCAAGGCAGCTGTGTGTCCCTTTGCGCATCGGCTTCGGTGGGGGGCTATCCAGATCGCTTGTTCGTCGTAAAAGCATTTTGTGGGCTGTCTTTGTTTCTTGTTCATAGGCATAGGCTATATATGCGACCGTAAATGCCTTACCTATCTTGCTTTTTACGGACGAAGAGAGTTTTGTTGACGAGAGTGCAGGAATCGAGGCGCAATCAGCACGATGGATCTACCGAAGCCCAACAACAAGCTCGTTGTAAGTATGAAGTGGATCGACAAGAAACGTAGTGTAGATTCCAATGGGATAAAAGAGTGCTCGTGCTCGTGAGCAATTCGTTGCGTTGCTTCCGGGCTCAACTCGACCGGACCCGACCGGAGCGGACCAATCGACCGAAAATGAATCGATCGACCGAACATTCCTCCGTGGACCGGTCCCATCCAAACTGCAGTACTTAACAGATGTGTGTGTCTGCACTCCATCAGGGCTTCACATCATCTTAGATTGCGCATCTGGCAGCTATACTGTCAGTGCTCGGTTCCCTTCTCTTTTTCCAAACTTACGCCTCAACTCATCTAATTTGCTCCACGCATTTCGGATCGAAACCATGAAGCCAAATCCGCTTCCTTTTCTTCTCGAAAGGTGGGCGGGCGTCGCAAAGCCCACGAATAGCTTTGCCGGTAGAAGAGTCCTCGTGACGGGCGCCAACACTGGTATTGGCTTCGAGGCCGCAGCAACGCTCGCCTCTCTTGATGCCGACCACATCATCCTTGGCGTCCGCAATATGGACCAAGGCATGGAAGCGCGTCGAAAGATCGAGGCCCGGGGGCAAGGAAAGTCGAACGTGCATGTCTGGGAGCTTGATATGGGAGATTACTCCAGCGTGCAGAGGTTTGCAGCCCGAATAGAGAAGGAGATGCCGCGACTGGACGTTGCGATCCTCAACGCAGGCATCTCGCCTAACGACTATGTCGTCGGTGTTGAAGGGTGGGAGTCAATATTGCAGGTCAACGTTATGGCGACAGCGCTGTTGGGTTTGTTGCTACTCCCTAGACTGCGAGCTTCCACCGCTGTGACACACGACTTGTCTCATCTTGTCATCGTGACCTCGACGGCTCACAGATGGTTGGAATTGAGCGACTTCCCTGATACTGCAAAATTCGGCGGCAGTATACTACGCGCTGTCAGTGCCAGACCGAGCGATGGCAACAAATGGAATCCTCTGCTACAAAATGCAAGATCAAAATTATTCGCCATGTATGTCTCAGAATCTTTGGCCGCGCTAGCAACAGGCCCCAATGGCAAGCTGGAGGTGATAGTAACATCTGTGTGTCCCGGGGCATGTAAGTCAGATCTGATGAGGGATCTCCTTGGCAAGAGCTTTTCTCAAACATTGACGCTGCGGGTTTTCGACATCCTGTTCAACAAGCCGACAGAGCAGGGAGGCTGGTCGTACGTCCGAGCTGCGGCACTTCCCTCAGAGGGACATGGCAGGTGGTACAAGACAACAGCCTTGACTCAGTAAGTCTCGACGACTGCGCGTCATTTCACGTTTCAGAATGCACGATAGCAGTTTCTGTCATCTGAGATTGTCTGACAATCAATTGCAGGGCAGGAGACTTAGTCACGAGTGATCAAGGGAAAATCATGCAGCGACAGGTCTGGACAGAAATTGTTGAGTCACTGGGCTCGAGAGTGCCCAGCGACCTAGCCTCGGTGCCTGATCGTCTTGGTCGGTAATGGATCTATATCATCTAGGCGTCCTTGGCCATCATACAAGACAGGTGGAAACTGAGATCTCCGAGAAATTGAATGCGTGTCAGCTAAATCTATAGCGTGAAGCATCAGATATTAGCGTAATAGAGTTAGTATCTAATGGAAATTGCAATAGAATACTAGAAGTCTTCTGGAGAAGCGTCATTCTCCCACTACGGATGCATTCTTATGTCTTTGACCAGAACTCGACACTCCGACATGCTACCGTTCTGGTCAACCGCAGCAGTCAGATGTCGTATTGCTTGAGAAATACGATGGGTCGACCCTCAAATGGTATGTATGCCTGGCACGCGAAGAGAACAATCCGAATGATGAAGTGATGCCTCCAAACAACCGTTTCACTCTCTCCCAAGCGCTGCCCACGCCATAGAAGTTTCCGAAGCATTAATTCATCCGCTGTTGGTCTGCTTTATACGGCGGTGGATCGGACTTTTGGAAATAGGGAACATCGACAGGACATACATACCAGAACGGCCCTCCTCTGCATAAGGACCTGTGGAAGGGTTGTATGTAACAACCCCGACCGGTTTTTGTGGGCGGCATGTGGTTCAACCTTGCCCGTGCCCGTGGTGGTGGTCCTGCTGGGGAGGTGGGGGTGACGGGGACAAGATGGTTTGGTGTGTTGTGGAAGCGTGAATGGACGGAGTTGGGATGTGAAAAAGGGAGGCGCCGTGGGGGGCCATGTATTAGGATGTGGTCCTCATACGCGATAGACTACTTTCGGAATCAAGTCTTTGTGGGTGGTCACTTCTCGTTCAAGCAAGTCACTTGATACTTATGTCTATCTTTTTTGTTATTTTGAATTCTCATCTACATTTTCCAAATTCTAATAGTTTGTAAACGTCGCAATTCCCATCGACTTCATCCTTCTTTGTTCCCTTTTTCCAACCTCTCTACCTTACTCATCAATCCATTCCTCAAAGCGGCAAAGAGCATCGGACTGCTGTACCCTCGACCATCAGCTTATACAAATCCGTCTCATGGAGTCACAAGAAAACCGGAATCAAAGCATCCAAAAGTTCACGAAGAGTTATAGATCCCCGTCGCGGAACACAACCTTGTGCAACTTGCACGTCTGCTACATAGTTTTCGATCCCAATCGCACTTCCTCTTCCTTTATTTGCAGCCCGCTGCAAGCATCCGCCGTTCCCCTCGTGAAAAACCGCAACCGCAATACTCCCCGCCACGCCGAGCACATTCCCGCTCATGCTCGTCAATCTGAACCAGTCTTCGGCAAAGTACACCCTTTCATTTCCCACATTCCCCCCGTCCGCCCCCTCCCACGCCTTGACATGCAAGCTCTTCACCCCGGCAGCCCCGACTCGAAGCTCGTCCACCACATCTCCATCATTCGCACTCCGTTCAGCGGGGATCTTCCGCCACGGCATACTTCCCTCGGGTCGATGTGCATAGATTAGCAGATCCTGGTCCGGAAAGGAGGCATGGAAGCTCGGTTCGGGTCGACCGAGCACCCACTCGTAATATGCAAACAGCGCATCCGACGGGGCGAGGAGCATGAAACATGCGCAGAGGAAGGCTGGGCGCTCAGACCCGATCCAGTCCGCTTGATTGCCCGAGGTGTCGGCGCTAGCGGAAAGTAGGTAGCTGGACGGGAGGTGAGCTTCGGGGGCAACGACGGTACTGCCGTTGTGGAGGGTTGCCATGGGCGTGCTGAGATCGGGGTCGGCGAATATGGAATCGAGAGGGGAAAGGATGATACTGTCGGCGTCGAGGGCGAGAATCTTGTCGTACTGCGTCAACTGCCAGAGACGGAGCTTAGCTAGGACGTCGCGGAAGCGGGGAATGATGGACTGATCGAAGGTCTGTGGTAGGTTGAGAGGCTGGATCGGGACGATGGTTGCGCCTTCAGAGACGAGGATGGAGAGCTGAGAGACGGGGACGGATGGGAGGGTTAGGACTAGGAACGGGATTGAAGGTTGGAGGCGTGTGCGGGTACGGGGGTCGTGGAGGAGTTGGTAGGTCAGCAGGCGGACGGAGGTAAAGTATGAGTATGAGTTTGAGTCTGAATTCGGATCGGAGTACGAGGTGGAACGCGAAGGAGAGGAAGAAGACGGTCTTTTTCCAGGGCTGAGGAAGGTGGCGTAGGCATATCTGTCGCGGGAGTTGCGAGAAGAGGTGGAGGTTGAGGGAGAATACTCAGAGAAGAGCGTGCGAAGAAGCAGATAAGCTGCGATGCAGAAAGTACATGTGATGACGAGATAGTATGATCAACTTTTGAGATGAAGCATTTTCGACGATGCGTTATTCTTAAAGTCAAGATAATATCTATACTTATCAACTATTCATACCTCGCACTTTCGCTCATTTTTCGAAAGTATATATATGAAGACAACAAGAAACAAATAAAAAAGATTTGAACTCGCATCGCGTCGGCATTTGGAAAGCTAGCCCTACCTACCGTCTAAGGTAGATAACGTTAAAACATTGCAATAAATAATAAAACGATGTAAAAAATGTAAATTAAACGTAAAAAACTGTACGATAAAAGAATAAGCGAAACGTAAAATTGTTTATTCTCACGAAATCACATGATGAAAAGTCATTTTGATGAAACACTTGACGCGTTTCAGCTTGAAATAAAAGATTGTTTTATTCTGGTACAATGTACCTACCTAGATATTATGGGGGTATACTGTTCGAAGATCGTTCGATAAAGATGCATCGCGAATTACGCATTTAAGACTATGTAATTGGCGAACGATGCCCTTAGTGCGCTTAGTGTCGTTCACACTCGACCGTAAGGTAAGTCTGAAGCGTGATCTGCGCTTCGCAGATCGCGTGGACTGAGCGTTGTTCATCTAGAACCATTTCAGGAATTTGGTTCTTGGATTATGGTGGTACATAGTGGGTCTGTGGTCGAGGGGTGGTTTTGAAGGGGGAGGAGAAGGTTGAAGTTAGGAGTAAAAGTGCAGGGGAGGGATTGGGGAGAGAAAAGGGAAGTTTATAGGGAAGGAGGAGGAGGAGGAGGGGGGGGAAGGAATAGAGGATCAGGTGGAAGTGGGGGAAGGAAATTCAGAAAAGGGCACAGAAGACCTGTTTAAGGGAAGACGTGAGTGTATGTGATTTCGGCTGCGTCTTAGGTTTTCCATTTCTATACTGGCATAGACGACCTGCGTCACCTACGATAACAACAATTCAAAAGATGATATGTCGAGATATTCACTTTCTTCTTTCCCCTTTTATTCATTCCATTCTTCCCCGTACCCACTTAACCAGTGAGCCATGTCAGCTTCTATATGTTGGAAATAGGGGAGATGATAATCTCCGCCTTCATAGAGCTGATAGGGCTGAGGCCCGCTGGTAGAGTTTTCACTTGCTCGCTCCTAGATAGACTTCTAACAGCAACAACCGATATATCAATATGCCCCCATATGACCTCGTATTCCAACACTATATCTCATTCCTGATACCCCTCGCAGCTCCCCTGTGTTGCGACGCCGAGGCTGGGTAAGTTTCTCTGCTGAGAATGGCTGGTGCTGGGGATGGAGGGACGGGGAGGGGGGTAGGCCTCAGCAAGGTTGTGATAGGGGCTCTGAGCTGTGGACTCTGCGCGCCAGCGGGCGAGGGGGCTGAGCTGGGAGGGGTCGTAAGGGGTCGAGGAGTATGACTGATGAGGGGTGGTGTGGTCAGACTGACGCGGGGTTGACGTGGGATGAGGGTGGTAGTTGGAGGACAAGCCTTGATTGTCTTGTGTATAGTCGGGCTGCTCTGTCCCCATACCAGCCCAGGGTCTTTTGATTGCTCGAGCTTCGCGTTGCTTGATTCCGAGGCTGGTGACTGGGGCGGAGGGCTGAGGTGCTGTATTTGTGGAGGGAAGATTGAGGTGCGTGGGGTAGGGATGGGTGGGGTGGTAGCTGCCGGGAAGGGAGTCGAATGATTTGGTAAGTGTTGAGAAGGGGGCGGGGTGGGTATGAGGTGGATGGTGCGAGGGGTTATGAGGATAGTTGGAAGAATAACGAGAGGAAGGAGCCGGGGTTGCTGGAGCATCAAGGTGCTGTGTAAGAGGCATGTTGTGGTTCATGGTCTCTGAGAAGAAACGGTTCCAGTGGAGGAGTAGATATGAATTTCGAGGCGAAAGAACGAGTAAGAGTATGAGATTGGAAGCGTGCTTGAGAAGGCAGATGAAAAGGAGAGGGATGGAGGAGAGACGAGACGGTTTAAATACATCAGACACATAAGGGAAGCATGCGGACGGACACTTCAATATCCCTAGACACCTTGCAATGAATTCGCCGTGCATTCGGGTTTAGCAAGGCCGATGGAAACGCAAGTACTTTCGAACAACCATGACCAGCAGTTGGCAATCGAATTATTCGGGAGTGTGGGTGGATAATCCAATGGCTCGTTGCACGCACGGAATCTTGATATGATCGGATGGCGATGGCGAAGCAGTGAGGAACTTTTGCAACTCGGGAAAGCCATGGCCAGAAAGGTTCAGATGACTTGATTGCTGCAGGAACTTTTGCACCTGAAAATCCTGCGATATAGCAAGCGGACGACGAGTCCAACATCAGAACTTTGGTATTGGCGAGACTCGAAACGGTCTAGTGGAAATACATCTGCCGCCTCGTTACCTACCTTGTGCCTTACACACCTTACGCTTGCGGTACCAAAATAGGGTGGGAATTTCGTGAATAGCAAATTCATGAGCGTCACTGATTGGATGACGAGGCTGAAAAGGTGGGATCATTTAATTACTAGACATGACTTATAACAGTGTCTAGGCAGCAGCGACAATGAGGTTGCCGAATCCATAGGAACTTCCGTCGCGCAAATACGGCCGCCGCTTTGAGAAAGATACTAAGCCCAAAGTGCCTGTACTCGTAGCCCCCTTGATCCTTACATGCTCGAGGGGCAGCATTGATTGGTGAAGTCGAGCCGAGGTGTGAGGGCTCGGTAGGTGCACACCAATTGGTACTTAAAGTAAGACGAGCCGCGCCTGGTTTGCCCGTTGCGAAAGGCTGCACTCGTACATGTAGTATGGAAAACGAAGGGATGTTGTATCGTAAGGTAAGGTAGGTAGGTTCGTATTGGTCCGTTGAGGGCTTAGCGTGCATCCTTCCAAAGCTAAGGTAGGAACTTTGGTTTAGCGTCTGATGTTATAGCCTACAGGTCATGGGCCGACAGTGCCACATAAGGTATCACTACGCACCTCGCGGAGGGCTCAAAGGAAATGCCTATAGGATGGAACGACCCTTCACTCGCGCCTTCACAACTCGTTCTCTTCACTATCGAGCGACCGTCCCGGATTCGATTACAAATTTCTTCCCTATCAGAGCCGCACAACACGCTTCAAGAGTATGGCGACCTCAAGCCTGGGATCCGTAGATTTGACTGCAACGACTCTTGAAGGAACCTCACTCCCTCACAGCGTATCGAAACACGAATGGGAAAGTCATCGTGCTACTTTCGAGCGGCTTTATGGAGACGAGAACAAGACCCTGAAGGAAGTCATGTCCATCATGGAACGAGATTACAATCTGAAGGCGACGTAAGCATGGCGAAGTCTTCAGCCGTCTCATGCCGGCTCACATTGTTCCCGTACTAATGGTAAATAGGATCAAGATGTACAAGAACAAGATCACGCAGTGGGGCCTGGACAAGAAGAACAAGGAACATGAAATCCTAGCTTTCATCCGTAAGACGACCCAACGGGCTGCAGTCGGGAAGAAAACCATTGCCCGAGTTAGAAACCATGTGCTAGATCTAGAAGAGGTACAGCGTTATATAAAGCGAAAGCCTTACTCGATGAAGTTCGCGCTAGAGCAATCGGCATCCACACCCCCGGGACTGGTATGCTTTACGCCCGAGATGCCTTCGTCGCCTAGGATTCCAGAAGTCTATGCTGTTCCAGAACAGATCTTTGTCCTGATGCGAGACTACGTTACGGGCTCTTTTCAGTCTGGGACATGGATCTGTGACGACCCTAAATCGGGGTGTCGTAGCATAAAGAATTACGGCGGTGCTGATACAGCACTCGAAAACTTCAATGCCTTCGTAGACAGTGCTTACGATCACTACGAGAAAGGCTTAGTCAAGGAAGGAGGAAGGTTGCTCGTTGCTGCTGCTGCAGGCATTAAAGATATCCTGGTCGCAGAGTCCCCAAGATTATTTCTTTCATTGATCAGCTTAATGTTATATACGCGCTTAGAAAAAAAAATTCATATTTTCTTGCCCATCCTCAGACAGCTCTCAGATATGGCCGCAATTGTTCTCCCAGAAAAACATCCAATTGGTCAGATATACCGACATCTTGGATCATTGGACTCCCACCAACTTGATGGTATCATCCCATTGAGCTTCCAGAGCTTCCTTGATCAATTTGAGAGTATTCTAGGTCAATTTAATTTCTATGCGTTGGATCTCCGTACCAAATACATTGCCTACCAGACTGAAAATCTCGAACAAATAGAATCCGGCTTACGAGATCATCTCCAGAAATGCATTAGCGCACACGAAGGCTCTGATGATGCATCCTTAGAAGTGCTGTTACTGATAGTATATAACCTCCTACAGCAAGGAAGATATGTCGAGGCAGAGCATACAGCCCTTGATCTTATTGCACGTGCTCCCTATACCGACATGTTTGATTCCCGCTATTTCTACTGCGAAGGCTATCAATTCTTGTCATTAGCTCAACGCGGACTTGGTAAAATACCTGTTGCGGAGGCCAGCATTGACCGTGCGATTCAAGAGAGTGCACTCGCATGGGGCTGGGATCATCCCCGCACACTTAATTATCTACTTCGTTATGAGACGATGTTGGAAGAGTGGGGAAATCACGCTTCAGCCGCGAAGGTCAGAAGGCAAAGACAGAATATCATCGAATCTCTAGATGTTATTGTATGAGGATGTTTGATATGATGGGTGAAGACGGAGTTTGACGCAGGCTCATCAGTATCGAGCTTTGGGACACGAAGACCGAAGAATCACGTGGTTAGAGTTTGAAGAGTATCGGTTTGCGTTGGCTTTCAATCGATGTTTCAGAGGACCATCTGTATCTCATGATCAAAGCTGTTCCTTTTTCGTGTGTTGTTGGAATAGGGATCCGCGCTCGAGTTTTCATCCACTTTATTACTACAGCAGTATCCGCGAAGTAACCGTTCACATATCTCAATTATCCTCTTCATGCTTTATCCCCTTGCAAGCAAGAGAAATCACCCAACCCTCAAAACATGCCCCCCTTTCGTCCAAAAAAAAAAAAAAAACCTCATCCGAGCTTTAATTCCCCCAAAATACCCCATCCCCAGCCTCTGAACCACCCACAGAACTCCCCTCTCAGACCGCCCACCCGACGAGCTACATATCCCTCCGGATATCGAACCAAAATCCGAAACACGCCGTCATCGCTTTACAGCTCAATCACATCAAGCGAAACTTTCCCGGGCCATCTTACACTTGCCTTTCACCTCTGTCGTCGCTTTCAAAATCGATGCATGTCTAGAATCATTACATGGCGGACACCTGCCTTATAGACACCCCACCAGCGCCCTTACCGTCTTGGCCCATGTCTCACGCCCGGCTGGAGGAGAACACGGATAAAGCTCCCCCCCCTCCCACTTCAGGCACCTTCCCGCTCCCCGCTCTCACTCCACGCATCTGCGCTCCCTCTATATAGGTACCTTCCAAACGACCTTGCTCCTCGCACCCCTCCTCGCCCTCGCTTTCGCGCCCCTGACACTCGGCAACGCATTCATCAATCCCCCCCCCCACCCTTCTCTCGATAGCAGCGCCCAGCCCGCGCTGACGTGGCAGACGGGTTCTATTCAGCAGGTAGGTAGCTCGATCGACGGATTAGATCGATATCTATAGCGCCTTTTCATCCTCTCTGTTCCGCCTGGTCGATCGCTAGGTTCGTTGTTCGCTCGCCCTTTTTGGGGTTGTTCGCGCGGACTGTGTAGCGCAGCGGGTAACCGACTTGACTACATAGCCCCTATGTATGACTTCGGTATGAGTGTGCTCGACTACATATAAGCGACGGGAGACGCGTTTTATAGCGTGCAGTTTTTGGTGGGGGCGCGCTGGGGAGTTCGAGTTCGCCGAGTTTCGAGTGTGGTGTTGGATACGGTTACGGTTTCGGGGGCTGCGGTTACGATTACGTGGGGGGCTGGGTACGGGGGGTGGGGGTGTCGGTGCCGGTTATGCGGTCTGCGTTCCCGTTCTCTGTTACGGTTGTTAAGGTCGGTACTACAGTACCTCTGAGCCAATTCCGATCCTGACGACTGTAGTTTAGTCTCCCCAGAGTTTACCTGGCTAAGCGATCCGCTACTTCTACATTAGCCGACTTCGCCACTCGGCTCTTTTCAGCTTTGCACCTCCGCACTCACAACATCTCCGCTGCCGCCGTCGCCACATCCACACCACCCCCCCCCCCATACTTTCCCCTCTGCATCCAATTCCGCCGTCATTTCCACCATCGCCCTCCCCATCCCCAGACGTCTCACCCACAGACCGCGCGATATTCGCACTAGGAATCGGCCCAGAAACCGCCCTACCCTTGCTTCTAATCGTGTGTGTGGTAGGTGGGCGGAAGGTGTGGCGGAGGGGTGGGCTCGGGGAGAGAGTTGGGAAGGGGGATGGGGGAGAGAGGTGGGGAGAATGGGGGGAAGGGGGATAGGAAGGGGGCGTGACAGAATCGCACGAGGGGGATTGGGATTGTGTAGTGCTTTGCAAGTTGTTCCTCGTCAAATTTTCTTTTAAACGAAAACTCTTTCAGAAATCCAAAAATCACTACAGACAAAGTTATGACTTGACAGATAAAATAAATACTTCACTCCATCTTCAAGAACAACATTCCAACACCTTTTCTCTCTGTGCAGAATCTTAATTTCGCATCCTCCACAGCTCCAGAGAGTAAAGGCTGACGATCATGACTATTCAGCATAATGTGATAGTCTTACAGCGGTACAGAGAGAGGCTTCCAACAAACACGTTTCTCCCACTCTAGGTGAGAGAGAGGTCAAGTCACTGTCTTCACAAGTCCGCACTGACATGATCAGATCTCTCTGCCAGTGAGACAATAGCCTTAGCTGATCGAAGATTCTTTACGGAAATACACTGGACTAAAAGATGGCAGAGCTCGATTCAGATGCTGCCAGACAGTCTATGGGCCGAGCTCTGGCCTTGCTCATGTAAAGTAACGAGCTCTGTCTCATTGCTTAATGACTGTTCTAGTAACAAGATTCTAAGCCGTATCTACAGCCCGCACAAGTGTAATCTTACGTCGGAAGAAGTCGCTCAAGCGAAATAGTTCAAGTCCAGAAATCCGAATAGAGAAAAATTGTAAAGTACACAAGAGCAAGCGAAACGTAGGCATACGATCATGTAGAAGGAAAAGATTCAGAGACTTTTTCCGGTGAGAAAAGAATGCTCCAGCTTCCCGGATTCTACTTGGCAGAGAGTCATTTTATTCGAGTTCACATACTATGTGCGTTCTTCTCGTGCCTTCATCCCTCTCATCCCTTCATCTCTTCGCTGAGATTTGAAAGCAAATCTTGTTATCACTATGAATAGTCTAAATGCAAGGACATTGAAAGTTGAAGAAAGTTTGGTTATGTCTAGTCGCCTAGTACAATTTTACTACTGTACATAGCAAAAAGTCATCGCGGTCTTGAAATGAATCTTGCAGTTTGAAAAAATGAGCATAGCCATGTCGTAGCTCCGTCTTCGAAAAAGATTTTTTTCGAGTCAAAGGACCAAACTCAAACGAATCTCAGTTCGGAACCTATTGTCCATTCACCACATCCCTTCAGCCCCGAAAAACTCGGCCCCTCACTAAACCAAATCCTTCAGGCTTCAGCCCTCCCTAATCTATTTTCTCTTATTTTTTTAAACCACAACCGTTGCCCCCCCCCAACAAAATGCCCCAATCGTCACAACTCGATCGAAAATCCACAAGGGTGTGAATCATCCCCAACGTCAGCACCATTCCCGAACGCACAGTCTTTCATCCAATACCTTTTACTCCCTAGAGAGCCATTCCCTTGAAAATCAGAAAGTAGGAATTTGGAGCTTGATATCATCCCCCCCCCCCTTTCCACTCCACACGACCAGCTACTGTACATATACCGGTACTTCAACCATTACGAGGAGGTGGGGGGGGGGGGGGGGGGGGGGGGGGGGGGGGGGGGGGGGGGGGGGGGGGTGGGGGGGGGGGGGGGGGGGGGGGGGGGGGTGGGG
>JAABUU010000096.1_pt1 | contig 208102 bp, 215 predicted proteins | sample 5559301 | NCBI WGS metagenome assembly JAABUU01 (sample SAMN10711884, study PRJNA513360) | rock metagenome | isolation source: Antarctica rocks | place: Antarctica: Victoria Land, Richard Nunatak white | reverse complement strand
TCTCTATATTAATTGCAATTTGATTCTATGAATGGTGGTTGAATAATAATAAAAATAGTATTGGTTACTAATCGGGTTTAGGGTGTGCACGGGACCGGAACGTGCACGGGCCCGGGAGTACTCCTACGGTACCAAGCACCAAAGCCCTCCGACGCGATTACATAAGGCGCCGGCTCCGCGCTAGGGCCCACTTCGGCGGGGCCACCTCGATGTTACGACTTATTCCATTCCTAAAGAAGTCAGCAATCAAGCCTCAAACACAATCATTTGATCTGTGAAGGTGCTGTTACAGTTGCTTTGTCACTCTCTTGGCAGAATAATTTACACTCTGGATCAAGCATCTTCCAGGCGTTACGCTCCGAACACCTTCCGCATTTTCTATAGAAGGTCATCGCTCCGCATCTTCCTGATTACAAGATCATACCTCCTTCTATCTCCCGCCCCCTCTAGCCGAACGGTACACAAGCACCGAGAATATTATCATTGCAGGCTTAAGTTAAACTATGGATTCGATGAGAAGTCTTAACAAATCTTTACCAAAGTCGCCAAAGCAACGACCGGCCCAACCGCCCGAACAGCTCATCCAAGCCTTCAGGACCGCAGCTCTATCTGTGACGAATCTCTACAAGACAGCCGCATCTGATCAAACTCGAGCACGTCAAGCGGGATATCAAGATGCACTCGATGACGTTCTCGCCTTCCTTGATAAGAAAAACCTAGGTTTGGGGGATGGCGAGGGTTGGAGAGTCCGGCAGTGGGCTACAGAACGCTTAGACGGCAGTCTACCGCCCCCTGCTGGTAGCGACACCGACGATGAGCGAGGGGAAACAGAAAAGCGGGCTAGAAGCAGCTCTCCTGTGGTTCGACGTAAGGAAAGTCGAGAAACATTACAAGAACGCCATCCTTCACGGTCGACCTCACCAGCACGGACAGCCGCTGTTCCACGACCGACATCAGAGCCTTCGCAAACTCAAGTCAGCGCTACCCCGAAATCGGAGGTCTTCTCATTCCGCTCATCCATCCCATATCCTCAGGATATTGATATGCAAACCACCGATCCAGCAAATACCAGTCCTTCGCCGTCAGACGTGCAGCCACAACCCCCAGGAACGATATCCACGCCAGCCGTTCGAGTTGAGGTGGTTCCACGAGGTTCCAGAACCCCTCATCGAAACGGAAACCATACGAGCAGGCACAACACAAGATCAGCTACTACTACACGGTCGATAGGTTCAGGTGCGGGATCCAAGAGGAGGATACAATTCGGGGATTTCTTCGATATTGGCAGTTTAGGAGATGGGAAAGATGGGTTCAGTGGAGGCGGCAAGCGATCTCGATTTACTTGAGTATTGTGTGTTTTTGGGGCTTACGTGTGAAGCCCTGTTTTCCTCGTTGTTGGCACTTGCACTTCTAAAGGTCGGCAGCATAGCGTGGATATGGGGATATGTTTGTGGCATCATTGATGAGCGTCATGTTGCATATGCAGAATTGAATGGGATATGAATATAATTGCTTTAGTGGCTCCTTTATCCTCATGAACATAATCCTTGCGTCTTCAACATTTCCCCCTAAACCTAGCTTCTTTAATCCCGTGACAACATACATAATCATTATTCCTCGTTCGCGTTTCTTATATTATCTGAACCCGTTTACTCCGTCCTTATACCCTCAGGCTCCTAAAGCGAAGATTACGCCTCGCCCGCACCCGCTGTTACTTCTCTCAGAGCAGCCCTCTCCCCAGCCCGCTCCCTCCTCATCACCCGCGCCGACAGCCTCGTCTGTCTTTCCTGCAACGCCGGACCGCCCAGCACCCCCACACTCCCCCCACCCTCTCCATACCCTGGCAACTCCCCCCTCTCCCCCCCCCTCCCCGCCGGCGGCACCCTCATCTTCTTCCTAACCACCCCCAGCGCTACCTGCAAGCCCTCATCATCCTCCTCCAGGTCACTGACTAGTTTTACAATCTCAGCCTCCTCGTCCTCGAGAAGGCGCCACCGTACGAGCTCTTCTTCCCAGAAGAACAAGAGGCCGATTAGGGCGCGTTGGCGGTGGATGGAGAGGAAGGGGAGTTGATGCGGGAGCTGCTTTGTGATGAGGGAGGTTTGGATGTGAGGGGATGTGGGGAGGAGAATGGAGTGCTTTTTGAGGGAGGAGAGGATGCGGGGGGATTGGGATGGATTTTCTTTGATCAGGAGCTCAGCTCTTTATTACTAGAGATAAATGGTTGACGGTGCGCGGTTGGGGAGCATACCAACAATGCCAGCCAGGTAGAAGCTTTGTTCGTTAAGGACCTTTGGATCTGGCTGGTAAAGCTGCCATCGGAACAGGTTGTCTTGCTGTTTGGGGGTGAGATCGGCGTCTGAGGCGCCGCCATCGTTGGCGAAGTTGGGGACGGCGTTGGTGATAAGGCGGTTGAAGGAGAAGGACAGGCGGCCGGAGGGTTTGCGGTACATATCGAATTATGTCTGGAGGGTTTAGAAGAGATCGGGGTGGGTTAGTATTAGATGGGTGGGACACAGAGTCTCATTGTCATTGTGTACTACTGCGGTACAAAGATGTACAGTTGCTCGATATCTTTATGGGTGTTATGTTGATACTAGAGGAGCATGCACAGCTCTGGGGGCTTTCGTCTGATGGGGATGGACTCGACTGCGCCCCCTCAACCCTATGTAGCACGTGGGAGTCTCACAGCTCTCAGACACGGTGAAGTGCTGGGTGATCGCTGACGATGGTTCCCAGGGAACAGCTGGAATACCAATCTATGGTGTGATGATTCGGTCAACCATTGGTTCATTTCAAAGAACATTGTACAGCTCTTCTGTGAGAGAGACCCGACCGTAGTAGCTCCGAGCCCTACGGAGACAACGTAAGGTTTACCTATCGATAAGAACTCGGAGGAACCTACTAGTAGCGTGCCTAGGAAGTTAACGTTTTGTACCGAGGCAATACTCGTTGAGTTCATACACTCAGTGAAGTGCCTGTCCCCTTCTTCAATCGTCTACGCACGCTCAAAAACGAAGCGCAAAACCAGGAGGCAATCTCCTCCTATAAACCATTGATATAGAATATCTCAATTCCTTATATCATGAGTTCTACAATCCCAGAGTTCAAGTATGCCTCGGTTGAGTCTATACCAAGCACCGTCGACAAAGTCCGCGCAACCTTCCACTCGCAGAAGACCAAGGATATCAATTTCAGACTTGTGCAGCTACGGAAGCTGTATTGGGGGTGAGTATATAAATTCTCATCGACAACCTTTCCAAGCTAATCGCGTCTTCCTTCTATCAGGCTGAGGGATAATGAACCCGCTATTCTTGAGGCGTGTAAAAGGGACTTGGGGAAAGGAATATTCGAGTCTGTCGTTACAGAAGTAGACTGGTGTGCTAATGACACAATTTTCTGCTGTGACCATCTTGCCAAATGGGCAAAGGATGAGAGTGCTGCCGATATGCCGCTGGCAAACAAGCTCCTGCGCCCTAAAATCAGGAAGGACCCACTGGGATGTGTGCTTATCATTGGGTTTGTCAAGCTCGTTCCATAGCCCTGCATGGTAGGAATAGTGCTTACATTGTTCTAGTACCTACAACTTTCCAGTTCAGCTCACAATCGGTCCATTGATTGGCGCCATTGCGGCGGGTAATACTGCAGTTGTCAAGCCTAGCGAGGTCGCTCCGAACGTTGCAGCTATCGTTCAACACATCATAGAGACCTCTTTGGATCCTACCTGTTACTCTGTCGTTCAAGGCGGAATACCTGAAACCACAAAACTATTGGAGCAGAAATGGGATAAGATCTTTTACACTGGCAATGCCGCCGTAGGCACGATCATTGCTAAGAAAGCTGCGGAGACTCTAACACCAGTGACATTGGAACTAGGAGGCCGCAATCCTGCTATTGTGACCAAAAATGCTGACGTGAGGTTGGCGGCGAGGAGGTTGTTGTGGGCGAAGACAGTGAATGCCGGACAAGTGTGCATAAGCCAAAATTATACCATGGTTGACAGAGAAGTATTACCGGGTTTCATTGAAGAGTTAAAGAGCGCATTGAAAGAGTTCTTTCCCAATGGTGTGAAGAGCTCTGAAGATTTTGGCCGTATCGTCAGTGGCAGGCAATGGACAAGATTGAAGAAGATGGTCGACGAGACCAAGGGAAGGATTTTAATTGGCGGAGAAATGGACGAAAGTGAAAGATATATTGCACCCACGGTGATCCAAGTCGATAGTCCATCTGACAGCTTGCTCATTGACGAGAGTTTCGGACCATTGATGCCCATCTTACCTGTCAACAACCTCGACGAGGCCATCAAGATCGCTAACGAGGTCCACAGCACCCCACTTGGCTTGTACCCTTTCGGCACAAAGAAAGAGACAGATCGTGCTTTAAGGGAGATTCGCTCTGGTGGTGCATCCGTTAACGATGGTTTCTACCATGGCTCAATCCCCACCCTCGCTTTCGGCGGTGTGGGTGACTCTGGCCAAGGTGCTTACCGCGGTAAATCGAGCTTCGATTGCTTCACTCACCGTCGGAGTGTCACCACTACGCCTGGGTGGATGGAAGGTCTGTTGAATGTTAGGTATCCGCCATTCAAAGGCAAGGTCGAGAAGTTCCGCAAAATGACTCTGCAGAAACCAAACTTTGACCGGGAGGGCAAGGTAAACTTTAGTCTTGTTACTTACATCTTGACCCTCGGGGCTGAGAGTAAGACGGGTGGGCTAATAAGGTATGCTTTGGTTTTACTGAGTAAGTGATGCAACCCATGCTGAGACGCACGAGGGGCTATGCTAACTACCATAGCGGCTTTCGGAATCAAACAGTACCTTGACCGCAGCTCATAGCTGGATTTGTTGTCGCTGATTCGGATATGCCATGGGACGCTCTCTATTTGCTTTACACGATCCCTGTACAGCATAATTACATACAATTGTTCTACTGGCACATTATTTTATCTCTTGGGCAAGTAATTCACACCATGCTCGCCAATGAACGGCCTGTGAAATTGTGAGCTCGAGCAAGCGCTGTTTAAAAAAGCTGTCCATCTCTTTCGTCAATCTGTGTCTCCTTCCAACGTCTTTCACCATTCTCTCAAGCCGTTTAGGCCTATGGCAATCTTCTACCCTTATACATGTCGCTTATACTGACTCAATCTAAAATAAATATTTGGTAATTTAAGGGTTGCTCGTTCCCTTCAACTATCCACGCCGATGCGGCTTCCAATTGAGCTCACGACGAACTCTGTACCGAATACAACTGGTAACATCGCTTAGGTTGTCTTTGCTGGTCACCGTTATCATAGCATGCTTATATACTCATACCAAGCCGAATTGGACCGCATTTTGCAGAGGCCACTCCAGCAAAGGCAAGTAGCTCTTAACTACTTGCGGAATTAGTCCTCGAGACTGACTTCGGTATGCAGGGAAGACAAGCCATTGAAAACTATCTTGGGACGTTCCAAAGCCGTCTCTGCTTAAAGCTATTAATTTCAAAGATACGTTCACATGGCCCAGGCCGAGGATTGAGTACGAGACCCGCCTCTTCTGGTATTCTATCAACTACATAACACTGCACAGGGGCACGGGTAAATTACCTTTTTCTCGCTGAAGCTATCATATATAGACTTTGAAGACGCTGGGGGAATAAGGACCTATGAAGGATCTAATAACTTCATTCAATGAAGACTGCGAAAGATACTAGTCTACAAATTTTATGAAATTCCAGTGGATCTCAAGTTCAGTACCTTTACCTTAACCATCGCATAACCTCCCACAATATTTGCAGAGGTACAATGAGAGATATAACATACTTTCAACATAGCTATTGCTGATGTCTTCACCCACCAAAGTATCGAACACCTTTAATCTCTACTGGCGCTCCATTACCTAGAGAAATTCTTCGTTCCTCACTGAGAGACTCTCACATCCTTTACAACAACAATGCTTCAGGTCCGCCGTACCAGCGGGTGCATGTTATGATCAAGAGAAACTCAACATTCAACTGATGCTAGATTTAGATTCTGACAAAATTTATACTGATATGAATCTAAATGATGTCATAATCTTAAAGCAAGCGTTAATTTTACTTTGTCAAGCAAGATTTGAAGCAGATGCGACGCATATAAAAATAACATCACACATCAACTACGACGTCATTTCTTGCAAAATTGCATCAGTCATTCAGTAACAAATGACTATAAATGAGAAAGAGTACACAAGTCTTTTCTTTAATACAATTCGATAAGCAAATTGATATCATATGTCATTCTCATATTAATATGAGATCCCGATTCAGTCGAACGATAAGGCGAAAGATACTGACGTCGAAATATCCACTTACACCAGAGACGCAGGTGGATCCTATCACAAATCTGAGCCGACCTTTGCTTGTTTCCTTGCGGAACTGGCTATGATGGCTGGGTAGTAAGCCTAGAAAATGTCTAGTTACTAAGGCTATAGGGGCTTATGTCGCTTTCGACATGTAAGGTTTCGAATCGGTCATGCGACGTACGCTGTCATCAGAAGGTCTCCCCAGTCAAATTCGTACGCGCTCAAAATCACAGCTTCCCATTAGTCCACACACGTCCTGATCATATGCAACTTTGCTTGCTGCGCGCGAAGTCTAATTTTACCATGTATCACCTGCTTGTACTCCGTACAAACGCCACATACAGTTCATCCCTGCTTTAATCCTTGTAGCGGGCTGTAAGCGCTGTATTCGCATCTATAGACTATATAAAGCAGATCTGGCCACACAGCTCTTTTCTCTCAATATGCATGTTCACAGAACACTCATCATAGAAGACACACCGATTATGGCATATTTCTAGGGGTTGTCTGCAGCTTTCTTAACGTCTAGACCGCCGTCCTACATTCTGTTCTATCCAATGCCGAGCGAAGCGCCTTGGTCAAGAGCTTTAACGATCCGAAAATTTCGCTCATGGTCCTGGTAATTATGTACAGCATCGGCTCAAATACGATGACATGAATCATAAAGCCTATACGAAGATACTGAACGGATTAAGCTATCTAAGAAATCTGCCGCTATACATCTAGAAATGTAGCAGAGTGCGTTTGAAATTGGCTACCCAAAGAAATGGGACTTTTCCCTAGGGCCACGCACCACTCTTCTCATCACAGACTGCAAGCATGAGCTGAACGCTTGTCTAAAGATATTGCGCAAGGGCCGCGCGAATGCCCATGCACTTCACTAGCTTCACCAAGCCCATCTTCATTAATCTCGATTTCATCTCTCTGGCCTGCCCGCTCCGCCCGTCGCTCGTCCTCGCGTCTCTCGCGATCCACCGGATCAAAGACCCGCTTTGTTACCTCCATATATGGAGAATCTATCACCTGCTGTGCAGCATCATAAGACCGCGCTGAACATCTATCACAAGGGTGTTCCCGTTTTGCCGGGAAATAGATGTAAGAAGTGCCGTGGAAGGGACGTAGAGTGTATCAAGATCAAGTTCCCTGCGGGGAAGGAATCAAGGAAGTGTGCTCTGTGTGCCGTATCCGGAGGTAACTGTGCGTATGAAGCACCAGATTTGTAAGTATAATTTTCAATGACTTTGAAATGTCGCGGTTAATCGATGCTTAGAGCGCCCGCGGAATCCGTGTCAAGTTCCACCAGCTCCATGCTTCCTCGGACCAGCCCAAGCCCTCCTGAGCCCGGGGTGACATCTGGTCCTGAGCCTGAGGTTGAGAGGATGATGACCGCTCCTCGCGGTCCTCCTCCCGACCCGGCTCAGGGCCAGATGCTCCTTCAATTTGGGGGATACGTGGAGCAACAACTGCATCCTCTACGCCTTGACATTCAAATCAACAGGGATGACATTATCAAGTTCGGCTCCGTCGATTTAGTCTCACCAACCTTAGTTCTATCAAGCCCGTCTGTACAGATCTTATCGATTCCGACTCGATAAATATCGACTTCACAATCTATTGAAGTGAAAAGGCCATCAAAGACATTTTGAAGTGACGGCAGCCTCTCAGCTCAGTCAGCAGCAAATGTCTCGATCTTTGTCGAGGTTGAAAAAATAGGTTTATCTGAAGTATCTCAACAAATGTTGTCCAAACGGATATCACGATGAACGATGCAATCAGAAATCTGAGAAAGATTATTACAATAACGTATATCACCTTCCTTGTCACGATCTTGACGATCGCTTCGGTTTGAATAAAAAGATCAATTTGTTCGCGGCCTCTATCTCCTAGTACAACTTACACAGATGGAGAGTGAGGACTTTCGCCGAGACCACTGAACGCCTTCATAAGATTGAAGTGCAAGTAGTGCTCACTAAACTGCAATCTAAGATCTTGAGACCATACGAGGACCATCGTTGTGTTCTCACTGACCTCTATACCGTTCACCTACTTCGAAGCTAAAACTTTGAGACGTTTACTCCGCTCCTGGGAAATATGTCTTGATACCTTCTTTTCTATGCATGGCGGTTTCACAAAGATGGGCCCGGACCTATGAAAGGCCTATGGAAGCTCTTCAATAACTTTGAAGAAAAAAAAATAGATGTACACATGGAAAAGGCGACGCAAAAGTCAGGGGTTCAAATGCATAATCAAGAGAAGAATGTTAACTCTAACAGATAATGTTCACTCTGTTTGTAAATTCTAAGTCTATTGCAAGTAGAACTCGCAGTGAGAATTGAATCAATGAGATCAAAGAACTCTATAAACGTCAGAACGTTGATCATGTAGCAATGTTTAAACGACTTCAAAAGTTTAAACTATCAAATGTTTGAATAGAAGCAACTGAGATCAACAGAGCAGCAATGAAGAAATATATAAGAGATAAGATCGAGCAACAGCGCAAGAACAAGAAAATTCATGATAATGCAACCACGATGTCGATTCAGATCATAATTTGCGCACTAATCTCGCGTGTCTGCCAAATCGACTTACTTCTGGTCATATAACTTTCAATGATGTTTCAGTGCAGTGCGGAGTCGGATATGTCATGCTTCAACTCCACCGCCTCTTTGCTTTTCGTGGCCGTCGAACTGAGTCCCTTTCTTTGAATGAACAAACTAAAACACATTCGAAGATTGCAACGAGGGTCCCTGACCCTGGTTCAAACATCGCCGCAAATTATCCATCAACTACGTTCGCATACGTCATTCATCTCACTAACGCTGCAATGAACATTCGAAGAAACAGGGCTTCCGGACAACGATTGCCACTTTTACTTCTGAAGTACATGAATCTTGCTATAAATCTTTTTACCACGATGCCTTGACTCACGATTACCCATCAAGTCCCTATAATCTCATCTTTCCCTCTTCAATATGACATCAGCAACACCACAAATTAAAATCTTCCACCAACGAATATATATCACGCCCACACAGATCGTACGTATATGGAGTATATTTCCAACGCTACTTCGCCCGCCACAACCTCCGTGCCTTCTTCAGCGCTATTCTTGCTAGGCGCGAAGGCATGTAACTTTCACGAAGTTTGATACGAAGTCAACCATAATATCTGAAGAAGATGATTATCTTGTGAGCCATGGACTATATTCTGCTGTCAGCAACTGTTCAAGTAAGATCTACCCGTGAACAAATTTTTCGCCCTTTCGCCCTTTCGCCCTGCTGAGATGGGGGCACTATACGCCCTTCTCCAATCCTGACAGGTCTAGATTTTCATAACGTCATGATGTTTCGATCGCCCAAAACGTCAACTACCGGTCGTCGAGTCTAGGATAGGGCAACTTTCGAAAGCTAAGTTCGGACCCGGCGGTTCTGCGACGACTGAAAGATATGGCGATTATGAGACCACGAGAGGCTTTTGTTCCCGCTCACATAACCCACTTGGTCGCTGGCCTGCGCGCTCTCCTAGGGTCGTGGTCGGGATGCCAGAAAATACTGGCTGTCGCTAATGACTGGGACTGACGGTGAAGCGCAGAGCAGCCTAAGCGGTGAGCTATAATGCCGAGAATCAGCGATATGCTTGGCCGAAGATGCTTGTGCACAAGATACCCAAGCACACAGGCTTCTATGTCTGCCCCTGTTCACGGGATTATTGTTCCCTAGCTGAAAGACCCCGTCTGCAAAGTGAGTTCTGCTATGCACCCAACAATATCAACTCACTTCTTCAATAGATTACGCTGCGTTCTTTAAATAACATCCTTGTTACATTTAAATCTTATTTCTCATCTTATTACAAACCTCTTTCTCAGCATAATAATCGAACGCAGCATTTACCTTATCCCCGCTTAAGAACGGGGGAGAATGTTGATTTACTTCCCTATTGAAGTACAAATGGAAGGAACTGAGAGTGGTGCCAATGAGAAGTACCAGAGTCAAGCAAAGCAGCGGAGGCACACAGATAAAAATGAATGAAGAGGCGTAGGACTAATACTATTAACGTTTCTTTAGAGATTTTCACTTCCAACGAGCGAGCTGAGTCTGCAGACAAGCACCAAATGATGGGAGACTAGGAAGGGGTGAGAAGCGATGAAGACTCCTCAATCGAGAAGACCATCATTGTTACTGCTACTCGTTGAAACTATCGGCCTGTTGACAGCGTTCGCCGCATTATTTACGCCCATGGTCAATGCCACTATTTTCCTATACGTCTGGCATCATCATATGGTTGGCTTGAAAGATAAGCTGATTTGTTCGAACTCATTAAACGTCTTGATTGAAGACGCTCGAAGTAGATCGAAACTGTCATAAAACGACACGTTTAGTTTTGATGGAATCAAACTATCTGAAGAGCGCTACCAAGACCGAGTTCTTCAAGCACTGCCGCGAACATCACAGTAAATTTGGGTCGACAAAATGCGCCGTTGAGAACTGTACCTGAACTCCAAGCTCTGTCAAGAGTCAGAAGAATTGATCAAAACAACTCGATTGTACTGACAAAACGGCTAACATGCAAAGCTTTATCGATTAAGACAAACATTATTTTCAAACAAGAGAAACGCGATCAAAAGATAGAGCTAATTTACGCATTCAACGAACGAGAAATAAATGTTGCTTTATCAACAGCGTCTTAGTTTGAGATAGATGAACTTTTTCTCACAGTAAATATGCCTGCAAATCACACGTTTTAAATCCAAAAAATGATAGTCATACAATTTGTCCGACATTTGGAAACGCTACATGTATGCCACCTGAGTATGGATTTACGATATGAAACGGCTTACTAGACGGTTATTCTAGGCATACAGGCAGATTTGTCTGTTGACACGGAATCATATTCGATCACCAGAACCGAAAAACTTGGTACAGAGAGTTTCATTGTGCGCAACGCTCGACTAGAATTCTACGATGTTTTTCATGCTCAGGGAATAGGCCCGCATGGCACCAAAACGGTTTCTCCAATGTTTCCTCAGCCAAAGTCACTCTCGGGACTCGGTGTGCTGCTCTGGAAACTAGGGTCAGATCGTGTCAATAGCTGAACTTTGTATTCTGCCTTAGAAGACGATGGAACAGAGATCTAAAAGATGGATTTTTGAGGAGATCAGCAAAGCTAAAACGAACAAGAAAAAAAAAGAAAATCCGGCACTTTCCTTACTGCTATCCCGCAATTTCTCCTTCTACCACGTCTTTCAGCTATAGGGTGATAAGTGATTTAGAATAAGTTACGATCATTGAATTCAAAAGGTTTGAGCATATTCACGGCAGGAGTTTCGCATCCTTTGTGTGCTCATTGTTGATTTTCTTGTGGACCATCTTGAAGGGAAATGATGAAAAGTCGATCAAAATTCCTTTCATAATTTCCCGTCTACGTGTTGATTAACGGCCCTTGTTTCAACTCAATTCAAGCATCTGGCGCCTCTAATTGCGTCTGCAGACACATGATTCCCTGAGAAACAAGCTTTTATGGCTAAGTAACAGGAACGAGTTGTCGATCGTAACCTTTAGGACCGTAATTGGCAGAGGTCGTGGATTATTATTCACATATTTCCTTCCAACGGTGCCGACAATGCAGATGTCGATGTCGAGAGGTGAAAGCTCGACTATACGTGCTGGATCAAGAGCACGACCATATTCAACCAAGAAGCTGTGGCGAAAGATCCTCTTTTGGGAGAGAAATAAGGAAATGAAGGAACTAGAGAAAAGGATATTAATTCCGCTTCCTTCTAGTCAATAGTCTGGCAAAAATGGGAGAGAAGTAAAACCCTGAAAGTATCTAGGGAAGGGTGTTAATCGTGTCCCAGCCTGAAGACAAATCCACCCAGGAATCCAGCCGTCCTGTTACTCCCGGTATGTTAAGCCTCATGTCCTTACCTTTTGAACCATTGCTCATCACAATGCAGACTCATGTTCGTACAAACTTGCCTTCATCCAAGGAGAAAACCATGAATAAACCCGACTATGAGCCTATGACTCCGGTATTTCATGACTTCAAAAGGTTGGGGTAATGTCTTCTCGCTAGATTTCAGACTCATGATCGTACTAAAACAGTCAGCAGCAATGATCATGAAGAAATTCAAGAGTCTTGAGAGATATAAGAATCAATTATTCTGCAGCTGTCTATCTTATCTCGTCGTCTTCTCGCATACTAATAATCAGAAGTACATTAATTGCGTCAGAAATGCATGACTGACTTAACATCAGGCAGAAACAATTCATAATATCACTCCGTTTATTGAAGGCCCTTCTAGATAGTCACGGAAGATTACGTCAGAATTTGTGGAGAGAGGATTTGCGACTCGAAATATGTTTTTCAGAGCATTCAAGACAGTAAAGAGAAGATGCTGACAATTAAAGATAAGAAATTGAAGGAATTGGAAGCAAAATCCAAGGTCAAGAGTAAAGCTAAGGATTTCACTTCAAGAAGAAAATCAAAGAGCGAGTCAAAGGGCTCAAGGATTCTTTTAAACCCCATAAAGTTCTTATTGATACTATGCCGCTGCTTCGCTCAGGTTGAGACAAGGATCTATAAGATCACTCTAATATTCCCGAAGCGTTTGACACAGCCTTAAAAGTTTCGGAAGCCGCATCAATTTGGTCACACTTTCGAACAGCATTCTGATTTGTCACTTAGTCATACCTCATACGTACTCGTGAGTATTTGAGACATCTTCTGGTCGAACGAATCATTGCTCCAGTGTAAGTAAGGTTCAACAAATTGCTCTTGCCACTTCATATCTCATTCGAGAACGATCAAACCATCGATCCAGACAGATTTCAGCTGCGATCGAGCCGATCTCGAACAACGAAAACTTGGAGTACGCAATGCAGGTTTTCAACACAAAATCATATACAAGGTTCGGTTGTCACGACTATGTGTTACCATTACAGTCGAAACCTTACATGGGAGCCTCCTTCCCGGTATTCGTGCTATAGAAGAACGGAAAGCCAGTTACGAAAACTTTATCCAGACATCTATCCGATATCTAAACAGGAGACGATTTTGGGACGTTAGAAAGCTCGAACGAATTCTTCATGATCACTGAGTATTGGCACGGAATCTATTGGAAGATTGCAGGCATAGAGAAGCTCAGTGATTTTTTCACGCCTATCAAACTTCCAGTACCTAAAAGGGGAAAAGGAGTTAAGAGGACGTTGAACGATGAGGGGGAAGACTCGCAAGCTACAGTAAAGAATGAGTCAGAATCGGACCCACTTCGGAAGAAGCGTAGGGTCGTTCTTCCGCCGGCCACGGACCATAACCTGTATTTGGTCCCTAACGAGTCCGAAGGAGATGAGACTTTGAAGCATTTAGAGCTATTAAAAGACTTCCTAGTTCATGCGGAGGCGTACAGGACAGCCACGACCCAAACTCTTACGCAACTGAGGCCTTTACTAAGGACTAATCCAGTCCTACAACCCATATACGACCAGCTCCGGGCTAGCAGTAACCTTCTGGTAGAGGAACAGGCGATCCTGCGAGGGAGCTTGGAAGATATGTTATTGGAGGAGGATTAGGCCTTTAGCCTTGCATCCTAGCCGTCGACTCTAACTTTCGTTGTTGTTTCCTTTTTTTTCTTCCGCTATTCAGACGGACGCTGGGGCTCTATTTATATCATTATGGGAGCTGTGGATTGAGGTCGCTTGTTCCTTCTGGGTGGGGGCCGAATTAGTCAGCCCCCCACGACTATTTAGTTCTGCAGAGCTCTGGGAATACTCCTGTGCTACCCATTGAACCCATTTCAAATCCAAAGTGCTGTTGGATTTCGCCCTATAGGGCTGAATGTCAAGAGTTCTCGTCTGCTTTACATAGTGTTCTACATATTCTATACACATATACATGCTTGATTTGCAGCTCAGATGCCAACATATATATCACCGTTACGCTCATGTCGTCCTCGCCCGCGATTCAAGCGACCGTTACGAACACGTATGCCATATATCCAAAGGACGGATCGAACACTGACCAGACCGATGCCATCTACCAACAATTGCAGAGCATTGTTCATGGCGGCGACATCTATACATCGAGCTCCAAGCGATTCGGCGTGAACTTTTGGACAACTGACCTTACCTCGGAAGATGCTGATACTATAAAGGCCAATCAAGATGTGAGCGCTGGAGCATAGCTGTTGGTGGTTGTCCGTGCTTACAATTCAAGGTTGCCTTCGTTGACTTATCCGGTAGAGAGGACTGCTACGATCCCACCACCTGATCCCGCCTCCCGTATTGGACTCCAACGGCGGACATCGACGACTTCAATTTCAATGCTTGCGCCCTGTTGGTCCGCCCAGCGGCTACCGCAAGACCGGACAGATTCATCCCGATTCCTGCGTCTTGGTTGTATGCACGGAGTGTTCGGACGAATATCTTCGTCAATCTCCCGCATCGCAGTTGCTACCCGGTTAAGACGTATGGACGAATGGTGAAACGTTCTGAACAAGCAATTGATCGTGTAATGAACGCACGTTATTCGATGACGTACCATGCCTGGGAGGTCTTTAAGCCTTTGAATTGCAACGATTATTTCACGGAAAGCTCTCAAGTCCTTGCTTTATCCGTACGCCGATACCGACAAAGATATGTGATACAGCTCATTCAGTCTGACAATTGGGGCTCAAATGGTTATCTTTCACCCTATTTCCAACATCAAACCTCAGCAACCCCAGCAACCTCGCCATTATCACCTTACAACTCATCACATCCCCCTCCAACCATCGAACGTAACCTACCGAAACACCAAAACGCAAACCAAATCCCTCGTTTTCTCTCGACAAAAAAAGGAAACCTACCGAAGGCGGAAAGTTTCCAAGTCAGCATTTAAAGCATTACTGTCTCACGTCCCATAGGGAACGACGTATCCTAGTGAAGCAACCGGGAATTTCGCTGCCCCAATTACTTCCGTATACCCTACGACCACCATAACATAACATCTCCGTGCGCTGACTCCCAATCCCTCCCACCCTTAACCCCCCTTCCCATCCCTCCAACCCTCCCCCCCATTCCCGACCCCATTCTTCCCAACCCCTCCCCTCCTTCCCTCCCCTCTCTCCTTAGCTGCTCCAAACACACACCCCTCTAATCTCATCCCGCGCCCCGTCTCCACCGATCAGCAACCCCACAGATCAGCATCCTTCACGACGAACGTAATATGAGAACCCCAGGAAAATGAAAACCGAAAACTTGAGCAAGGGAAGAAGGGGAGATGAATTACAAAGATCGTCCTGGAGGTGGGTTGAGAGTTAAGCGTAAAAAGGGGGGAGGGGGGAGGGGTTTATGGAGCTCGGTGGCTGAAAGCGGTTTTTCTTAGGTTATTGACAAGGTGTAGTGAGTTAGTCACCTTTACCCATTCTTCTTTCTTTCTTTCTTGTTTCCTCTCATTTTCGCACACAGAGGTCTTGGGGATATACAGCATGGCTACATACATAGTTCACCTTGGCGTTGCTGGGAAAGCAGTAGTGTAGCATAGATAGCATAGTTGGGAACACAACTGATTCATTGCTTTGGTGACGACAATGCTGGTTGCTAGTGCTATGCAATGCAAGTGCTACAGTATGCAAAGAACGCTTGTAGGGGGTATATATAAAGAGCCATCCCCGACCCTTGCTCGTAACGCGCTGGCAATGATGCTGATGTTCGTGTCGTCGTGGGATTCATGTCTTTGATGAGTGTGGATGGTGAGTTCTGAAGCTGGCTAATGCTGGTGGTTTCGTTCCGAGGTGATCATCGTGGCTTTCGTGATCGTGAAGTTTTAGTCAAACGCCTTGGCGTGGTGGAGTTACGTATCGGTGAAGGAGGTTGAGGGAGGGGGGTTGGTGTCAGATTGTCCGGATATTGATACTTGCGGTGATCGAAGGACGAGGTTTCGGAAAGTAAGTGTGCGGAATTGGGGTTTCCAGAATAGGCTGGGTAGGACTTCGTAGTCGTCATTCCTTCGATGATAGTTGATCTTCGTGAAAGGTGTTGAAGCGAGAGACGCCTTTGTCCCAGCTGAGAATTCGAAGAGGCGGAAGAGCGTTAGGGTGTGAGGAGGCGGCCTGATTGTCGAGACGCTGGGCTGGGTTTTCGGTGGTGCGAGATTGAGGGATTAAAGGCAGGATCTCCTTTGTAAGAACGGGCGCGGTATGGATATGTCGAGGTTCTGGAACGAGGAGAAATACTCGGGTCGTGAAGCCGAGGACGTGTTGGTGTTACGCAACAAAGACATAGCCAACCTCATCAACTTTTCCCAAACAACTTTGACTGCTTTAGATTCGTAACACCCATTGGGTCTTCCAGACACAAAGGTTCTTGGTGGAGGAGCAATACTCAAACTCATAGAAACGGCCGGTGGAATCTCGGATTGCCTCGATGTCGAATGGGTTACGACCGAGATCATGAGCGAAGCGAAGAGTGTCGATCTTAGTCAGGCTGATCTTGAAGTTCTTGATAGGAGGTAGAGCCGGCCGGTTCTGGATGCCCGAGAAAGATTGTGACGGGAGCCTCTACAAGCGGAGCCAGACGACAACTTTGAAAAAGGGGTCGACGGACGAATGAGGTGATGAAAGTCGAACTCGAGATAAAAAGATGGCGAGTTGGCGGAGCCGGCCGGTTCCGGTTGCTTGAGACAGGTCGTGACAGTACCCGTTGTCGAAGGAGGAAGGCGACGAGGTGACAAAACCGGTCGGTTTTGGATGCAGGAGATGGGTCATGACAGGACCGTGTGTCGAAGATGAAGAATAGATCGAAGGCGGAAGGCTCCTTAAGGGGTGATTGACAACAAAGCGAAGCGTCGAGATGGCCGAGCCTGCCGGATCCGGATGCCCCCAGTCCTACCCCCACTCTCAATTCCTCGATTCAGCACCCTCAGCATCCAGGTCTCTCGACGCCTTCCGCTTCACCTTCCCATTCCCACTCGCATCTCCCAGAACCGGCCTTCTCGTCATCGCAGCCGCCGCCCTCGCACAAAAACATTGCCGGTGCGCCATGTACACCCTTTTGCACACGAGGCAAACGGCCTGGTGGCGGGTACAGATGCCCCCGCCATTGAGATGGCATTTTCCCTTTCCGCCGGCGTTTTCGCCACCGCAGTGATGTTTGGTGCCGCGGATGAGTTTCTGGGCGTGTTGCGTGGGTTCTGCGGCCGAGGGTCTGGGGAGGGATTTGAGGGTGCGGGATCTTTGGGAGTTGGAGGTGGATTTGGCCATTGTGATGGTGTGGAGGGGTGGGTAGGTGGAAGATATATTTAGAGTAAAGATGTTGGGTGTCAGGGTTACTTGGGTAGATGAACAAGTAGAAGAATGGCGGTGAGATCAGTGGTAAAATGAGTGTATGTTTCGATATGGCTATTATACATGAATCGTCTCTAGACAATAAGGTGAGGATTTGATCTTGGGGGGACGTGGGCATTATATAGATGGCCTTCGAGCGAAGAGTAAGGGCTGTGGGGCAACGAGAGCGTACGCTTGCTCGATGACTCCTTGCTGTCCATACTCGATGTGGAAGAGCTTGAAGCATTTCGTGGTCATTCAAACGAAACGTGCTCAATGAAGATAGTGGTCAACGAATTGGAGGGAATTCAATGGATCCCCCAGATCATGGAAGCAGCGAGGGTAATGTACGCAGTAAGAATAGAGCACCAAACAAACCTACTGAGCTAAGGAACGCGAATACAGGGAAGACCTCCGACATGGGGAGTTGGAAATATGTGCCCGAAAAGGGGAAAGTACTTTGCTTGGCGTAATACAATTGGCTGCGGAGGACGCGTGAGACTATTGAAGAGAAATAGAGAATTTTTCTAGAATTGGAGCGAAGAAGACAGGGCACAGGGGACAGCTTTGGTGTACCACAAAACCGTCGACCACCCCACTGCCAGTGCAAGTGTTTACAGGATTCAAATGTACTCAAACATAGACGTAGAGATTCAGGCACGGTTTCGAGTTGTAACAATAAGAACAGTGCGACTGAAACCCTACCACCAGGTCTGGCACTGCTTATCAACATTATTAGCTGTAATAGCGATTGTACTTTAGCCTCAAGCTGGAGCAATCGTGCAGCATAAACCTATCTCTTTATATGTGATTCGCGGCGTGCACATTCTTGGTCAGATCGAAAGATGTTGACAAACATGCTCGTAAGTTTCAGAGTGGGACGCGTTGCGCTAAGCATCATATCAAAGTCTGATATCACGAGCAATATAGTGTGAGTAATAGTAGAATTGTTGACTGGAAGTTAAATTGGGGTTTTAAAGGAAAACAGAAGCCCGAGGCGATTCTTTGTAGCGCGTTTGACGCGAAGCCGCGTTCCTAGATTCGGTTAGAATCAAGACCCCAAGGATTTCTTCTCAGGTACCTTACTTTGCACGACAGGGACGCATGGGTTCACACCGTCCTTTAACTCATAGCAGCTCCTGGATGTACTCTCAAATATGATCATCTATCCAAGCGTCACGAACTAACGAAGGTAGTTGAAGTTCATTCATCATCATATAATCGTTAAATCCTCGTGCTTTGCTACAATCACACCCACCCGTGTTCCGCTTCTTAGTTTTCTGTCCATTGTCTAATCCATCTAACCATCCATTCTTCATTCACAGGACCCAGGTCTCTAAGCGTGGTGCTCGCCTTCTCCGTTTCCACTGTCTCAAATTGTGGTGCTTGAATCTCGGCACTGAGTAGACCCTCATAGAATTCTACCAACTTCACGGCGGGGTTCGCCGCAAGGTCTTTTTGCGTTGTTGACGAATTCGAGCTACCTCTCAAAGCCTTGACCCACGTTGCCAATGGTACACGCTTTATGTCAGTGCCGAGCTCTGCCTGAATACAGGGCAGTAGAGCCTCCCATGCTGTGGTTTTGGGGTTGATGGCATGATAGACCTCCCGACCGGGATTCTGGCTAAGAGCTAGCTCCATCAGAATAGTAGCGACGACGTCGATAGGGATCCAATCAATCTTCTGCAAGCCCCCTAAAGATTCCGGGATCATGCCCAAGTGTTTCGAGCTCAAGAGAAGACTGGGTAACCACTCTTGCTTATTCCACATCCCTTTGGGACGCTGTATCGGACCGGCAATTTGACCGATTCGGCAGATAGACGCTAGTACTTGCGACTTCTCTCTAGCGAGGTTAATGAGTCTTTCCGAAACATGTTTAGATTCAGCATAACCCAAAGGATGAGGAACTGTATAGTCTGAGAGAATTTTCTCCGGAATAGTTCCACTGTGATTGGCTGACCAATTCATTACTGAGGCGATGCTCGAGAGAAAGAAGATCTTAGCCTGGTGAGCTGACTTTGAGGACATTTCGATTAGGTTGAGAACTCCCTGAACATGGATGTGCTCATAAGAATCAAGCGAGAGATTGAAGTCAACTTGCCAAGCGTTGTGAATAACGATATTTGCATTCGCAGTGATCTCTGAGTATATTTCCTTCCCTAGGCCGAGGTCCACCTCAGAGTAATCGCTTGTCAAGAATTTTACTCGTTGACTGTCCCACTCCGTAGCCAATCCTCGCGAGGCGTTCACCTTTGCCTGCCTCTTCTCCGATACGGCTGAGCGATTGAGGCAGTAAATTGTGGCGACCGACTTACAGTTCACCAAAGCTTCGAGTAGATAAGATCCGAGTGCTCCAGTTGAACCTGTGAGTACTACGCTCTGGCTACCATCGTTGCGACTCATGCCATTGGTCTGATGCGAGGCTGGGTCCGGTAATCTGGCCGCGTACTTTTCGAGCATTGTCTTCATCTTTTCCACTCGAATCTTGTCCAAAGATCCCTTATCCTCTATGGCTTGCTCTGTATAGGACCTGACTGCAGCTGCCAAGTTCTTGACGGTTGGATTGGTATATATGGTGCTTGGCGCGAAACCCTTTGCCTTTACTCCAGCCTCCTCTAGACCTGCCTTCAAAGAACGAGCGGTTTTTATGACTTGCAGGGAGTCCATTCCCCTAGAGAAGAAGTCGTTTTCGGCGGTCAAATCAGGGATGCTAGTTGTCATTCTCAGCACTTGCAAAATAGAACCCTCTAGATCCTTGGCATCGATTTTCATGGGGACTTCAAGATCACTCATCGAATCGGCATCGGCATAAAGAGCATCCAGCTCTTTGGAGTAGCTTTCTAGAGTAAACTTGCGTTGCACAGTACCTTTGCCCGCTCGAGACATTGGCTTCTCCGGGCTTGTAAACAGGATGTGAGACTTGGAAATTCTTGCGTGAGCCGGACTTTGACGGTTAGCTTCTTGTATGGTTGGCCATAGCTTTTCTATAAAATCTGCCCTTTCTCTCGCCGTCAAATTCGAGGAATTCAGCGGTTCTATCAAGAGCACCGCTTCGAAGCGGCCCTGACCTGCTACCAGGGCGGAACGGACGTCGGAACGGCTCTGAACCAAAGATTCCGTGGTAGTAGGGTTTGTCTTTTCTCCGTTGAGAAACACAATCACATCGTCTAACCTTCCCGCGTATAACCAATGATCAGATTTGGTAGGGTGTTGACGAAACAAGTCGTGAGTCGAATACTCGTCCAATTCAGGAAAGACATCGAAAGTTGGCTGGCATCCCTCCAGCTTCTTGTCTCGAACTATGAACAGTTCGTAATCGTCGCCTGTATGGTGTCGAAACTCCGCTCCAGCAAGAGGGCTTGGTCGGATATAGGCCCAATCTTCTGGCGCAATTTCAAGTTGTGTTAGTGCACTGATTTCCGTAGTACCCAAGATGTTCAATAACCTTGTCTTGGTAGCGAGGGCGTCGCCCGAGGTTGTGGAAATGGCGCCACCACCAGCTATTACATGGTTTACGCCACTCAAACAATCCAGCAGATCCGGATTTTTACCAATCTCATCCAGCGTGGATGGCGCAAGAAGAGCGGCTGTAACCGCGGTCGACTTGATCAGTGCAATAGCAGCCTCCGCACTTAAAGGAGGTCCAGGGGGTGCCAGAGCAACCTTTTGCCGGGCAAATATAACGCTGACCACGTTGACAACTATCGCTGCGGCCTATTCGAATCCAGTCAGTTCAACTTTGTAACCACTTGACAAAATGAGTGAAAGTCAGGTCGATGAGTATCGCGAGTCCCAATCAGGAAGGATTGGAATTTTGAGTGGCTCGACTTCTTTCTGGCGTGGATTTCAACGACCGAGCAACTTTAGTTATCTGACGAGCATAGACAGTTGAAGAAACGCGGTAGTTAACAGCGAAGGAAAACTTACATGGAAAAACGGTACATCGCTCAAGAGAAAATCGTTGCGATAAAGACCCACGACCGTTTGAACACCCTTAACAGGAGAAGATCTGTGATAGTTGTTGGCGATGTGAGTAGCAGATGCCATAATGTACTTTCTTGGCTTCGGTAAACCTTGAAGATCTCAGTTGATTTTTCCACAGACACATTCAGATGGTTCAGCCTCTACCTGTGGAACCGGAGGTGTGTAGCGATACCAACGGATCATTGTACGCTTCTTCAAAGCTTTTGTTGTATGGATAAGGCGCTGCCTTATCGTTCAAGAGATCTTCAAGGTCTGGAAGTTGAAGGACTCGCATCGGATGCGATTTCAGTAATGGAGCAATGTAAGGAGGATGAGGCTCAGGAAGAACTATAGTATTGCAATTTTGCAACTTAAAAAGATTGATATGGGCATCAATACTGTTACGGGGAGAATTGAAAAGTGTCTGGAGAACATATTAGAATTCTCGAAAAGGAGTTCCACGCAGCACGAAGCTGACATAGTAGCCTGCCTTGACGGCTCCCATCAACACAATTGGATAGCAAATGTCGCCACCACCTGTTCCGAAAAAGGCCAGAGGCTCAGTCGTGTCACCCTTTCCCAACTGTTGCTCCAGCCACCATGCCGTACTGTTGATGGCGTTCGCAAACTGTCTATAGGTGATGTGTTGATATCCATTCTTACCCGGGGCTACAATCCATGTTGCCTCAGGCTCCTCTTCCGCACTCTGGTCAACTACTGCGGTGATCAAACGTCTGCTGAGTCCAGCATCGCCGTTGATGGAGAGGCTACCCATGTTGAGTGTGACAATAGTTCAGCCCGGAGAGCGGTGCATTTACCCGATCATGTTGAAAACGTTGTCCAGGCCCTGAAACAGTGGACTTTTCCTCACTCAACGTCGTAAGTTGCTCTTGAAGCTTCGGCGTCATCGGATCGGTAGTGTCGGCAATCGTGTGGAGGTTGCGCATGCGATTGGAAATAAAGAGCGAGACTAATCTGATTCGGCTGTGTGCGTTCTAGCAGCATGCAATAACAATGTCCATGATTACTATTTCCCGAAGGATGCTACCCCACTTAACATCTTTGCCGACTCGATAGCGAGGATATCCAGTTCGTGGTGTGCACCTACTGAGTAAAAGTACACGGTATGGTGCTGTACTAGTAGCGGTACAGTTTTAGTCTATCATAAGGTAGTTGATTGTTTGTCAGTTGTCATCTACGGAATACTCGGGTTGCAGTTCGTAGGGTTGGAAACGCTGAGCCAGGGCCGGAAGAATTCTTGGAATTATTCCAGCCCGATGCGAAGCATAAGGTATTCTAGAATATTCTATGCCGATGCCGAATCTAGAATTAAGCGAGATCACACAAATTCAACGTGCAATTATGTTCATCACTCAAGAGAGCATCAGCTGTGCATATGCGCAGCATCGACTTCATATGCATCGCATATGCTTTGATGAAATCTTTCTTAAACCCTCCCTCAAGCAAGCATCTCAAGAACAGATGTCACGGGCAAAGATAAGCATAGCATATGCACTGCTAACGCACTTCACAGTCGTCACTGCCGTCACACGTCGCTCTGAACGCATTGCGGCAAAGTAGGACGGTCCATGTTTTGCACATGCATCTCGTATGCTGTCACTGTACAATAGTTAGACAAATTCAAAATGTTGATCCGGGGTTGAAATGTTTTTGAGCATATGTTTCGCATATGCAAGAAGTTGAGCTGGGGTAGATGGTTTGACTACCTGAATCTGGTAGCTGTCCGCTTGCGCCGCCGCCACGCCCGTTTATGTACGGAGTAGAGTGGCGAGTTTGCAACCACCCGTGCCACCTTGCCTTAGTTGCGGATGACTCCATCCCGACCCGCTGCCGATCATCATCATCAAGTTCCCGTCGGCCTCCTTTTCGAGCCATCTACTCCATCTCCGCTTATGCGCCGTAGCTTGTAAGTTCAAGGCATGCTTCTGCTGTCGATCGATACCTCTTTGTGACGACTGCCAAAACCAATTGAGAAAATCATGACCCCCTTCCAAGTTCTATGAACGACTACGCCCCTTGTAGGCAACCGAGGCAACGGGAAATTAATTTATTTCCCGTCTATGTACCTTGGACTTGAGAGAGTAATACGCAATAATACCAATGTGGTCGGACGTTACATCGCATATACATGCAAGCAGGAGGCATGACCTGCACGTGCTACCTCATGCACAATTCATATTCCGTACGGTAGTATGAATCGAGGGGCCTACGGCTGCAGACCAAACCTGCAGACCTGATTCGACAGCCGCTGTAAGTTGTTACCCTAAAGAATGATTAGCAAAAATATGCGGGAGGTACAGAGGCTACCTACTTGATGAAGTGTAGATCTGATAATTGTCTAAAGGTGTGTTTTCTACAACAGAAGGCTATCGGTGTTTTGTGCCGCAATTGACGCTAGTCCTAACTAGGCTAGCGGGCAGTGTAATGGCACTACGTTCCTAATTGGACGACTACTCCTGCTGCTCCTACTATTGCTCCTAATACAGCTCCCATTGCTTCAACAGCGACAGAAACTGCCCAGTCACACCTGTGAGAGCATCAACAACTCCTCATCCCAGTGCTGATTCGCAAACCTCCCTTCCGTCGCAACGGGAAATTCTGCTCCGTGACCACCGAGGACAAGCTTCAGGCTTGTCCGTCTTTCTCTACACTGACTATGGCTTGACAACCAGCAGCACTGGCCATCAAGCGAGCATGATAGGAGCTTGACATGGTGGTGCAGATCGAGGACGGGCCAGTGAGTTACTCTCTGCAGAACTATGGTATTCCCGGTAACGAGGCTGCATCGCACCTAAAAGGGATGGGCGTGACAAGTGTGGAAACCGAGAGAGACCGGCCATCGTCTTCCTTGGCTTTGTTTGCACGGTTTAGGCCGACGTCACGATGTTGATAGTATGTCCCCAAAAGGCGAGAAAGATACTGGGCTCTAGAAATAGAACAGCAGACATGCGTGGGGGCGGACCTCCCACGATGTAGTCTTTAAGTTTGCCCTTTCTGGATCTCGGCATGCAGGGAAAACAAGCCACTGTCTGCACGTCAAGCAACGGAGAGGCACAGCCGGGAGGGATCCTTGGAAGGTTTGCTTGGTCCAGAACCATTCTTTCGACAACGTGCCCATTCCGCTGTTCATTCTCAAAAGGATGTTTTATCATTGTATGCGAAACCAGTATTCATTTCCAGGATTTCCCGAAAGCCGCACCAAAAATTAGTGGCGAATCTTCAACAAGTGCAAAATAAGAACCAGAGTTGTAAAATCGACCCCACTCCCCCCCCCCCAGTGCTTCATACGTAATGTATGCAGTGCTTCATATGTAGTCTATTCAATGCTCCGCACATGTGATATATGCAGTGCCCCATATATGGCCTATCCCAGTGCCCCATATGTGACCTACCTTATACAGTGCTTCATATATAGTCTACCTTATCCAGTGCCTCTTATGCGACTTACTGAATCGGTCACATATGAGGTACTACATATGAAGCATTTAACATACTACCTACATATGAAGCACTGGGGGGGGGTAGTGGGGGTTGATTTTACAACTCTGGGTTCTTATTTTGCAGATTCGCCACTGAAATTTGGTGGGGCTCTCGGCAAATCCTAGAAAACGGCACAGGTTTCGCATACAAGGATAGGTTGAAGGGGGAGGCGAGGGAGGGAGGGAGGGATGGATGCGGAAGGAGGTGGGTGGGGAGAGGGAGGCGTTAGGTTATTTGTTTTTATATGGGTTCGTTTGATTGCTGGAAAGAGTTTGCGGTGGTTTTGATGTAGAGGAAATTAGTTTTGGGTTATTCTTTGGTATGGATACTCAAGCGCGTGTCGGATATCGAATAAATATGCTTTGCTATTCAGTATGTTTTTTGGACGATGGATTTTTGGTGTTTTGATTTTGATTTTGATTATTTACATGGTATATGATGTGTAGCGTTGCTGTGGAGTTTGCTATGGAGAGCTCTTATGCCATGTGGTGCCCACATGGTTCGGTCACACGAGAGGAGGGCCATTGTCAAGGCCGCAATGCACCACGCCGAAAAGACTAGAGTTGCTAGCGAGATCCACTCAAGGGATTGGCTTTCGATTGCAACATGCCCGACCATCACACCGCAGCCGCCTCATGTTTCAATCTCCATCCGTTAGCCTGATTCACAGCAAACGGTGTCCCTTTTTGCGGGCAAATTTACCATCGCCTTCCACTCATCGACCAAGCCGACGTAATCCTGTGGCCCGTAAGGATGGAAAAGCTCGCTCCACCGACTACTCTTTCTTCTGGGATTGAGTCCCATATCGCGTAACAGCATGTCAATGTACGGCACGCCGTCAAAGACAATGTCCGGAAACCGCTTGCCAAACCCACCGGGATACCTCCACTTCCCGAACCGGTTGTGCAAGATGGTCACCCAGCGAACCTTGTCCTCGTCGAAGGTGGCTGGCCCCTTTTCAGATGGTGTCTCCGTGCGAGGGAGTTGGCCCGACAAGTATGCCGTTACCCAGAGCGCTTGTGCTTGCACAGCGATGGCGGTGTGGACGCTGAGCATCATGCCGGTGAAGGCGATCGACCGGTCGTTGATGAATGCCGGCGGGACCATGAAGCGATATAGCTGGAACGAGTGGTCAAGAGACTCGGGAGATCCTTCGCCGTCGAGCGCTTTGTAGTGTTTGTTGATGACGGGTTGGGCAGCGAGTTTGGGGAAGCGCTGAAGAATCTCGTTGTCGGCTTTTTCGGCTAGAGGGTTGTCGGTGGCAGCAGAGCGGTATGGGAGGCCGAGCTGCTTGTCGAGGCCTTCGGGGATGAATTTGATCGAAGGTCGGTGCTTCCAGCCGGTGGAACAGATGAGTGCGTCGGCGTGGAGGGTCTTGCCGTTTGTTAGGTGCACGGTTTCGGGTGAGAGGCGCTTAATGTCAGTTACGTGAACCTTGATGGTGCCGTTACGAACGAGCTCGAAGAAGTCGGTGGGGTAATTGACGATACTGAGCGAGCTTCCGACCCAGAAGGCGGGCGTCCAGGGCTTCAACTTTTTGGTTTCTGCATGTTTGTCGTAGCCGGTCAGCGTTATAACGTCGTTTGCTAAGATACTCCAGAACGCTTCTACGATGCGTCTTCCAATTCTAGTATTGTGCAAGAATCCTCTCACGCCGCCAAAACCGTCTTCGTCGCCCCAGATACATGGACTGAACCATGTCAAGAATCGGACGCCCACCAACCCCTCCAGTCGTTTCTTGAGAGGTGTTACAAGAGCCGGAGACATCCAGGCTGGCCCATGACCAGACTCTCTGATTACCCAATCCACCGTGACTCCAGCAGCTGCATGAGCGTAAGCGGCATCATATGCTGATTTGGAGCCGCCAAGGATAACAACATTAGTGGCAGTCTTTGTGATTACTGGTGCATGGTCGAAGAGATATTTAGCATGGAATATGGGTGAGTTGAACGATTCGCTGCCGACAAACGACGGGATGAACGGCTCTGAAGTCAGTCCGGTGCAAATGACAAGCTTCTGGGTCGAGATCGGGGTACTATCTCTCTCACCCGGGTCATTGGCTTGTCCATTCAATGATGACCTTATAACCCATCCGCCTGTCTCTTTCCGCTCCACGGTATTAACTCTGCAATTGAATCGTATGCGCTTGTAGATATCGAATTGCTCTGCGAATCTACAAAGATAGTAATGTAGGGTAGGTCCAGGAATGTGCTCGCCAAGCTTGACATCAAAGATCTTCTCGTCCATGGGGAAATCACTGAATTCATAGGATCCAACAAGGTTATTAGACTTCAGACCGGGGTATAGCCGCTCTTTGCACCAAACACCTCCGACCGACGCCGCAGATTCGAGAACAATCATCTTCGCGGAGGAATTGACCTGGAGGTACGTCTTCGCCATGGCCAAGCCATGCCAACCTGTCACAATTCATCAAGTTCGTATCATTCATTACCACTGGTTGGATGCTGCTTGGAGAGCTTTGAAGGACCTACCTGCCCCAATTATGACAATATCGGCATCTTCCATCGCCGCCACTTTTCTCCAAGACGATGGCAATGGTTGAAGCTGCCGTCGAGAGCGACGATTAAGAGAGTGGAAAGAGTACAGTAGACGGCGGCTAGAAGTGGAGTGTGCGGCGTCAGCTCATTTACTGGGAAGCGTTTGGTGGAAACTGAAGACCGCCTCCTATCAAGGTAAGATACTGTACTCCAACCTCGCTTCTCGCTTCTCGCAGAAATAGCCGCAGCGTGAGATGGGGATTGCCATGTGGAAGGATAAGGATACGAGAAGAACATCGAACGCTGCCACAACAAGCCGACCCGACAAGCCGACAAGCCGATAAAGGGGCTCTTTCGAAGCTTTACGTTACGAGCCATGATTGGTGCATCTTCCTTTAGCCGACGACTATTACATATTACAAGAAAAGAGTTTCCGTACCTTTCCTTTAGCCCGCAATCGGGTAGTAGAATACAAGAATGGTGTGTTCAAGCTGCAACTGCATACGCGCATCTATCGTAACATCGGTTACAAGCATAAGTATCGGAACTTATCAAGGCACTGCAGGAGCCAGACCTCCATGGACCATGTGCCGTCCGTGCATCAATTGTCAGAAAGGGGTCGGGTCTGCAAGTCCGGAGCAATGCAGAGTTGAGTGTGAGCTCAGGGGGTGTGCCGATTAAAGTAACGGGAGTGAGTGAGTGAAACCTAAGGTACCTACCTACCTTACCGACCTTACCGTACCTACCTTAGCTTAGGAACATTCCGCCGACAGTTTGATTCTACGGCATAGTTTAATCTTCTGTAGTACTGTGTGGTGCTGTATGCGTGCGGGGGACGGCAGGATTTCATTTAAAGTAAAGTAGGTACCTCCGTACCTTGGTCATTGGTGAAACAGATGTCCAAGGCGCCAAGGCCAAGGCACCTTCACTCCGTACCTTTCTGCATGTCATGTCGTTCGTCTGCTGTGATGCGTCTTGTGCCTTGTACGCGACTGCATTGCATTGGTGCAGCAGTCGACGGCAAAGGAAAGGAAAAGAATCCGGACTGGCATGGGGCACAAGCACCTCCAACAAGGCCGGACTGTACAGGATGTATCAGATAGAGGAGAGCCTCTAGCCCTCTACTAACTCTGTACTTACGGTACTGTAGGCTACGGTAGTCGATGTAAGGCCACTAGAGTCGTTGGGTGATTTTAATTATTTTTAATTATATTAGGGTCGATTCCTAACAGCGCTGGCACAATGGTGTTGTGGTTATCTTTCTCTTCTACGGAGTACTAGCAGTATGTACAGTACGGAATACAGGATGTTCTGTACCCCGGTCGTGCCAATCTTCCCTGTCCTCGACCCCACCAAGACCCCGCTATTATGTAAGGTACTATGTAATCTATCATTCGTCATCGTGATCATCTACCTAGGTAGAAAGTACTTGAGGACCGCAACTAGAGCATATTGACCCACTGAAAAGTCAATAGCCGAGGGACCGGTGCCGCCTCATCCATGTATCTGCACCGCACCATGCCCGACCCCTCCAGCAGCCTAGCGAATGCCCGTCGGTGCGGATGGCGCTACCTGTGCGCTACGACTCTGGCTATTGTGCTATTGTATTATGTATATCCATGGACCATGATAGAATACTTGATGGTGCCCCTGGGCCCTGATTAACCCACAGGGAACAAATACCTAGTACTGGATTCATTCGACTAAGGTACATGATGCGGGCTAAAGTGGAAGGTCTTGCATTATTCAGAAGGTTCCGGAATATGTACGTCCGGAGGGAGACGGTGCGCTCTATCTAACCATGGCCATTCATTCTTGCTCGTCCCCACACCCACACTGCCTTGCCTCTGTGCCTCGCAAACCCTTTGGTTGCCTTCCCGTCCAACTCCAAAGCCAGCCCGTACGGAAACGGCCCGTCTGTTTGCAGCGGTCAAGTACCCTGCTCTAGCCAGCCAGCCAGACTGATTTGCCGCAAGTCCCAACTCTTGCAGAGCTTTCATCCTCCTGGGGAAAACGTCCACGAACAGTGGCAGCGTCGTCAGTTCGCTCTTGCGTTGTCCATCAGCGCTTTCTTCTCCTCCTCGTCCTTCTCCTGTGACCAGCGGCCACGACAAGAGCATCTCTACGCCTGCAAGCCTCCTTGCGCTGGTCCGGTGTTCAAGGGCCGTCCTGGGCTTCATACCGAGTATTCCATCCAACTACATCCCGAATTGCGTCTTCTCTCAACAACTGGTTGATGGCGGACGCCTTCACTAAAGAGGCTTTCAGCCTGCTTGGCGTGGGCATTATGGTTGTGACGTTGCGGACCTACACAAGGTGGACCTTGGTGGGGATCCGGCAATTTATGCTGGATGACTACTTGATGGTCCTGGCCGTGGTGAGGACTCTTGTGCCCTTGTCATGGCAGTCGCTGTTCGACATTCTAATCTGACTCCAGGTTGTCTACGCACTCGAGACGGCAGCTGCGTATTCTGTAGGAGCTAGATATCACGGTCTAGCAAACAATAGCATGACGGATGAGGAAAGAAAGAGTCTCTCGCCAGGCTCGAAAGAATATGCTCTCCGAGTTGGAGGATCTAAGCTGCAGCTGATCGGATGGTCTTTATATACGTTACTCTTATGGCTCTTGAAGCTGTGCATGTGTATTTTCTATACAAGATTGACGTAAGTCCTTGACCACACCCTCTGACTGATGATATAGATGGTGCTAACTTTGATCTGACCACAGAATAGGTCTCCAACACATGCGGATCCGAATACGGATAGGCTTGGCGTTCATAGGTATCACCTACGTGACTACCATTACCGCGATTCTCGCCGGGTGTGGTGCACCTTTCAAGAAGAATTGGCAGATTTATCCTGACCCTGGAAGTATGTCACACCACTTTCCTGCTTTGTTCTCGGTTTTGACCGGCAAAGTACTAATCGTTTCTAGACCATTGCCAGCCTGCCATATCCAACTACGATTTGTTCTTCACCATGGTTCTGAACGTTGCCACCGACATGTACCTCATGTCAATTCCTCTTCCAGTAAGTAGATCCAACAATGCTATGTCTGCCGCAACAAATTATCCGAGGATCGCTAAATCGTGCTGACCTCTTCTAGCTATTCTGGAAAGTACAGATCGATCCAAAGAGGAAAGCTTGGCTTCTCTTCATGTTTAGCGGAGGGGTCTTCGTCATGATCGCTGCAATACTCCGCTGTGCTCTAATTCTCACGGTTAGTATCTCCCTGACCTGCCAGCCAATCCGCGCTTGTCGCACCTGACTGACCTCGACCTTGTCAAGGCCGGAGCCAATGGTGCCGAACAAGCTGGAAGCTGGGCCGTCCGTGAAACATTCGTCGCCGTCGTTATTGGAAACATCCCCATGATCCAACCCCTCTTCACCATCGCAGCCAAGAAGTTAGGCACCATCCGCACGAATTACTCGTTGCAGCGGTCTGGTGAACGCTCCGAAAAGAGCACGGTCATATCGCTGAGGAATTGGGTCAAACCACCGCGGAAGCATCCCAGAACCGCGCATCCTCTGTCTGTTTCGAGTAGTGCGGAGAACATCCTCGAAGCACGGTATCAAAGAAGCGTGAACAAGAATGCGTCCATAGCGCGCGTTAGTGAACATGACAACGCCATGCATGCCACGAACGAGATGTCCGTCGAGCCCGAATCGCTCAAACAATCCAACAAGCAACGCGGCATCGTTGGCTCCAGCCACCGCAACGTCTCGGCTTGAACCCGAAGCCCCAGCGAAAAGTGACTGCCATACTCTACTTCTGTTGGCCCCTGTTGGCAGAGCAGGCACGGAGAAAAGACGAAGCAGAGCAGGCCGAAGCATATCTAAATTCGGAGAGCAGGCATTGAGAGAAGACGGAAGCAGAGCAGCAGTAACCCATCAACCTATTTTCACTTCCATGACCATTTAAAAAACGTTGTAAAATTAACGCGGAACCGGGCTCGGGAGAGTTGCATCAGGTCAAGTGGATTTTAATAGGGGTTTTGGAACGCGGGTCGGGGACTAAGGTGCTGGTATTGAGAGAAGGGGATCGGGTTTAGAAGAATTAGATAGAGTAGATAGGAGAGGAGAGTGTTTGCCATTCTAACACTTTATCCACAACCCACGCACCTCGAATACGGAAAATCCCTCGCCCAAGCCCAACACCATCCATCCATCCATCCATCCACCCTCTTCTCAACATCCTCCCCCAACCTCCCCATCCCCATCCTCATCCTCATCCTCAACATCCCAAACATCACTCACTCACTAGCATGCTTCATAATCCAAACCCCCCCCCCCCCCCCCACCAGATCCGAAAGCAGCATCTCTATTTGCCCAAAAAAAAAAATTTACCCGCGACGAACGAGTTGCATCACCGTCGCAGCTCGATCCGGTTTTCTTTTATTTTTGGGGGGATACGGCGTCGTGCTCGTTTTTCTCCCTTTGCCCGCTTTTCCAAGCCAATCGATATATTTTTTTTTTGGTAGAGCCGTGTCGTTTTTGTGTTTTTTAGCAGCGCGCTATCATCAATGTCTCACTCTTGCCCCTTTTTCCCCTTTTTTTTTTTTTTTTTTTGGAGTTCCGATTCGGTTCGATTCGATGCTTCGCTTCGCTTCGGTCGCGCTGCCAATGGCGCTAGAAAAGATATTGCTGACTGTGTTGTTGAGGGGTGTATGCACTTGAGATGGTGGATTGATGCGGCTTGGCGGAGGTTGTGGTGAGGGTAGGTGGGGGGGTGAGCGGGGGGGGGGGGGGGGGTTGTGGGGTGGAGAGGGGTGAGGTGTTGGGGGGGGTGGAGGGTGAGGGGAGAGGGGAGGGGGAGAGGGGGTGGAAGATGGGGTGGGGTGGGGTGGGGTGGGGTGGGGAGGGGTTGGGTTGGGTTGGGTTGGGTGGAAGTGGATGTTCATAGAGGTCGAAGAAGGACTTTTGAAGCGTATCAAAGACAGTACTGCGGAAATGGAAAACTTAATCTAAACAAGCAAGGATTGGTAAATACGAAACAGAAAAGTCTGTAACTAAAGTCTTCGACTGCAACTATAGTGGGAGTTTCGATAATATCACCGAAGCGTTTACTTTAGAGAGTTTGCAGGAGGGAGAAACTCAAGTGGCAATGAAGGGTTCGATGCCTTAGATGTGCTACATAGGTTTGAGCGCAGGGGTTTGGGATGGTTACGGTGTGTGTATGGCTCTCAGGTATGCATCTTTATAATTGCTTGATGGTAGGAGAGTAGTGCCTTGTTTGGTGTTTCACTATTGCGACTTGATGTGAGATACTTGGATGTGGATTTGCTTGGTAAGGGAGAAGATATTTACCTGTCAACGACATTTTAGCATAAACATTCTACTTTTTTTCGAACTGTACAATGGGCCGGAAAACATACCATGCCAAGCTTCTATGGTTGCTTTTCAGGCACGCATTTCTGTCAGAGTGTATTCACTACAAAACAGTCTCAGGCGGCATTCTACGCTTCGTAAAGTACACGAATAGCCTTTATCAGTCATCTCAAGCCAAGACTACCCCAATGTCGTGATCGGTTGTTTCACTTCTGATGGTAGCCTTCATGCCTATCTGACTGCAGCGAAAGGGCGTACAAGCGCTTTGAATCGCCGCAGGTGTGGGGTAGCTTGTAGTTGGCAATATCACGGCCATCCTCCGTTTTCTTGGGAGGCTCAATGGTGCCATCAGCGCAGCACAGGATTCCCTTTCTCCGTCAGCGACTCAGTCCCCTAGGTTTGCTTCTCAGGCAGCCAAGGTGGTTTCATACCTGTCTCACGTAGTCCAGACAATGCATAACGTGGTCGTCGTCCACATGATGTGCATGTGCATGTGTCTGTCTTGTTCCTGGAGGGCCATAACTCCCGTTGGGGAACGATAAGACTTGAATCTTTGTCCGGATCATTTGGAGGCAGTGTAATTGATGAAACATGGATATTCCAGAGCCATATCTATGCCCATTGCTCTCTGTCTGATACAAGTAGCCACCGTTCGGTGTGACGATGTTGTCCCAGACTTGGTCTGCCTCGCTGCCTATGCTTTGAAACTCGTCGTAATCGGAGAAGGAGATCATTTTTGCAGGCTCAGAATTGCAAGCGCGAGATCGAACCGTGCTAATCATAGCAGAGAAGTTTGAGCGAATCTGTGGATGGAAAATTGTAGAGAGGAGGATGAAGAAAAGCACTCCAAACACAAGAGGTAGCAATAATGTCCTCCTAGAGTTGAGGAACTGGTAGCTGTTGGACTTCATGGCTTCCCGGAGTGGCTTGTGGAAAGAGATTGTAGTGTTCTATTACGAATAAAAGGGAGAGTATTGATATGACCCTAAGAAATAGGTGGAGAAATATTGAGAGGTACCGGGTGATGGATTGCTGACGTTGCATCTTTTCATGCGTCTACCGATAATGACTTCTGACCTTGAATGTTGCAAGTTTTGGCCAGTTGCTGCAGTCCGCAAATAGTCATTTGAATGGACATCCTCGCATGCCTGTTCTGACAGTAGACTTCATAGAGTAACGCCCACACAGATGTATCGGGTTGAGCTGTAAGTTTTAGAACAACTGAGGGGAAGAGTATATGCGGCACGAGAATAGGGAAAGAGTGCACTGTCACGGAACCGATCTCGAGGTATTCCAGGCCAATGAAAGGCTGCATGAGAGAGTTTACCTGCTGGCCGTTGCAACGGTTCCCGATTGCAACAGTGTGATATCTTTCAAATCGAGAAGGTTCTCCAGTAACCGCAGGTTCTAGATTCGAAAGCCGCCATACTATGGGTTGCCCGTGCAGCATACGAAGGTGCCGTTCGAACGGCGCCATAGTAAGGTATGTGCTGTCCGCGCAGCATACAAAGGTGTCGTCTTTGATACTTTGCATCATTTCTTGGCATGAACTATCCTTTCTCTTGAAGCCGAAACCCACTTACAATGCAAGAAGGTCAAGTGAGATGGTAGGTCTGCCTGTGATGCTGCGCAGCATACCAAACTAAGTGTAGTGCTACTTTACTTACACGGTCTTGGCCAAGAGCGCATCGTGAAGGGTTGTAGTAGCCACACACTAGGTTTAGCAGTATGTGAAGTTGTGAAGATTGCTGCACTTCCATATATGTAGTACATACCTAGGTACGTGCTACCTTAAGGTAAAGAAGGAATTTGCTAGCGGCGGCTGTCAGGGCGCAGGCATCTTCCGTTATCTAATCTTGACGCTAATACTAGATATGGCTTAGCACAAGGTACTTCTCGGCAAACCCCAATCGGTACGGAACCGGTGATCATCAACCAGTGTAACGCCATTCAACGTCGAATTTTTGCCAAAAAAGATCGAGAGTAGGCAAGTAACATGAAATAAAGCTAGGGATCTTTATTTTACAGACCGCGGAAGAGCCTACCATATGACTACACGTACTCCAATTAGCCGAAGGTGCATGTTTGACGAAGCATTGAAATACGACCGACGTGGATGTAAGCTGCAAAATTACAGAACAAGCCCGTCATCGGCCGTTGGGCAATATGCAAGGCTCATCAGAGGATGAGCTATACTACGTACTTCCCGAGCTGCATTGGTCTTGTACCTGTGCATGGCCCTGATGGGGCAGCTCTCGACTGGACCATCACCAATAGAATGGCTATGGCGCGCAAATACCGAAGCACCACTGCTTGCTATTCATGCCCCAATAAATCGAACGGAGAGGTTGATTGAGAAAGCTAGGTAAGCTGGCATGGAAGAATCCGCTGCTGTTCAGCTAATGCGAAACAAAGCTTCCAAAGAAGTCCTTTTAAGCGACAAGCTATGTAAACGTTATAGCGCGCTAGAGCAAGACATCCCCGAGCCACGAGAAAGAAGCGACTTCATCCGTCCCTGTCCAATACGAATACGGGTATACGTTCTCTTCTGCTCGACCATCGACCGACCTATAAATTGCTACCAAAGAATTACACAAGCATTCGCCTGCTCTTGGACCTCGCCCAGTGGTGGCTAGGGTAGTGCCTTCCACCATTCGACCACGCATGTTCTGCCCACAACGGCATGTTCTCGCTTCGAAGCAAGGCAGATGAGCGTTACATCAAAGGTAAGTTGCAGACAGTCAATTTGCGGGCATAGTAAGCGAATTTTAAGCGAAGAATGTATGATATTGCTGAACCTATCACTAAATAGGGCTACTCCCCTTCTCAACCGGTCCTGCGTATACCGCGAACCTAGAATTCTCAGAACACGCAACGAAACCTTGCTTTTCCGCAGCTAATCATCTTCGAAGTCGGCATTAAGGCGCTTAACCTTAAGGTGTCTACCTAGGAATCTCTTAGGCCCGATCAGAGATTTTTTGGCGGTGTAGGCAACTCACGCATTGAGATTTGCCTCGCGCTTACTCTTTGTCTTATCGTGCCTGCGTATGTTTCTGTGTCAGATGTGCGTCATAAAAGAACAGATTATAACTGACTCGTAAAGTCTCATCGCCACGTCCTCTGCGCGTTTCGCTTTGTCGTGTTCATAAAGAGCCATGCTGGCGTCTTCTCCACGCTTGGCCTTGTCGTGCTCATAGAGAGCCATACTGGCCTCCTCGGCGCGCTTGGCCTTGTCGTGCTCGTAGAGAGCCATGGTTAGGTCTTCTCCACGTGTGGCAACATCTACAGCAGTGTTAGAACTCTCTAAGCTCATCAAGGAGTAATACAATTGGATGCGCAGACCTTCTGCTACTCGTAACGGAGCGGCTTGAAGAAAGGGGAGAAGCATGGCTGCAAAAGCCAGGATCAGCTTTGTCTGCATGGTGACTTCTGTATGAACAATTTGGTTGCGGTTCTGGAGAAGGTCTGTAATGTGAAATCTCTTGTTTTGAAACTGGCTGACGAAAAAGTGGAAAGTAAGAGCAAACTGATGGCTTTATATCTCACGATAAAGCATGCTCTGGGCCGTGCTTGGCACAATCCGCAATTTGACCTTTACTGCCATGTAACTTCCCTAAAATGACCCTAAAAGTCTCTTGAAAGCTGTCCTGGCATGATGCTAGCCTGAGGTTTCTGCTTTCACGAAGTATTCTATGCATCATGTATTGCAAACATACAGCGAAGCCGTTTCGTTTAGTTCGGCAATATTCTTGCAGGTTGATATCTGAGCGTGCAGCTTGAGTGTGGGAATGCAACTCCCGCGAGACGAACTTTGATCAACTGACCTAGACAATAAACACTTCGCTCGCGTGCATGATGGAGGAAATCCTGCTTTGTGGACCTATCTTCCGATGTGCTTCTGAAAAAGAACCAGTGGTATGCTGTATTCTACCGAACAAGTGAGCCAGTCATGCAAGGGATGTCACACTGGATGATGCCGTGGGACGTAACAAAGGTCTAAAGGATACATCAGATTGGTTGACAGAGGAATCCGCATTTACAGAAGCGACTGCAGACAGAAAGACGGAGGCATGTTTTTAAGCCAAGGGACAACACGGGGGAAGATACAACAGGACAAAAGAGGCGAGATTTCGAGTCACTAACATTGAAGTGGAGATGTGTTCTAGCAAAGGTGAGAGTATTCAAGAAATTATCGTGGCTTCTAACGGATCGGCCCATAAACTTCAGCTCTCGTCCACAATGAGAGCACGACGCATTACGCCAGAAGGCAGTATCGTTCTGTACAAGCAAGTAATAGCACTTCCACTGATGCTGAAGAGAAAGATGTAGTGGTTAATATGACCACAAGGGGTATCACTCGTTAATCCTCGAACAGGCCTATAGCACAAGCCGAAGCATAAAAACCTGTACAGGGAAGCTCTCTTTGACTTAGCAAGCATTGCAGTTCTCTGGCTAACGTTATCGATTGCTTTGCGGAACACGAGAAGCCAGTAAGTTTTGTTAAGGGACCAGCAAAGGCTGTAACCCAAACACTTTGCGGCTGTTGGTGGTACCTTAGGCGAACAGATTCTGCATGCTAGCGGATTAGAGACGGATCAAGGTAGGCTACAAAATGGAATATTTTCGAACTCGAAAGTCATTCAATTAGGCACCTCAAGATCACCAAATCCTCTCGGCATTGAGGGGTATTATTCGGATCTAGAGTAATAGTCAGCGCCTACCATAAAGCTAAAGTGCAGAAATCTACCTGCATGATGTACGGTAGAGAGCTAGCGGAGTGAGTGCAGCTGCCTCATGCTTGCTAGTACCGAAGACTTGATTACCTCGTCTGCTCGAAGTTTTGCACAAGGTAGTCGATACCTCCCCCCGTTTTTGTGAACGTCACAGCTTTCCTCATACTCAGTAACAGCAATCATGCCGTCGCTATTCCCTAAGCACTTTAATAAGTCTTTCTTGCAAAGGAATTACAGCCTCGTCGAAGAAAGGTCTCAGGATCCCTTCGACGAGGACTATTCAATCAAAGCTCTACATGATGAAGCCGCCGTTCCTTTGACCTCGAACGAATCACCCGACGCGCCGCCGCGCTACGATGATAAGCCCCAGCATCCCCAGAAGCTGATGTACTGTCTCAATATCACCCTCTTTTGCTTCTCCCTCATACTATTCTCGTTCTCAAGATTTGAGTCGCCAAGCTCTCCGGATCAGTTCAATAATACGCTGATCCGAGGGACGTCAAAATACTGTTGGTCTTGTCATTCGGTTAGCCCCTCAACAGGTCAATTGACGCAAAGCAGCACCAATTCTGGACCAAGTCCATATTCCGCTCGTAACTACCAAGAGAAATGGCTCGTTCAGCCCAAGGGATCCGCCCTCTATCTACCGTCAGGATCCAAGCCTCGAAGTAGACCATGCGTGGAAAAAGCTGTCGAACATTGCTACCATACCGATCAGTTCTGCCGATGTTTTGAAGCGAGGTGCAGACCCATCTCAAACAGCTCGGTTCCCAGAGCAATTTGGCTTTGGCTTAGACGCACATATTGGGAGGATAGATGTCTTCCATCAAATTCACTGCTTGGTAATGGAAACATCTCATGTAGAGTTTCATGCTCAAGTCTGACATTACACAGAATGCTTTGAGGATGGAGATGTTCACGAACTTCCCTTATTATTATGGAGGCAAATTCCCGAACGATATTCCGACGCCGTCACACAAGGCGCACGTGACGCATTGTCTCGAGGTGAGTGTGATACCGAACTGGCAAAGCCGCGACAAAATACTGACAGATACTGGAGGTTCTGTTGCAAAACTTAATGTGCAGTGCTAGTGTCGAGCCCATACTCCACTACTGGGTCGATATACAGGAAGTGCCTTTCCCGGATTTTGACGACACCCACGTTTGCCGCGACTTTGACACAATCCTTGATTGGGTCGAGCAAAACTCAGTCCCTAACGAGCTCTTCCTTACGACCGTTCGGAGACCTGAGGATGCTGTCATACACCGAATGTCTCGCGCTTACAAGGACATGAAAGCACAGAATGTTGGAAACACTTATCTTGATCAGCATCAGCATCTTCATGAACATGACTGAAACTAGCGCGGAGGATGCACATTGTGACAATGTTTGGGGTGGATTGAGTCAAGAGAGGCTTTCCCTAAAAATCACGGGTGATGCAATTTGCTTACACGACATACGGTTGCTCTTCGTCCATAGATATAATAAAGAGCAAATGTTCAGTCTCTTACGAAGCGGACATCATGACGTTGATTTAAGCAACATGCTCAAACAGCAGTTTTGTAATCGGCATGGTATGACTGTTAGTAAACCTCATCAATAAACAGTGCTTCGAAAATACAGATTGCAACGTGTGGTAATAGCGCTTGAATGGTATACTAATAGCAGACATCATGCGGAAATCAAGTCTATCTTAAACATTGTTGTGCAGTATATATTATACCTTGGCCTGAATAATCATGTTGATTGATTTCCGCTTATCGTACCTGACAATAGCAAACCATGGGAGAGGGGGATTCGATTCCCCATCGAGAAGATCAATTTTTGGGGATTTCTCTTTTGCTTCTGGAATAAGAATAGCGAGAGTACATATATGCACACTATTAATGTTGAGGAAGTCACGCAGTATGGCGTTGAGACCATCCCCAAATTGGATGCGTTCTCACGAAGAGTTCGCGTTCAACGCGTCGCGCTTTTTACATCGCATTCAATACTGTATTAGATGAGACTTCAAGTCTTATCCCACTACAATGGAGACATCGTCATTGACTTCAATACCAACCAGTTCTCCGTTATCCTTTCACTCCACCAAAGATGTCTCCTCGGCCTTCAATGGGCCCAATAGGGCCGATGCTGCGCTCCGTTCATACCGTGAAGTCAAACGTCTGTCTTATGAACTTCGTGAACATTGCATGATCTATTTCGAAGAAGGACTCTGTATGCTGGTTCTACCAAAACCACTTCCACGTAATCTAACAGTGTCAGACATCCCCGCCATAAATTTTCTGACCTCGCTGTTGACGGCCGGAAATACCCTGAACTCCCCAACGCCAGCTTTTCTACCGCCTGCACAGCATCTTGCCCTAGCGGCTACTTTAGTCGTACATCCTAATCTTACAACCCGTGCAAAATCTCAAGACCATAGCGAGGCTGCAAATCTCGCCTTGCGGTATCTCCGATTAGTAGTCCAGCTCGTTGGTCCCATCAATGGCGATCTGCAGGACGCATTCGCCTTTTGGGGGGTCGGCACATCTTCTCGTCGCGGTGGTAGCGGGAGAAGAAGGACGGGCGAGGATGTGAGCCCCACAAATGATACGCTGAATAGCATTAACAGTGAGTTGGCGACTACGGGCGCACTTTGGTCAAGGGTGGAGGATTTTTGGCAGGTAGTCGGTTGGGCGTTCAATTGCAGTATACTACATAAAAACCGGTGGGAGAGATGGAGTTTGTGGCTCGAGTATATGATCGAGGTCTTAGAAAAGGACTGGGATATCCGAGGAGAGGAAATAGGGAATTCGGATATGGATAAGGATGACGATCAAAATCCGAGAGAGCAGAGTATGATTGTAATGTATCTGAGTTCTGAAGGTGCGACGACGAATCGAGAAAAGAAAATCCTAAGAGCAGTGTTTGCGGATGCTAGCCCGAGGACATTGGCTGAATTTCCCGAAGTCTGGCGCAATGAGACCAAGGAGTTGAAGAAAGATGGTGCGGTCAAGAAAAGAGAGGCCAGGATTGACATCGAAGAAGATAACTACGGTGATTACGTGGAAGAAGACGAGGACTCCGATCTTGAAGACAATCTCAATTCGCCGCCGACTCCCTCATTTCTCACCTTGGTAAACTCCACCTCGACCACTAACGTTGCCAACCCACTTGGCGGTATGGACGCCATCATCCTCCGCCTCCGTTTACTTTCCCTTCTTTCGACCGTTTCCGCTATACTACCCCATATGTTCACCCACCTCGTCACCCTGTACGACATCTACCTGGAACACATCCGCCCCCTACCCCTACCAACATTCTTCCTTATCATGTCTCCATCCAGCCTCAGTCTCTTCACACCTGCCGCCGCGTCCTCTCTCACACAATTCATCTTGCGCTCCATCATCGCCTCCTCCGCGCCTTTACCACCGAAAGATGACCTCGAGCAAGATATACTGGAACGAAGCTATCTGCCTTATGCCGCAAACACTGGCAGCATTGCTGACAATGCCAAAGTCAGTATATGCGTAGAGACCCTACTAAGGTTGTTGGATAAGCATATAGGGCTTGTCTGGAGCGAAGGGTTGCAGAGTGCGATGGAGGCAGGGATTGAAGCCAGGGAAATCAAGGCTAAGAAGGGAACGAAGAAGAAACAGGATGTCGAGGTTAATCGGATGTGGTTGAGGGCCAGTGCTGAGAGGATTAGAGGTGTGGTAGAAATGGCGAGACCATAAGCTGTTGACTTGTCCGATGCGCAGTATTCTCGCGCCGCAAATGGGGTTCTAGTCTTCGAACAAATGGTAAAATTCTCGATGAGATGCGCTAAGTTGATGTGTTCTTCACATACCCTAAGGAAAACATGAGACTACAATACACAAGCAAGGAACCCTCTCGTACTAACCGTGGCACTCACTATGCAACGTGAGGACCCCTATCGCGTCGCATAGTGGGTGCCACGATCACCGCTAGTTGTTGGCTTAAACAGCAGGAAGCGGTCCTTACTGCCTGCGCTACGTACCCAGTGTCTCTTCGCCTCCATGACAAGAGCGAGATGTAGGGACAATCAAGACATTCATGTGAAATGATGAAGATCCCGAAGACCAAAGCAAACGGTCTCTTATGATAATTATCGTTAAGAATTACGTCGAACAGAAGACAACGGTGCCAAACGCGATTGCGAACGGCTGCCGGGATACCATTCCCATGGTATCAGGAAAGACTCGAGGGGTTGGTCCCTGCTGTGTCGCAGAATGCTCCAAACCTCCAACGTTCAGGACTTCCGCACCGCCAAAAACCCCAAGCTTGTTCATTTCAATTTGGCTCATCAAACATAGATAACAACAACACTTATCCCCGAGATGCATTAGCAATGACGAGAATTAAGAAACGAGTAACTTCGAGGTGCGCGTTATCAACGACTGTCATCGTTCATATTTTTTAAAGCCCAATACAACGGCCAATGCGCGTTTACTGATTTGCACTTGCTTGGACTCGAATATATTCGGTAAACCCAATTGACTCACACCTGCATTTTGAGATCCTGCGCGATTTCACGTTCGACTTTGTGCAAATTCCTCACCAATATACCTCTAACGCTATATTCAAGCCAACAGGGGCAGACTTGCGGCAAATTCTCCGTCAACATCTTCCCCATGCATTACCTAAGATACTCCACACAAGCTCTTTCCCATACCCAAACAGCAGAACCAAGCATTTCAATTCGCAAACCTGACCTTCGCCATTCACTTCCAGCACCAGCAAACCTTTTCCGCCCCGTTCCCTCTTCCGTGCAGATGGGGTATATAAGGATTGTTTCCTCGCCGTCTGTTCCCGCTTTATTCTGTCCTTGGAGGTTTGGGTCTTTTTGGTATGTAGTGCTTGGTAAGTATTTTTGGTGTTGTTTCATGGGATATTGTCTTCATTATTTTGGGGGGGGAAGGCCGGGGGGGTGTAGTGGCTTTTTCATAGGGGTTTAGGTTAGTTGTGAGCTATATTGTTCTCTTGTATAGGGGTTTCTTATCTGTCAAGGACTGGTCGGGTGCTGGCTACTTTCGATTGTAGGCTTTGGGGGTTATGTCTTCTCTGAGTGTGTTTCCCATAAAGATAATCATTCGTGAGTGATCTCTTGTTATGGTTTATGGAATTCTTTTCATGATGTGCTATCTTATTCATCATCTTTCCATGCTTTCGTGTTCGATGTGATGGTGTTTTGTGTATATAGATAGCGGTGTTGCTTTGGTTGGAGTGGAAGGAAAGGACTTTGGTACTCAATAATTCCGACATTGTCAGGATGGACGGTTGGGAGGGGGAGGCTTTCTGTGTCTGTTCAGCGGACCCATGTTTAAAATGACGAAGTGTTTGAAACGAGAATGACACGATGCTTCTTCGTTCGCTGAACGTTTTCTGATCGAGAGTCTTAAGAGATATACAAAGCCGAGGTTTGAATGATAATCCTAAATCCGTTTTAAGTAATAAGAAATCGAAGGATTTGAATATATTTGCGCTTGATGAACAAGAGGCCAGGGGGTTGGAGATTTTGAGTAGGGTGTTTATATTGGAAAATGATCTGGATGGGCTACGGAAAGTGAGGCGAATGGCGTGACATAAATGGGTGGATATTCGGTAAATTGTTAGGGTTAATGAGGTAGTCACGATGTAGATTTGGAGTTCTTTAAAGAAGAAGTTAGCTACTCTCATATTCGTTGTCTCATTCTCGTACACTAGGGGTAATAGAAAGCCGGCACAAGGCCTTTGGGTCGCCAATACAATGGTTGTCAAAGTGTTGCGATGCGCCTTCAGCGGTTTGTATATTGCTCATTCACAAACCCCAAAGGAGAGTTTGATGAAATGAGCTCCATTAGGCAACGGTGTAGCCTCAAGAAAGAGAATGTCGCGACGCTGTGTGCACCAACACTCGTTCAGAATCCGAGTCAATCAAGCATGAGAAAAAAGATCGATTCGAAAACTGCCACTTTGCGGCCCAGTATTTGCCGGAGTGACAGCTTTTGAGCAAATATGCTATCAAGCGAAGAGATCACCGCCAAAAACTCGTGGGGGATGTTGGAGCAATTATTGAAGGCGCTCGGCGCCATATTGTCAGTCCAACTTTTCCCGTCGCCATAGCTATCAGCGATACTGCCTCAGCAAATCCTGAATATCCGTAGGAGGACTTGGACCCAGTACGGGGACTACGCCAAGTCCTTAAATTTCTGACCTGACCCGCTCATCAATGAAGCTCTTAATATTTTGCTGATTGGGGGGGACAGATTGGACAAGCTTCAGATGGATGTGCCACTAGGCATTCAATTTCTAAATGATTCTCGAGCTTTCGCACTACTCCATTTTGGCTGTTTATTTATGATAGGCTTTGACGCTATCATAGATAATGTACGGTGACTGGGATTCAATATGACAACTCCCTGTCAGAAATAAAGGGCGGCTTTTGCAGATTTACCTAGTCGGCGCCACTTTCCGAGACGGATGAGCGGATTTGGATGCTTCTGCCTCTTCATCGGCAATTAAAGACTCGACATCTCGTTCTCTGAGCCAGGCCCGCACACTTTCCATTATTTTATCAAGACTGTCTCCGCCCTCGAGGATATCATCAAGGTGGTGTAGTGTAATCCCGCTTCGATGATCGGTGACTCTTTGCTGGCTCCAATTGTAAGTCCGTACCTTGTCGCCGCGGCCAGTTTTCCCAACACCGGCCACACTGAGTCTCAGCGCCGCCTTTTCCTCTTCTCTAGCTTCACGTCTTGCCTGCGCGAGCCTTGCTCGTAAGACTTGCCATGCTTTCCTCCGGTTCTGTTGTTGAGACCGGGAGTCTTGCATCGCAACAACAGTATTGGTCGGTATGTGTGTGAGTCGGACCGCAGAGTCTGTCGTGTTTACATGTTGACCACCTGCGCCCCTTGAACGATAGACGTCTATTCTAACATCGCTTGGATTGACGTAGTAATCGCTTTCCGGGTTCTCAAAGTTACTCTCTCCTAGCTCTTCACCCAATTCCGGAATATTAGGTAGTACTACGACGGCTACAGCACTTGTATGGGTTCTCCCTTTGTTTTCTGTAGCAGGCACCCTCTGTACCCTGTGCACACCTGCCTCACACCTCAGCAACTCGTATGTGCCCTCTCCTTCAAATTCCAAGACCGCTTCTTGTAGCTCACTATCGGATCCACTTCCGACCGCTACTTCATCAAGCTTTATGACTTTTGCATGCAACCCATGGCGTTTGCAGAAAGCTTGGTACATACGTAAAAGCTCACCAGCGAAAAGCGCAGCCTCCGACCCGCCAGCCCCGGGACGGAGTTCGAGGAGGCATGGAAGATTCGCGAACGGATGTGTGGGAGTTAAGCTTGTCCGGAGGCGGTCCGATAGAGAGGTCAGGTCATCGGATGTAGTCTTAAGCTCCTCTACTGCGAGCGAGCGTAACTCTGGATCGGTAAAAGGGTCTTGCAGTAAATTTTGAAGTTCCGTAAGAGACTGTAGCAGTAAACAATGGTACATAGAAGCTTTCAGAGGCTGAAACATACATTGCTGGCCGAGTTCCAGGCATTTAGCGCTTTTGCGGTTGGAGAAAGTTCGCCGACCTTCCTTGCTATCTGCGGGTCATATCCATTTGCAAGCTGCTTGACCAGCTGGTCATGCTCAGCGGCGAGAGATTTGGCTCTTCCAAGTAGAGCGGGCGGGATAGTTCGGAGAGGTGTAGCTTCTATGAGAATCAATTAATTCCACTCGTCATGTCTTCAAGCAAGGAACGAAGTATTACCGGTGCTTTGGTAGCGATTCAGCTTCCTTAATGAATTGGTTCTATGAAAGATCTTGTATGTAAACCTCGTCCTAATCATACTACTTACAACAATGAACCTCTTGTGAGATGATTGAATCGCCCTACGGGCCTACTTTCATGTCAACTTTCATGCCGACTTCGAAGTTTGGAAAACGTACTGTGGTATTTTATTCCGGACCCTGCATTAGCGTGATTTTAATTACGCTAGCAAACCACTGTCTGGCTTGTCGAAATAAATCGCTGAATCTTGAGCAACCGAGGAAACCTTTGAACATACTTATGTTGAATGCTTATCGAACGGTAGAGTTCTTGCATTTTTATCTAATTGAACTCAATGAAAGCATGATCAGACCAGTACCGTCTACAACTCCTTCCATTCCAGACTCTCATACTCATTGAGGCATGACGTGTGATTTTGACTAACCCCACCACGACCAAGTTCACGCTTCCCTTTGAACCCTGCTCCCCCTCGTCCGTACCTTTTACACCTCTCTCCATGCTCACAGCTGAGGACAGCAGTTGAATTTCATAAGAATTGAGTGCAGAGCATCTCAGCCATATCATGCCGCTCAACGCCAACGCCATCTTTCCTTCTTCGGACCCCGAGTTCATCTCCTTTCCGAGTCGCCGGAGTGTTGTCCACAGTACTAATGGCATAGTAACGTGTACGCAGCCTTTGGCTGCGCAAGCAGGTCAAAGAATCCTACGGTCCGGTGGAAATGCTGCAGATGCAGCCGTTGCTGTCGCAGCAGCATTGAATATGACAGAGCCATCCTCGACTGGTATCGGAGGTGATATGTTCTGCCTGTTTTACAATGCAAATACTAAGAAGGTCCACGCATTAAATGGATCTGGCCGGTCATCCCACAACACGACCTTAGTGGGGACGCGGTCTGACCTAGGTCTGGAGGCTGGACAACCTGGCGTCATACCCATGTCGAGTGTACATTCTGTCACTACACCTGGTGCAGCAGCTGGCTGGGTAGATACTGTGGAGAAGTTTGGCAGTGGGAACCTCTCGCTGGAGCAGATCTTAACACCGGCCATTGAACTCGGAGAGGAAGGCTTTCCTGTTTCGGAGCTGGCATCGACATTCGTAAGAATATTGAAGATTTTAAGGTCAAGGGTGTGACTGATCGTGTGTAGTGGAGAGCTAGCGAGGAGCTCATTCGTGATGCTTCTCCAAACTTTGGCGAGATGCTGAAATCAGACAGCTCAGCACAAGATGGTAAACGAGCTCCTGGACCTGGTGAAATTTTCGAAAACCCTACTTTGGCCAATACCTTTAGACTGTTAGCAAAACATGGGAAGAAAGGCTTTTACGAAGGCCAAGTAGCGGAAGCCTTGATAAAAGTGGTGCATGACCTAGGGGGCCGCCTGGACATTCATGATCTAAAAAGCCATAGCGAATCTGGAGATGAAGAGGTAGAGGCCATTAAACTCCGATTCAACGGCCAGAATATTGGCAAAGTCCAAAGTAAGGCCGCTGATGGACAGCCTGGCCAAAGCGCCGACGACCAGGGTGTTGACGTTTGGGAGCACCCTCCTAATGGCCAAGGTATTGTCGCACTAATGGCTCTTGGCATATTAGAAGAATTGGAGAAGACAGGAAAGCTAAGGACTTTTGAGGAAAAGGAGCATAACTGTGCCGAATATTTACATGCGGTAATTGAGGCACTTCGGATAGCCTTTGCAGATGCAAGTTGGTGGGTGACTGATCCACACGTCGAGAAAGTCCCCACTCAGGAATTAATCTCACGATCTTACCTTGCTGAACGTGCCAAGCTCTTTGACCCAAAAAAAGCATGTGGTGTATTAGACCACGGTTCACCAGCTCATAACCATTCAGACACAGTCTACTTTGCTGTAACAGACAAATATGGCAACGGCATCTCCTTTATAAACAGCAATTACGGCGGGTTCGGTACTTGTATCATTCCCAAAGGCTGTGGCTTCACCTTACAAAACCGCGGCGCAAACTTCTCGCTTCAGGAAGGTCATCCAAATGTGATTGCTCCAAAGAAGAGGCCGTATCACACCATCATCCCTGCTATGATTACGAACCCAAGCGACCAGAGCCTACACTCAGTATACGGTGTAATGGGCGGATTTATGCAGCCGCAAGGGCACGTTCAAGTCCTCCTTAATATGCTGACTTTCAAATACAATCCGCAAGCGGCTCTCGACGCGCCGAGAATATGCATCGGTGCAGGCACGCCAGAGATGGGCAAAGTTCTTGACCCTACGGTTTACGTCGAGGACGGTATCAGCGAAGAAGTAGCGAGCGAGTTGAGAAATTTAGGGCACCAGGTGGAGATGGTCAAAGGCTACCAACGAGGGCTCTTCGGCCGCGGTCAAGTAATCAGATGTCATATGGAGGATGGGAGACACGTATACAGCGCTGGCAGTGATCCTAGGGGTGACGGGGCTGCACTACCTGCTTGATTTCCTTGTTCTCGGTTGTCAACCGATCTGATACCAACTGTTCAGCGGAAGAGATTGTGACGTAGAGGGTCAGCACTCATCGATCACCTTCTCAATAGCTAGATACTCTCTATCGGTTAGACTGAAGATAGTGAGTAATCTTGTAGGTACCTAGTATAAGGGTCAATTGCAGTACAGCATATAAAGTGTAAATCCATGAAAGGCATGTTACATATGTTCTGCCGTTGCACTCGCTTAGAAAACCCCTGTCGCGAACCTGGAATCGCGCTTCACGTTGCGTAACTTTACCTAGGCCACACTCAAAAGCAACATTGAGGCATGGAAATCAAGAGCTTGAGGGGTATCTACGCTTTGAATCAGCTATAAGAGAATTGTTCCTGACCGGAGCTGCTTGTGGAGACCGTCCGCCACAATGACCGAAACACTTCACAACGCTCCAATCGTCCTGGACAATGGTAGCGGAACTATAAGAGCTGGCTTTGCGGGCGAAGACTTGCCCAAATGCACATTTCCTTCATTCGTTGGGAGGCCGAAGCATCTAAGGGTCCTAGCTGGAGCTTTAGAGGGAGACGTCTTTATAGGGCAGAGGGCACAAGAACTACGGGGACTGCTCAAGATACGATACCCATTGGAACACGGAATAGTTACAGACTGGGATGATATGGAGAGGATATGGCAATTTGTGTATACCGAAGAGTTGAAGACGTTGAGTGAGGAGGTACGTCGTCAAGAATTTTAGGATGGCATCTTCTCTGTCGAACCTTGCTTGCCATGATCGAAGTTGACTGACGGTATTGGGTTGATCTGACAGCATCCAGTGTTACTCACCGAACCTCCACTGAATCCACGAACAAACCGAGACACAGCGGCCCAGATCCTCTTTGAAACATTCAATGTGCCAGCCCTCTACACCTCAATCCAAGCTGTTCTATCACTGTACGCTTCCGGGCGGACAACTGGGGTGGTCATGGATGCAGGCGATGGCGTCTCACATGCCGTTCCGGTCTACGAAGGCTTTGCAATGCCAAACAGTATCCGGAGGATAGACGTTGCAGGCAGGGACGTCACAGAACACATGCAGCTTCTCTTTAGAAAGAGCGGATATGTCTTTCACACAAGTGCGGAGAAGGAGGTGGTACGAATGATTAAAGAGAAGACGGGATATGTGGCCGCGGATTTTAAAAAGGAGGAGAGGGAATGGGGCCGACCAGGTTCACTCGATGCGAAGGTGGTGGAGTATACCTTACCCGACGGTAAAAAGATGAAGGTATTCTTGCGTTCTGTTGGTGACGATAGTGTACGTTAACTATTACAGGTTGGGCCCGAGCGATACCGAGCGCCTGAGATATTATTCGACCCTGAGATAATAGGTTTAGAATATCCTGGTATTCACCAGATGGTGGTTGATGCGATCAATCGTGCCGATATGGACCTCCGAAAGTCTCTGTTTGGCAACATTGTGCTGTCAGGCGGGTCAACTGTATGCAAAGGTTTTGGCGACAGATTGTTACACGAGGTGCAACGACTGGCTGTCAAAGACATGCGGATTAAGATATTTGCTCCTCCCGAACGAAAATACAGCACATGGATTGGAGGAAGTATTCTCGCCGGCCTCAGTACATTTCGAAAGGTTGGTCTACATCCGGGCTGTCAACCAATGTCTTTCATGCTGACACGGCTCGCCAGATGTGGGTCAATATTGATGACTGGCATGAGAATCCAGATATTATACACACAAAGTTCGCATAATGAAGTCCAACCAGCTCAGCACGTTGGGGCCGTCAGACACTCAACTCGCTATATCCAGCTACATTCATTGCAGCCTGAAGCTGGTTGCTTACCTCGAAGTTTCCCACCTTTCTAGGTTTTGGTCCATATGGAAGATTCTGCCATTGACGACTACTTAAGAGAATACTGCGCCTCATTGTTGCGACGTTCGAGCACGATGCATCAAGGAAGGATATACCCGTTTAGCGCTAGAACAATGTTCCCTTCCCATCGTCGATCTTAGGATGTATCTATCTTACTTTACGCCGGAGGGATCCGGTTAGGCCCAGACCGCCTCCTCTGGCGCGGCACCCCCGAGATCGTGTAACTACCTATGCATGCGTGCCATGGTACCTGTCGGTTGAGAATGCGGGGAAGGCACTAAATTGGGGCTGAATGACCCCCAGAGTTCAGGATGCCAACAAGGCAGGACATTTTCGCAGCTGGCTCTTCTGAAAGCCCCTTCACTGCAGGTATGGGCTTCACAGCCAGCTCATTCCATCCAAATCTCCCAGTACCGCAGACAAGCAGTGAGGCGATATCTGAGACATGGCATCTATGCACCGTGCTGCAGACGCTGTGCTGTTGCAAAGCTTCTATGATCATGACATCCAGTTACTTCATCACGTTCCACTCCCGGGCAATATCCTTTTAATTCGGCTGTTGCTATTACCCCCAGAAAACTAGCAATTGCGTTGTTGTTACCCCCAGGAAACTCCCATTTAGGTTGCTATTACCCCCATAAAACTGCCCTCTCAAGGCCGAGCTGAGGCGCACACCGAGCCAGAGTGCAAGTTCCAACATCACGTCGTAGTAAGGTAATTAGTATGGACTTTGGCCGTGACGCCTGTGGTCCAGAGCAAGCATTTGACTGGATGGCACGAAATACCACGTACTCGTTACGTTTTTGGCGGGGCCCAGCGGAGACCACATGACGGACAAAGCGGCGGGGTTGGACTTCCTCTCCGTCATAGACGAATTCTTCTCGCCTCCATCCCCTGAAACATCCCTGCACGTAGGGATTAGTCAGGATCCCGCGGCATGCTGCTTTATGCCATCGGATATAACCTGGAAACACGCTAGCTTCGGTTGCCGTTAACTGCAAAGCGCGTGCCGTTAACTGGAAAGCGCGCTCGTCAGACTTGACGGCGAAGGCGAAGCTACCAACGCTGCGTGACTGAAGAGTTTTCATTCACTTTCAGTTAATGGAATAGTAACCACTATTATTATCATTGTTATTACCGCATTACGGAGTGAAGAATGATTTCATTTAATAATCTGAGTCAGGGGGGCGGGACGATTCACCGCTCCAAGAGAATATATACGAGGAGACTGTGCACTTTCCTCCCTAATAATATAACCAGATAAATAGATACCACATTCACAGAACTAGCGACCTACAGCTACCTCCCTCCCTTCCAGAAACCGAGAGTACCACTTACTACTCTACCACACTGCCGGGCGGCCTACATACAACTCGCAGAGGTGCCAATCCCCGCAACCGCCAAACCAAACTACCACCGACAACAATGACCTTCTCCACCTCCCTCCACATCAGCGAACCCCACCCCTCCTACCCCGCCACCATCCGCGTTGGCCGCGGCGGCGCAGGCAACAAAACCAAACCCACCTACCCAGCTCCCCCTTCCTCCCTCAACACCCCCCTCGCCTCTCAGCAATCCTCCCACAACCCCGCCCGCTTCTCCACCGGCCGCGGCGGCCAAGGAAACTTCCACTCCGGCTCCATGGATGAGCGATGCATGTTCCACTTCGATGAGGAGCTGGAACGGCAGAGGGGGAACAGCGAGGCGGTGCCGGTGTACCATGTCGGCAGGGGTGGCAGCGGGAATGCGGTTGTGGAGAGGAGGAGGGATAGTAGTGGGAGTGAGCGGAGTGAGGGGAGTGGGGTGAGGAAGAGTTTGGACTGGGTGAAAGGGGTGGTGAAGAGGATTTGAGTGTCTACATCCAACGGCGACGAGCAAGCTTCACGACCTACGGTCCTCCCTGCTCTATCACACGGTCGATACTCTTCCACACCTCCCATCCGCTTTACGCCTCGCACCTCACGCACGCATTCGACAACGACATTTAACGACCCCAGCATTCTTCATTTTCGCACCACCTCACATTGCGGCAAAAGTTCCTCTGCAAACATCAACAGCGGGCGTCCCCTTTCATGATCCTTGTTTTTCCCCCTCGGGCTGGTTCCCGGTGAGTACCGTCACGGAGTTTCACTGCGGATTGAGAGAATACCAGATACCCACTTTGGAAACGGACACGTATGTTTTATGGGAGTTGGCGGCTGTTTTGGTTGGCATTTTTAGTTGGGGGGTTGGATATATGTGTGCAACACAGCATCAACACGCGGTTTAAAATCTGTTCTCCATCACCCTCCTGTGACAGAATTCGAATCTCACGAGCCTTGATTAGCTAGCATTGTTGGTTTGATTTTCCCTTTTTTCCTTTTTTCCTTTTTATTTTATTTTCAATAGTTTCGGGGTTCGGTTTTTCGTAAAGGTAGGAATGGTTTTGTTTCGTCGGTGCGTGTGTTCGCGGGTGGTTCTGTGTGTGTTGTATAGTATCACTCGCCTCCTCGCCTCCTCCCGCACCTCCCCTCCCTCCCATCCTATCCCCCCACTAAAAAACAAAACCCCATCATTCCTCGCCTCTTCCTCACCAAATCTCACTCCTCTTCCCTTTTTTCGGTCTGCTCGTCGCGCAAGTGGGCTGGGTGCCGGTTGATGAAGGGGTTTTTTGTGCAGGGTTGGGAGGGGCGGTGTGGTCTGGGAGAAAGAAGGGAAAAAGGGCTGGTGGGGGTGTGGCTGGGGGACAGAGAGGTGGGAGGTTTTGTTTTTTGAGTGGAGAGTTGAAGGAGGGAGGGTTCGTTGCGAGGGTTGATTGAATAAATAAATTAATGAGAGGTGTGCATTCGTGGTTGGGGTTTCAAGAGCCATGGCGGAAGGGTAGTTCATAAGCCAGTGTGCCGTGGAGATTATCAGTTCATTAAGTCAGCGTTATCTAGGTAGGTATACACCAATCTCCACCAACAACAGGCCTCGGACTCCGCCATGCTCAATGCCCAGACTCCGGTTTTGAAGGGTTTAGAGTATACATATGCAAGCAGCAAGAAAGCGTCTCTCTCGAAGCCGAGGGGGTGTTCGGACATGGAGGAAAAGATGAGCGCAGGCGAGACTGCAGTACAATTACCGTAGGTGATCAAGTAGAAACCGAAATCAGTTGCTATAGTAGCGTCAGCATGCATCCACTGTACAAGCTTTTCCAGAAAGGGACTCACTAAATTTCCAAAGGCGCCAAACCATCAATACTATACAGCCAATTCCCTCCCTGTTCCTCTCTCATAAGCCTAACCAAACACACCGCACATTAGCACTCCGTCTCTCACTTAACCCCACAACCCCCCAAAAAAGCACTCAAAGACGCATTAGAAAACTCACCAATCATAAGGCCAAAGCACCAAATGCCCCTGTGTCATGCCCATCAACTCCTCCGCATCGGCCCTACTGATCATATCATCACTAGCATGAAACTCCCGCCTCGAACTCCTTGTCGTCGCTCTTCGCCTTCTCTTCTGTATACCCGTTGCGCTAGAATTCTTGTTCAGCGCGTCCGAGTACGGAACCGTAGACGGAGAATTCGATCTCTGCAGGGCTTCGGAGCCGAACGTCGTGCTGGCTTTCAAGGGAGCGAAATCTTTGAGGTTGTCGTTGGAGGTGCGGTGCGGGGCTTTTTCATTCATGATGGGGTCGTGGGAAGTGGTGTCTGCTCTTGTGGCTTTGGCGGCTTGAGCTTCCTTTTCGTGACGAGCAAGTTGTGCTTTGTTGGCTTCTTCGGCCCATTCTTCGATCTTGCCGAGGGGCTGGTTGTTGTTGTGGTCTTTGGGGGAGACAACGCTCATGATTTTCTCACCTAATGATCCGGTCTTGCTTTCGGCATTTGCGGCTTTCTCTCCAGCAGGGCCTAGCATACGAATTTTGTCGAGGGTACTGCCTTGTCCAGGAGGCCCACTGCTACCAGGTGTCTCTTGCTGGACTCGGTCCTTACTCTTACCACCACCTTGTGCTTGAGAGAATCGCTCCGCATACGCAACATACTCCTTGTACTCCTTCCAGGTCTTGACTTCATTGTCGGGCATGCAGCGAAAGACCTGGCGAAACAGCTTCGTGTTATTCTCTGCTATAGCGTGCCATGTGTCTAGGAAGAAAGAGTCGTTTAGAGGATCTCGCATGCAGTCTTTGTCAACAAACGGCCGTTTCATATCGGCAACGAGAGGGTTACTGACTCCAGCGCTTCTCTGGGACGGAGTACGCTGGATACCAGGACCACCAATATCTGTGTCGTCAGTGTTAGGTAATGGGGGTAGTTGAGACGCCATTGGTAAACCAAGTTGGGCTGTATTGCTTCGAATCAACCTTTGAGGAGGCGGACCAGCGTAGCCAACATCATCTGTAGCGCGGGATGGCGACCGCTTTGGAGATTTCTCCTTTGCTGGTGAGGATGCTCTCGTGGCGATGTCGGCCGCAAGAGGTGAAAGTAAGACTTCCCTATCGCCGCTCAGAGTCGTGTCACGGCCGCACGCTATGCCGGCTAACTCAGCTTCTTTCAAACGATCTTCACCCTCGCCATCGACATCGTTCTTGTGATCTTGATTGCCGGTGATTCTCGAGTCTTCTGTGACTCTTTTGTTAACTTTGAGATTTGGATTGTTGGCCTGCTCCCAGTCAACGTCATGGTTGAAGCTAAACATCTTCTCGGACTTAGCAAGCAGCTCATCCTGAATCTGGTGCTTCGAACCCAGTAACCTGAGGTCTGACTCATGGTCCGAAAGGGGTTTGTCGGGCTGTACATCATTGCCATGGAATTTATCCATATCACGTTCCCATTGGGTATCTTTACTGTGTCCCTCTTCTTGCCGCTCTTCTTCCATGACCTCATCAACATCAACGCCAAGATGCTCGCGCATGAGACGCATTCGCAGCGTGTGCGGAAAGCGACCAACCAGGTATGGTTCACCGTTCATGGTTGACCACAACATGTCAGTGTCCCTAACAACGGCAGCACATTCTGAATCCCTAGAGCCGAGCATCGAGCGTTCGTTGATATTGGCAGACCCGATGATGGCGATTTTATCATCCACGACCATGCATTTAGCGTGGATATACAGTTGTTCGGTCACCAGTTGCTTTATCGGTCCTATCTCGCCCCATTTTCGGAGACTGTAGAATTGAATGTAATCTTCTGGTTCTATTCCCTGAGCCCGGACTTTGCCAAATATTGAAGTCGCACCTCGGCAGATACTCCGGAATTGGCACTGCATGATTAATCTGATGCTCGTGCCATCTTGACTGTCGACCGTATTCTGAAAACCAGGCATTAGAGGGATAACTACGACTGCCCGCCAGTCTTCGCCCCTTTGCGAAGCTCGGATTATGCGCTCAACCAGTGCGTCGCCGATGTGGTTTTCTATCCTTGTACCTTCTACCTCACAGCTGCTGATAAAGAACTGGTTCTCAATGTATACAAAGTGTTCGGATTGCTCAATCATTTTGATGTAAGCGTTCATGATGCTGTGCTCTGTTTGATCTGGCGTGCCTATCGACCACCAGGAAGCGGATCGCAAGATTTGTACTTCGCAAGTTCCATCAAGCCCGAGAGCTTCAAGGTCTGCGTGGTTGAAATCTGGCGGAGGGAGTAGGAAAGGAGTAGGTCGAGTTGGCTTCCGCTGACGAAGAATATAATTCCATCGTTGTACAAAGTGACGAGTAAGGTCACGAGCTGGCTGACCGACCACTTGCATAGATATATCATGCCAAGGCATCCGAGGTATTTTCGCTCTATCGTACATTTCCTCGTACGGCTTGTCCAATGCATAGAAATCTTGCACCCTTGGGTTTGAGTAATCTTTGCCAGGCCAAAGTTGACAATGGTCAGCATCCTTTGGTATGTCAGATTCTTCGAAACCTGTGAGCTTGTCGTCTACAACGGTATGTTGAGGAGTATCCCATCGTCCAAAACACAGATCAATACCTCCCACAAATGCGACCATATGGTCCACGACACAGATTTTCTCGTGGTGAGCCCAGAAAAACGTATTCTGCCTAATTTGATTGGGAGACCTTTGCACAAAGACGTTCGGATGCAGATCGAGAAGTGAGAATTTGGTATATTCTGAGTCGATTGGAATTGCAGAGTTGATATTCCGATACACAATTACAAAGACTTTGACCCCTTCTTGAGCTTTACGCTGGAGTAGTCGATCCAGCCTCCATTTTTGGCTAATTGCAGCAGGTCTTCGCATGTACAGTTCAGGGCTCAACCACCAGTCATGTATATAGATCACGTCTTTTGCCATACTTATAGCTCGCGATACGTTCCACATATAGTCCCTACCATCGACGAGCCACTGTGCAGAAACGCCAGACCTCGCGGGAGCAAAGCTATCGAATCGGTTCGGCTTCGACCATGTTGTGTTTTGAGCCATAAAATTGAGTGACTCCTGAAACTGGTGCAGCTGCCGTTCATTCTTTGCTAGTAGTTTGAGTTTCCTCTCCGAGTTGCAAAGCTTCAGGCTATGATGTTGCGGATGAGCCGCTGATTCCTTAGCTGTCTTTGCTAAATCTTTCGGCTTTGCGTCTCGAAGACGCTTTTTCTTAGTCTCGATCAAAAATTTCGAATCTACAAGGAAAACGTCGTATATGTTCATTGCTTCAGGCGAATCGACACAAACAACATAGCTGTGACGTACAGAGAACCATTTGGGCCGATGACGATTCTTGATCAAAGGCGGAGTCAAGCCTTTTCTAAAATCCACACCTTTCCCAGATCGTATTATCAGAAGACCTTCCTTGCCATGATAGCTTCCTTCAGCAGCCAAACGTACGCCTAGAGCAGATAGCTCGAGGAATTTGCACAGACGGTTGCTTTCGGGACGAAAAATAAGATAACGGATCATTTGCTGAAGGTATGATTCAAGTTTCTTCCGTTGCCGTTCTGAGTAAGGCTCCCTTCGAACAGATACAACAGTTCCAGCAGCACCGCTCGCATTCTCAGCGCCATTTATAGCATTACCGCTAGATTTCCTCCTTGTTATACCCATAGAAGGACGAGGTCTTTTCTTTTTGTTAGGTCTTTCCGTGCCGCTTATTTCACCGCCACTCGGACCAGTACCATCGCCATCGACATCGTCGTCTTCTTCGGATTCACTCTCGAGTCCCCTAATACCGCGCAAGTATGGGAATGCACTTCTTGGGAAGTGTGGGAGCTTAGTCCGTGCATCGTCTCCTTTCAGCTGAATGTACTTCTGTGTACCAATCTGCAACTTGTACCGAGCGTGTAGATTTGCAAAATCTCTAAGTGCCCGATGAATCACCCACTTCATTCGTGTGAGACCGTTGCCGTACTCTAACTCGATCCGGAATATCATATGGCGATCCCCAGACTTCGAGTCCACTTGCTTACTGTCTGTCAGTCGCACTTTGAGCTGTTCTAGCAAAATAGGTATTCTCCTGTTCCCGTGCTCGTCCCTTTGAAACATACTAGCCAGGATCAAGGCAGCAGGGACGCCAGCGGTCAGCTCCGCAAGTAATTCAGCGGATTTCGCATGATCAACAGTGTTATCAGCCTTCCGTCGTTGACCAATCATCTTTAGCCCGGCCTTTAGCTGTCTCCATCTCGCTGCGCTGACTGACGAAGAGCGATCACTCCGACGAAGCTTCCAAGGCGAGAATGGCGTGGCATCAGGATCATCGGCGGAGCCTCCAAATCCCGTAAAACGTCTGATGTTGCTAGGACGTCGTTCCTCGCCAGGTGACTGCGGGTTTTGCTTCCGGGCACTACTATAACCCAAGCCACGAGGGCCGTGGACCCAACCACTGCCTCTTCGCCATGGGCTCCCACGGCTTAATCTGTCCCGACCTTCGTCTTCAGAGACCCCTTGCCGGCTGTCTTCCGGTACATCATTCATCGTGGCGCGTCTCGGTAAGAAAGTAGGACGGAACTTCTCGCTTGGCGTCATTGAATTGGATGGCATAAAATTTGGTCTACTGTTTCGTGAGAAAGCTGATTTTGGTGTTGTCGGCGCAGTCTGAGCTCCTCCGTCCTGTGGCCGGCGGCTCTTCCGCCTTTGCCTGGGATTAGATAGATCCCGGCCACTGTTCTCCCCAGCGCTATGCTCAGCATCAGCATCAATGTCGCTACCTTCTTCATCTGGTCCATTACGCCAAACTGGCTCGTCAAGACCAAGTGAGAGATAAGCAGCAGGAGACCTTTCATCGATCGATTCTCCGCCGATCGTAAAGCTACTCGGGGTTCTGCTGTGAGAAGGCGTGGAGGAACCAGCTAGAGCTCGTAACCTTGAAAACAACGTCCCTCCACGTCGGTCTTTGCTTGTAGGCTCGCAGGGCTCGTTCCCCGTAACGTCCCATGATTCAGATCTGGGATTTGCACCATCGAGCTGGTCACCGTCTACTGTAGGGCGTGCAAATTGAACACTGCGACGATGCCCCGTTGTTATATTGTCCCCACCGCTTAGTCTCTTGCGTGGTCTAACAGGTGGCGGATTATCAACCAAGGCTTTTTCGTCTCTTATCGTTCCGGTATCTCCTCCATCAGCGGTGGTACCTGCACTCTGAAAGGGAAACCCGTCCTGGGGCGACTCAGGCCTTGCTATCTCACTCGGCGAGTTAAGTGGGCCCTTCACGTTTGCTTGTGCACGAAGAGGTGAAGGCATTATGACTGGAGAGGAGTGCCCAACTTCGGATGCCGATCTTCGAAAGACAGGAACTGTCTGCGGTTGTGTGCTCGACCCGTTCATTTCAGCTCCAGTCCAGCTCTTCGCTTAGCTCCTCGGAACAGACCGGTGTTGTGAAGACCCAGAAAGCTCTATAAAATAAGTAGATCTGGATGAGATACTGAGGAAGTGTTATGAGCTGAAGATGTGACTCGTATGGGGCCCTTATATGAGTCTCTTCCCTTGTGAAGATAGTGGTGACGCTTCTTGGGCGCAATTTTAGAGCCGTTGAGTAGGGACTCAAGTACTAGTAAAGTACTCAATTGCATGGTGCATCAGCAGCTATCAGGGTGTAAGGAATTTAAAAAGAATTAATTCTCTTATGTTTGGCTAATTAATCCCCCAGACCCGCCAGACCCTGGAAGATCGACGTAATCGCGTAACCCCTGCAATGCCGGGTAGCAGATGTGAATCCACGACCACACGCTGACGTTGCCTTGAATTTCATTCTTCGTACGGACGAGGGGAGAATCCACGTACGAACATTTCCTATACATTGAGTTATGTTTGGATTCACTTGCGCATCTAGACACTAATGGCAACACCTAACCCGATGCAGAGGGCATACTCTAGCCCGCCAACCGCTGTTTCTGAACAATCATACTCCATAGCTGGCATACTAACCACTGTATATGGACTTAAAGAACTGGATCCGAGTGTAAAAGATGTAGCATGTCTATGGCTTCTTCATCCACGTTTACAAACCCAAGCTTGTATGAAACCCATTGCGGCTTCGGCAATTCAATATTGGAACGAACATTTTCAGCAAACAGAGGGTAGAAAGCCTGCTGTAGGCCTCATAGCCGCATCGTTCGATCAGAGAAACCATGGTTCGAGAGAAGTTGATAAGCTGGCAAATCAGGCGTGGATTGCTGGTAATAAGAGACACGCACAGGATATGTTTAGCATTTACCGTTTGAAGACCTGCTTCTCTGTATCGTATCATTTTTTAATATTAAAACAGATGGTACATCAGTCGACACTTCCCACCTAATGGATTATATTTCTTCTTATGTATTTCCAATGTCAGAACATACCATAAGTACCAATATGGTCTGTGGCATCAGTCTTGGCGGACACGCAGCCTGGCAATGCCTCATTTCCAACCCTCGTATTACTACTGCGATAGTAATTATAGGGTGTCCTGATTACATTGCTCTGATGTCTGATCGTGCACGACTTTCAAAGCTCTCGACATGGACGAACGAGATTCCACCAGGATCACATTTCCTAGCATCAACGGACTTTCCCACTGGTCTAGTCGAAGCTGTTAAAAAGTACGATCCGGCGGGATTGTTCTTGGGTGAGTCTTCAAGCCACAACAAAGATGCTTACAGCCTAGAGCCATCGGAAGAGGAACAGAAAAGATTGTTGCCGCTCATGAAAAGCGCTTTGCAAGGGAAAAGAGTTCTGAATCTAGCCGGAGGAGCTGACAAACTAGTACCATATAAATGTGGAGAGCCATTCCTTAAATGGCTGACGAAATCAACTGCGAAAGAAGGGTGGTTTGGCGACGGCGATTTTTCAATAAAAGACATTGTGTTTGAGGGCGTGGGGCACGAAATGAGCCCTGGCATGGCTAAGGAACTGAAAATGTTTGTTGCAGAAACATTGGAGCAGTTGTCATCTGAATCGACTAGGAAAACGTCTAAGATGTGACTGAGTACAGTCTAGGCCATGTTAAACACCGCAAAGGTCTTTAAAATTGTTCCCAGCCTTTTGCCGTTGTTCGACGTGTATCGCATCATGTTATCATTTGCCTCTAGAGTTGTCCAGTGCACTGTTTATACTCAGCAAACTCAAGTACTACCGCTCGGCACAACTAATTCCTTAGAATACTATGAAACATTGGGTCGAAGGAATAGAAGTCTACGAATAGGTTTGTCATAGCAATGTGTTGTTCTGGATGGAGAAAGTGACTGCGTTAAAGAATGTTGGTACGAGTTCTACATGAGAAAAAAAAGGAAGGCGCTCTTACCTAGAATGCATTTCTAGCCATGTTTTCTACAAAAGAGCAAGGGCGTTGTATGTTTCATTCAACGATCTTCATCGTTTTATGAAATTACTAAACAGCATCCACTTATTGCAACTATATTCAATATACGTTAACTTCTCTGGTACTTGATATCCCTGTGGGCACTCATGGTAGCCCAATGGCTGCACGACCGTCAAGTACAGGCCTTGAAGTGGGCCGTAAGCCGCTGTTTGAAACAGACCTCGAGGTAAAGTGTCTTGCCATATGTAAGAATGTCAATTCCTCAACGGAAATCACATATCACATGAACATTCGGTTCAAGCACGGCATCAAAGAGTACGTGGTGGTGAGCAAGGTGCATGCCTTCAAGGCAGAGAGACGTGGTCGTTTCCAGAGCTCATGGCGGGAATATTATGTCCGTCCTAGAGGCGACTGCCAAAGTCTGGAGTTCTTAGGAGAAGCACTGAACTTTGACTTCATTGCCGAAGGGGGTTGCCTCTGGGATCCCGGAGAAGTGGATTGCATTGTCAGGCCATTCCATGAAGGTCTGGTAATTAAATGGATAAAGCATCGCCTCGAAGAGTCGTTCGGCCGCCGAAGAAAAACAACCCTACGCTTCATTATTAGCATGTTCTCAGCTTGGAGCCAGTCTAACAACCCTTGTCACGATATATGGTTTAAGTACAGCCTTCCTCCTTCTGGTGATCTCTCTGGCGACAAGCAAAGCATCGACGCCCCACTACACAAACGCTGTTTACTGCCAGATGGTACGGGAGAAAATCTAAGAGGTCTCAATCATAGCTTTAACGAGAGAGCGGACTGGCAAAGACCGGAGAGCCTAAAAAATGTCGAACAACGGGATCCTAATAATGGGAGATCGCTGCTCGACTCGATGCCCCATAATGCTGTTTCTGCGATTCTGGAAAGAAACGGACCAACGGAAGCAGAACGCTCGCAAATGGAAACTCCAGAATATGAAGTTCGGCCTCCGGGGCCAACATCACTTCCTTCGCATGAAGGTCTGGACCTCTGGAACCAGTTCTTACTCTTTGTGCTCAGTCATTTGAAATCGGATGTTAAACCGCAAGCTACCACTACTACTGAAGTATCCCAGTCGGTATTGAACAGCATAGCCTCTGTCCAAGAGAGTGAGAAACCGAGAAGCACGGTTGTATCATCAAACTCGGAACGTCCACCAAAATCAGCACGTTTGCCAGATTACACACTTGGAGACAATCTACGACATCTCTCCCCAATACCAAAATTCACGCAGGCGGATTTCGACAGATTCGATAAATTCCTTATGGAAGTCGATCTTTGGGACCAGCATTTATCCTCCTTGCCCAGAAATTGGATCCCAAACACTGTTTCACAGGCTACTACTGAAGCAGCCCAATCAACATTAAGCAGTTCAACCTCCCAACACCACAAGAGTGAGATACCAAAGGATATTGTTGGACCTTTAATTACAGAACATTTAGCAGATGACGCTCCCGAAGAGAGCTTACGATCTCGCTCGACAATCCTAACATTAACGCAGGCGGATTTCGACAAACTCGATGAGCTTGTGGAGGAACTCAATGTTTGGGGCTACCTCTTACCCTTTTGGCCGAGCGATCTGAGCCCAGATGATGCACCGCAAGCTACTGCTGAAGTCTCTCACTCGATGGAGAGTGAGAAACCGAACAGTAGTAATGGAAGCCCAACTACAGATCATTTGTCAACTGAGAGACCTCAAGACGACTTACAACCACTCTCGCTAATGCCAACCATCTCGCAGGCGGATTTCGACCAGTTCGATCAATTCATCGAAGACTGGTATGGCTCACGAGTCAAATTTCAACTACCCCACTGGAGCGACGGTGAGTCGACCTTGAAGATAACCAACCTAGAAGCCTGATTCCTTACTATTCAGTTTATATGGGCGTCAAGAGAGCTTCGATATTGAACGGCCAGCTAGTCACAGCATCGATTCGAGGCTCTGCGGGACCTTGGAGATCAGCATTGAGGAGGGCGGATTAGCAACTGGCTAGATTCGACTATGAGCGTGCTAGCCAGCGTCTATATCCAGGCGGCTTTTTTTCTGCAAAGTCAAATCGTCACATTCCCTCACAAACTGACAATGCGTCATCCACATCCCCACTGTTAATCTAGCCACACAAATTCAAATCCATATGCGACTCAAAGCTCAATACTTCAGAGCATCGAATAGCTAGCAAACCAAACAAACAGCCCAAAGATCCTTCCTCAAACCTTGACCACATTGCTCACCCGACTACAACCGGGCTTACAGAACACCCACCACACAAATCTCAACTGCTTCCCAAAATCCGCAGTGGAATGACCAGCCAGCCTCTCACACTCTCACCGTTGTAGTGAGAAGGAAGCACACACTCAAGCTCCCATAACCCTGCCCCCAAAGCCGAGCACCAACTACGTCACAATCACCTGCAATCAAACCCCCCCTTGCAGCCTCAGGCCCTCGTTCTTCCAGGTCTTTTACTACCACATCCAGTTCCCCCCTCTCCCCCTTTCTTCCAACCCTTATGTACTATCCCATCTAATTTCCCTAATTTCCATTGCTCCCACAGTATTTCCTTAAATTTGTGCAACCCGCAAATAGCGATCAACGTGCACCAATGTGTTGTCATTATTCTCCTTTGTGAGCGAAGGATTCGTTATTTGCGTACAAAGGATGAAGGGAATAAAATGTCAAGTGTCATGCAATGAGTGAAATGCGATGCTCTCTGCTACGCACTCATCCTTGCCTAACATACCCTCCCCCCCGGTCCCTCCTTTCCAATATCATGCAGTCCAGGACTCTTCCTCTTCCTCTTCCTCTTCCTCTTCCTCTTCCTCTTCCTCTTCCTCTTCCTCTTCCTCTTCTTCTTCCTCTTCTTCTTCTTCCTCTCCTTCTCCTTCTCCTTCTCCTTCTCCCTCCTCATCTCCACCCTTCCCACCTTTCACCTCCCACCTCCCACCTCCCACCTCCCACCTTCCACCTCCCACCTCCCACCTCCCACCTCCCACCTTCCACCTTCCACCTTCCACCTCCCACCTTCCACCCCCCCCACCCCCCCTATCAACCCTACCAACTCCTCCTCCTCCAACCCCTCCACATTTTCATATTATCATCTACATACACTACATCCGCACACACCATCCCCACTACCAACTAATCAACAATCGCGACGGGGGCTTTGATGTTTCTACGTAATAGTGTTGATGGCGGGCTACAGTAGGCTGCAATGGAATCGGGGTACGGTGTGGTTGGGGGGTTGAGGCGATGGGAGGGGAGGGGAGGGGAGGGGGAAAAGGGGAGGGGAGTGGAAGGGGAAGTGAGGGGGGAAAAGAGGAGGGGAGGAAAGGGGAAGTGAAGGCGGAAAAGGGGAGGGGAGTGGAAGGGGGGAGGGGAGGAAAGCAAGAATTAAGAGCTGGGCACTGAATCGGTTGTAATTCCCATCGCCGCCTCTTCAACTCTGCCTCCTTCCTCTTTCTCTCAACATCCTCTGTCTCAGGATCGTTCGTAAAAATCGTATCGAATACTACATCACATCATCGTCGCAGGACTTCCTTGCAGAAACAAGGGGCCGATGTTGTGAGAGAAGAAATCTGGAAGTATGTAGAGGGAGGGGTGTTCGCTTCGTATTATCATGTCATGATTTGCAGCATAATATTCTACTTGATGCTGAAATCTAGCGTATCTACACTCTTTCGCAGCACATCAACTTGTGCGATAGCGTTTACCATGATCCGACTTTCGAATCTACTTTTCTCGGGATCCCACTACTGCCCGTGAAATTCCCCGTCTGTGTCGTGAAATCGCCCAACTGTGTCAGACTGCTGATTCGGCCGAGCAGGAACTCGAGCTGGCGGTATGCGGCGCTGGGGGCGTATTGGGGTACCACTGGCAAGAAAGGTTGGTTATTTTAGTTTGGGGATGTTTTGGAATATTGCAAGACAAGGGTTCTGGGGAGGAAGAGAGACTCACTATGTCCGCTCAAGCTGACCTCAACGTAGGTAAGTCCGCGCTCAGTGTGTGTCGTGCCAAAAACGCCCGCACCTGCTAAGGTGCTCAAGCTGAGTTCGCTATGGTAGGGAACGAAAAACTCGTCCGAAGGAGCTTTTTGGAATCCTTGGGCGCCGTTCCAGGTCATGTTCTGGATCATCAAGCGCGTGCCGTTGGCGATGAGAATCATATCCAGCAAGCCGTGGCCGATGATTGTGCGGTTTAGGCGTTCAATTACGTGGGGAAGCACGGAGAGACCGCTCGGAGGGCTGGAATCGCTGCCGTTGCCGGCAAAGACGTTGCCAACGGCGCATTCAGCCCAGTTGGTCGGAGGGGCGTTGATGGCTTTCTGGACATCGGTCCTGTTGAAGTAGATCTCTGCGCCTTCAGGTAGGTATGGAATTGACCCCGGGAAGCCCAGGACGTCCCAGAGAATGGGGCAGGTGGTGGCGATTTGGTAGATGTCGAAACAGGGGTTTATCTCGAGCGCAGCGTTGAAGACGGCGGTCCAAAGGTCGCAGCCGGGGACGGTGGCGGGCGGGTCGGGTAGAGGACCTTTGGGAGGGTAGACGAGGTAGTCGTTGAGGAAGGAGGTGTAGCCGCAGGAGTCGGCTTTGGAGTGGAGGGTAGCGAGGAAGGAGGCGTTGAAGGAGAAGAGGTTGAGGTTTGCATCGACCATGGCGACGACGGGGACTGCAGTGATTGGGTTAGAACGATTGAGTTGTAACTTTTGCGGGGGAAGAAGGAAAAGGTATAGGGTGGGGGAAGAAACGGGGCGCTTACTCTCTTCTTGCACTTGATTCGTGCTGGTGCTGGGATCGTACATTAGAATTGCTTCAACATCATAGTACTTTGTATCTTTGGTGTTCAGCATAGCATCTGCAATGTACGGGATGTAGTATCCAGCATAGCTCTCTCCGGTGATGAAGATTTTCTTGTGATGCAGATTGAAGGTATCCAGGAAATTCTTGAAGAAACCCAAGAATTGCGAAGCTACATCTGTTTCGCTGGTCGCGGATGGAGTACCTTGAGAAAAGCCAGTGCCGACTGGCTGTTCGACCCAGACCATGTTGGTCAAGTTGACCCAGGTATATGGATTCTTCACCGGCTTGAAGGTTCCGTATTGCCACAGGAATGGTCCATTTTCTTGGAGCAGTCCTTCGAGAGAGGAGCATCCCGGCCCTCCGTTGAGCCAGATGGTTATTTCGTTCTCGGCGGCTTCATTTTCAGATGGGAAGTACCAGAAGTATAGCTCACGGGTCTCATTCTTGTGTGATGATATTGGCAATAGACCAGCATACGATTCACCAACGTCAAAGGACACATCAGGGATTTTTGTGCCATCGACAGCAAATTCTAGAGATTGTTAGGGATTTCACATATAGGGAATTACAGTCGGGAGTACTTTTGGTTTTGGAATTGAGATGTTTCGCGGCACGCTTCACCAATTGATCATCAACCGGAGAATCGAGCTGCCCTCTTGACAAAACTCTGGACGCAATGTTGGGCAGGCTCTTCCCAACGTGCTGTGGACTTCTAGCTGCAACAAAGCAAGCTGTCGCAAGCAGATTGAGAATGGTAAAACCGCGCATGATGCGGGGAGGTAAAGAGAGAAGAAAAATCTGGCGGGAGATGTGAAGCAAAGCAGGCTGAAAGAAACAATGAAGCCGGGGACAGCTTCCTTTAAGAAGTCCATAGCTAGCATTTCAAGCTCTTGCTGATCTAGACTTCATCATCCGCCATCCACGCCTTCAGGTACTAGCCCTGCGGCGCATCGTATCTCCAGCCCCGGAGTTGGGCTTTCCCTCCTTGCAGGACATCGCTTCAAGTGACGATGCTACGGAGCAGAGACGGTCATTAAAGGACAACGTATTTGGTCAGGCTGTTTAATTGGCCGACGGTCACTCTATCGGGATATGTATATGCAAAAGGATGTACTACTACGGCTTGTCTCGCGTGCTATCGCCGTTAAAGGAAGCTGGATGTTGAAAAAGGACGAAGCGCCGGGATCAAGGGTGAGACCTTTTAGCGGTTTCTGTTTGGCGATAAGGCAAGGTACTGATGTATTTTACACACAGTACCTCCGTACCTCCGTACTATATTTACTCTCCACGTCTGCTCAGAAGTCAACATATCTAGCACATGACATTGAACAGTGGACTTCTACACTCATCAGACGTATCACAGCACGAGCTCACTGGACTTTATGGGACCCATAAAGGTTGCGGCATGTTGACCGAGATAAGTAATCCCTGCCATTCTACAGGCCTCGAAAGTGCTGGGTTCGTATCAATCTACATACAAGTACTGGTTGGCCCACGCTATGATCAAACCCCGCCACCATGAATACCGTTCACCTGTACCTCTCAGACAGCTTCAGCAGCTCGGGGTAATTTGGTGTGCCGTAGCCTGTCACCGGATCCCATCCCTTCGTTGCATTCCAACTGGCATAAGGGACAAACGGCGTGGGCAGGCCAGAGTAGATGTCTTTGCCGGTGCAGCCTCTAGACCCGCCGTCCACGATGTCTGTCAGCCCTTGGTAACCAACTGAATAGATGAACGGGTTCAAGAATCCTAGGGGCGGCCTGTTCTTGGAGAGACGGGCGCTGTTAAGGAGTGATACAATTCCAGCAAATGTGGGCGACGAGGCACTTGTTCCACCCACACGAATTTCCTTCCCATGATCCACGACTGTGAAGTTGTACGCTTGAGCAGCGACATCGGGGAATCCACGACCGGCTGGGTTGTACAGACCCTTCCACCGCGTTCCCAAGATACCAAGATACTCTGTGACAGCGGCCTCTTGATATGCAGGTCTGGGGAATCTGTCCGAAAACCCTCCTGACGAGAAACCAATGGCCCGCTCCGGAGCAACATGGTAGGTGCCACCAACCGAAGTGACGAATGGGCAGGCAGCTGGGAAGGTGGGAAGGAATCGGGTGGTGTTCTTGCCGTCATTGGTCTGGCAAGCACTGCCAACTCCAGTGTCACCACTCGAGAAGAGGACGGAGACGCCGCGAGCGCCGAGCTGAGCAAACAAACTGCATGTCATGTTCGTATCTAGAACTCCAGTGTCAGAAAGCATCGATCAAAGCCAAGAGAACAAACTTACATGGCTCGGGAACACTCTGTTCATCTTCACCATAGGATGTGGTTAGTGTCGTGGGTAGCATGTGGTCTGGTTGGGCCAGGATGTAATGCAAGAAATCCAAGTATGGCTCGTTCTGGTCCTTGGCTTGAGTTGGTTGATCGAGGTCGGGCACAAGCTCGCCAAGCCCACCAGTGCTGTAGTAGTAACCAGGCGTTGGGTAGGAAAGAGGGTAGGCGTATTGCGCATCAAGATTGGCTTCGACATCGTCATCCACGGTGTCATTCTGGGTTGCCAGTCCGCCATTAATAAGCACGTAGGTGAAATTCTCCGAGGCAGCGTATGGTGCGTATTTGGTGGTGAAAGTTTTAAAGTCGTTGAACTTGGCATACTCCTTTAGATATCCGCAGATACCGATCTTGCCGCCGTTGCGAGTACTTCCTCTGGCGTGTCCTACGTGATAGAGGTCTCGGAGGCATTGCGGTGTGATGGTGGTATTGCAGAATGTCGTGTTCAGGGAGCTTCCTTTATATTGTTCAACCGAGTTCCTCGCAGGACCAACAACGAAGTGTTCGCTGACCGTCGAATGCTCAGGACGCATCTGACCAAAACGAGTGGTAGGCTGAATCATATGAATATACCGATGCAAGTTGCGTGGTACCGAGTAGTGAAGGGTTCGAATACTCTCAATGTCGTTGATCGAATTTGAATAGTAATAGAATCTCGTATCAAGGATTCGTTCAGCTTCCGTGGCTGGAACGAAGAAATTGATCCAATCCCCGTCGTCTTCAATGTCTGCAGGCTTCACCCCTTCAGCAAGCAGCCAGCCCAGGATGGCTTGAGAGGCATCGGCACTTGGACGTAGCATAGCTTTGAGTTCATCACGATGCATGTGCTCGCCGTATTGAGGGTGGTCGGGCGTGCTGATAGCGATAACATGCTGCTCAAAGGCAAAAGCGTTTTCCTGCTTGACTGCAATGCGGAAGCGGAGTGGTTTTGACGCTGGCGCAGCACGACCTTGGCGCCATCCTTGCGGAATTTGGGCCAAGCTCTCGAGGACGGTGAGCTCGGAATTTGGAGCTGGAGCCGCCTGAACTCCAGTAATAGCTGTAATAACGGTCAATAGGCAGGGTAGATAAGAGAATGACAGCATCATGGCAGTAGAAATTGCTGAAAGTGGAGATCGTTGGTGAAAAGTGAGAGAGTGCACAACCTCTCAGATCTTTCAAACAGTGAATGAAAAAACCGGTAACTTCCAAGGGGCGTTCCATGTCTTATGTTCCTGCAGTATCTGCCATGCCCCGTCACCAAGGCAAGGTTTCCTCCACACCACCATCACCAGCAAAGACAGTAGATGGTGAGATCATATCCAAAACCGTCTCATTCGCCTACTGTTGCAGAGAGCGATCGCCTGTGTGGGCAATCTATCCATTGTGAGCTTCCTATTGCAATCTCTAGTACTTATTCCTGCCGCACCAGAATATGTCCATTGTAGTTGACGGGAAACCGGAATATGTCTCTGTCAGGTTGTCCCATATTCAACTTCCTATTGCAGTAGGTCAAGGAGGCGGAGATGGCAGGTTAGATACTCAGGACTACAGATCCGGCAGTCTTGGTACTCCGAACATGTTGGTAGATCTTTGGAATGATGCTAACGCGTTATCCATAGGTACTTCATATCGCCTTCCCTTGCATTGTGCACATGAAGCTAATGCAATCGGATAAGCAATTCTTTCCATATAAAATACCCTAGCCTCCTTACCAAACGCCTACCGTAGGTAAGGTATGTATGAACTTCCAGTAAGAATTTGATCTGTTCGTCTCGTACATCCCCGATGGATGAAAGTATCCCTACTTACCATTAGCGACTATTTGTATCCCAAAGAGGATTACCCAAAGAGGGAACGGTTAGGAGTGAGTGATTTGACGGAGCAACCAGATCTTCGATGATGGAGACTCTCATCATCGTGAAAGGGGATCCATAACCAGAGAAGGCTTCAGAAGAGTTTGATAGGTTGCTTCAAGCGCGAGAGCGAAATATGAGATGATTGGACTTCGAGAAGCGCTATCTCGGGTGGATTTGAGTCTGATCTTGGGCATTACATCATCTCCGGTGCCTATGACATCGTTCGATGAAATCCACACGATGTAGCTTCATTTGTCAATCCGACCACATTTAACAACTGCTCACTATCTCTTACAAGTGCACCCAAACAGTCACATTCATACGCCCACACACCCCACCAATCATGTCCGCCGAGTACGAAGGCAAGGACCCCCTAGCCCTCGCCCAAGAAGCAGAGCGTGATCTCAATTCCCGTGGAGCCAAGCAAGGCTACAACTCCAGCGACTCCGGTTCGTCAAGTCCTCCAAACTTTCCTCTACTTACCCTTCCCAGCAATCGAATCCGGTGTCGATCAATCCGTAACCACCAAATTTCCCGGCAGCGAAGTCAAGATCGGCTCTGCTGCCTAGGGCGCCGGCGACAACCGCGAGATTCCTGTGGATGAGGGTGGAGATCTTGTTTCGAAGACCGGGGAGAAAGGAGGAAGTGGACAGTGAGCTTGCCTTAGGGTCACGGAGATTTTGGGATTGTCCGGATGCTGATATTGAGATAGCCCTACGAAAGCACGAGACTTTGAGGGGCCAGGGGGCCCGGAGACCAAGCAACAACTGTATGAGGAGGCGAATCCGGGGAATGATGATGTGACGGAGAATATTAGGCATGGGACTGAGACGAGGAGGCCGGCGGGTGGTTAGGACTTGAATGATAGGAGATTTTCTGATGTGGGAGGCAGAAAGTCAGGACGACGGGAAAGGAAAGGTTTTTTCTTTCTCAAGAGCTAGAGAACATCTAACTTGATAATACAAAGTCTTGCAAATCTACCTTTGAAAGTTTATTCAACCTGTGATCCCAAGTATGACAGATTGTCGCCCCTTCTTACTCCCATGGATTCACGGTCGCTTTCGCGGTCGCTTAGCTCACTACTCTCTACTCACAGTGATATTCTTCTGGGGGAAAAGAAAAATTGCGCCTTTGAAGGGATTGCCAGTAACATAAACATGAAAACAAAGGATACACGTGGGTGGGAAGGGTGTTATATCTGAGGATTCTGAAGGATGATGGAAAGGAGATAAGTGGAAGGAGAACGGCACCCATGGATGTGGGGAGCTATCCCATATATCCTCAAACGCTTTTGTTTCGCTGCCCAACACCAAGGCAACCTACCTACCTAGCATAGCGCAAGCTGTTTAGACAATGTTCAAGCTTTCCCTCCAAATCATCTAACATGTACACCAGAACACGCCAACTCAGTAAAAAAACTAACCCATGGACAGACCAACAACAACCAGGACAAAGCAGTCGTTTGGGGTTGAGGTGATTGATCTGTTCCTTCGTGTTGCTTTTTCCCAGTTTTGAATATCGTACGTGTTTTGCGATTGGGAATGGTAGCTGGCTGTTCGCGTGGGTTGTAACCAGGGATTTTTCGATATATCCAAGTTGTCGAGTGGGATGGTTAGGCTTTGTTGGTTCCTTGCGGTCTTTCAACTCGGACTATGGGCACTCTTTTAAGTACACGCCCTCCATACAGAAAATCAGATTGGGCGCATGTGATACCAGTAACCAGTCACGTCATGCTTCAAGAAAATTCAGGCAGTTATTACAACTTCCCTTTTTTTTTTCAAATGTACAATCTTCCCCTAGTATTAATAAAATCATCGCGTGCAGAGAACCGAAGTATCTAGAATCAAATAAGCAACGACCAAACAAACTCCCCCGAAGCCAATCCTCCACTACATATTCGCTCTCCTTTTAATTTTTGGCATGCCGTAGTACTGTGAAACCTACTCGCACCGAGATTGCCGGAAAACTGCGTTAGTGTAAAGAGGAAGCGCCCTTAGTTACCACCTCTTGCAAGACCACTGCCCTTCCTTCATCACTACCGTCCTTGGGGTTTGTATCGTTGATAAAAACCTTCTTAGCAAAATCTACCAAACCTTGGGCCGCCATCAGGTGAGAGGTACTTTCAGTCATGAGTGGCTTGCCTCCCCAGATTCCGGCATACACTCCCTTGTCTATCCCCAGCTTTGCTACTGCCCTATCTGCTGCCTTGCTGATCGCAAATGTCATGAAAGATGTCTTCCACAGATACTCGTGCATAGCGTTCCCAGTGTTAACGATTCCAGCTTGGTCAGCGATTGAGTCATATCTCGCAATCACTTCGAGTGCACGTTTTCTGGCATCAGTGACGGCAGGATCGAAGTAATCGCGCATCCAGGAGTCAGTGAGTTCTCGTTTGCTGGCGGGGAATATATGCTTGAGAAACGCTAGGGTCACAGACTCCGCAAAGGGGTTAAGTGTTTTGGAGTAGGTCTCCATGCTGATGCCGCGTTCATAGGCCTTTGGTAGCGTCATGGTGGAACGAGACGATCCAGGTGTCGAGACAATGGTCGAACTCGAGTCAAGATTAAGCGAACCACCGGGTAAGGCCCTTTCAGTGTGAATAGCCAGATGTTTTTCCTTAGATTTTTTCTTCGCTAGTTCTTTCCTGATCATGTCAAACTCTTGGGCTACCGCCTTCTCACACGCGGCTTTCACTGTCGTATACATCCACTGTAACATATGCGGCGGCCGGCCATAAGCCGAACACTTGTGCTTCTCATCCCCTGGTTCGGCGATCTCCTCCAAGGCATGTACTGTTGCTGATGCAACACGAACATTCAGGCGCCCCTTGACCCAGCACATCGCCGAATGCTTTTCGGCATGAGGTGGCACATCTTTTAGGAAATTTTCGAAGACCAAATCGGCGATTTTGTTAGCAGTAGCGTCTTTGCAAAGGCAAGGGTATTGACGCATAAAAGAGTTACAGTATAACGCTCCAGGACGCCTAAAGGTATACGGCGGTAAGTCTTGACTCCCTTCTTGTTTTACCGCACCCTCCCTCTCGTCTATCTCTTTAAATGCTTCGTTGCCCGCATTAATTGCTGCACGATGGAGGAATGCCGCCGCCCACGGCTGCACATGGCTCGAGAACTCTGTACTGCTGTCGCGCTTATTGTGCATGACCACGCCCGTTTGCTTCTCTAATTCTTTCAGAGCTAGTGTCCGCGCAATGGAAATACGGTATCGTATTAAGTCACTCTTCCAGGGGGCAATCGGCATGTCTTTAGGGCCGCTTGGGCTCTCAGCAATAACATGGTAATAGGGGATAGCTGTGGAAATTGCAGCCTCGAAAATAGAATGGGCGGCAGTAGAGAGACAGTGGCAAGGGTATTGAGGATTCAATTTTGTCGGCCAACGATCATCAGGCTTAGAGATCTTGAGTCGTGGTAGGTCTTGATGACGGAAGGGCTTGGATGACGCGGGTTTCGTTATAAGAGGAGCACGAGTAGAAACCGCCTCCTTCGCCATTCTCGTAGAGTTTAGTAAGGGCGCCATCAATTTTACAATGTTGGCTTACAATACCGTTATGTGCCGTGTTTTTCGGATAGCGATTTGCTAGGGTCGTGTTTCGATATTTTGTTTCGAGGAAGTTTGTGCACGTTGTGGTTTGACGTTGAAGGTAACCACGTGGTTTCCTCGAGGTTGTTTTCGCGAGGTTGTTTTCGAGGTTGTTTTCTCAAGGTTGTTTGTCAGGTTCGAGTCTTATATATTAGTGAGTCAGAGCTTACCAGGAATGAAAAATTTCAAATTGCAAGTTTTCTGCTACCTGCAGCAGTGAATTTGGAAAGCTGCTGATCAGTTAACGAATCTTTGTTAAGAGTCATGGAACCTAGGATTTATAAGATACTTGCGTGAAATAAGAGATAACGGGGCGAATGAAGCAGCGAATAGCCCGTCGAAGTCCGAGTATCCGGATTCTACCTTCTTCCACTATTCAATAACATTCTGAATGAAGGTGTGAATAGCAACCATGACCATGTGGCAGCAGACTAGAGAACTCTGTGATAGAGGATGCCTGCTGGTGAAGGATGCTTTTGCAGTAGAATCATAAGGATTTTCGCTTTCTCATGTGCCCGAGTTTGACATACCTAATTCACAACTCAGATAAAGTGGCTCATGGTAATCATTCCCGAGTTTGCATTTCTCATAGCGCATTAGATAAAGCCCATTCTCGTCCATATGCGTGGTGCTATTTTGTGTTTCGAGAAGAACAGAAAGCAAATCAATAGCTGGTAAAGGGACAATGATGTGAAATAAATCATGAAAAGTACCACGCAAGACAACATTGGAATTTTATTTCTGAGTAAATATGAGCAAGGCCATTTCTCTATAAGATAAGGTAGCGCTACAGGATTGGATTGAGAACGCCCTTTGTGGAAAAGAAATAGTGGGTAAAAGAATGAGCAGTCTGTATACCAGAAATTTGCAGGCAAGAACATCCGTAACATCTAATTCGCCTAGTAGAACGGTCACTTATTGGCCAGCACCGTGAACCCTCAAAAGACGCTGAAGATCCGGAACCGACGAAGCTGACAACTAAGTAAGAAGTCAGGTCCCATAGCAAAACACCTATCCATACCGATTTCCAACGTTCGTGCGACTCAGGCAAAGAGAGCCTCGGACACCGGCCACTCCGCCCGAACACCGTCGGGATCATCTGGCAAGGCTAAATCAAGTTGGAAGTCAGGGCAGTGCTTGGCTCCAAGCGCAAAGATCCCCTGAGAGATGGATGGTAATGTTCACCAAATACAATCAAAAGATTTTGAACAGGGAGCCAGGCTCTGCATTTACCAGCAACTTTAATATAACCTAGCCAGATGACCACGATGGGCATGATCGGAGAGCCCGGCGGCAAAAGCTAGAAAGTGCATGGGTCACATTAACTCGCATGGCGCTTCAATTCTGGGGTTGGGATCATCAACATTACCAGTGTGCCGCTGTCCTCTCCATCTCAAGAGGCTCTCAGACCCAATTTCTCCATGACTTTCTTGACGTCATCCATACCACTGTCAAGATATACAGCTCCAAGGACTGCCTCAACGGTAACGGTCATGGTGATCGGCGAAATGGTACGACCCTGCGCCGGGTTTGTATTGATATACATATCAAGCCCGTTCTCTCGACCAACTCTGTCAAGATTTGTGTTGGATCCCACGTAGGAGACCATTTGACCCGCTCTTACTAAGGCGCACTTTAGTGACTTCCTCTGCCACGTTGCCCGGATCGAGTCTCATTACCCCTGGGCTCTCCACCATTGTACCATTCTTCCACAAGCGCGAGCTTAAGAATGGTATCCCCAACAACGGCAAGGCGCTTGTTACCATCAGGAATGCGTCTGTCGCCAATCAAGAACACTCCAGAGCCGGCGGCTTGCATTGCCTCCCATACGATGGACGAGTCTTTAAATTTGTAGCCGATTGTGCTTTCAACGCCAAGTATTGTGTTTTTCATGATGACTGAGGCCATAGTATCGGAAGGTCCTGGAAGTTTGTCTTTGACGTTTACAATGTCCAGGAGTTGGAACAGCAGACAAGTAACCTGGACCAAACCCCGCCATGCCCGCTTCGGCCTAGCCAGCCCTGTGCCTTACACTGGCGGAGAGCTTCCTTTGTGTTTCGAAATGGATAGGGATTTCGAATTTCTCAGGCCCACAACCTTGAGTCAGCTTCAACCGTGCTCCACCAGCTCTACTGTGTAGAAGACACCGTATCTGTATTCTTGAACTTTCTTTTCCTTGTTGTCTAACATCAGCGAGGTGCTTCCGGGAATTACACAGGAAAAGTAATCACCCGATGTCCGAGCTTCTGAGGCTTTTATCGGTGTCTCGCGCGGCGGGCTGGCCGACCTTCCACCGCCGTTGAGCTACGGTACTTTAGCCAGCTGGTCAGACTGATCCTTTGGAGCTGCACCATCATGTACAAGACTCCATGAAGCAAACTACATGAGTAGAAGACGGTAACGCGATAATGGAGCATCTTGAAATCCATTCGTAAGCTCTTTCTCAGTTCATTGCATATTACTTGCCTTGAAGCTGACCTTTACCGCAGAAGGTCATATCTCGTCCGCTGGGTGGAGGTTGAAGCGGAACACACAATCTTCTTCAACATTGAACCACAGAAAAAGTCCATTAACTTTGGTATCTTCAAGCACCCTGGCCATGGCAGCGCGCCGACTCTCAAATTTCCTTCATTAACTTTCGAACCACCACCAACTCCTGCTATACGTCCTGATGACACGCTGAATGAGTCGCATACATCACGAAACGCGTCCTCTACAGCTACCGAGAAGCTGAGGAGCATTGGACTAAGACCTGTGTTCTGGTATGGAATTTGCGATGCCAACAAGGTGTCCAAGGGGAAATATGAAGTACCCAAAGGCGAAGGCGGCATGTACGCACTTGTGTTTGACAATACTTTTGCAAAACAACTCTCAAAGTCGGTGACCGTCGTTCTTCTGACATATCCAACCAACTCTCCTCCACAAATAAACCACCATATGCACCACGTACAAGGATCGTCTGCTGCGACTACTACCACTCGCAGGCATAGGTCCGCATCTAGAGTACTGCAGTATGAATCTTCGGACTCAACAAATCGAAATGACTCAAATACAACGGAGATGTTAGACGGTTGCATGGAATCGCGGCCTCGAAATCCTGGAGCCACTGAAAGTAGTACAACATCGAACTTTTTTACTGGAATGTTACAGAAAAGACGCCGGAAACGCCACCAAGGATACGCTCGAAGGTTCTTCTCTCTTGACTACAACACATCAACGCTCTCATACTACCACAATCGAAACACATTAGCTTTGAGAGGAGCTGTACCACTGTCTCTGGCCGCTATAGGAGCGAACGCTGCAACCAGACAGATTTCTATTGATTCGGGGGCGGAAATATGGCATCTACGAGCTATCAATCAAAAGGACTTTGAGGCTTGGAAAAACGCTTTGGAGATTGCAAGGACAAACTTTAACTCTATGTCAGGCGCATTCCGGCCGCAAATAGATGTGCCTGGTTCGCGGCAGTCTTTGATACGTCTTGACGTAGGAGAAGGGCTCGACCTGGCGAAGGTCCAAAGCTTGGCAGATAGGATACAGGGTTCACGAGATGCAGCCCGGAGCATAGCTCAGGAAACAGACCCAGAACATGCTCCGCCGGCTACCCTTAAGCCTACAAACTCCGACCCAGGCTCTATGGCCTCGAGTGCATCCGAAAGTCCCCCAGAGCAGACTCAAAGTGCCGGATACTTCAATGATGGCGAACGGAGACCGTTCTGGAAGCGCAAACCAAGCAGTGAAAGGACCATGCCAGGCATGTTCAGGCGCAGCTTTTCCTCACAACCTTCGACACCTTCGGGTACAAGTAACACACCTCCTCAACCTTGCAAGATGGCCTCTCTAGCTCCAGAAAGCGCCACGCTGCCAAGCCACCAGGAGGAAAGTTTACACGACCACTGCATGGCTTTACTGAGAGACCTTGACTCCATTGTAGCCGACTTTGCAGTGCTCATTGAGGAAAGCAAGCGAAGGCAATCTCCCGTTCAAATATCGGCTGTCTCCCGACACAGCATGGATTCACAAGGGACTCAGGAATTCTTTGATGCTGATGGGGGAAGTGCTTCGCAATTATTGGCAATACATCAGGAAACCGACGACGAAAGCGAACCAAGCGCGAATGGTCTGGTTAGCGACGGAGAGGATTCGGCATCTGCAAGTGATGTGGACGGGCCAGCAAACCTGAATATAACCAACGATACCCCAGAATCGAAAACTTCAGCCTTCCCTTCGAAGCCGAAAACCCTCACACCATTGCCAATATCAAACATAATCCAACGAAGAACCGCTGTACCCTCTCCCACAGTCAGTCCTCCCAGTCTTATCGGCTTCCTTCGCAAAAACGTCGGCAAAGACCTCTCCACCATATCTATGCCGGTATCTGCCAACGAGCCCCTCTCCTTCCTTCAACGCGCCTCTGAACAACTCGAATACTCCACCCTGCTTGACGAAGCCGCAAACCCCTCCAAGACGAGCGTCGAACGTCTGCTATATATTACCGCCTTCGCCATCTCCAACCTTTCCAATTCCCGTGTCAAGGAGCGCGCTATCCGCAAACCCTTCAACCCCATGCTTGGCGAAACCTTTGAGCTCGTCCGCGAAGATCGCGGCTTCCGCTTCATTGCAGAAAAAGTGTCCCATCGCCCGGTCCGCATGGCCTGCCAAGCCGAGTCCAATTCATGGTCGTTTACACAGTCCCCTATGCCTACCCAAAAGTTCTGGGGCAAGTCCGCGGAACTCGTAACCGAAGGCCGTGTAAGCGTCGTCCTCCACACCACAGGCGACCGCTTCAGCTTCGCCCCTCCCACAAGCTTCCTGCGCAACATTATCGCCGGAGAAAAATACATCGAGCCCGTCGGCGCCATGACGATCACTAACGAGAAAACCCGCGAGCACGCTACGGCCACCTTCAAATCCCGCGGCATGTTCTCAGGTCGCAGCGAAGACGTCGTCGTCCAAACCTACTCCCCCGCCGGCGACGAACTTCCCATTGGCCTCGCAGGCAAATGGACTACCTCCCTCTCCATCACCGACCCCGCTAACCCCAAAGCCTCCGAAACCCCGATCTGGCAAGTCTCCCCCCTCGCCCCAGACGTCTCGAAACGCTACGGCCTCACCCCCTTCGCCGCCTCCCTGAATGAAATCACGCTCGTTGAGAAAGACAATTTGTCCCCAACAGACAGCCGGCTCCGGCCCGACCAGCGCGCGCTGGAGGAGAACGATTTCGACAGCGCGGAGGAGCTGAAGACAAAACTCGAAGAGGCGCAGCGGAGTCGGAGGAAGGTGATGGAGGAGGAAGGGAGGGAGTGGGTTCCTAGGTTTTTCACGAGGATCGAGGCGGATGCGAGTGGGGAGGAGGTATGGAAATTGAAGAGTGGAAAGGAGGGATATTGGGAGGAGAGGGTCAGGGGGACGTGGGAGGGGGTGGAAAGGGTTTTTGAGGTGGAGAGGTGAAAGTGGGGCCGGGAAGGAGTTCTCAATGATAGTATAAGCGGTTGAATCTATGGACAATCCACAGCGCAAAATCCAGAGAAATACTCTTGATCATTCACTACCTCTGATCCCCCCCCGGAATTCCCTCCCTTTCATGCATAGATCGTCCCTACTGACGACTCTCTCGAAAGCCCCCATTGCAAACTAGATGCGGTATTTTGTAGAAGCTTGAGCGATGAAACATGGGGGTTCTTTACAGGTAGCGAGGGTGAGCCATTCGAAAGTGAGTGAGTATTCGAGACCCGGAATATCGAAAATATTGGAAACCCTCCAAAGGAGGACATTCAAGATGGAGCCGATACGTAGGGATAACATGTAAAAGCTCAGCAGCTTGGTATATTCGTATTGTCTTGGAGTGCCTGTGACTTCCTCCGATAGCATGCTATTCATCCAACTTGAACCTCCTATGCGGCACACGACCCCACCGAAAACGAATGCCTATGATGCTTTGCACACGATGCTTTGCCCACCAGCCGGACAATCACTGCCGGTTAACTCCCATTTCATTGCTACGTTCCAGCATAGCCATCACGCCTATTTTCCTCCCTTCCTCTCATTCACAATCATAATTGGCAGACTCTCAAACACAACCTCATTCCTCTCATAATGCCCCAGAAAACCCCCCTGCAACACCCTCCTCAACGCCTGCAACCGATGCAACTTCCACCACTTGTCAATACGCATGACGCCATCTTGGTGGATGCGCACTACCATCCTCGAGCCATAGGTCTTGCCCTCTTTGCTGACAGCGTTGCGGTAGCGTGGTCCGCGGGCGGGATATTCGACGCTGTTGAGGATGTCGGAGAAGTTGGCGCGGAGGGATTTCTGGTCTTTTTTGGAGAGGCGGTGGGTGCTTTTTGCGGCAAGGGCGGCGAGGGTGGTGAGGAGGGTGTCGGTGCGGCGATAGGCGGTGTAGATGCGAGCGAGCTTCGGCAGGGTGGTATCCTCGTCAGGATCGGAGACAATGTCGGTGTCGGGGTAGTCGACGAGAGTATCTTCGTCCGTGAGGAGCTTGTAGGATTTCTCGTAGAGGAGGGCGATGTTTTCGCCAGCGGCGATCTGGACTCCAGGGTGAGTGCTGTTTAGCTGCTCAGCGATGGTCTCGACGGCTTCTTCACTGTCCTCTGAGAGGTCGTCGATGAGGGTGGCTAGGAAACCCCATTCTTCAAGGGCGGCGGTGACCGGACCAGGCTCATCGGGAGCGTTGATGAAGTGGCCGTCCGAAGCAATGATTGTGAGAAGATATGCCATATTGTCTAGAATCTCATGGTCTGAGGCGCCGCCGTAGAAGGTGCAGGTACCGAGGGCATGGATTGCCGCTGTTTTGCTGGCAACGGATGAAGATTCGGATATTGTTCGTTCGAGAGGAGTGCAAGCGGCTTCGTAGATCTGGTCAGATGGGGAGGTAATGAATGTCATTGCAAGAGCTTTTTGAAAGACGTTAGCTACAAGCATAGACTTGGTGCTTGCGCCGTGTTTTGCTCGCCTTTTATGGCCAGGACTGTCTCCTTCTCACTAGACTCGGCCTTGATGCTCTTAAAAAATGCCGTTGCAAGCTCAGCCTCCTTCCCACGGATCTCCTCTTCAGCGTAATGTGCAGTCAGAATTCGGACATATGCTGTAAGACATGTCTCGCGGCCCTGGACGCTGCTACGCTTTCGGTCAATAACCTCTTGAATCCGGTCTCCAAGCTCCGTCCTCCACGCCTCTGTCGAAACCTCTGTGTTCTCGGCACTAAGCATTTCATCGATGGAGTTGACGCTAGACACGCGGTCAGCCTTCAATTCTGCAACCACAGCTCGCAAAGCAAGCGTCACGCCTTCCAGATGGGGCAAGGACTGCGCAGCAGAAGTCTTACCTGAATGACGTCTCATCACTGACATCGCCTCCCTCTTCCTCATCGGATCCATGTCTACTGGCGGCCCTGCTGGCGCTGCGCGAGGGCGGGGCAGAGCTGGGTCGCGAATTGGCAGGCGAGGACTGCCCCGATCGCGCCTTCGCCTTGCGCGAAACGGTCTTGTTGCTCTCAAGAGCTTGTCGCCGTAGATCGTGCATAGCGACGGTCGTACGCGCTGCGTGTTACTAAGGTAATTCTAGAAGAAAGAAGACTTGAAAGTAGTATCGGTGATTGTGGCACTCGGGTTTGTGGGTTAAGGATCTGGTAATGAAGATCTATACAGTTCTGAAGGTAAGAGGTACAGTCGTAGTTCCATAAGGTGGATATGAGTCACGTTGGAGCGCAAGGCTAGAGTAATGTCGAGGGAGTCACACGGTCAATAAAAGTGATGTGAATAGAAAGTAAGGTTGAAGACTGGTTACTATTGTAGTTTTGCATTGTGTGCCATATTCAGAAGTCGCCTAGCGCCAAAATGCCAACGCACTCTGGCGGAACCGGCCTTTTACCGAGCTTGCCCTGAATTCAAGAGAGTAGTCCATGAGACAGTGGTGTAAATTGTGCATTGGAAGACTATCTAGTCAAATGCTGCTGATATGTATGGTACATGCAATTTCTCGAAGCCGAGTAAAGTAATCCGCGTCTCTCCTGCCAACGCCTACGCTTGCCCTGATCCTAATGCAGCTCCTTTTCGGTTGATGTCGTACAAGTCATGCTGCCCCTATGTTCGAACGACAAAGTTCTTTCCCTGCCCCAATACAAAGGTCAAACCATCGCCAGCCCCTGCTCCTTTGAAGGATCCGCCTTGCAAATGCCTCTTGAATCCATGCGCACCTGTCACGGTGCCAGTGTGACCTCGTTGAGGCATGTTGTGGCCCTAGATATCAATCTCAATACCAAGGTCCATTGCAGCCATGATCTCATCGTCCATGTAGCGAGTGCCGATCTTAGGCAGCTGGCCCTTGATAGAAGGTGGGCTACGTGTCGCAGATTGCACAGGAGTGACAGAGCGCACGCTTGATGGAGTTCCTGCTCGGCTGTTGTCCTTACTCTTGTCCTCGAACAAATCGTCCACAGCACGGGTTGCCTTTGGCGGAGCGAGATTAGTTCCATTAACATCATAGTGAATCTTCGCCCTAGTCTTGACACGAGCAAAGGGGTTCTGTACTGCCTCTCCGCGCTCAATCGCCTTACGGGCGAGGGCTTCGGCCTTTCTCTCAGCATGCTGCGCTTTACGGACATCGTGGGTGTTGGCTTTGCGATTCGCACGATTCAACTCTGCCAGACGGTCTTGCTGGCTAGGGCCAGTCGTTGAAGGCTTGGGTGGCGCTTTTAGGAGAGTGGTGCCAAATGCAAGCTTCGGTCCGTCCAAGTCTGCGAGTTCGGCGTCCAATTTGGCAATCTCTGCTTCATCACCACGGGCTTCGGCGCTCTTGCGACGGTTGATGAGGGCAGGGCGCTCTATGGAGGCAAATTTGGTTTGCAGAACACCTGCTCGCCTAAGCTTCTCTTCGATTTCCGCATTAGTAAAGCGGTGATTGATCAGCCCATTGATGTCCGCAATCTTAGAGAGCAAGTAAGGTTTCGTAGGAAGAGGCATATTTTCGTCCGCCATAGTCCTTTTGTAGTGCTCAACCTCCGTCTACAGAGGTCAGTAAAGTACGATTGGAAGACCTCAAGGATAACTTGCAGTAGTAAACTTCGAATTGGAGCAAGCCAAGAATGGCCATTCCTTCTCAGCTTTTCCGTGAGTGACCAAGGCGTACTGGCTTGTAACGAAGGGTTTGCCGTTAACGCCCTCCAATGCGTACGGCTTCCCCTCAGTAAAACCTAGCGAACGTCAGATATACTCATTTACTATCAGGATCGGCATACCTTTGATATGCGCCATACGATAAACCGTTTCTCCAGTGTTCTTGTCAGTTCCAATGCAGATGCGAACATAGCAATTCTTGATAGCTTCTTCAAATCCAGGATAGAAACAGACTTTGGCAAAATTTTCGCGACCGATACGCACATGCTCGTAGTCGATTTGATCTGCGGGTTGTGCGTCGCGAAACCCAGGGGAGCTCGCCTTAGGCTTGGAGTTGTCCCATTCGACGTCACTCTCGCCCTCAGCGTCTGCGTCTGAGAATGTATCCTCAATGGAGCCACGAATCTTACGCTCCTTGCGTGCTTCTCCTTCACGACGTCTCTGTTCGTCACGCGCACCTTTCTGCTCACGCTGCCGCTTATACGCCTCTATGGCATCTGAGGTCTCGCCAACCTTACGACCGCCAAGGGTCGTCTTCTGACGAGAACTCTTTCTATTGCCGTCTTCTAGATCCGCGCTACCAGCCTTACGCTTTTTCTTGTCGTCTGTCTTCTCTGCGTTTCCACGTGCTTGAAGGAGACGACGGAGGTGTTGGTCCTGCAGCTTGCGCTCAAGGATCTGGGCACGCTCGGCAAGAATGGATTCGCGCTGGACTTCAGAGAGTGCCATGATATAATCTTTATCCTTTTGGGAATGGAACTTATTCTCGAGAGGAAACATGGGCCCGTCATCGTCAACAGGGGATCCAGGAGAGACATCAGAGTCGGATTCAGACATCGGAGCAGACTGGAGTGAGTTTGGTGACGCTGGCGTTGATGAACTGAGATGTAGTGTAAGTACTGTGTTGATATTTCTGAAAGGTGGATGTAGTCTGAAAGAAGGCTTACGCTTCTCCTTCCTCCTCTGACTCGTCTTTCCGACCTTTCTTAGCCTTCGTAGCGTTACCATTCACTTTGGTGGTGCCTTTTGCTGCCATATTGGACTTGTTCGCTGGAGTGTCGCTGAGCTTGGCTGTGGAAGGGCCAGCTGCGGAAGGTGGAGGAGTTGCCTCTGTAGTAGTGTTGGTGGGCTTAGAGGTTTCTTCACCAGAAGAATCATCACCCGCGAGCGCGAGGAGTTCTGCGTCAAGGTCCGCCATTTCTGCGCTAGAAATGATGCCTATTCAGTTGCTGCTTTATTAGAGGTATGTAGTTTGTGATGAGCAACGAAGCCTGCTTCGTAAGCCCGGTATGTGGTATAGATATGGGAAAAGCTATAAGTGTAAGGTAGTCGTAGATATACAAGAAGTTGTTCGCAGATAATGTGTTGTATTGCAGAGTTTTCAAAGCCCAAAGTGAAGCAGTATTAGGCCAAAGCTAAGAGAATGGGGAGGCTGGAGAGTTAGTGCAGTGCTTTGGCATTATTGCTTTCGGTCTAATGTCATTCATTGACTGAAAGGGAGCGCGAAGTGTTGAGCCTCAATTAGTTACGGCGCTAATTGCGCTGAACGCGCTTGACTTTCCGGCAGCTCCCGCTCCGGCTAATCTGCTGATGATCTCATCTGATAGCAATGGGTACCCAAACAATTTCGGAATTGCAGAATCGATGAAACCAGGAGCGCAATTATAATGAGTACAGCCAGTGCCCTACGCTCTATTTACAAGCCAGCTTTTCGATCCAATCTTCCAATCTCGGATTTTCTCCTTCCGCGGCTGGCACTCAGCCGCCATCATATCCATTATGCACCCATCACCACCTCCTCCGCTCCTCCCTCCACCGAACCCACCCCAGACTCGCTTAACTCCTCCTCGAAAGCCAAACGCCGGCGTCCCTTATCAAGAGAACAGCATCAATTCCTTGAAAGCGCTCTACGCGTCAATCAAGCCGGAGAGCTAGCCGCAACCCTGATCTACACGGCTCAAACCCCTCGCATCATATCTTCCCATCCACATCTCCGCCCCTTAATGCAACACATGTATGCCCAAGAAGCGGGCCACTTCTCCACTTTCAACGCTCTCCTAGCCCGCCACCGTATCCGTCCCACGGCCATGTACCCCGTCTGGAGTATAGCCGCTACTGCGCTTGGATGGGGTACCGCGATGCTAGGTCGCGAAGCAGCGATGGCATGCACGGAGGCTGTGGAGACGGAGATTGGGGGGCATTATAATGGGCAGGTGCGGGTATTGTTGCAATGGATGCGGGATATGGAGGAGAGGGGGGAGGAAATTGGAGAGGAGGTGGGGGAATTGGCGGGGACGCTGAAGAGAATTAGGGATGAGGAGTTGGAGCATTTGGATGAGGCGGTTGGGGAAGGGGCGAAGGAGGCGGAGGGTTATGGAATCTTGAATAAAGTTATTAGAGGGGGATGTAGGGGTGCTATTTGGATCAGCGAGAGGGTTTAGGAGACTGGTAGTGGGGTTTGGCGTTGCATAGTAAGGCAAATCTCGTTGTAGAGCGAGAGATTTCTCCAAAGCAGCCCTATAATCCAGTTAGCACTGCTTGATTGATGCCATGGCATCCAGTGCAATAAATTCATTCTATTGAATATTTTAGGTCCAGGCATCCTTGGAGCTACAGCTATCATACAGCAACTAAGGGAAGAATTTTGTTACGTGTTTGTGCAACTCGAACCTATGCATTAGCATAAGGTAAACCCCAAACATGAGCGCCGAGCAAGTGCCGCTATGTTAATGCTTCAGTAGAACGCCCTTTATGCCCTTGGATGGTGCTCTGCAGCACATGCTAAACGGGATTGTGGGCCCCTCGAGATCAGAATTGAGACAGGAGGCTAGGAAGGCAGTTCTAATCGTGTAGGAACGTGCACTCATCGCCCTTTCTACACTTTCCTTCTTGCCAGAACTTGCAAGGTAATCGGGGGACGCCATAAAACTGTCATCCAACCTTGTGTCAGCTAAATTCACCACTTTTTGGAAAAATTCAAGCTTACCTTTTTTTTTTCTGGAACACTCTTCTGACGTTTACCCTTATTGTAGCCATAATCTCCATTCTGGTCATCGTAATCCATCTGACGTTTTCGATCGTTCTCACCCTGATATGTGCTTTGATAGCCGTAACCTTGTGTCTGGGTAGGTGCCTTTCCGTATTGTGCCAGGATAGACTGCAAATCTACACCATGGGGCGGTGGTGGAGGTACGCCATACCCTTGCGGAGCCTGACCCCGCTGTGCTATCGCTGCCAATGTGGCTTGGAGGTCAAATCCGGATGTGTTCGGCTGTTGGGGCATTAACACTTGGGGGACTTGATTATTATTGTTGGCAAACTGAGCAAAGATGGCTTCCAGTCCAGTCGATTGAGGCTGAGCCACTGGTTGTTGTTGCTGTTGCTGTTGCTGTTGCTGTTGAGGTGGTTGAGGTTGAGGTTGCTGTTGACCATTAATGATCTTCAGCAATGCGGCAATATCAGGCACTGGAGGTACTGGCTGCTGCACTTGTGGTTTTGCAACCATTGTTGGTGTGTTAGGAGAACGATATTGGTGGTTCTGGGCAGCATAGAACTGAGCTTCTCGGCTCTACAAATAATATCAGTACAGTTTCATGTTGGCTGAATCGGGCCAGAAATTACCTTTGTCTCGTCACTAGGCATACCGAATGTTTGCTCAATGACTGGGTCACCTGAGTAAGGATCGGAAGGTTCTCTAGGAGACGGTGGAATGTCAGAAGATGTAGTGTAGATGACCATCAATGTTGTTAGCTCCCGTTGCTCTTGGACTTCACGCTCTCGGCTTTTAATTTCGACTTTGCCGCCACGCGTAGTGTAATTGCGCTCAAGCTCTTCCAGGGCAACAACGCTGAAATCAACCACTGGATAGATGTGAGTAAAGGATCGGATTGCCAGTATCAAGGATACTCACGTGATGGGGAAACCCAGGGTGCTAAAGTTTCCTCAGCCGGTGAACTATCTTCATCTTCATCCATAACGTCGAGGTCTTTGTGCATCTTAAGCATCTGGCCTTCACCCCTGCTATCACCGACATCGCGGACCATGCTATCCTCATGTCCCATTTCCTCCTCGGGATCGTGGACGAACTCGCGTATTGAAACTAGACTGTGGTCTGGTTTGAACGAGACCCGCAATTTACGACGTTCTTCTTTGCGAAGGCGTTTTCGCTTCTCCTCCAGTGATTCGGGTGGTCGAGCCTCCTCAAATTTTGATGGTGTTGCTTCTTTTGGTTTGCTCAAATTCGCCATCGTCTCGGCAAATATTAAAGAGGGTTTAGCCGCAGCCGCAGAGCCCTCTATGGCTGTTGCTCTGCTTTCTAACAAGTTCCTATTAAGATGTCAAGAATGATCCATTTTGGTTGATAAAAACGGGATAACTTACGTCAGCTTAGCATCTTTTGACTTTGTGGATTGAAGAGCAGCGTTTGAGGTTCCCGGTTTTTTGGACGCTGACTGCAGACTGGAGAAGAATGCTGAAGGTTTTGCAACTACATGGTTGGTTTTCACTTTAGGCGCTGGGACAGCAGAAGCGGTGGCTTTGGCTACTACTTTTGCATCTACCTTAACGGGTTGATGCTTGTTACCAAGAATTCCTGACACCTTTGTTATTGTGGTAGCAGCTTGCCCCGATTGTGTAGTTGAAGTTGCCTGCTTCTTAAGCGACTGTATTCCTGAAGCTTCATCTACCCGCAGTCTCTTCGTTCCAGAGACAGCATCTGAAGACCGAGAATTGCTTGTCGATGGTCTGATCATGGCGGTGCCTTTAAACTCTTGGGGTTGCGGAGGCGTTCCATCTGCCGCCTTCTTCTTCGTGGCTGCTTCCGCGCTGTCCAACACTTTTTGCGCAAGGAGTTTGCCTTGATCATCACCTCTCTTCACGATTCTTGGAAGTACCTTGTCTAGCTTAGTCTTCTCTAATATTGCCTGATCTATGGTTACACAACGTGTCAAAAGCTAGAAAACGTTAGCAGTCCCACCGTTTCTATGTATCTTCATTGCTTACCTCGAGCATGCTCGCTATGAACGGCCCTGTGTATTCGCTAGACTTGAAGCGATCAAGGATAAATTGATAACAGATCAAGCTAACCGTGGGGTTTTCTCCAAGTCTAATGACAAGTTAGTACCACTTTTTTCATAAAGAAAGTTCAAGCCTAAATATGTCTCCAGAATCCCAAAGCGCACGATTCTTGAGATGAGCATTGATTCAATGAGAGGGGAGGGGAAACCACTCGTTGGGAGGCATCATAGAAGAGCGTGAGGGCTTCCCCGCTCGCTCTTGTTTCATTTGCCACCGGCATGACTTGGCTGAAAGAATATTTCAGCGCTTCTATCTGAATATTGCGCGAAGAAGACATAATTTCATGATCGTGCCTGTTATGGCGTACTACATCGCCAGCACTTTGTAAGGCTGCAGATTGCAGGGCCTTTCAATTTGTACTATTCCGGTATAATTCGGGTTGTTTGCATTTGTACAACTGTATCCCACGTATGTGAATAAGAAAGGAGGATAAAGCATCACATAAAGTGGTGCGAATCGTCATAACAAAGGCGTGCACACGCTGTAAAGGATACTGAATGGGACGGCTAAGGGAAGGTACGTACTTCTCAACAATATCTCGATGGCCGTATTTTAGAGTGAGCCGCACGCAAGATTCCAAGAGTCGGCGTTGATTTAAAGCCCGGCGTTCGTGCTCGACCACTCTTGTGTGGTTCTTCTTTTCCTCTGCTTGCCCTAGTGCCGTCATCTCTAACTTCCATTTGTCGCGGACAGCTTTGAGGATGGCCCAGTATTCGCCAAGAGCAGCACGTATTATTGTGCTTGACAGAGCCACGCTACGCTTGGCCCATACTGCTTTAATAATGTCGTACTCCGTAGCTTTACTGGGGTCATTGGGACGATTTGCCGGCAACGGTGATACTTCCTCCGGCTCAACCTCTTCTTCAGACCCGGAGTCATAGTCAGAGTCCTCTTCAGGCTCTGATTCACTCGTTGGCTCAGCCGATGACTCGGAACCTGCAAGAGATTGGTGACGGAGACCCGCTAGAGGCGTAATATTACGTGTACCCGACGACCTCGAACCCGATAGCTTAAGCTTTTTCACCAAAGGCTCACGAGCAGGGTCCCAAGGCCCACTTCCTTTTTCTGCATTTTGATTCAGTTAAAGTTTATAACTGTTGGATGCAATAATTACTTACCCTGAAGAAGCAAGCGTCTGATCTCATTTCTAGATGACCGCTTGGTATACTTGGGAATGGTTGCTGTACATTTATTAATATAAATAATAGGCATAATATTGGGATATGCAACACTACCTTTAGTAGTAGCTAACTCTAAACTGTTTGCTCCTACAAAGGTGTAGCCAATGAGATGCTTAGAGTTAGTACGGCTAGAAAATTCTGCTGGAGTCTTGACAAGAAAGTCTCCCTGGATGTCCCCCTTTGGCACAGCAGCAACTACTGAGTTCCATTCTTGCCGAGTGACATGCGGAGGAAGATCCCCTTTTGTGGAAGGTCCTCTTAAAGCTAACGCAGGGTCAAGGTTCGATTGCTGTGTCTGCGGAAGAATCAACATCAATTCAACACCGAAGTACAGGTGTATCGCTGGATAGTCAACTTACTTGTCGTTGATGCTGGGCATCCTGCGTGAAGGAAGTGGGGTAATTTTGGAGTGCCTGGGGAGAAATGGTTTGGGACTGGTTCGATGTCCGTTGAAACGATTGAGGTCGGCTATAGTCGAATTGAGACTCCTCGTTTAGTGGAAGATGACCATATCCCAGGGAAGTATCGTATGATGGCGTTGCTAACGTATGACCGGGGTGTGACTGGAAACCAGAATAATTGAACGAAGCAGGGCTTCGTGAATACGTTTGATCGAAAGGTCTCGAGTGCACTCCATGATTCGAGACAGGTAGCAAGTTTGAAGGTTGAATGGGATTCTGATGCCAGCCTTGGTTTCCTTGATTGAAGCCATTGATTGATTCGTGGGGATTGGAGAAAGCTTCTGCGTCCCACGGAGCGTTGAAAGATGGTTCTTGGTCTGGCTGAAGGAAAGAGTTGAAGGAATCATTTTGAGCAAAATTATAGCCATAATTTCCAGTCATGGACTGGTTATCTTGGTTATTGCCATTCTCATGATTCTGGTGTCTTGGATCCATTATTACTACGTTTGTTTTGAACCAGGCGTAAAAGGGCCACGCGCTAGCTTAAAGTTGACGCGTTACCTGAAGCAGTAAGGCGGCAGGTTTTGCTTGCGCACAGGGTGAAGGCCCGGAAATAGCCGAAAAAACGTGATGTGTCTGAAACGGGTTCTGCAGGTTTGGTGGAAGTGGCTGGCCGTAGCTATGCTGCAAACGTTGGTAATATCGCTGCTTGAGGTAACGTATCGAAATGCAGTCAAGTATCTCAGGTTGTGGACTTGACAGAAAGATAGCCGACTCCAACTGTTCCCTGGCAGCTCACAGATTTAATCAAGAACCCCGGTATGCCAATGAACTTGATTCCATCCACAGGAACGACAGCGTGGAATCACAGATCAGAAGCGTGTACCCCCACAGATCACCACCAGTCCACCACCACAATCACAACCTTACCTCCACCGAGCAACCTTCAAAAACACGTCCTTTCAGTACTTCACGATGTATTTAGTAATCAGCAAACAGTCTAGTCGGTTCACGATGGGGTTATGTGGATGAACAATAGGCAGCATGATTGTTGAGGAAGGATGTAGGTTGGAACAAAACTGCGCGACAGTCAACTTTTTGTACCACGCTAAAGTCTATGTTTAGCGCCATTACCGAAGCTAGTAAACTTCACTGCAATCAAAACACACGAACATGACAGATTGGAGCTTCGATGTAACAGGACAACGTTAACGACACCGTATTAATTGTTTCTGGAAGCTCTGATTACGGAGTATAACTGTGATGAACATGGACAGGCCTTGGACCTAAAATCTAGGGTTCTCAAAAACCATGGTAGCTCATCAGCAATCACTCCGAGACCGGCAAGTAGGTAGGCCTACCATGTACAAAGCAAGACTTCAGCTACGAGACTAATGATACTGCTACAGCATCGCTTGAGAGGATATTAAACCTCAATCATGCTTCAGTCGTGACGTCCACAACACAGCATGATCCAACTGCTGCCAACGGGCTTATACCTCAGGCAACCCCCATTTTGAACTCGGATGGAGATCCGATATGGAAAGTTCTTGTGTTTGACAACTTGGGTCGAGATGTGATAAGCAGCGTATTGCGCGTTAATGACCTACGCGGATGGGGTGTCACAATACACTTGTGGGTTTTTCTTAAGACACAGCAGTAGTGCATAGCCTGTGAGACCAAGCCAAGCTGATGTTGCTTCTAAGGAATATCAATTCATCCCGCCATTCAATTCCGGATGTGCCTGTGCTATATTTGGTTGAGCCTACAGTCATGAACTTGAACCTGATCAGCCAAGACTTAAGTCGAAGTCTGTACTCCGATACATACATCAATTTTCTGTCTTCGATACCGCGGCCGTTGATGGAAGATTTTGCGGCGCAAATAGTTGAGGCAGCGACCGCTGAGAGTATAGCGCAAGTATACGATCAATATCTAAACTTCATTGTCGGTGAGCCGGATTTATTCAGCTTGGCGATGGGGAAAGAGATATATTGGGCTCTCAATAGTGCCCAGACGAAAGATGAAGAGATAGATGCCGTGGTCGACAGAACAGTCAGCGGTCTTTTCAGTGTAGTAGTAACAATGGGTGAGTTCAACTAGTACCAAGACCAGCAAGGAGAGTCAACTCACAGTAGCTGTAGGTTCGATACCGATTATCCGTTGTCCGCGAGGTGCAGCCGCAGAAGTGATAGCAGCGAAGCTCGATCGCAAGCTTCGAGATCACATCCTTAACTCGAAAGATAACTTGTTCTCGAATCACGGTCAGCGCCAGACAACAGGCACAGGAACGCCCTCTTCAAGACCTGTGCTCGTCATCGTAGATCGTAATGTCGATCTAATCCCTATGCTCTCCCACTCATGGACATATCAGAGTCTTGTCCACGATGTACTCAAGATGCACTTGAATCGGATTACAGTCGAGACGCCGATTGATGAGAATAATCTAGCCAAAGGTACCACGAAAAGATCATATGACCTAAACTCAAATGATTTCTTCTGGTCTCGAAACGCTGGCATGTCTTTCCCGCAAGTTGCAGAAGACATTGATACTGAGCTCAAGAAATACAAAGAAGACGCCGCTGAGATTACGAAGAAGACCGGTGCTTCCTCAATCGAAGACTTGCAAAATGACTCCAGCTCATCGGCCTCGCATCTCAAAGCCGCCATCACCCTGCTGCCTGAGCTGCGTGAGCGGAAAGCAATACTGGACATGCACATGAACATTGCTACTGCCTTATTGAAAGGCATCAAGGACCGCCAATTAGACAACTTCTTCGAAATCGAAGAAAACATAACGAAACAAACCAAAGCCCAAATCCTAGACCTTCTAAGTGACCCTGATAAAGGCAAAGAGCCCCTCGACAAACTCCGCCTGTTCGTAATCTGGTACCTAAGCACCGAATCCGAAATCTCCCGCGCTGAAATGGACCGCTTCGAAGAAGCCCTCTCCAAGTCTGGCTCCGACACTACCGCCTTAGCTTACGTAAAACGCGTCCGCGAGATCACCCGCATGACCATGATGACCTCGACCACCGCCCCCACTAACCAGTCCTCTGGGGGCAACGACATCTTCCGCGGCTTCTCCACCCTCAGCAGCCGCCTTACCGACCACCTCGCCGGCGCAGGCGCCTTGGGGGCTAATTTCGAGAACCTGCTTAGCGGCGTGAAAAACTTCCTCCCAGCAAATAAAGACATCACCCTCACCAAAATTGTCGAATCCCTGATGGACCCCGCCAGCGCCTCCTCCTCCGCTATCGCAAAAACAGAAGACTATCTCTACTTCGACCCCCGCTCCGCAAATGCACGGGGTACCATGCCCTCCGCCGGTCGCCCCGGCCAGCAACATGCCAGTGCCTCCCTAGCACAAAGAGGCGTAGAAGCGAGCTTCGGACAGAGGAGGCAGGGTTTTAGTGAAGCGATTGTGTTTACGGTAGGTGGGGGCAGTATGGACGAGTATGGGAATCTGCAGGAGTGGGCGAAGAGAACGAGTACGGCAGGGGGGCAGGGTGGTGTGAGGAGAAGAGTGGTGTATGGGAGTACGGATTTGGTGAATGCGGAGGAGTTTATGCAGGGGGAGTTGGCGAGGTTGGGAAGGGAGAGTGGGTGAGGTAATGGGGGGGGTGGTAATGGTGATACTAGCTTTCTTGAAAGTGCAAATTTGTGGTGGTTTTCTCAACCCTTTCACCTTCTTGAGCTATCTCTCGGCTATTCCTCGTTGCTGCTTGTAAATTGCTTAAAACCCCAAACACCCAGGTCTTCCAGCAATAACGCTTTCTCCACACTTTCACAGGGACGTTTTCGTGCACGCTTTCCAACACCACCCCCTCATCTTCCATTCACTCCCATCCCTTCATATCCCCTATCTCCCTTTCACTTCCACTCCCCTTCACTACCGCGCTTACACCCAAATCCATCATTCATAACACAAAACTCTCAGATAAGAGATTGCCTAAATCAACAGTGAACATCAGATAGTGTTAAGACGGAAGACCTTTCCCCCCCTTTATATGCACCGCCTCCTTTCAACCACGTCTTTGTACACACCATCCTCGCTGCTCAAACCACGTCTTCGTACCAACCACGTCTTCGTACCAACCACGTCTTCGTACCAACCACATCCAGACATCTTCCTAACTCGTGCATTTCGAACCTGCTATGTCTACGTGATCATTCGTACAGCTTGGTGGTAAGAACGAGACCAAAAGCGCGATTGCTGAGTGTAAGTTCTCTGAGCCGTGCGTTTCTGAGCGGAAATTGAGCGTGGCTCTGAAGCAAGTTTTCAAGCGGTTGATCTTCCGTCTGTAACTCCAGCGGTCAGCAAAAGATCAAGTGGTGGCGCTGATGTTCCCGTTGAGAGTCTGGCTGATATTCTTCTGGTTCACGATAGCAGCTCACGACGCACGTCTTACGTCTAGGCCTCTAACGAGACAGCTAGTCACGTGGATCCATCTTCTCCTTTTACTATCCAGCTCGCCTCTTTCTTCCTCTGATTCGCCACACCGCCATCATGCCCTCCTACCCCTGCCCCCAATGCGGTGCCAAATTCGCCTCCATCAACAACCGCGACACCCACGTCCACTACATTCATTCCAGACCAACCTCCGTACCAGCATCAGCACCCCGCGGCGGGGGAGGCTTCTTGGCCACGGTCAAGGCAGCTCGCCAACAGGGAGAGGGGACGCCGGATGACAGTGCCGGTGGGATTGAGAGTATTCCACCTCGTCAAGAAGCCCGGCCTGCGCTTTGGGATGATAGCTATGCACCTCCGCCCTCGGAGATGGCGGGGATGATGGGGTCGTTTTCTGTGCAGCTCGGTGACCTGGAGTCGTCGAATACGCCAGTTGGCCAGGAAGCTCGAGGAACAGGTGGAAAGACCATGCCTGAACCCAGCGGCGTGAAAACGTTCACGCTAATCTTCGAAGGCACGGCTCAGAACGCAAGCGCCAGCATGAAAGTCCCTCACAACGAACAATTTGACGACTTCATGGAGCGTATGAGACAAGCGTCGATCCCAATTGCTGGTGCGTACATATCTGGAGGAACAACAGGGTTCACGTTGGCGGACGGGCCGTGGCGATATGCTCTGGTTGATAAGAAGCGCATGAGGGGCGTGAGGAACGAGTTGACAAGTAAATTGCTGTATCTGGCCATGGTCAGTGAACTGGTGAAGGTGTGGACACCGTGGGATCATGTCGTTATTTGGCATGTTAGTGGTTTATTCTGGCTATCGGCTCTTTTTTTTCTTAATCACTAACGTCGCGGTCAGGAAAAACAGAAGGGGGTCACGTCGATGCCGGTGAGCGAGCCGGCTATGGCGCAAGCTCAGGTAATCGTTCTCTCTCCCTCTAGCCTCAGAGCACTGTTAACGTTTATAAGACCCAGCTTCCTGGTCAACTTCCAACCCAGAGCACAAACCTTCCTGGTCCGATCTCGACAGTAGTAGCTCGTCAACCAGCCAGCATTCTGGATAGCAAGACCGAATACTCAACGACAAGATATTTGGTGCAGTGGATGGATGGGCCGAACACATGGGAGTTGGCCAGTGTGCTTGGAGACGACTACCAATGGCTAATTGACGCCTACCACACAGAAGTAAATAGAGGAACCCACTAAAAGTGTAAATATCCCCATATCAAGCTGAATTACAATGCATGGTGGCGCTTTTTGAAACTTTTTCTTACCTTCTTGTTGAAGAGCTAAGGACGAGGGCGAACAAAGGGCGAACAATATGGATGCATTTGATAGATAGAGGGATTGGAGCAAATGAAATAGCTATCAAGTGCCAGATTTAGTGGCTACAAAACAAACAATTTCAAGCTTCTTCCAATTAGCAACATAGACGCAGATAGTCACATACGAAGATTTAACGTTAATAAGAAATGAAATTCTACTATTTGGATATCCTTGCAGGGAATATTACCGATATAGAAGCCTTTCCATTAGAAACGTCCCATTAGCAAGATGTCCAGACAGAAGCTCTTAAATTGCCATGTCTCTAATACAATAGCAAACCTTCCAAGCTAGAACTGTGGAAGCAGAAGTTCTGCGTAAGAGCCGGTTTAAACCCCACAAGAGACACCTATCTAATAGGAGATATCCTATGAGATGATCTCAGCCCTGACAAGTATCGGAATCGTAGACCCCGTGACGATTTTGAAATTCCTGTGGCCAAGAACCCGGAGAAGCGCCATAATTGCTAGAGCGTGGCTTGTAAACGAGATGAAGGTACTATCATCATGACTGAATACATCGTCAAGAAGCACTTTCATGCGAGCTTCTACTGCGATATTTGATTCGCGCGTGTCCGGCGACCATAGCTCATCGTCTATCGTAAAGCCAGCCTCGCATCGAAAGGAAGGGTACTCCATGTTGATGGCTACCTTTGAGCGTCGCCAATCACAAGTGTGGACTCCAATGACCTCTCGAAGAAACTATACGAATTAGCGAAATACATACCTTGTACCTTCGGAAAAACAGAAGGAAACAAAGAGAACAAGAGATGCCTACCTCCTTCACCACGGCAACGACCGGCGGATTAGAGGGATGAGGGAGGTTAGAAAACGTGATTTTAGCGGTTTCCAAAGCTCGTGTGAGGGGGCTAGTGTAGTATGTCTGGGGCAGCGACATCTTCTGTTCTACCACTTGTGCTTCCCAAGCAGTGCGTGCAGTCTCGGCTTGCTGATGACCGAGTTCTGTGAGCTCGGCATCGGCCCATTTGAGATCTTCGTCCCCTTCGAGCTTTGACCAGTAGGCCTATTTGGAAGTGGATGAGCCTTAACTTACGAGCTATGAAAACAAGATTGATGAACGTACATTCCATGCAGACCTAGTGTGTTTTCTTTCTGCGACGTTGTGCACGCCCTGTCCATGACGAGCTATGTATAGTACTTTGTACTGCACATCAGGAGGGCTCGCCTCGTTGAGACGCTTCACCTCGTTCTCGAAACGCTGCCAATGCGTCTTCTCACATCTCGGATCAAAATGCACATCTCCCGCGAATGCACTGTTCATCAATCCAAAATTCACCGATCCCTACGCTTTATGTTAGCGGTCAAAGCAAGCTTCAAGCCGAACAATGCCTACGTAGTCAAATTTATCATAATCAGGAGTGGTAGGTTCGTCTTGCAGGAAGTAACCCTTGACGGTGGAGTAATTAAAACTCTTCCTCATGGTATGGTCGTCCATGATGACGGATGCGACCAAAGAGTCCTTGAATTGGAATGTAGAAGCAGTGGTAGACAGCCTATTTCGCTGGCCAAGCATAGGCAGCGAGTGGGGGCTGTGCCCGTTAAAATAGGTTGCTTCATTGTCTCACAAGACTCCTGGTACTATTCCCCGAACAATGACTTGACTATTGTGCAATGCAGATTTTGTGAAGTCTTTGAAACCGACGGAAGCAGTGGTGGCCGGCGTTTGCATGTGTAACGCCAGATTAGCCGCATTGGCCAATCAGAAGAACGGCAGTGGGTATTTACCGCTAAGGAACTCTCACTACCAAAATATATCAGTATCGGACAGGAATACTGAGAAATGCCTGAAGGTAAACTCTGCTCTATCTACAGTGAACGCCAGAAGTGAATCAGTTGTCCAAATTCCTAGTGTTCTAGAGGTTCCTATACCGGCACATAAAACCTGCACCCAGCTCCTGACGACTGAGCGGCTTGCTCGTCTTACAATATTTACCTTTCCAAATCCTCATACCCAAACTGGTGGTACTTGAAGTGGACATCATCAGGCCAAAGCTTGCTCAGTCACCTAAATATCAAGGAATAGTAGGCCATTTCAAGACTCCATAGAAATATCATGATGGGAGCGGCATATATCGATCAGTTTATGTATGGTCTCTCTTCACCCCTTCTATCAACAAACACTTAAGCTTTTGATGGTATCTCCCAATATAATCCTAGCGCCATTGTTGAATATGCTTAGAGGTCACGTTGAGCCACCCCTCCCCGCCGAGCACGTTGAAAGTATGTTGAAGAAATAGAGCATGATGTGAACTTAGAATAAGCCATCAATCTCGCCGGTCTCGGGATCAATATCGACGTTGAGATAGCCGGGGGCAGTTGGCAAGCCAGGGATTGTCTGGATATCAGCAGCAAGGGCGTATCTATGTGAATTAGCCCAGCTGCTAATGTTGTATCAGCAACCTTGACCTACAGGTAACCAGCTCCAACAGCCAACCGAACATCCCTGATAGGCACTGTGAAGCCCGTCGGCGCACCTTTTAACGCGGGATCATGACTGAGGGAGTATTGTGTCTTCGCTATACATATAGGCAGGTTGCCAAATCCTTGTCTTTCGTAGGTATCGACCTTCTTTTGCGCCAGGTCGCTGAACTCAACCTTGTCCGCACCGTACATGAGCTTGCCGATTTTTTCGATCCGGTCTTGAACGCTTCCGTGAAGATCGTAGAGGAGCTTGAAGTCCTTATCCTTTGCACTTGCAGCAACGACACCTTTAGCCAAATCCACAGCGCCTTTGCCTCCCTCAGCCCAGTGGTTGGCCGGGATTGCATCATCTGCGCCGGCTTCGAGGGCTTCCTCTCGGATCACAGCAATCTCCGCTTCGGTATCCGTTTCGAATTTGTTGATGGCTACGACGACAGGTATGCCATACTGCTTGGCATTTGAGATGTGCTTCTTAAGGTTGATACACCCTTTCCTGAGAATGTCAATATTTTCTGTCCGGTAAACCTCATGAAGCGCTCCTCCGGGGGTAATCTCTGGTCCACCACCGTGTACTTTGAGAGCTCGTACAGTGGCCACGACGACGACGACATCAGGTATGAGGCCCGAAGAACGGCACTTGATGTTGAAAAACCGCTCGCCACCCATTGTAAAGTCGAAGCCAGCCTCCGTAATGACAAAGCCTGTCTTTTCGTCATGATTCTCGTCAGCTTCCGTCCCAGCCAACTTCAAGGCTAGTTTGTCTGCAAGGACCGAGCTGGCTCCAATGCTGATATTAGCGAATGGCCCAGCGTGTACAAAAACCGGAGTCCCTTCAAGCGTCTGCATTAGGTTCGGCTTGATGGCGTCCTTCATAAGTGCGGCAAGAGCACCACCAGCGCCAATGTCGTCACACGTAACAGGATCGCCACCCCTTGAGGTTGCAACTACCATACGTCCTAATCTTTCTCGCATGTCTCGGAGATCGCTGCTGAGGGCAAGTATCGCCATACATTCACTAGCGACAGAGATATCGAATCCTGTTTCCCTTGTCGTACCCTTCTCCGTCGGCGCCATGCCAACGGTGATACCCCTCAAATGACGATCATTAACATCCAAGACTCGCCTCCAAGTGATTGTATCCGGATCGATGTCTAGTCTTGCGAACCTGTGGATCTCCTCTTCTGTAAGCTCGTCCGGATTCGTCTTGGTAATGCCAACCTTCTTGAGACGACGAAACATAATGGGCTGAAATTGGCGCTTCCCCTTCTTCGCTGGCACTAGGCGCTTGTAAAGAGGACCATCCTTCTGGGTAGACTCATGAAACATCCTGGTTTCGATTGCTGCTGCAAGAAGATTATTTGCTGCAGTGATGGCATGAATGTCACCCGTCAAATGGAGGTTGAACTCTTCCATAGGGATGACCTGACTAAACCCACCACCGGCAGCACCCCCCTTGATCCCGAAAGTTGGCCCTTGACTTGGCTGCCGTACGTTGGCGAATGCTATCCGGTTTAGATGTCCAGCGAGTGCCTGACTCAGGCCTACCGTGGTCGTAGATTTGCCCTCGCCCAAAGGGGTAGGAGTAATACCTGCAACAAGGATATATCGACCATTTCTGCGATGGCCTAGCCGTTCCAACAGCTTCAAATCCACTTTCGCTTTGGAAGCGCCATATGGCTCGAGCTCGTGGGGTGCTATGCCAACCTCGTCGGCCACCATCGTGATTGGTTTTGGGCGCTGCGATCTTGATACTGCTATATCCGAGGGTACGGGAGATTGGAGTTTTAGAGGGAGAGGTGTAATGTGTCTTGCCTTTTGACGTTCGAAGTAGGTAGTGGAGGCAATGATCACATTCTGGAGAAGCATCGCAACAGTCATCGGTCCAACGCCGCCCGGCACCGGAGTGATCATCGAAGCAACCTCCGCCGCTGACTCGTACTCAACATCACCAACCAGCCTCTGCCCAGATTTCTTCGAGTCGTCAGGGATATAGTTCGTGCCAACATCAATAACCACCGCTCCAGGCTTTAGCCAACTGCCTTTCACAAAGCCCGGCTTCCCTATTGCTGCGACTAGTATATCCGCATTCTTCACATAGTCTTCTAGATTTTGCGTCCTTGAATGGCACACAGTGACCGTGGCGTCTGCATTTCTTAGGAGAGAGCTAACGGGACTACCAACAATATCGCTACGTCCGAGTACTACCGCATTTTTCCCCTTAAGCTCCACTCCACTCTCCTTCAGCAGCACCATCACGCCTTTTGGGGTACATGGCGTGAATAGCGGGTGCCCTCCACGTTTTGAAAGCTCTCCTATATTGCTGGCTCCGAACCCATCCACATCCTTCTCTTCGGCAACAGCCGATGTAATTGCATGCTCTGATATGTGTTTTGGAACAGGTAGTTGAACCAAGATGCCATGTATTGAAGGGTCGTTGTTAAATTGAGTGATATGCTGTAGGAGCTCAGGTTCGGTGATTGATTCCGGATAGTGTACAAGGTTGCAAATGATGTTGGCTTCTTCGGCAGCTTTAAGCTTCATGCGAACATAGGTGCTAGAGTCTGATCTATCCCCCACCTGCACTATCGTCAAGGAGGGTTTGTACCGCGGGTTAGTTTTTTGTATTTCCTTGATATCGACATTAATCTTCTCCCGGATACCTTTGGCAATGGCGTTGCCGTCAATCTTCATTGCTATCATGGTTGGAGCACTGCTTGAGAACTGCTTCCTACTTGGAGCCCAAACGTCGTGATTAAGTGCTGGTCGTGGAATCTGTCGGTAATTGGTTGTGATTCTTTGGCTCCGTATTGATCGACGGAGCAGCGTAGAGCCCTGTAAAATGGAAGAGATATCGGGAGTTGATGCGGTTGGTAGAGGACGAGCTGCGGTAGTAAAAGGGTGGGGTGATACACGGCGAATAAAATCGTGTGAAGAACAAACCGTCTTGCCAATTCGATTAAGAGTATGCTCCGAAGATCTAGCAGACCTGCAGCTTAGCATTATAACTTTCCTCTGGGCCCTCCCAGCTGCTATACAATCAGAGTAAATTTTGATACTCTATCATCGTGATCCTGAACTTCCGCCTCCGCCTACATAAAATGTCCGCTGGGAATTTTCTTTAACAGCGATGGCGGGGCGTGTTTGTGGGGGGCAGGGGTCTATGATTTTAAACATTTTCTGACATGCGGAAGCGAAGCGCACGACTCATTGCTGCGAAAGGTTGTAGGATTTTCCACAACAACAAACACATTACAAGATGAGGCCGATATTGCTGCAGGGCCATGTAAGATGCACAGTCTATCTCTATGAATTCATTTATGTACTGACTCTCCTGCTCCTAGGAACGGTCCTTGACCCAAATAAAGTCAGCCTCTACTTCGAGCTCCTACATGCGTGCGGCTTCGCTAACTGTAATTTAGATACACAAAGGACGGAGACATTCTTTTCTCCACAGCCAAGGATCAAGTCATCTGCGCCTGGTTCTCTGCAAACGGCGAACGCCTTGGTACATACCACGGCCATCAAGGAGCCCTGTGGACTGTCGACGTTGACCCCTCCACCACCCTCCTTGCAAGTGGCGCCGCAGACAACACGGTCCGGCTATGGGACATCAGATCAGGGAAATGTGTAAAAGTCTGGGATTTTAATACCGCAGTGAAACGAGTGGAGTTTTCAGAAGATGGTACCCAGCTACTAGCAGTGACGGAAAAGCGAATGGGTTTCCTTGGGACGATCGTGGTGCTTCCTATCAAGGTCGACGTCAACGCCGAACAGAGCGATGAGAGAACTATGACCATTACCTGCGAGGAGAGCAAGGCGACTGTCGCGGGGTGGAGCTACCTTTCAAAATACATCATCGCTGGGCACGAAGACGGGCGGGTATCTCAATACGACGGAAAGACCGGCGAACTACTGGACAGCATCGAAGCTCACGAGGACGGAATGCAAGTCACGGACCTGCAATGCGCGCCTGATCGAACCTATTTCATCACCGCATCCAAAGACAAGAGCGCCAAGGTAATCCCCCCTATCCACCCTCTTGATTCTCAAACCTGACACACACCACCAGATCATTTCCGCCCGCAACCTCGACATCCTAAAAACCTACGTCTCCGACACCCCCCTCAACACCGCCGCCATCACCCCAAAAAAGGACTTTGTAATCCTCGGCGGCGGGCAAGCAGCCATGGACGTCACCACCACCTCCTCCCGCCAAGGCAAATTCGAAGCACGCTTCTACCACCGCATCTTCGAGGACGAGATTGGGCGCGTAAAGGGGCATTTCGGACCGCTGAATACGATTGCGGTGGATCCGCAGGGGAGGGGGTATGCCAGTGGTGGGGAGGATGGGTATGTGCGGGTGCATCATTTTGATAAGGGGTATTTTGATTTTATGTATGAGGTGGAGAAGGAGCAGGTGAAGAGGTAGAGAAGGGGGAGAGGGGCGTTTTTTGGCTGGGAGTTGGGAGCGGCTTGTAGATGAATTAGAAAAACGGGGTTACGAGGATTCTGCTTGTTGGGTCAGTACTATAACGATGCACAAGCGTCATGGCTGATTGCATGAAATGACGCTGCATTCGATGTGCGAAAGGTGGTGACTCCTTTCCGTTTGACTCGTGCTTCACTCTGGTGAAAGAACGATCTAAGGAAGATACGTTCGTGTTCAAAGGGTGTGCTCCAAAAGCCGTTCTTATTATTGATATCCCAACGTCTCATATATCCTATCCACTATATACATCTATATACAAAAAACTGCTAGCTACCTTCCACTACTCCTCCTTCTAGGATCATCACCTCTATCTGTCACAGCCTCTCCTTCAAATTGCCCTTCATCCGCCTCTCCACCGCATCCAAATACTCCGTCGTCGTCACATAATCCGCTCTCTCCATCTTCCCACACGCCAGCGCCAAGTCCTTTGTCATTACCCCATCCGCATCCACTGTATCCACACACGCCTTCTCCAAGCTCTCCGCGAACGCCACTACCTCGGGCGTCTCATCTAGTACACCCCTCTGCACAAGTCCCCTCGTCCAGGCAAAGATACTTGCAATGGGGTTTGTGGAGGTTTCGTTGCCCTTTTGGTGTTCGCGGAAGTGCCGCGTTACGGTGCCGTGCGCGGCTTCGGATTCAAATGTTTTGCCGTCCGGGGTGATGAGGACGGAGGTCATGAGGCCGAGAGAGCCGAAGCCCTGGGCGACGATATCGGATTGCACGTCGCCGTCGTAGTTTTTGAGGGCCATGATGTAGCCGCCGGAGGACTTCATCATTTGAGCGACCATGTCGTCGATGAGGCGATGCTCGTACCAGATTTTCTTTTCTTCAAACTGGGCTTTGTACTCGGCGTCGTAGATTTCTTGGAAAAGGTCTTTGAAGCGGCCGTCGTATTTTTTGAGAATGGTGTTTTTGGTGCTCAGGTAAAGGGGGAAGGATTTGCTGAGGGCGAGCTTGAAGCTTGCATGAGCAAAGCCCCGGATGGATTCGTCGGTATTGTATTGTGTTTGTGCTACTCCCCCGCCGTCTTTGAACTCGTAGACCTTGATGCGCTCGGGCCGGCCGCCAGTGGGGGTGAATACCATCTCAAGCGTCCCTGGGCCATGGGCAACGTAGTCCTTGGCCCGATACTGATCTCCAAAAGCATGTCTACCAATGATGATCGGCATTTTCCACCCAGGCACCAGCCTTGGTATCCTGGGGATAACAATTGGTTCCCTAAACACGGTTCCACCCAAGGCGTTCCTAATCGTGCCATTTGGACTTAGCCACATCTGCTTCAAGTGGAACTCCTTGACTCGTGCCTCATCGGGAGTGATAGTTGCGCATTTTACGCCCACGGAATATTTTTTGATCGCTTCAGCAGCATCGATGGTGACTTGATCGTTAGTTTCGTCGCGGTAGGGAAGGCCGAGGTCATAGTACTTAAGATCGATGTCGAGGTATGGGTGGATGAACTTGTCCTTTATTTGTTGCCAGATGATGCGGGTCATCTCATCGCCATCAAGCTCAACCACCGGGTTCTTTACAGTGATTTTCCTGATTGAAGCCATTGTTCTGGAGTATAAGGGTGTTGTGCGGGGCAATTGACTGCTGTAGAGGTTGGGTCTGAAAAGGGGTGTAAGCAGTGTTGCGTGGATGCGGGATGATAGTCCTGTTCGACAAATGGCGGATGCCCAAAGGGCATTCATGGTTGATAACAATAATAATAGTACCTACTGTAGAAAAGATTCACAGGCGCCATCTCCAAAAAGTTCGTCATTGGTCTTCCCCACGTATTGTACCTCGGCAAGCCGTTGAATTAGATAGGGCTAGGGTTAGCAGCGGAAGACGCACCCCACGCCAGCGACATCCTCTCTGTACATCAACACCTTCCACCAGCGAATTTGATTCAAAGCTTGTACAAAGATTACAAGGCATCAAATTACAGAAGAGATAGAAACTACACATTGCAGATCCGTATTGTTTATTCTACCCTGACACCTGCGGCATGTTCTGTTCCACCCATATAGAACCGTATGCACGGGATAGTGGAGAAAAGCAATTGCATCTTCCAAATTTTTACGCGTCTGCTCGGAGGTATTCGTTATATTTAAGCGGACGCAAGATTGAGATGTTTCACACCTTCCTTCCGCTGTTGTCGTATCTCCACCCAAGGACCTGGAGCAGTATGAATCCGAGACAGCGGAAGAGGTTGATATGGGGAGCTCTTATATAGAAAGACCAGTTGTCGTCTTTTTTTACGTGTCTCCCTTCTCCATCTTATTGTTTTAATAATGCTCCTTAGTAGATTGTCTCCTATTCTGTTTCTACATATTGCCCTTGGACTGACAGCAGTGCCCCGAATCAAGATCGGGCCCGAGCAAGCCTCGAATCACTTATCTCCAAGGTATCCCCCCTATCGCATATATCTCCTCGTTTCCCACAAGTCTCACATTCACCCCAGCCTCAACATCAACTCCATCACCAATACTCGAACCATCCGCTTTCCTGTTCCCAATACTCCAACGACACTCATCTTCAGCAACCTCAACCGGGCTGCCGTCCTCCCCCGCAATGGTGCCTTTCTCTGCCTCACGGAGGCACTGTCCTCCACAACCGCCCGCATCATCTCCGTCCCTGGCGACGCCCCCGTTCCGGATGGCTTCGCAGCATATTACTATGGACAAGTCAACATCGTTATCGAAAGTACGATACCAGATCACATAAGATTGACGTACGGAGTTGTGAGTAACGTACTGAGGGGGATAGGATTATTTATAGCAAAGTATGGATTTAGGACGTGCGACTTTGCGATACTGCAGGCGCCATGGGGGTTGGTGGGGTTGGGAAATATAGGGGATCATGGGATTTTGCCTAGCTTGTTGGGGGTTACAAATGCGACAAGTTAAGATCTCTTGCGCACGTCTATCTTTTTTGCCTGAGGGACTATGGATTGGACTTCAGGTGGTGTAATGTCTATTACGTGGAACTACAAGTATTAAATGTAAAGGCAAGCAAATAGTCTATATATCGAATTTTGGAAGTCAACGAGGTCATTGGTGAAAGAAATGGGTGGTCTAAAAGCCTTCAATTGATCATGAGAGTCTATCGAGCCTGGGCCTTGGACATTCGCTATCTATCGCATGCAAACAATCACTCAAGTAGCCTTCAAACTCCTCAAACCCCGCCCAAATGAGGAGCTTTTCCCGTCGTCTCTCGTCAGCCCATTTGAATCTCCGTCAATCCTCTTTCAAAGCTCTACTCCTCGCCCGGCAACGGCTTTCCGCTCTTTGACGAGATCTTTAGCACCCTCGCAACTCGATTCAGCAATCCCTGATTCTTGATCGCGGCCCCGCTCTCCAACAGTTTGATATCATTCGCCTGCGCATTCACTTTCTTGGCCAACTCTGCCTGGGTCATTTTGTACTTTTCTTGGCCGCGACGGTTTCGGATCGCGGCGCCGATTTCCGGGTCAACTTTTTGGGGGGCGACAATGTCGTCGGAGCGGTCGACTTTTGTTAGACGTTGACCTTCAGAGCCAGCCTTGTTGATCTATAGGAGTAGGATGTTAGGGACAGGGATTCTGAAGGAGACGGGAAATTGGAGGACGTGGATAGCATTACTGTGTTACCAATGGCAAACTTCTTTTCTGTGCCAATAATTGCGCCGGTACGTTGAGCCTGATTTAATGCTCCCTTTCCACGGACGACGGTTTCTCGTTGTGATGATCCGCCGCCCGTCTTGCTTCCGATCTTAGTGACGTTGTCCCAGTCATCCATCTTGATGATACTTTAGTGCTTGAGGTCTAGATTATGCAGTCGTGATTGCTGCAAACGTAGATGTATAGTACGCGTGGTCAAGGACGGTTTTTGAAGGGAGGAAGATATAGATAGAATTGGGGGTGCTTTGAAGTGCAGAGTACTTTTACGAAATTCAGAGAGACAAATGAAGTATCATGAATCGCCTTGCAGGGTTGGCGATGATTCATTTTAAGAATTACGCTAGCGCTTGTCAGATAAGCGATTTCTCGAGTCTTCGGATTCTTTACTCTCTACGGACAATGGCCTTCAGTCTTCATCCAGTGGCGAAGGAATGAGAAATGGCTGAATTCCCATTGCGAATTGGTCGGAAAGCAATCGGAAAATATTCTTCCGCTTGGTCGTAGTTGCAACGCGTTGTTATTGTTTTCCAAATTGGCCACTTTAATGGACGAACGTTTCACGGTCATTTTGGCCAATGCTGCAATTTGGTCATTCAGGTTTTGGTACGATGGATCAGGAGCAAAACGTGATTTCCTGTTGACCTTTCCTTTTGGGTTGTGGACTTTCTGGCTACATTTGTTTCCTTTGTTCACATACATCATACCTACTGCTGCCACCGTTTTCGCCTTCGGTGCAGCTTTTCTTCTTCTCCATAACAGACATGATTTGGCAAAGCTAAGGTCCGGAAAGGAGCGTCAGGATCACGGTGCCCTCTCAAATTCGCAAGCCATGAGGCCCCTCGTCTTTCCATGTCGAACTACCCATACACGTATTTTCCCCAAGAAGCATTCGTTTTCGTATTCGTACCTTCTGGTCGGCATTCCAGTCGGCTGGCAAGGTTCTGTTGGATCTTTTCTCTCCGCAGATCTTGAGTCTATGCCTAGACAGACGCCAAATCCCAGGCCCGCTGCAAAGCCATGGTTCACTGTAGAGGCCGAGGATCATCTCAGTCGGGGGACTCATATTGATGGGCTCAGGGGAAAACTTGAAGCATACCTCAAATCCGAGGTGGGTACTTGAATCAAAAGCTGTTCGATACACAAAGCTGAAAAAACCACATAGGGGGAAAATCTAGAGAATTATGCCTCTACATACTTAATCACCGCACCTCGGTTTCTTGGTCAATCTTTCAATCCTGTATCGTTTTGGTATCTCTACACTGACAGGAGAGAGCTGAAAGCAATGATACTGGAGGTAAATAACACCTTTGACGAAAGGCGGATGTACTTTCTCAAAGATACCGGCACTGGAGTTCCAGATTCGCTGTCTGCCACCAACGAAGATGGGTCCAATGAGCGAAGGACCAGCGATGGATCAAGCGCCCTAGATCCTCTTGTTGGTGAAAAGAAAGCTCGTTCCAAATTTGTTAAGTCATGGGCCAAAGACTTCCACGTCTCCCCCTTCAACTCCCGCAAAGGCTCCTACTCGCTTATGGCCGAGGACCCTCTATCCCGCCTCGAAAACAGCAACAAACCAGTCAACAATACCATCACCCTCACCTCCTCTCAGTCCCATGCCAAACTTGTGGCGCGTGTCTTCTCAACCACAAAAAGCATCGACCCTTCCTCACTCACCCGCTGGGAGACATTCAAATTCCTCGCATCTTGGTGGTGGGTCGGTTTTGTAACATTCCCCAGGATCGTAAACGAAGCCGGCAAGCTCTTTTTTAAACGGAAACTGCCTGTCTTTTACAGACCCGAGGTTCTCCAAGCTAGTATAGGACGTCACGAAACCAGTGATGAAAGAGCAATCGCCTACTCCTTCCGCTCCCTGCTCCACTCCTTGGTCTCACACTCCGACCTCTCCGTCCCCGTCCTTTTCGAATCCGGCATTTCCACCAGCTCTAGCCCAGAACTCATTATCCCTAATCACCTCCGCCAATCCCCAGCTCCAGATCCGATCCATCTCAAAATCACCACACCCCTATTCTACGCCCGCCTTGCGCGCCACTCGCACATTGCCGAACTGATGACTTCTGAGATCCGAAATCAGAATGAAAAAACCCGAACCCTCCACGTCTCCAGAAACCCCGAGGCGATCCTCCGCTTGTTCGACCATAACGCCTCACCTACTAAATCAACAAACGCCTCATTTACCAAACCCCCAGGCTCGAACACTTCCACCCCCCCACCACTTACCCACCACCCCTTCCTCCATCGCCTCCGCTGGTCCCTCTTCCTCTTCTTCAAAAAGTTCAACCTGAACAAGGACTCCGCGCAACGTCTTCCCTTCTCTCTCCTAGACAAACACGTTATACTTCACGAAGACGCGAGTGGTGCAACAAATTACAGGAGAGCAGTGACCAAGCTACTCGCGAGCGATGTTCTTGCGTTCGGGATACCGGAGATTATAGATGCGGTATCTTGGTTGGTCAAGATGATGTTTTGTTATTTGCATGCGACGGTGTTAAAGGCGGCGCTTGTGCAGGTGGGTTGGCTGGAGTGTGGTGGAATGGATGGATCAGGCACGTGGGGAATAGGGCTCGGGGGGTTTGGTGTGCATATTTGGTGGTTGCTTGGAGAAAGCCTATAAGGAGAGAATGTACTTGTTGGATAATCATAAAAGAATGGTGCATTAGAGATATAAGTCCCTTTGCGTGGCTCCAAGCTGTGAACAACGCCTCCTATCCAACCTGTACCCCCACTCCAAGCATCTTCCAAAATCACTCAGGCGATATATCCAAGCCACACCACCATCAAAGCAACACCCACCAATCCTCCACCACACCCCTCACAAATCCCCCAAAGTCTCCGCAATCCTCCTCTCCACCTCCTCCCTCCCACACCTTCCCCCTTCCCTCATCGTAACCCCCACAAGTCTCCCAACCTCCCTAACACCCACCCATTCCGGCACCACCTCCGCCAAAACACGCACGCACCTCACCGCTTCCTCCTTGCTAATCGGATTCCGGAGCGACATCTGCAAATGCTGCACCAGCGTCGGCATTGTGAAGGAGTGAATTTGTAAAGCCTTCGGCTCGGTTAGTGTTTGCGTGTCTGTGTCGGAGTCCGAGGCTTGACTATTCGGGAGGGAGCGTGCTGTGGAGGCTGTAAGGATATCCAGCACGGGGATGACTTCCTGGAGGCGCTGGAGGGCGGATTTCCGGGCGAGCGTTTCGGAAGATTGGGGGGCGGGAAGGGTGGATTGATGGAGTTGTTTAGCGAGAATGCGGGAGAGGAGGTTGGAGGAGCGGGAGGTTATGGGGACTTTTGTGGCGCAGGATGAAGCGTCATGGGAAGGGTTATTATTTCGGGTGTTCGATCTCTGTTGGGCTTTGATAGCGCCAGCTTTGAGATCGTAGAGGCGGAGTTGGCCTTTGGCCAGAAGGGGACCGGTTTTTGTAAGGGAGGAACAGCGGGTTATTGGAGCAAGGGGCAGAGCGGCGATGAAGATTCTGGGATCGAGAGTCGGTATGTGGGTGGAGGTGAAGAAGGACCATTGCTGTGAAAGGTTTTTGGAGAACTGGGCATTGAGGTACTCCTCATTTATGAGGCGCCTTTGGATCCCTTGATGTTTTCGGTTGTCCGCTATCTCAATGCAGATCTTTCCCGTTCCGTAGTCTGATAGCGAGAGCACGCCAGGGATCCGTGGGGGATCATCGGTCGCCAATCCTTCTTGGATGGCTAGTAATCTCCTCACATCTTCCAAGGAGACCCTCCTTTTCCTCCACGACCTTTCGATGCTAGGCTTTAGTATGCGTAAATCTGCTGGCGTCAATGACCCATGGTGTGCGTAGTGGAGGGACAAAGCTGTGAGGAAAGAGGAGTGTAGATTTATGAGATCCTGTAATTCATCTGGTAATTCCTGCGGATCTCCAGAGCTGGGGCAGGGGCTGCATTCAGGTATAGGAGAGGACGGAGGTGTATCTGTGCTTTTTGAACATGGGGACGAGCTTCGGGTTGAAGACAATTGGGACTGGAGGATGAATGATTCGAGACGTGTTCGATCCCCTTTGCTCGGGGTGTTATTTGTCGTCAAGCGTAATACTGCTTTCTTCCGGCGCGCGATAGGTTTTGTAGCATTTGAAGGCAACAAAGCTGACGGTACAGCAGTCGAAGTGATCGAGCCATCGCTGTCTCTATGGCTTTGCGCTTTCGCTGATAGAATGCGGACTTTATTGGATGTTTCTGCTAGCACCGGTTCCTGTACCAAGACTAACTTTCTCTTCTTGGGATTTTTGTTGAGAGCAGGGTTTTCCGGCTTCAAGTTTGAGTAATTTCCCTGGTCGAGCTTGCTCTTTTCATGTGGACGGGGTTCCACTTGCGATTTCGAGATCTTGCCAAAAGCTCGGATATCAGGAGTAGGTGCGTTGGAGGCTTCCTTTGTGAATGCCTTTGCATTGCATTTCTTTATAGCAGGAGCCATTGTGGTCACCTTTAACGGTAGCGATTTCCTTTGAAAGTGTGAACATATAAGCAGTAGTTTGACGCGTGACGAGAGTCGCGTTTGACGGGTAACGCGACAGATTATTGGGCATCCTATTCGACATCGCTTTCTTGTATCTTATTCCACAAAACCTTAGGCATTATTATACGATAGCTTACTTCCCCTACTTCGGACGCAATATACTGGCAGCACGGACCCTATCGCGCAGTTGCACATTGTCTTTGTAGATTACTGGGGAAAAGCTATGTGCCTAATGCCATCGATCATGTCTATAAGGAGAGCAGAATAATCGGGTTGCCATGACATATTCCATTTATTCAAGTCTAAACCTATAACTCCCATAGCTTCTTTGACGCTTCCCTGGGCTTACAGGAAGATAATCTGCACACCTCACACGGGCCCCGCAGCACCGTTTCATACAGATCACTACCATAGTTCCTTTTATTGACATACGAATCCCTGATGTTCTCCCTCGCCTCAGCCATTCCGGCACTTCGGAGTTTTCCTGTATGTACTCGTATACCGGATCAAAAGGCGGGTCGTTGTCCCAAATGCCTAGCTTCTCCGAGTACTCCAGGTCAACCACCTCGCACAGCCAGAATGTTAAATCCCACGTTATGTACGCTTCCACGAGGCTCATGCGTGTGAGCGTAGCATCACAGCTCTCACGCAACGAGGGGGAGAAATAGGAGAGTGTGTAGAGCTTGACGAAATACCAGCAGTGAATCAGTCTTTGACGTTCGTGGAGAAGGAGATGTGGTGGATGAACACTGCAATTGTGCTTAGCACGTGCAGGGGTGACACGTTCCGTGGCAAGAGAGCAGACATAGTCAGCTTCGCGAGCGTTGGCGCGAAGTCGGGAATATAGGATCTGGGTGGACGACTGAGGAAGAGGTCGCAACGTTTGCGACCATGGTAATGGTGACACTTTGTCGGGCAACACCACACGAACAATAGCTTTTTGGGTCCCGATCAAACCAAATGCCCTTTGTGCCTCGGCCAGGCTCAAAGCGTCCTGATAGCAAGTAACCTCCTGGGGGAGGATCGCATCTAACATAGTCTCCGATTCCGACTGCCATATCTCGTGGAGATATTTGCAGGTGCTACAGAGGTGCAGGACATCTATCACGGTATCCTGAAATTTAAAGATGCTCAGAAGGAGTTCGGGCGGCAATCCAACAAGGCTCTGTGACCTATTTGATGCAGTTGACGACGTCTCTACTGCTCTCGTAACCTGGTTTAACGGTGGTACGGTCGATGGCATGATGCTTCTTGAAGAAAGCAAGCCGTAGGATTTGTTTTGCCTCCAGTGTTGAAATTGTGTTTTTTGCACCTCTTGGAAGATCTATGAACTAGTGAAAGCAAAGGTTGCGACCTCTCAGGCCGTTATGAGTCGAGGATCTTACGTTAATCAAGGATTACACCTCAGAATCTTAGATACAAATAAGTAGACTACAGAGACCAGAGTAGGTACGAAGAGATCTTTGGATGATATACCATGCACAAGACACTCTCCTGAAAGCGCCGCATGAAGCTCATTGGTGGATGCTCGCGTCCATCTTTAGACGGATGCGCTAAATCTAATTAGGCCGGCGGGTAAATTCGCGTTACCTTGAGCAGCATGTTTCGACTTTCTATCAGTGTTGTACACATTATCCCTCTGTAATTATTAGATCACGACGCTATATGCTGTTGGGGAAATACAATGGATCGGAAGGTGAATGTCATGTAATATCTTGACACCCCACCATACCAAGTCAAACATCCTATAAGACCACAATGTCAGCAGCCATGGCCAGCTTAGTGCGGCGATTCATTATATACTTACTAGAAAAGAGTGGAATATAACTTTCGACTTTCATGTCTTTTTCCTTTCAGTGATTCTTCTTTGATTCCCAGGTGTCCATGATTTCTTTTCGGAGAAGGATAATGGTATACCTTAATTGAAGAGGAGTGGAATGATATAACCGCTTGTTATATAAGATGATAAGAAGATAGACTACTTTATGGAATGCTAGTTTTTGATTCTTCGTATTCGAGAGTTAGGTCTATCGGTAAGTCTCTATGAACTGCCATCTTGTGGCGCCAAGTAGCATCGGTTGACCCCTTCCCTCACAATTGGTTTGGCGCTCGAAAAAGCGCGGCAGAGGCCAAGAGGCTTGGTCTTACCACCTAATTTTCCTGTCATTGGTCCCAATGTTGGCTTACAGCCCCACTGTGCAGAGCACATGTTCTTTACCTTATAGTGCTAATGTCCAGTGCCGTACTGAGTGCCTATTTGTAAATTAAGGAGTCTTTATCATAGGCGAGTGGGATTGTTGGTGTACAAGAGGTATTGGGGGGAAGGTGGCAATCACATAGCTTTTCATGCTTATATATGGACATTCACTTCTTCTATTCCAACAGTCACTCGTTTAACCTTGCATCTGTTCTTGATTGCTAGGTGTCGTACAGGATTTGACGGTGATGATACGAATATCCAGTTCCAGGTTACCATTTTTCTGGTTGATTGTCCTTCTAAGTTTCGCCGTTCATGTCATTACGATCGATCCAGGACAACTCGGGCTTAAAATCGATGTAGATTTCGCTCGGAATGGAAAATATTTCTATAGTGCAATCGCTCAATTCCAGGATGATGTGCTCGCTACATGGCAAGTAATCTGAGAACCCCTCTAACGAGTGACACACTGATAGTGATAATACATAGGACGAACGAACAGATCGTCGGCATCGTTGAGCAAGCTCACAAAGACATGATTGCTGCCAGACTAGAGGACCGAAATAATTTCCCCCCAATGAAGTTCCCCAATGTCATGAGCGCTATTGTCGTTGGGCATAGCGTCTAACTCTCGTCTACGTTCATGGGCGGGGGCTCGATGTTATACATCCCCAACGCAAATACTACGAACCCGAGACAGAGATAGATCCCCGGTATACTGAATTAAGCGAACGCTGTGGGTGCCGTCGAGCACGCGTTGATAGCTTGTCAGGCCAGATCCACGAACAACGCCGGTCATAGTCATAGAGGAAACTATAGTGAGCCTATAGCAGCTCTGGCCATTATTCAGACGAGTTCCGCAGCCCCATTGAAAGGAGCCAAAGTTGTCACATGGGGAAGATTCAAGGATAGGAACAACGGCAATAATGCTTGGGTGACCGGAGTTATGAACCCTTGTGGAGGCGGATTTGGGCTGGATGAACCGACGTTTGGGGTTGCGCACAATTTACTGGGCCCGAGGGTTTAGACATGACTGTGATTCCGGCATGAACACAACCTACCAATACCCCAACTGACTACAACCCAACCATTAGCTATTAATGTTTTAGTTAAAAGATACCCTCACGGCCCTCATCATAGGCGCCACGCGTAGACTTATCGAATGATCATTAGATTCTCCATATATCGTTGTTTTGATTGATCTTCTGTTAGCGGATTCCAATGCACTAACATAAGTCTGCATCAAGCAATACACGAATCAAACAGTACGACCGCTAGATCGACGAAGATTTTCAACATATCAGCCATTCCGTAAAATAATACCGTACTCGTGCCGCTGCAGACTGTATGGAAATCCCAATAATATTATTAGAGAATCTATCTGCGAATCCTCAGCCCTATCACCCAATATCTACTCTTCCTAGTCCCGAAGGTGTTCTCACTCAAGCATAAGATAAACTACCTAATCCGTTAATACTCAAGATAGAACATCAACTTTGTTCACCAATAAGACCAGGTCGTACTTTCACTATGACCTGATCCGTATGCATCCAGGAACATATGGCGGATCCTGGCGGCACGTTACTGCCCTTGGCAATTTACTTTACATAACCCGTTTTTCGTGTCTTCATTCCGTGTACCTTGCTGTGGTCGACACAGCCTTCTGCTTTCGCTCTTAGCCTCTAATCTCTATAAAATCCATCTTGTTGATTCTCTTAGCGTTCAGCCTGCACTTCCAAGACATCAGCTCAACCAGTGATCCAGATGATCTTACCTTCATCAGTAAGTGGGCTGCAATTAAGTCGCCCCCAACCTCGCCTGCCGGTGTATCACCTATCGGCGATTCAGCGCTGAGAGCCAGCATATTTTGGTCGTAGTGTCTGGCACCCAATTAATCCTGGCCACAACCGATTCCAATGGGCGTAACAGCTACTGAAATTTCTGAGTGACATATTTACGCTGCAGGCATTGGAGCGGGCAACCCCCTTGATCACGGTTGTTCACGGTACGGCAGTGCATATCCTAACCGTATAAATGTTCAGTTAGGGAAAGATACAAAGGATGTTGACTTCACATTCATCGCTTGTTCTGGGGCTAAGATACCTGCCATAACCGATCAAGCCGCTTCCCTCGACGGCGGTCAACAGATGATCACCATCTCGGCTGGAGGTAACGATGCTGGTCTTATTGATACCCTCAACAACTGCGTCTTCACATTTAAAGGATTTTTAAGTAGCAATTGCGACAAGACGCTCGATAATATTCAAACTTTCATCGACGGCGGGAATTTTGCTTCAAGCATGGACGGCCTCATCACGGCAGCAAAGTCAAAGTTGGCCCCTGGCGGCACGATGTGAGTAGTTATCATATTACTTTGTGCGTACATGACTGGACTAACGTCTCATGACTGAAAGATATTACACCGGCTATGCACAATTTTTGGATGCAACCACAAACAATTGTGACGGCGTTTCCTGGCACATCTGGATCAATCTTTTCTCGAGACAGTATCTTACTTAAACTCGACGGCAAAGGATGAATGATCTGGTCAACGATATGAACAGCAAAATTCAAGCAGCTGTGCAGCGGGGTGGGGACCAAGTTGTTTTCATTGACTATGATGCATATGTTGATCTACTAGGAGGCCTGTACTGCCTACCCGGCGTGGATGAGGACAAAGGCAACGGTGCCAGCCGAAATGTTCTCTTTTTCTACCAGATGAAAACAAAGGACACGCTTTTCATGCCAACAAATGACGATCCTTACCACGATGAGTTGAAACGGCGAGAAAATCCGACCGTAGCAGCACAAGACACTATAGATGGAGAAATGGGCTCCTGGATACAGCAAACTTTGCAGCAAAACCCGAACGCGCAGCTTAACGATGACATTGCTAATTCAGATCTCGATTCGGCTGTTGCTAGCGAAGTACATTCCCTCCAGAAAGCCAAGAAGCGCGGTCCATCCCCAAAGCCCGTCAAGGCAAGAGATGCCAGACATTTGGAAGATCGAGAAGATTCGAATCACTATCTATGGCCTCAACCGGCACGGCAATTAGTCAAACGTTGGATAGTAAACGGCACAAGCTCAACTCTCTCAAGCACCACATCTGGCTCTTCCAACTACGTAACGGGCGCTTCGGCCCCCTACCCCACGAGGCCATCTGTTGCGACAGGTGCTCGTTCTTGGTCTTTGGCCGTTGAGACATCCGGAGCACATAGCCCAATAGCTCGCTCCTCAGGTACACATTTATCAATTATGCATTCCGTGGTAGCATACTCGTCAGGATACGGCTATTATCCAACAGGTTCCGGGAGTCCGACTGGGACAGCTTCCAACAGTACATACCAAAATGACACTTCGCAAATTCACCCGGTAGAGAATGCAGCCATATTTGACTTTTTCGTACCAGATTCCGTCGGCCGAGTGTTCCATCCTCAGCAAGGGGGAACATAATCATTTATGGAATGACTGCAAGAAATGCTGCCTCAATTGCGGTTCCAGTACCGCCGCAAAATCTAACTAATATGGGTGGTAGCTTCCCTTTGCCTCCCAGCCTTGACTGCAATGGGTCTTCCTCAGACACGTGGTTGTCGAGAGATGCTGCTATGTCTGCAGTCTCATCTTTCTGCTAAAGCTACCAAAATCTAGCAGGATCGACTGGGTAAACTACTTCGGCTACATTTAATGGCAACTCTCTAGATTACCTGAGCATCTCAATCGGATGGGATGACAACTTCTCTATCGGCAAAAACCAATGCAATGATTGGTTTGATACCGTTATCGACGGCTGTGATACCTCTTTCAACACGTTGAGGATGCATTGAATTTGCGACCAATGCAACCCTAAGTGTCGATCCCTTAGTTATCCGGCAGGAATGGGACAAGGGCCAAGTAACAAACCCTAATTGCAATGGCATTGACAACAACAACTACGTTACTCAGCCGACTCTCGCGAGCAATATTCAGGATTTCTGTTCCAAATCAGCTCAGCAGAACGTGGCGAACAGTCAGATCACGTAACATTGACCACTACATGGCCCAAGGGCCCTTTCAACTTCCAAGTCTTTCAAGGTGAATGCAGTTACTACCTCGGTGCCATCATGGACGGCTGCGATGTCCCCAGTTACACGAAGTTTATGAATTGGAAGCACGGCGACAGTATGCAAGATAAGAACGGGGTCAACTACATCGTTCAACCCAATGCCAACCAAGCACCGGCACCTACCACCCGTCTTGGCAGCTGCACGTCCTGGTACAAAGGTTTCTACGCAACTTTCGACGTATATGGAGGCGGCTGGGCGGATAGTGATTTTGGCCAGGCGAACGGTGGCTTGCAGGCGCAGATCAGAGGTTGTGGCGTTATCACGGGTTGGGCTTTTGAGTACTACGATTTGCCAACGTCGGACGGAACCGAGTGGCATGCTTCGGCAAGCTTCCCATCGGGACGAGGCAATGCGTGGGACGCGCGGTGACATCTGCCGGGGGTTTTGATAAAGGTTGCGGAGGGAGTGGATAAGTATCATCTTGCAATTGTGGTTCATGGAGACAGTGGGGCAGGACGGCGAGTTCCGGCGTAGCAGAAAATATAGACGCTGCCTGAGTGTAGAAAGGTGCACTACTGAGACCTAGAAAAGGGTTTTCTGGTAGCTTACATAAAAACAAAATTGTGGGACACCAGTTGGTGCAAGAGGTCAATTGGAAATGACTGGCCTCTGTAGATATATCCAAATGGACAGATAGACTCCCTGTTTATTCGGAATAGTATTATCCTAGACTCAGGCTCAATCGCAAAGTTTGTATGGTAAGAATAATTGGGCAATGGAGCATATGGAATCAGTCAAATATGACTTGGCTTTCCATGATCAAAAGCCACTCAATGGTGGTCTGATAATGACGGTTGCTGTTTACTGTTTTTAAAATCTCCTCGCGGGAGACTGCTCCAGGCCATCAGGAAAGACAGAGCATTGAAGTGAGTAGATGTGCTAGTGTATGTGTACATATTGAGATACAGTCCGCTGGGTCTTGATGCCAAATCTTGAAGGAGGAGTCAATAATCCAGAAGGGTACAGCTGATGACAACTCTGCGTTACTTGCCCCCAAAGCCAAACCAACTAGAAATCCCGTTCTTCGCTTCGACCGTTTTCCTCTCAACCGTCTTGTCGAAATTCTCAACCGTCTTGTGGAGATCTTTTTGTGTCTCTTTCCCAATTTGTTCAAGCTTAGCCTTTGAATCATGCGCGACTTCGTGAAGTTTTCCATTGGCTTCGCTTGCCTTATGGAGGAGCTTGGCATCAGCTTCGTGCAGCGACTTACGAGCATCATCGACCTAGAGGCACTCGTTAGTTTGTGAGACAGGTCAGATCCAGACCATATGCAGGCACAAACAGTGTGGTCGATCTTGGAGCCAGCTATTTGAGCCCATTCCTCTCCCTGCTTCTGAGCCTCTTTGGCGGAGTAGTTCTGTCCTCTCAGTCTGGCAGCAGCGGCTTCCGCATCGTCTACCGAAACGTCAGTAGAGTCCGCATTGGGACTGTGGTAGACTTGCGTTCGACTTTCTTTTCTGCAACTTTAATGTCTCCTCCAGCAGCGTACAGGTAGTATCCACCAGCACCAGCTACCGTGAGCCCAAGCAGCAGAGGTATTCTGGATCTTGGTTGAGCCATGACGAAAGATTAGAGTGCAGTGCGAAATAGGATAGGAATTTTTCAGATAGGTTTGGCAGAGACTTGTCCGTGTGTGGTACTGATTGAAGTGCCTCTATGGCGGAAGTAAGCAGAAAGCCGGGAAGTAATGATTCGCGGAGGACCCTATGACGTTGCCCCGCAATGTTTTACTAGCGTACTGTCGATAGGCCTAGAACGAGAACTCGGAGCTCCTAACAACGTTGACTGGCAATGACCATATGAACGATCACCTTCATTCACGAGTCACATTATATATGACCGAAGCCCAGCGGCTTCCAACAAGCCGCGGAGAGCGCATCGTTAGCAGTATGGGAAAAGAACGATAATGATATCCTTAATTACCTGCAAGTCTCGAGATGTCAATCTCTGGACTTACTGCAGCAGCCCGGACCAGTACCCACGCTGCAGAAGATTCTGACCATACCATCAACCTTATCGACACTACCAAACCCCCAGTCGAGCCAGACCGAAGTGCTGGAGAATCTGTCCTATCGGTACCCACTGACACACCTTTGGGTCAGCGAGGCACCAAGGTGACACTGAGAGAAGAATTAGCCCGCCGAAAATATGCAAAGTGGCAGGAAGAAAAGACGAAGAATGGCGAAGATCCGGCAGCATTAGGTGACGAAGATAGCAAGAATAGCAAAGATAGTGTGACTGTGCGTACCGGTCGCTTACGAGACAGAATACCTTTTAGATCCAGAAAAGGGGAAATTGCATCCAAGGGAGAGGGAGATTACACCATCGATATACTCTATGAAAACCAGCGAGGCTCGTTCCTTTGTGGCATTCCTCTATATTCTGCAAAGTCATTACTCAACTTTGATCCTGCGCCTTGGCAAACCTCCACTTTCATGGACAGTGCTGTCAACATCACCAATGCTCAAGTGCCGGACCCCAGCTGGGCATGGGCTTGGAGATCATGGTATGCTGACATGTCGCACGACGTAGACGAAGAGGGTTGGGAATATTCTTTTAGTTTTAATAAAGGCTTTGCTTGGCACGGTTCTCATCCGTGGTTTCATTCGTTCGTCAGACGAAGGAGATGGCTAAGGAAACGTATCAAGATACACCCTTTGAGATCACATGGAAACAAAGGCGGTGTTAAGGACTCCCATATGCTAAATGCGGACTACTTTACCATCCATGCCAAACAGGACCCGAGTAGAGAATCTAGTGTGGACAGGACTACGAATCACCATTCGAATTATTTAAGCAATACTGGCAACAATGGAGACAACAGTGATAGCGACGTGGACTTTGGAGAAATTAGTGATCTCGCAGCCCTCATGGCTGTCCTCAAGAGAGCAAGAGTTGACCGTGAGAAGATTGCAGCAGTCAAGAATTTTGTAGAGCACGGAGGCGATGAATTATATTATCTTGGAGACCGAATGTCGGATATCATGGCTGGTCTCATTTACCAAACCTCCCGTCAGAACCTTCAAGCTTACCTTCGGCAAACCCTCGAAGATGCTACGGAAAAGCAAGACGGCCACGAAGGAGACGATGAGTCTGAAATGGAGGCATCCACTCGGAAGGTCAACAATTTACGGAAAGCTGTTGATGCGGCAGATGAGCACATCAACAATCTAGAGTATTGGAGTGACCTGAGAGCGAAGACCACCAACAGCAGCCCCACACATGCCAGTGGGGATCAGGCACCGGTTACTACTGCCGAAAATGTTGGTGAAATAGAGAAACAAGCTGGTGAAGAAAGTGCCGAAGTTGAGAACGAGATCAAAGGCATACCAGAAGACGCCGGGATTTCGGAAGAGCCTGGTATAAGATGGGATACCTCGCAAGATGATGTCCATCGAACGGCTTCAAGTACGCAGGCAAAGGGGAAGGGAAAGGCCTAGGATTGGGTATGGACAGAGGCTCGCAATCTGCGCACGTAAAATATGAAGAAATGATTTTGCATAGCGACGGCGCAATGGTATGGTGTGTTGAGGGGATGATTCTCGGCCTACCTACCGGTCCAGGGGGTTGCATACCCCAGCTACAAGCGTACTACCAAGGGTACCTAAAGGCTTGTAGTAAGGTAGTATTATCATACATATAATTATCCAAGTTACCCATTGCTTTAGCCTTTCGATGTGGCCACTTAGAGCCTTGGATAAGGGGCAATTGAAAACTGCCTAAGGTAGGTCCTTATGAATAACCCTAATCGATACCCCTATTTCATAGTGGGTAGGCCAGAATTTAGAATTTCCAAAATCGAGGGTCCACCCTCTGCAAATTTTGCCCTGCAACCAACCAATTCGCTGAAGAAGCCTAACCATCACCTCACAGACCTTTAATTCCTTCCATTCGGTATGTAATATGAGGTTATACAAAGGCGACCCCTTCATGTATATCTAACGTGTTGCAGAATCAATTTCAGCGCGATTCCAGCGCGATTTCAGAGCTCTATGCTTCCCTCTCTTGCTGTTACGATCCTAGCTACGCACCTATGTTGGTAGCTATGTTGATGACTATGTTGATGGCTATGTTCCTGGCTATCGCCGGTCGCTCGTCACTAGGCTATCGAGTTGTTCCGAAGCCAACCCTATTCAGGGTTAGCTTATGTTCTCCTGAGCCATATAGATAGCCGGTCCTTTCCTTCTAGATACTTTTCTTCCTTAGCATTTATATACTCGTTACATTACACCCATATGACTCGCTCTATGCTGGCCCCTAACACTTGCCTTCATTCAGAAGAATCGAATAGCAGTGCATCTACAGCAGAGACTGTCGCCTGAGATCATTGCCGACGTCGAAGAGATCGATGCTAGAACTGTCAGAAGAATCAGAGCTAGATTAAAAACATACGATCAACACACATCTTCTAATAAAATGAGTGCTCAGAAGTCGACGTTCTTGATTCATTCTGCTGTCAGAATTGATCTTCGACATTTTCTAGAAGATCAGTCATGATCATATCTGAATGAGATGCTATACTATCTCTTCGACGACTGAGACATCATCGTCGCTCTTTTCACTCTATTCAACGCTTTAAAGATCATGAAAATCAATCGAAAATGCCTTAAACGGAAGACTTTGAAGCGCTCGCAGGAGTGTCGAAATCTATACTTTCTAGACGTCAGTCAGTTCTGTTAGGGGCCAGCATAGAGCGAGTCATATGAATGTAATGTAACGAGTATATAAATGCTAAGGAAGGAAAGTATCTAGAAGGGAAGGATCGACTATCTATATGACTCAGGAGAACATAAGCTAACTCTGAATAGGGTTGGCTTCGGAACAAGTCTATGCTCTAGCGACGAGCGATCGACGATAGTCCTCAGGATAGCCATCAACATAGCTATCAACATAGGTGCGTAGCTAGGATCGTAACAAGTTCACTCATGAAATGCTCGTGTTTCTGAATGAGAGTGCAGTCAACGAACATACGATGCATCGTAAACGTGACTGAGTTCTCTATGACATATCGTCACGTATAATTCGACCAGTCAAACGAAGCGAAAGATGAAGCATTCTATCGATCTACTGCTCTGACGACATTCTGGTCAAACATATACATCAGAGAGGTATTTCTGAAGCTCGCTTTGAATGATTTCTGACGAACGAGATACTTTCGAGATGCAGTCGCTTTTCAGAGTCTAAATCGATGTTGATTCTCGACAACGCTTCTGTGCATCACACTCAGGTGAGTGACGTCGATGTCGACGTCAAGCTGAGCTCTGCTAACTATCAGTAGAAAGTCAAAGATCTATGCCGTCAGGCCGATGTGATCTTACTATATCTGCCATTCTACTTCTCTGACTTCAATTCAATTGAAGAGTTCTTTTCAGTGCTTAAGGCCTGGCTCAAAAGACATTACAAGCTGGCGGAAGACATGAGTTTTGAAGCCTATTTGCACATGGCGATGAAAGCTTCTAGCAAGGGTCATTTTGCAGCCGGTCACTTCAGGCATGCGGGCATAACAGTAAATATAGATACGGATTGATTTGTTTCCTTGTCAATACTTCGTATGCCTACTATTTTGGCTGGTATGACAGGTACTTTCGAGTAAATGTATACTTAATAAAATATATACTCTATATAATCCACGATCACCAAATATACTACTTTTCTGCTCTGGAAGGCTTCGCATCTTCGCCGATGGCCTGCGTTTGTTGGCTGACTGTAGTCTAGCCATGACTAAATGGAATGAAGATCTATATGTATGACTGTTTGGTTTGTGAGGTGGTGGTTAGGCTTCTCCAGCGAATTGGTTGGTTGCAGGGCAAAATTTGCAGAGGTAGACCCTCGATTTTGGAAATTCTAAATTCTGGCCTACCCACTATGAAATAGGGGTAAGCGGCGGGACCGAGGGTAGGTACTTGAGTGATTTTGAACCTCTCTCTAGACGCAGCAACTGTAGCTCCAATGAGCAGGCGGCAGCAGCCAAACATCTTCAATATATGGCATCATGGTGGTTTTACTTGATCTTGATGAGGATGGATGTGATCCACACGCTGGTCATAGAGAACCCGCCGGATTTGCTTCTTCTCGATTACACTTCGACAGCTCGGTGACAACAACTGCCAAGTCTACGGAAACCGAGACTGAAAGACCGAATCCTAATATCAATGGCTTCTCTGCCGCCTTGGGGTGCTATCCGTGGGTTCCCAAAGATGTGCTTCCTATCGACAAAAGCTAATCCCAACATCTGCAGCATTGTCTCCCAACTTGCCCATTGTATCGACCTGAACACCCTCCATGCCCTTTCTCAAACCTGCCGCCAAATTCGCGCCAATCTCCTGCAATACCGAGAGCAGCTAGTACGACAGACACTTCGCTGTTCAAAAGAAGAACTCAATGCCCGCATTGTTTCCAGAAAAACCGACAACACAAAATGGAACATTCTCGGCGGAATCAACCTGCTTACTAGCGGTAAAGTCAGTCCATGTGCCCGAGATATGGTCAGCGACTGCCGCTCCTGTGGTCAGATCATATGCCGAGTAATCCTCCAACCATAGGGCCCCTCCCAAACCCTTACGGCCTAACCTCAAGCACAGAATTGCACCCATAAGCCGCCCTCACCTTCGGCCCTTCCTAACCGTCTTCGCCGCCTCTGCACCTCCTGCCTCGCCGCCCCAGCCTCCCATCTCACCACCCGCGCTCCTTGTACCTGCGTTACAGCCATATACCTCTGCCAACCCTGTGGCACGCCACTAGCCACAGGTGATACCACCTACAAGCGCGTTTGGACATGGCGGACGCTATACAGTAAGCTTGGCACGGGTATTGGTGAAGGCAACGAAGGCGTGAAATGTTGGCGGGGGGAGCAGTGTCTAGCTGCCGAGTTTGTGGAAGTGGAAGTGGAGTGCTCTTCTGCGGAGGAGGAAGAAGAGTGTGGTTACTGGAGGCAGGAGGTCGAAGGAATCGGAGGAGTTGTTAGGAAAAAGGTCAGGAGGAGGTCGAAAGTGGGGGCCCCGGTGAGGGAATGGGAAGATGAGAGGGAAGGGGCGGACGAGATATTGGGAAGGGAGAAGAGGGGAAGAGAGCGGGCGTGGTGTGGGTGGTGTGGGAGGGTGGTTTTGGGAGGATGTGATTTGGAAGAAGGGGCTGAATGTTGGAAAGCGAGCGGTGTGTGTGAGTGAAAATCCTAGATTGGTGTTGCTGACTTTAGATGCGAAAACGTTTAATGAGAAATGATGATCGATATTGGTTCCCTTTACACCTTTGTGGAAGTGGCCATCTATGAGGCTACAACTCTACCAACTCGCATCACTTCAGTGGACGTCGCACCAAATTTCTATTACGCTTCAGTCCTTCTCCTTAACTCTTTCACTTGGCTTTATGTTAAACGAAGCATATGCGGAATCCGGATAAGGACGGTACCCACACCTATACATAGAAGTCCATTGCCTCTGGTATCTCTTCTCTCTGTCGCGCCAATTCAACAGTTGGAGTTTCAAAAACCGTCGGATATCAAGGCAAGTATGTTTTAAACAACTCGCCCAGCTTTCTCTTCACAAGCGACATGCGAGAACTACCAAATCGCGAGTTTGTTATTTTCATTTTCCGACTTATAGACCCGCCTGGCGCGGCTCCAAGGGAAGCTCCCATCAAAAAGCAGCCCTCTACATATTTCCTGTACAGCCGCAACGCGCCCACCAGCCCTTTGAATCCTCACCTCCCTCAACCTCAACCCTACGGACACCCATCAGCTGCCAAATTTGCATCACCAACCACCACAAACACTCCACTCCAGCCACTACATCTCCTCCTCATCATGCTCCTCCCCCACCTCCTTCCCTTCGCCCACCTCGCCCCCCGAAACACTATCATCGAATGCTTCGCACCGAGCCTCCACTCCCAATCCCCCCTGCACCCCATCAACGTCGCCGCCTGCATCGAAACCGTCACCCTCCTCCACGGCGACAAGTGGAAAGCGCCCATGATGTTCTCGCGTTCCCCCACCGTCGGCTTCCAAGTCCCGCACGAGTTCTCTGGCCTCAACTCCTGCAACATTAACATCGACGTGCGCAGCGAGGGCGATGAGGTCATGATGACGCTAAGCGAGGTTGCCCGCATCGCGGTCGGGATCGCGTCCGTATGCAGCAATCAGCCGCAGTTGGGCGGCAGGACCTGGGTGCCGGATGAGGGGGAGGCGGCGGGGAAGTTTATGATCCTCGTGCACGGGGTGGAGTGGCCGGCGGGCCGGGTGGGACCGGGGAATGGGACGGGGGCGGTGGCGGGTAGCAACGAGGTAGTTGATGGTGAGGGGGCGAAGTTGAGACTGGGGGTGGTGGGAAATGGGACGGGGTGGGGGACGGCGAGGAGATGGGAGGGTGGGGTCGAGGGGGGTCGGAGCGGTAGGGAGGGGGGTGGGGGATGAAGTATGAGGATGAAGAACGACAGGGTGGGGACTAATGAGAGTCGGTGTCCCTTATTCTATAGCCTCGATACTCTTGCCAATAACCTTTATGTTCCCTGTCCCATATCCCTCAAACATGCCCCTCTGCTCTTTCGCTTCCGATGGTGACGGAGAAGCAAGGGGAGGATGAGTGCTGTGGTCTCAGATCGGTTTTCACGAGGAGAGGGAGGGAATCGGGGGATGAGCTACTATTGAAACATCCTCCCTCCCCCCTCCCCCCACCGCTCCTATCCTTTCAAGCCTTTACTAAAAAACCAAACCCGAACAAGCAATTGCTGTGGCAAGTAGTTCAAAGAGGTCTGAGACACAAGAGAGCGCAATACAAAAGTTGGTTTTCGAATGAGAAGAGGAAAGGAAAGGAAAGGAAAGGAAAGGGGATAGGAAGGATTGTAACGCTAGCACTAGAGAGTCGGGGGGGGGTCATCACAATGTGTAAAGACGGTGATATGAAGCTCCACGAAACGATCCCACAGCCTACCCTACTCCAGTCACAACCAAAGTATATCTATCCAGACCGAAAAAGGCCCGGTGGTTTTGAAAAAATATATATATATATACATTCAAGAGGCACGTATCAAACTAGTTGAGAATGAAGATTACGCCGAGAATTTGGCCATAGAGCCCAGCCCGGTTATCTCAACTTCGCTAGGCCAAAATGCACCCCAATCCCCTCTTGTTCCAGGCCCGATCTCAACGCTTCCAACACCGGATGCTATTATCCCCTTTACCAACTGAATATTCGTACAAAAACCTAATGCGTGAAAGATCTCTAGAGTTATTTCTAGTCCAAGTCCTGCGCCAAATCCTTTATGCGTAACCTCCATGCAACCCAAAACCGGTTCCTCATTACCCAATACAACCGTTACCTTTCACAACCCCATTTCAGCGCATGTCATACACTCCCCGCGCGCCTTGACGGCCTCCCAATCAGGTCCAGGCTTGGTAGTTCTATCGAGTCTTTACGCTCCAGTTCGGCCTTGTCGGGCGGCATCTCCAAGGCCTCAATATCGCTCGAGTCGTTTCGCATTTCAGGGCTGCTGCGTGCTTTCGACACACCGTCGCCCTCACGTAAAGCCTCCAAATCTTCAGCCGAATTCCGCACTTGCGGGTGCGGAGGGAAATATTTCGACAGCAGGGAGCTAAATGCAAGCTGTTTGCTGGAATTACGGGTGAAGAGCGAGCGCCAGACGGGCGCGCAGCCAACGATGATGACGAGGTTTTGCTCGGTCATTAGCCAGATAGAGACGGCGGTGAGGTTATCTGCTGGTGAATTAGTAGATGGGGAGGTGAGAGTTATTAGGACATCTGGTGGACTTACAGGAGGGATCGGTTCGGTCTAGGATTTTCGAGTTTTCGACGGTTTTGATTATTGAGGCTACCATGGCTCTGGAAAGTGTTAGCTGCGTTATGTTCATGGATGGGTGTATGTTTGCGAAAGAGACTTACAGCAGGCCGAAGCTTAGGACTCCCATTAAGACGAGTTTGATCTTAGGTTTTAGGGAAAGGTGCCATACGATGATGATCGGAAGAACAACATAGGTAAAATCGATGACAGTACAGATAGCTAGATAGGCCCTGGTCAGAGGACACCCCGGAAATAGATCATCAAAGAAACTGACATTGGAAAACACTAGCAATAGCCAGCTCGATATTAGGATCCCAGCATGAGCGCCCTGGCGCAGGGCCCCATAAGGCATTGATTGGCCTGCATTGCGCGCCCCATACAATCAGGAGCGTAAGAGCTGCCGTTGCTTGCAGAGCGGTCATCAAGTAGAGATACCATCGAAACCAAATCTTGGCGCTAAACAGGCGCCAGAGTAGGATAGCAGCAGAGATTCTTGCAATAGACGTCGATAGAACACCCGGAATTTCGAATAGACAACTCCATCTGGCATACTCCATGATCTCTTGAGGCGAGAGGGTGCTGATGTGTCGGCCAAGGCCCCAGTAGACCATTGCGGTCAGGAATGATTGGCCAAGTAATTGGAGTAGCTGTTTACATGGTCAGAGAGGTCCTTCTAAGAAGCAGAAGAAATGGTTCCATAGATCTCGTTCCTTCGTTTTTGATATACTCAGGGAAACGTGGACGGATCGCGGAAGAAACGTTTGACGGGTACATACCACAGCAACAAGCATCGTCCAATCCTCAACTCCAACATTCTTCGTCACATTGACGCGCGCAAAAAAGCGTACAGCTATTGCAATCAACACAAGACCGATTTCCATCCAGGTTATTCCAAGGATCATGGGCCCGTTATCGTACGGCATATTCCCAAGCAGCACTACTTGAGAGTTGGCTAAGAAAAACGGTTGCAAGATTGAAGAAAGACATTGATATACATCCTCCTGGCCTATGTTCCTCAGCCTTGACTGCAGGGCTTATCTGCATGCTTCAGGGTCGTTCCAATCTCTTTTTACCATGCCGCCAGCAGGCGGCCTTTCGGTTTCCTTGCAGCATTGACGTGGGTGGAGAACACATGGACATGTGTGACATGGTAAGCAACCATGACTGAATAACGTGGTGTGGGGTCGAGATGGGGGCGTAATCTATCTCGAAAGCTAACATCGATCGGTAAAGCCTTTCTTTCCTTTTTCATGGAGTTTTCGCAGTAGCTCGGTCTAGTCTTATGTGTATCATTTTGCTTGCGACACCAAAATGTCTGGTAGTGTCGAGACGACGTTTTCCATTGTTATAATTAAAGTGTGTTCAAGGCTCACGATATCACGACTGAGCGCATTGAGATTATCGAACATATACAGCATACCTTAGCTTCGTAGAGTCTAGCCCAGTGAGTGTACAGTAATCCTCAGGGGTTGCCTTCAACTCAATCTTGCCGATAATTGCAAGAAGGGAGGTTGACGCGAGCCTGGTATGTTTCCTCCAGACCCCTCCTGTCCATACCACCCTCATCGTCGGACCCACAGATATTCAAGCACCTGCTCTTATTGGTAAGGTTCATCGTCATTATTTCGCCTCGAGATCAAGATTCGTCCAAGTATTGCCAATCAGTCGAACGATCTAAAGTTTCGTGCTTTGTACGACATCATATGGTCGTTACTGACTCGAGAATTGAGGCCAGACCATGCTTTGCTATGATTGGAGATCGGAGGTGGTGGTGGGGGCGAAAGCGAAGAAAAGTCCAGCTCCGTCGGTAGATGACGGTGACTTGCTTTAGCTTGCAGCATCACGCACTTTGGTCCCCGAGGTCGCCTTGATGGCGGCGGTCTGTCGCATCATGTCCAGGCTTCTAACGTATCAGAATCTCAGCCAAAAGTCGGAATTAGAAAATCGTGTCACGTACTATAACAGCCGTTTGATGTACAGCGCGTTCCTTCCCTAAGGAGCCGTCCCGTCCGTTCCTCCCTCCGGAAGGGCGGCCTTCCCTTTGTTTTTGTTTGGCTGAACCCTAACTGCGAGTTCATTGACCACCCATAGATCCTTCATGTGGCCTGCTGGTCAGCTATTTCTTCGCAACACCTAAAACCATCACGACATCGTTGCAAAGGTGTACCTTCTCGGCGTTATTATGAGTGAGCGCTTCTTGTATTGTCAACTGAAAAAAACGAGAGTTTAGGAGCATAGCAATTAGTTGAAAAAGCAAAGCAGACCAATTCTTTCGCTCATAGGCATGTGCTTGCATTTGCGGGAAACAAATTGAGCTGAAGCCCCCGTGTTTTCGCACCTGGAAAATCGATGGTGACAGGGTGTGCCAGGACATCAGAGTGGTCTGAAAACACAAGCGAACGTGCATGCCAAGAATTACCTTCGGCTTAGTGTGGAATCCCAGACATACATACTGTAGCTGCACAACGGACATTGTCGCTCAAGATATAAAGACAAAAGCCTTTCTCACTTGTGTGGTAGGTGGCTGAGCAAAGGTTAACTCATCATGACACCGAGTATCGTTGTCAACGTATGCCACCGCCAGCCAACCCGTTCAGCTATTGCTGACACATTACACCCAGTCTATGATAACAGCCTCCGATATATAAAACGATCCTTTGTGGGTGCTCAAATGAGAGTGGCTGCAACTGAGTCAGCCTCTGTACGAATCTTCGGTTTATGACTGTGCTTACATACTGACATGCAATTGCTGCTGGAAGCTTGCTCTTGGACAATCTGATTGGATAAAGATATGGGACGTAGATATAATGCGGTATCCTCATAACGTGGGCAATACCGATATTTGTCACGGGCAGTAGAACATGGGTATTATCAGAATCAGCCTGGAGGAGCGTCATGTCGAGGAGAACCGCAGACGCACGACAAAAGGACATTATTTTCTCATGGCACGATTATATGACCACCGTTTCTATCAATTAGTAAGTGTAATTCGCGAGTAACAAGACCCTCTTTGCCAGCCACAGTATAATCATTGCCATTAGAAGCGATGTATGAGTTAAAGCATTTGAGTAGCATCTTGCCTTGAATAGCATGTCTATTGTTTAGTGTTCGCCTTCCGGAGCAGAAGAAAATCTCACCGTTTACTAGTAGGTATCACACTAAATTCGCCACTAACAATGATCCATACATATTTGGTGAAGATGGAAAACACAAGATCTGGGCCTGCCAGTAAATGGGCTAACATTACCAGAAGGTAAGAAAACGCCGAAGCATGCGAACCTATAGATTAACGATGTATTGAAGGATCGTTGGCTGCTGACTGCGAAGTGGCGCCGGGGAATGCTATTAAGAACAACCGCGATGTAAGAAGGATTTTGAAACACGTAAAAACGCCGTATGGCTGACCAAGTTTGCCCGTCGGAATGAAAGGAAGTTTTCGAAGCGAGAGGCGGGTTCTTAATGGGAGGTTATCCAAGCGAATATCCTTTGCAGTGAAGGGTCGTCTTGTAGGTAGTACCCGGCTTGTTGGTCCGCCATCCGTAAATCGTTGAAAACTCTCTCGTTTGTTACCGCAGCCAGCTCCTGGATATGCAGCGTTAGTGAGGCCCTTTCTTAGCCGACTGAACTTGCCTACCGTCCTCAGGGCCTGATCTGTACGTTGTAATGCAACTGTGTGACCTTGGTGCGGGTTTTGCCCTTGGAGAACGGCATGACGCCCATTAACCCATCGCATAGCCGCCAATGCTCGCAGATGGATCTTTTTTGCTTGGAACCGCCGCGCGCTGGCGTCCAGGAGCACTCTGTGGGAAAGTTTTAGTCTTTTGTATCATAAGGAGCAGAACGCTCTGTACCGTTGCAATTGTCGTTTCTCCTGCTCTCCAGGAGCGCTGGGGACGTGTAACAGGTCCGCTACATAGTCTGCGGCAAGAACGGCGTGGCCCTCGGCGCGACACTGACGCAGTATCTCGTAGCCCTCTTCAAACCAATCATCCGAAGGTGCGTTCACTTGCAACTCGGAGATGCCGCGTTGAAGGATATGAAACCCATTCATCACCTCGGCGACCCTCATTGCTCGTGCCTCGTTGACTTGAGACTTTGTCAGTGGATACTATCGGTGATTGTACCTAGATCTGGAGTAGACTCACGTCCGTCAGCCATTAGTTTGGTCTTTCTTCGGGCAGCTGTTAAATTAGGCATCCCAGGACCTCTGCGATTGACGTTTACCCCCCGAAACCGCCCGTCGACGCTCCTTTGTATAAATCATGACGCTCGTATAAGGAGAGAAGTCAAGGGGAAACTGATCTCACTTGTGCATTGTCCAACCGTTCCTATCCATCTAAGGGGTTGAGCAATGATTGGTCCAGCAACTATTAACAGCCGCAATTGCGGGTGTGATATGAGTGACAGCATCATATCGTTGCGAGAAAACTGGAATGCTCAATGCTTATGGATGTTGACAATGCAAGCTGGAAGTCATCAATATCTGTGCAGAAATGGAAAGGCTCAAACTCAGCGCATGCAGGTTCCTGGGCCAGCTAAACTGGAACGGACTATAGTTAGTCCACCCAGCGAACCTAAAATCAAAACCACATGGCACGAGGCGCAGCTGAAGAAAAACAACACGTCTCATTGGATGACCAACCTACTGTCGCCACGCCAAATTCATGTTTAATCGCGTGAAGTTGCTGTGTCGTTTCGGGTTATTATGTTTAGGCGGCTTTAAGACGTCAAGCCACAAAGAGACTGCGCCTATTCGGACAAATTCGGCTAGTGGAGGCTGAAGGGAAGGTGCCTGGGGATACTGAGGTCCCATTCGTCGATGCCTTCGTTACTGCGAACCCATGAGAAGCTGGATGGCTCGCATGGCGTCAGTTGCCGAATCCGCGACCGTAGAATTGGATGGCTAAGGTATCCATGCTAAGAGTCAGAAGCGTCTTACTCACCTAACACCTGTTTCTTTGCACGTTCTCGTACCAAACACCACACCGCTAGTCCTTCTCACTGATTGCTTGTAACCTCTCTTCAATCTCATCCTCAGTGAATGCTCTAAACCCAGGATCCGACCCCTCCTTGCCGCCAACGTTTGGTCCACCAACGATTCCGACCTCTAACTCACCCTTTTTGAAGTCCACGCTAAGCACGGTGCTCAGGGTTGATATGCCGAGTTCCACCACGTCTTCCCAGCTCCCCTCGGCGCACTCCTTGTTCTTCAGTTTCTTTTCCAAGTGGTTCAATGCTTCCTGCTGTTTCGGACCTGATGCAGTCGCTTTGTACCCAACATAGTATCCTGCAGGATCGCATTTGTATAATTGGGGGCCAAATTCGGAGTCAACTGAAATAAGCGTTGTCGCCACACCCAACGGACGCATGTAGGCCTTTTCGTGTCAGTGGTTGCAATAATTCCTGAAACAACACTCACCCTTTGAGTGTAAACCTGGTTGATGTTGGCCAATCTCTTCGCCAGAACATCGCATGGCATCTCGTATCCATTCTTGTACCTAAACTCCGCCGCTTCGCCTCTTGCTCTCATGACCGAAGCTCGAGCATCCGCTATCGATCCAGTAATGACGCAGCCCACAGAGGAAGAGAGCTTGAAAATGTGGGAGACAGACGACGGGTCGATTAACTTGTCCTGAAATTGAATTTTTGTCAAATTTGGATCTAGGAATAAGGCAATAGTAGGATGACCACTAACCGGAACTTTCTTTTGGGATAGAACAACAGCACAATTCTTACCACGGACGCCGACAGATGTAATATTTGCAGCTGTGATTGCTTTGAAGGCATATTCTGTAGAAACCTGGCCGTAAGCTATGGGCTTTGGACAGATTGAGAAGTCAAAGGCAATCGTGTCCGCTTTGCAACGAAGACCCAGGTCTAATCCACATACCAACTTGATACAGCCTTCCTTGATCAGAAAAGATCGTTATATGCCTATCGAAACCGGCGCTACCTAGATGTTGAAACGGTCAGCTCTAGCTCTGGTGGCCGGAAGCTTGGTCCATCTACTGACCTGACATCTTGAGAAGCTCAGGAGAGAATCAAAGCTTTTTCCGAGTGTCTAGACCCCTTGATCAAGGCAAGAAGATTAGTGTTATGGATGATTGCAAGGTCGTAGGGTTTCGTGCTGCTACTTGCTACCACTGCTGGTTATTACGCGTATTCGAAGGGCAAGCTAGGCTTAGCTAGCTGCCTGGATCGGAAGTTGCCGCGAGAGCTCCGCGACTCAAAATTTCGAGATTCGATTGATTCCATAGCACATGTCCCTAAGCAGCTATGTGTTCGGAAAATACAGATCGTCCGTCGGGCACCTGGTTGTAACTTCCAGTGACGCTCTACCAGCTGTTCAAGCTCATCATCCTCTGCTCTTAATCTACCAGACTCAAAATGAGATACAACTTCTATTCCAAAAGCGGAGACCCTCCAATATCGAAAACCGAGGCCACCACTCTTACCGCTTATCCACGAAGGGTAAGGACACCAAGCAAGATCACAATGATGGCTCCATCCTATGTCCTACGGTCACACACGGCCCATGGCTTCCGCCAGTGGCCCGTCAGCCAGTAGCCAGTCTCGAAAAGCAACCTCAGCAGATCCCAAAGATACAACCTCAAACCCCACAGGTTGTGTCAACAATCGCATCTCAGGGCCAGGCTCCGTTGACTGACGATGGTAAACAACCATGGTGCGTACAAAGGTGGAATCATTTGAATAGGTTCCGTCGAAAACATAGGGACTTTAAGGACCATAGAAGGAAATATTTGAGGATGAGAGGTTCCTGGTCGCAAGACTGGCAAGAACCGCTCGAGCTGCTCAAACGGTACTACAGCGCCAAAGAGGAAGAGAAAGTGGTGGCACAAGTTATTGCGGGACATCCTCGGGCGTCTTGGTCCTCTTGGTCCAACTCCCGAAAGCCCCTTCGCCAGATAGGGGTAGATCGAATTCCCGAACCTCTTGACTGGTCTGTTGTCACCTTTGCAAAGTATGTCGAGGATCTTGAAACGTCTAGGGTGGATCGATTGGTGCAACGTCAAATCTATGGTAAGGGAAAATCACATGTCACAGCCGTTGCAACTATGTTCGAATCACTTTTCCAAGACGAAAGCATGAAGGGGCTTCTCAATGCGAGGGCATGCAATGTCGCCCTAGTTTTTTTCTATAGGCACGGCATGATCGTAAAAGCGCGGGCTCTCTATACTCGTATGGAGAATCTTCATATGCAGATCGAGCCAGAGACTTTTAATATCATACTATGCGGTTCCGCCGCCGAAAAAGACCTCTATAATTACACATACAACCTACGACACATGATCAAAAGGAAACTCAGCCTCACCTCGAGGACATGGTCAAGTCTCTTAATGGCCGTCGACTCGAGCGAGGCGAGAGCCACAATCGTAAATGAGATGCGAGCAAGGAAACTACTAGATAGATTCTCTACTATGAGGGATGTAGTTGATCTAACGATTCGCGACGAAGTAGCCAGCCACCTTGATCGCAGTAACGAGATGAGCACCTTTTTCCAAGGCATGGATAGCCGTTATGCGCCAGGATGGCTCACAGTGTCAGGAGCCAACATAGTCTTGGACGAAGTTGGCATGCGGCAATCCGCTTTGGAAGCTTTTGAGCTGCTGAAGGAAATAAGAAAGCGAGTGCCTCGACTGGGTAATGTGGCTTTAAACACCCTTCTCACCCATTGCCGCCAACTTAGGGCTCACGATCTCGCTATCGACGTAATAGAATATTTCGAGACTAAGCAAGGCACAAGCCTCGGGCAGAAAGAGTATGGATCGCTCTTCAGGCAGGCTTGGAGAAGCCGCTTGTACAACTTCTGTAGGGTGATCTGGAGATCTGCCTGTATGGATGCTGCCGTGACCTTTGCGATGCAGAGGCTTGTCATGGAAAGCCTGACCTTTGAGAACCCCGAGTGTTCAAACTCCCAGCCTAGGAATAGAGCGGATATTTGGAAGAACGCTGCCGGAAAGGTGATTGTGGGTGTTGGCATAGCTACAAAGGAAGATAAACCAGACGAGGTTCAGCACCCAGGCTCGAATGCCCCTACCACTGTGCAAGACTTAGGCGATAACACAGAAACCCTTTCAGCTCATCTTGAGCAACTCATGGACGACACGAATGCGCCGAGGCCAAGACTAGAAACTCTAAGATCCGCAAAAGCTCTCGTGGATAATGACTTCGTCGCCTATAAGAAGTATCGCAAGGAGAGGACTCTAATACCTCTACTCCGCGAGGCTTTGGCAATGGATCAGGAATGGACAAAGCTCAATTGGAGAGAAAGGTCCACCCCATTCAAGTGCCGCAACGCTATTGCTGTAAAAGAAAGAACGATGGGTCCGGCACACCCAACGTTGGTGCGCAGATTAACATATACCCCGGATAGTTGAGATTTTCCCTGTATATATAATGGATGCACTTTTGCTCCGAGGTCGTCTCTAGGAATGAATTGTATAACAAGGACAACCTAGATAATCAAATACCCCTACTTTTACTATGAATGACCGAACAATCGTATAAAATGAAGAGTACTGCGATCGAATAAAAAGCCACGACCGCAAACAGTACTGGATCAAAGCAGTATAGGGCCAAAACACCGAAAAACACCCCAGCTCCAGGTCGGCTCTACACTTCAAAACCCCCCAGCAGGAAAGAAACCGAAAGCCTTTCTAGCGCTAGCAACACCATAACCCAGAACCCCCCGCCCCCAAAATCCAGCCCACCATAAAATCCCATAAGCCATACAAATAATCCCACAAGTTAATACACTCTCAAAGAATCCCCCCTCACCCAACCCACCACTCCCCCCCTCCTTCCCCTCATTCACCCCCCTGCCCCCTCTTCTTCCCCTTGGGAATATCCTTCATATGCACCGCCCGGCGATGCGCCTTCAAATGATCAGAGCGCGTAAACCCAAACTCACCGACGCGCCCGCACCACTTCTCGGGGCAGTCGTAGCGCCGCGCGTCTTCGGGGAAGTGCGTGGTTGAGTGGCGGGCCAGGTCGTAGGAGCGGGCGAATTGGCGGCGGCAGGCAGGGTGGAGGCAGTGGTAGGGGGTTGCTTTGGGTGTGGTGGTGATAGGGGCGGGGGGATTGGGACTGTTGGGGGGTGGGAGGTTAGTTGGGTTGCTCGGGGGTCGGGCGGGGATTGATGGTGAAGGAAGGGTGGTGGAGGAAAGGAAAGGGAAAACAGTAGGAGAGGAAACAAAAGGGGGATTGGGAGACGGAGTAAGCGGGGACAACAGTATGTGGCATGGCTGAAACCCTTTCCTGGATGGATAGAAGCCGAGAATCGAAGGCGCGGAAGAAACATGTGTACGCGAGAAGAAAAGAAAAGGGAAGGTGTGTCCTACTTCGAAGTCTTGCTAGATTTGTCATGATGGGACGGGGAAGAGGGAGGATTTTCGGCGATCGTGGGGAAGTAGCTTGGTTGGCCACTTTGTTGGTAGGAGGTCAATGGAGAGTATTCAGGAGATCCGCCGTAGGAGGAAGACGAGCCTGAGTGTCGTCGGTTGGAGTACCCAGAGTCGTTGGAACTACGAGAGCTATTGCTCTGCTGGGAGAGGTTTGGAACCATGGAGGTACTGCGATAGGCCTGGGCATAGGTGTTGGCGTATGGGTTTTGTGTTGGGTATCCTTGAGGATAGGAAGGGTAGCTGAGCTGTACCTCGATGTAAGTCCGACGGCCTAGGTTCCATGACCAAGATGGGATAGCTCACGGGTTGGGTTCCGTAGTGGGAAGACATTTCTTCTGTTTGAGGTAGCCTGTCGCTGTATGTGGTGTGTCCTGATAATCCACAAATTGTAGTCTAGATAAAATCTAAAACTGATTCAAGTTAGTTTGATAACGAGAGCGTTGTAGGAGTTGGGCTCACGCTTTATATTGGAGGCGAAACAATGGTACAAAATTGAAGAAGCTTGGAAAGTTGCTTTTAATTTTGAGACGACATGCTACACAGCCGGTTCGTCTTATGTACCTTGGGAGAATGGGCGGCTCTCACGCTTCACTTATTGGTATTCCCTCTTAAATATCGTGCTTGAATACGCAAGAATTGCTAGAACTTGGGAACACATGTTCACGTGAGATGGCCGGTCCAATAGTGTCGCGACAGTTCTTCGCCGGGGAAATGAAAGATCGCGGGGAGGGCTGCCGAGGAAGATAAATATCAGATCATGAAATATGCGTAGAACAAAGTCAAGATTGCGTGGTCTGCATACATCGCCTCATGAAATAAGAGGTGATGGAGAACTCAGGCAGGAAATCATAGTATAGCGAACGGTGGTGGCCAATGGAGCACATGGCGAAGGGGACAGGATTGGAAGCCCTGGGACGGTACGGGCCGCCAAGGTCCACAAGCCTGTCTCATAATCCATCTCACATGTAATGCGTGGAAGGCGAGAGTCGGTCGGGTCAGGTTGAATCCAGACCATGGCTGTGTGAGCTGCGCTTGCAGACCTGGACATCTGGGATCGAGGTTTCCAGCACTGTGAGCAAGGTACTAGGGGTACTGGATCTGTCGGGTCATAGACCCATAGCAACAAGGTTGGGATGACATAGCCAACCACATGTCCTGTTCTAGCGAAAGACGGAAGACATCTGGAGTAACTGATCTTGTATTGCGGGCTGTGAACCCAGAAGGCACCAATAGACGGAACTCTCAATGTTCAGTTGATACTGGCCATGGAGCCAGCCAATTGCATTGCGATCCCAAGAAAGAGGTGGTGTGCAGTCTGCGGTACCATCAACGTTGGACCGTTGTAAGAGTTTCGGCAATTCTGATGTTGAGTCGCGCCATCAGGCAATAAACGAGGCACGTGACAACTACTTGTGACGGTCAGCCTCAAAGATAGCCTTATTTCTTCGAACAAAGAACAGGATCTCTTTACGACAATGTGCAAACACAGTAAATCGCTCATAGAAGCCAGCCAATGCCAAGCGAAGCGTTGCTCAACCGCCTTCACCGGCTTTCCTGTTGCTGTCCAGCTCTCTTGCAATGCAGATAGTTCATGGAGGTACAGTAGATGGGGCGCAGCATGGCGCCCGGTGGAAGGACTGCTTACATCTCAGCAAATAATCCATCTTAGAGGAGATCACGGAGAGGCTCACCGAAGGTACTTCAACTCGTAGACATCCCGTGTGCTGTCTTGTGTCGTAGACGGGGCCGGGCAGTGAGCACTGCGGCATTGCGACTCTAAAGTCTGGACGCCCAGGACGACAGCAGGCAAACCGCCGGGCAGACCACCACTCTTATCCAGCTTTACCAACATGCACGTGGTTGTGTCATTTCATCATCGATCAGGAAAAGAAGGCTGGCGGTGGACGTATTGCGGTTAGCGTAGGTGCCGGATTGCCTCGTCGCGCCTCGCCAGAGCACACCGACACGAGGCTGAAGGCACACTTCACACGAATATCCAAGGCTCCTTGGCTTAGCGAAAGTCTGCGCCTTGCAACGGGGCAGAAGTGCATTAGTTGGAAAACAGCCATGATCTGTCAGTCTACCGCGTTGACGAGAGTGTATCGAATGGTCAAAAGCTCCCAGAAGTTCCCGTCGACGGGGTTTAGAAACATGGTATTCAATTGATTGAATGACCAAAAATAATAATAATTCGAGATTTCAAGACTAATGAAACGAATGTTCATGTTGCTCGTTACCAACCATGCTGCGCGAAGTGCTTGAGAAACTTTCCGTAAGAGGCTATCAGGCTGAACACTCCAGCCTGACGACTAGAGTTGATTGAGTTGCAGATACGAGTGGTCCCTTATGAACGGTCAGAGTAAGGCAGTACTCAATACCAAAATCTCAACTGACAGCGCTCGAACATCCGCGGGTCGTCCAATTTCTAGATTAGTTGGTTAGCTTCATGGTTAGCATGCAAAACTTCCATGAAGCTGCAATGTCAATAAGGTGGGAAATTGTGAGTGAAGAAGCTCGACCACTCGAGTCGGACGAGTGAAGAGTTGCAACATTATTCTACTTCTGAAATAGTATTGCGGGCAATGCTTGCTATCAGATACCTGATAGTCTGCAGTGGAGCCACCTGCCATACCTGCCCGTGTATTTATCCTTAATACCGAAACACCACACCATTTATAGGTCGTCCTCGAGGAATTTGTAAGCAAACTTGAAATCTGCTTTTCGACGGTTCATCCTAAATATCCGAAAGACTTGTTAGTAAATTATCCAATTTGTTGTGATACACTTCAAATTAAGGTTCTAGTAGCCAAGTCTCTTACCATGTACTCTCGTAGTCGAAGAATCGATACGTTCCTTGTTCGTACTCTTCTGTTATCGTTTTTGGCTCTTCGTGCCGTTGGAACCATGTTTGGTACTGCTTATGGAAACGCCAGCTTTGGCTCTTGAGTGACTTTGCTGCCATGTATTGCTGGTAGGTGTTCTGGCGATAGTAGAAAATGTAGAACAGCGTATCGGTGTCAATCTTACTGTATAGACTAGGATCGTCTATCGTCATGAAAGGTTCCTGTGGGTAATACCGTGGTGTTTTGTAACTTGTTTGCGGCCTATAGTGCCGAGGCTTTTCGGCATCCAAGTAATCAGGACAAGTGGCATGCGATGCACTTAGTAGCCGCTGAACAGATGGCGAAGGAGTAGATGGTGCACGGCTCTTCGTTGCCTCAAAAGATTGTATCAGGTCTTGAAGCCCGGGAGGTAGATAATAGACTGATTCGTCTTCTTCAGGCTCCGTCTGCGTAGTGCCGTTCGGTTGTTCTGAAGCAGGTTTTTCTTGGACTAGGGAGTCGCTTTGAGGTTCTTCTGCCCTGGGTACAACTGGCTCATTCGTCGAAGGCTGAGCAGGTGGCGGCATGCTCGAGCTTGAAGGTATCGGTACACGTTCCGTAAACTTGGGCGATGCTGGATTTTCCTGAGTAGTGTTTGCGGCTATTGATGTACTCAATTGGCTTGGTGGAGGGGATTTTGGAGGTGGCAGATTGGAATTGGAGATATCTGCGCTAACTGCTACAGGTTCTGCAGCTTTTGGCGCAGGAGTATGACCGACACTTGTTGGCAGGGATGGCACAGCGCTGGGAGATGTTGTAGCACTGCTTTTTGGACCCGGCGTTGGAGGGAGAGTAGATAGACCAGTATTTGCACTCAAGGCTGGCGTTACTGATGCTCCTGGTGGCGGCGGTAGTGGTGCTATACCAACAGCACTCTTGTCGCTGGCTGCTGCCGCTGCTGCAGCAGAAGCGTACTTCAAGGTCTCACCTGGCGCTCGAGTCGGCAAAGGCGCTGGCTTCATGTTAGTGTTCGAGCTACCATTGGCAACGCTAGCTAGAGGAGTATGTAGTGTCGCGAGGGCAGGTAATGGTGACTTGAGCTGATTGGATGGTCTCCTCGCGGCTGATACTTGGGGTTCTGAAATTGACGATGACTTCGGTTTGCTGGGGCCTACACTAGAAATTCGACCGTCTGCCGTTTCTGGCATATCGTCTTGTATTGATTGGGTATCCTGTGACGAGACTCTGTCGTTGTCGTTGTTCATCCCAAAGACACCCTCGTCCTCTTCTAGATTCAGATCATCGTAGATTGTGTCGTCTTCCATAAATTCAACCGTTTGATTCTCTTCTACGTAGTATTTGATACTTTCCTCCAGATCATGAACCTGATCTGTGTCGACGTTTCCATTCTCCAATGACCGTAGAAGTAATTCTAGCTTCCCTTGATGCCACTTATGTCGTTCTGTTAGTCTGCCTATTTCGGCAAGTCGATCTGCCTTTCCGGTGTCCTTTTTCCCCTTCTTGACAGTAGCCTGTAAAGCTTCTTCCTCTGCTTCCAGTCTCTCAATCTGCCGCTCCAGCTCTTCCACCATATTTGACAGGAATTGGCAGACTTCTAGCTTTTCCTTTTCCTTCGGATCTAGCTTTGCGGCAGCCGACAACCCCCCCTTGGAAAACGCCTTCGTCTTCATCTCTTTCTCAACCGCTTTGAACTTTTCCATTTGCTACATCAACATCGAGTATCAGCATCTAACCTTCCCTTGTCTTCAAGCCGCACATACGTTCTCGATGGACTTCCGCTGCTCCATAAGCGGCTTTTTGTCCTTGATCTCATTGCCTGCCGCCCAGGTCTTTATCTGGTCTCGATGCCGTTGGAGCTTCTTGATCTCCCGCTTGAGGGCATCCTCAAGCTTCTCTTTCTGTGATGCATTCGTAGTTTGTTGGATCTTGTCGAAAATAGTCTCAAAAGCTTGTATACCCTCGGCGACCTTCTTGAAGGTCTTGTCGATCTCTTGCTGTAGTTTTCGTTGAGCCATAATGTGTGAGTCGGTAGTGAGGATGGGAATGAGGCTGCCGTCCCATTCAGTTTGGAGGGGTAGTTGTCGGTATGACACTGTCGACTGAGTATCTTGATTGGGTTGCAAGTTGATCGCGGAACCAGTGATGTTGCTTGCAAGATATGCATGAAGCAATTGTGGTTGATGTAGAATGCGAGAGGCTACAAACACCTACGAGCCGTAACTGGACCCGTCGACACAATATGACGAAGCGCGTAGGGGACCCCTGTAGAGTCGCCAATTTCGCGCTTTGCCAAGGCCTGCCTTTAATATATGTTGTAGAAGAAGAGGACGGCGAGTAGGGTTTCGAGGTCAATCGCCACTGATCATGAGTCCAAAGCCGGTGAGGAGAATAGACTTGCCATTCTAGCTTACAATTATCAGCTCTTAGGACGTTAAGCTTCAACTGATTGAGCTCGTCTTCTATCACATCTTAAGACAGAAGTAGCTTTTGTTTATTTTCTCGATATACTACTCGTGTCATCACTATACTATACAGTTCACCCAGATGCACCGGGTCTATATACATTCATACGTACTATCATGAAAGGTACTCTTGGAACATCGCTATTTTCTTATTCAACTTCTCTAATATTGATAGCCATACTCCAACGCGTTGCGTCGGCTTCTGTCACCGTTGACACTCATTTGATCTCATCAATAGGAAAGGGTATACTGGTTTTTGCCGCCGTCGCTCCCGATGACACCACCAAAGAGGTGGAATCAATGGCCGCAAAAGTTCTGAAGCTCAAAATGTGGCCAGATGAAGGTGGTTCAACGGTACGATCATGTTTGATATCCAGCATGTACATTACTAAGTTGACGGAACAAAGTGGAAGCACAGTGTACAAGATATCAAAGGAGAGGTACTATGTGGTGAGTTAGATATCATATATGAGCAAGAAGCAACGGGGTTCTCATATGCTGGGCAGTCTCTCAATTTACACTATTAGCTTCGACCAAGAAAGGTTCCAAGCCCGACTTTCACGGAGCAGCAGGCGGTGAAAAAGCCAGAGAACTATACGACCGGTTCTTTGACAAAGTGAAGGAACTTCATGAGCCGGAAAAGGTCAAGAACGGTGTGTTCCAAGCGATGATGCAGGGTACTCGACCTCCTCCAATCCTTTAAACTTCGTTACTGATGTACTTAGTTGATTTACGAAACGACGGGCCAGTGAGTGTTGATTACCGTAGCCACGGCGCTGAAGTATTGCGATTGATTCATTAATCGTGGGCGAACTACCATCTTTTACTGATTCTGTTTTGTCTAGGTCACTCTTGAGATACAAACCAATCCACCCAAGGAGCAAGAGAAAAAGAAGGACACCGAGGCTGATGACAGTGATAAGCCTACTAAGGAATTCCAGATGCCTCCGGAATTGTTAGAATAAAAAGATTCGATTAGATATGTTGCACCTCGCCATGGTGCGGGGATTTGTACGATGGTCATACCCTAGCTATACATCTCTTCGTGCCTTCTTATGTAGCGTAATAGCCCCCAAGTAGTCTGATGTTCATCTTCCATCAGATCAGACAACGATGTAAATTGTTATAGATTTAAGGTACCATACCATACCAATGCAGATGCGAATTGCTTCACATTGGTTCATCCTACATGTCGCTAGCTCAAAGCGGTAAGATTCTAGGGCTTTCGATCAGATTGAGGCTAAAGGCGTTCCGAGCCGCCTACCAACCGCCGTGGGCAAGCCATTTATTCATCGAACTCAAGACCATAAGCCTTCTACTGATACGCTGCTTCTCGTTTATTTAGTATTTTCGACATCATGGCTTCTGACACCAAAGGTAAAGGCAACGCTGATGGTAAACCATTTGTCACACACTAATGCTTTTCCAGCCCGCAGCCGCGTATTTATGGAAATACAGGTGAGCTTTATATGGATAAGGAAAATTCCATGCAGGCCCTAACAAGTGTAGATTGGAAAGAAAAAGGAAGGGCGAGTGACATTTGAACTGGTAAGCCTACCGTCAAGGATCTCGCCTTTTTGTTGTTGGAACTACGTTGATTTCATACTGACTGGTTCCAGTATGATGATGGTGAGTATTCAAAATTCAACTCGAAAATATTGAGGAATATAAGCTTAGATTTTCGTAGTTGTTCCTAAGACTGCAGAGAACTTTCGTGCCCTATGTACGGGCGAAAAAGGCGTTGGAAAGATGGGCAAACCATTGAGCTACAAAGGTTGATCAAAGTCCACCAGCTCACTATAAGTAGATAAGTATTTCAGCTGACAAGCTTTCAGGATCTACTTTCCATCGCGTGATCAAAGGCTTTATGATCCAAGGTGGAGACTTCACAGCCGGCAATGGGACTGGTGGAGAATCGATCTACGGTGAAAAGTTTGAGGATGAGAACTTCGAGATAAAGCATGAAAAACCGTTCATGCTCTCCATGGCCAACTCTGGACCTGGGACTAATGGCTCCCAATTCTTCGTGACAACTGTTCCAACGCCCCACCTGGATGGAAAGCATGTCGTATTTGGCGAGGTCTTGACGGGAAAGAGTATTATTCGTAAAGTCGAGAACCTCGCAACGCAGGCCGACAAACCACAGCCAGATGTCACAATCACAAACTGCGGTGAACTATCTAGCAACGAATCGGTCTCAGAAGCAAAGATTGTCGACAGCACCGGCGACCCGTATGAAGACTTCCCGGAGGATCAAGGCAAAGACCTAAAAGGTCAAGAAATCGTCAAGATAGCCAACGAATTGAAAAACTTTGGCAACAAGGCCTTCAAATCCGGGGATCTGGACCTTGCCCTTGACAAGTACCAAAAAGGTTTACGCTACCTAAACGAGTATCCCGAAGTCACAGACAACGATGCCCCAGAGCTCGCCAAAGAACTAACCTCCATCCGCTTCTCGTTGCACTCAAACTCAGCATTGCTCCAGATCAAGCTAAAGCAATTTGGGGAAGCTCAGAAGAGCGCAAGCAATGCGTTGGACCTGTCGAGGATCCCGGAAGCGGACCGGGCGAAAGCTTACTACCGGAGAGGTTTGGCAAATGAGGGACTAAAGAACGACGAAGAGGCCACGAAGGATTTTGAGAGCGCGCTGAAATTGGCTCCAGGTGACGCGGCTATCACGAAGGAGTTGGGGATTGTGAAAAAGAAGGCTGCGGAACAGGCTAAAAAGGAGAAGGCAGCGTACAAGAAATTCTTTGATTGAAACTGAAAGTCTGGCGTTGCTCGAACCTCAACGGAGTTCAAGCATAGAGATTAGCCTTAGAAAAGAGTTTTTCTGTAGCCCCTTGCTGTAAATTCTAGATTCTTTGGTTCCACAATATATATGTACAGTTGGAGCACGCTTGGACGCCACCAATATATGCCGCAACAATACAATTGAAGTCACCCTTTGGATACAGATAGTCACACAAGATGCTGCCCGTTCGCCCATGATGCACAATGGTGTCCACCTCTCTAAAGTAACCGAACGATACTCCACTCCACAAGGGTGGGCCGTTTCCGCCGATGTGGTTCAAGCCTTGAACCTCAAATCACACCCTCTCCGCACCCGAATTCTGAGGTTTGAACCTGCCTTGGCCAGAATAAGCATCACCATGCCGTAATTAACCAATCACTGAACCGTCCCCCCTATTCATCCCTCCCCCAAAGCTCTCTCCTCCTCGTCCTATCCTCCCTGGCATGCCTCCTTCTCATCCCCCACTTGCCCTTAATATCCTCCAGTACCTTCTTCTGCTGCACCAACCTCTCCTCGCTCGCCTGACAGATAAGCCCCACAAAAAACTGGCTACAGTCATATTTTTCCGCCAGCTTTTTCCTCGTCCAAGTAAACGGATCCGAACCCCTCAGCTCTCTTATCTCCTCGATCTCCTTCTCGCGCAAGTGGTACTTCTTCTCGTATGGCTTGCGGATAGGGGGAGGTAAGTACCGGTCGGGCTGCTCATAGGGGCTCGCGTGAGAGTGAGATTGGGCGAGGAGTTGGCGGCGGGGATCGTTGGGAGGGAGGAAGGCGGCAGGAGTGTGAAAGACCGAGGGGGAGGAGGAAGGAGGGTTGAAGACGATGTGGTCTTGGACGTTGAAGCGGGAGATGGAAGAGGTGAAGGACGGGTCGGGTTTTGTTCGGAGTCTTTTTGTTGTACGGCGCGCCGAAGACTCATGCCTCCGAGTAACTTGTGATGTTGAGCTCAATAGTGATGGGAGGAGGAATGGCAGGTTGTTGGCAAGGGGCCGCCGAGGGACAATGGTATTCATGTTGTTGCTCGAACTCGGTGGAGCTGGCTCATTAGTTCACGGGAAAAAAGATAGAAGCTCACGAGTAGTCACGACCGTCCTCTGTAGATTGTTCGGGCAGGACGGCGTCAAGATTAGCCCTGCACCCCTGCCCACGCTATATCTGGGTACTGTGTGTCAAAATACCCCTGCAATAAGCGTCACTCTGCTCCATAGACCCTGATCTCTTAGCTGCTCCATCAGGTGCCCTGAGTGAGACGTGGCCGCACAACCTCAGCCAGCATCCGTGCCATCAGTAAACTTTAGCATATGCTTGTTTTGGCTATTCCAGCCCCAATTCGGACACCTCAGACAGCGCTACATGTTTGGGTTATAGTGATCCGCGCGTGACCATGCGCTCAAGTTGATGTTCATATATTCCCCCTTTGCTAATGAGACATACGTCAATACGGTAGAACTCCGGTCTGAGGTAAGCGGCTCCTTTCTTCCCTATGCATCAATTCGAATATATACCTGCGCTTCTCTATCCCGCTCCATTTATCCATCAAGTGTCAAGCGGGTTGAACTTTGGTTGAGTGCTTACGGCTACATAGATCCCATCACATTGGTAGAACCAGAAGTTGAGGCCTACGTGGGAAACAGCGGTACAATGTCAGCAAGACAAAAAGATCTTATAAAGGAAACTGGGGATGAGCCTGGCTCGCGGATTTCCTCGGTACCTTTGCTTGGAGAAGGCTTCCAGGAAACCCCTAATCTCGCATCAAGTCGAGCGACAAAGCCTGATGGCGAGCAAGTCACTCTCGAAAGCTCGGAGTTGGATTCAAAGACAAGTAAGCGCAGGTTCTGGGGTCTGGGCAAGAAAAAGGAGGATGACAAGCTCAAGAAGAAGCGGGAAGCAGCTTTGGCGAATGCATCTCCTGCAATTGCAGCTACAACCAGCACCATGAGACCTTCGTCACCGATGCATTCTCCACGAATGGCCAGTGTCGTCTCATCCGATCCTACTTCACATCCGTACGGCTCCCCTTCTTCTCCAGGGCGGAATCTACCTTCCTCACCCCATATACCCTCTCCAGCCTCTTCGCAGATCTTTGAACGCAACGTCCAAGAAGATGGGCTGTACTCGTCCGCTTCGCCAGCAATCCCAGCGCATATCACCACTGAAAACCACATCCCCCCGGTCCTAGATTCTGCCTCGGCGGCTATCACGGATGATCACTTAAATCCGGACAATGTGGAGATTGTTATGCACTCCGCACACCAGCCAGCAGCGGTAACAGTCACTGGAACAGGGACAAGCGAGGCCGCAGGAACCTCTTGGCAAGATGACCTTGTGGATCATCCAGACAAAGATGATGCGGCTTCGAATTACGGCGCTTTAGATGCCAACGACGTCCGCCGGCTCAGCTTCATTTCGTTCGCTGATGTCATGCACGCAGAACATGCAGAAGGTTACACCGGTAGCCGGGACCGTGACTCGATCCACTTAGCCGGCGTTCCAAGCATCGGCGCTCCTTTGGCCCCATTCAGGCGTTCGCCGTCTCCTGTACGCTCACCCGTCTCTTCTCACGGCTTGGGTGGCTCCCCTGTAATGAGTGGATCGGTCTCTTCCAAAGGACTAGAGACTTCTCCGAATCGAGGCGCCCATGGTCCGGGAAGCCCTTTCTCGGGCCACAGTCCTCCAACAGGCGGCGAACTGACTATCGAGACTATGAGGCAAGCATTGAGGAAAACCGGCAGCGGAGATTTGAGTGGTGCAAGAAGCCAGCCTATGAGTGCAGTTGGTGGGGATGAGGGCGCCGTAGAACATCCGTTCAAATGAATGCTCAACCCTTTCACGAGCGGACGTCGCAATTGGGGAGAATATTCGTTATTATTAGATACTATTGGTGGCCTGTGCGTACCTACTTTATCTGGACTTTGCATTGTTGGGGGGGGAAAGGGGGATGTTTGTTCTTCGCTTGCCATATTCCCGCGATATCTATGAAAGCGATTGTCTCACGTTAACATTACGTAAAGATCTTATTATATATATTAACGGCTGCACTATCTCCGTACAGATTTAAGTAAAACGGTATAGCGACCACCGGCGGCTTATTTAAAGCATATGAAGCAAAGGCGCAAACAATACACCACAGTAAACGGCAGTATAATCCCCAGTACCTGGATATGGGGGCCAGGACGAAACTCATGCAAGTCGCCGGTGCAGGTGGAAATAACTCTGGTTACAAGTCTCTGCACAGACGGCCCTACAGCGCTGGAAGTAACGCGAAGGCTTGCCGATTGAAGAGCGTGGTGTGAAGATAGCCCCGTGTAGATTCGTAGCCAAGGAATCTGTGCCTATCAGATATACTTGGACCCGTACATATATGCAAGTGACAAAACACCAACAAAGAGGCGGCGGAATGATAGATGATACCTGATACCTATTGATTCATAGCGAATTGTTTCAGGAAGGCAGATCTGCAAGTTCCTCGGTCCGCTGCTGGCTGTTGGCTGCTGCCCTGCCACTGCCCTGCACAGTCGTTCCGTCCGCCAATGGACTGCGGTGCCTAGTGCTGTAGGGAAAGACATCCGAAATACTTCAAGCTGCCTCCCTGCCTTCCTGCCTTCCTGCCTTTGCGACTCGGAGTGCTGGAAAGCAAGAGCACTTGGACTCCTGCTTCACGCAACTTGTGGGTAACGGCTATCCCTGCAAACACAATGGGCCGCGGCTTGGTACTACGTTGACAGCTTCCTTTACTGGTAAGCTAATCTTACGTACATGTACGGATTGAAGTCTACCAGGCTCGTACCCAAGCTTCTATGCAACTGACTGACTGTTGCCGGAAATTTGGGCAGTACAGGTGGCACTTGCAAATCTGTTGAATTCCGCAGGTACTACAACGTCCGGTCAGCCCAGGCATACCTTTGAGCTTCTGCGCCTAACACCTGAGCGCTCCTGCTCCCCCCCCCCCCCCTGCTCCTATGGTAACAACATACCCGCATTCAAGAAACCGTTGGCTCAATTGTCGTCCCCACTAGGCTCCATGAGACCCCCTACGAATTCAATCAGCAAGTCTGTGAGACAAGCACACAGAACGTGGGCAAGGCGGAGAGAAGGGTAGACAGATGGACAAGAACACAGTGGAGGCACGGCTGGAGAGTAGGCGACGAAACGGGCATAAGCGTCACTCTGGAGTTTACGGAAGCAGTGGTCGCCAGTCTGGCCAGATATGGAAGGGTGACAAGGCATCTTCGGGAGACAGAAACGGCCCGATTCATCCTAATGATATCACACAAACTGTGCGGGCCGTCACTCCAGACCTTCCTTTGGGCACGGACATTCCCAGACCAGCGTCAGCTCTAGGAGTATGGTCAACCTCCAGGGGTACGTCGCCTCGGCGCGCTGTACGTCGCAATCTACGTCAAACGTCAGATACCACTCCCCAAACCAGAGATGTCACACCAAATCCTGGCTCTGAAGTACTGGTTCCCTCCATTGCAGACCTGAAAGTAGCCCACCAACGGCCAAGGACCCGGACCCTGGAGGAGCGTTTTCGGGACAAGTCCCCTCCGTTGCCCTTGAAGAAGCATCGACACCGTGTGGGCTCATTGCAAGCTACTACTGCCAGGGACTTCGTTGAAGACACTTCTTCTATAGGCTTTCCATCAATAATACCTTCGCCACCGCTAGAATCGGAGTCCCAATCGAACCGACGGCGACTTGCCAAACCACCGCCTCGGCCGTTGTCGCCGATTAGAAACTCTTCCACGGCAAAACGCAGTTTACCCCAATCTTCCCCAGCGACAGATGCAACCAAGATTCTGAACCTGATGAAAATCACCTGTGGCAGAATGGCTGGTGTAATCTCCTTTCGAACGTCAAGTGCGGGCTCTTGGTCTTCCGGATATTGTGCTATCAACGTGGGACCAGGTAGTCTCATTTATCAAACCATCAAAGGAGATGTTTCACATGCAAAGACGCTGATCTCGGATCTGCGAGGGTGCCAAGTTCGAACACTGTATGATGGAGGGACTCGATCAACATTTCTTGATGTCTCCCCCCGTGGTGCAACGACAGGCATTCACCTCCGTCCGCATGTGCCAGAAGCTTTCGATTCTTGGTTAGCTGCTTTGCTTTGCTGGCAACCTATACGACCTAAAGGCGTTCAGAACAAGATGACGAAACCACAGGAACCTATGATAAGCGAACGAAGGCTTGGGGATCGTCGACGCAATTCCGCAATCATATCGCCTAAAGACGCAGCCATCATCAAAGTTGGCAAGATCAAAATGTGGAACAAGTATGCTCGGTCCGACACGAGCACACCGTTAAGTAGTAGCAGAGGCTCTACACACAACTTGACCAGGCCGAATCCTTGGCAAAGGGTATCGTGTACGCTACAGGAGAATGGGCACTTCAAGCTCTTCACGGAATCAGATGTTAGTCTCTTAAGTATGATTTCTCTCTCTACACTGTCTAGGTGCTCCATACAGAGATTGGATCCCTCAGTGTTGGACGACGAGTTTTCTCTTGCAATTTATCCACAATATACATCAACTACCAATTCACTGCCTGCTCAGGGTACGGTCTATCTATCCATGGAGTCACGAGTGCTTTTCGAGGTCTGGTTCGTGCTTTTGAGGGCATTTACTGTTCCAGACTTATATGGTCCAGAGCAAATACCAACAGATCCGAAACTTGGTCAGGCCAAATCTGGCAATGACACGTCTACCATCTCAGTCGCCGATATGTTTAGAGTGGAAAGAATGCTATCTCTGCGCATAACGGAAGCCAAGCTGTACACTACCATGGGCAAGCATTCCCGAGGATCCGGTTCAAACACTCACCACAAGAGTTCAGCTAGAAGAGAGTCCATTCCGGGCAACTACTATGCTGAGGTGAGACTAGATGGAGAGATAAGAGCTAAGACAGCAGTCAAGACAGAAACCAGTAATCCGTTCTGGCGCGAGGAATTTGACTTTACCGATCTACCTCCAGTTCTGTCAAGTGCTTCAATTCACTTAAGAACGCGGAACCCTGGGCAAATAGACTGGACGCTTATACCGGACAGCGCCGTAGACCACGTACACGAAGATATCAACCCCCTTTCTATTAGTGGCAATATCGAGCTCTCACCGTTAGATTTGACATACGGCAAGGTCGACCTCCGGCTCGATGATCTCGAAAGAGCTACAGATACGGAGAGATGGTGGCCAGTACCTAATGACACTGACGATGTTGTTGGCGAGATACTCATGAAAGTCCGCATAGAAGAACTAGTCGTGCTAGCAGGCCAGGATTATGCCCCTTTGTCGGAACTCCTTCATGCCTTTTCAAATGGGCTGACCAATCAGATCGCTCAAAGGGCTCATGCAGAGTTGCGAAGACTCTCAGAAATACTGCTCAACATTTTCCAGGTCTCCGCCCAGGCAAGCGACTGGATCATGTCGCTCGTGGAGGACGAGATTGACAATATCCACAAGGAGTCCCCTATATCCAGATTTCGGTATGGACACCGAATAGCTTCGAACGACTCGGTCGAATCTGGTATTGAACGAGAAGTGCTTGTTCGCGATCTGGGCAAATCAGCAACTATCGAAGCCAATCTGCTCTTCCGAGGCAACTCGCTTTTGACAAAGGCCCTTGACCTTCATATGCGGCGCTTGGGGAAGGAGTATTTAGAAGAAACACTGAATGAGAGAATGAGGGATATCAACGAAAGCGACCCTGAATGTGAGGTCGACCCTAATCGTGTCCACAACACTGAGGACTTGGAACGAAATTGGCGAAACCTTATTGCTCTCACGGAGACAGTATGGAAAGCGATAGCCGCCTCCGCTTCTCGATGCCCTTCAGAGCTGCGTATGATTTTCCGGCACATCCGTGCCTGTGCTGAAGATCGTTACGGCGATTTTCTTCGAACAGTGACCTACAGCAGCGTCTCAGGCTTTCTCTTCCTACGCTTCTTTTGTCCCGCAGTCCTGAACCCTAAGCTGTTTGACTTGCTTAAAGGTTAGTCCACTCGTGGAAATCATAATCTCGTTTCCATCAAATCACATGGAGCGCTAACCCATGTGTAGACCACCCTCGTCCTCGCGCTCAAAGAACCCTGACGTTGATCACCAAAGCTCTTCAAACGCTTGCCAACCTTACGACGTTCGGCAGTAAAGAGCCATGGATGGAGCCTATGAATATTTTCCTAACCACTCATCGCCAAGAGTTCCGAGACTTCGTTGACACAATATGCGCCATTAGTCCTGACCACGCAACATCCGTAATTCCGCCTTCATACGCCACGCCCATTACCATATTACACCGACTACCCCCAACCAGCCGGGAAGGATTTCCAAGCCTACCATACTTAATTGATCAAGCCAGGGAGTGTGCTGCACTAGTAAATGTTTGGCTCGACGGTAGTCATGAAACAGAGAATACTGGGGCCACGAGCGAAGAACTATTCAAGTTCGATTCTTTGTGCCATGAATTGCGACAGAAGACGAAGGATTGTCTCAATCGTGCTGAACAGGCAGAACGACCGAATGGGACCTTGACACCGAAGTGGGAAGAGCTGGTTGAGCAAATGGGACGGAAGGCGAGAATCAGGAATGAGACTGGCCACAGCTCGCCTGGTACACCGACAATTGAGGGAAGCATGCAATCAGAGAACACCAGCACAGCGAGTTTAGATAATGGTTACTTCCACCCAAATTCCATACATCAAGGCTCACATAGATACGCCACGTCGGCGCCCTCGACTGCAGGATCTGCAAAGGCTGAGGATATCAGATCGCGCAACGAAGACGACCACGAATTTCCAGGCGAACACTCTGATACCCCTCCAGGCTCGTCATCTTCAGTGTGGGAACCGGGCAACCAAGCACCAGGAGCCGAAACGCCCACAACGCCCGAACCTGATGACTTACTCGGCGATGCAACCCTAGGCTCGAGCATGTACAGTCTAGATGCCCTCCACAAGCACACCAACTCAGCCGGTGCCCCACCCCGAGCCCCGCGCCACCACAGGAAATCCCCTGGTAGGAAAGGTGCGTACAGCATTTCCGGGCAGCGGGTTGAGGTGGTTCCTGCGGCACATAGGAGAAGTCCTGTGATGAATAGAGATGGACCAACGCCGGGGAAGAGTTTGTATCGGCTGCAGACGAATTCTGAGCGGAGGGTAGATCCGGCAGGGGTGGCGCCAAGTAGTCCGCCTAGTAGGGAGGGAAAGGGGGGAAAGCTGAGGTTTGGAGATTTGGGCGGTGTGTTTAAGAGGAAGGGGAGGGAGCGGGAGGAGAGGTGTTGACTAACCGTCGATGTGCCAGAGGCGGTCAAGGGCGATGAGCCGAGGATCTTGCAGCGGAAGGTGAAGCGGACGGAATATATGGCGGAAAAGGGAAAGGGTAATTGCGTCGCTAAACCGGTCGTTGCAACATTGTCGGCGTCTGATGTCGATTGACTGGGAATACGAGACACAGGGTTGGGCGACTTCGGGGAAATCCCTAGTCGGTTACAGGGAATAGGAAAGAATATAAGTAGGGCAAGGAAGTGAGATGGAACTGTACGATGCACGAGCATGACGGTGTCACGAACGTTTTTATTGTTTTTCTTGCAGTCTTAGCGGGCTTTTTGCTGTTCAGAGAATTGTTAATTTGTGCGAGGGTGCATTTTTCAGGCTGGGGGGTTGCTAAAAGGAAGCTTTGCGTTTTTATCTTTGTTCTTATCATTGTTTGCCGGATGGGGTGAGAGTGGGGTGGGGGGTTAGATGGTTAGAGGATATGTGTTAGGGGGGTTTGGACTGGTTGGGTGGGAGGGGGTTTAGCTCGGTATCGATTAGGGTGGACTGTTCTCCCTCCGCTGTGACTAGAGGCAAGGCTCCTTTATGAGATTATTTGCTGGTTGCTGTGGGGTGGGTAGGGTAGGGTAGGGTGGGGTGGGGTGGGGGGTTTTCGAAAGGTAGCTAGATGGGTAGAGAAAGAGAAAACAAAAATGTCAGAGTTATACAATAACCCAACCCTTTGGTTAGGCATTGCTCTCAAACCCCCGGAATTTCCCACATACGAATTTTCCTTTACAGCTCTCCCGGCCGCCTGGCTATAACAGCAGTCCCACATCCTATTTCACGATCGTTTCGGCTTTGAAAAGATAAAAGGATATCATAGTTCCTACGACTTGGGCGTTTGGTTGTGGAGGTGAGGAAGCTTCGACGCTTATAAGGAAGGGCTTTGAAGGTGGGAGATTGGGCTCTGTTTGGAAATACTGTATGTAGATGGGGGAGGAGGGGCGGGAGACTGGGGTAAGTTTTCGATGATCTTTCTTTGGATTTTCATCTCAGCGATCAATCTCCTCGTCTTTCCTGTCTCGTCCCCCGGTCCACCGCACCATCATCGCCTCCGCTACAAGCTACAGATTCGCCCTTTTCTCTTCTCCCATATCCCATCCGGCCGATCCCAACGCATCTCCTCCGCCCCCAAATCGCTCATACCATCTCCTCCTCCGCCACATAGTGCAAATACGCGCCCAATAGCTTTGTTCCCTCTATATAATTCCGCCGGTCCAACTTCTCGTTGATCGAATGCGCCGCGTCCGTCGAGCTGCCCATTGGCAATAGCAGCACGTTCTTCCCAGTCGCCTGCTCAAATGTGATGGTTACGGGGATGCTGCCGCCCTCGCGGGTCAGGTCGGGCTTCACGCCGAAGACTTGTTCGACAGCGCGGGAGGCGGCGGTGAAGTTCCAGTGCCGAGGGGAGGCGACCCACCAGGGGCCGGAGTGTTGCAGGGAGACGGCGAGGGTGTTTTTGCTGTGGAGCTTTTGGAATTCGCTTTTGATGTGTTTGAAGACGGCTTCGTCGACTTTTTCGCTGACCATGTCTGGGACGGTCCGGATGCTGAATTTGCCCACGACCTTGGCTGGGATTACCGTCTTCCCCCCTGGCGCACTGAATGCACCTTCAATTCCGTGAACGCTGAGTGATGGGTATCGCCACCTCGCCATTAGGGTTTCCTCTTTCGAGGCGTGGATGCCTGTTTTGCTGCCCAGGGATTCATAGAGGTTGTCCATGGTGTAGCTGATATCGCCGTAGAGTTTCTTCTCCTCGTCCGTCATGGGCGCCACCATCTCTGCTATCCCAGGGATCTGGATCTTCCCATCCGTGTCGACTAGCTTGCCGAGAACGCGCACGAGATCCGTCATGGGTTCCTGAGCGGTGCCCCCGAAGACGCCACTATGGAGATCTTGTCCCGGCCCGGCAATGGAGACGGAGTAGTAATTGCACCCACGGAGGCCGTAGGTGAGACACGGCTTTTCAGTACCAAGCCAGTAGTTGTCGCTGATGCAGACGGCGTCTGCTTTTTCAAAAAAGCCGCCAGCTTTTGCTTCTTTCTCGATAAATTCGTCGAGGCCTTCGCTGCCGCATTCTTCCATGCCCTCGAAACACATGAGCAGATTCACCGGTAGCCCTACCCCGGCTTCCTTGTGCGCTTGCAACACATTCAGCCAGCCTAGCACGGGGCCCTTGTCGTCCGTGCTTCCCCGGCCATACATGCGTCCCTTTTGATCGATACTCAAAGAGAAGGGTTCGGTGGCCCAGCCGTCTTCTTTCAGCGCAGGCTGTACATCGTAGTGGCCGTAGACGAGAACGGTGCGTTTGTTCTCAGAGGAACCGTGGCGAGCGACGATGACAGGGGGTAGCTGGAGGTGTGGTTTCCCTGGTTGGGGGCCTAGAGGGCGGGATTCGACATGGACGCCTAGGGAAGTGAGTTCGGAGACGAGGAATTCGGACATCTTTTTTGAAGGGGGGGTTTAGTGAAGGAAAATCTCGAGGGGTAGGACAGGCGAACTTTGACAACATCTTGACGGCGGTCTTCATCTGCGGAGACGGAGGGGATGGCGACGGCTTTGCGAAGGCCTGTGAGTTGGGTTAGTGGGGTGGAAAGGGGGGCGGAATGGATGGGACTTGCGTTCAATGAAAAAGTCGGAGAGGTTGTCAACTCTGTACAGAACGCATCCTGGTCAGAGATAAAGCCCTTGTACCTCCCAGGTCAGCACTGAGGAGCCAGGATTGCTTACATCTTGAAATAGCTATCTAGCTGAGGCGCCATTGTACGAGCTGTTGTGAGGCCGCGTGCTCTTGAATGTGAAGCTGGCTTTCGGCAGCTTATGGAGCGTCCCTTGAGCAGAGGAGTAGGTTGGGTTCGTGAAAACAACAATGAGGTTGATCGACTGGGAGCACGGATGATGGCGCAGTTGTGGACCTGATGGCGGGGCACGCGGGGCATCGGCATCAGGGGCATTGGGTTTGGGAATGGAAGATCTGCGTTCAACGGAACAGCACCAATCCTGAGCGGAATTTGATGGAGAATGCCAGGCGTCAGGTGAAATTCCTACGCCTAGAATCCTAGCAACCGCTAGAATAGTAGACATAGATAGAATAGAAGTAATATTGCGGCTTTTGTAAGAGCCTGTAGCTGGCCAACGCCAAATAGTGCGTAGAATAGTGGCAATCCAACGTCAAAAATGATATGGCAGGAAAGCCAAAAAGATAATCCATATACGCCCCCCCACCCCCTGAGTTGGCATTTCCATACCCCCGAACTCTAAAGACTCCTTCAATATACAGCCAGGCATAGAATGAAACTATTTATTAGGGTGTTCTTGCTGCGTTCGCGTCCGAGAACGGTCCCTCTTTCTTCCGACTGGCCAGGCTTCCTACGTTGCCTTGCGCACTGATACTTCCAAGCCCTCCATGCCTAGGCTCTCTGCTTGCACGTCGAGTGGCCTCTTCGATAATCTGATTCAAGCTCCCGGATCGAGTGTGCCTTTGTTGACGAGCATCGGCTATTCCGAGACGATCGATTCTATCCGGGGTCGAGCTTGAGGATGGTTGTAAAGGTGAATGTCTTAGGTCTGGTGCAGAGGAAGGAGACCGGAACCCAACACTCCCAGCCGAACTTCCCCATGATTGAGACTTGAGCCGGTCATGGCCCATCAGGCTCTGCTCAGCTGGCGATTCAGCGTCTTCATCGCTGGAGGCATCGTCGAAAGTTGAAGAGTCACCATTATGTCGATGTGGATCAAGTGTAGAGACGCGGCGCTGTAAAGGTGCCAATGAACCTTGTGTGGCTTCACTGTTACTCGGACTGGGGTTGTTGCGGGGAGCGGGAATGCTAAGCGGAGACGGGATGGCGGTGGTGGTGGCTTTGAGGGCATTATTGGACTGACTTCTAGTCACAGTAACAGCCCTGGGTACGCCCAAACGGGCAACCATAGGTCCACTGGGGTTGCGACGTATCGAGCCGTGTCTTTGATAATCAATTGAAGGAACAGGGGGCGTTACAGATCTTGGTGTATCGATAGGACTATTCTTCCCACTTGATTTAACGCTGACGGCAACTGCCTGGGCGCGAGTCGCGGTTTGAGCTGGAATGGGATTAATTACAGCATTATGCTGATAGTTCGTGGTCGCCACGCTGCTTCTTGTCATACTTGGGGCCATGCTGGAGCGGGCAAAGGAGCTCCGACCCTCATCTGTGTAGCCAGAGTATCTTGAGTCGCGCAGGTCGCTCGGCATGAAGAAGTGCTGATCCTGGCCAAGTTGGGGAGTGGTGGCGGTCGAATTCGAGGGCGACGCTGCCGGGATAGGTGGAACAGGCGGCACTAAACGATCTGGCGATGCGTCTACGGATCGGTTGGTAACCCCAGGTATATAGGCAATTTGTATTATGTTCGATGCTCGTGTGAGGACAGTCGAGGCTATCGAGCCTACCGTATGAGTGGATGCTCTTGCATCTCTTTGCATTGCAAACTCTTCTCCGGTTTTCTCCATGCCCGTCCCGCCTTCAGGCCAGCCATTTTCATCAAACTGCTCCCGTCGTTTCTTAATACAGAATCGCCAAACCAGATATGTAATGATCACTACTAGTGCGATTCCACCAATGACACCTCCAGCAATGGGACCGGCGGGTGATGCTCTTGGAGCTGGAGGTGATGTGGTTGACGTTGTAGCTCCAATCTTGGTACATTGAGTTTGCGGACAGGAATCACAAGATTTGGTGGTAAGTGTGCAAACTTCATCGGAGGCACAACTCGGGCATGATGGACGGTCATTACCACAGTCAAGGCAACGGCGGAAGAGATGCCGGGCGGATATCTCGAGCCCTGTTCCTCACTGTTAACAAAGATGTGATTGATGGGACGTGGTCAGCTTACTAAACGGCGAGAAACCCATCGTCGTGCAGCGCAGAAAAGGCCGTCTGAAGAATCAGATTGAGAGAACTGTCTGCTCGAATTATGGTAAAGGCAAAGTGCCCAAGTTCCCAAACAGCACTCTAAAGGAAGGGTTGTTTTGTGAAGTATTTCCAGATGTCACGGCGCAGATGGTAAGAAAGAGTAGAACAAAGGCAGTTCCAAAGGACGGTATTGGTTGATTAATGGTACAGCGTCGAATAGGAGGCAGTTGGCCCCGATAATCGAACAAAGGATTTCGAGTCGCGCAGAAAAACAAGGTTCCTGGATCCGACGACAATTGGCGCCCTCGGTGGGACTTCGTAAACGAATGGACTATCGAGCCTCCTATCGTGGCATACGGTACCCACAAAGTCTCTTTCGAGCCAGTTGCATGAAGCGCATCGGCGTGTTTCTGCGAGGTTGTACGGAAGTAAATGAAATCGGCTCGGGCGCATAAACCGATCGTGCAGGGGCAGCCGAATGGGACGGGTCAGTGATGTGGATCAGAAGCCAGTCTTGGCATGGCCTTTGAGGAGTTGCAGATTGTTCTTTTCGTAAGTATTAATATTGAATTGGTAAACGACGAGGTGGAGGTATGCCGGTGAAACTGCGAAGGTGGTTGGGACGAGGAAGGCCGATAGTTGGCGGGTGATGGTGGTACGGAGGGACTTTTGAGGGACGGATGAGGAGCAGCGGGGCTAGTACGGATGTAGAATAGTTCTATGTACCTAGCGCAGGAGAAGGAGAAAAGAAAGAGACTTTTGAGGAGGGACTCCCATGGGCCATGGCACGCATACGGATAGTAGGATACTGTATGGTGATTGGTCAAGTATCGAGATTACTAATCCGGTTTCCGGTTTCGCTCCAGCTGGTGGTAGGGTCAGAATAAAACCGTTTATTCTACAATAAACGTGTTTAAAACTCACTAGCGGTTTATTCATGTTTGTTTATTGGTTTTATATTATGTAAGCAAGCTAAACCTATCTGATTTAGCTCAGGGGGTTTGACCTCGCTGTCGCCATTGCTTCATGGAGTAGATCTATCTTCCTACCAGGCTATCACCAGCTATGCCTCCTCAACGCGGTGGCAAACCTCGCAATCAGGCTGTTACTGATGCCTTTCGGAGCATAATTCTTCCAAACCGAATCGTTCCTGCAGTGGAGTGCTTATACTGTCACCGTCAATTGGCGTCCGAGACTACTCGTCAGCAGACTCTACACAGGGCACTGAAATCGATGAGGAGAAGCTTTTGGATATGGAAGATAGACTGCTGCAGGAGGAAGTCGCTATGACTAGGCTAAATCCGTCAAACGATGAGGTGCTGGAGGATTTTTTGAATAGCATCGTCGACGGTGAGGTGGCAATGGAGCACCCAACTAATTGATGCTATTTATATATACCCCTGTGTTTAAAACATGCTTCAATAAACATGTTTAAAACACGTTTTACGCTAACCTAATTTGGTTAGGCAATAAACATGTTTAATACATTTCGCACCCTAGCTGGTGGTTGTGAAAGCTTGTTCGGCTTGCTATCCGAAATTGGACACCAGTTGGCAGTGTCACGTGTGTGCAGGTGTATTTACGCCTTCCTGCTTCTATCATACCTCCACATGCACCTATCCGCGGCTTGTTCTCTTGCACTGTTGCACACGGAACGATTGAAACCGCTCCCACCGCAAAGTAGATATGATTTCTCCACTGTAGAATATGTGAGTGTGAGGGATGCGTGGATCCACCATCCACCGACGACTTCTACCAAGCAGCCGTTTGGTAGCTAGCATACCAGACAACTGGCTCTCTCTCAATCATTAGTCTCGTACGACGTCTGATGAAAATGGGCATAACCTAGAAGTTGCCACGAAGCTTTCTTCTGCTGATTATCAAATCGGGGCCATGGTGTACTCATGCCCCCTCGGCCCGCTGATTCTTTAATCTGCTAGCTAAGAATCTATCAGTAGTCAGAATGGAAGGGTCGGAAGCTGTTGAAGCCTTGAAGGCATTGTTGTAAATTGTTCTCGATACGAGGGACGTAGAATTCTCAGCTCACTACGGAGTAGTCACTACGAATAGAGTGTTTCTATTCTGGGTGCACAAGGGCGCCACATCATTGGGGGAATTACGACTACCTACGGGCTACGGCACCTCCGCAGCAGGGCTGTAAAAATGAAGAACAATATGTTGACTTTAAACATGATATACTTTTCAATGTTGAACATTTAGAATCCATTGAAAGACACCCCGAGTCAACGGAAGGCTACACAAGGTACTGTGTTGTCTATTTCACTGGATCCGGTGCCCCAGACTCCTGCTGATCTCTCCCGCTCGCGGTGTAAGCTTGGCAGCGTTGGCGTGTGTTGAAACAAAGAAACCCCTGAACTCTCAGATGAGCCAACCCTCGCGAAGTTTCTTGTATACACGGTAAAAGGACGCCCACAGACCAGTGTAATTCCTACATAAACAGCCCTGGCGGCTTCAACAATCCTCTAGCGTTGTGCAACTTTGGTGTCTTCTGATAAACCAGCACCTTCGTCCTCCATCTAACTCCAGCGCACACTTAAAGAAAGCTGTCGAAACGGTCTCTTGACTATACTTCCCCCTAGAGAGGTGTTCTGCCTAGAACATCCAGCAACAACATGGCGTACCAAGGTGTTGGCGGACCTGATGGTTACGGGGATGACCATCGCCTCCATGCCCTACCAGGCAGTGTTTGTCCCCCTTTCCGTCAGTCCGATGACTTGACCGTAACTGATTTCCATCCAACAGCAATATCACTTGCCCCCACACAATGGAGAAGGATCTGACGATGAAGCCGAGAGCGCTCTTTTGCACCACAATCAGGGTGGACCTTTCAGCGGACCTTTCGACGAGTCTCATACTCTTGTTGGAACACCTCCGGTTAGACCAAATTCAAGCTATAGCTTGACCGAATCCTATGTCGGGGACGGTCGAGGAACAGCACCGCCATACAGCGGACCTGGGCATTTCGAGGAAGATCAGTACGATGGCTCGTCTCTTCGGGATCCTCAAGCAGCTTTTGGCGTACCTGGACGAGCACCGTCACCGTACGCCAGGAGTGAGACCAGCTCAACAGAAGCGTGGCGGCAGAGACAAGCGCCTGCTGGAAGCAATCTACGGCGCTATGCTACTCGTAAAGTCAAACTCGTTCAGGGTTCCGTCCTAAGTGTCGATTACCCCGTACCCAGCGCTATTCAAAACGCCATTCAGGCAAAGTATCGAAGTGATCTGGAGGGTGGCAGCGAAGAGTTTACACACATGAGATGTACGAGATCTACTGGGCCGGCTTTTGGAGGACCACAGCTGACTGTGTATAGATACCGCGGCTACTTGTGACCCCAATGACTTTACGCTCAGAAACGGTTACAACCTTCGTCCAGCAATGTACAATCGACACACCGAACTTCTCATTGCCATTACATACTATAACGAAGATAAGGTGCTGACTGCTCGTACACTGCATGGTGTTATGCAGAATGTCCGAGACATTGTGAACATCAAGAGGACAGAATTCTGGAACAAAGGTGGACCCGCTTGGCAGAAGATTGTTGTATGTCTAGTATTTGATGGGATCGACCCTTGTGACAAAGACACGCTCGACGTACTGGCAACAATTGGGATATACCAAGATGGCGTGATGAAGAAAGACGTAGATGGCAAAGAAACTGTGGCCCACATTGTGAGTGGGTAGATTTGTGTTCTAGATAACCAGGAGCTGATCTACGCTAGTTTGAATATACAACGCAACTCTCCGTTACAGCTAACCAGATGCTTGTTCGCCCATTGGATGATGGTCCAAGCACTCTTCCACCTGTACAGATGATATTCTGTCTCAAGCAGAAGAACAGCAAGAAGATCAACTCGCATCGATGGCTCTTCAATGCATTTGGCCTCATTTTGAACCCCGAAGTTTGCATTCTGCTTGATGCGGGGACGAAACCCGGTCCCAAGTCTCTGCTTGCACTGTGGGAGGCCTTTTACAACGACAAAGACCTTGGCGGAGCTTGCGGCGAAATCCATGCTATGCTGGGCAAGGGTTGGAGAAATCTCATCAATCCGCTGGTCGCGGCTCAAAATTTTGAGTACAAGATCAGTAACATTCTGGACAAGCCTTTGGAGAGTTCCTTCGGATATGTTAGTGTGCTACCCGGGGCCTTCTCCGCCTACAGATTCCGTGCTATCATGGGAAGACCTCTAGATCAGTATTTCCACGGTGATCACACAGCATCTGCGTTAAACAAAGGAAAGGGTATCGAGACTATGAACATCTTCAAGAAGAACATGTTCTTGGCTGAAGACAGGATCCTATGTTTCGAATTGGTTGCTAAAGCAGGGGCAAAGTGGCACCTAACGTACGTCAAGGCCTCCAAGGGTGAAACCGACGTTCCTGAGGGCGCACCTGAATTCATTGGCCAGCGTCGACGATGGCTCAATGGTTCCTTTGCGGCCAGTATATATTCTCTCATGCACTTTGGGAGAATGTACAAGAGTAGCCACAACATCCTCCGTATGTTCTTCTTCCACCTTCAATTGATTTATAACATGGCTACTGTGCTCCTCGCTTGGTTTTCTCTAGGTAAGCAACCGTAGTCCCAGATGTGAAATGTGAGGAATTGACCGATTCTGACAGCGGCCTTTTGGCTCACTACAACGGTAATCATGGACCTCGTAGGTCAAAAAGGGTCACCGGCGAACGGTGGCCGAGCGTGGCCGTTTGGCGACACTGCTACTCCAATAGTCAACACGGTGCTCCAGTATCTTTACCTGGCTTTTGTCCTTCTCCAATTCATTCTTGCTCTCGGTAATCGACCTAAAGGGTGAGTACTCCACTCCGTTTCCATCGAAGTATGCACGCTAATGGTGGTGAAAGCTCCCGGTCGACCTACATTGTATCCTTTGTCGTATTTGGTCTCATTCAGACCTACTTGATCGTCCTGTCGATGTTTCTTGTTGTCAGAGCTCTGACTGGCAAAGGCAGTGGGGAGACCTCCATCGACGTGAAGCACGGCGCCGACCTGTTTTTCAAGACTTTCTTCTCTTCCACAAGCTCTGGTATCATACTTATCGCTCTGGCAGCTACATTCGGATTGTACTTTGTAGCTTCATTTATGTATCTCGACCCGTGGCATATGTTCACCTCTTTCCCGCAGTACCTGTTAATCATGTCTTCCTATGTCAACATCCTCAACGTTTATGCCTTCTGCAACTGGCACGATGTTTCATGGGGCACCAAAGGCTCCGACAAGGCAGACGCCCTACCCTCAGCGCAAGTCACGAAAGCAGCGGATGGAAAAGCAGCTGTTATAGAAGAGCCAGACAAACCGCAAGCCGATATTGATCAGCAGTTCGAAGTCACGGTCAAACGTGCTTTGCTGCCATTCCAGGAACCAAAGGTGGAAGAAAAGAAGACTCTGGAGGACTCGTACAAGAGCTTCAGAACCCGACTAGTATTATCGTGGATTTTCTCAAACGCCGGTCTTGCTGTGGTCATAACCCAAGATTCTTTTGATAAATTTGGTCTTACGGTAAATACTCTTGCGAGATTGTTGTATAGGGCACACTAACTATTTTCTAGAGCCGCGCGTCATCAAGGACTGCACATTTCTTTCAGGCGTTGCTTTGGGCCACAGCTGGATTGGCACTTGTGCGCTTTATTGGGTGCTGTTGGTTCTTGGGCAAATCGGGCATCCTAGCATGTTTCGCTCGGAGATAGATGAAGAGGGCTTGGGGCGCCCTGGTAGCTTGTCTTGTCTATGTTGCCGTACAGGCATTCATTTAGCGTTTGTACATCTGTCTGTCCTGGGCGTTGAGTCAAGTTCACATTGGTTATGTGGGTGACTTGAGTATCTTTGAGATCAGATCCCTTAGAAAAGTCTTAGCAAGAATGCATCCACCTATCTCTGTTGCAGAAGTGCGCAAATGATGTGGACGTATCGTAACCCAGATCAGTAGTGATAACCTGAGTCACACATGTCGCGTGGCAACTTGCCTGTTCTGATTTCAACTTCGAGCCTTCCATATCTTTATTACTACATTCGATCGGACAAGACGACCTGGCCTTACAAACTGTGAACGTATCTTTGCTCTTGATCTACTCGCATAATTGAGACAACTTTAGAATTCGTGTCAACTGATTGCCCGTACATACCTCGACCTTCACCCTTGGACCTTCTCCTTCTCTTTGCGCAACAGCCCAGGCTGTTCAGAGAACAAGGTGTTAGGATGTTAAAGATATGGTCTATGGTAAGCCAGCCCCCTAATGTTATTGAGTCGCTCATTTGCGTCCTCGAGGCTTACATCAAGCTGACCATCAACTACAGAAACAGAAGCAGGCCGCCGCCGCGAACGCTGAAGGCGGGCAAAAGAAGAAGAAAGTCACAGCGGCCCAACTACGAGTCCAGAAGGGTATGGCTGCCATCGTCCTTCGAACACCAAGAACCGCCCAAAGACCCTTACGCTGACTCTCAACCAACTCTATCAGATCTATCGGAGCTGTCCTTAGGCGGTACTATGCGAACCCACTTCCCAAACCCTGACGACATCCTAAACTTCACGCTTACGATTGAGCCGGATGAGGGCATGTATAAGGGAGGGGCGTTCCATTTCAACTTCGCCATCAACCAGAACTTCCCACATGATCCGCCGAAGGTTAAGTGCATACAGAAGATATATCACCCAAACATTGACTTGGAAGGGAACGTCTGTCTAAATATCTTGAGGGAGGATTGGAAACCTGTGCTGAATCTTAACGCTGTCATTGTTGGTTTGCAGGTAAGGCTCTGGCCCATAAGATTGGTCATGATAGTCAGACTTCTAAGGACTTCACCACGGTATGAGCTGCCCAAGCAAAAACTAATGCTAACGCGTTGATCTACATAGTTCCTATTTCTTGAGCCAAATGCCTCCGATCCCCTGAATAAAGACGCCGCTGAAGACTTGAGATGTAACAGAGAAGGCTTCAAAAGGAATGTTCGTACATCTATGAGTGGAGGTTCATTCAAGGGAGAGAGCTACGAGCGTGTGATGAAATGATGGACTGATTGTAGGACTCCATTGGCGTTCGAGCGTTGTATATCATGGCGTCCAAGCGGCATATGTGTTTTTTTGGAAGTCCAGCTTTAGATGAGCAGGAGGCCTGGTCATGAGTGTCACAGGAATTTCAATGGGCGTAGATACTAGATCTTGAGGTTGATCAATATACGTTCTATGCTTCTCTGTACTTGCCTTACCAATAAATCGTTCTCAACGACTAGAGAAGTTAGGCCCGGCCTTAAAATCCGGAGCGGCGTTCAGCCCTACACCGTTGCGGGTGAACTTATCTACCTTCAAGGTTCGGGAACATTGCATGATTGCTCGTTTCATTGAGTGAAAAGCAGGTTGAAGAATGCAATTAGGGTGATACCTGCTAAGCTACCGACCTATTGACTCAGTCAAGAACATGTCCTCAACCTTCTCCACGGTTGAAAAGCATGTCCCAGCATGGAAGAAGCTAGGGCTCACGCTCAAGAATGCCAAAGACGAGCCGGCCATTGTGAATGTTCATGTAGGCCAGGCTCTTTCCAAAAACAACAAGACGAAACTTCTCATCAAGGACCGTGCTGAGCAAACCACAATTTCTCCGCCGTTCGCAAATCCGGCAAAGAAGTCCAAGAAATCCTCATCAAAACCAAGCAAGTCTACAGTCACGGCTACCCAAGATACTACTTTACCAGCCTCAGCTCCCCGAGAAAACAGCGTCTCACCTTTAGCTCCACGAAAAATCCCCCTTCAAAAACCCAAATCCGTCTCCTTTGCCCCTCAAACCAAAACCGAAGACGCCGACAGCACCAAAGACCTTTACAACAACTGGCTTACCACTCAACTCGCCTCTGATCCATCTTTCGACCCCTCAAAGACTGGTAGCCCAGCTCTCAAATCCATCAGTCCTGCCTCAGTCTCAGACCCCACCGCCACCGTTACTCCCATCTCCAACAAAGATTCCATAAAGAAACGCAAGAAATCTAAATCAACTCTCCTCTCACAACCCTCCAAAGCGCCCTCAAACTCAGCCCCTGCTGAAGCTTCAACCTTGAACAAAGCTACACTAGAATACCTGCAAACCTACCACGCCAACCGCGCTGAGTGGAAATTCTCCAAGATCCGCCAAACACACCTCCTCCGCTCTCTCTTCCCTCTTTCCCAAAAACCCAGCCTCATCCCATCATCCCACCTACCAGCGCTGCACGCATATCTCTCCGGCTTACAGGGGCAATCCGCGCGTTCACGCCTACGCGCACAAGCCCTAGCGATTAGGGACGAGGACGAGAAGTGGCTAAACAACGATATGGAGGCGGTAGAAAGCAGAGAACGGAGGAAGGAGGAGTATATGAGGGAAGTGGAGAGGGTTAAGGAGTTGCTCAAGGGAGTAGAGGACGAGAGGGAGGATAGGGAGAAGGTGGCGAGTAAAAATTGGTGGGAGAAGGTGCAGAGGAGGAGGATGGCGGAGGCGGTGCTTTGGAGCGTGGGTGAGCGGGGCGAGCCAGGGGAAGAGGAAAGCCGAAAGGAGCAACTTGGAAAGGGGCAAGAGATCACGGGTAACCAGGTGAGAACTATAGGTGGATGCAGAGGAGAGAAACGTCCCGCGGGCAAGAACGGCAAGCAGAAAAGAAAGCGTAAGAGAAGGACAACAGGCGTGCCGGATGATGCCAGCAGTAGCTCCAGCAGTAGCTCCAGCAGCGGCAGCAGTAGTAGCGGCGACGACGACAGCGACCAAGAGGAAACGTCGAAGGGAAAGGCAACGGACGATAGTGACACGTCGAGTTCGGAGGAGAGTTCAAGCTCGGGTTCGGAGAGCGTGGACGGTGGTGGAAGTGGGTCTGGGGGTGAGTTGGATAGCGGGAGTTCCGGGAGCGGGAGCGGGAGCAGGAGTGAAAGCGATAGCGATAGCGGGACTAATAGCGGAAGCGGTTAACAAGGGGATATTTCGAGGTCAACCGTTTCAAAAATTGTCTAAAATTGATAGGTTCCTCCGCAAGCCCTGCAATCTACATTCGTGGCACGGTTCGGAAAGTCCCAATTGGCCGCTTATGGAAGGGACGTGGTGTGCTGATATACCATTAATCAGTCCCTCACTACCATTTCCTGGAAACTCCATCACAAACCCCCTCATACAAACAAACATCGTGGGTATCATCTCACTTCCCCCTTTCCTCCTCCTTCCCCGCCATCCCCCCCCCTTCCCCCGGCCAGCTTCTCCCCCGGCGTCCTCCTGTCCCCGCCCCCCCTCTCCCTCTTCCTCTTCTTTGGAACATAAACATCATTAAAATTCATCACCACGCCCAGAAACTTCATATCCACATCTGGCTGCGCGCTCAAATCCCCTAGCAGCACATTGACCTTAGCTCTGAAATCTGTTGAGAGGTCTTTCAGCCTCGTGCGTAAGGTGGGCAGCATCTGGTCGTCTCCGCTGTTGGCGGTGGTGGCGATACCAATGGGAATGGGGAAGGGGGAGTCGGTACGGGTTGGGGGCTCTTTGGTGTTGGTGGGGAGGGGAAAGGGAGACGTGGCCCGCTCGTCGTCGAGGTCCTTTTCTGAAAGACCCCATTTCCCCTGCGCGGTGCGGGTTTCGATTTTGGCGGCGAGTTCCTGGCGGCGGGTGAACTCAGCGACCGAGAAGGAGTAGAGGCCGTCGACGGCTTCTCTGTAGGCGAGCATTATTTTTAGGATATGGTGCAGCTGGCTCGTGAAGCTGTCTTCTCTAGTCCCAGTGGTGCTGGAGCGGGCGGAACCGAGCAGGCCCTTGTGGGTGATGGATCTGAGATATTTGGTGTGCGCATCGATGAGATCGTCGAGGGTGCAGTCCGGTTTTGTAATGGCGGCTTGGAGCTGGTCCCAGGAGGCTTCGATGACTTCGAATAGGATGTAGTATTGGAGTTGGTTGACAAAGTGGATCATTTCGGCGATGCAACATCTTGCTAATTTCCAGTCGCGACTTATTTTGTCATCAACTCTAGCGAGGACGCCTCTGGCACCGGTCATGCAGCGGCGCCATGTGCTGCCGAGGGCGAACTCGACGCGCTTGATGCGCCAGAGGAATTGGAAAACTTTGAGGTACTGGCGGCTTGCCCAAGGGGTTATAATGACATCGACTGGGGCGTCAACTTTGTAGTCCAAGGTGAAGACGTCCCAGCCAACCTCACCGTTGCTGAGGGCAAGAAGTCGAGCATCCAGGCGTAGTAGGACGTCTGGGGAATCGTATTGAGCGTTCGAGCCACGAATGGCGTGTTCGAGCTGGGCGGTAAGGGTGTGCCGGTATTGAGTACCAGCAGGTCTATCTAAGTTCGAGGCGAGCGATTCCATAAGCAGGGCAATGAAGTCGCCTTGACCGAGCAGAAGGTATTTCTTCAATGCGCGGAGATGCTCGAAGAGTTGGAATTTATCATCCATGAGGTGGATGAGACGGGCCATAGTGGCCGTGTAAGCTTTATCGATGGACGTCTCAAGTGTAGCGGTATCGCCATATTGAAGTTCTCTGGATGCCTCTTTGCAGTAAGCTTCGACCCAAGCAGAATCACCGCAGCCATAACGGATAAAGTTTAAGCTTTTCCCAATAAGAAAGACCTTTCTCGCAAATTCCCCAGTGATAATACTCGGGATCATTTCCTTGTCTAATTTATACTTGTCTTCCCACACGCTGGTGGCTGGTGCCCTTCGAGGGTCTGCGTCCTTTTCCGTGATGCTGTGAGGGTCCTGTTCAATGACAAAAAATTCGTGGTAAGGATCAGACAGTTCGCCGTCATAGATCCACTGCCGTAGCATGTCATAGAAAGGTTTGGTGACATGGACCAGCATGCGCTCTGCAAAAGCACCAACAAAGGGATCACCATGGGATGTTGAGAACGAATGAATCATTGAGATCAGTTGGCCGCCCTTTCTACCTGTAAGATGTCAGCAGTTGCATTTTGAGATCCGATATATCAGAGCTTCATGTACTCTTCGCCTCCTCTGTCATAAGGCTCATCAGTCGCAGTCCCATCGTAGCTTCCCTGGTCCACACAACGGATTTCTTAAGCGTCACACCAGCCTTACCAATCCCCCCTCGAGGCTCATTGGGACCCATAGATGCGGTTGCGCGCCGGATTTCTCCCTCCAGTATGGCGATTAACCCAAGATAAGAACGCAGCTCACCGCCAATCGTAGATCGTAGACTTTGGCTGATCAACCCCTCATCTTTTGACTCTATATAATCCGAGAGGCTGCGATAGAGCAAGGATGGCTCTGCTAAAGTATGCAGGAGAGAGATTAGAGGTAGCGGCAGAGCAGGTGGAAGGGTAAGAGACGCGGGAGAGGTAAAGGGCAAACAGGTCGATGAGAGGCCTTGAAGAGTAAAAGGGAGGTCACGTAAGAGGGCAGACTCGGTTGGCTTCTCAGGATTCCCCCGGTCTACGTCTGATCCTGCTACCTCACGTGCTTTAATGTCACCTTCGTTTTGAGCAAGGCTTCTCCGTTCCGTTTGACCACTACCTTCAGCCTTGCTTTCTGGGCGATTATCTCGCGTAGGCAACCTTGCCAACCCAGCAGACGAGAAAGCATCGTCAAAAGCTGGTAGCTGATCGCCATTTTGCTGTGGTCCTGATCTTGCAGGCCCCTCTCTTTGTGGCAATTGGCCTACATCAGACCTAGCAATGGCCGAACTTAAAGATGCGACGTCTCCGGTGCCAGAGTCTGCTATTTTGTATAGTAAGAACAATATTGCCCATTTTTGGGCTACCACAGGTTGAAGGAGCAGCCGGGAGTAGAGGTTGGAGAATTGAAGGGCTTTGTCCGGGGAGCCATGATCGTGCAGCACTTAGATTCATCAGCTTGAAGAAGTCGCAATCATGCCAATCGCCTACGCTTTTTCTTTATAAGATCAGAGGCATGGTTGACATCAGACACCACGTCAGGCTCTCCTCGGCTATATAGCACATTAGTGAAATTGTTTTTAGTCTTTCGAACGTTTACGTGCCTGTTAATGACACCCTTTGCCCATCCTAAAGCATTGTTGCGTCTCTTATCTGTTGTAGCTTTGTCTTCTTCGGAGGAGCAGAGGACGAGATTATCGATGAGGGATGACAACGCGCTATTCACACGTTGACTTGTTGCATCACCCATATGGGCATTCTTTAAAAGCAGCAAAAGGATTTGGTGCGCGGGTGTGAAGAGTTGACGTGTCGTGGGGAAACGCGGCGAGATTCCGCTTTTATCGATTCCGCCGCAGATCCCGCTGGCGCACTTCGCTTTTAGGAACCTCAATCTCCAGCATTTCCTTATCGTATTGATTTGACTACAACACACGCTTTTCTGCGATGAAAGAATGATTAATCTCTTCAAATAGCAATGGAGGCATCGCATGAGAACCTGTGTCTGCCGCAATGGCTTTCTGTTACGGGACAAGCTCTTGAGCTTGGACTCGAATCAGGCTTTCGAGGTCGATCTACTTGGCCATAAATGGTGGACATATGTACTCACATCACTGCAGGTCAATGCATCTCTATTAAGTCCTATGTGAAGCTAAACCAGCTCGGCGAAGGAAGTGCGTATCCCATACTGTTTACAGTAATTGAGCAACAAATTTACTCATCTCAGCCTACGGCGTCGTTTACCGCGCCAGAAGTCGGGAGACATCAAAGGTTGTTGCGCTCAAGCAAGTCCGGATATCCCATGAAGAACGGCAGAATGGAGTTCCAATTACCGCCCTACGCGAAATCTCTATCCTTCGTTCTCTGAAGCATGACAACATTGTCAACGTCCTGGATGTAGCCGTGGGGGACACAGCAATGGATGAGATATACATGGTCATGGAGTATGCTGAGCAGGTTGGTGATAATTGAATCTTTATAAGACTATTGGCGCACCTAGCTGGCTTGTTTTTCCTTCACCTATGGGTGGAGGAAGTGCCGTTTGTCTCGAGATTCTAGGACTTGGCAAACCTCCTTGATGAGCTGCAAGTCAAGTTCACTATAAGTCAAGGTTCGCTATTCAACATAAATTCCGCCGAAACATTATAAGCTGATATAGGAGGCAGTCAAATGCCTTTTTCGGCAACTTCTCGAAGGCCTGGATTACCTCCACAAAAGCGACATCGTTCATCGGTATGGCTTGTCTTAGTCATGAAATGGAGAAACGGAGAAATGGAAAATCAAACGTTAACACCTAGCAATTAGTGACGTGAAGATGCAGAATATACTCTTGACCGCAAATGGGGTTCTTAAGCTTGGTCAGTTGCGCAATACTAGATGTGGAAACCTTTCGCTTATGCGTGACAGCCGATTTTGGCATGGCTCGAGCATACAGCCCTCGACCGTTGACCCCGGGAGTAGTTACAATATGGTATCGAGCACCAGAGCTGCTACTTGGTACCAAGTACTATACACCGTCTGTGGATTTGTGGTCGGCAGGACTTGTATTGGCCGAACTGTTACAAAGTGCTCCGTGCCTTACTGGAGAAACGCCCATTGATCAGTTGTCGCTCATTGTGAAACTTCTTGGTTCCCCCATGCCTGATGACTTGGCGACACTGTCAGCAATGGGATGCCCTAAGCTTATCAGGTGGCGTAGGGAGTCTTTAGCACCAGGACGACCTGATAACCTTGAGCGCCGATTCCTAGCGGAGACGACCCTGGAGACTGTCAACGTTTTGAAGGGTCTATTGAAGTGGGACCCTCAAGCTCGATGGACTGCTGCGGAGACATTGGGGAGAGGCAAAAGCAGATATGCCGCAATGGCAGATAAATGGTGGGGTGAAAGCCCTCGGGCCATCAACAAAGACTTATTGCCCACTTACCCCGAAGTTAGGAATGGTGTTGCGGTGAGAGACATGGAGCATCGCGCCCAAGTGGGGGTAGTAGACCCAGGAGAACCCAAAGGTGTGGTAGAGGAAAGCGCAGTTGGTTATGTGTTCGATTTCGAAGGTCAGAGTGGTGTACGGAGGCCGGCAAAGAGACCTCGTGCGGGTTGATGGGGAGACTAGAAAAAGCTTTGATGCAGCAGGTACTGGCGGTCTGAAAAGCAAGATTTGATATTGGCCGCCAGATCTGCCCTATCCAAATCATACTCCTGCCCGTGATCACGATTGTTCCATTCCACTGATAACGATGCCTCCTTTATCGTCAATGCAACTATCTCTGCATGTCATCAAGCGATACCAACGACCGTCATCTGATCTACGACGGCGTCCTTGGAAAGCCCAGGCTTTGATCACGCACACAACATCCTGCCAATCGCAAACATCCGACGACACTCCTAGTCTCCTTTCGTAGCTTCGTCGCACAATCGTGATCTGTATATTTGATGACAAGTAAAGAATCTTGGCGGTGCACAGTCCCCTTGAACATGAGTGATGAGTCTCGGAGAATCCTTAGCGGGGTGCGGTATGGCAGCATGTTCCTCGCTTCCGACTGTGTGCCTCCGATCCTCCACGCACCACTCACTCATTTCCCCATATTGCGGGGACCGTACAAGGGGAATTGCATTCCAGCTTGAGCATATGATCCATTCATTCACAGTTTGAGGGTTTAAGATTCACGCTGCCGCCGCAGCATATTGAGGGGCGGAACTCGTCACTACAAGAATACTCAATCACCAGCCACAAAGTAGTGGAAGCTTCAACAACATGACTCGGCGCATCGTCTACAGCGCTGCCTTGCTGGTGTTTCTCGTCGGTAAGCTTCTACTTTATCTTACTATACGAGAGCTTTGGCAGAAGAAAGCTAACAAGAGCCCCGCAGCGTGTGCTATGACCTTGACCAGCATCATAACACCCAGATGGATCAGCTGGAACAGTGAAACGGTATTCAACCTCCTATCCATTCTGTGGAAGCTATCCTTTCTCAATCCAAGATCCTCGCTAAAATCCCCATGCTCTGACAGCCCAGCGGCGAACACATCCACTATACCTATGGCCTCCACAAACGCTGTTCCTCCCTCATGCACACTTGCGAATCCTTCCCACAGCCAGCAGATTGTCACAAGGATCGCTTTTTTTGCTCCATGTGGCGCTCTGTCGGCTTTCTGATGTCATTTGCTGTAGTTGGTGAGGGTGGAACGCTGATAGCGTACATTGTGGTTCTTGGGGGCGGAAAGCAAAAGAGGGAAAGTGGGTGGAAGATATTGAGCGGGATGCTGTTCTTGGTGGGGGTAATACAGTGTACTGGGATGGCTTTGGTCGTGAGTGGTACCTCCCAGTAGATTATGGACAGGGGAGATGCGGGATATCGGTGAGGGGTTGTGTAGCTGATGATGTGGGGTGCTTTAGGCATACCTTTACGACAACGACGACCGCTTCTTCCCTGGCTGGGAACTAGATACCTCCTGGATCCTATGCACTGCCAGTTGGAGCATCATGGTGCTCTTGGCTGGTGGGATTGCCGCCGCCGCGTTACTGCTACCCTCGGAAGAGGGCTATGAGCTGATACCCAATCACGATCGGGAAGAATGGGAGTCATGAGCATTCGCATGATATCGAAGGGGCACAACTTGGACGGATACTCAGCAAATACGCACCCATGGTGTGAATGAGTAGCACGCCGAGCCTCACGAAGGCCTACGGCGTTTGAATCAATGAAAGATGTCTCTTACGAGGCATTGCCATGGAGGAATGTTGATAACGGAGGATTGAGTTTCTTTTTCCGCATTGCCGGTGCGATTATTTACGGAGGTCTCTGCTTTTATGCTGGCAAGGCGTTATACATGGGAGTGGCTTTTTTTCTCTTGAGCTTCTTTCGATAGCCGAAATCTAGGGATTTTCATTGCTTTCCCAACGCGTTTTGCAATTCCCGCTGTCGTACGTACGGTCATCTACGAAATTGGGAAAGAAGGAGAATCCAGTCATCTCCTTTTTCCCGCATATGCAGCCAGCTGGATCCAAGATAGCCGTCTTCAATCGTGAACACTTTGCCCCTTTTTGCGAGATGACATTTGCAACCACATCTACTTTCTGTTCCAGGGCATCGAAGCCTTGTATTTTCTTTTCCTGACGTTGTCCTTTGATTAAATTTAATGCAACCAACCTAGCCCCCAAGAAGCCAGGTCTCACCTTAAACACCCATGCTACATATGCAAGACGAAATCTCTCCCATCGCCCAAACCACATCAAACCCCCATATCCTCTACCCTTTACCCCCCAGCCTCTCCGTCCACGCCCACCTCGTCCTCTTCGCCTTGAGCAAAGCATATGCCAGTAACCGATACACAACGACACAAACCCCCAACGCCACAAGATTCAGCCCAGCATCCGTCTCCAGATTATACAACCTCAGCGCATCCTCCCCCGTCTCCACCGGACATCTTCCACTCGGCAGTTTCTGAAACTCCGTGCACGTAAACACCACCCCGCGCAGCGTATACGGCGCCAAATTCCCCAAACTCCACTTGATCGGGCTGAGATGATTCCACGCCTGCAAAAACGTAGGGATATTCAGGCTCATAACGCCGCCCATCACAGTAGCAACACTGAGCAAGACAGAAGTGAGGTTGACGGCGAAACCGGTGTGCGAGACGAGGGTGTTGAAGACGATGCCAACGCTCTCGCCGCAGGAGACGATGGCGAAGCAGTTGAAGGCGACGATGAAGAAGAGGCTTGCGGAGCGCGGGAGGCCGGCGGCGAGGACGGTGAGGATGGCGAAGAGGAGAGAGGTGAGGAGCTCGAAGGGGAGCTCGGCGGCGGTGTATTGGATGAAAAAGGCTTCGACGCTGTAGGCGCCGTCATCGTGTTCGCGGTAGAAGACTGGATGGGTTGCTTAGATGGGGTGTTGGGATGGTCAATTTGATGTTTACGTACCTTGCTTTTCATCCGGGTAGACGGCGACATTTTGAAGCATGCCGACGAAATACAAAGCGGCGAATTCTTGGATAAAGCCTAGCCGGGTTTGCACGCTGTAATAGTCGTGCTTGAGAGGTGCGAAGAAGAGTGTTAGAATGATGGAAAAGCCCAGGACTTGGGTTGTGCGTGCGACGATGGAAGGAGGGTTGCGGCGGAAGTTAATGAAGCTGCGATGGAGGAGTAGAGGGAAGGCGATGCGGAATGGTGTCATTGCGCGAGCAAGACTGCCGAGCTGGGCCGGAGTGTCAATATGGGAGGTTGAGCGGACGATATCGGGCTGAGTCTTATCCCAATCCATAATTAAGGAGCGGACTTTCTCTCTGCTGGCAGCTTCCTTGGTGGAGTGTTGGAGATCAACAGTGATGAGGTCCAGGGCGAAATCGGCGGGGTTTGTTGCGGTAGGGCATTCGTGGCCTAGAGAGGCAAAATGGGGGAGCATGAGGGAGCCATTACCGGCGTAGGCAGGAGAGCCGCCTCGGGCGAGGAGAAGAACGTTGCCAAAGTGCTTGAACAAATCGGACCGCGATTGATGGATAGTGAGTATCAAGGTTCGCCCTTCTTCTGCCAGCCCCTTTAGAACGTCGATAATCGACGACGCCGTGAATGCATCGAGGCCGGAGGTAGGCTCATCCAAGAGTAGGATCCGCGGATCTGTCAATATTTGCGTGGCTATTGTGACACGGCGCTTTTCGCCGCCACTGATACCCTTGACCAACTCGCTACCGACTAAATTATCTGCACAGTCGCGCAGTCCCAGCTTCAGTAGTACAGATTCTGCTCGTTGTATCTTCTCCTCTTTCGACATATGGGTAGGTAGTCGGAGCCCAGCTGCGAATCGGAGATTCTCTCTTACAGTGAGGTACGGGAGGAGGGAGTCGTCATCCTGGCAAACATAGGAACAGATCGAGCGAATCACGCCCTCGGAAGGAACTGCGCCATTGAAGAACATGTCCCCATCTGTTTCGTATTTAGTTGATATGGAATTGTGAAGACGTCGAGCCATTAGATTGAGTAGTGAAGTTTTGCCGCTCTGATGATTGTCAGTAATTGAACGGGAAATACGATAGCGAGAAAGGAAGCATACTCCTGAAGGCCCCATGATAACATTCAACAAACCTGGTTCAAACCTGGTATTGATGGGTTTTAGAACCGAGACTTTCGTCGCTTTCTTGAAGAAAAGCTTGCGCTTCTGAATATCGAGGCTGTAGTTATGGAGTCTGATGTCCACTGTCCGTACTTCTTCCAACGAACGAGCTATCAAGTTCTCCTTTCCAGCAGATTGATCTACCTCGGTCTTCCGGGCTCGCGAAATGCTCATTTCAACTTTCCAAAACTGCAGGATAAGAGCAGCTCCGAGGTAAAAGGTAATCACAAATGCTAAGAGAATGATGATCGGTCTAATAATCCAATTGGAAGGAAAACCAAGAGACTCCATGATATAAGCCCCAGTGTATTGTTTACAAGCCGGGTTCGCGGTACCACCAGAGACTGGACAATCATAGAGCTGACCTGCAGGATCTGAAGTATGACCGACGAACTCATTAGCTGCCAACGCCCCAAAAGCATAGAAAACGTAGGCTGTCCACTTTTAGCCGAAGCTGTCAGCATCCCACTTAAACAAGCAGAAGAGTATCATACACACCTTGAACCATCGAACGTATACGGGTATCTGATTCGACTGAACGAAATATCCACAAGCCAAGCTCTGAATGGTATACGCCATATTCGCAATTAACGATGCCCCGGCAAAATTTCTGGAAAAGGCCACGCATAATGTAGCGAGTGTGACAGCTATATATTGACTGAGAAGCGTGACGGCAAAGAAAGTAAAGAATTGACTTGCAAGTGGTCGGAAGCCCGCCATGAAGTAGTATACAACGGAAAAGATGAGCGGAACAGGAATGTCTTCAATGAATACACGTGCCAGCCTGCGGCTGATCAGGAACGCGGGAACATCAACCACGCCCTCACCATATTCTCGATCAAAGAGTTGAATATCGATAGTAAGCCGATAGGTTTCAAAGAGTAGGATAAGGTACCCTTGAAACGAAGCAGCAGTGTAGAGTGCTCCTTCTTTGCTGCGTATGCCTTGCAGACTCCCATCCAGGTGGAGGAATATCCAGCCGGTTATTATGGCCATGCTCGTAGCTTCTAACAAAGAACCGGCCATTCCCATAGGATCTCTGTACGTCACTTTTACCGTTCGTCCGGTCAGCACCTTCACCTGCCGCATTAACGCAGACTTCTGGCTTTTTGACTTGACATTGGCAAGGTCATCCACAAGACTTCTATCTTTCTCATTGACATCGTGGAGAATGCGACATTCCGAATCTCGCCATGCTTGTTTCATGCTTTCAACCCGCGTAGAAGACGTTGCCTCGAGCACGGTAGACCGACTATCGACGGCTGCCAGGTCAACCAAATGCTCTGCAGGATTAACGAAAGCTGGGAGACCATGACCCAAATCGTCAAAATAGGGTAGACACTCGCTAAGCGGGCCACTGTATACCGGCGACCCTTCTGACAACAATATGAGACGGTCGAATAGGCCCCATATTTCAGACCTTGGCTGATGTATCGTAACAACAATCGTCCGACCCTTCGCTGCCAGCGTTTTCAAAGTTCGTATCAGCTGGAAGGCACTAGTAGCATCAAGACCTGTTGTGACCTCATCAAGGAACAGGACTGAAGGATTTGCCAGCATTTGCACACCCAAGCTTGTCCGTCGTTTCTCACCACCAGAACAACCTTTGTGAACGTTGTTCCCAATTCTAGTATTTGCACATTCTTTCAAGCCAAGCTCAAGGATCACTTCTTCCACCACTCGATATCTTTCTTCCGTAGAAGTGGACGAGGGAAGTCGCAGCTCCGCAGCGTAGAAGAGAGTCTCGCGAACAGTCAAGGTAGGCAACAAAACGTCTTGTTGCATAACGTAGGCGCTTCGAATGCTTGTTATCTTTGGATTTCCGTTATACAAGATATCTCCAGTGATTTTCAGCCTCCCGCCACCCATCCTGTAGGCTAATGTGTTTAACAACGTTGTCTTCCCACTCCCACTGCTACCTAGTATGGCCGTCAGGCTCCCACTCGGCATGGTTGCGCTCACTCCGTTAAGGATTGTTTTGAACTCCTTCTGTTTCTCGGCCTTCCTCCTTCCGAAAGACGTCTTCAAGGCTGCAATCCCGTTGGGCGAAACGTCAATATTGACGGACAGATTCCTGACGCTGACATTGACAGCATCCACAGCACGGAAAGAAATGTCATTCGCCGTGGCGTCGAGGTTGGGACTCCTCGCCGGAGATGTATGCTCAGTTGGCGGCGACGCCGAGTCGCTCTCGAGCTCAATCTCTTTACTCATTTTTGCTGCAGGCGCAATGGAACCAACAAATATCCCTACACGATCGAATGAGGTGGTGGAATCAGACCAGCACGCTCGAAGCGTGCCATGACAGTCGGCAGACGAAGTGAAGTATCAGGAGGAACTTTCATACTGGTACATGAGGGAGAAAAGCCTTGAAAGCAATTCTGAGAGCTTTGAATACCTACCTCTCTACCCATAGCTCTAATTTCCATGACAGCCACAGTCGGGAACATTGAGATCCGAGGTACTCTCTAGCAGATCAACCTTAGAATACTTCTAGACTACTGTACAAGCGAGATCTGCCTAATTAGCCTAAACTTGCCACGCGGGGCAGATCGACGCATGTCGAAGTCGATGCTCCGAGTCCAAATCCAACCGCCATGGCTCCCTCACGAGTCTCCCCTTCACCAAACCCCCTGGAACTTGCTTCGGGCTTGACCCCAGAGCAATTAGCCACTTACGACATAGATGGCTACCTCATTATCCCCTCCGCCCTCTCCCCCACCACCGTCTCCGCCCTCCTCGCCGAAACAAACCACCTCCTCACCACCTTCCCCCTAGAAACCCACCCTCTCACCAAATTTTCCACCGGTGAAACTAGCTCCCACGTCGGCGACGACTACTTCCTAACCTCCGGCGACAAAATTCGCTTCTTCTTCGAAGAAGCTGCCTTCGACCCCGCCACCTCCGCCCTCGTAAAACCCAAAGAGCGCGCTATAAACAAGATAGGACACTACTTGCATGCTCTTTCGCCCCCATTCCGAGAGGCGACACTCACACCTCTGCATGCGGGGATTGCGCGCTCGCTTGATTTCAAGGACCCGAGAGTGCTGCAGAGCATGGTGATTTGCAAGCAGCCCGAGATCGGGGGCGCGGTGCCGCCGCATCAGGACAGCACATTCTTGTACACGGATCCGCCAAGTGCGGTTGGGTTTTGGATTGCGCTGGAGGATGCAACGCGGGAGAATGGGTGTCTGAGTTTTGCAAAGGGTTCGCATAAGAGGGCGCCGGTGAAGAGCAGGTTTGTGAGGAAGGAGGGTGGGGGAACAGAGTTTGCGGAGGTGGAGGGGCGGAGCTTCCCTAAGGGGATGGAGTTGGAGGAGGAAGGGGAGGAGGAGGAGGTTTATACAATTGGGGATGTAGAGGCGGGGACGCTGGTGCTGATTCATGGGAACTTGCTACATAAAAGTAAGAAGAACTTGAGCGGGAAAAGTAGGTTTATATATACTTTCCATGTCATTGACGGAGAGAGTATGTACGATGAGAGAAACTGGCTGCAGCCGCCAGAAAAGGGCTTCACGAGGTTATATCCGAATTGACTTTGCGATATGTGTGAGGTCCACGGGCTCACGGAAGTCACTGCTCAAAGACCTCTTGTTCCAGATGGAGTTGCTGTCACGTCGAGATGTACAATATTTATCATAATATTTACAGGTATTTTTAACACATTTGACACGCTATAGTACTCTATTCACCACTCAGCGTCAAAGAAACAACCCTTGGTCTTGAGATCATATTCCAAATCGTCAATTCCCAGGCCCGCTGGCTTTCCATCGATCTCCGCATAAAATGACATATCCTTTAACCCCGTCCAGTTTGCGGCGCCCTCCTCCACTAGATCAACTTTCATCATTCTTTGCGCAGTTCCGCTGCCGGGCCCGGTGATCGTTACCCTCTTCGTGACTTGATTGTTAGCAGACGTTTCATTGGGCAGTGCTCCTGCGGCCTTTGTCCCGGTCATGAAGACCGTGCAGGCGGACTGAGGAAGTGTTTCAGCTTGAAGGCATGAAAGGGCGATGGAGCGGAGCGAGAAAGAGATGAACGGAGCAGAGGGGATTGCAATACTTCTGAGAGGGGCACCGGCTGGGGAAGTCATGCAATTGGGAGGAGACATTGAATCGGACTGATTCGTTAGGGCGAAAGATGTGTAATTAAGGCCTCGATAGATCTTCGACATTTGATGGCTGAGGTGTGGAGAATCGTACTGCGCCATTAGAGATCGCATTAGTAGGGGAATTCTGGAAAAAGAGGTTTGGGCATGGGGGTCAGACATACATTTGCGAGTATATGTGTAGTTGATGTTGTGTTCGCAAAGCACATGACGGTGTGGAGGCTGCCATTGGGTGGGCGCGGCGGAGAATAGGGCCCTTGCGTAGGAAAGACCGTATAGTGTGTTCGAGATGGAAGATGACTCATGGAGCCCAAATTTGTGAGATTTAGTGCTTGGCTTGTGTTGGCATAAGGGGGACCGGTGGAATCCGGATGGGTAGCTGGAGGTGTAGTCACGGTTATATTCGATGAAGTAATAGGGGCCGGGGGCAAGATTGAAGTTGTGGGAAGGACCGAGCTCTGGGGGTTGATTGGTGGTGAATCAGATACTGAAGGCATTGAAGAAGCTGGAGGGATGGCCGGGATTGAAGGTTTTGTGGAAGAGGAAACGAACACCGTTGCTGGAGACGCAGAAGCGTTTTGTGGAGGGCTTTGCGATGATGACGTTTGGCCTATATAGCTCTGATTGAGAGAACTCTGCAGCGAAACTTGCTGCGACGGTGTTGCAGTGCTACTACCACTTGTAGCCAAAGTTGTAGGAAAGTTGATAGAGTAGCTAGGGGTTGAAGGACGGGATTCTTGTCCACGAGAAAAGGTCTCGCGTGATATGGTGCTCCCTGGCCCGGCGTCCGATGCAGGTTGTAGGGGAGCGAAGGATGTAGGTTTGAAATGGCTAAGTGTTGATCCTCCCACAATCTCCGGGAACTCTGTGCTACCAGCAAGGTTGTCATTACTGGTGGGAGTGGGCGTCTCCGAGTTCACTGTTGGCAAATTTGTTTGTAGAGATGGGCTTGTCTTGATCTTGGTTCGACAGGGTCTCGCGGAGGTTGAAGAATTCATATCTGTACCGATGTGAATTGTATTTGCGGGCTCTGATATTGTACTATCAAACGACTGAATATTAGTTGGAAGCATTGGAACGCTCATTGTAAGCATAGATGGAATTCTAGATCCAGTGATAAAGGTTGGGCCCGGTGGATAATTTGAGAACAAAGCTGGCTGCAGGCTAATATTGTGCGTAGAAGAAGCTTGGTCAACTGAATGATAATCGGACCTGCTAGTGGTGACAAGCAAAGGAATTGAAATTTTTGAAGACGACGTCCTAGGACTCGGCAATGCTTCCAAGCCCAATTTAAGAGCTGAGTTGTGGCCCGAAAAAGTGATCAAGGGCGAGGGCAACGTCTGACCCCCAACTTTACTCGAACTTGGGTAACTTAGGTAGTCAGTGGCAGTTACTGTGACAAAGATAGTGGCTGTCTGCAATTGCGGACAACTACATTCTGGTTCTGGCATGCTCTCCGGCATCGGTTCTGAGCAGCTTGTTACGGTCACTGTGGTTTTTGAGCTGCTTAAGCTTATATTCCACACTTGACCGTGGTGCGAGGTGTTTCTGAAAGGAGTCGCACTCCCCGTCTTCGATTCTCTGAAGGCCCTGCCACCGGAGCTTGCGCTGTTCACATTACCATGACATAAAGTTCTGTTCAATTGAGCTGCAGGGGGTGGAGCGGGAAATAGCGTGGGCTTGCTGGAGGTTGAAGGATTCAACAGAAAAGCAGAATGGACCTGCATCAAGGAAGCAGCAGCGTTGGGTGTATTAGAAGTTGGCCTTCTGGTTTTTTGATTGGTGTTCAGGTTTGGGGCCGTCATGGCAGGCAAAGGAAGGTGGACTGCTAGCAGGAGTGAAACGAGAGTCAATAGCATCATCAAAGGACACCAGAGGCATTGGATATCGCAAGGAAGAAATCGAAAAGAGGTGAAAAGAGTGAGAAGACTGTGAAAGGACTAGGAACCATTGAGAAAGATTTCTTCAAGGAAGAAATTCGACACCCCCTTCAGCAAGCATGCAGCAGGAGCATGTCATTGTGATCTCCACAGATGACCCTTTATGACGGCTTTGGTCATGCTAGTTTTAGCAGCCGTGTTTTATGTTCTCCTCGCGCGCGTATCATCAATTTTCCATCTATCGAGGGTTGCGAGCTTCTTGCAAGAAAGGTACAGTCTCATGGAACCGGGCATGAGTCTTGGATGCAGGGGAAACTCGCTGTGCGTTACTGAGCCGGAAGAGTTGACGCTTGGAGCGCATGATCGTTAAGTGAGAAGCGCAGGAGCAACACCCATATCCGCCGGTGTCAGTGGAAAGCGTCCGGGAGCCACCGCTCGTGTTTACATAATCAGTCATCTCGTATTCAACATTCTGTACATGATATCCGAAGTACCAAGTTATCATAGGTTCTTGAATCATTCACTATTCCTGGAAAGAGATGTCTCAACTTAGTTGGTGCAAGAATCAGCTATTAGTTACATATAGGCATGTTGACTTGCGTCTAGCCAAGGTGCAAAATAGCAGACTTGAGACTGCATCAAGAAACGGACGCCATGGTCAGGCACCTAGACAGAGATCAAACCATGCTACTACCACTGGACCCAGAGCCACCCAATGGAATCCCACAGAGAGTATTGGGCCCAGTCTCATGAACTAGTGCGCAGAAGCACGCTCCAGTTGAGCCGCACAGGTGTTGTTGCTCCAGCCCAGGGTAAGGTCATCCATGTACCAGTTGACGGGCTTCCCACCAACAGTTGCGAGAAATTGGACACCTGACAAGCTCCGAAAGTCTCCTGGAAATTCCACAAATCCCAAATTGCAATTGACCAACCCTGGGCACGCCGGCTGAGTAACAGTCTGAGAGACGTGCGGATTAGGGGAGGTGTGGATATATCCATTGATCGTAATAGTACAATCCGCATGTCCAACGTTATCGCAGCCTAGGTACGCAGAGTATGCATCAATCCAGTAGGCGCTTTCAGAAGCTCTGGGCCCAGCCCCAATTTCTCCAGGCAATTGCAGGCCAGCATCCGGAGACACGGTCAACTCGGTCCTATTGTAGTTCCTATAAACAGCCAGCTGTGGTGGAGAGATAGGTGGGAATGGATCACTAGGTGGAGGAACGTATCCGAAACCTGCCTCAAAGAAGAGTTTGTTGTATGGATTCAAGATGGGTGGAATGTCGGTGTCGGTCGGACCCGTGGAGAAATGTGGTAGGTCATCGAACTAGATTCCGTCAGAATGAGTAACGGCAAACTTTGGCGACAAAGCCATACGTTGATTGTGAAACCAGCAGTCTGTGTGCCACAGGAATTTGTGGCTGTAGCAGCTGTGCTCGTGGCAGTAGTTGTGTTAGAATACGAAGTATGCGAAATCGATTGGGACGGAGCTGGCAAGCTGGGCTCGACGATCGGAATACTAGTTGAGAACACTGAACTGCGGACTGGAGTCAAACTCCAGGGATAGATAGGAAGTGTCGTCGTTGGAACTAATTCAAGAACGTCAATACCGTGTCAGATCAGTTACCTGACTTAGTTCGTCTCACCTAACGTGAGAGTGTCCGATACCACAACCGTTGGTGCAGCAGGTCCAGAGAAGGATGATTGCCAGGGGTAAACAGGAACCATCGAGCTCGACCTCACTGGGATTTTGTCAATTGCGTCTTTGAACAGCTGATGACCTGGAGTAGCTTACCAGATGAGACTATGCTAGAAGTGGTCAATGGCGTTTCCGGTCCAGAGCGAGCTGAGGTTGAAGCACTGCTACCCTGGTAATTATTGGTCCAAGAGACAATCACACCATCTATTGTAGCCTCAACCACTGCTCCAAATTGTCGTGCATGCTTGTGCTTAGTGAGACTTATGGATGGAGACGAAGCCGGTATAGTAAGTGCTGATCCTGGAAGAGGCAAGCGCGTTTCGCCATCGAGACCCATCTTGTAAAACTCTGACTTGACCACACGATTTTCGCCTTCGGAAACCTTGACTGTCTTGAAAGTCGTGTAAGTTACGTTCCAGCCACTGGATCCGAGTCCTGAAAAGATCTTTGCAGAGGCAACACCGGAAGGCATAGACTCGGTGAGGGTCTCGGTATGTATAAGCGAAACCTCTGTGGTCGTGTAACTCGTGGTAGGTGTATCGTTCGCGGTTGGCTCAAGCCCTTCATCCGAGACAGGTGAGCTCTCTGGAACCGGTACAAGCGTAACAACAGATGTACTAGTGACCAGGCTGTCCGTGGATGGTGGTGCTCTGCCACCAAACCAAGACGTGACACCATTGTTTACATTGAAGGAGTACGGACCTTGATCTGCGACCACTAGCGCTGAGCTGGTTTCATCGATGCTGATAACACTTGTGAGAGTCGTGTAAACAGTGGATGTCATGGTATCCGTTGAGGTAACTGATACATCTGCTGCATTGGTCGAGACGGATCCAGAGCTAGCAATGGAGCTTGACGCTGCAACGGTAATGGTGAAGGTCTCTGTAACTGGAGAACCTGGCACGGTGGTGTAGACCGTTGAGATGCTGCCACACGCGGTTTCCGGCCTATTACACACCAGTAAGTACTTGCTTTTACACTACGTAACCCTGAAAACTATTCCGAAATCGAAAGACAACTTCCTGGCTGCGCGAGATCTTGGATGTTTAAGGCCCACTGCCGGCGGCAATAAATTGGAATACTCGTCCCAGTGCTTCGTTGGCTTAGGAAAGAGCCCAGATGCCTTGATATCTCTGGCCAGAAGATGGCACAGCAATGTGTGCTCGTTCCAGAAAGAACACATTGGTGTATTTCTGTCGATCATCAATCGGCCAGGGACTGGTAGACTTACTCTGCGTATGCAACGGTTGCGGCAAGGCCGAGCATGGGCACCACCTTAGATAAGTGCATGGCTGACGAAGTGCGTTGTGGTAGCAAAAGATTGGAGTAAGATGGAATCAATTGGATGGCCGGCAGTTGTGCAGGCTAGAACGAGTGGCTTAACTGTAAGGTGCAGATAAAAGAATGTGGAGTGGTACCGGGGTGAAAGAGTGTAAAGGTGAATGTGGAGTGGTGTTTTGGGTGTTGATATTTGAAAGTCGCACTAAGGTGTTAGTAGGGTTCTATACTTTACACCTTTCCAACGGCTATGCATTCACTTCCATGCTCCTTAGGAACCCATGGATCGAGGATACCTTAAGGCTGCAGTAAGTGAATGCTGCAGCCATCCGCCATGGTAGTCTACCTTGTGCAACGGACTGAGATCGAAGATTCAGCCAGTGGTACAATAACGCCCTCCGCTTGAGGCCCATGCATGACCTTCATTGGCGATGGCTGGGTATCGGAAATTTTTAGTGTATGATTGAAGAAGAGAATACATTAGTCTACAGTCCATGACCTCGTGAAAGAATAATGTCCGTTTACCAATAACCTACCTGACTTGATAATAGATTCACGCCGAGCTTTGAGCTTAGGTACGTTTGACTATACGCTGTCACTGAACTGATCGACGCTTCAGGACAAGGGCTGACAGGAAATATCCCGACATAGCGGAAATATCCCGACATAGCAGATTCTATGAAATATTGCTTTTTCTCTCTCGACGCTACCGGATCGGGCTGTGTGGCTCAAAATCGTGGGTTTTTATAATTATCACATCGGCCCTGGGTCTACATCATGATAAAAGCCATGTCTGACCACAAAGGGACGGGTACAGTCTGATTATCGTATGCAGAACGGTCTGGGGCTCGGCGTGTGGTTCGGTCCATATTCACCTCTGTGATAGGTAGTACAACGACAACCACCGAGCATCAACGATCCGGTATCTGACCATCTATAAACACATTTCGTTGTCAGTGATTGAGTCGCTAAGTGTTATATCTGTTTGAGCCTTGAAAGATTATTTACCTAATTGGAACTGATACGAGACTTCAATACCCTTGTGTAATCGATCGAATTCCAGAGGCTGGGAGGCGAACCAAGGGCCGGTCGGTTTCTTGATCACGCGATAAAAGGCAATGCAGAAGAGCTGTTGTTACGGCTATTGAAGACAAAGACTTCCGCTTTCTGTCAAGCAAAGTAAGTTGTAGTACCAATAGGTAGGACTCGTTCCCTTTCCGAGCCAAATTCAGAAAAAGCCTAGAGCTCTACTTCTTTCTGATGCCTTTTCCGCAAAATCAGCCGGTATAGAAAGCTTTCCACATTATTCTTTTACAAAGCAGCGGCGACGTTGGGTTGTGATCCATTTTTAGGCTCATTTTTTATGGTCAGTCTTGTGGGGAATGTGTTTAAAGTCGTATCTGGGTTTAACAAGGCCAGAGACTTTGATGCCAGAATCTTCGAAAATAAAAAGAGACCTCCAAGCGTGTTGAAGCTTTTCAATGGCACTTTAAAGATAGCCAGCTTGTCCCACATCCCGAGTTTGCAGAAGCTAAAATAACGGTCAAGTTGATCGTCCGCCATTAAGCCAAAGCTGTCATATGCAAGTGCAGGTCCAAGCCATACCATTTAAGAAGAACCCCGAAGTCGTCGAAGGTGTAATGTGACCGGCAATACAAAGCGCAGTATTATACCCAAGAAAGTTGTGTGGAGGGTGGAAAACGTAGGATACAAACTTGTTGTTTAGATTCACTGTTAAAGCTGGTCGAGACTGAGTATCACCGAGCGTTGCCAATCCGCTCCAATGGAACTGTGAGGAAAAAAAGTCTTTGGTAGCTGTCCACATGTCCAATCATCGTTGCACGGCGTTCGATTTTGCTTGGTGGTGATTATTTCTGACGCCTCTCCACCTCCACAGATTGAATGGGAGGGATATTGAATTTTGCCCATCGAAGTATTCTTTCTTCGTGCACGACTTACGTAGAGGTGTTTCATGACACCAATGCATCGCTTGCCTCAGTGGTTGTGTATCCTGCCCCAGTACAAGTTAGTCGCTGCCCAAGGTATGATAGGACACGCTAGATGTTGTATCTCTGTTCTACTGGTTTTTTGCTTGCTGTGGTGCCAGAACAGAGGAAGCTGAGCGCCGGATACTAAGATCTTACCAGGCCGTCATCGAAAGTGGTGTGCAACTAAAAGAATGGTATTTTGCTAAGTGTAAGTACCTGACAACTGGCGGCCAAGAGCAATGTAAAGCCATATGATCAGACAGGAAGCGCAAGAATATGGAGGTATTACTTGGAACACTGCGTTGAGCTCGAATTGCGGGTGGTCGAAACGTCTCTGTCGACCTCTCCCAATCGGAAGCTTACCGCTCCCCAGAACGGCCACAAGATCTGGTATACCAGCCTTGCTCTGCCCGATACGCTTTAATTGGACATTGGCCGGCGGTTCCCAAGGCAACTGCACAGAGATGTTACACTGCATTACAGGCCGACTACCGATTCTTCTCAGCGACCAATTCTGATGCACCGCACGACTGGCTCTCCCATCAATATTATTATTCAATAGCGCTCATCTAACTTTCATAAAGTTACTGTAGCACCTAACGATCTTCAACCCCTGATCTCAACGCACATAAATGCTAATGCATGATAGACGCTTCTGCGCTTAATTCCATCCCTGGGTCAATGTCCGTACACTCACGACTATCGATCATTATGCGTTTGAAAGCATTGTCTTACTTTCCTAGCGAGAACACTGCATAATCTGCAGACCCCAACTTTGGCACCCATACTCTCGGCATATCTTTCCCAGATCTGTAGCCGTATGCAAAGATCTGTTGCTCTCTGCCTGCAGCACAAGCCATTAGATTGTCGCTAAGCATGAGAACAGCGAACGACAAGAACCAAGACCGAGATTTCAACTGGTTATCTGAACGTAGTCTTCACAATATTTGAAGGATCGAAAATCTCTTTAAAGGCTTCGTGATCGCCTGGTCCGCCCTTGCAATTGTCTGCTGCCGTGGTCTCGACTGCAAATACAATGTTGTCGAAGACACCCTGGAATTCTGGTTCAGAAAAAAGAACGTCTTTCCACATACGTGCCACCTGTCTCACTGGGTTACGAAAGCTGGGGCCCACCCCGAAAGCACCCATACACAAGTCTGTGTGGTGCCACGCTGCCGCAATCCTTAGCACTGTTCGCATTTTTTCTTTCATCAACTCCTTCTCTTGCTCGAATGAATAATTCTCGCCGGACTCGTCGAGCTTCGGTCGTCTGACTGGTGCGACAGAGATGATGGGCAAGGACTTGAAGTCCTTCCAGACAGAGTATCCCTTATCACTCGTGGAGCGGAAAATCACTGTTCATGCAATTAGATGGAGACAAGCTCAATGGATCATGAGCTTGAAGTGCGACGCACCAACATGAGGTGAATAGATCCCGCCCGCTGTTTGGAGGGGATAGTGAGGGCTATGTGTAGGAGATTTTGACGGTGTGGTGAGAGCGTGTACGAGATTCGACCGGCGGCAAAGACATTCTTCAGGCGCTATAAGTCCAGATTCCCAATCACCTCCAGCACGCTTTTCGTTTGCCATATTGACGACGGGGATCCGCCCTCCTCCTTTGCCACTTTCGGCCGCACATTCATCGGCATTATTTCTAGCATTGTAATCATACCAATCCAATGCCACATCGACCGGGTCACCGTCAATAACCGCGATACGGAGCTTCCTTGGCATTCCATTTGGACTTTCACGGTTCGCTCGAAGTTTCGACGAATCGGAATATAGATAGGATCGGGCCGGAAATTGAGGGAGTCTCTGTTCTATGTACGGAATATATTTTCTCTTTGCTTCTGCAGCAACATCGGACGGCTTCAACTTTGCTTGAGGCATACTGACAGTAGGTTATATAATCGAACGCGGTGGGTAAGTTTTAGGGCTCGAAGCTGAGTGGTGTCAAAAAGCAAAGAAGAAGTCGAGGCAAAAGCAAGCGGGAGGAAAGCGTGACTTTATCATGTTAATGAGCTTTCTTGCATGTCGAACACATAAGAGAGTCAGGTAGATCGAGACAGCATGCCGCTGTTATAATGAGTGCTGTCAGACCCGTAAGTTGTAATCTGACAGCTGGTCTAACAACCCGGCCTATCCAGTGTCTGGACAGTTGATGGGGTTTCTCGGACTCGGCTCATCAGACATGGGAGATATAAGCCTTTTCCGCCAACATTTCAGTTGCGGTGGGAAGACTCTGCGCCTAGATCCTCCGGTGTAGACAGCCACGAATGGAGCACGGTCGAATCACGGGGCACGCCTTGAACGACACCGCATGGGACATTGTTTCTGGAAGCGTAGGGAAGACTAAGGAAGACAGATCTAGTTGGATCTGTGTGGCTGTAAGGTGCATGATCTGTCCATTCTCAAGATCGCGCTATCCTTTCAACCTTTTCAATTCGCCGTCTCAGATCGTGGACCCCTTTTATGCGCTAATCGGTCTAAGCGCATCTCGGCCGTCAAGTCCCATTACCTGACGGACGATGTACTTTACGCTTTACCTTACTCCCATACGGTACGTGAGAAACTAAGGTACGGGAAGTACGAGTGCGGATTTACACGGTAGAGACTAGAGAGACATCTGCTGGATCGTGCAGAGTGGGTCTCTCTTGGAATAGGCCGGTCCAGTCAGATATCAGTTATCACTTAGAATACCTTCACATTCGGCCATTGAGGTATGGCTGTACAACCCACCCGTGCATCCCCAGAACCAGGTTAGGCGGTATTGAATGTATGGCTTGGGATCAGCTAGTGTCACTCAACCAGGTCGGCTGGGCGGGCTACATGCGAGGTTTTTCCGACAGGGCAGAAGGGGAGAAGAATGATGGAAGGATGATCGCAACTGTGTAATTTAATGTTGCACAATACTGCCGTTGGAATGTGGGAGCGAGGAGCCGGCGGCCATGCAGCCAGTGGGCGTCGCTTGACAAGAGAGTAATCATCTTTCAGCACCACCACCTACTGGAGTCAGTCAGTAGTAATCGTAGAACATTCGCCGGCGCCCGTCAGAGACACGTCCAAGTCTTGCTCTCTGTGGCTTTGATAATAAATGCACCACGGATGGTGCCATTGCTACGGACATCGTAGGCGCAAAGCCTTATGGTGATACTCTCGGTAGACGTGTATGTGTACCTGCGGGCGGCTTTCGTGTGCTACACTATGTAGTACCTTGCCGTTATGACTCCTCGGAGTGCCGACTTGACCCTACTCCGTGGATACTTGGAGTTGGGAGGCGTCTATTTTACGTAAGCAAGCTTGCTTAGGTTTTGTACTATTCTAAGGTAAACATTCCGACAAAGCAAAACAAACGCAAGGTAACACGATCCATCACCAAGTACGCTGCCACCTGCCTAGGTAGTCATGATATGGCGGTCCATCCGTCTATTAAGCCATCTATCAGGATGTACGATCCCCAGCCGGATGTGGTTGCGGCACTCGTCGTCTGCCTTGCGAGCTTCCAATCGAAGCATAGCTACTGTACTGGCTATTGCTCCGTCGGCCGCGGACAATCAGGTAACAGCATTTGGATCTGTGCGAACCGTCCGGAAGCAGAAACACCGTGCTTTTGTTGAGGTCGGAGATGGCTCTACAGTTCATACGTTGCAAGCCATACTTGAGCCTCCACAGGCCGAAGGGTATGTTTTGCTCCACCACGCCCATTCTTTTGCCTCTGACTAATGTACACCTCCAGTCTCGGCACAGGCACTTCGGTAGCTATCAGCGGTACATGGCAGCCTTCGCCACCGGGAAAAGAACAAAGATTTGAACTAAAGGCAGAGGATGTCCGAATAATCGGCTCAGCTGATGCAGAAGTCAGTCCTTACCTTGAGAGCATTATACACATGTGAAAAACCTGTTTCAGCTGATCTGGGAAAGCTGAAAACATTACGGTCTACAGAATTATCCGATGCAAAAGAAGTTTCATAGCGCCGAATACCTCCGGAGTATTCCACATCTTAGATTACGGACGCCGTTGAATGCGTTGCTTGCGCGTCTCAGGTCTGAGTGTGATTTGTTCCTTTCACAGTTTTTCCATGATAGGGAATTCGTCCGGTTGCAACCACCAATCATTACCTCATCCGACTGCGAGGGGGCTGGCGATGTTTTCACCATATCTCCTCGTCCAATGTCGCCACATCCGAGCGGCGTTGATAGGGAACAATTTTTCCGAGAACCGAAGTTCTTGACAGTTTCTTCTCAGCTTCACCTCGAAGCTTTCGTCCATGAGCACCAGAAGGTCTGGACTTTGTCTCCAACTTTCCGTGCGGAACGAAGTGATACTCCTCGCCATGTGAGTGAGTTTTGGATGCTGGAGGCAGAGATACGGACTGAAAGTCTGCAAGATGTCATGGATATGGTTGAGGTTATGATTCGGTCTCTTGTCATGAAACTATCAGACTCAGGGCTTTATGAGCAATTTATGTCTATCAAAAACCGAGGAGAAACCGAGGAGGATGGGAACTCCTATCCCGTTCCTGGCATGATCCATGGGCGATGGGATGGGTTGAAGCAAAAACCATGGCCTCGTATCACCTACGAAGAAGCATTGCACCGACTCCATAATGCTGCTCTATCGAATCCGTCGATTTTTCAGTATAAGCCCTCTTGGGACTCGGGTTTGCAACTAGAACACGAGAAATTTATTGCGGCAGACATTGGGCGTGGAAGTCCTGTTTTTGTAACGCATTACCCCCGAGACATCAAGCCGTTCTACATGCTCCCGTCCAAGGCATGTCACATCGATGTCCCACCCACTGGTAAACGAGACACTGCCGCGTGTTTCGACCTTTTGTTACCTGAGATGTGTGAGGTGGTTGGCGGGTCTTTGCGTGAGCATCGCCTCCACGATTTGATTCACTCCATGCACCAACACGGCCTTATATCATCTACTGGAGGTAAAAAGATCCAGGAAAACGAGCAGCTACGCGCATCTCCATCGATGGAAGCCGGTAGCCTTGACTGGTATGTTGACCTACGTCGATACGGAAGTGTTCCCCATGGTGGGTTTGGGCTCGGGTTCGATCGGTTATTGGGTTATCTTGCCGGTATCCGCAATATAAAAGATGTTATTCCTTGGCCTCGATATTATGGGCGCTGCGACTGCTGACCGGTCGACGGGGTTCCACTATCACAACCGCCACGATACGCGATACGTTTGGTGGTGGGAAGGTATCAATGGCAAGCCGACACAGTTTTTCGAGGCTGTGATACGTGAACCTTAGCCAGCTAGGTATCTACCATTTGCTTTCGGTAGGGATATGGTCCGTGAAACGATCTTTCTACGTTCTATCATGCGATGCACTCTTCTCTCTCACAAGCACCTTAGGGGAAGGTCGACCACCGTCTAAGATGTACCACTGTCGAGCCTGAACTCTCAGTAGAGAACCGCAAACTCGTAAGACTCACGTGATGCGGATGTGCTTGGGCCTCTCTCCCCCTCCTCCGACTCCGGGTTCACTGGTTTATGCATACCCTAGCGTACCAAAGCTTGGCGCACGTTAAACCGAAGCCTCCCCAATGGGGCAAGTGTTCAAGGTAGAGTTTGACAGCATCAAGTCCAACCATGGGACTCTCGTATTTATTGTTCTTGATCCCGACTTCTCTTCCAACATCCCTGCTGTTGCTTCTGCTTTGAGACGATGTGCAGGTGTAGGGATTACACATTTAGAACTTGTCTCGTAGTGATGATGATATCTAGTGGAAAACCAGCAACCACAAAGCAATGCTATCGCCCAAGCCTTCGCGACCGAGGATTTCTTTTACTGTGCAGCATACACAGTAAATTCATCATTGTCGATGGAGCCTGCCAATGAATGTTGTTCGATTGGTCATCCACGCTTGGCATCGGTCATTGGAACTGTCATGGTCCGCACGTCCCCGTTCTGGAGCATTTCTCCTTGTTCCTTGATGCGGCGCATGCAGGGAAAAGGTGTGTCAGATCGGAATTAGTCGTCGGTCGATCCCACCAGCTGACGGGGCTGACACGGTTGATGCTTGGACATCGATTCCAACTGATGGGCATCTCTGCGAATAACGTCTGTTGTGAAGGCATGCGGCACACGAAGGATCGAGTCCATCCACTGCTAGTTAGTGTACGTAGCTAGTAGTAACAGCAACGTTGGTGTTGGCGTGCAGGCTTGACGGCTACCGTTTCACACCTAAGGTATGTATTCCGTACTACGTATCGAACACGAAAAGAGGCTGACTGAGGGCCCATCCCTGGACACTGATGACATTTGGATGTTTGCAGATGCGAGACTCGCATATACGGAGCTGTGATTGGTCGGAGACGGGCCTTGGCGGGGATTCGCGGCCGAGTCCAGAGCCTTTTGGAGCGATGAGATTAGAGTTCGTGGCGCAATTTACGCTTATAATCGGACAAGCATTCGCAAAAAGAGTTCCTGTCGTCAAGCCTACAAGGACAGGGAGTACCTTACCTTTCCTTCTTTAATCAAGGTAACAGGAATAACAAATCACAATACCGGATTTAAAGCAGTGGGATTTCCGAATTGGTTATATTATTTTAACACAATAGGCAAATGGGGATATCTTGATCCATGTTATTTCCACGCCGGAAAAAGAAAAGCCCTTGGGGAGTACATATGTACTTTTCGATGTCGATCGGTGGCCCAATATTGAGGTGACATCAATTCAAGCTTGATTAAAGATCTGGATAAGGGCGAGCAAGCCAAAGCTTAAAGTACCTTATTTACCACCTTACCGTACAGCCCAATTTCCATTTTTCCATGTCAGGTGTTTCGGAAAGCCAATAACAAGATACGGATAATCCATGAAATGTCAAAGGACACTTTGTCCCATGCCATGGGTATGTGTGTGTATGTGTGTGTGTGTGAGTGAGTTATGTATGTGCCGCATGAAACTGACTTTCAATCATCCAACTGTAGCCTGGGTTTGTCCCCCAGTTAAGGCAAGCGATACCATGATTATCATTCTCCCTCCCACTCCTCCTCGTCCACCTCCTTGGCCCCCCTCAAACGTCACTTTCATCGCTCCAACCAACCTTAATTCCTTGATAACACGTTCCCCCCCGTCTCACCCTGACGGCTCACCGACTTCTTTGCCACGAGCCGCTGTCTCTGGAACGCGCCCAAAACATTTGCGGTACTGCTTGCGCTCTCCTCTTCAATAGCGTTCAGCAAGCGGCTTCTGCCTATCCGGTAACTCCGCTGCCACTGGCTGCATCCTACAACTGTAAGATCATCATTGTTAGACGCACTCAATAATACGCACTCAGTACCCGGTTGTCCAACTGAGACATGAGCTCATTTGCAATATTGTGGTAAGTCCAAGAGTTCCGTGTGTATGACCTCTATGGTCAACTATGCGTATCTTCCATAAAAATACAGACTGCTGTATTACCATAGATCTGGTCTGATCGTGATTGTATCATCGAAGAATACAGGATCGATGCTACTTCACTTGTGTGAATCAACAGAACCCAAGTCCTACTACCTATAGTACTGACTTGGATTTAATTCGGCGACTGTAATGCCTCCAAACTTGTCTTCACTATGTATGATTCACCTTTTCCCAACGGTATAGCTGACAACGGTTCCAGAAGCCATCTTCAGAAACACTGTCCTGACGCAGTGCCGCGAATCTCACTCCAAGCTTGCGACTTGTTGATGGCCTGCAGGTTTGTTTGAGAGTCAGGCGTGATCTCAGTACCGCCTGTCTGGACACAAACAAACGTCCGATTCAGGATCTGAAGATGGACACTTACAATGGTCATGTGCGAACGCCGGCGGATGCCATCGTTCTATTCGAAGCGTGCCGCTTGGGTCTCCTTCCCCGTGTTCAGCGACGACTCTCGGAGAAGGAGCGTCAGTCAATCAAATCTGGGTCTGTGTTCGTTTGGGACGAAAGGGAAGCAGGCATGAGAAGGTGGACCGATGGCAAATCATGGAGCGCCAGCAGGGTATCAGGAAGCTTTCTTACGTATCGAGAAATGGAGGGAAAACGTGGCGGCAACGGTTTCGCTCCACCACTCGCCGCATCAAGAGGTCAAGGGAAAACTCCGGACAGTACACGCGGCAGCGATTCAGATCTAGAAATGGCCGGCGAAGACGGGCCTGACGGTTATCGGTATAAACCCGATGGGCTAATGAAGCAATCATTCAGCATTACAACATCACAAGGGAACCACCTACACCTCATCAGTTATTATGCTCGTTCACATCCAACCGCACAAGGGCTAAACAACCCTACAAGCGATCCAAATTTACGCCACATTCGCCCGGCAAAGGGCATGTATCCCGAGTCAACGGTGCACGAGCAACAAAATATTCCCGCCGTGACAAGAGCGCCAATGGTAAGTGCCCCATACTCGACTGTGCCTCACATGGCAGGATATGCTCGCTCAGGGCCTCCCCAACATCCCATGAGCTATGCCCAGCCTGGCTATGGCTGGACCTCCCAGCCCCAAATGCAAGCGCAACATCATGGATATGGTTATCAATACACTTCCAACGGCGGTCCACCTCCGCCAAGCAACGGCCACTCGCCTCTTTTTCACGTACAGCCAGCTCACACGCCGCTGTCGCAGCTCCAAGCTTATGCCCAGTATGATCGATCCCCTGCACCTCCTTCGCCCGCCGAAAATCTCCCCCCGCCTCCGTCACAGCACCACCGAAATTCCCATTCTGGGAGCGGAATGCAGCAATATAATCAGAACCCCTCGCCGGGCGTAGCGCAGGCCGTAATGAATGCCCAGCAGCAGACCCAAGCACGGAACCCTTCGTCAACACCGCCGATGTCCAAGATAGACCCCCGACTGATGGCTCCATCGCCATTGACCCAAAACAACACTCAGTCTAGATCGCCTTCTCCTCCGCCGTCGAAGCAAGATACTTCAAACGGTACAACGCCAACTCAAGGCAACGGCGCCAGCACGATTCCAAGCATTGGTTCTCTGATGAATGGCTCATCAGCCGACAAAGCAGATGCCCAGAGTGAGGTGAGCAATCGATCCAGTAGTAGAAGTCCAGGCGGGACTAAAAAAGAAGACGGACCAAAGGACATCCCAAACGATAAGCTCGGATTCGGCGAAGACATGAGGGCGCTGAGGGTGTTGGATCGGGCTTTCAAGACCTGAGGGCTTTCGGGGGGATCACGGGATTTCTGGGAAGCAGATGTCGGGAGAGTCTTTTGAAGGAGGAGCCGGCGGTTAGTCAATGGCAAGTAAACTGCACGATTACCCGTCAAGGCTTTGTTCATGACGCATATGTTGTATGAGAAGGTTATGGCATGTGATAGGGGGCTTATTCTGCGTCTCTTGGAGGATCCTGTTTGCACCTTTAGCGGGAGGAATCGATTAGGGCCATCAGCAAAATAGCAGCTGACTGGAGGAGGTAACCACTAGATTGTCAAATACCGAACCATGTACCCTAATGCCAGACTTTTACATTATCAACCCCAGTACCTCTGTCCAATATATACAGCCCGAACTGGAAACTTCGATTCCCCTTACTCCGTAGCGCGTATCGTGGAGATTCCCCCTCAACTCTTCCTAAACTCCATGTTCCAATGCATAATGTACATTGTGCTTGCGCTCCTCGACAGAGCACCCAGATAGCACCACCTTCGGTCGCTTTTCCCCGATCTCACCCGTTTCCTGCTCCCCCAGAACTCAAGCATCACGACGGCTTCCGTTGCAATCCCGGCGGCGCAATACCTTCCGGCACCCCCTTTGCTCCCTCCGCCTTTAGCCGCTCCAGCGTTTGCTTCTTGCTGTACTCCATTACTCTTCGCTGCTTGAAATACGTCACCTAAACCCTCACACACATCAGCACACTTTTTCCCACTCACCTCCCCTTCCCCACCAAACCACAACCCACCCTCGCTCCCAAAACAAAAAAACCCCCACCGACTTACCCAACTACTAGCACACTCCCTCTCCAACCCCTTCCCCTCCTCCCCACACATCTTCTCCGCCGCATCTTTATCTTTGATGCTGTCGACGATCTGGTGTTTGTCCAGGCAGGCAAAGAACGCGTCGCGCGCTTGCCAGCAGTGGGCGCGGCGGTCGCGGTTCGGGGCTTCGAAGGCGCCGTCGGGGGAGGGGGTTGGAGGGGGTGGGGAGGTTTGCGGGGGGGTGGTGAAGAGGCCCATTTTGGGGGGCGAAAGGGGGTGGTGTGATGGGGCAGCGGGGAGGGGGGCGTTGTTGGTGGGGACGGTCGGTGGAACCGTGGTTAAAGGTATGGAAGAAATCGACTTGGCGGGCTCAAGTGTCGGAAAAGTCTTTGGATAGGAATGGAATCAGAGGAAAGCGAAGCTAGAGTACCCTTCGCACTAGCGCGGCTCGGGATCATCCGACTCGTCCGCCGATGCTTTGGAAACTTTTACAGGCATCACTTGACAAAGCTTCATCACACAACAATGCCCCATCCAACCACCAAATTTCCTCTTCCAGCATTCCACCGCGCTGCACTCGCCCTGAAAATGCTGCTTCAATAACCTTCCCCTCCTCCCATCCCCCTAGGATCCACAATGCGCCCCCGTCCCCCCTACGCCGGCACCCTCTCCCCCCTCAAAATCCTCCGGCAGATCCTGCTGCTGCAAGCGGCATACTACGGCGGCGCGGTGGTGCTGATCCTGTTCACGGTGCTGGTGGCTGGGAGGCCGTTTTCGCTGGAGGTGGTGCTGAGCTGGCGGAGCGTGAGGGGGGATACGGCGGTGGGGTGGATGTTGGGGGGGTGTTGGGCGTTGGATGGGATGGTGGGGTAAGTTTGGAGTTTTTATTTGTTGTGGGACGGGACCCTGCGATGCCGCTGCGCAGGTTATGTCAATGGTACTTGTTTCCGTTAAGGCTGTTTTGGTCGTGTGTTTGGTCTATTCGCTGGGATTCTTGTTCGCCAACAAGCCGGATTTGCACGTCTCCGGCTTGTTTTGGTGCTTGTCGTACTGCAATTCCTTCATCTTTGAGAAATGGCATAAAGCTTGCTAGAATTGCATAGTCAGTTTCGAGCTATGGCTAACATTCGACCCTCGCAGTGCCATCTTCCTCCTCCTACTCGTCGCCCGCTCAAAACTCGTCCTTGATTTCGTCCTCACAACTCATTTTATCCATCTCATCGTCACCTCGCTCTACACAAGATCATTCCCTACGAATCGCCTCTGGTGGGCTCTGCAGATTTTTAGTATCGGTTTCATGACTACGCTGGGCATATGGAGCTGTCAGTGGCGGGAGTTGCGGCCTATAAACTTTGGGAGAGGTACAGGAGGTAGGGATAGCGAGGCCCAGAGTACTCGGGAATTGGAAGGAGGAGCCGAAGATGGGGATGTGGGGTACGGGCGGGGAAGAGGTGGGAGAGGGAGGGATGGGGGTGGGGTGTATGAGATGGTTGGGATGAATGAAGGATCTAAAAGCAAAGGTAGGGGGTAGGAATGGCCAAGGGAGAAAATTCCAAGTGTGAAAATATCTGAAGAACCTTTCTTGGAGATACCCACGAAGTCAAGGATGAGGAGCTGAAGCTATATGTCTAAGAAGCCGGAGGCTACCTTATCGAAAGAGCGAGCACCGCTACGATGACGGATCAGGGGGAAACACCCGGTTGCCGTCGACCGAACGGCAGATAATGCCGGCATTGCTTCTACCAGCCCAGGATATCGTCCCCGAGGCTTTCCCAAGGTCCACTTCTTTTGGAGGCAGACTCCGATGCGCTGATCGCGTGTCAGTTGTAATCAATGGAAGAGATGTCTCGAGAGGACATACCTGAACTATGTATCATTACCCGAGGAATTGCCGGCATCTCCTTTGCAATGTTCAGAGCTTGGCGTGTTTACTAGGTTGAGTTTGGACGGAAGGGCGGCCTCGAGATTTGCGTCCTGGATTGGTTTCTGAAGCTGCGATATTGCATCGGCAAGGTTGTACCAAGTTCGATGATGGCGATGTGCGTGATGCTGATGCAATGAGTGCAAGCCTGTGTGTCTTACCGGCTGCGCTGAGATTGGGGAGACAGTGAAAAGGAGGCAAATCAGGAGGAGACTGTTCGATAGATACATGGCGCTCTTTCGATCATCCAGCCCGCGCTGCAGGTCGAGAGAAGAGATATTGAAGACCACTTTAAAGAAATATCCAGGCCTGCATCCGCATAACGTTCATGCCCGCATGGCTGGTGTAGGAATGCGTAAGCCCTAGCCCTAAGACATTAGACATTAGGAATGTAAACTGGGAGGAAAGCAAGCAGCATCGCTTTTAAACCCAAGTCACGCTTACAGTATGGATCAATGCGCGTGAGAAAACAAGATGGGAGCAGTCACTTGCTGCATTCGCCTTGGAGACTTTGAAGCGTGCCTGAAACGAACTTCCGTTCCTTCAGAAGCTTGAAACATGCTTGATCCGCAGGTGAAGAGCACAAATCGGAAAGTGATCTTTTGCACGATTGACAACCGCATCAATGGCCCGACCATGACCGTTCTGATAGTCGCCATGCCTTGAAGAAGGTTGGAGAAATGGCCGACGAGCCGTCCTACATCGACTATGAGGCTTTCCTTGACCCAGACTTCTCCCCCACGTCTTTCGCCAATTCGCTCGTCATAGCGACTAACAATCCTTCTGACACGCCCTTAGATCTCTCAACACCTCTCTCTAGAGTCTTGTTTGATATACAAGAGATCGACACCCACATTGATACTTTGACTACCAAGTCCGCGTTACCACTGCTAACGCACACCAAAGGCCAAGCAGATGCCGGCCAGCGCATTGTCAGTGAGGTCGAAGCTCAAATTGCTTCCCTGACGGATGGCTACCAAAGACTCGAGAATGAAGTCATCCAGCGCTACGAAGCTGCCAACGAAGTCCGCATCGCCGTAGAGCGACTGTGGCAGACGGTGAAGATTGGCCGCGCCGTCGGACGATGTCTCCTTCTTGGCCGCCAACTCGAAGGTCAGATGGCAGAGGTGGGCGGTGGAACCGCCACGAAGAAGGAGGACCACAAAGCCATGATACGGGCCTCTCATATCCTCCTGGCCATCCGCCAGCTTCTCTCTGCCTCCGGCCCCGATGAAGAAGGCGAGCACCTCTCCCGTGTGGATCTTGTCACCAACCTTCAAAGCTCGCTGCTCAACCCTTCGGACAGCGCCCTCCGCAATCGCTCCCAGCAAATTATTCGCGAGTTCTCTTTGTCGTCTCTCGCTACTGCCGGTGGCCCGACTACATACGCCCAGTCCGAGGAAACCAAATCAAGAACGACCTCCGCGCTCCTCACACTCGAGGCCCTCTCCCCTCAGCTGCTGCTTTCTGCTTTGCAGTCGTATCTCCGTACTTCCATTACCTCGTCCCTCGCCTCCATCGCCCGCTCCTTGACCGCCCTTCCCACTCTTGAACGCACCCTTCTCGAAGTCTCGGCCCGCTGCCAGAACATCGTCGCCCTCGAATCTCTGCTGGAAACCGTCAAACCCCCCGTGCATACCGCCATCGACTCTCCTTCCACAATGTCAGAGAGTGCTGAGCAATCACCCAATCTACTACAGCCACTTCTGGCAGCCTTGGATACCTCGTCCCTCCCCTCCTACTTCTGGCGCAGTCTGGCGGAAGGACTGGCCGGGCGGGTATCGGACTTCGTGGCACGGGGAGGGGCTGGTGCGAGGACGCTGAGGAGTCAGAGGGACAAGATAAGGGAAAGTATGAGGGAGTGCGTGTTCAGGGGAAGTCAGGGGCCAGGGGGAATGAAAGGGAGAGAAGGCGCGTGGGAGAGGGAGGCGGCGGTTATGGTGGGGAGTGTTGTGGGAGCACTGGGGAGGTGAGCAGAAGCTATACAACGGCAGGCGGCTCTTTGTAACCATAATCGAGCGTTTGTCTGGCATGGAAATTTGCGATCGACAGTTGTCGATCCAGCAAATGACAAGATCCGATACTCTATTCAATTACAACCGCACGACTGGCCTTTTTAATACCTTCTACTGCATATTCTAGTTGTTCTTTAGATCATGGATCATAGTATCGATCATATTTATACATTTTTTTTATATGTTCTGCTGAAGCTTTATCATGAAGTTTAAGAAATTCAGATGCAGATGGGAGATTTACATAGATTTACCATTATATTTTACAAAACTTTATCAAACATGAGTAAAACAAACTGTCCTGAAACTAAATTAAGTTTAGTTCTTTCTGGTCCTTCTTTAGCAGGAGCATCTGAGTTTGTTGATAACTTCATCCAAGATAACAAGCATAGAGGTTGAATACCGATGTACTGTACCGGGCCTGGCCCGTATTAGTTTGGTTCTAAATACATATGGGGAAAACAGGATCATCGGACTTTGGGGTTAAGGGCTTCGAGATCACATGATTTCAAGACACCTTAGGCGGGCGATCATTGAATCATGGACGATCCATAGCCGTAGATCCCCGAAGCTTGGCTGTCAATCCAACCACGAAAGAAGCCTAGAAGGGCTGTGGGATCTGGATCTGGAAAGTGGCGGCGCTTATCTGTTATCGATTGTAGATGGTTCCCTCGGTTGGGGGCCATTAGAAAGCGGGGCAACAATCTCGATCATGGGTGAAAGGACTGTAGGATGAGGCTGTGAAAGTTGACCGCAAGAGGGCGAAACCGAGTCGCTGTATCAGTCGTGCGGACATGGACCATGGTCAGGGGAGATTTCTCCAGAGTGAGGCTACTGGTATTCTAGGTAGGCAGAAACAACCAGCGGAGATGCATCCGCGAAACAACGGCGTGGTTAACGGTCAAATCTTTTGATTCAGCGACCAAGTCCTTTCCATGTGCCCTTGAGACGACGAAAAGGTACCAAGCAACACCTACCTATGTACCTGACAGCCATCCTTGCAGGCTCGCGAGGCGAACCAACCCCCCATATGCGTCTCCGTGACCCGAGTTGCCGCTGATTTGCATTTCCTCAGCTGAGGACGATTCCCCTCCATCCCCCCATCCCGCGGCTCACACCAAGAGACGCCCTGGTGTGAAAAAAGATCCGACGACGTATCACAGTTCTTACTGTTGTTGTTGTTGCGCCCGCCCTGCCTTAGTAGTATAATACTCTTCATGCGCGAGGAGCAGACGAGCAGTCTCTCTCCAGACTTGCCGTCAGCATGTGATTGCGACCACCAAGGCAACCAAAGTCTCCACTGCTACTGTAGTAGTGGTTGAAGAGGGAAAGGGTAAGGGTAAGGTAGGTACTTACTTTGCACTATTGTTACCCTGAGTAATCGGGCAATGTCCGTAAATGAAGCCTCGTAAGCCCTTCGCTTTCGCATCAGGCTCGTAAGGTCGGCCTACATTTATCTGGCCCTTGGTTCTAGCTGGGCTTCCCCCCCCCTGTGCTACCTAAGGTATCTAGTCTACCTAGTCGGTCAATTTGGAGGAGATCCTTTATGCACGCACGCACTTGCGAACAGCCCCGCTATGTAAGGTAAGACGTAGGTCTCTCATCCACACACTCTTCACACTCGATGTTTCATCATATCACCGACATCTGGCCATCCCAGTCTTCGTCCTGTCACTGGCATTCTGATCAGTCTCACTTGTATTAACATGTTTTAGCGTCTGTTCTTCATCATCTCATCCCACTTTTTGTCTGGCTTATCGGGCCTCTCCACTGTTCCTGAGCCCCCCGCCATCTCGGCGTATCAGGGCAAGTCTCCTCAACTACGGCTGAAGAGGATACTTACCAGGGAACCCCCATTCGGAATCAGCGTCGCAATTTCTGCTCTAGCCGCCTGGACCACTACTTACTTCCAACTGTACTTGACGTGCTCATGGATGCTCTACATCTGGCCGTTAACCTAACGAACTGATGCATGACGACGCCGACCTTCGACCAATCCCGAGGCTGCGCATTGTCCCTTGACATCTGCCGGCCCAAGGCACCCCGTTGTTACATCTCACCGCAAGTCTGTTTATCGGCCTCGCCATGACGACCGCCTTTCATTCAGTAAACGTAGGTCTAGGGCTAAACGACTTCTCGAACGAGGCGACGTCTCCCACAACTCCTCGAGCGCTTCCTACCACCGCAGATCGCTCCCACATCGTTTCATCGACTGAAGGGTCGGCACTTACTACACCTACAAGGCTCAGCTTCGCCGGTGTTGAGGGCCAGCGACCTTTACCGAGGTCACCTTTCAGCAACTCCTTTCCGTCATCCCAACTTCAACCTACCAGCAAGATACAGCGAGAGGAGTTACGTCGTGGGAACTCGGACCGGTCCATACAAACTGTGGGATCGCAGGACGTAGACATGGATGATTCGGACGATGGAGATGGAGATGGAGGCTCGGACGGCGAAAGTATAGATGGCGAGACAGGCAGGCCAATGAAGAAGAAAAAAGGACAAAGATTCTTCTGTACCGACTTTCCCCCATGCAGTTTGAGCTTTACGAGGAGTGAACACCTTGCCAGGCATATTCGGTAGGTTGTGGGATACCCGCGACAGGTGAACCTTGCTAAACAACTCCAGGAAACACACCGGGGAACGGCCTTTCCAATGTCATTGCTCCCGAAGGTTTTCCCGACTTGATAACCTGCGTCAGCACGCGCAGACGGTGCACGTCAATGAAGAAATCCCTGGAGATTCTCTCGCAGCTACTGGCACTCGCTTCCAACGGCAGATTCGGACGGACCGCGTACGGCCAGGAAGCGGCAGATCGCGGGCATCAACAGCAAGCAGTCAAGGGAGCCATGGTAGGGGCCACAGCCGGAATTTATCAACCTCCAGTATCGGATCCACGACATCTACCATAAGCAGAGACGATGGCCGAAGAAGGCCGCAACCTCTAATGATGGCAAGCGACCCAAATTCACGGACTAGGTTGAGTTTAGATATCACAAGGATTCAGCCATCGACTCCACCTAGTCAGTATACGCAGTTGAGAGAAAACTCAGGAGACATCAGCACGCCTACGTCAACAACCTACTCCAACGGTCCAAATAGTCCTGGATATGGCTCGTCAATAGGATCTCCGGTGTCTGCCGCGTCGCGTGGTATGAGTCTCTGGGGCGGCAACCCAACTCATGGTCGGAGGCTCTCTGTTCCATCGGGGGTCAATCCTTTCCAGTCACCACATGGTAGCACCTTTCCACCTCCTTACCTCAGTCCTCTAGCTCCTTCAAATTCATCAGCTCTGTCGAGCAATAGCAGTATGTACGGCAGTCCTACAAGTTCAACGTACTCCTTCACACGCCGCGACTCTGCACTAGCTGCTGAAGCCGAGTGGAGAAGACGTACGTGGCATCCAAGCACATATTCGAATTACTCTCGTCCAGCGACTAGTGGACTTAGCTACTACCAAAGTGCCGATGCGCCCCAGCCAGCTTTTGCTCCGCAGGCTACTCAGGCGGCTAGTCAGTCACAGCGACTACCAGGCATTGAAACATTTGACCAGATCTCTCATCGTCCTGCAACGCCTGCACGAGGTTCAAGTCCGATGCAAGTCGATTCTCCAAGCAGACCGCCCGTTTACCCGGGACCTTCAGTGCAGAACACCTCTGGGCCCAATGATAGGAGGGGCCATGCTTCGTGGGACATGTCGCTTCACCAAAATCTAACAAGACTCGACATAGCAGCATATGGCACGTCGCCGAACAAGGACGCCGGTATATGGGGCCAGCAAACATTAGCGGATATTCAGGATGCTGCTGCTAAACCTTCGCCTTCTCAGACGCATCAAGCTCCTAGCGCAGTTCCAGTCATCCATCAGGAATCTCAAAAGCGTCCAGCGGAATCTTCGTACCTGTTGCCCACAACACCAAACAGGAGTAAGCGGCACGGATGGTACGCTGGGCCTCCACCAGCCGCTCAACAAGTCCAGCTCCAACAGCGACGGTCACCCGAAGACTCCAGCAGTAGCGACGGGGTACCGACACCATTGTTCTCCGCACCCGAGTATCATCCTTCGATTGTACATAGTAATGGTTATATCGAATCTAACTATACAGCAGCTGCCGCAGCTCAACAGGTATGTGCCGCCCTAAGGCTTGTTGGTAAATCTGACATTCCTGCACTAGAACTATACCAATCAAGGTCAAGCTCCCTCGACTTACCCCTTGGTATCTGAAGCTAGTGCTCTGGCTGCTTCCCAGCATACTACACCAAAGCAAAACGATATGAGTGGTCTTGAAGTTCTTGTCGCCGTGGCAACTAGTAGTGAAAAAGCTTCTACAGCTCCAACCCACTAGTACACCGAATTCTCTTCGAAATTGTGTGTAACTTTACTTACTTGGAGGATTGAATTGTGAATGAAGAAGAGGGATGGTTGGCATGGCTGCACTGATGATTTATGATGTGACGAGCTCTACGGTACAAGAACTCTGTCATGGCTGCATATGAGATACCCATGAAAGAAGCGCAGAAGAGTTGCTGTTTTGAGTTATCGGAGGCCTAGCGGGAGTTCTTGGAAGGTTTTTTGAGTTGCAACGATGGGCTCCTTCCTTTGGTGTCGGTATTGTCTTTTGGTACTTCACGATCTTTACATGGGCAGGCTTGGCTTTTGGCGATGCTTTTGCGGATACCACTGAGTGATTTTGGCGGCGATGCAGCATTCGGTCTTGCATGGTGCTGGCGGACGGGCTTGATCCTGATACATGCTTCTGGGCTCTCGTTGACCACCTCTTCTACGTACTTACTGAATATCCGCTCCACTCCAATATATCGTGCTTGGCATTCGTCCTTCGTGGCATCGTGCCTCTCTCGTAGGTTTAGCATTTCGCATAGCATGGAAACGGGTTATGGTGTTCTAGTCTAGCTGGGCATGGGGTAGAGCTATCCACCAGAGAACTTGAAATTACGAAACCCTAAATGGATACCCACAAATGATATACGGAATATCATATGTATGTATCGTTCATTCGTTCTACGTGGACTTCCAGATCTGGAACGTAAAGCATGCAGCGACCCGGAAGGAATTTTGAACTTGCTCATGACTCGCACGAAGCCGGGTGCTGCCTCCCGCGCTCGCCACCCAATCAATGAACGAGCGCGACTTGCAAAAAGACGTCATCCGAACAATTGCATGAATCCCATGTCAGGTGGCCTTGGATGGTTGCTCACCCAATAATAACACACCAAAGAGATGGTTGTTGCTCCCTATCGTGCCAGGTATACGGTATATGTAACACCCGCTTCACTGCTGTTGCGTCTTCCTACATTCATTCTGTCGCAATTAAATAATTCCATTGCTTCCGTTGACTGTTCCGACTTCCCTTTTCAGATGAATCGAATTTCGGAACTACTGGATTGAGATAGCGAAGGCACTTGACGGTGGAAATTGCCCCCCATCTTTGCACCCAAAAAGAAAAGAAAAAAAAGAAAAAAAAGAAAGAGAACGATTTACACACAAGAAGACAACAAGGTCATTGTCGTAGGCTTCTTTATCTACTGGGGGGAAGTTGCATTGCCCGTGTGCCATTGTCTTGTATATATGCTGTTCTCTCTCGTCCACTAATATCTCGCACATCTCTCCACGTTCTCCGCTGCTGCTCCCACTGAGCGTTTTCCAATCAAGAGATTCAGTTCCTGCAATATGCAACTTTGATTACCGCGCCGTTTTCTTACTTACACTGTAAGGCTCACTCAGCTTATATCGGTGGATTAAAATCTCTATTCATTGCGCTCATGGACGATATGGCTTCTTCGGCCTGCAACGTCGACAAGCCCAGCAATTTCATCAGTCACGAACCACCTCCACTACAACCTCTACGCTCTTCACGCAAGCGCTCAAGCCCTATAACGATGGCAAATTCACCGCCAGTGACTCATGCTACTCCGAGAGCAAGTCAGACACTTACGCCCCCCCTGACGCCATCGAGACCACCATACAGAAGAGCTTCTGCAAGTGCAGATGCTCTCTCGTTGAGCAGCACAAGTCTTTATGACGTACCCGACCGGAGACCGCGCATAACAAAAATGGACACAGAAGAATCTCAGCAAGCGCAAAATGGTCAAGGGAAAGAGCCTTCCTGGGAAGAAACAACACCACGACCACCAACCAAAATGTACCAGCTCATAGATTCCACCTCTGGCTACGAAGAGTACGGCCGCGGCGTTTGGAGTATCGTCTACCGTGCCCTCGAATGCTCCAAACCAGAAACTCCCCCACCGGCCCTCCTCACCCCTCCAACCTCCCCAACCATCACCTCCACCCCTCCCGACAACGTCCAAAGCGTTCTAGCAATCAAAGCTCCATCTCGCCGTGACGCGCACAAGGTCCTTGACTTCGAAGCCCGCATCCTCACATACTTGCACGCCTCCCCCGTCGCAAAGAATCATCTCGTTCCTTTCCACGGCTACGATGGACCCGCTCACTGCATCCTTATGAGTCCCGTACCGCTGAGTCTGGAGTCGCGTGCTAAAACAGCAGCTGAAACGGCACGTGCGAATTTCTCTACGAGAACAATGTTCGACCCCGTCATCGGCACTTCTCAATGGGCTCATCTTGCCACCCACCTAATCGATGGGCTTAATTTTCTCCACTCCAAATCCTGCATTCACGGCGATATCAAACCCGCCAACATCCTGCTCCAACCTTCTCCCAACCCTGACAGCCCAGATGCCTATACCCCTCTTTACGCTGATTTCTCTTCCTCCTCTGTCACCTCCTCCATTACTTCTCCGGAGCAAGTGTCAGCCATTACAGCAGCCTACGCCTCCCCAGAATTACTCCTCTCCCTCTCTAACGGCCAGGCCTTCATAACCCCGGCTTCGGACATCTACGCTCTTGCTGTAACATTGATAATATCTGCAACTGGGGAAAGCCCGTATGCAGGGGCAAAAATGGAAGTGCAGAAGTTGAGCATGTGCAGGGAAGGGAAGCCGCTGGAATTTGCGAGAAACGGGGAACAGGGGTCTCGGATCTTGAAGAATAGGGAGGTGAGCAAGGCTCTTGAAGGGGCAGTAAAGGGGTCTGAGACAAGATGGACCGTAGCGGAATGGAAAGAAGAGGCGGGGAAAGCGCTCAATGGTTGGATGTCGCCCGCGAATACGCTGTCGAATTTGTAAAGGTTGGCTCTGGCGTCTTCAAACCTTAACCCTAGGGAGTAAAATTACGTCTTGAAAGAAGGTCAAGGAAACTAGATTTTCGATTCCACGGGATATCAACAGTATTTCCCACAAAATCTATCGAGGAAACGGACCTCTAAACAAAAACGGCACGAAACGAATGTGTGTAAATTTACCGGATCAGCATAGCGATGGAGTTTGGCGCATTACGAATAAGAATGGTCTGAATAGGTTGAAAGGACCTTCAAAGAAGGACCGATATATTCCGGTCAAGCGGGTTTTCCTCGACGATTTTTTTTTTTTAAGATGCGTTTGTCGATATAGATACCCTGGCGCCGATGAGCTGGCGTAGAATTACCACTATTTTAACCCATTTCTTCAAACTCCCGGCTCCCAACCTTTCTTTTCCTCTACTCCACCTTCTTTGCCCCCTCTCAAGCCATACTTCCCCCCTTCTCGCCCCGCCCTAAGAACTTCCCAAACCCCAAACGCAAATTCCTCCCAACCGCTCACTCCCCATATCATCCCAGATCCCCCCCCCCCCCCCCAACAACCCCCACATCCCCCTTGCCATACCTTTCGCCCCTCCCCTCCACCGCCCACCCCTCGGTTCGAAACCCACCTCCTGGACGCTCTCGCCGTCGAAAGGGATTTTTACGATTCGGTTTGAGTGCGGAGGCGGTGTACATGGACGCAGAGGGCTCACAGATGATGAGCGTGAGTGTGCGGGGAGATGAAGGGAAGGGGGGTGGATTGGGGTGGATTGGGGTGAGGAGGATGTGAGGAGGAGAGAGGCGCGGGGGATGTGAGGGGAGGTGGTGATGGTGATGGTGATGGGGGGGTGGGACACGAGACTTTTTTTTCCGCAGATCAAAGTAAGGACACTCCTTTCTTTGGATTGGTGAAAAAAGAATAAGAAATAAGAAATATTTTGATTCTTTTTAAAAAATGTTTTTTTTTTTACATTTAAATGGGCAAATGATCTGCTTTTCAATCTGCGCATTTTTCTAACTACATGGTACATAGTACATAGTACATAGTACAACAATGCTATCTATAACGAAATGAAGTTTTTTTTTTTTTCGCTAGCTTCTGGTATCTCGATGGAAGTATGTACAACAACAACAACAACAACAACAACAACAACAACAACGACGGCTGCCCGGTTTGCGGGCTTGTGTACTGTATGTAGTTGAGAAGGCTGTGGTGGGGGGGAATATGGGTAAGTTTTAAGGGGGTTGGGTTTTGGAGATTTCTTTGGAGTAGGGGTGGTGGTGGTGTGGGGTGGTGTGGTGATTAGGAAGATGTTTGAGAAGTGGAGGGGGATGGGAGGACCTGTGGTTTGGTTGTGGGTGGGTTTGGTGTGGGTTTGGGGAGATGGGTCGGGGATATCACGCTATGGAAGCGGTTGGGTGTTTGATACATCTACCTAGATTTGACGAGGCGGATGGGGGGCGGGGAGGTGGAGTGTTGAGCGGAGTGGATGAGGAGGGCGAGGTGCGTATTTAGTTTTCTTCTGGTGTCCAATCATCCGGTATCATGGTGCTTGTCTAGCTTTGCTGTAGATAGGGCTAGAAAAAAACCGTTTATTCTACAATAAACGTGTATAATACCTCTTAGCGGTTTATTCATGTATGTTTATTGGTTTTATATTATATAAGCAAGCTAACCCACCTGGTCTAGCTCAGGAGGT